>Ga0182024_10000072_pt1 | contig 191264 bp, 162 predicted proteins | sample P32metaG_FD_120480 | JGI IMG/M metagenome (GOLD analysis project Ga0182024, IMG submission 120480) | Permafrost microbial communities from Stordalen Mire, Sweden - P3-2 metaG (Illumina Assembly) | ecosystem: Environmental > Terrestrial > Soil > Wetlands > Permafrost | place: Sweden: Stordalen...
AACTCCATTCCTGCATCGCGGACCTCTGGGGCTGCTTGCCGGGCAGGTGGCAGGACAGAGCGGCGGTGCGACGGGGCTGATCAGCCGGGCGTGGACGGCGGACAAAGAGCATTTTCAGCGGGTCCGATTTGCCGATCTGAAGGCCAGCGCGCGCAAGTTTGTGCGCTTTCCCGCCATGTCGCTGCCTGCCGTCCTGCTTGAGTCACTTTTCCTTAACGCGCCTCTGGTGGTGCTGACTAGTCTCTACGGCGCGACGCTGGCCGGTTGGGTCACCCTTGCAAACCGCGTGTTCTTCCTGCCCGGGTTGCTGCTCACACGCAACATCGCCCAGGTGGTGATGGGAGAAATGGCGCAGGTCGCTGCTGCCGATAATCTCCGGGAGCTGGAACACCTGTTTTGGAAGCGCCTAAAGCAACTCTCGCTGCTGGGTGTGGGCGCCTGTTTAGTGGCCGGTGTCGTGGCCCCGGTCCTGATTCCACGGGTCTTCGGTAAGCAGTGGACGAATGCCTGGGTATGCGCCGAACTGCTGATGCCGGCGCTCCTGGGAAATCTGGTCTCATCCGTCTTCGGATCGGCGCTCGACGTGCTGCAGCGGCAGGATCTGCACATCATTCGGGAGATCGGCCGCACCATCATCCTGGCGATCTCCATGGGAGCCCTCTACATTGGCCGGCCTGGGTGGATCGGCGCTCTGGCGATTGTAGGCTCGATGTCGGGTGTGGCGTACCTCTGGTATCTGTGGATCAGCTGGTGGGCCATTCACCGCCAACCGCTGCGCGTGGAGCATCGGCAGCAAGCGGCGCTGGAATCCGAGGCTCCGGCACGATGATGAAAACGATGAGCCGGAGAAGAGAACAAAGATGAGCCAGCTTGACGCGCCTATGGAATGGGATCCACACCGACCCGGATCGTTGACGCCCTTCCGTTTCCTGAGCCGTCGGGCGGCCCTCCTTCTGGTATCTCTCGGCTTCGCGGCGGCCTTTTGCTGGAACTACATGGTATTCCAGGTGGTGGCCCTCAGCTCGTTCAACGTCTACTACGCGCCTACGCCGCTGTCTGCCTGGATTACGGCCTTTGTCATATTCCTCATCCCGGGCCTGGTTGTGCCCACGGAGCTGGTTCGCCCCTCTTCCCTTGCAGTTCTCATGCAGTATGCGCTTGTGCTGATGCCGGTTTGCTTAGTGCCGATGTTTCGCCAGGAGATGCCGCTGCAGCACTGCATCCTGCTGGCAGGCAGCTTCGCTGTCGCGATTCTGATCCTGCTGGCAATGAACAGGGCGCCTCGCAAGGTGCTGCCCATTCCTCGCATGCGAGCGGATGTTGGCTGGACGCTTTTTGCCGCCCTTTATCTCGTTCTCAACGGGATTGTTGCTCTGACGGGACCGCGCTGGCAGCTCGTGAATTTTCTCGATGTGTACGACGTCGTGCGGGGACAGGGGTTGGCCTATCAAAATAATCTATATGCATATGCATATATGAACCTGGCGTGGACGATGAACCCCTTTTTGATCGCGAATGCGTTAGCCCGGAAGAACTACTGGCTTGTGGTAATTGCGTCTCTCATGGAGATGTATCTCTATGGCTATGGCGGATTCAAATCGATGGTATTCGTGCCGTTACTGGTAATCGGAAGCTATTTCCTGGTCAAGCGCTTCCGTCAGCCTGCGACCAAGGCCATGCTGGCATTATTGGCGGGCATTCTAATCAGCACGACTGGGTATCTGCGTAATCCATTCTCACCGCTTAGTTTCGCTGTCAACAGCCTTTATGATATGCGGACGATCGGCATGGCCGGCCAGAATACGGCAGGCTTCGATTACTTCGCCTATAACCACGGCTTCACGTATTGGGCCCACCTTAAGGGTGTGAACAAGTTTGTTCGCTACAGTTTCACGCAGGATGTCGGGAATGAGGTTGGGCTTTTGGAACAGGGGGGGCAAGATACCCAGGCCAATACCGGATTTCTTGCAACTGACGGTCTCTCAGCCCTTGGATTAGCAGGTGTCATTCTCATTTCTTTCGTAGTGGGCGGATATTTCTGGCTGGTGGATTGCGCCGCTTCCGGACACGACAGCGCCTTTGCCGTTGCCGCTTTCTCGGTGCCGGCGTTCGTTCTGGTCAACGAAGGATTCTTCACAAGCCTGCTGAGCGCGGGCACCTTGCTTACCGTCCTTCTCCTGCAGTTCATGCCACTGGTGACTGCCGATGTGGATCGGCGTTCGGCAGTGGGGAGGGATTTCCTGCCAGCTGCTGCCATCCAGGGCAGCCAGGGCATCTGACGGAGCATGGAACGCGCGGTCGAACCTGTGAGGGTACGGCAGTTGATCCAACGGTAACAGGCGCGGAGTAATCCGGACACAAAAAGACTGTAACCTGCAGATCGCCGACTTTTGCAATTGGCACGAAGCATAAGAGAACGCAATGTCTGGAAATACCCATTCACGTCTCAGGGTAGTGACGGTCACATCGCTTCACTCGGACTTCGATGCCCGCATTTGGCGCTATGCGAAATTGATTGCGTCTTTCGCTGAATCGCACTTAGTCTGCCCCTGGAGGATTCCCAACGGAACAGTGCTTGAAGGGGTGAAGCTCCATACCTTCTCCCCGGCGACTTCGCGGATAACAAGAGTAGTGAACTTCGCCGGGGTGATGAAGAGATTGTTGCCTCTTCTGCCGAAAGCCGACCTCATCCATTTTCACGATATTGATCTTTTGCCCTTCATGATTCCGCTCTCTGCTTTTAAGCGTGTCATCTATGACGTACATGAAAACTACGCTGACGAGATGCTGAAGAGAGAGTGGATCCCCAGGCTCTTGCGGCGCCCACTGCACGACGTTGTGCTTCTGGCTCATGCCGGTGCGTCGCGCACAATCGGGAACATCGTTTTAGTGGTGCCGGATCAGCTTGCGGAATTCAGAACAGCAAAGAAGATTGCCCTTATTCGGAACTACGCAAGCGAGGAGCGGGCGCAGGAAGCCGCCGATGACTACCTGAGCCGGGAGCCCAGCGTCATCTGCACCGCCTCCCAGTATCCTTCGAATGGGAGCTGGTTGCTTTTGGATATTGCGGAGCGGCTTCTGGTCCGAGCTCCAAACGTTTCTGTGCTGGTGGTCGACCGGTTTATGAGCGAGAGTTTCCGAAGCGAGATTCTGGAGTCCGTCGAGCGGCGCGCCCTTACCAATGTGAGGCTTCTGCCGAACGTTACGCCGACCCGGATCATGGAGCACCTTAATCGCGCCACCATCGGAATAATTCCAGCACTAAATCTGCCAAAGAACTTCAAAGCATTGCCGACGAAGCTCTTCGAGTACATGGCCGCCGGTATCCCCGTCGCAGCGAGCGGACATCCGCACACCGCGGCCGTACTCGAGGATGCCGCGTGCGGCGTCTGCTGCGATCCGGACAGTCCCGAGTCCTTTGTAGAGGCGATTCTCCGGCTCACGGCGGACCCGAATGCGGCGCGAGCCATGGGGGCAGCCGGACAATCGGCTTTCCTGGACCGCTATACCTGGGAGAGCCAGCACACGGCTCTGACCAGCTATTACGAGAGGATCGTTGGCTCTCGTGGGCAGGGTCGGGTGGAGGAACGAGCCGGCGCGCGTGAGGAAGGCTGAGTCGCGATGGCGCGAACGTCAATCTACCGGCGGCTTGGCAACGCGATCCGCACCTTTTATATGTTCGGGCTGCGCTATCGATGGGTGCTCTACGGGAGAGACGTTCACGTTCAGACCACATCGACCTTTTTCTCGCCCCGCCGGATCGCTGTGATCGGCGACCACGTGGGCATCGGCGCTTATTGCGAGTTCGGATGCGACATCCGGATCGGTCAGCACGTTCTCATAGCCAGCCACTGTGGTTTTCTATCGCGGGATGCGCATACGTATGATTCACCCGGGACGACGATGTTTGAGGGCCCACGGAGCGATCGGCAGGGCATCGTCGTCGAAGACGACGTGTGGATTGGGTTCGGTGCGATTGTGCTTTCCGGAGTCACAATTGGACGCGGCTCCGTTATCGCGGCCGGCGCGGTGGTGATTGAAGACGTGCCGCCCTATTCCATCGTGGCCGGGAACCCGGGCAGGGTGGTCAGGGTGAGATTCGGAGCGGATCAAATCGAAGAACACGAACGCATCCTCAAATCCCGTGGTCTGTTCGGGGAGTCCACGACAGAGGCTTACGGCAGCTCACGGCCAACCAGCATGCAGTATTGATCATCAGGGGGAGCGGTTCCTCCAAGCTTTTTTCAACCTCAATCCAGAGCGACGAGATTGCTCGTGGCAGTCACAGTCGCCAGCTATGTCAAAAGAGAGCCAAAACAGTCAATATGTGCGGTATTGCAGGAATTTTCTCCAGAAGACCACCCTTTGCCGGTTGCCCCACGATCCGCTCCATGATCGATGTGGTCGCGTATCGCGGGCCCGACGGGCAAGGACACCTGGTCGATGGCTGCGTAGCTCTGGGACACCGGAGGCTCGCGATCCTCGATCTCAGCGAGGCCGGGCACCAGCCCATGCACTCGCTCGACGGCAACGCCAGTCTTGTTTTTAACGGCGAGGTGTACAACTACCTGGAGCTTCGCGAGGAGTTGCGCGCGAAGGGACACCGGTTTGTTTCCAACACCGACACCGAGGTTATCCTGGCGGCGTATTCCGAATGGGGAATGGAGTGTGTGTCCCACTTCAATGGGATGTGGGCGTTCGCGCTCTACGACCGGCGGCTGCGCCGCATCTTCTGCTCGCGTGACCGGTTCGGGGTCAAGCCGTTCTATTATGCCAGCACCGACCAGGCGTTCGTCTTCGGGTCGGAGATCAAGCAGTTGCTGCCGTTCCTGCCGGCTCGGCGTGCATGCCGCGACGTGCTGCTGAACTTTCTAGTTACGGGGCTCAGCGGCTACTCCGAGGAGACGTTCTTCGAGGGTGTCTTCTCGCTGCCGGGCGGCCACAACCTGGTATTGGACCTGCAGACCGGCGCGTTTACGATGGAGCGATTTTATGAAATTCATCCGGCCGAAACGGAGGGCAAGTCGGAGGACGAGCTCGCGGACGAGTTTTACCAGCTTCTGACGGACGCCATACGGCTGCGCCTGCGCTCCGACGTACCGGTGGGAACCAGCCTGAGCGGAGGGCTGGACAGTTCAACGATTGCCATGATCGCTGCGCGCGAATACGTCGAGAAGGCGGGGCGTCCTTTCACGGCGGTCACGGCCGGAAGCATCGATCCAGAGACCGACGAGACCGAATTCGCACGGCAGGTCGTGGAAGCGGGAAAGATGGCATGGCATCTGACCCGTCCCGAGAGCGACACGTTTCTCAGCGAATTGCCCGAGCTGGTGTTCCATCAGGATGAGCCATTCGGCGGGCTGTCTGTGATGATGAGCTATCAAGTGATGAAGATGGCCCGCGAGGCAGGTTTGCCTGTGCTGCTGGACGGCCAGGGGTCGGACGAGGTGTTGTTCGGCTATCCCATGCAAATGGGCGCGCTGATCGTCAATGCGCTCAAGAGGCGAGGCCCGGTGGCGGCGCTGGCGACCTTTTTCCATCTGGGGCGGCGGGATCCGCACCGCTCCGCCCGATTCCGCCTGCTTTCCAGCGCAGCGTTCCTCGCACCGCGGTGGCGCTTCCGGCACTATGTCCGGAATTACTCCGCGCTCCGTGAGCAGCCGGAATGCGCGCCGGCGTTTCTGGCCTGGAGCGATTCCGTGCGCGATCTGGCCGCTTACCAGAAGACGGAGATCACATCGACGGTGCTGCCCGCGCTGCTGCGTTTCGAGGATCGCAATTCCATGGCCTCGTCGATCGAAACCCGGCTGCCTTTCCTGGACTACCGGCTGGTCGAGTTCGGAGTGGGTCTGAAAGCATCGCTCAAGATTCGCGACGGCTGGTCGAAATACATCCTGCGCAAAACGGCGGCGCAGGTGCTGCCCGCATCGATAGCGTGGCGGCCGAGCAAGATCGGTTTCGCGGCTCCTGTTTCCGTCTTACAGAAGGGCGTGCTCGCCTCCAACCGGGACGTGGTGCGGGAATGCCCGGTGTTGCGGGACGTTATTGATATGAAAAAATACCATCAGCTGGAGAGTTCTCAACCGGAGAAGGCGTGGCGCTACTGCAGCGTAGCTTTATGGGCGCAGACATTCGCGGTGAGGGACCTCGCGTGAGCCGCACGTTGCCGGATACGGGAGACGGTGGTCAAAAGATGAACAGCATGGCAAGATCGCGCGTGATCGTCGTTGTGCTGGCGGTGGCAACCGGCCTGGCCGCAAATGCTCAGGAGCAGCCAGTCGAACAGAAACAGCAGACCAAACAGAATCAGCGTATGTTTTACCAGCGCGTGCACCGTTACGACCAGGAGACGATGCTGGAGGATCCTGCGATCATAAATCGGGTGACCGACGAGCAGATATTGCCCGATTCGAACGAGCAGAATATCGAATCTCGAGTCCTGACGCTGGACGACCTGCAGTGGACGCGGTTTGTACCCGCTCCGGTGGCGAGTGAGGGCATGGAGTTTGTTCCGGGAAAAGGTTATGTCGCCGGTCGCACGGAACAAGCCACCGAGCCGGGCATGAGCGTTCTTGCTCCCACACTGGGTTTTGAGGCGACCGGCGGACTGAAGGGCGGGGGGAACTCCCCGAACGCCGAACCGTTGACGGGAGTGAATCCCGGCGAAAGTGGCCCCGACTTTGTCCCGTCGAAGGCTGCCGTGGATCCCTACGCCGAGCCTCCCGATCCGCTGCTGAGCCTCGATCCCTTCCGGGCGGGGATGTCTGGGACAGGGATCAGCTCAGCTCTGGAGCATCGGTCTGCGGCGAGCCTGCCCGTCCCGGAACCCTCACTACTGCAAAACGCGCTGACCGAGCCGTCGCAGAGGAGCACCACGGGCGAACTGTCGGCACATACCGCGCCCTTGCGACGCTCGGGTCCTGGAAGGGTCGGCAGAACCACCTGTCAGTTGAAGGTCAATCCGGCAACCATCCACGACCGTATGGAACGGGAAAGGCTCTCGCGCGAAGGATGCCTGACCGGGCCGGTCGCGCCGCAGAACGGAAAGCACCTCTCGAATGAACCCAGAGACTGAATCTTCGAGCCGTCCGCTGCGCGTGGCCGTGGTGAGCGCGGTGTTCCCCCCGGAGTTTACCTATTCAGCGCGAACCAGCGGCAACGTCGCGGAGCAGCTGGCTGCCGACGGACAGGCGGTCACCGTTTACGCGTCGTTTCCGAGCAAGCCGGCGGGCAGGCTGTTTCCGGGTGTGCGCCGGACACTGTATGCGACAACGAGGGAGCGGGGATACAAGCTGATCCGCTGCTTCTCGTTCCTGGCCCCGGAGTCGAGGATTCTAAGCCGGTTTGCGGAAAACATTTCTTTCGGCCTGACCTCGGCAGCGCGCCTTCTGCTGGACAGGAAGCCCGATGTGATCTACTCGAACACCTGGCCGATTTTTGCTACGGCCATGGTGGCAGCGGTGGCCAGGCTGCGCCGGATTCCGCTGCTGATCTCGGTTCAGGATGTCTATCCCGAGTGTCTGTCTATTCAGGGGCGCATTTCCGAAGGAAGTCTGGTGGCACGGGTGCTGCGTCGCATCGACCGCTGGAACGCCCACGCCGCGAAGGAACTCATTGTGTTGTCCGATCGCTTTCGCGAGGTGTACCAACACAATCGCGACGTCCCCGCTTCGCGGCTGCACGTGATTCAAAACTGGGGCGAACGCAGCAGCATTGTGATTGACGAAGTGGCGAGCCGCGCCTGGCGCCGCAGCAAAGGGATTCCTGAAAACGCCTTTGTGTTGGGCTATGCCGGCAATATCGGACCGGCGGCGGGAGTGGAGGGTCTGGTAGAGGCGTTCGCACGGGTTCAGGACCGGGAGGATCTGTACATGCTGATCGCCGGTTCCGGGGCGCGCCTCGAATCGGTGCAGGCGATGGCCCGCAGGCTCGGTTGCGCGCGGACGATTTTTCACACGCCGTGGCGGGAGGAAGAGACGTCGCTTGTGCTCGGGAGCGCTGACGTGCTGCTGCTTCCGACTATTGGGACGCAGTCGCTGGTTTCGGTGCCGTCGAAGATCATTTCCTGCTTTCTGGCGTCGCGCCCCGTGATCGCCAGTGTCTTGCCGCAGTCGGAGGTGGCATTGATCGTGCGCGAAGCGTCGGCTGGATGGGTGGTAGACCCGGAAAACGCAGTGGCCCTCGCGGAAGCGTTCCGCCGCGCTGCCGCAACGGGTCGCGATGAGCTGAAGAAGATGGGCGAGCTGGCCCGGGCGTATGCAGCGCAGAATCTCTCGCGGGAATCGAATCTGCCCCGCGTGCTTCATCTGCTGTACCTGGCGGCGCAGGCAGGCAGGCCGGCCCCCGCCGGCGTCGAGGAATATCAATAATAAGGTTGGAGCGCATCTTGGAGACGAAAAAACTGGAAGCGTTATCGGTGCCCTATCATGTGGCGGCCGTGGGGGAAGAGGAGGCATCTGCGGCCGCAGAGGTTATCCGCTCCGGTTGGCTGACGACCGGCCCCCGGACCATGGAATTCGAGAAGAAGTTTGCCGAGTATGTCGGGGCAAAGCATGCGGTTTCCGTGGCTTCGTGCACGGCCGCGCTGCACCTGGCTTATGATGCGATCCACCTGAAAGCCGGCGACGAAGTGCTGGTTCCGGCGGTGACGTTCACTGCGACTGCGGAGACCGTGGTGTACCTCGGAGCTACTCCGGTTATTGTCGATGTGGATCCGTTGACGCTGAATCTGTCGGTTGAGGATGCCGCCCGGAAGATCACGCCCCGCACGCGGGCGATTGTGCCGGTGCACTACGCGGGGCAGCCCTGCGATATGGCGGAGATTCAGGACCTGGCTGGCAAACATGGCCTTGAAGTGATTGAGGACGCTGCCCACTCCCTGCCTGCTTCCTATCGCGGCACGCCGGTGGGCACCATCAGCCGCATCACCTGCTTCAGCTTCTACGCCACCAAGACCCTGGCCATCGGCGAAGGTGGAATGGTGACTACGCCCGACGATGAGATTGCGGCGCGTATCCGGATGATGCGGCTGCACGGCATCGGGCGCGATTCCTGGAAGCGCTATACAGCGGAGGGCTCATGGTATTACGAAGTTCTTGACGCCGGGTTTAAATACAACATGACCGACGTACAGTCGGCCATTGGGCTGGTACAGCTGGGGAAATGCGACGCGCTGCGCCAGATGCGAGCTTCGATCGCCGCCAGCTACGACGCGGGTCTGGGAGGTCAACCCTGGTTCCAGATCCCGACCAACCTGCCGGACCGCGAATCGGGTCTGCACCTGTATCCCCTCCGCCTGCATCTGAACACGCTGCGCATCGATCGCGCCGAATTCATCCGACAACTGAAGGAGCGTGGAATCGGCACCAGTGTGCACTTCATCCCGCTGCACCTGCACCCGTTCTATCGGGATCGGTACGGCTATAAGCCTGAGGACCTGCCGGTGGCGACCCGGGAGTACGAGCGTTATCTGTCGCTGCCGTTCTTTCCGTCGATGTCCCAGGAACAGGTAGACTACGTGATCGAGAGCGCCATTGATATCGCCCGCAGCAACGCAAAGTAAGACCCTCATGCTCAAGCGAGCTTTGGACCTGATTTTGTGTGCGGTCGCCGTGCCGCTCGTAATTCCCGTGCTGGCGGTGTGCGCCATCGCTGTCCGGCTCACCTCCCCTGGACCCGTGCTGTTCCGGCAAAAGCGGCTGGCAAAGCACGGGAGCACTTTCGAGATGCTGAAGTTCCGCAGTATGTACGTGAATGCTCCCGATCTGAGGAATCCCGACGGATCGACCTGGAATGGCGCTGACGATCCCCGGGTTACGCGAGCGGGGAAATGGCTGCGGCGGACCAGCCTTGACGAGCTGCCGCAGATCTTCAACATCCTGAAGGGGGAGATGAGCGTGGTCGGGCCGCGGCCCGACGTGCCGGATGCGCTGCGCCATTATCGTCCCCAGGATCGCGCGCGCCTCACCGTGAAGCCAGGGGTCACGGGCTGGGCGCAGGTGCACGGAAGGAACTCGCTCAGCTGGGGACTGCGCCGCGACTACGACCTGGAATACGTGGCGATGGCCTCTCTCTGGCTCGATATCAGGATCATCGTGAGGACCGTCCCCCTGGTTTTGTTCGGCAAGGGCGTTTTCGTCGGAGAAGGGCCCCATACCGAATCGGAAGACCTCGGCGAGCCTCATGCGAGCCAGTCCGCGAAAGTGAGCGAGGGGCGATGAGGAGACTCGTTGTTCTCGGCTCGACGGGCCCGGAAATTGTGAAGCTGCTGGCCGCGCTCAAGAGCCGTGAGCTGGCGGATTTTGAGGTGATGGGCTTTCTGGATGACAATCCCGATCGACACGGCGCTCATTTCATGGGCTATCCGGTGCTCGGAGGGAGCGACCTGCTGAAAAGCGAATTCACGGAAGCGCTGGTGATCAACAACGTCGCAAAAACAACGGCGCTGCGGCACAAGGTGTGGAAGCGGCTCGAAGGAATGGGCGCGCGGTTCTATACGGCGATTCATCCGGGCGTCGATGTGAGCTACACCACCATTGGAGCGGGAGCGATTGTCCAGGAAGGCGTCGTGATGGGGCCGGAGGTCGTCGTGGGCCAGCAGTGCATTGTCTGCTTCGGATCGATCATCGCCCACGAGAGTTCCGTGGGAGACTGCTGTTTCCTCGCGCCCGGAACCGTCATCAACGGGCGCGTGAATGTGCGGGAGGGTGCATTTGTGGGCGCGGGGGCAATCGTGCTGCCGAATATCACGATTGGCGAATGGAGCCTCGTGGGTGCGGGTTCCGTGGTAACGGAAGATGTGCCTCCCCACTGCACGGTATTTGGATCGCCGGCGCGGGTGATCGCGGACCGTAGGCCGAGGACGGGCGCCTGAAGCCGCGTTGGGCAGAGTGGTTCGCATAAGAAATTGGAGCCGTAAATGTCATCCCATATTGCCGTTGTTGGAAGTGGATACTGGGGCCGGAATCTGGTCCGGAACTTCCACCAGATCGAGGCGCTGCACACAGTGTGCGACGAAAATCCGCTGGTGGAGGCGGAGATCGCGGAGAAGTATCCGCAGGTGGTTTTTCGCCGGGACTATGCCGAGGTACTGGCTGATTCTGCAGTCGACGCCGTAGTGCTGGCGACGCCCGCGGGCCTGCATTTTGAGATGGCGCGGCGCGCCCTTGATGCCGGCAAGGACCTCTACGTCGAGAAGCCGCTGGCACTGAGCGTGGAGGACGGGCAGAAGCTCATCGACCTGGCTGCGCGCGGGCGCCGCATTCTGATGGTCGGGCACATTCTGCGGTACCATCCGGCGGTCCGGAAGCTGAAGGATCTGATCAGCGCCGGGAGCCTGGGCCGGATTAACTATATCTATTCCAACCGACTCAACATGGGCAAGATTCGCACCGAAGAGAACATTCTGTGGAGCTTTGCTCCCCACGACATCAGCGTGGTGCTGGGATTGCTCGGCGAGGAGCCCGTCTCTGTCACCTGTGAAGGCGGCCATTATCTCAGCAACAGCGTGGCCGACGTAACCCTGAGCCAGATGACGTTCAGCAGCGGAGTGCGCGCCCACATTTTTGTCAGCTGGTTGCATCCTTTCAAGGAGCAGCGGCTGGTGGTCGTGGGCTCGGAGAAGATGGCGGTCTTTGACGATACGGCCGCCGAGAAACTGGTGCTGTATCCGCATCGTGTCGAGTGGAAAGACCGGGTGCCGAACGCGGTCAAGGCCGAAGGCGAACCGGTGGCGCTCGAATCCACCGAGCCGCTGCGCAATGAGTGCCAGCATTTTCTCGACTGCCTGAGCTCGCGCCGCGCGCCCCTGACGGACGGGCGGGAAGGACTATGCGTCCTGCGCGTGCTGAGCGCTTGCCAGCAGGCGCTCGAGTCCCAGCGCACGGTGGAGATGAGCGCGGCTCCGGCGAAGCCTGTGCGCCCCTGGTTCGTGCATCCGACCGCCGTAGTCGATGAGCCGAGCGAGATTGGCGCAGGCACGAAGATCTGGCACTTCTCCCACATCCTGCCCGGCGCCAAAATCGGCGAGAAATGCATATTCGGCCAGAACACCCAGGTCGGTGAGGGGGTGCGCATCGGCAACAACGTGAAGGTGCAGAACAATGTTTCTATCTACACTGGTACGGAGATCGAAGACGATGTCTTCCTCGGCCCGTCGTGTGTTCTGACCAATGTCACCAACCCGCGCGCGCAGGTCAACCGCCACTCGCTCTATGAGAAGACGATCCTGCGGCGTGGGGCAACGGTAGGAGCCAACGCGACCATCGTGTGCGGCATTGAGCTGGGTCGCTACTGCTTCATCGCCGCCGGTGCAGTGGTGGCGAAGAACGTGCGCGATTATGCCCTCATGATCGGCAACCCCGCCCGGCAGGCCGGTTGGATGAGCCGCCATGGACACCGCCTGGGCGATCCCGACCCAACCGGCGTGATGGTCTGCCCGGAAAGCGGCTACCGCTACCGCGAAGTCGAGCCAGGCACCCTTCGCTGTATCGATCTCGACGAAAATGCTCCGCTGCCGATGAAACTGACGATCGGTGCGAAGAGGTACGACGAATTGAAGACCCCTTCCCTTCAGGAGGCAGAAGCAGTGCGATGAAGGTCCCTCTCCTGGATTTGAAAGCACAGTACGCCACCATTCGCGACGAGGTGATGGCGGCGGTCGATGCCGTTCTCGAATCACAGCAGTGTATCGGCGGTCCGAAGATCACCGAACTGGAGAGGAAAGTTGCCGCGCTGAGCGATTGCGCGTTTGCGGTGGGCGTCTCAAGCGGCACCGATGCGCTGCTCTGCAGCCTAATGGCCCTGAACATCGGCGCGGGCGACGAGGTGATCACCACGCCATTCACGTTCTTCGCCACCGCCGGCTGCATTGCGCGAGCAGGAGCAAGGCCGGTCTTCGTGGACATCGATCTCCGCACCTTCAACATCGATCCGGAGCGGATCCGGGCGGCGATCACGCCGCGCACCAAAGCCATCATGCCGGTTCATCTGTTCGGCCAAATCTGCGACATGGATCCGATTCTGGCGATTGCCGCCGAATACGGCCTGTCCGTCATCGAGGATGCCGCACAGTCCATCAGCGCTACCTATAAGGGGCGTAAGGCCGGGAGCATGGGGACATGCGGATGCTTCAGCTTCTTTCCCAGCAAGAACCTGGGTGCGGCGGGAGACGGCGGCATGATCGTCACCAACGATGCCAGCCTTTACGAGCGTATGGTTCTGCTGCGTTCTCATGGAGCGCGGCCCAAATACTACCATGCCGTGATCGGAGGCAATTTCCGGCTCGATCCGATCCAGGCGGCGATCCTGCTGGTGAAACTTCCGCACCTGGATGCGTGGAGCGAAGGACGGCGGCGCAACGCGGCTTATTACAACGAGCGGTTCGCGGACTCTCCCGTTCAGACGCCTTACGCTTTGGCCGAATGCGTCTCCATCTACAACCAGTACAGCATTCGGGTATCGCAGCGGGATGCGCTCGCGGAGCACATGAAGCAGCAGGCGGTGCAGACGGAAATCTATTATCCTCTTCCGTTACATCGGCAACAGTGCTTCGCCTATCTCGGATATCGGGAAGGCAGCCTGCCGCAGGCAGAGGCGGCGGCGCGCGAAGTGCTGGCGCTGCCGTGTTACCCTGAGCTGACGCGCCAGTTGCAAAGCTACGTCGCAGACACGGTCCTGAACGGGGTCGCGATGTTACAACCTGTTTGAAATCCGGGCCGGGACCCGGATCAGCTCTGCATGCAGAGGATCCAGATGATTCGCAGGAAGTTGGCAGGCAAGTTTCCGCATCGGCTCTGCTCGCCAGCTGGTGTAATGTCTGCTGTCTTCGCAAGCCATGCGATTCCCGACAATCGAAACTTTCTTTGCCCCACGATGGATGGAGCAGGGATACGAGGCACGCGATGAATTGGAAATGGCCCCTTATGGCGTATCTGCTGTTCAGCTGCACATGCTATGCGCAGTCGGCGGCACCTTCGGCGTCCAGGATTCAACCGGTAGACGAGGCGCAGGCCGAGCAGGCCATGATCGGTCCGGGTGATCTTCTGGACATCAGCGTGTTCGCGGTCCCCGAGCTGACGCTCAAGGTCCGCGTCAATGAGCAGGGCTCCGTAATGCTGCCCTTAGCAGGAGATATGCATTTCGGCGGTCTGACCGTGGCGCAGGCCGAGCAGGCGCTCTCGAAGACCCTGGTGGAGCGCGACTTCGTCCTCAAGCCGCAGATCACCATCTTTGTCACGGAGTACGCGACCCAGGGAATTACCATACTTGGTGAAGTCAACCAGCCCGGAACGTACCCGCTGTTCGGGCCGCACCGTCTGTTCGATGCTCTCTCCGCGGCGGGGGGAGTGACCCAGCGTTCGTCTTCGACAATAACCCTAATCCACCGGGGCGATCACGACAATCCCATCCATCTGAACCTCGCGGTAACGAACACGAATGTGAATACGGACGTGATGCTGCACCCGGGCGACACGATCATCGTCGATAAGGCGCCGGTGATCTACGTCGTCGGCGAGGTGAACAAGCCCGGCGCATTCCTGATGGAAAACAATACCAGCATCACGGTGCTGCGCGCTGTGGCGCTGGCCCAGGGTGCGACCCACAAGGCGGCGCTCAACAAGGCCGAGATTGTTCGCCGCTCGCCCGTCGGCGTCGAAGAGATCGACCTTCCGCTCAGTAAGATCATGCATGGACAAAGGGCGGATCTGCAGCTGCACGGTGATGACATTCTCTTCCTCCCAACGAGTAAGACCAAGGTGAGCGCGCAGAAGGGAATTGAAGCGATCCTCGCGGCCACCATCGGGCTGGCGGAGTTCGGCCGTCTCTGAGGTCGCAGACGACAAACGGCACGCAAAAGATATGTTTGATATTCGAAGACGTAGTGGCCCGGCAGAACTATGTAAAGAGATCATCACCAGGGTGGGCTCGCATCTGTCGTCGAGGACGATTTACAGGCTTGATGCTACGCTCAATTATCTTGAAACCGGGCGCTGGATGCGAGAGCATGGCTTCGACTTATCACACCGTTTTCAGCGCCGCGAGCAGCTTTTCGATCTGGTCGGAGAGCAAGCAGGCGACCGCGAGGTCCTGTATCTGGAGTTCGGCGTCTGGAAAGGCGCCGCAACGTTGTACTGGTCGCAGCTACTGCGAAATCCAGGAAGCAAACTTCACGGATTTGATAGTTTCCAGGGGCTTCCGGAGAACTGGACACCATACGAGCAAAAGGGCTGTTTCTCCACGGGCGGTCAAATTCCCACAATAGACGACTCACGCGTCGAATTCTTCAAAGGATGGTTTGAAGATACGCTGCCCACCTATAAGATTCCGCCGCATGAGGTGCTGGTCGTGGTTTTCGACGCAGATCTTTATTCTTCTACGAAGCTTGTTCTGGACTATCTTGGGGATACAATCGTGCCCGGCAGTTATCTGTATTTTGATGATTTCAGCCACCGCAACGATGAGATGCGTGCGTTCGACGAATTCATTCACACTAGCGGGCGCCGGTTCTCTCTCGTCGGAGCCACGCGGGTACTGTCGGAGGTGATGTTTCGAACGGAAGGCTAGATCTGCAAGCGAGCTGGTTCCGGTATCTTCCCTCCTTTCCTCGACGCCCCGCACCGCTCCCTTGCGAAACATAGTGTTTTGCACCGAAGAACTTTGTGCCGGACGCGTTGTCGGGGCTCGGCGGTGTTCGAGGAACAGGAACCTGCGCCGAATATGGCTGCGTGAGGAAGGCAGCGCGGACCAGATCCATCGCGATTTGTGCAACAACGGCAACGCGACCTCCCTGGATTCGGCTCCGTATCCGGCCCATCCCGACAATTTCATCGCCACCCGCGTTGTTCAATTCTGGGGATCAACGGTAACCGGAAAGTTGCATCTAAGCGAGTCGCAGGGCGCTTTAAAATTATGAGGATAAGCCCGGGCCCGTGACCCCAGTTTGTGCGCCACAGTTTAGACGGGCGAGGGTTTGCTCACCAAAAGGTGTTGGAATCACAACTGCCCTGGTAAAACCCCTGGAGGACTATGACCCATGATCAAGACAGTTGGACTTCTCGTTATGGCGTTTTTCTCTATGCTGTTATCTGCGCAAAGCCCACGCTCAACCGTTGGGGGTGAAGCTCGTCTTTGGGCCGGGGGCGAATTGTCCGTGGTCGCGGACGACTGGGCATGCTCCAGTTTCGACTGCAACTATTTGCTCCTTGGCCCCGCCGTCTTCTTTGACTTGAACCTGCCAAGGCGAATCGGAATCGAAGGCGAGGGGCGTTGGACCGATTGGCATGGAACCGGTAACGAGAAGGAATCGAACCTTCTGGCGGGTCCACGGTACCGACTGTTCCGCCGTAGCCGTTTGGACGGATGGGGAAAGGTGTTGATGGGCGGTGGCTGGCTGACCTCACCGGGCTACCCGGCGCCTGGGAGCCTAAAAGGTAGCTACTTTGCCTTTATGCCCGGCGGGACCGTCGATTATGTTTTGAAAAGCCGCTTATCGCTCCGTGGAGACTTCGAGTACGAAATCTGGCCTGGATTTCGGGGCGTCCCAGGATACTTGCCAACCGGCCAGTATCTTCCTCACAATGGCGGGTTAACACCCAGCGGTTTCAGTGTGGGCCTATCCTACAACATCCTGGGCCCGAGCCGATGACCCACGGGGTCCGCTGCGCCCACCCCTCGCTCTTTGCCACCTCATGCAGGCGTCTGGGCATATGTTGCCCGACAGCAAAGCCACAAACTACCGTAGAGGAGTGCGGCAAATGCGGCTGCGCAGCCGTAAACCCAGCACGAGTCGACCGCAATTCCGCTGGTGGAGATAGAGAGGTCATCTCCGCGGTCCATCTACACTTGCAGTAATCTCAATTCCCGATGACACTCCAAAGCACGGTGCCGTCATTCCCCCGCATAGCTGTGTAGCAATAACACGAACCGAGAAGGTCGTACCTTCAGCAGGCAGGTAAGAAGTCCCGCAACCGAGCGTTCCGAGCATCGCCACAGTTACCAATGCAGCCCTGACCACTTTCCTTGGCCTAACCATAACTGAGAATGCCAGGAGGCCACAGCACATCGAGCTCAACCGTGTTAAAGATCCGGTATTCCGGTCTGAGCGCGACCCATATTTATTAGTCAACACCAACTCTGTGTAGCCTCCGCCCGTTATTATGGGGGGGCTAAAGCCGCACGACACGCCTTCAGGGATGCCCGAACAACCAAAGGACACAGGACCCGCCAGACCGCCTTCAGGAGTCATAGCAATCGGAATGCGGACAGAACCGGTATCAGGTATCTCCACGACTGTGACCGCACTCGCGAGGGCGATGCCCTGAACCGTCTCCGTAAACGTGGTACTCGATGCAGCAGCAAAATTAGCATCTCCGGAATACGTCGCGCCAATGCTGTGATATCCGCCCGCCAGTGCAGCCGTAGAGAAACCGGCTGTTCCATTTTTCACTGGTTCCGCGGTGCCAAGAGGCACACCACTATCGTAAAACTGCACTGTCCCGGTCGGACTCGGAGTCCCGTCACGCGGGCTCGATATGGTTGACAGAAAAGTAAGCATCGTACCCGTGGCTGTCGAGTACGCCGACGGAACTGTTGTTACCAGCGCAGCCAAGCGAACTGCCGCAGTGACCTGGCCAGACGACGAGCCAGTGTAGTAAGAGTCGCCAGAATAGACCGCTGTTAGCAAATGCGTCCCGAGCGGAATGTTGGGAAGATTAATCTGGGCCAGACCGTCAGTCAGCGGCGCCGTTGTCAGGATGTGGCCATCGGCCGTGATGCTTATCGAGCCGGTAGGCACAGAGGACGGTATGCCGCGCACGGACACGTTAAGAGATAAAGGAGATCCATACGCGACAGAGTTGTCTGGAACGATCAGGTCGACCACAGCAGAGAGTGTGCCGAGGAGCCTGTACGAGTACACGGAAGGGCCGGCGATGAGGTATATTAGATCGCCAGCAAAGACAAACCCTCCTGTAATCGGAGCGGGTGCAGGTGCAATCAGGACGGCATGCAGGGAAGCAGGATCAACGACAAATACACCGTCTGACGATAGACCCCAGAGTCGATTTACCTTGTCAACTCCAGCACTATTGTAGACAGGAGCGGCAAAAGGAAAAGGTTGCGATTGGAGAACGACACCAGAGCGGGGATCGAATTCGAAGATGGTGGCTCCAGCGATGCCAAGAACGCCCCCGTTCTGCTCAGCCACCAGATCGGTGATACTTTGTGCATTTTGGACGGGTGTGACAGCGTTAATTTCCTGATTGGAAATCCGATCCCAAACAAACAACTCAGCGCCATTCTCGGTCGGATCGATCCCCAGGCCTGCCAGGGTGCTGGTGCCCCCGACCAGGAGGTCATCCGAAATGGCCAGCGAGACCACGCTCTGGTTCGGGACCACATTGAATTGCGCGGTGCTGCCACTGACGGGATTCCAGCTTAGCAAGGGCCCTGTGGGGGAACCGTAACCCGCCTCGACCCCCATATAGACTGTGCCGTCTGGTGCGGCGGCCATGGCGAACGGGCGCCAGGAATCGTTATTGTTGGGAATGGAAATAAATGTGGGATTCGACGACCCGGGTGAGGTGCTGAAAGGCTGACTTGGGTCGTATAAGGCGAGTGTGGATGGGTCGTCCGCATATGTGCCCAGGAGAAGCTGGCTGGAGTGGGACATCATTGAATATGCTTCGCCCGGACCTAATGTTCCGATGTAATGCTGCACCCCAGTGGCTGGATCGATCTGCACTAAGTCGCTCGGCATCGTCGCTGAGCCGTAAACGAGACCGTCCGGACCCAGGCCGATCCTGAAAAGTGGAGTGGATTCGCCGGAATAGGGCAGCGGGAGGACGATGGTGCTTCCACTTTGAGACTTTTCCGTCAGAACCAGGATTCCGTTCTCTTCGTCTAATGAGAGGACCCGGCCATCGGCGAGTGTCATAGCTGAAACCGGGGGCGCCTGATCGCTCCACGGAATCAATGCAGCGCCTGAAGGGGACAACCGAAACGCGTTGGGACTTAGAATGCCATACGAGAGGCCGTCGGCTCCCTGATAGACGCGGGCAAAACCAGTAGCCTGCGATGAGGGCGACAGAAGTTCGTGGATGTCTCCAGAGGAAATGCTGTATGACGCAATGTTTCCTGGTGCATCCCCAATGCCGATGTAGATTACGCCGTCCTTGCTTGCGCTGACATAGCGCACGTATTGCTGAAGCGGATCGATCCTGCCGAGGTCTTCGATAATGCCGCGTAACGGGTCCAGACGAACAAGCTTGCAGTTAGGAGAGGTGCCGCCGTAAACTCGGTTATCTGTACCGACAGTGAGTGACCATAGCCACTGTTCGGATGGGCCCGCTCTCCCGAAGTCCACGATCTTGCCGCTGGCCACCTGGAACATCATAAGATGAGCAGTCGGAGCTGTGCCGAGGTAGACGTTGCCGTCGACGTCCACCGCCATGCCCCACGCAGCAATCTCCCCGTCAACGGGACTGTCGAATACAGTTACCTGGCCGGTGTCCGGGTCGATTTCCAAGAGGTGAAATTTACGCGCACCGAGAATACTGGCATAAAGTCGCTGTGTTCCGGGTAGAGGACCGGGACCAACCAGGGAATTGAGAACGAGCCCGATATGCGTGTAGTCGGAGAGGTGCCTGAATTGGCCCGGCGCCTGGGCCTGCATGGGTGTGGCATCAATTAGAGACAGCCAGAGAAGAAATAGAAGCGGCGGCAGCGAGACAGAATGCGCGCTGGAGTGCGAGCGCAAGGCGTGGGATGAGCGCGACCTTAAGACGGAGAACGCAGTTACCATACACCTGCTCCGGAAGGAGAAAGTTGGGGGCGGGGCCGTCAGTCGGAATCAACGAACGGCAAATCCATCCAAAGCGAGGTACACAGCAGAGGTGGGCCTCACCGGCACTTGCTTGTTGATGGGTATTGTCCGGGCTCTATCCCGAAAGCGTCGGTGGCGAGCACCGCAGGGCTACGAATACGACATGGATTCGATTCGGCATAGAACCTCCTCCGAGGTTTAATGGTCGTCCCGGGAACAAAGGACCGTATGTGATCGCTGGTACTACAAAGGCACGCGGACGACCTATTGGTAATCCTCCTGTACTTAGCAGAGGTGAGACCGTGATCCGAAGAAGAAGATTAGAAGGGACTAATGTCTGCGATCCGTAGATTCCCGAATCGGGAAGAAAGGTATCTGGCAAAGACATCTGGGTATTCAGGCCCGAGCGGGCCGATGTCTAACGCACGAACGCACGTTGTGACGGGTGGGATGGTTGGCGAGTGAGGGCGTCCGGCCCGGCAATACCAGAGGGCGGTTACGATCGATGTCGAGTCATGGCTCCAGAATGACCCGCGGCCCCGGCGGCATGTTTCGGTGCGGCTGGCGGGCTCGGTCCCCAGTTCCGGGGATCGGCGTCGATCCAATGATTTCTTAACGCGTCGATCATTGACAGCTTTCCCTCAGTTGGTGTACAGAATAGCGGCATCCCCCGCGTCACGTATCTCTTGCTAGTGAAACGGCGGTTCGCCACACGAGGCCGGAGGAAATGGGCCTCTTTATGCTGGTGGCCCGGCAGGCTTGCCGTTCGAGAAAATGCTCGCACCGTTGACAACGGGCATGCCATATTCGGTTTGCCTCTCCAGACTCGATGTGCCTCAACAAAGAAGCGGTGCCCTGCACCGAAAAAAAAGCGCCCGTTCGAAATGAGGAGTTTTGATGAACTTAGAAAGAATGCGTCACGCCGGTCGGCAGTTGCAGCTCGCGCTTACCCTGCCTCGTTGTTTCGCCAGTCTGGTGCTCATGGCTCTGCTCCTTTCGCCCGCAAAGTCATTTGCCGCCTGCACGACTTCAAACCTGAATCCGAATCCGAATCCGGCGTCGTTTGCCGCGCCTGGCGACTTCAACGGCGACTGCAAGAGTGACCTTCTGTGGCGCAACAGCAGCACCGAGCAGGTCTACTTCTGGCTCATGAACGGGACCACGTTTACCAGCAGCGGGAGCCCCGGCGCCCCCACCTCGGACTGGGTCATTCAGGCCGTTGGCGATTTCGACGGGGATGGCAAGAGTGACGTCCTGTGGCGCAACAGCACCACCGGCGAAGTCTTCATCTGGCTCATGAACGGGACCACGTTTACCAGCAGCGGGAGCCTCGGCACCGTCTCCCTGGACTGGAATATTGCTGGCGTTGGCGACTTCAATGACGATGGCAAGGCCGACATCCTGTGGCAAAACAGCACCACCGGGCAGGTCTACATCTGGTTCATGAACGGGACCACGATGAATGGCGGCGGCAGCGTCAGTTACGTCTCCTCGGGATGGAACATTGTGGGCATCGGCGATTTCAATGGAGATGGTGATGCCGATATCCTGTGGCAAAACGGCGCCACAGGGCAGGTCTATGTCTGGCTGATGACCGGGACCACGATTACGAGCCAAGGCAGCCCGGGCAGCCCCACCCCGGACTGGGGCATTCAGGGGATTGGCGATTTCGATGGGAACGGCAAGAGTGACATTCTGTGGCAGAACAGCACCACCGGGCAGATCTTCATCTGGTTCATGAACGGCACCACGTATTCGAGCACCGGGACGCCCGGCAGCGCCAGTCCCCCTCAGAGCACTACGTGCTGCTCCGGCGTGGGCAATGGCTGGAGCATTCAGGGGGTTGGCGACTACGACGGGAGCGGTCGAGCCGGCATCCTGTGGCGGCAACTCACCACCGGGCAGGTCTACATCTGGCTCATGAACGGAGCCACGATTGGGAGCACCGGGAGCCCCGCCACGCCGGCTGCTGCCTGGGAACTAGCTGCCTTAGCTCCCTATGGCTGCTCGAACCAGGTTTTTTGCAACATTCTTTCCGGCACCAACAACGTGCGCGCCAACGGACCTTTCCCAGGTACTGCTGCGCCCTGGGGCCCGATGACTGGTACTCCAAACCCGGCACCGTCTTCCGAGCCAGGGGGGGCGCTCAATCTGCTCGCCTGGGATCCTGGCGCCGCGACCGTTGCGCAGAGGTGGGCGGCTCAGTGCAACTTTAACCACAACCCGAATCGCGATGGCGGCGAAAGCATCTATGCGGCCTGTTCAACGACGGCGCCGGTGACGGTTACAGGGACGGACGCGGTATCTTCCTGGTCCTCCGAGGCGAATAACTACGTCTACCCGGCCGCTGGCGGTGAATGCACTGCAACGGACACTACGCTTGGGTGCGGGCACTACTCGCAGCTGGTCTGGCGCACCACGAACGCCGTTGGCTGCGCGGTCCAGCAATGCACGACGAACACGCCGTGCAGTGGCTTTCCTGATTGGGCCTTCGTGGTGTGCGATTACACCCCGGCGGGCAATTGGAGTGTGCCGCCCTACTGAGTGGCACGATTACGATTTGCACCAAAGGGCCATCCGGATCGGTTGAGCTGAGAATGCACGACCATGTTTCTGGTCGAGCCGCAGACGGCTGGTAACGAGTCTGAGCTGACAACTGAATTACCGGTAATCAACCCGGTGTTAAACAGGTACTTGTGCTGACGAGAGATGGGCGGTTAGATAGCCGTCCATCTCTCTTTGTGCGTTAGGTACTTGCGCTGTCCCCTGGTCGTTCAGCTTTTCCAACCTGTCCCATTTATCGCAGAACTGACGGAATTCTCGCGGTTGAACTTCTGCTCCGGTTCTCCGGGCATGGGCTGTGCTACAAAGTTTCATGCCTCGGCTCATGCCTCGCGTGCTCCAGCCCCAGTTCGCCTCGTGCATCATTCCCCTGCTCGCCTTCGCCTTCGCCGCGTCCACCGTCTTCGCCGCCGCACCGCCCCCCGATCAGCCCAGCGGCCCCATGAAGACCATCGCGGAGCGCACTACGTCCATGCGGCACATGCCGGGCTTGCTCCCGCTCGACTGGGACGCCAAATCCGGCCAGCTCTACCTCGAAGTTCCCCTCACCGCGAACGCCGATCACACCCGTTCCGCCGAATACATCTACACCCACTCCCTCCCTTACGGCATGGGGTCCAACGACGTCGGCCTCGACCGCGGCCAGATCTCCCGTGGCGCCCTCGTCTACTTCGAGCGCTCCGGGCCGAAGCTGCTCCTCGTGCAGCCCAATGAGGAGTTCCGCTCCTCCTCCGACGATCCCGCCACGCAGGCCGTCGTGCGCCAGTCCTTCCCTGACTCCGTCCTCGCCGGCTTCACCATCGACGCCGAGAATCCCGACGGCGCGGTGCTCGTCGATGCAACGCCGTTCTTCCTGTCCGACGTGCATCACGTTGCCGAAGCCCTTGCCCGAGCTGGCCAGGGCGCCTGGCATGTCGACCTTGCCCGCTCGGTCATCGCGCTCGACCGCACCAAGGCGTTCCCGGAAAACACCGAGGTTGAGGCCGAGATCACCTTCGTTCCCCGCGACGAGAACGCCGCGCATCCCGCCAAATTCGTCGTCGAGGTCGCGCCCGATTCAGGCGCCATGACCGTCCGCGAGCTTCAGTCCTTCGTCCAGCTCCCGTCTCCTGGCTTTGAACCGCGCCGCTTCTCGCCCCGTGCAGGCTACTTCCCCATGGCCTGGCGCGACTACGACGCGCCTCTCGGCGAGCCCCTTGCGCAGCAGTTCATCATCCGCCATCGCCTCATCAAAAAAGATCCCAGCTGCACCCACGCCTGCGAAGCCGTCACGCCCCTGCAGTATTACGTCGACCGCGGCGCGCCGCCTCCCATCCGCGAGGCCCTCGTCGAAGGCGCCAGCTGGTGGGATCAGGCCTTCCAGGCCGCCGGCTGGGCTCCCGGCACCTCTCGCGTCGACGTCCTCCCCGAAGACGCCGATCCCATGGACATCCGCTACAACATCATCCAGTGGGTCGATCGCTACACGCGTGGATGGAGTTACGGCGCCGCCGTCGTCGATCCCCGCGATGGCGAAATCATCAAGGGCAACGTGACCCTCGGGAGCCTCCGCGGCCGCCAGGATTATCTGATCGCTCAGGCGCTCCTCGCCCCCTACGAGGAAGGCGAATCCGCGCCCGATGCCGCCCACGATCCGGCGCTGCAGATGGTTCTCCAGCGCATCCGCCAGCTCGCGGCCCACGAAACCGGCCATACCCTGGGCCTCGCCCACAACTTCGCCGCCAGCAGCTTCCCCCATCCGCCCGATCAGACCGTCTCTGTGATGGATTACCCGCACCCGTGGGTGACCCTGAGCCCCAACAAATCGACGGGAAAACTTATGCGCGCCGGTGCCCCCGACCTCGCGCTCGCCTACCCCGCCGGCATCGGCATCTGGGATAAGGTCGCCATCGACTACGGCTACCGTGAATTCGACCGGGACGGCCATCCCGCCGAAGATCCCGCCGCCCTCAACAAAATCCTTTCAGACTCCGAGAAGACCGGCCTCATCTACATCACCGACGAGGATGCCCGCCCGCTCGGCTCCGCCCACCCGCACGCGCACCTGTGGGATAACGGCGCCGATCCCGCTGCCGAGCTGAACCGCGTCCTGCAGATCCGCACCGCCGCTCTCGTCCGCTTCGGCCCCGACGCCATCCAGGAAGGCATGCCTCTCGCTCAGCTCGAAGACACGCTGGTCCCGCTCTACCTCTTCCACCGGTACCAAACAGAAGCCGCCGCAAAAGAAATCGGGGGCCTCGACTACCGGTACAACGTCCGCGGCGATGGCCAGGTGCTTTCCGAGACTGTCTCCCCCGCCGACCAGCGCGCCGCGCTTACGGCTGTACTCAGAACCCTCTCACCCTCAATCCTCACCCTGCCTGACACCATCCTTAAATACCTGCCGCCGCGGCCTCCCGGCTTGCCCCGCACGCAGGAGAGCTTCCCCTCCGTCACTGGCCTTACCTTCGATCCCGTGGCTGCCGCCGAATCCGCCGCCGACTTCACCCTCGCCCTCGTCTTCAACCCGCAGCGCGCCAACCGCCTTGTCGAATATCACGCCCAGAACAACGCTGAGCCTTCGCTCACTGACGTCATCGATGCCACTTTCAAATCCACCGGCTCGCCCGAGAGCTTCACCGGCCTCGAACTCGAGGTCAAGTACGCCGTTGACCAACGCATCCTCGAAGCCCTGCTCGCCCTCGGCGTCAACGCCGAGTCGTCCGCGATGACCCGCGCCACCGTTCGGGCCGCCGTCACCACATTCCGCGATCAGCTCCACGCCTCCAGCTCGGAACAGGATGCCGCCTTCCAGAACCTCGAGACGTCCCGGATCAACCAGTTCCTCAACGATCCGGCTAAATTCGTTCCGGCGGCACCCATTGCGGCTCCGCCCGGCATGCCCATTGGCGACGATCCTGACGAATAGCGCCGCTTCGACCATCGCCCGCCCTCGCGAGTGAACCGCACCGCCGCGTTCCCGCTTTCGGGGGAGCGCGGCAATGTGCGCGCGACGGATCGGCGATGACCTCGCGGCACCATAGCAAGGTGCCGCAACCAGCGACGCAATGCGACGGTAACCGATTACGAGTGATCGACGCGCGTTACCTGGATGGCTTTGTTTTGCTGTCGAGAGAGACGAAAAGTTAGGAAGAAGATTCCCTCAATATCTTGATGGCTCCGACGGCAAATGCTGTGCTACTATCGGTGCCGTTGTTCCTTTCCCCAACTGATACGCTCAGTGACATTGCACGTACGAAACCCCAGTGACACTGCGCGCGGCACCCCAGCGGATGTGCGAAACACGCTGTTCGCCATCTGATCATCGCTGGGCTTATGCCCTGGCGTAGAGCCACCGCAGTTTGCAGTCGATTTCCGAATCTATACCCACACCCGGGGGGTACCATGTTCGTCTCTCGCCTCAGCTTCCGCTCTTCCTGTAAAGTTTCTTTCGCCATTCTGGCGGCCGCCTTTGTGGCGTTCAGCTTTGGCTCGGCCCTCGCGCAGGACGCGCCTCCGCCGCAGCAGCAGCCGGGACATCCGATGAATCCCCCGGCGCTGCCGAGAAACAACCCCTCCAGCCAACCTGTGGCTCCCGGAACCATTCCTGCACCGAACGAGTCGAATATTCCTGGGATCAGTACGTCCACCTGGAACCCGATCGGCCCCGCGCCGCTGGGGACAGGCAGCGGCGCGGACAGCGGCCGTCAAACCGGCATCGCCGTCGACCCCACGAATGCGAACAATATCTTCATTACCGCGGCTGGTGGTGGTGTGTGGCAAACCACGAACGGCGGCACGGCCTGGACGCCCTTGACCGATACTCTGGCACTGGCGATGGGCTCCATCGCGATGGCTCCCACCGATGATCAGAAGATTTATGTGGGTACCGGCGAAGCCAACAACTCGCTCGACAGCAATCACGGAAACGGCATCCTGGTCTCCAATAACGGCGGCACCACCTGGACGCTCGAGACCGCGGGCGGCGCCTTTGCCGGAGTCACGATTGGCCAGATTGCCGTCGACCCGACCAACGAGAACACCGCGTACGCCGCCGTGGGAGGCTATGGCGAAAACGGTAATGCTTTCGTGAATACAGGGATCTGGAAGACGACCAACGGCGGTACGACCTGGACGAACGTCACGTCCGCGGCGGGCCTGACCTCTGAGTTTGTCTGGTCGGCGGTGGTTGTGGATCCGAACACCCCAACGATTATTTATGCCGCGGTTGGCGACATTTTTTATGGTGGGGACGGACCGAACACCATTTACCGTTCGATGGACGGCGGAACGACGTGGGCTGCGCTCACCGGCGGTCCGAGCGGCTCCGCCACCGGCAGGATCGCACTGGCGGTTTCGCCGGCAGCAAAGACTTCCGGCTCGCACGTCTTGTATGTGGCGGTTTGCTCGACGGTGAACCCGGGCAGTGGCGGCCTGTATTATTTCGGAGTTTCCAATAACGCCGACAATGCAACGGCATCGGCGGTGACGTTTACCAACGAGACTACGGGCACACCGAACTTCATGGGCTCCCAGGGTTGGTACGACATCGGCCTCGGTGTGGACGCAAATGGCGTCGTTTATGCCGCCGGCGTGAGCTACGGCTCCAACATCCTTCGTTCCACCAACGAGGGTTCAACCTGGACCGATATCACCGTCATCAGCAACGTCTCGCCGCATACGGACCACCACGCCATCGTCTTCGACTCCAGCAATCGCATGCTCATCGGGAACGACGGCGGCATTTGGCGCTACGATTCGACGGTGCCGAGCTGGACCGACCTCAACGGCAACCTGGATACGATCCAGTTCCAGGGAATCGGCCTGCACCCCACATCGTCAACCACGGTCGTGGGCGGCAGCCAGGACAACGGCACCGAGTTGTATACCGCCAACCCAGACTGGGCATTGACCGACGGCGGCGACGGTGGGTTTGCCCAGTTCAGTCAGACGAATGGCTCAGACTGTTACTCCGTTCATCCCGTCGGCAGCTTTGGCTCCGCCGCCTTCTTCCAGACGTCCACCGACGGTTGCGCGGGAACGTGGGCGGACGCAACCACCGGCTTTGTCAACACCAACGCCAACTTCTATCCCCCGTTTATTGTGGATCCGACCAACGGGAATCACCTCCTGATTGGCCTGGACCGCGTGTATGAGACGACCACCGCGGCCTCTTCGTGGACCCCGATTAGCACTCCCGAAACCAATGGGTTCAACAACGTTGTGAGCGGGACCACGTACAACGTCAATACGGTCGCGCTGGCTCCTCAAAACGGATCCAACCCCGCCGTGATTTATGCCTCCACCGGGGGGGGCTCTCCGAGTTTGATTTTTGTCACCACCAACGACGGCGCCGCGTGGGCCACGCGCAATCTGCCCACCTGTACCGCGACGAACCATTATTCAGCAAGCTGCACCGTCAACGACATTGCCACTGATCCCAACGATCCCACCGGCAATACTGCGATCGCTGTCACCAGTAACTACACCGGCGGTGGCCTGCACGTATACAGGACGACCAACGCGGGCACGAGCTGGACCGATATCAGTGCTAGCGGTAGCGGCTTTCCCGATCTGCCCACGTGGTCGGCGCAAGTCGATACGGACCCGAGCCGCACGCTCTATGTTTCCACCGAAACCGGAGTCTATGCTTCGGTCAGCCCCTATTCCACGTGGACGGCCTATGGCAGCGGCCTACCTAGCGTGCAGGGCCTCGACCTCGAACTCAACCGAAGCCTGCATGTTCTTGCCGTCGGCACCCACGGACGCGGCGCCTGGCAAATCCAGACTCCCGCCCATGTGACCAATGTGAGCACCACCACCGCGAACGGCAGCTATGGTACAGGCACCGTCATCCCGATCATCGTCACCTTCAGCACCGCGGTCAACGTGACGGGATCCCCAAACCTGATTCTCGATACAACTCCCAGCGCGGACGCGGTCTACGCCTCCGGATCGGGAACGACCGCCCTGACCTTCAACTACACCGTTGCCAGCGGCCAGACCACCAGCGGAAATTCGACAGGGGGCCATCTGGACTACAACACGGCCGCCTCCCTGATTCTCAACGGCGGGATGATTACCGATACGAGTGGCATGGCCGCTGTAACCAAGCTTTATCCAGCGGGAGCAGCCGGCTCGCTGAGCGCCAACAGCAGCATCGTAATTACGGGAACCAGTTCCAAGATCACGCCGACGGTCACGGTGACCCCGGCCTCCTCCCAAATCACCACCGCACAGTCGGATCAGGTGACCGTGGCTGTGAACGGTGGTGGAGGGAACCCGACGGCAACGGGCACGGTGACCCTCAGCAGCGGCAGTTATACATCGGCGGCCACTGCTCTCACCTCCGGCTCGGCGAGCATCACCATTCCTGCCGGACAATTGGCTGTGGGCAGCGACACGCTGACCGCGAGCTACTCCGGCGATACGAACTACAACACCGCCACCGGCACGGCTCCGGTAACAGTGGTGCAGGCGATCGGATCCTGCTCGACGGCGAACCCAAATCCGAATCCGAATCCGGCGTCGTTTGCCGCCGTGTCTGACTTCAACGGCGACTGCAGGAGTGACATTCTGTGGCGCAACACCAGCACCCAACAGGTCTATGAGTGGTTCATGAACGGCACCACGTATCCGAGCAGCGGCAGCCCCGGCAGCCCCACTTCGGACTGGGTGATTCAGGGCGCCGGCGACTTCAACGGTGACGGCAAATCCGACATCCTGTGGCGGAACACCACCACGGGTGAGGTCTTCATCTGGATCATGAACGGCAGCACGTTCACCAGCAGCGGAAGCCTCGGCTACGTTTCGTCCGACTGGAGTATTGCGGGCATTGGCGACTTCAATGGCGATGGCAAAGCCGACATCCTGTGGTGGAACAGCTCTACCGGCCAGGTCTACGTCTGGTTCATCAACGGAACGACGATGACGGGCGGCGGCAGCGTGAGCTACGTTTCCGGCGGCTGGACCATTCAGGGCGTAGGCGATTTCAATGGAGACGGCAAAGCCGACATCCTGTGGCGCAACAGCAGCACAGGTCAAGTCTTCGTCTGGCTGATGAACGGGTCGACGTTGACCAGCAGCGGAAGCCTCAGTTACGTCACCTCGGACTGGAGCATTGCTGGAATCGGCGATTTCAATGGCGTCGGCAAGAGTGACATCCTGTGGCGCAACACCAGCGGGCAGGTCTACGTCTGGTTCATCAACGGGACCACGATGACGGGCGGCGGCAGCGTCACTTACGTCTCCTCGGCCTGGGTCATTGACGGTTTGGGCGACTACGACGGCAGCGGCCGGGCCGGCATTCTGTGGCGGAACACCAGCACGGAGCAGGTCTACGTCTGGCTCATGAACGGGGCGACAATCACCAGCCAGGGAACCCCTGGCAGTCCTGCCGCTGCCTGGCAGGTACAACCATAGGGTTGCTCGAACCGGGTTCGGGGGCCGGAGGCTAAAGAGAAGAGGGTCATCCGGCCGCTGAGAATCTGGAGAGGCCGATTGGAACCGGCCATCATGGGTGGAGCTTGGGTTTGTCGGGGCTCAGGCCCCGCAAGTCGCCTTAGCCCCTGTAAATCGAGGCGCTTGCGAGAAGCTTTTTCGCCGCGCCAATCCCACGAAAGAGTACTCCAAAGAGCCATTGACCCGGCCCATGTTCCCCTTTATCGTGAACACCACGAGTTAAGGATTTCGTCCCTTCGGGTGCGCCCGCGGGGGTTCAACTCCATCCAGCTCCCCACTTCGTAGCGGTTGGGAGTTCTGAATTTTTTTTCAGTTGTCTTTGGTCCCGGACGGGCTCGTCCCACGGTTCTCTTGCCCGTCGCGTGAATTGTCGACCCTGGTCAGCAATGCAGTTACTGCGTAGGCAGAAGGGACTCGTGCAGGGCCCCCGCCGCAGAGCACTATTCGACTTCAGCGAGGTTCAGTGTATGTCGCCTGTGGTTCCTTCCCGTCGCCTGACGCCCTTCCGCGTCCTGTCTTTCCTTTTCGCCAATCTTGTGTGGCTCGCGCCTCTGATCCTCGCGCCCGCCAACGCCGCCGCGGCGACGGACACCTTTACCGTCAGTGTGACGACCGACCCTGGCACCGGCACTGCGGCCAATTGCCCGGCGAACAATCCGGGCGGCAGCGGGAGCTGCTCTCTGCGTGACGCGATTGCCGCAGTCAATGCCGACACCACGAACTCAGCCATTGTTGACATGACGGGCGTGACCGGGACCATCACTCTGACGAGCACGGCCTCCACCACTCACCCGATAACCACGACGAACTCCGTCACTTTTAGCGGTCCGGGCGCTGGCGCGCTCACGGTTTCCGGCAATGGTCTGTATCAGGCGTTCCTGGTTGAAAACGGACCCGCGATTTTTCAGAATTTCACCGTCGCCGATGGCTTCGTCAACGCGACGGGTGGCTGCACCTGCGATCCGGGCTACGGCGCCGGCATTTATGCTTACACCACTGTCAATCTGACTCTGACCAACATGGTCATTACCGGTAACTCTGCGGCGAAAGGCGGCGGCGGAGTCCTCGCGGCCGGCCCGATCACCGTCACCGGCAGCACCTTCTCCAACAACTCCAGCCCCGCCTCCGGCGGCGGTATCGCGGGCGGCCTCTACGCCATCGGCTCGCCTGCCACGATCTACCAGAGCACCTTCTCGGGAAACACCGCCTGGATAGGCAGCGCGATTAACACCTACACACCGGTGACGCTGACCATCAGCGACAGCACTTTTGCCAACAATCAAGCTGGAACCAACGGCGCCAGTGCCGGCAGCGGCGGCATCTTCAACGACAACGGCAGTACCCTGACCATTCACGACAGCACCTTCTGGAACAACACTGCCGCTGCCAATGAGGGCGGCGCACTGAACAACGCCGGGACGCTGGTCGTCACCGACAGTATCGTTGGCAACCCGGGCGATTCGGCGGGGACCCAGGAGTGCTACAGCGCCAACACGGTGAATGGGGCCGGGTGCCCTGCCACGGGAGACGGACACGGCAACATAACGGCACCGTCCACATTCAACCTCGCGCCACTCGGCTATTATGGCGGTTCCACGGAGTCCATCGTGCCTCTGACGGGCAGCGCGGCGATATGCGGCGGGACCACCGCCGGCGCTCTTGACGCGGGCGGTGCTCCTCTTACCGTAGATCAGCGCGGGCTCCCACTCGATGCTTCCTGCGGCACAGGCACAACCGATGCCGGCTCGGTACAGAAAAACTACCCATGCGCGGTATCGAATCCGAATCCGAATCCGAATCCGCAGTCGTTTACCACGGTCGGCGACTTCAACGGCGACTGCGAGAGTGACATTCTGTGGCGGAACAGCACCAGCGAACAGGCCTTCATCTGGATCATGAACGGAACCACGTTTAAGGGCAGCGGCAGCCCCGGCACCCCCACTTCGGACTGGGTCATTCAAGCCGTTGGCGATTTCAATGGAGACGGCTACGCCGACATCCTGTGGCGTAACACCACCACCGGCCAGGTCTTTCTCTGGCTCATGAACGGCTATACAACGACAAGCAGCGGCAGCCTCGGCTACGTCTCCTCCGACTGGAGCATTGCGGGGGTTGGCGACTTCAATGGGGATGGCAAAGCTGACATCCTGTGGCAAAACAGCAGCGGCCAGATCTACCTCTGGTTCATGAACGGAACTACGGTAGCGGGCGGGGGGAGCGTCAGCTCCGTTTCCTCGGGATGGAATATTCAGGGAATTGGCGATTTCAATGGGGATGGCAAAGCCGACATCCTGTGGCGGAACAGCACCACCGGGCAGGTCTACATCTGGCTCATGAACGGGACCTCGATTGCGAGCACCGGGACTCCCGGCAGCCCCACCTCGGACTGGAGCATTGCGGATGTGGGCGATTTCAATGGGGACGGCAAGAGTGACATCCTGTGGCGGAACAGCACCACTGGCCAAGTTTTCATCTGGTTCATGAACGGAACCACGACTGCAAGCAGCGGGAGCGTCAGCTACGTCTCTACAGACTGGGTCATCCAGGGGGCTGGCGACTACGATGGAAGCGGTCGGGCCGGCATCCTGTGGCGGAACAGCACCAGCGGGGCGGTCTACATCTGGCTGATGAACGGGACCACCATTGGGAACACCGGAAGCCCCGGTGCCCCCGACAATACCTGGCAACCAGCTCGATAAGGTTCCTCGAACGAAGTTCTTTGCAAGATTCTTTTCCGCAACCAACAACGGACATGCCGACTGGTGCTTCGGATCGGGAAACCCAGCGCCGTCTGCCACCACAGGCGGCCGCTCTTCCCGCTCATCTGCGATGTAGGCGCCGCCACGGTCGAGCAGAACTGGGCGGCTCAACGCAGCTTAGCGTACGCCAAACATTCCCTGCGACGAAAGCCTCTATACGTCGGCGAAACGTCGGTGCCGGTGGCGGCTCCTCTCTCCACCGCGAGCAAGAGCCCACGACGCGGTCGCGCGAGAATAGTAACGCCGGCCGGTAATTTGACCTGCGATTACTTAGTCTCTCCCAAAATCAGCTGTTCAACGAATTGACAGCCTCGACACCTCGTGGCAGGATCATGGGACCGTCAGTAGCCCCAAGGCTCCATCTTTCACGCGGGTGTTGATCCTATGCCTCCATTCCAAAGATTGGTCCCCCGGTCCCAGCGCTGCCTCCTTGCTCTCATCATTTTCGCTTTCAGTTCCATCACCGTCGTACGGGCGCAGGCGGACGGCGAGGCCTTCACCGGTGTCCAACTCCCGAAACTGGGAGCGAACCCTCAGATTGCAGGCGTGGCAGACGCGGGGTCGCTGTGGCCAGGCGGAGTGGTCTATTACGACGATAACGGCTGCATTGCTGACAACCAGTGCCCGAATCTGGCGCAGGCCGTCAACACTTTCAACGCGGATTTTTCAGGCGCCCTGCAGTGGACGGAGAGAACAACCCAAACGACGTACGTTGTCATTACTCTAAGCGGCACAGGTGGACGAGGCGACGTCGATACGATTGGCTATCCCGCCACTCCCGGCCCCGTGAGCCTGGATTGCAACACCGACTGCAGCGTTGGGACCCTTCTCCATGAAATGGGCCACATTATTGGCCTCTACCACGAGCAGACGCGTACCGACCGAAACAGCTATGTCACGATGTACTACGGCAACGTGGTCAAAAGCACGTGGCCCGGCAACTTCGCTATCAACATGCAGAACCAGCAGTTGCTCACGGCCTACGATTACGCCTCGGTAATGCAGTATCCAGCCTTTGTCGATTCGAGCAATGGCGGCCCGGTGATCGAGACGATTCCGCCAGGGATTCCGCTTGCTGGAACCGAAGGCGTGCCGGGAGCGGGAAACCAGGACTACTCGGCCGGGGACAAGGAAGGCATTCTTCGTCTCTACGGCCACGCGCCGACCACGGTAACCATCACGTCCAATCCGATTGGGCTGCAGGTGATTGTGGACAACACAACCTACACCACGCCGCGTACGTTTAGCTGGACCATGAACTCCACCCACTCTCTGAGTGTTGCCAATGGCGTGCAGACGCTAACCGGAGACATCGAGAACAGCACGCAATCGACAACCTTCTATTACACCTACGGGACGTGGAGCGACTCGAGCCAGCAGAGTCATTCGATAACCGTCACGGCGGGCAACGGAAGTCCCGCTTTCCCAACAACGGCCCCTGCTGTGGCTACTTACACGGCGAACTTCATCCAGCTGGTGCCGTACACCGAAACGGTCTTTCCGTCGGGATCGGGTAGCATCAGTGTTTCCCCGCTGCCGCAGACCTATTCGGGGGCCAGTGGTACCTTCTTCGTTGCCCGCCAGGAAGCGATGCTGACGGCAACGCCAACGTCGGGATACCATTTCTACGAGTTCAACGAGCAGGCGCCCTACTTCTGGCTGCCTGGAGGACTCTCCGCAAATCCGAAGACGTTTTACGTGCCTGACACGGGCAATCCTGTTGCGGTGAACGGGGAATTTACGAGTTCACCCGTTTATACCGTCAATGTTGCTCCGTCCGATACGATCACCAATGGGTTTAGTTCCAATCTCTGGGCCTATATCGATGGCAATTTCTGGTATACGCCCAAGAACTTCTCTCCGGATACGTCCTACGATGGCAGTTCCTGGAATGCCGGGTCCACGCACACGTTATCGCTGAGCTACAACGGCGATTTGACAAATCCTCCGGAGTATCCTTACAGCGCGAATTCGCGTTATGAATTCTCAAGCTGGAGCGATTCCGGGGCATACTCGCACACAACTGCGGGCATTCCTCCCACGAACACCACTTATACAGCCACGGTGACTCCGGTCTATACGCCTTCGACGAATTTTGGCTTTCCGCCGTGCGGTGGCACGGCCGTTATTACCCCAGCCTCGACGGATGACGGTTTCTATCCTTGGGGAATGTCGCTGACCTACACGGCCACACCGGGAACCGGATGGACCTTCGCCGGGTGGACTTTTGATCTGACGGGAACGGCGAATCCCACGAGTCTGACCGCGGATGACGAGACGCTGGTCTATGCGAACTTCAATATCACCGACACACCTCTTACGATCACGAGCCTGAGCCCGGGTTCGGTGAGGGCCGGTTCTTCGAGCTTTACTCTCACCATCAACGGCACGGGATTCACATCCGGATCTCTGGTTGCGGTCAACGGCACTTCTGTCACCCCCGTGAACTATGTCAGCTCTACGGAATTGCAGGTTACGGTTAGCAGCAGTCTGGTGGCAACTCCTGCCACCTTCGACGTATCTGTGGAGAACTATCCGAGCGGATGGAATGGTTGCGCGGTCTTTGGTTATGACACATTTGCCGTGACCGCTCACGGAGCTATCACGCCGACGGTGACGATGACCCCCGCTTCGTCCAGCATCACGACGGCACAGTCGGATCAGGTGACGGTGGCTGTGAGCGGCGGATCCGGCAAGCCAACCCCGACAGGCTCTGTCGTCCTGAGCAGCGGCAGCTATACATCTTCACCCGCGACGCTGACCGCCGGCTCGGCGAACATCAACGTTCCGGCGGGGCAACTGGCTGTCGGCAGCGACACTCTCACTGCGACCTACACCCCGGACACGGGCAGCTCCTCGACCTACAACAGCGCCAGTGGCTTGGCCTCTGTGACGGTGATTCAGGCCATCGGATCCTGCACAACAGCGAACCCGAATCCCAATCCGAATCCGGAATCGTTTGCCGCGATTGGCGATTTCAACGGGGACTGCAGGAGCGACATTCTCTGGCGCAACTCGAGCACCCAGCAGGTCTACGAGTGGTTCATGAACGGGACCACCTACTCGGGCAGCGGGAGCCCCGGCAGCCCCACCTCGGACTGGGTCAGTCAGGGCGCTGGCGATTTCAATGGGGATGGCAAAGCCGACATCCTGTGGCGGAACAGCACCACTGGCGAGGTCTACATCTGGCTGATGAACGGCGCCACGTTTACGAGCAGCGGAAGCCTCGGCTATGTCTCCTCGGACTGGAGCATTCAGGGCATCGGCGCTTTCAATGGGGATGGCAAAGCCGATATCCTGTGGCGCAATAGCACCACCGGTCAGGTCTACCTCTGGTTCATCAACGGAACGACGATGACGGGCGGCGGGAGCGTCACCTACGTCTCCTCGGACTGGGTCATTCAGGGCATTGGCGACTTCAATGGAGATGGCGATGCCGACATCCTGTGGCGCAACAGCACCACCGGCCAGGTCTACATCTGGCTGATGAACGGGACCACGCTGACCAGCAGTGGAAGCCTCGGCTACGTGTCCTCCGACTGGAGTATTGCGGGGGTTGGCGATTTCAATGGGGACGGCAAGAGTGACATTCTGTGGCGGAACACCAGCACAGGGCAGGTCTACCTCTGGCTCATCAACGGGACCACGATGTCGGGCGGCGGGAGCATCACCTATGTCTCCTCCGCCTGGGTCATTCAGGGCGTGGGCGACTACGATGGGAGCGGCAGGGCCGGCATCCTGTGGCGCAACAGCACCACGGAGCAGGTCTACATCTGGCTGATGAACGGGGCGACGTTGACAAGCAGCGGGACCCCCGGTGCCCCCGACGCTACCTGGCAAATATCTGCCTTCTCTCCATAAGGTTGCTCGACCTCCAGGAAGATCAAAAACTGTTATCCAGCCGATCGGACACGATGGGCACACGGATCCGGCACCTACTTTCCGCACAGGCGACAGCTGCACGCTGGCGGTTAACGGGCGCGTAGTTGCCGAATCACCGGCAAACCTGAAATTACAACATGGTTAACGGCGAGGTATGATGTTAACGCAGTCGTTAATATCGGGCGAATTTCGTATCTCGAAAGTGTGATTGATACGCCTGATATATGGCGACTAACGTCGTCTTCGTTTTCGGGGGCTCTACCTCACCCCGACTGAAATCACAGACGGACTGGCCGCATCTTCCCACGGGAGGAGCGGAAGGACGTCGTCGATCGCAAGCTGGAGCGGTTCGACACTCGCTCCTGGTTCGAGCCAGCGGTCGCCGAAGGCGAGGATTCCGCGCCTGACCTGGCATGGGTTGCGCCACACGTTCTGTTCCTGGCTGGCCATGGCTGGGGGCAACCACCCGCGAAATCATGGAAGCTGCCGGACATAAGACCATGAGCCAGGCCGCTCGGTACTCCCACCTATCACCGCAGCACACCCAGTCAGTGGTTGACCGGATCGCCGAGACAGGCACGGGCCAGGCCAACATGCACCAGAACATGCTCTGGGGCTCCACGACAAAGAAATTATAAAAAGGAGATGCCACACAAGTTACCATTTAATTATCGGGCTTAGGACGCAAAGTGGCTAGAGCGGTTCCTTTCTGAGGGTGGATAGTAGCACTTTGTAGAGATTGCAGTGTCTGTGGTTGAAGCGAAATTCAGTTTCCTTCAGATGCAGGGGGAAAGTCTCCCTGCGCAGGCCATGGAACTTGGCCAGTCGAGCTTTGGTATAGCTCCAGAAACTCTCGATACCGTTGATGTGGTTGGGACCGAGGGCAAACTGGTTGTCGCCATGGTTGACTCGCGGTGCTTCTCGAAGCCCAGATCGACCAGCCCGTCGTAGCCGCGCCATTTGTCGGTATGGATGACCGCCTGCAGAGCGGCTTTGGAGGCATTGGGCACGATCTCCGTGTAGACCTGGTCGCCGCGTTTCAACAGCCCGAAGACGATGGTTTTGCCTGCCGCTCCACGGCCTCGCCGGCCACGCACACGCCGTGCACCGAAGTACGACTCGTCGGCCTCCAGTTCGCCTTTGAAAGGAGAGACTTTTGCGCACTCGGCGGCCAGGCGCTGGCGCAGACGCTGGAACAGATCGTTCTGCGCACCGAAAGGCCGGCGAGGGCCGCTGTCTGAGTGGCCGTCAGGTCGAGCGCAAAACAGCGCAACAGAGAGCGAAATCGGGCCTCGGAAATCTTCGCAAAACGAAAGTATCGATTTTTCCCTACCATTGCAGCAGCTTATCGCCACTCAGCAGCCACGTTGCGTCCTAAGCCCCTTATTTTAATATCAGCTATTTAAGCTGGTGCCGGGAGGGGGGGTCGAACCCCCATGGCCCGAAGGCCGGCGGATTTTGAGTCCGCTGCGTCTGCCAGTTCCGCCATCCCGGCGCGGGAGGGCAGTGGTTAGTATATCGCCCGTGTAGGCGCGGCTTAGCCCGTGAATCGCTTGCGAGGGGGCGGGTTGGCGGGGTCGTCCGCGGGCTCGGGCGTCGCGACGGATGTGGCTAGATCGGCTTTTCCCGCGGTCCACAGGTCGAGATTCCGAGAGAGGGACGGTTTGGCGGGCTTCAGCATTTCGTCGAGGCGGTAGCCGGCTCTTTCCGCGGCGGCGATCGCTGCTCGGGCTTCGAGCTCGAAGGTCTGCAGCGCCTTTTGCGTGGCGGGGGATTTGGCGCCCCGGTCTTTTTCCGCTGTAGCGATGAGATCGGGGAGCGCCGACCACCACAGCAGTTGCTCATGCGCCTCTTTGTTGAAGTAGCGGTGGCCCTGGGCCTGGTGGAGGCCCGTGAACCAGATGATGTCGGGATCGTCCCAGGCGCGCGACGATGGGACGGGCGCTGATTCCGTTTCATGCGGCCGGGTGAGAAGGATTCGAACGCGGGCCACGGCGCGATAAGCCGCATCGCCGTCGAGGCCGAGGGGGTGGAATGTATCGGCGAGGGCGGGACGGAGGTAGAGCCGATCGAAGATCTCGCCGAGGTTCAGGTCGCGCGGCAGGGAATCGGCGAAGGCGCGGAGGAGACACCAGGCAACGACCGGGGCCCAGACGATGACGGCCGTGGTCTGCGGGCTGTAGCTGGGCAGGACCATGCGGGCGTCGGGCGGCCAACCGTCGGCAAAGGCCGCTTCGAGCGCGGGCAGCTTCGCGGCGGCGAGCAGCAGAGTGTGATAGCGATCGCGCGCGGATTGAACTCGCTCGGCTGGGGTTTGCGCCGGCGGCTCGGCGGGGATTGCAGGGGCAGAGTGAGGTTCAGGACCGTTCGTCGATGCGGCTGCTTGCTGAGGTGGCGCGGAGATTGTTTTTTCGGGAGGCAGGGAACCTTTGATGGCTTCGAGCGCCGCGCTGAAGAAGTGCTCCCCGTTCTTCTCGAGCGTAGCGAGGGTTTCCTCGCGACTGCAGGGTGCCTGGTGGGCGCGGGCGAGCGGTGCGGGGGGGGCACCTGCTTCGGCTTCGATCAGGTCGGAGTAGCAACGCAGAACATCGGCGTGGAGAGCGGCGCGGAGCGCTTCGTGCACGGGGCGGAGCTTGAATTTTGCGAGGGCGTCGTCGAGGCTCCAGACACCGGTGCCGTTGAGGTCGGTGCAGAGCGCGTCCCAGGGATAGTCGGCGGTGGAGTGCATCTCACGCCAGTGCTGGAAGACGTGGTACTGATAGGCGCCGAGATGGAGATGAAGGCCACGCTCGCGAATCTCACCGAGGCGACGGAGGTAGTGGAGGCCGGAGGCGTTGTCCTGGTACGCGAGGACGGCGTGGTGATCGCCGGGAAGCGCGAGGGCTTCGTGGATCTGGACGCTGTAGAGCGAACCGCTGCCTTTATCGGTCCGGGATGAGGAGCGGTGCAGCGTGCCGGCGGTGCTCGCGTACTTGTTGTGGTAGACGGCGAGAGCGCGCTGGTCGCCGGAGCGATTGGACCAGGCGAAGACGTTCTCGTCGACTTTGCCGTCGTCGCGCCAGAAATCGAAGAGCGCAAAGTTGGCGCTTTCCGCGAAGACGTGGCGGTTTTTGAGGAGGGGAGCGATTTCGCGCTGGTGGCGATCGACGAGGTGCTGGTTGGGATTCTCGTCGTAGCGGGGGCGCTTGTACTCCATGCCGTACTTTTCCGTGAAGGCTTCAATCTGGCCGTGGCCGAACATGGGAAGGCCGGGGAGGGTGGCCATCATGGTGCAAACACCGAAGTATTTGTCGCCGGTGCCAAACTGATCAATCGCCGTGCGCTCATCGGGATTACTCATAAAGTTAACGTAACGTTTGAGGATGTCGGGGTCGAACTCGACGGTGTTCTTGATGACCGAGCGGTACTTCGCATTTTCCTCATCGCGGAGCATGTTCATGAAGGCGCTGTTGTAGACGCGGTGCATGCCGAGTGTGCGAACGAAGTAGCCCTCCATGAGCCAGAACGCTTCGGCGAGGAGGAGGGTGCCGGGGACTTCGGTCGCGACCCGGTCGACGACTTCGCGCCAGAATTCGTGGGGCATGGCGGCGTCGAATTCTTCCTGGGTCATGGCGAACTCGGCGCGCGAAGGAATGGAGCCGCCGCTGCCAGGGATGGGAAACCAGAGGCGCTGGACGTGGCGGCGGGCCAGGGTCATGGCGGCGTCGAAGCGGATGATGGGGAACATGCGCGCGACCTGCAGGATGGTCTGGATGACCCGCTCGCGGACATCGGCGCGGAGGTAGTTGAGCTGGGCGGTGTCGTTCCAGGGGAAGCTGGTGCCGTCGTTGCCGTGGTAGATGTACTCGACCTGGCCGGATGAATTGTCGCGGCGTTGAAAGACGACGGCGGCGTCGGACTGATCGTAATAGTGGTCTTCGATGCGGATGGAAACGCGGCCATCGTGGGAGAGGTCGGGGCCGTTGAAGTTGTAGGAGGGCCAGGGGCGATCGTGGCGGGAGAGAAACCACTCAGGATGCTCGATGACCCAGGGGGAATCGATGCCCATGTGGTTGGGGACCATGTCGCTGGCGAGGCGAATGCCGTAGCGGGCGGCGCGCTCGCGGAGATTGTTGTAGGCGTAGTCGCCGCCGAGGTCGCCGGCGATGTTGTATTCGAAGAGGGAATAGGCGGAGGCGACGGCGTCCTGCTGGCCGCGCATGCGCTTGATGGCCTGGGAGGCGCGGCTGCGCTCCCAGACGCCGATGAGCCACAGCGCGTTGAGGCCGCGGTGAGCGAGGGTTTCCAGTGCTTCGTCGGGGATCTGGTCGAGGCGCTCGATGGCGCGGCCGTACTGGCGCGAGAGCTGCGCGAGCCAGACGTAGGTGCTCTTGGCGATCATGACGACGTTGGGCATCCAGTCCTGGTCGGGGCTGAAGCGCTCGTATTCGACGTCGCCGGGGTGACGGCGGAAGTCGGGGACATCGGAGTGGTGCGTGTCGCTGAGGGGATCGTGGTGACGGTGACGCGAGCCGGGATGGAAGCGCATCCAGATGGCGAGTTCTTCCTCCTTGAGAACGTCGGCGGCGAGGAGAACTTTGCGGAGGTTTTCGCCGAGATACTGCGACCAGTTTTCGCGAATCCAGGCGAGCTGGCCGCTGAGCGAGTCGGGCGAGGCTTCCATGGGTGCGCGGAGGAGGTCGAGGAGATTGCCGCGACCCATGCCGGTGTCGGGGCGGGTGGCGAAATAACTGCCGAGCTCCGCAGTGACCTGCTTGTAGGCCGTGCTTTCGGCGAGCTTCGTATCGTCGTAGAGCTCGCGGAAACTGCGGAAGGCAGGGTTCTGATTGGCGAGCCAGAGGAGCATCAGCTCTTCGAGGACGGCTTCGCGATGGGCGAGGCCATCGGATGAGCCCTGGAGCCATTCGTCGATGGTGGTTTCGCCGCGGTAGACGGCGACGTTGGGGAATTCCTGAACGAAGGTGCGGAGCAGCTTGTCGACATTGTCTTCGCCAACGCGCGCAGCGAACCAGTCGAGAGCGGCCTGCGTGACCTGGGGGTCGCGGTTGCGACGATACTGGGCGACGAGGAAATGGCTGACCTCATCGATGAGCCCCATGGCGAAGAGTGCGCCGGGGTTGATGGGGTCGAGGCCGGAGGCGGCGCGAATCTGGGTCATGCGCAGGGCCAGCTCGCGGCAGGAGCCGAGGTCGGCGAAGATGACGTTGCCGACAAAATTGAAGAGCGCATCGCTGACCTGGTAACGGTCGCGGGCCTCACGGGAGATGTGGAATTCCATCATTTGTTTTTCTTTAGATGCCAACCGTTGCAGTGGTTTGTGCCGATCCTCGCATGCCGAAGTCGGATGGGACGCGGGATACCATACGGGAGATGCCTGAATTACCCGACATCACAGCGTACCTGAGTGCACTGGAGGCGCGCATCCTGGGGCAGAAGCTGGAGCAGGTTCGGCTGGCCAGCTTTACGCTTTTGCGGACCGCTCAGCCGCCGCTGGAAAGCGTAAACGGGCGCGTGGTGCGCGAGCTGCGGCGCATCGGCAAGAGGATTGCGATTGGGGTTGAAGGGGATCTTTGGTTGGTTTTGCATCTGATGATTGCCGGGCGGCTGCATTGGAAGCCTGCGGGCGCGAAGCTGGGGGCAAGGAATGCGCTGGCGGCGTTCGATTTTGCTTCGGGATCGCTGGTGCTGACGGAGGCGGGGTCGAAGCGGCGGGCGTCGCTGTACGTTCTTGCGGGAGAGGAGGCGCTGCGGGCGGTGGATCCGGGCGGGATCGATGTGATGGCGTGCGATCTGGCGGCGTTTCGTGCAGCGCTGACGGCGGAGGATCGGACGCTCAAGCGGGCGCTCACCGATCCGCGGTTGGTGAGCGGGATCGGGAACGCGTATTCGGATGAGATTCTGCATGCGGCGCAGCTTTCTCCGGTGACGCTGACGCATCGGCTGAGCGATGAGGAGTGGAAGCGGCTTTTCGAGGCGACGCAGGAGACGCTGCACCTGTGGATTGAGCGGTTGCGTGTGGAGATGGGCGATGGATTTCCGGAGAAGGTGACGGCATTTCGCAAGGAAATGGCTGTGCATGGGAAATTTGGACAGCATTGTCCGCGGTGCGGGGAGAAGATCCAGCGGATTCGCTACGCCGACAACGAGACCGACTATTGCGCGCGGTGCCAGACGGGCGGAAAGCTGCTGGCGGATCGGGGACTGTCGCGATTATTGAAACAGGACTGGCCGCGCACGCTGGATGAACTGGAAGCGCTGAAGCGGCGATGAGTCCGGGCACGGGGAGAGCCGCGGCTTTTCCACGCTGGCTTTTTGCAAGGGCAGCGGAGGTCGGCTAATGTGGAACCATCCCCAGAGGCGCGACCAGAGCGAGCACGGGCGCGCACCCTCTTTGTACAACTTGACGAGAGGTGGCCAACGTGAAAAAGATCGGCGTGTTGTTCGGCATGGAGAATACTTTTCCGGGCGCGCTGGTGGAAAAGATCAACGGGAAAAATCTCGACGGCATTGCGGCGGAGTTTGTGGAGATTGGGGCGATCCGGCTGGATCGGCCGCCGGCGTGGTCGGTGATTGTGGACCGCATCTCGCATGACATTCCGTTTTACCGCGCGTTTCTGAAGCATGCGGTGCTGCACGGGACGACGGTGATCAACAATCCGTTCTGGTGGTCGGCGGACGATAAGTTTTTCAATTATTCGCTGGCCGCGAAGCTGGGCGTGGCCGCGCCGCCAACGGTGATTCTGCCGCACAAGCACTATCCCGCGGGGACGACGGAGCGGTCGATGCGGAACCTGCAGTTCCCGCTGGACTGGGACGCGGTGTTTGCGTACATCGGGTTTCCGTCATTTCTGAAACCGGTGAATGGGGGCGGCTGGCGAGACGTGTATCACGTGCATTCGCGAGAAGAGTTTTTCCAGGCGTACGACCAGAGCCGTGATTTGTGCATGATGCTGCAGAAGGCGGTGAACTTCACGGAGTATTTTCGGTGCTACGTGGTGGGACAGGAGAAGGTGCGCATCATGTACTACGATCCGCGGAGGCCGCATGCGGAGCGGTATGTGCAGAATCCCACGCCGGCGCCGAAGAAGCTGCTGGAGAAGGTGGAACAGGACGCGCTGAAGCTGTGCCGGGCCCTTGGCTACGACCTGAACACGGTGGAGTTCGCCGTGGAGGATGGGATTCCGTACGCGATCGACTTTATGAATCCCGCGCCGGATGCGGATCTGCATTCGGTGGGCAAGGAAAACTTCGAGTGGATCGTGGAGACGGTTGCCGATCTGGCGGTGCAGAAGGCGAAGACGGCCAAGGCTAAGGTGCCGGAATTCCACTGGAGCGCGTATTTAGGGGCGGCATCGCAGACACCGGCGAAAGTCGCGAAGCCGGCGGCCGCCAAACCCGCTGCGAAGAAGGCAAAAAAAGCGGGGAAGGCTATTGCCTCGACGGGCAGTCCCGTCATACAACGGTAGGCACCATGCGGCCTTCGTTCACACTCGGCATCGAAGAGGAATACCAGACCGTCGACCCGGTCACGCGGGATCTGCGTTCGCACATTGCGACGGAGATGCTGGCGCAGGGCAAGATGCGACTGGAAGAGCGGGTGAAGGCGGAGATGCACACTTCGGTCGTCGAAGTGGGCACACGGGTTTGCCGCACGATCGGCGAGGCACGGGAAGAGATTTACGAGCTGCGGCGGGAGATGATCAAGCTGGCCAGAGAGCACGACCTGGTGCTGGTGGCGGGCGCGACCCATCCTTTCGCGGACTGGCGGACGCAGGAGATTTATCCCGATCCGCGCTATCACCAGGTGGTGAAGGACCTGCAGCTGGTGGCGCGGTCGAACCTGATCTTCGGACTGCACGTGCACGTGGGCATCGAGGATCGGGAGGCGGCGATTCGCATCATGAATTCGATGCGCTACTTTTTGCCGCACATCATGGCGCTGGCGACGAATTCGCCGTTCTGGCTGGGGCTGAACACCGGCTACAAGGGCTATCGGGCGAAGGTGTTTGAGAATTTTCCGAGGACCGGGATTCCGGATGCGTTTTCGAGTTACTCGGAATTTGAGAATTACGTTGCGTTGCTGGTGAAGACGAACTGCATCGACAACGCGAAGAAGATCTGGTGGGACATTCGTCCGCATCCGTTCTTCAACACGATTGAGGTACGGGCTTGTGACATTCCGCTGCGGGCTGAGGAAACGGTGGCGATTGCAGCGCTGATCCAGGCGACGGCGGCGACCCTGTATCGGCTGCATGCGGCGAACCAGGATTTCCGGCAGTATGCCCGGCCGTTGCTGATGGAAAACAAATTTCGTGCGGTGCGGTACGGCCTGGACGGTATGCTGATCGACTTCGGCAAGCAGCAGGAGGTTCCGGAGCGCGAGCTGATCGAGGAATATCTGGCGCTGATCGATCCGGTGGTGGATGAGTTGGAGAGCCGGGATGCGATCGAGTACATCCGGACGATTCTGGAGACGGGCACGGGCGCGGATCGGCAGCTGCGGAAGTTCGAAGAGACCGGCGATCTGAAGGCCGTGGTGGATTACATGGCCGAGGAGACGAAAGCCGGGTTGTTCGAGACGGTGCCGGCAGCATCGAAGAGCGTGGCGTGAAGTTGGGCCGGCGTTTTTGCTCCGTGAAATTTTCATTTAGCCTGAAAGGGTGAGTACGTCTCCTCCTGTCCTTTCCTCTCCTGACTCATCCGCACGGTCGATGCTGCTGGAGCTGCCGTTTCCGGCGGAGTTTGGGCCGGGTGCGCGGGCGGCGATCCGAACCTGTCTGCGGGTTGAACCTTCGGAGAAGGTGACGCTGATCTGCGATCGTGAGACGGCGCCGATTGCGGCGTCGCTGGCGCAGGAACTGGCGGCGAATGGTTGCCGGTGGAACGCATTCGTGCTGGAAGACCTGGCAGCGAGGCCGCTGACCGACATGCCGGCAGAGATTCTGGCCGATATGGAGACGTCGGACGTGAGCCTGTTTGCGGTGCAGGTGCAACGGAACGAGCTCCGGTCTCGGATGCAGATGACCGAGGTCGTGAATCGGCGGCGAATGCGGCATGCACACATGGTGAACATCACGCCGCAGATCATGTGCGAAGGGATGCGGGCGGATTACGACCGGGTCGATCGGCTTTCGCAGAAGGTGATCGAGAAGGCGCAGCGGGCACGGTTTATTCGGGCGACGACGGCGGCGGGAACGGATATTCGGGCGGAGATGAATCCCGAATATAGGTGGCTGAAGACTTCGGGGATTATTTCGCGGGACAAGTGGGGCAATTTGCCAGGCGGGGAGATTTTCACGACGCCGGGCGAAGTGAATGGTTTTTTTGTTGTCGATGGAGTGGTGGGCGATTTTCTTTGTGTGCAATATGGTTTGCTGGAATCGGCTCCTTTGACGATTGAGATTCGGGGCAATCGGATCGTCGGGTGCAGCTCGGAGAACAGGGAACTGCTGAAGGACTTTGAGGCGTACACCCACACGGACGAAAATTCGGACCGGGTGGGCGAGTTTGCGATCGGGACGAACATCGGCGTGGAGCGGGTGATTGGCAACATCCTTCAGGACGAGAAGTTTCCGGGGATTCACATTGCGTTCGGGAATCCGTATGGCGAACATACCGGTGCGCCGTGGCGCTCGTCGACGCATATTGACGTGGTCGGGCTGCGATTCAACATCTGGATCGAAGACGAACCGATTATGCGAGAAGGAAAATTTCTGATCGAACCGTAGCTGATCGTGAAGCTTCGGCATTTCTGTTGCATCGAAAAACCATGGCGACGACGACTTCTCCTGCTAAGTTTGCGACACGTGTTCTGGGCGACTCCAACCTGCATCTGACGCCGATCGGCTACGGTGCGTGGGCCATCGGCGGCGGCAGCTGGGAATTTGCCTGGGGCGCACAGGACGACAACGAATCGATTGCGGCGATCGAGCGGGCGCTCGACAGCGGCATCAACTGGATCGACACGGCGGCGATTTACGGGCTCGGTCACTCGGAAGAGGTGGTGGGCAAGGCTCTCAAGGGCCGAGTGCAGAAGCCTCTGGTGTTCACCAAGTGCTCGATGCGGTGGGACGAGAATCGTCAGATCTATCACAGTCTCAGCGCCAGGTCGTTGCAGGAGGAAGTGGAGGCTTCGCTCCGTCGGCTGGGCGTGGATGCGATTGACCTGTACCAGATCCACTGGCCGAATCCCGAGGGCGAGCTCGAAGAAGGCTGGGAGACGCTGGCGAAGTTCCAGTCCCAGGGCAAGGTGCGATACATCGGCGTTTCGAACTTTAATGTGGCGCAGATGAAGCGGGCGCTGAAGATTGCGCCGATTACTTCGCTGCAGCCGCCGTATTCTCTGCTGCGACGGGACATTGAGAAGGAGATCCTTCCTTTCTGCCAGGAAAATCACATTGGCGTGATCAATTACTCGCCGATGGTTTCCGGGCTGCTGACCGGCAAGATGACGGCGGAGCGGGTACGGGATCTGCCGGAGGACGACTGGCGAAAGCGTAGCCCGAATTTCAATCCGCCGAAGCTGGAGCGGAACCTGGCGTTGGCCGAGCTGCTGCGGGAGATCGGCAACGTGCACGGTGTGGAACCGGGCGTGGTGGCGATTGCGTGGACGCTGCGGAATCCGGCGATCACGGCGGCGATTGTGGGCGCGCGCAGACCGGACCAGGTGGACGGGGTGATTCCGGCCGCGACATTCCGGCTGAGCGATGCCGAGGCACGGCGGATCGAGCAGTGGCTCCAGGAGCATCCCTAGCGCACGGTATTTTGGTGCGACTTATACCCCACCCCCTCCCCCTGGGTGGTTTTTTGGCAATGATTGATTCTGAGGACGTTCGATTGTGTTGACAAGCTCGACAACATGGGAAGTGGCTGAGAACAAGTTAGATACGACTCGGCCGTGTTTGTTACACAGACGGCTGTGTTTGTCACATACGCGGCCGCATGTGTAACCAAGACGTCCGCGTTGATGGGGAAAAGGGGGGATGGGGGGGAGGAACCCAGGCATTGGCGCGTTGCGCCACAGGGTGGCGGGTAACGTGATGGTGGCTGGTCGCACGGCTTCTCCTTTCCTCTCCAAAAAGAAAAGCCCCGCCGATAAGCGAGGCTTTTTCTGTTTTTACTCTATAAGTTCAGAATATCATACTGGAGGGGTAAACCGGCCAAATATCTTTGAGGGTATTGTGGTGTAAGTCCTTGTAAGTCAGCGGTCATTACTTCGGTTTTTGGGCTCGCCTCTTGACAAGTTTTCCACATTTGAGGTTTTGGGGCTGGGAGGGCGGCGCGGCATGAGTGGCGTTCCATTTTGGTTTTGAAACGGTACTAAAGGGTTGGATTCCGGAATTGGGTTATAGAGGCGGCACACGGTGTGGGGTTAAGCTTCTTGCTGTGGGGTGAACCTGGCCGGGGCTGCGGCGGCGGTGCGGGGTTTGGGGAGAGGCGTGGGGGGTATGGGGAGTGTCGGGAGGCGTGGGGGTATGGGGAGGAGTGAGGAGGTGTGGGGTGGCATGGGAAGTGTCGGGAGGCGTGGGGAGGCGTTTGTGGAGGAAGTGGCTGAAACAACCTGGCGAGCGCGTTACAATTGGCGCCGGCAACCCATGCTCCCATGAAAATGCCGTGCGGACGCATTCCTAACTTCCTCGCCCGTTTGTTGGTGTGCCTCGTTCTTGCCAGCGCAGTCAGCGCGATGAGCGGGTGCGGAGGGGGTGGCTCCGGTGAGTGTACTGGGGACATGCTTTACAAAACAGACCGGAGACATGGTTTACACCATGGCGGAGAACAGTTGGCTTTCCCAGCTTTGGCTTGGCGCATGAAGATGCGTTTATGCCTTGGAAAGAGACTCGAACCGTGGATCAACGCCTGCAGTTTCTATCGAGCTATCAGAAGGAAGAGATGTCCGTGACCGATCTTTGCCATGAGTACGGCATCTCACGCCCGACCGCTTACAAGTGGATCAAGCGTTATGACGAAGTTGGGCCTGAGGGCCTGCTCGATCTGACGCGCACGCCGCACAGTTCCCCATACGCCACGTCAGCCGAGATCGAGAACGAAGTCCTTGCGTTACGGAAGCGGTTCCCCTCCTGGGGAGCGAGGAAGCTTAAGGCGCGACTGGAGCGCATGAACCCGAACGTGACCTGGCCCGCGGCAAGTACGGTGGGTCAGATCCTGAGTCGGGCCGGACTCACCAACCCAAAGAGGAAGAAAAGGCGCGCCACGCCCAGCTCGCAACCGTTCTCGATGGTCGCGGCACCCAACCAACTTTGGTGCATGGATTTCAAAGGGTACTTCCTGACAGGCGACGGCTATCGATGCGATCCGTTCACGATCACCGACGCACACAGCCGATTTCTAATTCGCTGCCAAGCAGTCGCCCGCATGGACCTCGCCCAGGTTAGTGCCGTTTGTGATGCAGCGATGCGAGAGTTCGGAATGCCCGAGCGTATCCGCACAGACAACGGAGCACCATTCGCGGGCGTCGGCCTGCAGGGTTTGTCGAAATTGTCGCTGGGATGGATGAAGCTCGGTATTGTTCATGAGCGCATCCAGCCAGGCCTACCTCAGGAAAACGGAAGGCACGAACGGATGCATCGCACGCTTAAAGAGGACACCGCGAAGCCGCCAGCGCGCACCGTGACCGCGCAACAGAAGAAGTTTGATCGTTTCCGCTTAGTGTTCAACCATGAACGTCCGCACGAAGCGTTGGCCAACGAAACGCCAGGGAGCATCTATGTTCCCAGTACTAGGCTCCTTCCCAGCAGGATAGCGAGCTTTCAATATCCCCGATCATTCCAGACGCGGCGAGTGAACAACAGCGGGGACATTAGCTGGCACAAGGGACGCGTTTTTGTCAGCGAGGTGTTCCGCAACGAGGAGATTGGGCTTGAGCAGATGGACGAAGACGTGCACCGCGTCTTCTTCTGCAACACCGAACTGGGCGAGTTCAACAGTTCAGAGATGAGGTTTCGACCGGCGATATGAGCTTAAGCCACACCGCGAGAGGAGCCCATGGCTGGATGGAGTCTTGGCATAGCGCCAGGGGAATATACTCTTATGCAACCATGAAACTGACTGCGCTGTTCATCGCTGGCCTAACGCTGCCCGCGCTCGGCTTTGCCCAAACATCGGTGCCTGCAACTCAGAGTTCACATGATGGGTTTCCGCAACCTGACTTTACTCTGCACGATGCAAAGTTTCGCACTGAGAAACCGCGAACCGTTCTAGGAAGTGACGACAAAGGTGGGACCACAATCGCTGTGTACGGTGGGACAGAAATGGTTCAGGTGTCGAGCCTTTCCTTCAGTGGCGACGGGAATTTGCTCGCAGTAGGTAGTCTGCCGAACACAGTTGACGTGTGGGATATCACGAAGCGGAAAATAGTCCGCTCGCTCAAGGGCGGAAGCCAGGTGGCTCTGTCTTTCGACGGGAAAAAGCTCGCAAAAGATGGCGATGGCATTGAGATAGTAGATGTCTCAACAGGAAAAGGTGAAGTCAAGATTCCATGGGGCGGCGGCACAGTCAACCACCTATCGTTTGATCCGAAAGGCAGATGGCTACTCGTTAGTGCTAATGGAGATGACGACAGAATTTTCAGCGTGTCAGATGGAAGGCTCCTGGCCGAACTGAAGAATACCCAGCAAGGTTGTTTTTCACGAGATGGCTCGCTGGTTGTTGGCGGCAACGCTAAACATCTGATCACCTGGAGCACCCAGGACTGGACTAAGCGGGCCGATCTTCCGAATGGCCCTGAATACGTAGTGACGATTGCTGCCGATGTCGATAGAGACTTTGTAGTGGTTGGCGGTCCAAAGACTGCAAGGCTCCTGCGCCTAAGCTCAGGAGAGGAAATTGGAAAGGTTGGAACCGGCTACACAAATTTCGCGGGCTTCAACCGCTCGGGCACCCTGATATTTGATTACCCGGACACCGGGTTTGGTGTGTGGGACGTCAGCGGAAAACGATACTGCCTCGAACCCGACTTGGGAACCAATGTCGTAGCTCTCAGTTCCGATGATCGCTGGTTGGCGATCGGTACCAATCACAGGAGCACCGATGTCATGATTTGGAGCCTCAAGAATATCCTGACCGGATGTTCGGTGCCCTCCGAATCCGCTCAAACCAAGTGACCCAACAATACTCAGACGACAAGCAAGTTTGGACGTTCAGATTCGCGATTTCCAAATCGCCACGAACAAAACAAGCCATGGAAATGCCGGGGTATGGAAAGCATGGAAAGCCATAAAGCCGGCTTTCCACCCTTTCCATACCCCTTGGAAATCCCTGCGGGGATTCCCACATTACCACGGCTACGGCGACGACTATCATGTATTTGAAGACCGGCGAAGCCCGCCGAAAACCCGCAATCAGAGCCACTCTCACCGCAAGGGGCTTGTAAACCATGTCCCCGGTCCAAAACGTAAAGGATGTCCCGGTACTCTCACCGGGAATGGGGGCGGACAGCAAGCCTCGCCGGATTTCACCCTGACGCTCTCTTCGGCCAACCTCGCCATCACCGGAGGGGCAACGGCCGCAGTCACGGCGTCGGTGACGGGGTCGAACGGATTTGCCTCGACGGTCGGTCTTCAGATAACGGGCCTGCCCAGCGGCGTCACGTATTCCCCGACGAGCCCGCAGGTGACTCCTGGGTCGCCGCTGCAGATCGTCTTCACAGCCGCCGCAACTGCGTCGGGTGGCGCGGCGAACCTGACGGTGACCGGCACTTCCGGGGCGGTGGCGCACAGCGTGGCGCTGGATCTGACGGTGACCGCAGCGCCGCCAACGTTCCGTACGCGCTACACGCGCACCGATGCTGCGACGGAGTACTTCACTGAGTTGAATGAAAGCTGGATGATTTACGACTCAGTGACGAATCGATTCTTAGTCAGCGATCCCGGAGGGAATCGAATCGAGGTTCTCGACGCGGCCAGGGAAGTCGAGATCGGAACCATCCCTGTTCCGGGGGCGTACGGGATCGACGAAACGCCGGACCACTCCGTTCTCTATGCCGGAACGCAGATGGGGGATGTGTATGCGATCGACCCGGTGGGGATGAAGGTGACGCACCGCTATCTCGCCGCGGAGATCGGCCCCAATGGTTTCCATGCTTACTCGGCGCGCATACTGGCCAACGGAGAGCTGGCGCTGCTGGGAAGCCAGGGAGGGATTTCGAGCGTGGATGGCTACGGAAGTGTCGCAGTCTGGAATCCCTCCAACAACGCGATCACGGTTTACGGGGGATCATCGCCATTCTGCGTGATGAATATCGGAGCTTTCACACTCACCGGGGATCGCTCCCTGATTGTGGTGGGAAGCATCGACAGCGATGGCACCATTTGCACAGTGAATCCGGCGACAGGGCAGCAGACATCCGTGGTCGGCAGTCAGGGGTTTCTGTACCACGTGACCCCGACGCCAGATGGGAAATCTTTTCTGGTGCCAGACTTTGGCTCGATTGACGTCTACAACGCTCAGACTCTTGCGAAAACGGCGACCTTTTCTGTGGCGGGCAGCACCTCTTCGGACGCATCGATGATCGTCAGCCCGGATTCGCAGACGTTATACATGGGAGACGGGCAAGGCAGGGTCTATGCCTATAACATCGCGAGCGGGAAGCAGACGGGATGGATGCCGAACCTGACGGTCGAGCCGACTTCGGGGGGATTTAATGTCGGCCCCTCGAGCAATGCCAACCTCCAGGCTTTCGACGGCACGGGGCTGCTGGCGGGTCCGATGGAAGAAGGGGTGGGCTTTCTCGACACGACCGAGTTGCAGACCGGTATGGTGGGCAGCGAACTCCTGAATGACTACCTGGTTCCGGCCACGGGACCGGTGGCAGGGGGAACCGCGATCGAATTTGAGGATGTGGCGCCGTCGGCAAAGATGACCGCGGCGTATTTGGGAGGGAATCCGGCTTCGTCCCTTTCGCAGGGGAGCGGGGAGTTCGACGCGACGACGCCGGCCGGATCCGCGGGGCCAGCGGATCTTTATGCAGTGATGGCGGACGGCGGAATGCTGATTGTCCCGGAAGCATTCAGCTATGGGCCGACGATTCTGGAAGTGACGCCGAACGCAGCAACGGCTGAAGGAGGCGGAACCGGGATTGTTTACGGATATGGGTTCGGCTCGACGATGGATAACAGCCCGATCCCGACGGACCTGCAGATCACGGTGGGAGGCAAAGCGGTGACCGTCACGGGATACGCTCCCAATGCGTATGGCCTGGAAAGTCCTCCGTTTAATCTGCAGGCCGCTGCGTACACGATTCCCCCGGGCGCGGCGGGCACAGCGTCCGACGTGACGGTTACCACCCCATCGGGGACGGCCACTGCTTCGGGCGCCTTGCAGTACCTGCCTGCGGTGCAGCAGTTCCCGCTCGCGGGTGCAGTATTAGCGCAAGGCATTTACGATTCGACGCGGGATTTGTACTACTTCACGGATGCTTCGCAAATTCGTGTGTTTTCGCGGAGCCAGGGACAATGGATCAGCCCCATACCGGTTCCCGCGGCTCCGACGGGAACGACGCATCGCCTGTTGGGCATCGCGCTCTCGCCCGATGGAACGAAGCTGGCCGTCTCGGATATTGGCGCCGACGTCATCTATGTTATGAATCCTGGCTCGCTGGGTACGGCGCAGACTTTTCCCGTCCCCACGTATACTTCTGGATTCCCAATTACGCTTCAGGGCGTGACGACCTATCCCGCAGGGCTGGCGATCAGCAACGGCGGCGCGATTTACTACGCGGCCTTCATCGTGGGCGGGGATGGGTTTGACGGCTTCTTCAAGCTGGATACGAACTCCGGAGCGATCACGGACTATCGCATCGATTCCTTCGGAGGGGATTTGTACCGGGTAGCCCTCACGTCGGACGGCTCCAGAGCATTTTTTAATAATGACGGGGAAGTGTTCAGCGTCGATACGGCAACGGACACGGTTACTCAGGCCGCTGACGATCCGGGATGCTGCTATGGAGATTACGATCTGGCGCTGTCCGCTGGGCAAACGACTGTGGAAGCAACAAGCTATCTCTATGATCCAGCCCTGAACGGAGAATCGTCTCTGGTGCTGAACGATCGCGATGCGCTCAATGTCGAGTACGTTTACGGAAACAAGCTGAGTCCCGACGGCACGCTGCTTTTTGAGCCGAGCACGAATGGCATCGACGTGTTCGACGGCAGGCTGGGAACGCTGCGTACAAGAATCTCTCTGTCGGTCGCGCTCTCTGAGAACTTCGATGCACTGGTGAGTGATGGAACGGACAACGACCTGATTGCGATTACCGGGCAGAGCGGGAACAGCATTGCCGTCGTCGATCTGCGTTCTCTCCCGGAGCCCGCGCCTCTGCCTTATCTGCGATCGCAAATCGGTTCAAGGGATGCCTTGTTGCCGGGACATGACGCGGCGGACGGGCGACAGCGGCCTGGCTCAGAGTCCATGATTGGGACGGGGCAGCGCATCCCCATCACGGTGGTGAAGCACGCCGCACATGGCATTCTGCCTGGTGAACGAGGGCCGGCGGGACGCGCAAAAGCAAATTAATGTTGGACGCCTGACGGCGGCGGTTTTGCTGATGCCTGCGAACTTCGGGAGCGATCCCGCGTGCGGCGGGCTTCGCTCGGTTCCAGTCCTCGTCAGGCTGCGCCGCGCTGGTCGAGGAACAGGAAGACTCGTTCGGCGAGCGTTTTTTCGTCTTCCGAATACTCCGCACTGTGGACCGACCGCGCGCTGTTCTCGGTAGGGCCAACGATCATGAACTGTTTGGCGGAGATGGGGGTGCGGGTGCCGTCCGGCTCGCGCCGGCGCACAACGATGGTGATCGAAGTCATGAACCAGCTCCAAAGCAGAAGTTGAAACAAAAAGCCAATCAATCCAAACGGGGCCCGTTGCGAACATCTTCTTCTTGCCGCCTCGCCTTACGTGACGAAATCGCCGAGGCGAGCGGTGAGAGATGATCCTGGCATTTTCGCAGTACAAGCGCAAGGAACCATTACCATTTTCTTCGGGTGTGGGTACTGGGGTGGCGGTGTCTTCGGGGTCAACAATTGGGGGCGTTTGCGGGGCTTTGTGTTGTCAGTACAAGAGATCAGGGCTGAGGAGAGTCGGAGGCGTGGAAGGAGACGACACGCCACTGCTGTCCCTGACGGATGTAGACCTTGGTGAATTGCCAGTCGTCGGAGAGCTCTTTGCCGTTCATGGAACGCGTGCGCTGGAGTCGGCCGCTGACTACTGCCGCGTCCCCGTAGACGCGAATGTGCAGGTCGGAGGTTGTGTACCGCAGGAACTTCATGCGGCCGGAGCGGGCGAAGCCGAGAGCTTCGGGTTTGGTCATGACGGCCATGTGCGGGACGGCGACCTCGAGGTCATCGGCCCAGAGGCGATCCAGGGTATCGGCGTCGCCGGTGATGTGAGCCTGGTTCCAGACTTGTTCGAGCTGCGTGAGCTGGCTGGTGTCAGTGTCGGTCGGAGTTTGCGCGAGGCAGCGGGCGGGCGCGGCGAGGGCGGTGGCGAAGAGCAGAGCGGCGGCGAGAGTCGGAAGTCGCATGGCGGACCTCGGGAGCGGCTGGCAGGAGGGTAGCAGAGGCGAGCGTTCGGCGTTCAGCGCTCAGCGTTCAGGAGGCGAAGCGGGGGAATTTACAAGCGGGTGACAACCGCTGGGAGTGGCTGCTTCAGGATGGCCGGTGGGGGTGGTGCATCGCCGGCGAGAGGGAAATGAAGGACGAGCGGGCGCTGCTGGCGAGGTGGATGCCGCAGCTCGACGTGCTGCGCGGGCTGGCGATCGCGATGGTGGTGGTGTACCACGGGATCTTCTACAGCCAGACGCATCAGCCGGGGCGCGTGGCGAACGAGATTACGCGCGCGACGCAGGTGGGCGCGATGGGCGTCAATCTGTTCTTCGTGCTGTCGGGGTTTCTGATTACGGGGATCCTGCTCGACGCGAAAGAGCGGCCGGGTTATTTTTCGAATTTTTATATGCGGCGCGCGCTGCGGATTTTGCCGGCGTATCTGCTGACGGTTGCGGCGCTGGTGCTGCTGCACATGGTATCGCGCGGCGGCGTGGCGCTGGCGGTGACGTTTCTGGCGAACACGAATTTATTTGCGGGCGCGCAGAAATATTTGCCGTTCTGGTCGCTGTCGGTGGAGGAGCAGTTCTATCTGGCGTGGCCGCTGGTGGTGCTGCTGTCGAGCCGGCGGTCGCTGGGGTGGCTGGCGGGCGCGCTGTGCGTGCTGGAGCCGCTGCTGCGGGGGGCGATCCGGTATGGGTTCGGAGTGCATCCGGTGCTGGTGCATGGCGCAACTTTTCTGATCGGAGACAACTTTGCGTGGGGCGCGCTGGCGGCGCTGCTGGTGCGGTCGCGGTATGGAACGGTGCGCAACGCGCGGGTGCTGGCCGCGGCGCTGGCGGTGATGGGGGTCGTGATTTTGGTGGGCGGGCGGCATCAAGGGCTGCTGCAGGGAAGCAATGTGGCGGAGGCGGCGCTGGGGGCGGAGCCGTTCGAGCTAATTTTTACTGCAATGTTGCTGGGGTTGCTGTCACTACATGGAAGTGTGTTTGCGGGGCCGGTGTTTGCGCCGATGCGGTGGCTGGGAGACATCAGCTACGGGCTGTATCTCGTACACATGATCGTGTTCGCGGAGTACGACCGGTGGGTCGGGCGGCCTGGCACGTACCACGGGGGCACGTACTTTGGGGATTTTCGCGGGCTGCTGGTGCGGTTGGCGGTGTGCGGAGCGGTGGCGTGTGCGATTGCGTGGGCGTCGCGGCGGTGGTATGAGGAGCCGTTTTTGCGGATGAAGAGGAAGGTGGCGCCGCGCGGCGGCGAGGAGGGCGCGGCGACGAGCGGGGGCGGAGAAGCTGGGGGCGGAGGGGATTTGGTGGCGGTGTGAGGGGGTTTCGCGGGCAGTACCCAGGAGGGGTTTCTACAGGTGGCGTTACGGCGTTACCAAGAAGTGCCCGGGAGGAACGAATGGGGAAGTGACTGATTTGATTGCGTCCCGAAGAATAAAGGCAACCTATGACACATCCGGGACTCTATCGTTACCCATTCGACAAGGAGGGAGAACCGACCCTCACCTTTGTAGAGGCGATCGCGGCTGCGCGCAACCTCGAAGCGCAGCTCAGCACGCTGATGAAGCGGTGGACGTGGCCGGAGCTGGCGCTGACGATTATCGAGCGACGGCCGGGCTATGTGCGGTACCAGGTGCGGCGGCACGGAGAGATGATGGGATTTGCGACGGTGATGCCGTTCTCAGTGGATCCGCCGAAACACGAGCCCGAACCGGCGAGCGAGGGCCGGACGGCGGAAGGGAAGACGCACAGGGGGAGCGAGTGAGTTTGTAGAGGGCAGTGCAATCCCATGTCTCAAAATCGAGACATGGGGCAGCTAAGGGGAGCGTCCCTCAGGGGCCCGAAGATCTTGATTGGGAATACGGCACGGCTGAAGCCGTACCGGCTCAAAGCAGCCGCAGGGGCTGAAGCCCACTTCTATTTTGCGAGCTTTACGGCACGACCAAGGTCGTGCCCTGATACAAAACCTGGTTTTTCCGCAAGCTGTGAAGGCGTGCCTTCAAAACAGCCGGTTGGTCAGAGTTACCTTACGGTTGGGCGGCAATCTCCACGGGACGCGATTCGCCTTCGGCAACGTTCTTGTGCAGCTGGTGGTGGAGGCAGTAGAGGGCGAGCTCGAGGCGATCGGAAACGCCGAGCTTGTCGTAAATCTTGCGCAGATAATTTTTGACGACCTGCTCGGTGGTGCCGAGCTGGTAGGCGATTTCCTTGTTGCGCTTGCCCTGGGTGATGCCGGCGATGATGAGCATCTCTTTCTGGTTGAGGCGGGGCTGATTGCGCGAGTTGGAGAGGTTGCCGGCCTGGGAGCGATAGGCTTCGATGACCCAGGTGACGGACTGATTGTCAATCCAGGTTTCGCCGACGGCGATTTTGCGAACGCACTTGACGAGCAGATCGGGAGAGATGGAACGGGGAATGATTCCGCGGACGCCGCGACGATAGAGGTCGACGGTGTGGGACTCGTCGCTGGAGGCAGCCTGCACGATGATCTTGAGATCGGGGGCGAGGCGGACGATGGCGGGAACCGCGTTGGCGGTGCCGGTGATCATCGCGCCTTCGAGAAGGAGGACGTCGGCGGGGACGCGCTGGACGGTGTCCTGGAGGCTCTGGAGGTTATCGGCCTCAGCGGCCACGGAGACGCCGGAATCGGGTCCGAAGACCTTGCGCATGCCGACGCGATAGATGGCCTGCGAGTCAGCGAGAATGACACGAACCTCAGCCGCGGGCTGTGCCGCCGCCGGAGGAGTTACACCACTGCCGTTGCCGTTGCTGCCGTTGCTGTGCGTCATAAGGGAAAATCCGACTACTGGAACCTGTACTCGTCGATTACCACGGCGGCGAAGGGCTGACCATTGTTCCAATAAGAACGGACAATTCTTCCAGAGCAGTGCACCGCCGCAGTCACAGAGAATTCCAGCGTGCCCGCGGGAATCTCCACAAGAAACTCAATCTGCGTCCCTTCCCGAAGAGGCTCCGGCAGTCGCAAGAGAATGCCGCTGGCGGAGAAATCCTCGGTGAGCGCTTCGTTATCCTGACCTTCGGCGAGTACGGTTACCCGCAACTGCAGCGGATAGCGGACTGCGCCTCTATGGGAGCGTCCGTCGCGGGTTCCGGGAGAAGAGCATAGGGCAGATTCCATGGTGGCTCTACTTTGAAGTATCCCTACAGTACCCGCAAACGATGGCGCTTGCCAATTACCAAAGTTTACATCTTCGATCCCATTTGTAAATGACCAAGTGGGGAGTGGCAATGACCAAAATGGGGAAGGATGGGGGTTCCTCTGTGGGAATCGGGGATTTCTGTGGATTTTTGAGGGTAAATTACTTTGGAGTAACCCTTTAGGAGGGGGAGAAGGCAGCGGAGGCACCCACCCAGGACTGACCTCGGTTATGGTCGACGCCCATCATTTGGCCCCGGCCGAGGCGGACCAGGGAGATGAGGGGGGTGAGATTACCCTGGTCTGGCCATACATAAAGGATACGGATTTCGGCCTGGGTGGGTCCGAAGGGGGTGTCAATGACGGGTTCAAAGGTAACGCGCTCCTGGAGGAGGTAATGGTGGCGCTGGGCCGGGGGGATGGCGGCGAGCTGATCGTCGGTAGGGGCGAAGAGGATGCCCTGGCCGGCGAAGGAGTAGAGCGGCTTGAGGATCAGGCGGTCGCGGGTGGAGGGGAGACGGTCGCGGGGGCTTTCTTTTGGGCTGCCGGGGCTCGACCGGAACCAGTCGTCGAGGAAGACGGCGGGCGGGACGGCGGGATGGTCGAAGAAGGGGATGGAGAACTTGCTGACGTGGAAGTACCAGTTGGGATGGCCGGCCCATTCGACGTCGAAGGGCTGGCGGTAGTCGAACTGGAGGGGGATTCTCCGGCGGACGAGCTCGTCGACGATGGCGCGATTGTAGATGCGGCGAATGGGAATGAGGCGGCCGTTGGCGCGGTAGCCGAGGCGCGGGAGATGGTGGGGTGAATCGGGGGCGGAGTCGAGGATCTCGAGGGCGGCGATGTCGACAATGCGGATGCCGAGGCGATCGGCGGTGATGTGGAAGTCGGGGAGGGTTTTCTGGTGGGCAGGATCGACGTCGATGAGGACGACGGTTGCGGGGTCGTGGCCGGCGACGATGGTGCGGGCGAGGAGCTTCCAGAACTGAGCCTCATCGATGCCGCCGAGCAGATAGCGGAGAGACGGATCGAGAGCGAAGGCGGAGCGGTAGGCTTCGCTGGCGGCCCACTGAAACCCGAAGACGGAAGGGAAGGCCTGCATCTCGACGAGGCGCGGGGCGAGGCGGCCGCTGTCTTCGCGGACGAGGCCGAAGTCGGCGGTGAGGAAGTGAGGATGCGCGTTCTGATCGGCGGCGCGCCAGGGTTCGGGAATGGCGGCGAGAGAGCGGGCCAGGTAGGCAGGATCGTTGAGGAGCTGGAGGGTGAGGTCGATGCCGATACGGGCCATCTCGTCGAGCATGGAGGAGGGGAAGAAGCAGGGAGTTTCCGCGACGGGGAAGGCGACGTGGGTGCGGGCGATCGCGTCGAGCGAGTGGAGCAGGGTGCGAAAGGTCTCGGGGCGGAAGCGGGTGTTGAAGTCGTGGCGGAGGGCGGGAATCACGAGAACAGGGTACAGGGTACAGGTTACAGGTTACAGAGGGCAGGTTACAGGGTACAGGGGGCAGGGGGCAGGCCGGCGATTCAGCCCTGAGGGCGTGTCGGGTCAGTTGTCAGCGGTCAGTGATCAGTGATCAGAAGAGGCTGCGGCGTTCGGGGGCAAGCGGTGGGGCTATGGGATGACGCCTGGCCCGGACGTTCGGAAGAAGCGCAAGATCGCGGGTCGGTGAGCGCCTTGGCTTGTTCTCGCCAGCCGAGGTTGGGCTTCTGCCTGATCCGAAGTCGATCCCACGATTTGACAGCGAGCGCACAGACAACCGGAACTCAATCTGGCTGAGTCCGAATCGATCCGAGGTCATCAGATATGGCCAGATACGTGCGATGGAGTACCTGCAATAGATAATCGTGTATCGATCTCCGACAGGGGTGAAACGACAGCCAGACGACGAGGAGATAACGTCATTCACATGCCAGCATCAAAGCTCGATCAACTCACGGCAAAAGTTGGATTCCTCGGCCTTGGACTCATGGGAAGCCGGCTCGCTCGGCGCTTGCATACAGCCGGGTGGAATATTCGAGCGTGGAATCGCAGTCCACAACCGGCAGCTGAGATCAGCAAGGAAGGGATCGCCAATGCACCATCGGTTGCGGAGCTCGTAACGGATTCGAATGTGATTCTTTCTTCCCTGGCCAATGATGCGGCCGTTCGGTCTGTTTACCTCGACAAGGAAGGCGTCTTTTCCGCGGCAAGCCGGGAACCGTCATCCTCGAAATGAGCACGATTTCGCCCGAACTGTCGCGCACCGTGCATCAGGAGGCCCGCACCAGGGGTGTCAGCTTTCTGGATGTGGCCATCTCTGGATCGACGCCAGCGGTCGACGCCGGAACGATCACGCTGTTTGCCGGCGGTGACAGAGAGACCTTCGAGCAATGTGTCCCGATTTTCGAATCCATCGCCAGGCAGTGGTTCCTGATTGGTTCCGGATCTTCCGGCGTTCAGATGAAGCTGGTCGTCAATCTTCTGCTCGGCCTCGACATGCAGGCGATCGCAGAAGCGGTTTCGCTCGGAGAGCACCTTCAGATCGATCGGAACGTATTGCTCGATGTCCTGTCGAAGACCGCGGTAGTCGCACCCGCGATGGCGGGGAAGTTCCGGAAGATCAAGGACGGTGACTACTCTCCGGAGTTTCCGCTGCGGCTGATGAGCAAAGACATGGACCTGGTGATGGATGCTGCGAAGGCGTCTGGCGCCGATTTGCCTGCAGCCTCTGTCGCCCAATCCGTACTTGCATTCAATGTCCCCGCGAGTGGCAACCTGGACCTGTCCGCCATAACCCCTTATGTTGTCGGTCGAGGGACCAAGGGCGAGAGTACGGACCAGGGGATTCCATAGGGGCAGAGTCGGACCTGGCTCGCCAACGCTTGTGGAGCGCTCCTCGATCCGACCCGGCCGGCGAGGGCTGGGTTATTCGTAGCGCAAGGCGGTGAGGGGGTCGATCTTCATGGCGCGGCGGGCGGGAAGCCAGGCGGCGAGGACGCTGACGCAGAGCACGACGGCGAGGATGAGGGCGTAGTTGGCGGGACTGCCGGGCTCTACTCCGAAGAGGAGGCGCGCGAGGAGCGGGGTGACCAGGAGCGAGAGCAGGAATCCTGCGGCGAGGCCGGGGAGGACCCAGGCGAGGCCATCTTTGAGAATCATTTTCATCACGCGGGAGCGCTGCGCGCCCAGGCCCAGGCGGATGCCGATTTCCATGGTGCGCTGGGCGACCGAGTACGAGAGCACTCCGTAGATGCCGATGCAGGCGAGCAGGAGCGCGAGCGAGGAGAGCAGCGTGGCGAGGAGGGAGGCGAAGCGGCTGTCGGCGTGGGCGCGATCGACGAGGGTGGAGAGAGGCTCGAGGCGGGTGATGGGCATGTCGCGACTGACGCTGGCGACTTGTTGGCGGATGGTGGCGGCGAGGTTGGTGTCGGCAGCGGCGGTGCGGAGGATGAAAGACATGGAGGGGCGCGGGGCGAGCGGATAGGGGACGTAAATCTGCGGGCGGACGATGGCGGTGAGGGAGTGGTACTGGACGTGGCGGACGACTCCGATGACGACGGCCCAGTCGCGCTGAAACTGGTAGAAGCCTTTGGGGGAGTCGGAGAGGTTGAGTTTCTGGCCGATGGGATCGGCGTTGGGCCAGAGCTGGTGGGCGAGAACGTCGTCAATGATAGCAACGTGCTGATGATCGGCATCGTCCGCTTCGGTGAAGTCGCGGCCCTGGATGAGGGTTGCGCCGATGGTCGAGAAGAAGCCGGGCAGGATGCTGCGATGGTCGGCCATGACGGTGTTCTGCTCTTCGGCAGATGCGCCTTCTTTCCAGTAGTAGTCGTACCAGTTGCCGGCGTCGTCGAGAGGGAGATGAGAGATGGCGGCGACGGACTGGACTCCGGGGAGCGCGGCGAGATTGTGCTGGAGCTGGTGGAGCGGGGCGTAACCGGGAACGGAGATGCGGAAGGTGACGGCGTTGGGGGCGTGGAAGCCGGGATCGAGATGGAGGATGTTGATGAAGGTGCGGGTGAGCAGGCCGGTGGCGAGGAGGAGCACGAAGGCGAGAGCGACTTCGGCGGAGACGAGGACGCTCGAGAAGTGACGGCGACGCCACCCGGACTGGCGGCCTGAGTCTTTAAGGTTGCGGGTGAGGTCGAGGCGGCGGAGCGCGACGACCGGGGCGAGCGAGAAGAGCATGCTGGTGGCGAGGGCGATGGCCGCGGTGAAGACGAGGACGCGCGCGTCGAGAGTGATGTCGGGGAGATTGACGAAGGAGGGCGGACGGGCGGCGAGGATAGCGTGGATGGCCGCCCATCCGATGGCCACTGCGGCGATGGCGCCGAGCGCGGCGAGGAGAAGGCTTTCGGTGAGGAGTTGGCGGACGAGGCGGGAGCGCGATGCGCCGAGAGCGGCGCGGATGGTGGTTTCGCGAAGGCGCTGGCGGCCGCGGGCCATGAGCAGATTCGCGATGTTGGCGCAGCCGATGAGGAGGACGAGGGCGACTCCGCCGAAGAGGAGCAGAAGAGTGCGGCGGACTTCGCGGACGTCGTCGGCCTGGAGGGGAAAGAGGTAAAAGCGGAAGTTGGCCATGGCGTCGCGGCCATCGAGGGCGTTGATCTGGCGGGCGATGTTGTCGGCTTCGTCCCGGGCGAGGGCGGGCGTGCTGCCGTTGCGGAGGCGTCCGATGACGTGGAGAAACGCGGGGCCTTGCGGATCCCAGGCGCCGACGGGGATGGATTCGTAGACGTCTGGATTGGGCGGAACGCTGGCGTCGTCGGGAAAGAGGAGGCGGAAGCTGGCGGGGAGAACGCCGACGACGGTGGCTTTGTTACGGCGAAAGCGGACGAGCTTGCCGATGATGGCGGAGTCGGAGCCGAAGCGGCGGACCCAGACTGCGTGGGAAAGGATGATGACGTTGGGGGCGTCAGGGAGATCGTCTTCAGGGCCGAAGAAGCGGCCGAGTGCGGGGCGCGTGCAAACGAGGGGCAGGAAGTTGGAGGTGGTGTCGGCGACTTTGACCTGCTCGGCGTCACCTTCGCCGGGGAGGGGGCCGTTGGTGACCCAGATTCCGGCGACCTGATCGAATTGTTTGGTGCGCTGGCGGAAGTGGTAGAGCTCGAAGCTGGAGAAGGGTGCGCGGTTGGAGTAGCCGAGGCCGGAATAGAGGATGGTGAGGCGATTGGCGCTGGGATACGGGAGTGGGCGCAGGAGGACGGAATTGACGAAGCTGAAGATGGCGGTGTTGGCACCGATGCCGATGGCGAGCGTGAGGATCGCGAGCGCGGCGAAGGCTGGGCTGCGGCGGAGCTGGCGGAAGGCGTAGCGGAGATCCTGCGCGAAGGCTTCGAGGGCGGCTCCGGCGCGGCGGTCGCGGACGGCCTGCTTGACCTGCTCGATGCCGCCGCAGTCGCGTAGGGCGGTGCGGCGGGCTTCGGCGGGGTTCATGCCGGCGGCGATGCGTTCGTCGGTGAGGAGGTCGACGTAGGCGCGGACTTCGGCGTCGAGGCGGTGCTCGACCTGCTGCTTGTGGAGCAGGTTGCGGAGTGCGGCGCGGAGCCAGGATCGGAACCGGGGTCGGTGGGTCATTCCGCTTCTCCTTAAGTGGCTTTGAGGGCGTTGGCCATGGCGAGGGCGACTTTGGTCCACTGCTCGGTTTCTGCGCCGAGCTGGCGGCGGCCTGCTTTGGTGAGGCGGTAGAAACGGGCGCGGCGGTTGTTTTCGGATTCGCCCCAGTCGGAGGCGAGCCAGCCGGCATCTTCCATGCGATGGAGGGCGGGGAAGAGGGAGCCGGGTTTGACGAGGAAGGTGCCGTGGGTGATCTGCTCGATGCGGCGGGAGATGCCGAGGCCGTGGAGCTCGCCTGCGCCGAGGGCTTTGAGGATGAGGAGGTCGAGGGTTCCCTGGAGGAGGTTGGTCTGGCTTTGCATGGGGCTCCTATCGATTCGCTATACGAGTGTGCTATGGGTCGTATCGAATGTCAATAGGAGCGGGGACATGCGAGGGAAGTGTGCGGTTCGGATTGGGTGTGTCTTTGGAACGTGGGGAGAAAAGCGGTCGGGTGAGGACCACGAAACGAGGAGAGCGACGGAAAAAGCCCTGTGGAAAAAGGCGCCGAGCGGGAGTTGAAGGCTGCTCTTTCCCAAAATGGGTCAAATGCGGTCTAACGCCGGTACTTCGGGTGAGAGCACAGAGTGGTTTCTATTGACGATGGGGAGCCAGAGGCGTCCGCTTCTTGCTGTGGGGTGAACCTGGCGGGGGCATTGGGTTTTTTCCCGGGACGTGGGCGTCGTGGCGATGGGGGCTTCCCATAGAAGCTCTATTGGTGTAGTGTTGTTTCCCATAGAAGTTCTTGGGGGCGTCGGGAAGACGTTCTATTGGAGGAGAGCTTGGGTCGGTCGAAGAAGGAACAGGAACTTTTGCTGGGGACGCTGGACATGCTGATCCTGCGGACGCTGGTGATGGGGCCGGCGCATGGGCACACCATCGCGCACGTGATCGAACACACGTCAGAGGACGTGCTGCAGATCGAGCAGGGGTCGCTGTATCCGGCGCTGCATCGGCTGGAGGATCGTGGGTGGGTTTCATCGTACTGGGGCGCGAGCGAAAACAACCGCAAGGCGCGGTTCTACAAGCTCACGGCGGCGGGGCGGAAGCAGCTGAAGGTTGAGACGCATCGCTGGAGCGAGATGGTGGGGGCGATTGGGCGGGTACTGACGAATGCGCGGCGGGCCGAAGACTGATTCGGGAATGAGAAGACGATGAGCCTGCGCCGCTATTTTCGCCGTCGCCAGTGGGATGAGGAACGAGTGCGGGAACTGGAAGCGCACCTTGCCCAGGAAACGGACGATAACGTGGCGCGGGGCATGACGCCGGAAGAGGCGAGGCGGCGGGCGTACATGAAGCTTGGCAATCCAACCATCATCCGCGAGGAGATCTGGAAGATGAACAGCTTTGTATCGGTGGAAGATCTGGGGCGGGATATTCGCTATGCGTTCCGGCAGCTGAAGCACAGTCCTGGGTTTGCGGCGATCGCGATTGTGACACTGGCGCTGGGCATTGGGGTGAACACGGCGATCTTCAGCGTGGCGAATGGGCTGCTCTTCAGCTCTCTGCACATCCGGCAGGAGAGCCGGGTGATCGAGGTCGGCTGGCGGCAGAAGGGACTCTCGTGGCAACCAACGCTTTCGCTCCCCGAGTTCCGGGCGCTCGAAAGCCAGACGGGCGATGTGTTTTCCGACGTGGTCGCGGATCAATACGGGCTGGATGGCCTGAGCATGGAGGGAGCGAAACCGGCCCGGACTTTTACCGATTATGTGTCGGGGAATTATTTCGAGGGGCTGGGAGTGCAGCCGCTGCTGGGACGCGTCTTCACTTCGACGGAGGGGATGACGCCGGGCGCCGATCCGGTGATGGTGCTGAGCTACGGATACTGGAAGGAGCATTTCGCGGGCGATCCGGCGGTGATCGGCCGGCGCGTGATGCTGGATAGCAATCCGATGACGATTATCGGAGTGACGCCGCAAGGTTATCGAGGACTGAACACGGCGCTGGCGGTGCAGGCTTTTGTGCCACTGGCAATGATCGTGTCGATTGAAAGCCAGCCGGTGGCGGACTGGGACAAGGAGGACGCCCGCGGGATGCGCGTGTACGCACGGCTGAAGCCGGGGGTAACGGAGAAACAGGCGAGCGCCAGGCTGGCGGTGCTGGCGCGACGCTTGGCGACGGAGCAGCCGCGGGCGGAAAAAGATACGGAGCTGCAGCCGTTTCCAATCTATGCGGGAAGGAATGCGGGTTTCGATCCTGACAATACGACGGGGACGGTGGCGGCGCTGTTTCTGGGGCTGGCCGGGCTGGTACTGCTGCTGGCGTGCGTGAATGTCGCGAATCTGCTGCTGGTGCGGGCGACGGTGCGGGAGCGGGAGATGGTGATTCGCTCGGCGCTGGGCGCGGCGCGATTCCGCCTGATCCGGCAGATGCTGACAGAGAGCATTTTGCTGGCGCTATGCGGCGGCGCCGCGGGGATTGGGCTGGGGGTGTGGGGGAGCGATCTGCTGGGTTCGGCGAACCTGCAGACGGATTTGCCGCTGAGCTTCAATTTCGGATTCGACTGGCACGTGTTCGCCTTTTCGTCGGCGGTGGCGGTGGTGGCGGGCGCGCTGGTGGGGATCGTGCCGGCGCTGCGGCTGGCGCGCGCGAATATGAATCTGGTATTGCGGGAAGGGGGGCGCGGAGTCGCGGGCGGCGGGCACAAGTTCCGCGATGCGCTGGTGACGATTCAGGTAGGCAGCGCGCTGGTGCTGCTGATCATCGCCGGACTGTTCACGCGGCGCCTGGTAGAGAGCGAGCACGCCGATCTGGGGTTCGACTCGACGCGGGTGCTGACCATGATGATGGACCCGGGTGAGATTGGCTATAACGATCCGCGGGCACGGGATTTTTACCGGGACCTTTTGCCGCGCATGCGCGCGATTCCGGGGGTGGAGTCGGCGACGACGGCGGTGTCGATTCCGATGGGGCTGCTGGATCAGGGAACGGACACGGTGACAATCAGCGGGTACCAACAGCCGCCGGGACAGAGCCTGCCGACGGTGGACTACAACGTGATCGGGACCGACTATTTTCCGACGCTGGGGATCCCGCTGGAGAGAGGCCGCAGCTTTACCGATGCCGACGACGAAAAGAGTCTCTATGTGGCGATCGTGAGCGAGGCGATGGCGAAGAAGTTCTGGGCGAATCAGGACCCGGTCGGGCGGCAGTTCACGATGAGCAGCGATGCGGGGCATCCGCTGCAGGTGGTGGGGGTGGCCAAAGACGCGCGGTATCACGGTCTCCGCGGAGCGATCGGGCCCTACTTCTACGTACCGTTCCCGCAACACTACGCACAGAATTCTCTGCTGGCGCTGGAATTGCGCACAGGGAGCGATCCGGCGGGGATGATTCCGGAGGTGGAGCGGGCGATCCGCGATGTGAGTCCAAACCTGCCGGTTTTTGAGGTGAAGACGCTGCATCAGGCGCTGTATTCGCCGAACGGGCTGCTGCTCTTCGAGGTGGTCGCGTCGCTGGCGGGCATTATCGGAACGCTGGGGCTGGTGCTGGCGATTGTGGGCGTGTACGGCGTGCTGTCGTATGTGGTGAGCCAGAGGACGCGGGAAATCGGCGTGCGGATGGCGCTGGGCGCGGCACGCGGCGACATCCTGAAGATTGTCTACCGGCAGGGCATGTGGATTGTGGGCATCGGCCTGGTGCTGGGGCTGGGCGCGAGCTATGGCCTGGTGCGTCTGCTGCACAGCATGATGGCGGTGAGCCGAGGCGACCTGGTCCCGTGCCTGGGCGTGTCGACGGCGCTGGCGGCGATCGCCATGGTGGCTTGCTACATTCCGGCGCGGCGGGCGATGCTGGTGGAACCGATGCAGGCTTTGCGGATGGAGTAGAGCGCTTGGATGAGCTGGTTACGGGACTTTCCTGAATGGGCGGTTGAATATCTCGAAGCCGGGTGGGTTGGAGCGCGCGACGACCATGTTGGGCCAACGGTCCACATCGGCGGCAGATGTTTTACCTGGACACGAACTGAGAAGGGATGTGGAGAACGGCGCGGCCTCGAGGACGGTGGCTTTCCCAAAATGGGTCACGCAATAACGAAAGACGGTACTTTGGGAACGGAACGCAGAGTCAAATCCCTTGAAAATCCGAGGCCGGGGGTATCAGCTTCTTGCTGTGGCGTGAACCTGGCCGGCCCCCGGAAAGTTTGGGGGGGCTGTGAGCGGGCCATCGATCGCGCCATTGGGGCTGTGTGGTGAACCTGGCCGGTCCCCGGAGGGTTTTGGGGGGCTGTGAGCGGGCTATCGATCGCGCAGTGGGGTGACCCTGGCCGGTTCCCAGAGGGTTTTGCGGGGCTGTGACCGGGCCATCGATCGCGCCATTAGGGCTGAGCTAGTTGCTGCGGGCAAACGCTGGTAGTGCTCGCGATGGAGCTCATCGCCAATTGCCCATGAGGACAAAGGGCGCCCAGTAATAGGGGTGAGCGTAGCCCGAGGGAGTGCCGGGAGCGTCGTTCTCGACGACGACGCCGCGTCCGGTTGCGCCGGACTGGGGCGTGATCTGGGGTTTGACTTGGCCGAGAAGCAGATCGAGCTGGGCCTTGCGCAGCGCCTCGACTTTGGTGACCTTGCCGGCGCCGTCGGCCCAGCGTTTGTAGAAGTCGCTCATGAGCTGGCCGGTGCTGGCGTCGTTGACGGGCCAAAGCGAGGAGATGACAGCCTTCGCGCCTTTGAGCTGCGCGGTTGTGCCGAGGCCATCGACTTCGCGGCCATCGCTGGCGCTGCCGCTCATGCCGGTTTCGCAGGCGGAGAGGGTGAGCAGGTCGGTGTGGCGGAGGGAGAGATTCGGGTTGGAGTGAAACTCCGCGACGGTCAGGTGGAAACCTGTGCCTGGTGCATCTTTGCCCGAGAGGAGGAGATAACTCTGGCTGTCGTCGCCGGGACTGAAGACGAAGTGACTGGCGATGTGCACCACTCCGGGCCTTGAGTTGAGCTGGTCTTCCATGGCCTTCTCGGTGAACTGGCCATCGAGAAGGAGGGTTCCGGGGAGGACTCCGTTCGCGCCCTGCACCTGCGCGTCTTTGACGACGTCGTCGAGCTCGGTGGCGACGGCGGGCAGAGGGGGCAGATTCTCTTCGTACTTGCGGGCGATGCCCATGGCCGCAACGCTGAGTTTGCTGACGTCGGGCTTGTCTTCGAGGTGGTCGATGCTGGCGGGGGTGATGGTGACGGTGTTGTACTTCTGCACGACATATTGTTTTCCGTCGTAGAGAGCGGCGATGGGGATGTAGCGCAACACTCCGTCGAGGGACCAGACGAGGGTCTCGGCTTTGGCGTTATCGAGGTCGGCCTGCACGGGGCCGATGAGGATGTTGTACAGGTCCTGGGCGAGGGGCTTTGGATCGCTGGCGGGGTTGTGGAGGACCTGCTGAAAATCGGCGACCTTCTTGTTGAGGTCGGCGGCGGCGATGGTGTAGTCGTGCGCAACGGTGGCGTTGGGAGTAATGACAATCACGCTGTAGTGGTTGGCGGTGACCATGGTGTAGAGCGCGACGGTGTGGGGGGACTCGGCGATCTGATCCTGCAGGGCGCTTACGTTGCCCTTCACGTTCTTCAGACGGTCATTGGCCGCAGTGCTGTCTTTGCCGAAGAGGGTGTAGAGGCGGCCGTAGTAGTCGTCGAGGGCCTGATTGGCGGCGTTCACACGATCGGAAAGTTCTTTGAGCTGCTGCTCCTGGGCCGGGGTGCGGGTGGTGAGGTTTTTCAGCTCGGCCCACTGCTCGCCGGCGGCGACCAGCTGCGCCGTCGACTTGTCGTAATCCTGCTGGGCCTTCAGTTCATCTGGAGTGAGGGAGAGGGGACTGAGGGAATCGGTTCCGGCACCGCGCACGTATTCGGAATATTCCTGCTGCTTGAGGAGATCGAGGACCTGCTGGGCTTCGGGCAAACGGCCCTGGGCAATGAGCAGATCGGCGAGGTCGCGATAGTAGTCCGAGTTCGACGTAACAAAGGCCGACTGGGTTTCCTTGTCGAGGCCGCGCATGTTGCTCCGAACCTGTTGCAGCAAGTTGACAGACTGCTTGCCGTAGAAGATCGCCAGGGCAGGCTGCGATTTATGCGCGAGCATCATGCCGTAGAGGATGGGCGAGAGGATGAGGGGGTCGTTGGCGGCCTCAGCCAGAGGAAGCGCCTGGTTCAGGTTGGCCAGGGCGTGGGGCACGTCGCCCATGTCCCAGTAAATTTTCGCGAGTCCGATGCGGGCACGGGACTCGTTGGCAGGGTCATTGAGATGACTGATGAGTTCGAGGCCCTGATTGACGGAGTCGATGGCTTTAGGGTTATCGCCCATCTTGTGGTAGACCATGCCGATGATGATGCGGGCGAGAGCCTCGTGTTCGCGATTGGGCATTCCCTTTTGGATGGAAATGACTTTGTTGAGGAAAAGGAGCGCATTCTTGTAGTCGCCGGTCGCGGCCAGGGTCGACCCCAGGTTGTCCAGGAGAGTGAGGCCGTTGACGAAGTCACGCGCTGTTACGAGGTGGGGGAAAGCCTGTTTGTAGTATTGGATCGCCGTCTGCCTGTCGCCGAGGAACTGATGCATCAATCCGATATTTTGCAGTGCGATGCCCTGACCGTCCTCGTCGCCTGAGGCGCGAAGAATGGGAAGAGCCTGGCTGAAGGAGTCGATGGCCTTTTCCATCTCGCCCAGGCCGGACCATGCCAAACCGATGTTGTTCAGCATCAGGCCAGCCTCGTCGGTCATGTTCAGTCGCTGATAAATGGCGAGCGCCTGGTTAAAGCTGTCCAGCGCCTTCTGGTTCTGCTGCAGGGCATTCTGGGCCAGCCCCAGCCTGTTCAGAGCTTCGGCTTCAACGAGCGGGAAATGGAATTGCCGTGCAGCGGCCAGCGCCTGAGTCCAGGCATCGATGCACTTTTTGTCGCGAAGACCGGCGTAAATGTCGCCGATGCCGATGAGAGTGGTGGCCTCACCGGTGTGATCGCCGGCCGCCCGATACAAGTCGAGAGCGCGGTTGCCGTAGTCAAGCGCCTGCTGCGTGTCTCCTACGCTGTTGTAGCCGGTTGCGATTTCGACGAGGATGGCGGCCTGTCCGGAGCGGTCGCCGAGGGACTGGCGAATGGCGAGTGCCTGATTGGCGTAGTTGAGAGCCTGCTGGCCCTGATTCTGGGTTTCGCTGAGGAGCGCGAGGGCGTTGAGGGCATCAGCCTTGCCTGCAGGGACACCCTGGGCGGTGGCGACGTCGAGTGCACGCTGATAGTCCTGGGCAGCGTCCCGTGGTTGGTTCTGGGCGCGGGCGGCGTTGCCGAGTCCGTTGAGTGCGGCAACGCCCTGTTGAGCGTCCTGGGCAAGGCGCGCAGCGTTCGCTGCGCGGTTGTAGGCGTCAGTCGCGTTTTGGGGATTGCCGACGCGGAGCCACAGGTCGCCGAGCTGATTCAGGATTTTTGCGGCGGTGTGCGCGTCGCGCGCGGCGATCGCGGATTGCAGGGATGCCTGGAGCTGGGTGACGCGGGCCTGATCCTCAGCCGATAACGGGGCGGTCGGTTGAGCGGCCGGAGCCTGCGCTGACGGTTGCGGGGTGGTCTGGCCAGCGAGGGGAAGGGGCAGGAGCAGCGCGGCGGTGAGAGCCAGGGGGAACCCGCTGTTGAAGAGTCTCGGAAAGAAGCGGGAACTCACGATACAGATGGCCTCGCGCTCACTGCGGTTGGGAAGGGTATGGAGTGGTTTGAAGTCTACACGAGACGACACAGAGAAAGCCCGGGGCGAATCAGGAGAGGGAGCGGAGGCTTTGGCGGAGGCGGTCGGGGTTGCTGTCGCCGAGGAGGCCTTCAACTTGCTTGCTGGTGCGTTCCCAGAGGGGGACGGCGCAGGCGAGGAGGGTTTTGCCCCTGGGGGTGAGGTGGAGCAGGCGGCTGCGGCGGTCGGAGGGATCGGGGGTGATTTTGAGCAGGCCGCGGCGCTCGAGCGGCTTGAGAGCGGCGGTGAGGGTGGTGCGATCCATGCCGAGGAGGTCGGCCACCGGGGCCATACCAGGCGGGTCGGAGCGATTGAGGGACATGAGCAGAGAAAATTGCCCATTGGTGAGTTGGGCGGGACGAAGTGCGTCGTCGAAGCGGCGAGCTAATCCTCGGGCGGCGCGCTGAACGTGGAGACAGAGGCAGAAGTCGCGAACCCGGAGGGTAGTTTCAAAAGGAAGGGTGGGGGCTCTTGACATATCCCCATTAACGTTGATATCAACGTATATTGTCAATCCCTCCCCAGGGAGACGAACAGGGAACGACAACTCAGGACAGAATGCAGGCGCGCGCGAGGATTGCGTCGCGGGAGATGGGTGGAAACCATGCGAGTGCTGATCGTGGAGAATGACCGCCAGGCCCAAACAGCTTTGGCAAATGTCCTGTCGGCAAGGAGCGACGTGGAGCATTTCGATTCGGCCAGCGATGCGATCGAAGCACTCGAAATGTTGGCCACGGACTCTTACGAGATTTTGCTTCTCGACATTAATATGCTGGACCTGCCGGGGACTGAACTAGTCGACCAGCTTAAGGAACGAAACGTTCCGTTGCCGTCGATCGTGCTGGTAACGGCACACATTGAAACCGCGGTCGCAGCCTTCGAGAGGCACACCGTAGACTACGTGCTCAAGCCTTTCTCGACCAAAAGAATCAACGAAGCCCTGGACCGTGCCTCGCGGAGAGCCAAGGGGGAGCGAGCGGCAAAATTGATCGAATCTTTGCCGCAGTCGCAGAAGCTGTCTCTTCCGGGTCACCCGATGATCGCCATCAAAGATAAAGGAAGGATTCTCTTCATCAATCCTGGCGATGTGGTCGCAGTGCAGGCTGAGGGCAATTATGTGTCACTGCAACGGGAATCGGACTCCTATCTGCTGCGTGAGCCCATCTCGATGGTGGCGGAAAAGCTGAAGCCGTACGGATTCATTCGGATCCATCGATCGGCGCTCGTGAATACTTCGTTTGTGGTGGAGATCACGCCGTATTCGACGGGAAAGTGTGGTCTCCGCGTTAAGAGTGGCAAGGAATACGCAGTTACAAGCGGGTACAAGAAGAATCTCAAACCCCTGACAGAATTCCGGATCGGGAGCGGTGCGTTTCTTGCGGAAACGCCTGCGCAGAGACAACCCAGGGCAGAATGAAAGTGCGCGCGAGGATCGCGCCGCAGCCAATGGATGGAGGAGCGAAATGTCTTTTCTTCGTGATTTGAGAATTGCGATGCGGTCGCTCGGGCGGGTGCGGGCGCTGTGGATCACGGTGGCGCTGACGCTGGCGCTGGGGATTGGGGCGAACGCGGCCATTTTCAGCGTGGTGCGCGCGGTACTGCTGCGGCCGCTCGCGAATCGCGACGAGGACCGGCTGCTGTATCTGCGGCAGAGCGCGCCGGGGCTGGGGGAGACGAACACGACGTTCTCGATTCCGGAGATCGACGATCTGGGCAAGGGGCTGAAGACGATCACCAAGCTGGGAACGTTTTCGGAGATTGACTTCACGATCGTGGGACTGGGAACGCCGCGGGAGATCCCGGGCGGGGTGGTGGACGGAAATTATTTTGAGGTGATGGGGCTGCGGCCGGTGCTGGGGCGGCTGCTGGGGCCGGGCGACGATGGGCCGAACGCGCAGGGCGCGATTGTGCTGACGTACAAGTTCTGGAAGACGTCGCTGCATTCCGATGCAAGCGTGCTGGGGAAGACGGTGCGGCTGGAGAGCGTCACCGGGGCGCGGAATGCAGTGATTGTGGGGGTGCTGGAGCCGTCAGTGCCGTATCCGGTGGCTACGGAAATTATCGCGAACGTGGTGACGAGCCCGCATCATCTGTCGGCGACGATGGTGACGGGGCGATCGCATCGCATGACGGAGGTGTTCGGGCGGCTCGCCGCCGGGGCCACGCTGGAGCAGGCGCGGGCGGAGCTGCGGACCCGGTATGCGGCGATTCTGGCGGCGCACCCGGAGGTGTACAAAGCAGACGATCACTACCAGATCGCGGTGAGGCGGATGCACGAGCAGATCAACGCACGGGCGAACACGATTCTGTGGGTGCTGTTCGCGGCGTCGGGGCTGCTGTTTGTGATTGCGTGCTCGAACGTGGCGAACCTGGTGCTGGCACGGACGGTGCGGCGCGAGTCGGAGCTGGCGGTGCGGGCCGCGCTGGGCGCAACCGCGGCGGCGTTACGAAGGTCGCTGTTGGCCGAGAGCATGGTGCTCTGCGGAACGGGTGTACTGGCGGCACTGCTGCTGGCGTGGCCCATGGTCGCGGTGCTGGGAAAATATGCGGCGCGGTTCTCGGTGCGGGCGGATGGACTGACGCTGGACTCGAACCTGGTGTGGTTCGGGATCGCGCTGGCGCTGGCGGCGTCGGTGTTTCTGGCGTACATCCCGCGGCTGCCTTCGGCGGATACGTCGCGCGGACTGGGACTGAACAACGGAGGCACAAGGACGGCTTCGGGGAGCAACCGCCGGCTGCGCATCTTCGCGATTACGCAGATCACGGCGTCGTTTCTGCTGCTGGCCGGAGCGGGCGTATTGATGCGGACGCTGTTCACGCTGGAGGAGGAACGGCCGCCGTTCGATACAGCGAAGGTGCTGGCGGTGAATCTGCCGGTGATGAGCTATGGGCGAACGGAGCAGCAGGTGCGGGAGTTCTATCACGAAGTGGAGCGGCGGGTGAGCGCGCTGCCGGGCGTCGAGCAGGCGTCGTCCGGCTTCAGCGTGCCGTGGAGAGACGGCCGGGCGCTGAGCATCACCTTTGCGTTCGCGGCGGAAGGAGCGACGAGAAAGAACGGGCAGGAGGATATGGAGGCGAATTACCGGTCGGTTTCGCCCGGCTTTTTCGCAACACTGGGCGTGCCGCTGGTCGAGGGGCGGGATTTTCGCGACACGGACAAGGATGGCGCGGACCGAGTGGTGATCGTGAGCCAGAGCGTGGCGAAACGGCTGTTTCCTGGGCAGGAAGCGATCGGGCGCGAGATGTGGTGGACGGATCCGGTGATGAAGTTTATCGGGATCAGCTATGACAAGCGGCGGATTGTCGGGGTAGTGCCTGACTTCGACGATGAGAACATCATTCCGAATCCGCAGATGACAATCTACCAGCCGACCGATCAGGAGGGGTGGTACGGGCGCTTGTTCGTGCGTACGCGGCAGGCCGATCCGTACGCGCTGGTACCGGCGATTACGCGGACGATTCACGAGATGGCGGTGGACCAGCCGGTGGAGCGAGCCAGCACGCTCGAGGATATTCGCGCGGAGGTGCTGACGCCGGACAAACTGAACGCGATTGTGTTTGGCGGATTCGCGGCGGTGGCGCTGCTGATTTCCGTGGTGGGCGTGGCGGGCGTGCTGGCGTTTTCAGTGAGCGGGCGGACGCGGGAATTCGGCATTCGCCTGGCGCTGGGCGCGCAGCCGCGCGACATCCTGACCAACGTGCTGTACGACGGGCTGCTGATCGCGGGGATTGGCGTGGGCGCAGGGGTGGTGCTGGGCTTCGTGCTGGCCACGGCTGTGGGTAAGTATGTTGCAGCGGTGCATCAGCCCGGGGCCTTATCGCTTGTGGCTTCGGCGGTGGTGATTCTGGCGGCGGCGGTGATCGCGTCGGCGGTGCCGGCGGCACGCGCTGCGCGGGTGAACGCGGTGGAGGCGCTGCGGTCGGAGTAATCGCCGACCAGGGGCCTGTCTTAAACGGAATACGGGTAGCCTGACCAGCGGGAGATGACTTCCTCGAGGATTTCAGGGCCGATGGCGGTGTTGGCGTCGTCGAGGGAGTATTTTTCGCGGAGGGCGCGGAGGTTGTCGCGCTCCTTGCGCTCCTCGTCGGAATAAAAGCGCGCCTTTTCGAATTCGTGATTCGCGATGGAAGCTTCCAGCCGCTGGTTGATGAAGCGGAGGCGTTTTTCGACGTCCGCTACGTCTTCGGGAGGGGATGCGCGGCGCAGTCTGGCCAGCGATCCGGCTGCGTCGAGGAGCTGCAGCGCTTTGGCGGGAAGCGGGAGGTCGGGAAGATAGCGGCTGGCGGAGCTGACCGCGAAGGCGAGGGCTTCGCCGGTGTAGGTCACTTCGTGAACCTTCTCGAGACTGGCCTTGCGGGATTCGAGGATGCTGCGCGTGTCCTTCTCGTCGAGGGCGCGGACGTGGACCGGGCGGAAGGAGCCGGCGAGCCAGGGGAAGGCCTGGAGGGCGGTCTCGAATTCCCTTGGCGCGCAGGCACTGATGCACTGCATCTCGCCATTGCGGAGCGCATGTTTGAGCAGGGCGATCGCATCGACGGACGCGGATCGCGCGCCGGAGGCGAGGAGCTCATGCAGCTCATCGAGGAAGAGGATGGCGTTGGCCGAATCGGCCAGGGTCCTGAGGGTTTTGGCCGGCTCTTCTCCTCGGGGGCGCGGGCGGGGAAAGTCAACCAGCAGCGCCGTTTCGAAGGACACGATGCGTTTGTCTGTGAGGGACGGCGGAACGTCACCTTCGGCAATGCGCTGTGCGAGCGCTTCGACGATCGAGGTCTTGCCGACGCCGCGATCGCCGACGAGGACGGGATTATTTCGATAACGGCATCGAGTTCGAGGGCGCGGCCGACGACGGGATCGAGTTCGCCGTCGGTGGCTGCCTGGGTGAGGTCGCGGTACAGATTGGCAGAGCCGGTTACGGTGGTTGTGCCGGTAACGAAGCCTCCGGCTGAGCCTTGCTGCGGCACCAGGTGCGGCTCTCGCGCTAATTCTGCACGGAGGGCGTCGAGCTTGACGCCACGTTCCCGGAGGAGCTCAGCGGCGAAGCATTTGTCTTCGCGGAGCAGGCCGAGGAGAAGATGCTCGGTGCCGATGTACTGGTGGCCGAGGCGCTCCGCTTCTTCCGCCGCATAGGCGAGGACGCGCTTGCACTCGTTCGAAAGGGGCAGGTCGACGCTGGTTGGGATCGAATCGCGAACGACGGTATGGCTTTCGATTTGCTTGCGGATGGATTCCACGGAAGCATGGGTGTGCAGGAAGCGGTTGGTGAGTGCCTTGTCTTCGCGCAGCAGGCCGAGGAGGAGGTGGTCGGTCTCAATGTAGGGCGAGCCGAACTGGCTGGCTTCGTAACGGGCGAAGAAGATCACGCGGCGCGCTTTTTCGGTATAGCGTTCGAACATCGCAGGGGTGCTCCAGGGGCGATTCCTGAAATGGAACAGGCGTCGGATCGATTTTAGTGCGAGCTGGCTACGGGCAGGGACTGTGATGGGCCTCACAGTCCCTTGCGGGAAGCGGGAGTTACTTTCGACAGTACTACAGCCTTATTACCACTATGGAATAGTGCGGGGGCAGGGTACGCCATAAGGTTGCAGTCAGGATGGGCGGGATGAATCGGCGGAATTTTCTGAGGGGTTCGGGGCTGGCCGCCGCGGGGTGTGCGCTGGGCGGGGTGCGGGCGGTCGGGCAGGAAGCGGAGAAGTCCGCGATGGCCGAGTCCGGGAGCTTCACGTTCGCGTTCTTTACCGACGTGCACATTGAGCCGGAGATGGATGCGCCGCAGGGCACCGAGCTGGCGATGGAGATCATCAATGCGTCGGACGCGGAGTTCGCCATTTGCGGCGGCGATCACGTCTTCGACGCGCAGGGCGCGCACAAGGAACGGATTATCGACCAGTACGAACTGTATATGCAGGCGGAGAAGACGCTGCGCATTCCGGTGCGGCATGTGCTGGGGAACCATGATGTGGCGGGACTCCAGACCGGCATGAGCTCGCACGATGCGATCTACGGGAAGGCAATGTTCGAGCGGACGTTCCAAACGCCGACCTACTATTCGTTCCTGCACAAAGGCGTGAATTTCATTGTGCTGGATTCCATTCTGGTCGAGGGGCGGGAATGGCATCCGATGATCGATCTGCGGCAGGTTGCGTGGCTGGAGCGGGATCTGGCGGCGAACGCCGCGTATCCGCAGATCGTGATCAGCCATGTGCCGCTGGCGACGAGCATGGCGAGCTACGGGCCGGGATCGAACGACAAGAAGTACGAGCCGGTGAGCAATGCCCATGCGATTGTCCCGATGCTGGAGAAGTACAACGTGATTGCGCTGCTGCAGGGGCACACGCACATTGTGGAGAGCGTGCACCGCCACGGGATGCAGTTTGTTACGGGAGGCGCAGTGTGCGGCAACTGGTGGCGCGGGACGCAATACGGGGATCACGAGGGCGTGATGTTCGTGACAGTGGACAACGGGGGGATCTCAACCAGCTATACGCCAACGGGGTTTGTGAGCACAGAGTCGGCGAATACGTAGAAGCAGGGGATAGGGTATAGGGTGTAGGGTTTAGCAAACCAGCGACCTGGCGAGAGGGCGGAAGCCAGCCAGCGAGAAGCGCCCAAAAGCGAGCGAACCGAGAGCGAGAGGCGGCTAGCTAAAGGCGAGCGCCTGGGCGCGAACATGCGCAGGGCTGCTTCAGTTATTTCCCAGAGACAAATCAGCGGATTAGCGGGCGGCGGATTTCTTTGCCGTTGCTTTGGTTGCCGGGGCTGGCTTGCCCGCGATGGCTTTGACACGCGCGTTGAGGCGGCTCTTGTAGCGGGAGTCGGTATTGGCGTGGATGACGCCCTTCTGCACGCTCTTGTCGATGACAGAAACGGCGGTACGGAATTCCGCGGCGGCGGCGGTGGAGTCGCCCTTCTGGAGGGCTTCGCGCAGGGCGCGGAGGGTGGAGCGGAAGTGGGTGCGGTTGGCGCGGTTGACGGTGGTTTTTCGGGTGGTCTGACGGGCGCGCTTGAGCGCAGAAACGTGGTTCGCCATGGGTGAATCGGATCTCGCTTTCGGAAATGAATGCGGGCAGAGGAGACAGACGCCGCGTATCCGCCGCAAAGAGTCAGTGTAATACAGGCAGCGGGGATAGGGAATAGCCGGTTAGAGGGCGGCGGGTAGCTCGTGCGTTTTGGGAGCCGCGCTGCGTACGGAAAATATTTACAATCCGTGGCGGGCTGCATCGAGGACCATGGTAACGGTTCGAGCTGAGGAGGATGGTGATGGCAAGTGGATTGGCGGAGGCGGGTGCGGGGCGCATGCACTGGGTGCGGATTCTGGTGGGCGGTTTCCTGGCGGAGGCGTTGCTGATTGTCCTCGTGATTCCGATTGCCGTGAAGTGGGGACAGCATCCGTTGTTGTACGTGGCGCCGGTGGGGTCGTTGCTGACGTGCTTCGGGTTCGGGCTGTGGGTCGGGCGAGGGGTGCAGTCTCGCTTTGTTGTGCATGGATTGCTGGTGGGCGTGGTCGCGGCGGTGATTTATGTCGCGCTGACGCTGGCTCGTCCTGAACCGATGGCGTACGTGATCGCTCACGGGCTGAAGTTGCTGGGCGGGGCGGCGGGTGGTTGGTTCGCGGGGAAGCAGCGGGAGAATCGGCGAGGGGCTTGAAGCGGAAAATAGAAGTGCTGGTGTCGGCGTTGGCGGGGCACGGGTGCAGTGCCGTTTTGGTTTCAGAGACGGTACTTGGGAGTTGAAGTCCGACATTTAGTTCTCTGGGCAGCGCACGGTATGAGCTTAAGCTTCTTGCTGTGGGGTGAACCTGGCCGGCTGCAAGCGGGGCGCTTTGTTTCTTCGCAAGGTGTTTAGTGGAGGACGTCGTCGTAGAAGCGGGTGAGCGTGGCCGTGAAGGCGGAATCGGGGCCGGTGTCGGGTAACGCTCGGAGGTCAAAGTACTGCTTCGGGTAGGCGGAGGCTTCAAACAGGGCGCGCGTGCGGGTCGAATCCCCGTGGCGGTCGAGGAAGAGACGCGGGATGCGGGACGAGGCGAGATCGCCGGAGGGGTCGAGGTGCTCGTTCTGTAACAGCCACAGTGGCAAAATGCGGGCGCGGGCATCAGAGAGGAGAATCTGGCGCGCGGGCGGGTTGGGGTCCTCGAGGATGGCTCCGGCGGGGGCGAACTGCGCGGCGAGACGGGCAGCGAAGGTGGCTCCCACGCCGTCTCCGAAGACGATGATATTACGCGGGGAGATGTGGCGCGTGTCGGTGAGATACGTCCAGGCAGCGATGGAGTCGTCGGCGGCGAGGCGTTCGGTGGGATGGGATCCGGCGCTGCGGCCGAAGCCGCGGTAATCGAAGGCGAAGACGTTAACACCGGTGGAGTGGAGAGTTGCGAGCGTGGGGACACAGCCGGAGAGGGAGCCGCGGGCGTCGTGGAGATAGAGAACCGTGGCTGTGACGTATTTCGAGCCTGGGTCTGCAGGAATCCACCAGCCGTCGAGCTGAGGTAGGCCAGCATCGGTGACGTCGAAGTGGATTTCTTCCCAGGCCAGACCGGCGCTGGCCGGAGTTGCGGTGATGGCGCGCGAGGGATGGAAGAGGAGTTGCCACTGGCCCTGGTAGAAGAGCAGGCAGAGGGCGGCGTATCCACAGAGAGCGGCGGCGGCGAGGGCGAGCGCGAGGGCAGTGAAGAGCCAGCGGGGGCTGATATCCGGCGGGGGTTCGGTGTGGTAGTCGATTTTGCTGGCTGGCGGCTGGCGCTTCGGCATTGCGTTATCCGAAGGCGAGCTCGTCGGGGGATTCGAGGGCAGTTCCGCAGACGCGGCAGATGACGGCGGAGCAGTCGCCGCAGACGAGCGGGTCGTCGACGGAGCGCGCGCAGGTGGGGCACCAGAGGCGAATGGGTTGCGATGCGGGAGGAGTTTGCGGCGGCACGGAAGACGGCGCGGACATTCTGCAATGAGCGTAGCACCGCCTAAAGAATGGCTGGGCGGGGGCTGGATCGAGCGCGGAACTAGTCTGGCTTCTGTAACTGACTCGCCATCGTTTTGGACCCTGGAAAGGAGGGCCGGAAAGGCGAGGAGAGCACCCTGCTGAGCAATGAGGGGGCGGCAATTAACAGCGAAGGCACGTGCCAACTTTTGTTCGTGGCAGGAAAAAGGAGGCGAAATCCCCCGTATGACGTTGTTTACTATGCATTAAAGAGCGGAATGGTGCGCTTCGAGTGGGGAGCGGCGATGGTGCTGCGATCCGCGGGAGGAAGGTAAGGTATGGCGACAGCAGGCCTGAATCGGATGATGTTGTGGGGCGATCTGGAGGGCCGGCAGCTGGAAGAGCGCTGGCTGCTGGGACGGCTGGTGCGGCCGGAGGGGCGGACGGCGTGGTTCGAAGCGATCGACCCGGACGGAGTGCCGGTGATGCTGAGCGTCACCGAGGCGCTGAACGATGAGGATGAGCTGCTGGCGCGGCTGAGCGCGGCGGCGGAGATCCGGCACCCGAATGTGGTGGCGATTCGCGAGGCGACGATTTCGCATCTGGACGATACGCCGGTGGTGGTTGGCGTGATGGAGATGACGGAGGAGAATCTCGGCGACGTGCTGCGGGAGCGGACGCTGAGCGCGGCCGAGGGACGGCAGGTGCTGGACGCGGTGCTGGCGGCGCTGGGAGCGCTGCATGGGCATGGGCTGGTCCACAAGCACATGGAAGCGGGCAGCGTGCTGGCGATGGGAGAGACGATCAAGCTACGCAGCGATTGCGTGCAGATGGGCGGCTCGGCGTTCGGGACGGCGGCTGCGGACGACGTGCGCGCCGCGGCACGGATGGCGACACACGCGGTGACGGGCAGGTATCCCGCGGGAGAGAACGACCCCGTGCTGCAGTTGCTGCCGGAGCCGATGGCGCGTGCGGTACGGCGGGCGCTGAGCGGCAACGCGGGAGCAACGGAAGTGGCGGCGCTGGCGGGGACGCGGCTGGAACTGATGCCGGAGATTGCGCGGGACACGGCGCGGGTTGAGCCGCATGCCAAAGCGGAGACGAAGATGGCGGCGGCAGAGGGGGTCGCGCCGCAGGAGAAGCCTGCCGCTGTGAGCGAGCCGATGCAGCCGGAGTCAACCCCGAAGAAACGAGGCGGGGCGAAGGGGGAAGCGAAAACGGGCAGCAAGGCTCCGCGACTGGTGGCGATGAAACCGGCGGACGAGCGCGCGCAGGCCGCGCTGTTTGGGGATCCGTTCATGCTGCCCAACGAGCGAGAAATGGCCGCGGGACGGGTGATGGAGCCGGAATCGAGCGAGGGCAAATGGCCCGGAGCGGTCTACGTGGTGGCGGCCGCGATCGCGGTGGTTCTGGTGACGGTCTTCACGCTGTACGGATTGATGCATCGGGAGCCGGAGCAACGGCCGGCGACTCCGGCGACCAGTGCGGCGACGCCGGCGGCAGCCGCGAAGCCCTCGAGTGCGGCTACGGTGAGCACGGGGGCGCAGGCGACAACGGCTTCCATGGCGGGATGGCGAGTGATCGCGTACTCGTTCAATCGTGAAGAGGAGGCGCGGGAGCAGGCACGTGAGCTGGCGCAGCGCTTTGCGGAGCTGAACCCCGAAGTGTTTGCGCCCCGGGGCGGGGATGTGTGGCTGGTGACACTGGGCGGCATGATGAGCCGGGGCGAGGCGCTGGCTCTGCGCGAGAAGGTCATTGACATGGGCCTGCCGGAAGACACGTACGCGCAGAATTTCCGCTGAAGCGGGGTTGCCCGGGAGACTCGGGTTCGACCCCCTTGTTGTGCCCAACGCCGGAAGCAAATTAGGATTGCCGGACAGCGCGTAAGAGGCGGTGCGATTCGCCTGCCGCGCTGCGCGCCGTGAACTCCGGCGAATTTCCGGGTCAGCAGAGACGGCGTGGCATGGTGCGGAGACCCCAGAAGCAAATGCGGTTGAGGCGAGAGCGGCGGAGGCGGAGCCTGCTCGGTTGCCTGCTGCTGGGCGGAATGGTGGCGGCGTCCGGGGCGATGCGCGCGCAGGGTGCAGGAGCGGAGAAGCCGGCGCGGGACGATGTGCGGGCGGCGTACCTCTACAACTTCGGACAATTTGTGCGCTGGCCGGAGGGAGCGGGGCGCGGATCGCTGCTGGTCTGCGTTGCGGGCCAGGATCCGTTCGGGCAGACGATGGGAAAGCTGGCGGCGGGGAAGCAGATCAACGGGCGGGCGCTGGAGGTGCGCAATCTGGACCGGCCGGAGGGGGCGGCGGACTGCTCGATCCTGTTTGTGGGCAAACCGGAGAGCGGGCACGTGGATGCTTATCTGGCAGCGACGGCGGGCAAGGCGGTTCTGACGGTTGGGGAGGGGCCGGATTTTCTGACGCACGGAGGGATGATCGAGTTCGTGGAGGTGGAGGATCGCGTCCGATTCTCGGTCAATCTGGATGCGGCCAACCGCTGCGGCGTGGCACTGAGCTCGGAGCTGCTAAAGGTAGCCGTGACGGTTACAGGTAAGCCGGGAACGGGAGGGTCGCCGAAATGAAACCCGGCTCCTCCTCGATCTCAGCGAAACTGATGTGGATGAACGTGGTGGTGAGCGCCACAGTGCTGGTGCTGGCGACGATCGCGTTCTTCTCCTACGACGCGATTTCGTTCCGGCGCGATCTGATTCACAACCTGGAGACGTCGGCGCAGCTGGTGGGAACGAACAGCGTTTCGGCCCTGCTGTTCGACGACCAGCAGAGCGCCGCGGCGAGTCTGCGGGCGCTGGGCAGCACGCCGGACGTGGTGTCGGCGACGCTGGTGACGGAGGACGGCTCGACGTTCGCGGAATACCGGCGTTCGGACGGCGTGGGGGCGACGCCGGTACGCGCGCTGGAAGCGGGCGGGAGCGATGAACACTGGGTGAACGGGAGGCATGTGCTGCTGGCGCACCGGATCGATTTTGAGGGCAAGGCAGTGGGCACGGTCTATATTGCCGCGGAACTAACGGAGACGGGGCAGCGCGCGCGGCAGTATCTGGTGATAGCGGGCGGCATTCTGCTGATTTGTATGGCGGCGGGCCTGCTGATCAGCTCGACGGCGCGAAGACTGGTGGCGCGGCCGATGGTGGCGCTGGCAGAGACGGCGCGGCGGGTTTCGCGGGAGCGGGATTACTCGGTGCGGGCGGCGCCGCATCCGGACAAGGATGAGATCGCGGTGCTGATCGAAGCCTTCAACGAGATGCTGGTGCAGATCCAGGAGCGGGATACGGCGCTGAACCGTGGGCGCGAGCAGCTGGAAGCGCGGGTGCAGGAGCGCACCGCGGCGCTGCGGGCGGCGAATCGGGAGCTGGAGGCCTTCTCCTACACGGTGGCGCACGATTTGCGGGGGCCGCTCGATGCGGTGGAGGGGATGGTCTACATTCTCGAGGGGCTGGACCGCGAGCAGCGGGAGGGCGAGCGGCGGGAGATCCTGGAACAGCTGCGGCAGGCCACCCGCAACATGGCGGCGCTGATCGATGACCTGCTGCATTTGTCGCAGGCGAGTACGGCGGCGCTGAAGCGGACGCCTGTGAACCTGACGGCGATGGTCAGCCAGATCGCGGAAAACCTGAAGCGGGCAGAGCCGCTGCGGCGTGTGGAGTTCATGATCGCCGAGTTGCCGGAGGTCGAGGCGGATGAGGGGCTGATGCGGGTGGCGCTGGATAACCTGATCCGCAACGCGTGGAAGTACAGCTCGCACCACAGCCAGGCGTGCATCGAGTTCGGCGCGGTGAACCGGCGGGGAGAGATCGTCTACTACATGAAGGACGATGGAGCGGGGTTCGATCCCAAGCTGAGCGATCAGATCTTCCAGCCGTTCCACCGGCTGCACAGCAGGAGCGAATTCGCCGGCACCGGGATTGGGCTGGCGACGGTGCAGCGGATTCTGGCGCGGCATGGCGGGCGCATCTGGGCGGAAGGCGCGGTGGAGAAGGGCGCGACGTTCTGGTTCACGCTGAGGAGCGACGCCGTGGCGGCGGCCTGATCCACGGCGCGCCCGCGCCGTCAGTTTTCCAGGGTCGATGAGCGGAGACGGCGGTGTTGGCGGAGCCGGGAATGAGAATCCTCTAATCTTTCCGTCTTCGATTAGGGCGTTGGCACGCTCGTGGTGGGGGCGATGGCTCCTGAACCGGACAACAAGGGAAGGGCGGCCTCTCCTGGGGGAGAGACGAATCTCCGTGCCGCGGCGGGGGCGGGGGCAACCCCGGCGGTGTACCCGAACGCGCCGGGGGCCGGCCCAGGAGGGACTCCGGCGTTGCCCGCAGCGGCGCCAGCGGGCGTGGGCAATGCCGCGGCGCTGGTGCGCGCGGAGGGAGTGGAAGAGCCGCCGCCGGAAGAGCCGGAAGGGGATACGAGGCTGGGGCGACTGCCCATGCAGCTGGACGTGATGGTGAAGGTTCATTCGTTTCGCGTGCAGGACCTGCTGTCGATGGAGAAAGGAACCGTGGTGGAGACGGTACATGACCACTCGCAGGATGTGCCGGTGCGGTGCGGAGGCGCGCCGCTGGTGTGGGCGGAATTCGAGGTCCTCGATCAGCAACTGGCGGTGCGGATTACGCGGCTGGCCTAGGACGTACGGGGGCAGGAGTGAAACAAGTTCTGGAGATGGCGCAAGGCGCCGGCGAGCCACGGAGAAGAGGAGCGAAGAAAAACATGGGGATGGTCCTGAGTCCGGTGTTTGACGGGAGCACGCCGCTCCCGCGGTACAGCTGGACGATGCGGATGGGGCTGTGGCTGCGGCGGCTGATGAGCCTGCCGACGGCGGGGGAGATGCCGATCCGCCTCGAGGGGCGGCTGAGCCTGGGCCCGAAGAAGTCGCTGGTGCTGGTGAACTGCCGCGGCAAGAGCGTGCTGCTGGCGCTGGGCAGCGAAGGGATCACACCGGTGATGGAAGTCCCGGCGCACCGGCGGCGGAAACGGGAGCCGGCACCGTGAACGCGCTGCTGCTGGCCGCGGTGAAGGCGCAGGAGGGGCTGCCGGGACTGGACCTGTCAGGACATCCGGGCAACAACAACGCGATTCCGTGGACGATCGTCTTCACGCTGACGCTGCTGACGCTGTTGCCGGCGATCCTGCTGGCGATGACGCCGATGGTGCGGCTGCTGGTGGTGTTTCACTTCCTGCGCCAGGCGCTGGGCACGCAGACCGCGCCGTCGAACCAGGTGCTGCTGGGACTGGGCCTGATGATGACCTGGTTTCTGATGCAGCCGGTTCTGGTCGAGGTGGACCAGCAGGCGGTGGAACCGTTCCGGGCGGGGCAGATTTCGGGATGGGACGCGATCGATCGCGGATCGGCGCCGGTGAAGACCTACATGCTGCGCTATGCGCGGGAGAAGGACCTGGCGCTGTTTGTCGCGGCATCGACGACGGCGCGGCCGGCGAAGCCGGAGGACCTGCCGATGCGGGTCGTGGTGCCCAGCTACATGCTGAGCGAGCTAAAAGCGGGATTCGAAATTGGCGCGGTGCTGTTTCTGCCCTTCCTTCTGGTGGACATGGTGGTGGCTTCGATTACGACCTCGATCGGCATGTTCCAGCTGCCGCCGGTGGTGATCTCGACGCCGCTGAAGATTCTGCTCTTCGTGATGGTGGACGGGTGGAATCTGCTGGCCGGCTCCTTGCTGAAGAGCTTCTGACCTGGGCGGGTGAGGCAGAGAGAAGGTGAACTTCTAACCTGGGCGGGTGAGACGCAGAGAACGGGGACGGGATGGAATTCTCGGAGGATGGTGGCGATGGGACCGGATGAAGCGGCGGAGCTGATGCGCAACTTGCTGCGCGAGGCACTGATCCTGGGAGCGCCGGTGCTGTTGGCGGCCTGCGTCACCAGCTTCCTCATCAGCTTGTTCCAGACGCTGACTTCGCTGCAGGACCAGACCATTTCGACGGTGCCGCGGCTGCTGGTGGTGGTGGCGCTGCTGATGGCGGCGCTGCCCTGGTTTCTGGGCCGTCTGATGACCTACACGATTGGACTTTTTTCCGACTTTCACCGCTTTCTGGGGCTGGGATGACGCCGGACTTCGAAGGAACACTGGAGGCGATGACCCTGGTGCTGGTGCGAGTCAGCGGGTTGATGGTTTTTGCGCCGGTGTTTTCCTCCCAGGCGATCCCGCCGCGGGTGAAGGCGGCGTTCGTGCTGGCAGTGTCGTTTCTGGTGGCGCCGGTGGTGGCGCAGTTTCCGCGCGCGCACGCGGAACTGGGGCTGCTGGCGGTGCTGGGCGAGTTGAGTGTGGGGCTGGTCTTCGGGCTGACGCTGTCGCTGCTGTTTGAATCGCTGGAGTTTGCCGGGCAGGTGATGGGGTTTCAGTTCAGTTTTTCGCTGGTGAACCTGATGGATCCGAATGCGCCGGTGCAGACGCCGCTGATGGGGCAGATGTTCGGACTGCTGGGAACGCTGACGCTGCTGGGCGCGGGGCTGCACCGGACGATGCTGGCCGCGCTGCTGCGGACCTTTGCGACCGCGCCGGTGGGGACGGTGACCCTCGACCCGAGGGCGGGATTGGCGCTGCTGCCCATGGCGGGAGGGATCTTCGCGGCGGCGCTGCAACTCTCGGCTCCCGTGCTGGGGGCGACGCTGCTGGCGGAACTGGCCGTGGCGCTGGCTGGAAAACTGTCACCAACGCTGCCGGTGATGGCGCTGACCGTGCCGGTGAAAACGCTGTTGGGGTATGGGGTGCTGATCGGGGCCCTGGCGTTATGGCCGCACTGGATCGAAGGGCGCTTCACGGCGCTGCTCGATGAGGCGGGCCGGATGCTCGCCGGGACGGCGGGGACGGCGTAAGCGATGCCTGGCGACCGCACCGAGAAGGCGAGTCCGCGAGCGCGGCAGAAGGCCGCCGAGCGCGGCGATCGCGCGCGCAGCCGCGACCTGATGGCGGGTGCGGCCATGCTGGCCGGGGTCGTGGTGCTGGGCGCGGTGGGGCAGAAATGGGTCACGGGATGGGCACATGCCTATCAGGGGCTGCTGGCCCTGGGGCAGCCCACGTTCTGGGAGCGGGCGACCGCGGAAGAGACGGCGGTAGCGATCCGGGGGATTCTGCTGCAGGCCCTCGAGCCGCTGGCGATCATGTTCGCCGCTTCGCTGGCCGGCGCGGTGGCGGCCGGCGTTCTGCAGGGCGGGGGTTGGTCCCTCAACTTCGAAGCGCTCGCGCCCAAGCCGGAGAGGCTGAATCCTGCGGAGAACGCGAAGAACGTTTTTTCGCTGCGCGGCGTGACGCGCCTGGGGAAATCGCTGGTGCCGGTGCTGGCGCTGGGCTTTCTCGCGGTACGGGCGATCGAGGCGCAGACCGAGATGCCGCCCATGAGCACGGCGCAATATCCGGATCTGTTTGCGGAGATGTACAACCTGCTGCTCGACGCGGCGTGGATTTTTCTGGGATGGGCGGGGATCGACTACGTGATGGAGTGGCGGAGCCGGGAGGGCCGGCTGCGCATGTCGAAGCAGGATCTGCGCGACGAATACCGGGAGATGGAAGGAAGCCCGCAGATCAAGGCGCGCATTCGCGGGCTGCGGCGCCAGATGCGGCGGCGGCAGCTGAAGGCGGACATCTCGCGCGCGTCCGTGGTGGTCACCAACCCCACCCACTATGCCGTGGCGCTGAGCTTCGATTTCGAGACCATGGATCCCCCGCGCGTTCTGGCCAAGGGCAGGGATCTGCTGGCGGCGCAAATTCGCGAAGAGGCGCAGTGGGCGGGAGTGCCGATTGTCGAGAATCCGCCGCTGGCGCGCTCGCTCTACCGGCAGGTAGAGCAGGGGCAGGCGATCCCTTACGAGCTGTATGCGACGGTAGCGGCGATTCTGGCGTGGCTCTATCGGCGCGAGGTGGAGGAGCGTGTGCGGCGGGAGCGGGCGGAGGCGACGGTCCGGGGAAAGAAGACGGCCGGAACCAGCGGAAGCGAAAGGGCGACGCGATGAGGACAGAACGGGGAGCATTGCGGCAGGCGGATGAGGGGCAGAGGGGTGCGGACGCGATGAGGACAGGATTGTGAGGACACGGCGATGAGTGCGGGGGCGATGACCCTGGGGACGGCGGGGCAGCGGGGCGGCGGCGCAGGAAAGATGCTGCGCAACACGGCGCTGCCGGTGGCGGCGATCAGCGTTCTGTTCGTGATGGTGGTCCCGGTGCCGGCCTTCGTCATGGACATGCTGCTGGCCTGCTCGATGGCGGCCTCGATTCTGGTGTTTCTTTCGGCCGTGCAGCTGCGGCGCGCGGTCGATTTCTCCGTGTTCCCCACGCTGCTGCTGCTGCTGACGCTCTTTCGTCTCTCGCTGAACATCGCCTCGAGCCGGCGCATTCTTCTGCACGGCAACGAGGGGACGGCGGCGGCGGGTCGGGTGATCGAGGCCTTTGGGCAGTTTGTGGTGGGCGGGAATTACGTGGTGGGCTTCGTGTTGTTCCTCGCCCTGATCGCGATTCAGTTTCTGGTCGCCAGCCACGGCGCGGTGCGCACCGCCGAGGTGACGGCGCGCTTCACGCTTGATGCGCTGCCGGGCAAGCAGATGGCCATCGATGCCGACATGAATGCCGGCCTGATCGACGAGGCGACGGCGAGGAAGCGGCGGCAGGCGATCGCGCAGGAGGCGGAGTTTTACGGGGCGATGGACGGGGCGGCGCGTTTCAACCAGCGGGACTCGCTGGCGACGATCCTGATCACCGCGATCAACATCGTTGCCGGCCTGCTGATCGGGACGCTGCAGCAGGGCATCGACCTGGGCGAGGCGGTGCGCACCTACACGATTCTGACCGTGGGCGACGGGCTGGTGACGATGATTCCGTCGCTCTTGGTTTCGGTCGCGGGCGGCATGGTGCTGACCCGCGCCTCTTCGGCCGGACAGCTGACGACGGAACTGGGCGCCCAGCTGCTGGGCAAGGGCACGACATTGTATGTCGCCAGCGGCGTGCTGGGGGCGTTGTGCCTGATTCCCGGGCTGCCCAAGCTGGCTTTCCTGCTGCCCGCCGTGGCCCTGGGCTATGCGGGAACGCGCGTGGCGAAGCGGGAAGCGCCGGCGGCTGAGGCGGAGACGGCGAGCAAAGCGGTGGAGAAGCCCGAGAACATGGCGGCGACCCTGCGGCTCGACGATCTCAGCCTCGAAATCGGATTCCAGCTCATCCCCCTGGTCGACGAAAAACAGGGCGGGCAGATGCTGGCGCGGGTGAAGACCCTGCGGCGTCACCTGGCGCAGGAGCTGGGCTTCCTGATTCCCCCGGTGCATATTTCGGACAACCTGCGGCTGAAGGCGCGGGAGTACGTGGTCTCGCTGCGGGGCATCGAGATCGGGCGCTGGCAAACGGAAGGGAACTGCCTGCTGGCGGTGTCGACCGAGGCCCAGCCGCGGCCGCTGCCGGGCCGGGAGACGCGGGAGCCCGCTTACGGCGCTCCGGCGCGCTGGATCCTGCCCGCGCTGGAAGACGAAGCGCTGGCAGCCGGCTATTCGGTCGTGGATCAGGGGACGGTGATCGGGACGCATCTCGCGGAGCTGATCCGGAAGCATGCGCACGAACTGCTGGGGCGCGGAGAGACGAAGCGGCTGCTCGATGCGCTGAACGAGAGCCATCCCAAGCTGGTGGAGGAGCTGGTGCCGAAGAGTCTCTCCCTGGGCGAGGTCCAGCGGGTGCTGCAGCAGCTGCTGCGGGAGCGGGTCTCGATTCGGGACCTGGGCACGATTCTCGAAGCGCTGGTGGAAACGGCGCCGCAAAACCGCGGACTGGCACAGCTGGTGGAGGCGGCCCGGCAGTCGCTGGGGCGGCGGCTGACCCAGCCCCTGCTCGAAGCGGACGGAACGCTGCGCGTGCTGGCCCTCGAGCCAGCGCTCGAGGAGGAACTGATGGCGCTGGTCTCCCCTGACCGGTCGCCACGGCAGCTCACCAGCGGGCCGAACACCCCCATCCTGAAACGGATTGCCGATTCTTTGAAAAATCTCATCGGGGGGGCCCCTGCCTCGGCCCAGCCCGTGCTGCTCTGTTCCAGTCCGGCGCGGTACCACCTGAAGAGGTGGCTGGAGCCGGCTTTTCCGCGGCTGCTGGTGCTGGCACCGGCGGAGATTCCGCCGGATGTGCCGGTACGCGCGGTAGGGATGGTGCGCCAGGGGTAAGCGGTTCGGGACGAGGCGAGGGCGGAGGACGATGGAATACGCAGGCCAGACAGCGGAGACGTGGAGACGAGCGGGGCGAAGCCCGGAGCCGGGAGCCAGGAACCGGAAGGCTGTGGAGCCGGAGGCCGCGCCCCCGGCCGCAACGGCGCTGAGCGGAGGAGCGCGAGCGCATGATGCTCGAGCACATGCCGGCGGTGCGATGGATGGCGCGCCGCATTCACGAGCGCCTGCCCCAGCACGTGGACATGGAAGACCTGGTCAGCGCCGGCACGGTGGGCCTGCTCGACGCCTTCCGCAAGTTCGATCCGGACAAGAAGGTGCAGTTTCGCAGCTACGCGCAGTTCCGCATCCGCGGCGCGATCCTCGACAGCCTGAGAACGCTGGACTGGAGCCCGCGCGATCTGCGCCGCAAGGGCCGGGCGGTGGAGGAAGCGGTGCGGCGGCTGACGGCGCGCTGCGGGCGGGCGCCGTCGGAGCCGGAAGTGGCCCGGGAGATGGACCTCGGCCTCGAGGAATACCAGCAGCTGCTCGGGGAGCTCAAGGGTCTGGAGATCGGCACGCTGCATCTGGAGCGCTCGGAGGATTCGGGCGAAGAGGAGCTGGCCTACATTCCAACCCAGCCCGGGGACGATCCTCTGTTTCGCTGCCTGAAGGGGGAGATGCGGGAGCGCCTGACGGGGGCCATCGACCAGCTTCCGGAGCGGGAGCGGCTGGTGGTGACGCTCTACTACTACGAGGAGATGACGATGAAGGAGATTGGCCTCGCGCTGGGAGTAGTGGAATCGCGGGTCTCGCAGATTCATTCCTCGGCGGTGGTGCACCTGCGGGCGCGGCTCCAGGAATTCGGCGCGGGGCGGAAATAACACGGCATGGCGATGGAAAAAGAACTGGGCCAGGAGGAGATCGACGCGCTGTTTCAGGCGGCGCGGGCGCGTACCCAGGCGGTCCCCGAGGCACCGCGCAGCCGGGTGCTGCCGTGGAGTTTTTCGCGTTCCGGGCAGATCTCGAACGAGCAGCTGCGCGCCATCAGCATGATCAACGACATCTTCGCGCGCAACCTCACGCATCACCTGGGCGCGTGGTTTCACAGCCGCGTGCAGGTCAGCCTGGTTTCGGCCGAGCAAATCCCGTTCAGCGAATTTCTGCTGCGCATTCCGGAGCTGGCCTATGTCTCGTCGGTACGCCTCGATCCGCTGCGTGCGACTTCGGTGCTGCAGATGGATCTGACCACCGCGCCCTCGATGATCGATCTGCTGCTGGGGGGCGAAGGCAAGCCTTCGGAGCCGCGCGAGCTGACCGATATCGAGGAAGCGATCCTCTCCGGCGTGGTCGAGGCGATCTGCCGGGAGCTGACCACGGCGTGGCAGCCAGTGGGGCTGGGCTTCAGTTTCGAGAAGCGACAGATGCAGACCCAGACGCCGCGGCTGATTCCGGTTTCGGAGAAGACGCTGTGTCTGAGCTTCGAGCTGCGCCTCGCCGAGACCAGCGGGTTGCTGAACCTGGCCTTTCCGGCCGTGGCCTCGAACACGATTCTGCGCCGCCTGGCCGGGGAACGCTCGCGCCAGCGCCGCCACTCGGAGGAAACGCGGCGGCGCATGCGCGAACTGGCCGGCGCCTGCCGGACGGGGACGGCGCTCTATCTGCCTCCGGTCCGGGTAGCGGCCGGAGCGCTGGGTGAACTGCGTCCGGGCAGCGTTCTGCGCCTGGCGATGACGGCGCGGACCCCCGCGCAGTTTCGCGCCGGCGGCGTGGTGCTGTTTTCGGCAGCACCCGTGGGGCGGGCGGATCACCGGGCGGCGCATCTGCTGACGCCGGGCGAGGGGCGGAAATGAAAGAAGGGGCGCGGTCGTGGTTGGGCAAGCTGGAAGCGGAGATTGCCCGGGAGCTGGGGCAGCCGGTTGCGCTCGCCGCCCAGGGCGACGCGCCCGAAGCGTCGCGGAGCCTCGTGGACCGGATCGAAGTTCCGGGGGCACGCCTGACCGTGGCCGTCGATAGCGAGGATGCCGCGGCGTTTCTGGCCGAGGCCCGGGTGATCGAGGCAGGGCAGGCGGATGCGGAGATGGTGCGGGAACTCTGGTCCGGCATTGTGGCCAGCGTGGCGGCGCGGCTGGGCGGAAAAGCGGCGCCGATCGCGGCCGAGGCGCTGGAGGCGACCGCCGAGCCCTGCGCGCTGCGCCTGGGGAACGCGGTGCTGCGCATGGCGCTCGACGTGGAGGCTGCGGAGAACGAGGCCGAAGCACCAGCGCCGGTGCGGGACGCCGGTGGCTCAGCCGCCGGGCGACCGGCGGGCAATTTCGATTTGCTGCTCGAAGTGGAGCTCGACGCCTCGGTCCGTTTCGGATCGCGCGAGCTGGAGCTGAAAGATCTGCTGGAACTGGGGCCCGGCGACGTCGTGGAGCTGGACCGGAACGTAGCCGATCCGGTGGATCTGATTGTCGGAGACAGGATCGTCGCGCGCGGTGAGGTGGTGCTGGTGAACGGGAATTTCGGGCTGCGGGTGATCGAGGTGGCGGAGCCGGTGCGGCGGCTGGAGAGCATCCGATGCATCGCCTGACCGGCAGGGCCGCCGCAGAAGCCGCCGGCATGGCTTCCTCGCCCGGCGCGCGGGCCGGATCGCTCTTTCCCCATTGCGCTAACCCCCGTTGCGCCACCGGCTGGATGCACCTGTGGCGCAGCCGGCGGGTCCCTGGATTCGAGGGGCGATGGGCCTGCTCGGCGGAGTGCATGGGAGAACTGGTCGCGGCCGCGGTCCGCCGGGAGATGGACGGGGGCGACGCGATCTCGCCTCCGCATCCGCATCGCATGCCGATGGGGCTGATGCTGGTCGAGCAGGGCGGTATCACGCCGGCCCAGCTGCGGGAGGCGCTCGAGGGACAGCAGCGGGCGGCGGAGCAAACCGGGGAAACGGTTCGCCTGGGAGAATGGCTGGTCCGGAGCGGCGTTCTGGGGGAGCCGGCGCTGATGCGCGCGCTGAGCGCGCAGTGGAACTGCCCGGTGTTCCCGCTGGCGAGCTATCGTCCGGAGGAAGTGGCCGGCGCGATGCCGAGATTTCTTTCCGAGGCCTTCGGGGCGCTGCCGGTGCGGGCCGCCGCGGGCCGGGTGCTGTACGTGGCGTTCTCCGGACGCATCGACCGCAGCCTGAGCTATGCGCTGGAACGGATGACCGGGATGCGGGTGGCGGCCGGGCTCGCGCGGGATTCCGAATTTGCGGGTGCGCAGGCGGGTTTTCTGGGGACTCCGGCGCCCGCGACACGGTTTCTGGAAGCGGCCAGTTCCTGGGTTCTGGTGCCGGCGACCACCGAGCGGATCGAGTCGAAGAGGCCGGTCGAGGCCAGGCTGGCGCGCATCCACGACACGTACTGGCTGAGGCTTTGGCGGCGCGCGGCGGATGGCCCCGGGCTGCCGGCTCCCGGGGCGGTCGAAGACCTGCTGGCCACCGTGGGGAACTCAGGGAAGAGCACCGGGTAGTGAAAATCGGCGCGCAGCCGATGAAGAGGAGTGGAGGGGACTGCGCGATGTCCGGGATGACGGTGCTGATTGTCGACGACTCGTCGGTGATGAGGAAGATTGTCGAGCGGGCCCTGCGCCAGGCAGGCCTGAATTTGACCAAGGTGCTGGAGGCGGGCAGCGGCCGGGAGGGCCTCGAGGCGCTGGGCCGCGATCGGCCGGACCTCATTGTTTCCGACATTAATATGCCGAGCATGGATGGCCTTGAGTTCCTGCGCCAGATTCAGAGCCAGGGTCTGGCGCAGGGCGTTCCAGTGGTGATGATCACGACGGAAAGCGGCGAAGAACATGTGCGGGAGGCGCTGGCGGCCGGCGCCCAGGGATACATCCGCAAGCCGTTCACGCCCGATCAGGTGCGGGAGCGGGTTCTGCCTCTGCTGGCTCCGGCTTAAAATCCCAGGACCGCGGGTGAGGGGCGAGGGCGGAGGGGCGAGGGCGGAGGGTCGAGGGCGGAGGGGCGAGGGTGGAGGGTGGAGGGTCGAGGGCGAACGACAGGACCGCAAGCGATCCCCGATCAAACGGCGGCGCGGCGGAGAGATGAACGGCAATGTCCGGCGCGGGAAAGAATCGGACACGGAGAGAAAGGAGCAGAGAAATCCATGGCAGGGAGCAGAGGGATGGCGGCGTCCTCCGGCACGGCGAAAAGGATTGAAGTCGACCGGTTCGAGGAATTTCTCGACCGTGCCGTGGACGAAGTCTTCAGCACCATGGTCGGGGTGCACTGCGCGCCGACGGAAGAGGCGGAAGCCGGGGATCGGGGAACGATTTCGGCGGTCATTGGGCTGGCCGGCCGGATGAGCGGATCGCTGGTGCTGCACGCGAGCAGCGTGGCGGCGCTGAGAATCGCGGGGCGGATGACCGGGATCGAACCCACGGAGCTGGATGCCATGGTGCGAGACGCGATGGGAGAGATGTGCAACATGATCGCCGGAGCGTGGAAGGGTCACGATCCGGTGCTTGCGTCCGGGTGCCTGCTGTCGACGCCGACGGTGGTGGCCGGAACCAGCTACGAGCTGTTCAGCCAGCGCGCGCCGGTTCGCATCGAGCGCCGGTATCGGTTCGAGGAGCTGACCTTCACCATCAGCGTCTTCTGCGAGTTCCCTGGATGAGTCTTTTCTAATCTTTCCCGGCCTCCTTCTGGCCCCATCCCTGCACTCACTCCGCCGGGAGAGGCGAGGGCAGCGGTGGACAGCGGGTATTACGCAGCGTTTTCCGGATGGCTCGCGCGCAGTCAGGCACTCGATGTGGCCGCCGGCAATCTGGCCAATGCGGGGACGGCGGGGTATCGTGCGGAGCGGGATTACTTCCGCTCGGCGATTCTGGGTCCCGATGCGCTCGATTCGCAGCTGAACACGACGGTGAATGCGTTTGGAGTGCTGGGGGGCAGCCGGCTCGATCTCGGGCAGGGTGCGCTCACCCCGACCGGGAATCCTCTCGATCTGGCGATTGAAGGCGATGGCTTCTTCGCGATTCAGACAAAACAGGGCGTCCGCTACACGCGCGACGGGCAGTTCGAGCGGGCGCAGGATGGAACGCTGACCACGCAGGCGGGCGAGCCGGTGCTCGATGGCCGCGATCAGCCGGTCCGTGTACCGGCCGGAGAGATTGTGGTGGGCGTCGACGGGGCGGTGTCGGTGAACGGCGCCCTGGCGGGCAAGATCGCGGTGTCCGGGTTCGCGGACGGCGCGCAGCTGACTGCGGAGGGCGGGAACCGCTATGCGCCGGTGGACGGCGCTCAGCCCGCGGCGGCGGCGGGGGCGATTCATCAGGGCGCGCTCGAGAGCTCCAATCAGGATGTGATCGGCGGAAGTTTGCAGCTGGTGCTGATGCAGCGCCAGGCGGAGATGATGGAGAAGGCGGTTTCGATGTTCTCGAACGACCTGGACAAGACGGCGAGCGAAGATTTGCCCCGCGTGCAGTAGCGGGCCGGGTGACAGGAGGGGGATGTGATTCGAGCGTTATATACGGCAGCGAGCGGCATGAGCGCGCAACAGCTCAACCTGGATACGATCGCCAACAATCTGGCGAACTCGTCGACAGTGGGGTTTCGCCAGCGGCAATTGCAGTTTCAGGACATGATCTACCAGAATCTGGTGACCCCAGGCGCGGCCCAGAGCCAGGAGACGGTTTCGGCGGGGCTGCAGATCGGACTGGGCACAAAGTCGGCGGCCAGCGAGGTCATCATGACCCAGGGCGACATGAACCAGACCAACAATCCTCTGGATCTGGCGATTCAGGGCACGGGCTTCTTTCAGGTGTCGCGCCCGGACGGAACGCTGGCGTATACCCGCGCCGGCAACTTCTATCTGAACAACCAGGGAACCCTGGTCGATGCGCAGGGCGACTCCGTGGTGCCGAGTATCACCATTCCGGCCAATGCAACGGCGATCACGATTACCCAGTACGGGGTGGTGAACGCGACCTTGCCAGGACAACAGAATCCGGCGCAGCTGGGGCAGATTCAGCTGGCCACGTTTGTGAACCCAGGGGGTCTGGAGAGCGTGGGATCGAACCTGTTTACGTCGACGCTTTCGTCGGGCGATCCGGTGCTGGGCAATCCGGGGGGAACCGAAGGACTGGGAACGCTGCAGCAGGGGTATCTGGAGAACTCGAATGTGGATGTAGTGGGAGCGTTTGTGCAGATGGTGCTGGCGCAGCGGGCCTACGAGAGCAACTCCAAAGTGATTCGCGCGGCCGATGACATGTACAGCCAGGTCAACAATATGGCGCGGTGACCGATGAAAGCCTGGGCGATAGTGGCGGGGATGATGATCACAGGACCGGCGGCCGCACTCGGTGCATGCGGCGCGGGGAACATGGTTCGGGACTACGGTCTGCACCTCCAATGGGTAGTGGAGCGCGACTGCCAACACCCGGAACGCCCGGCAACTCTGGTGGAGGTTCCGTGGAGCGTGGACCACCCGGTTACGGTTGCGGGAAGTCGGAGCGCGGAAGGAGTGGCTCCGCTGCCGGCTCCGGAGGTGCGGAGCGGGATGCGGGTAATGTTGGGGCGCAGGGATGCGATGGCGGACCTGCATCTGTGCGGCACGGCGGTGGGAACGGCACGCCGTGGGGAGAAAGTTCGCGTGAAAGCAGGACTAAGCGGGGCGGTTCTCGAGGGGATCGTGCGCGGGCCGGGGCTCGTGGAGCTGGAGCCGGCGAGGGCCAGGCAATGATGCGAGCGGGAGGATCGAGGGCGGCGTGGATCGCGGTAGCAGCGATGGTGGCGCTGACCGGCAGCGCGGGCGCTGCAAAGCCCAAGCCGCCGCAGCCGGGCAATACTCCGCCGGATGTGGCGCTGAACCAGTACATCGGGCGGGTGCGGGCGGAGAAGGCGGCCGAGGTGCTGACGCCGGGTTCGATCTGGTCGGCAACGGGAAGGCTGACCAACCTGGTGAGCGATGTGAAGGCGGTACGGGCACACGATCCGATCGCGGTGGTGGTTTCGGAAAGCCTCGCGGCCTCGACCGACGGCACAGTGAAAAATCAGCGGGCTTCGGCGGCCGCTTCGCAGGTATCGGCGCTGCTGGGCAAGCTTGCGACCAACAATGCTCTCAGCAATCTGCTGAGCCAGAACTCCTCGTCGTCGCTGAACGCGCAGGGGCAGAGCGTAACGAACTCGACCATCACCACCACGCTGGGCGGCGAGGTGGCGGATGTGCTGCCCAACGGCATGCTGGTGATCCAGGTGGTGCGGCAGCTGACGTTCAACCAGCAGACGCAGCTGATCCGGTTGCGCGGCCTGGTGCGGCCCGAGGACGTGAACGCGCAGAACCAGGTGATGTCGACGGCGATTACCGACATGGAACTGGAAGTGGTGGGCAAAGGCATCGTCAACGACGCCACCTACCGGCAGAATTTCGTAGTGCGGTTTCTTGAGAAGATTTTGGTCTTTTAGGGCGGGACGATGATGCGGCGAAGGGCTCGGAGTGCGGGGTGGGAAGAATGATGCGGCGAAGGGCTGTGCGGATGGCGATGGCGGCCCTGGTGGTGGCGAGTCTGGGCGCGGCGTGCGCGGAGGACGCGCCCCGGATGAAGCTGGCCCGGGTGAAGGACGTCGCGTCCGTGGAGGGTGTGCGGGACAACCAGCTGGTGGGTTATGGCATTGTGGTGGGGCTGCACGGCACCGGCGACAGCTCGCAGACCGTGTTTCCGCTGCAGACGCTGGAATCGGCGCTGGAGCGGATGGGGGTGAGCCTGCAGGGGAACGCGATGGCCTCGATGATGCAGACGCGGAATATGGCGGCGGTCTTTCTGGCCGGGACGCTGCCGCCGTTTGCGCGGCCGGGCAATAAGGTGGATGTCACGGTCTCGTCGGCGGGCGATGCGCGCAGTCTCGAAGGAGGGGTTCTGTTGCTGACGCCGCTGTACGGGCCGGATGGGCAGATTTATGCGCAGGCGCAGGGACCGATGGTGCTGGGCGGCTATGCGGTGACGGCGAACGGGAGCAGCAAATCGGTGAACTACCCGACCACGGCGCGCATCCCCTCGGGAGCGATTGTGGAGCGGGGCGTGCCGCTCGATCTCTCGCAGATGCGAGTGCTGGCCCTGTCGCTGGACGACGCGGATTTCCGAACGGTGGAGGCGGTGACGGCGGCCATCAACCGCGAGCTGGGGCGTCCGCTGGCCCATGCCGTGGACAGCCGCAGGATCGAGATCCAGCCGGCGGCGAACGAGGATATTCCCGCGCTGCTGGCGCGCGTGGAAGAGGTCGAGGTGGAAGTGTTTCCGCGCGCAAAGGTGGTGGTGAACGAGCGCACCGGAACGGTGGTGATCGGGGGGAATGTGCGGCTGCAGCCGGTCACGATTCTGCACGGCGGGCTGGTGGTGAACATCGTGAGCCGGATCGAAGTCTCGCAGCCGAACCCGCTGGCCCAGGGCACGACCCAGGCGGTCGAGCAGACGACGGTGCAGGCGCAGGACAAGCCGGTCAATCGCATCGAGCTGAAAGAGGGCGCGACGGTCGACGATCTGGTGGAGAACCTGCAGCAGATTGGGGCCACGGCGCGGGACATCGTGTCGATTCTGAAGGCGATGAAAGAAGCCGGGGCTCTGGAAGCCGAACTGGAGGTCTTGTGATCGCATCAGGGGTGGGGGCGGCCATGGCAGGCGCGGGAACAACGACGGGTGCGCCGGGGCTGACTGCCGGGCAGGCCGCTGACCCGAGGCTGAAACCGGCGGCGCATGCATTCGAGGCCTGCCTGATGAAAGAATTTCTCGAGCCGCTGCAGAAGGACGCGCTGTTCGACGACCCGAAGGACGGCGAAACGGGTGAGGGCAGCGGCAACGCGCTGATGAGTTTCGGGTCGGAGGCGCTGGCGAGAGCGATCTCAGATCGGGGTGGATTCGGGATTGCAACGAAGATCATCGGACACCTGGGGACGGGAGATCGGGGACGGGGAGCGAAGGGAAATTTCTAAGAAGTTTCCTGGAATGGGGCCGAAAAATGTGATTCAAGTCCTGTTCCGAGCTGCCGATAAAGTGAAGCAAGGAGACCAGGCATGAACGTCAGCAATAACCTCCAAGCATTGCAGCAACTATTCTCAAGTCCGGAAGTGACCGAAGCGGCAGGCAAGACGAGCGCGCAGGGGTCACAGAGAGCGGAGGCGGAAGGGGATCAGGCGACGCTGAGCACGGCGGCCAGTATGGCGGCTGCAGCGGCGCCCGACTCGGACGTGAGGATGGATAAAGTGGCCGAGATCCAGCAGGCGCTGGCGAGCGGCAGCTACAACGTCCCGGCATCGGCCGTGGCGGGGAAGATGATCGATCAGATGCTGGGGAAATAGAGCCAGTCGCGGAGGCGGCGAGGCGCGCGGGGGCCATGCCGGCTGCGGCGCGCGGGGGCCATGCCGGCTGCGGCGCGCGGGGGCTATGCCGGCTGCGGCGCGCGGGCAGATGGGGATGAGCTGTGCCGGCAGCCGTTAAACGCTACGGGCGAGATGAGGGAGCAAAGAGTTGCACAGCGAGCCGGAGTTCTGGCGGCGGAGAAGCTGCATGGCGGGTTGTCGATCGGCGGAGAAGTTGCTGGGAGCGGGGATCGACGCGCTGGCGCACGTCGACGCGGCGCAGCTGGAGGGGCTGGCAGAGGCGGCACGCGGGGCCAGGGGGCCGAAGACAGCTGAGGAATGGCGGAAAGTGCGGGAGCGGTTGCGAACTTTGCAGCTGCTGATCGCGATGACGCGGCGCAATCTGCGGTTGCTCCGCGGTGCAGGGTGCGGCGGCTATGGGCCGTCAGGAGTCTGAAGCGCGGAGCGCGCGAGCGAGCGGTGAAGCGGACAGAGAGCGAATTCCATGGCCACGATTGGCGCAGCTTTCAATATCGCGACGGGGGCGCTTGATGCGGATCAGGCGGCTCTGGACATCGTGGCCAACAATACAGCCAACGTCAATACGCCTGGTTACACGCTGGAGACGCCAACCTGGACAGAAAACGACACGGCATCGTTCGGCGGGCTGAACTTCGGGACGGGCGTACAGGAGACGGGAGCGCAGTCGCAGCGGGATCGGGTGCTGGAGCAGGCGATGCAGCAGCAGACGCAGACGGAGAGCTCGTCGTCGGCGCGGCTGACGGCACTCGACCAGATGCAGGCGATCTTCAGTGGAGCGACCAGCGCGGGCACGGACACGAGTGCGGCGAGCGGCATCGGCAGCGATCTCTCGAATTTCTTCGATTCTCTCTCTTCGCTGGAAGGGAGCCCCGCGAACGATTCGCTGCGCCAAAGCGTTTTGGGCAGTGCCGGCACCCTGGCGTCGGATTTCAACAGCGCCGCAGCGCAGCTCCAGAGCCAGCGGCAGTCGCTCGATGAGCAGAGCACGAGCGTAGCGGGACAGGCGAATTCGCTGCTGCAGAATATTGCGCAGCTCAATGTGCAGATCGAGATGACGAGTCCGAACGCGGATGCGGGGACGCTGGAGGATCAGAGGCAACAGGATCTGACGAATCTGTCGCAGCTGATTGGAATCCGCACGGTGCCCACGGAGAATAACGGGTTGACGGTGACGACGATGGGGGGCGCATTGCTGGTCTCCGAGGGGCAGGCATATGCGATCACGACAGGCGAAGACGCGGGAGTCACGCACTTCTTCGATGCCGAGGGAGCCGATATCACCGGAGACCTGACGGCGGGCGGAGGGCAGCTGGGAGGAATTCTGACAACGCGGGACCAGGACATTCCGCAGGTGGCGAGCTCGCTGGATGCGCTGGCCTATGCGGTAGGGTCGAGCATGAATACACAGAACGAGGCGGGGTGGGATCAGAACGGCGTTGCCGGTACGGCGATTTTCAGTTTGCCGGCGAACGCGACAGGAGCCAATCCTGCCGGATCGGCGGCACAGATCGCGGTGGTGATGACCGACCCAACGAAGATTGCGGCGGCAGGGACGATTCCTGGTTCGACGCCGCCGGCCGGCGAAGGCCCGTCGGACAACACCAATCTGGTGGCGATGGCGAATCTGGAGAACGCAGGAATTGTGAACGGGACCTCGCCGACATCGTACTTTTCCGACATGGTCACCAGCCTCGGCAGCCTGACCTCGGAAGTGTCGAGTGAGAATACAGCGCAGCAGGCGTCGCTGACACAGCTGCAGAGCCAGATCGGTTCGATCTCCGGAGTGAACCTGAACGATGAGGCGGCAGCTCTGGAAACGTTGGAACAGTCGTATCAGGCTGCGTCGAAGCTGTTCACGGTGCTCGACCAGGTGATGGCATCCGCGCTGAACCTCGGTGTTGAGACATCGTACACGTAAGGGCCGGGGCAACACGGGGCGGACCGAGTTAAGTGTGAGCACGGGCCACGGGACCCGACGGGCGGTATGAGTCCGCGGAACGAAGAGGTGAGGGGAGCTTTGGGATGAGGGTCAATCCGCTGTACATGAATGACCTTGTGGTGTCGCTGGATGCGACGTCGGCGAGCGAAGAGCGGCTGACCGAGGAGCTGGCCAGTGGTTCGCGGGTGAATCAGCTGAGTGACGATCCGGTTGCGGCCGGGGAGAATGTGCTGCTGAGCGCGCAGATCGGGAGCGACGACACTTTTTCGCAGACGGCGTCGTCGACGCAGAGCATGCTGCAGGTGAGCGACTCCGCGCTGAGCACAGTTGTGAGCCAGCTGACGTCGGCGGTTTCGCTGGCGACGGAAGCCAACAACGGCACGCTGAACGCCAGCGATATGGAATCGATCAGTAATCAGCTGGCAGGGATTCGTGACGAAGTGATGTCGCTGGCGAACACGACCTACCTGGGTCAGCACGTTTTCTCGGGCAGCAAGGGTGGAACGGCGCCTTACACGCTGAATACAAACACAACTCCGGCACTAGCGACCTACCAGGGGGACAGCGATGTCAGCTACCTGGAGACGCCGAACGGACAGAAGATTCAGTTGAACATTCCGGGGAGCCAGATCTTCTCGGCCAACGGAAATGATGTTTTGGGAACGTTGAACACATTGATCGCGGATTTTTCTTCGGGAACGACATCACCGACGGCACAGGCGGACGCTCAGTCGCTGGATTCGGCCTTAGGTTATGTAACCCAGCAGAGAGTTCTGCTGGATAACTCCTTGTCACGCCTAGGTTCGGCGGAAAGCTACACGCAGAGCGAGTCGACGCAGCTGACGGCGTCGCAGACCACCTTGCTGCAGGCCAACGTGGGACAGGTGGCGACCGGGCTGAGCACGGCGGAAACGCAGCAGGCGGCGCTAAGTCAAGTGATTGCGACGCTGGGCAAGCAGAGTCTGTTTAATGACCTCTGAGGCCGTGTGGGGCGACACGCGATCTTCGGGCGAACGGTTCTTAATTTGAGTACAACAAGGGCGGTAGGCACGATGCGCGCCGCCCGTTGCTTTACTGGACCTGGAAATCCTGGGTCAGAGGCGTGTTCTCGGAGGAATCGCCGACGAAGACGACGAATTTGCCGGGATCGACCTGCCAGCCGTTTCTCTCCTCGCTCCAGTAGGCGAGGCAGCGGCGATTGAGCGTAATGCTGACGTGATGGGTATCGCCAGGACCGAGACGAACCTTTTCGAATCCTTTGAGCTCCTTCACGGGGCGTTTGACCGTCGCCGAAGGATCGCCAACATAGACCTGCGCGACCGTGGCGCCGGCGCGCTGGCCGGTGTTGGCGACGTCGAAGGAGACGGTGATGGTTCCGTCCCCACGAGCCTGGAGAGGAGACACCTTCAGGTTCGAGAAAGAGAAGGTGGTATAGGAGAGCCCAAAGCCAAAGGGGAAGAGCGCCTTTTTGTCGTAGGAAGTGTAGTAGCGATAGCCGAGGAAGACGCCTTCTTTATAGGAGACGTGCGGGGTTTGGCCTTTGGGAACAGGCGGTGCGTAGTAGTTATCGTGAACGGGGTTGTCTTCCCAGGAGCGCTCGAAGCTGACGGGCAGATGACCCTCGGGCGAATGCACGCCGGTGAGAATTTCGGCCAGGGCACGGCCGCCTTCCTGGCCGGGGTACCAGTTGTGCAGTAGGGCGGGGACGTCCGAGTGCCAGCGATGCATGTCGACACTGCCGCCGGCGGTGATGCTGACGATGGTGTGAGGATTCGCCTGGGAGACGGCCTGGATCAGCTCATCCTGTCCATAGGGCAGCTCAAAGGTGCGGTCGAAGCCCTCGCTCTCTGAGGAGGGATCGAAGCCCACGGCGACGACGGCAGCGTCAGCGATGGATGCGATTTTCTTCGCCTCGGGAGTGACGAGCTCCTCGACTCCGCGAATGCCGAGGCCAATGCGGGGAGAGGAGGCGTCGGGCCAGTAGTCGAGTTCGATGGAGGCCGCTGTTCCCGCGGTGAGCGGAAGTTCGACGTATCGCGGCGCCTGGCCTTCGCGCGAAGGCTGGTCGATGACGGCTTTGCCATCGACAATGAGCTTGTAGGCGTCAGAGCCACCAGCGCCGGTGAGGAAAAGGTAGGATTCGGTTTTCGCCGGCATGTATTTCATGGTGAAGCGAATGCTGTGGCGTTCTCGGGCGGGTGAGGTCCACTCTTCGGAACGGTACATCGCGATGCGGCGGCCGGCGGAGACCGTCGGCGTGCCGCTGAAATTTGGGTTGTCGAAGCTCTCGATCTTCACCTGCGAGCCAACCCAGGGATTGTCGGGCGTCTTACCGGAGGGATCGTAGAACTCGGTTTGCTGGAAGAGCTCGGCCACAGAAGGCAGACCGGCTGCGTAGAGGACTTTGACTCTACCCGCGAGGGCGTCGGAAAGGCCGGTCATGATGCTGATGGGCGCGTAAGCATCTACGTGGGAACTGCCGCCGCCACCGGGCTCGGCCGGCCACGCATCGGGGCCGAGAACGGCGATGGTATGAATTTTGTCCGGGTCAAGCGGAAGAAGATTGTCTTCGTTCTTCAGAAGCGTAATGCTCTCGAGCGCTTCCTGCATAGCGACCGCGCGGCCCTCCTGGCTGAACTGCGGAATGGCGGGGTCGGTTTGATCGCGACCGAGGAAACCGAACCGGATGGCGGTGCGGAAGATGCGGCGCAGTTTCTCGTCGATGGAGGCTTCAGTGACCTGGCCGCTCTTGACGGCGGGCAGCAGGTTCTTCGGATTCATGAAGCGGCCTGAGGGCATCTCGAGATCGAGGCCACCATTGGCGGCGCCGACGGCGGAGTACGTGGCGTCCCAGTCGGACATGAGGATGCCGTCGAATTTCCAGTCGCCCTTGAGGATGTCGAGGTTGAGGTGGGTGTTCTGCGTCGCATGCACGCCGTTGAGCAGGTTATAGGAGTTCATTACGGCGCCGACGTGGCCCTCGCGAACCGCGGCTTCAAAGGCGGGGAGATAGATTTCGCGCAACGTGCGCTCGTCCATGTCGGAGCTGACGTTGTGGCGGTCATATTCCTCGTTATTGGCGGCGAAGTGTTTCACGGTGGCGATGATGCCTTCGCTCTGCACGCCACGAATATAGGCGGCGGCGGTTTGGCCGGAGAGATACGGATCTTCGCCGAGGTATTCGAAGTTGCGGCCATTCATGGGGGCGCGGTAGATGTTGACACCGGGCCCGAGGAGGAAGTTGACGCCGCGGGCGCGCGCGTCCTTCCCGATGGACTCACCCATCTGGTTGGCGAGATTCGGATCCCAGGCGGCAGCGAGCGCGATACCGCCGGCATAGGCCGTGTCGGGACCCCAGGTGCGTACGCCCTCAGGGCCGTCGCTCATCTTGAGCATCGGAAAGCCGGCAGAAGGTTCAGCACGAATAAACATATTGTCAAGGCCGCCGATGAGTTCGAGTTCTTGCTCGAGGGTCAGCTTCGCGATCATCGCGTCGACACGCTGCTCGATAGCGGGACTGTCGGGAACGGGGCCCTGAGCCTGCAGTTGACCTGGGAGGACACAAAGAACGCAGCCCAGGACGGGGGCTGCGATGTGAAACGTTTGATTACGCACGTGGGTACCTCGAAATCAGCGTCCACCAGACTCGCAGAGCCTCGTGTATTTGTAAAGGAAGAAGAGCGCGGCGCGAGTTAGTTTTTTGGGGAGGGTGAGGGTCCGTAGTAACATAAGGAAATTTTTCCCGGACTGCGTTTTGGCCCGAGCGGGAGCGCGATTGGGGCAGGAGAAGATCGTCGGCAAGCCGGTACTGCGCAAAGAAGGCGTGGCAAAAGTGTGCGGGATGGCGCAATACATCGACGATCTGACGTTGCCGGGGATGCTCTACGGGGCCACGGTGCGGAGCAGCATTGCGCGCGGGCGGATTCTGGGGATCGAGTTTGGCGAAGGCATTCCCTGGGATGAATTTGTGATCGTCACGGCTACGGATATCCCGGGCGAGAACGAAATTGCGTTAATCAATCACGACTGGCCGTGCCTGGCCGCGGAATTCGTGAATCATCCCGAAGAACCGATCCTGCTGCTGGCGCATCCGGATCGGCATCTGCTTGCAAAAGCAGTGGCCGCGGTGCGGGTGCGGTATGAGGAGTGGCCGGCCGTGTTCTCGATTGAGGAAAGCGAGCGGCGCGATGCTGTGGTGTGGGGCGAAGATAACGTCTTCAAGACCTTCCTGATGGAAAAGGGAGATGTGGATGCGGTGTGGTCGCAGGCCGACCGGATCGTGGAAGGCGAATATGCCACGGGCGCGCAGGAGCATCTTTATATAGAGAACAACGGGGCGATCGCGGCGTATTCGGCGGACGAGGGGCTGACGGTGTGGGGATCGCTGCAATGCCCGTTCTATGTGCACAAGTCGCTGGTGAAGATGACCGGGCTGCCGGAGGAGAAGGTGCGGATTGTGCAGGTGGAAACGGGCGGAGCGTTTGGCGGTAAGGAAGATTATCCGTCGATGATTGGGGGACACGCGGCGCTGCTGGCGATGAAGTCGGGCATGCCGGTGAAGGTCGTGTACGATCGCGCCGAAGATATGGCGGCGACGACAAAGCGGCATCCCTCCCGTGTGCGGCACAGGACGGCGTTGACGCGTGACGGAAAGCTGCTGGGGGCGGAGCTTGAGATTGCGCTGGACGGCGGGGCGTATTCAACGCTTTCGTCGACGGTGCTGTCGCGGGCGACGATTCACGCGGGCGGTCCTTATTACTGGCCGAATATTCGCGTGCGGTCGAAAGCGTTTGCGACCAATTATCCGCCGCATGGAGCGTTTCGCGGATTTGGCGCGCCGCAGAGCCTGTTTGCGATCGAGCGGCACATGGATCACATCGCCGAGGCGCTGGGGATTGCTCCGGACGAGCTGCGGCGCAGGAATCTTCTGAAGCCAGGACAGACGACTACGACGGGTCAGGTGATCCAGGAGGACATCGATCTCGATCATCTGATGGGGCGCGCGCTCGCCGAGTCGGATTACCACGCGAAACGAGAGCGCTTCGCGCGCGAGAACGCCGGCGCGGGCATGAAAAAGAAGGGGATTGGGCTGGCTGCGTTTCTGCATGGCTCGGGATTTACGGGTTCAGGGGAGAGGTATTTGAATTCGCTGGCCGCGATGGACGTGACAGCGGAAGGAAAGGCGAGGGTGCTAGTGTCGAGCACGGAGTTCGGACAGGGAACGAATACGATTCTGTGCCAGATTGCGGCCGAGACGCTGGGAATCGACTATGACGCGGTGGAGATGGGCCCGCCGGATACGAACGTGGTGCCGAATAGCGGACCCACGGTGGCGTCGCGGACATCGATGGTGGTCGGAAAGCTGGTACATTCGGCAGCGGTGGGATTGAAGAAGACGCTGATGGCGAGCGGATTGCTGCGGGAGGGATACTCAACGGGCGAGTTTGTAACGGCGGCCCGCACTTATGTTGCGCAACATGGGACGTTGCGCTCGGAGAGCCGGTATGAGGCTCCTCCTGGAGTGCATTGGGACGATCAGCAGTATCGCGGCGAAGCGTACGCGGCGTATGCCTGGGCGGTTTACGTGGCTGAGGTTACTGTGGATCTGGCGACGTTCGCGGTGGTCGTCGATGATTTTGTCGCGGTGCAGGAAGTGGGGCGCGTGCTGAATCCGGTGCTGGCGATCGGACAGATTGAGGGCGGCGTGGCGCAGGGTATCGGGTGGGCGCTCTACGAGAAAGTAGTGTGGGACGGCGGGCGGATGCAGAACAATCAGATGACGAACTATATTATTCCCACCTCGCAGGACATTCCGCGGATTCGCGTGTTCTTTGAGGAGCGACCGTTTGGGCATGGGGCGTATGGGGCGAAGGGGATTGGTGAGCTGCCGATGGATGGGCCGGCGCCGGCGATCCTGAACGCGATTGCGCACGCGACCGGGAAGCAGTTCGACAGCGTGCCGCTGCTGCCCGAGGACATGTTTCGCACGATGGCGGTGCGAGAGCCGGAACGGGAGGCCGTCGCTCTGTGAGCCTTCAGCATTATTCACTGCGCGTGAATGGGAAGCTGCGCGAGCTGGATGCGCACCCGATGGCGCGGCTGCTGGACGTGCTGCGGTGCGAACTGCAACTGACGGGCACGAAGGAGGGCTGCGGCGAGGGCGAATGCGGCGCGTGCAGCGTGCTGCTGAATGGCGAGCTGGTGAACAGCTGCCTGGTTCCGGTGGCGCAGGCGGACGGTGCGGAGATCGAGACGGTTGAAGGGCTGGGGTCAGACCGGCGGTTGCATGCGGTGCAGAGAGCGTTTCTCGAATGCGGCGGGGCGCAGTGTGGGATGTGCACGCCGGGCATGCTGGTGGCGTCGGCGCATTTGTTGAGAAGGAATTTGCGTCCGGATCTCGCGGCGATTCGCGAGGGGCTGAACGGAAATTTGTGCCGGTGTACGGGCTATATGAGGATTTTTGAAGCGGTGGAGCGGGCGGTGAACAGCGCGGGCGAGGATCGCGGATGAGATCGCATCCCGCCGAGTACGAGATGGTGTCGCCGGGGACTTTGCAGGGCGTGCTACGGCTGATGGACCAGGAGCCGGGACAGTGGCTGCCGGTGGCGGGCGCCACCGAGGTGATGGTGCTGTTCAGCGCGGGGAAGCTGAATGCGCGGCGGCTGGTAAATCTGTGGAATCTGCCGGAGCTGCGGGAGATCCGCGAAAATGCGGGGTCGCTGACGTTGGGGGGCGGTACCACGTTTAGCGCAATTCGCGGATGCGCAGCGGTGCAACGGTACTTTCCCTTGCTGGCGCAGGCGGCTTCTTGGACGGGCAGCATTGCGAATCAGAATCGGGCGACGCTGGCAGGAAACCTGGCGAATGCCTCGCCCGCCGCGGATTCGCCTCCCGCGCTGTTGGCGTATGACACAGAGCTGGAACTGGTGTCCTCACGGGGGACGCGGAGGATGGCGTACCGGGATTTTCACCTTGGCTATAAGAGAACTGCGCTCGAGCCGGGAGAGCTGATTCTGTCGATCGTTCTAAAAAAGCACTTTGACGGTTACTTTTCTTATGGCAGAAAGACCGGAGCGCGGAACGCACAGGCAATCTCCAAGGTGTGTATCGCGGGAGTGGGGCGAGTGCGGCAGGGGCGTGTGGAGGATATACGGATTGGGCTGGGTGCGGTTGCCCCGATTCCGCTCCGGCTGACTGGAGTTGAGGCCGTGGTCCGCGGCAAGGCGATCGACGGTGGGGTGGTCGCAGAGGCGCGGGAAGCGCTGCAGGCGTCGATTGCGCCGATCGACGATATTCGGTCGGTGGCGGACTATCGGAGATTTGTTGCGGGGAACTTGCTGGAGGAATTTTTGCGGGAACTGGCGACAGCGGAGGCGCTGAATCCGGCGCTGGCGCGCTGGAATGCATTGCCGGATATGGAAGCTGCCGAGGAGATCGTGCCCTGGTGCGGCTCGCAGCGCTGGGCGCACGAGATGGTGCGGCTGCGGCCGTTTGGCTCAGTTGCGCAACTGGTTGAAGCGTCGGATCGCGTGTGGCGCGGTCTTGGAGCCGAGGACTGGGACGAGGCGTTCCGCAGTCACCCGCGCATTGGCGAGCGCAAGGCACCGGCGGCGGCGACGAAGCGGTCCGCAGCATGGTCGCGCCAGGAGCAGGATGGTGTTCACGTGCAGGATGCGACGGTGCTGGCGGAGCTGGCGCGACGGAATATGGAGTATGAGGCGCGCTTTGGGCGAGTGTTTCTGGTTTGTGCAACCGGAAAAACAGCGGCGGAGATGCTGGCGATTTTGACGCGCCGGCTCGGCAACGACGCCGAGTCAGAACTCCGCGAGGCGGCGGAACAGCAGCGGCAGATTACGCAGCTGCGGCTGCGGAAATGGCTGGGTATATGAGCGGAATTTCAACGCATGTGCTGGATTTGACTCGGGGAAAACCGGCGGCGGGGGTGGTGGTTCGTTTGTCGCGAGAGGCTGACGGCCATTGGAGCGAAGTGTCGAAACGCACTGCGGATGCCGATGGACGCGTGAAAACCATGCTGCGCGAGAATGAGACGCTGGAAAGCGGGAGATATCGGCTGCATTTTGAGACGGCAGCGTATTTTCGGGGCCGGGGGATCGAGCCATTCCATCCGTTTGTGGAGATCGCCTTTGAGGTTCGGAGGGCGGACGAGCATTATCATGTTCCCTTGCTGCTCACTCCCCATGGCTATTCGACCTATCGAGGAAGCTGACGCACGATGATCGCGCTGGGAGAGAATCGGTACGGAAAATCGCGCGTGCGCGTGATGAGGGTGGAGCGTGCAGGCGAGCGTCATACGGTTGACGAGTGGAACGTAGAGGTGTGGCTGAAGGGCGACTTCCAAAGCTGCTTCGAGGACGGCGACAACAGCCGGATTCTGCCCACGGATACGATGAAGAACACGGTTTACTTCCTCGCGCGGGGGTCGAAGGCAGCAAATGGTGAAGGATTTGCAACGGAGTTGGTTACGTATTTGCTGAACAATAATCCGCAGGTGGAGGAGGCAGGGGCGAACATCGCGGCCACGCCGTGGGCGCATATCCGCGCGGGAGGGAAAGAGCACGGGACGGCGTTTATTCAGGAGGGCGCCAGAATTGAAACGGCGACGGTGACGTGTTCGCGCGACGCGAAGCCGACGGTCGTGTCGGGCTTCAGGAACCTGGCGATTCTGAAGACAGCGAAGTCGGGGTTTGCGGGATATATCAGGGACAAGCTGACAACGCTGAAAGAAACGCACGACCGGCTGCTGGGCACGCTGGCGTCGGGTGAGTGGAAGTATGCCGCTGATGGCGTTGACTATTCAGCGGCGCGGGCGAGGATCATGGATGCGCTGCTGAATACCTTCGCGGTACACGACAGTCTGTCGGTGCAGCAGACGCTGTATGCGATGGGGAAGGCGGCGCTGGAGACGGAACCAGGAATATCGGAAATCAACTTGTCGATGCCGAACAAGCACTGCAACCTCGTGGATCTGTCGCCGCTGGGAGCGGATAATCCGAATCATATTTTTGTGCCTACCGATGAGCCGCATGGCTCGATTGAAGCGTGCGTGAGGAGAGCAGGTTGAGTCTTACATCGACGCGTGAGACGTCACATGCGGGCGTGGCCAGCGAGGCTGCTGCCAGGCTCATGCATCGCTGCAAGTTGCTGGCGCGGTGCACGGAGAAGCCCGGAGAAATCCTGAGAACATTCCTGTCGCCGGCAGTGGATGACGTTCATCGCGCGATACGGCCGTGGATGGAAGCCGCGGGCATGTCGGTCGCTGTGGATCGGGTCGGGAATCTGCGGGGATTGTATCCGGCCGAAGGGGGTGAGAATACACCTCGGCTGTTGATCGGATCGCATCTGGACACGGTGCCGAATGCGGGTGCTTACGACGGCGTGCTGGGCGTTTTGATGGGTCTGGCATTGGTGGAGGCGAGCGGGGAGCGAAGGTATCCGTTCGCGATTGAAGTGCTCGGATTCTCCGATGAAGAGGGGACGCGTTTCGGCGCTCCCTTTCTGGGCAGCCGCGCGGTGGTTGGGGAACTGGAGGGCGGTCTGCTGGAATGCGTCGACGCGGGCGGAGTTTCTGTTGCGCAGGCTCTGCGGTCGTATGCGGCGCAGCGTCCGGAGACGGTTGCGGCAACGCTGTCCGACAAGAGCGCCGCATACGTGGAGTTTCACATCGAGCAGGGACCGGTGCTGGAGAGCAGGAATCTTGCGCTGGGGATTGTGGAAGGATTGGCAGGGCAGAGCCGCTGCAGCGTGGAGTTTCGTGGGCAGGCGGGACATGCGGGAACCAATCCGATGAAGCTGCGCAAAGATGCGCTGGCCGGCGCGGCGGAGTGGATGATGGGAGTGGAGGCCATTGCGCGGCGTTTCGAAAACGGCGTCGCGACTGTGGGACAGATTGCAGCCGAGCCGGGAGGCGTAAACGTGATTCCCGGCGTAGTGCGATGCAGTCTCGACGTGCGGCATGCGGAGGACGGGGTGCGCTGCGCGATCGTGCGGGCGATTTTTGAAGAGGCGCACGCGGTTGCGGCCAGACGCGGACTGCAGGCGGAGGTGGCACAATATCACGAGCATCCGGCGGTGCGGCTGGATGCGGGGCTGGTAGGGCTGACGGAGCGAGCGGCGGGGCAATCCGGATATGCGACGATTCGAATGACGAGCGGCGCGGGCCACGATGCGATGGTGATTGCGCCGCGCGTGCCTTCGGCAATGGTGTTTTTGCGCAGCCCCGGAGGGATCAGCCATCACCCTGACGAGAGCGTTGCGGAAGCAGATGTGGCGGCCGCGGTCCACATGGGACTCATCTTCCTCGATGAATTTACAACGTATGCGAGAGGGAAGGACTAGCGTGCCAGGCGGAATCCACAATTTGGGACATACGCGCAGCGTGCGGCGGCCGAGCTATTTGCTGCATACGCCAGATACTTTTGTTCTCACGCAGATTCCTGGGACGAGCCGGGCCGGCGTCATCGTTCACGTTTCCCCGGCGATGGGAGCGGGATTTACGCAATACACGGCGGAATTTGAGCCGGGCGGGGTACTGGGCGCGGCCACCGGCGAGCGATTTGTGTATGTGCTGGAAGGAACCGTCACGGTGGACGCGGGTCCGCACAAGCACGCGCTGGCAAAGGATGGATATGCCTACATTCCGCAGGGTGTGGAGCAACGTGTGGCGGCGCTTGAAAAGGCGCGCGCGGCAGTGATTGAGAAGTCATATCGTATGGCGCCAGGGATCGCCGCGCCGGAGCTGCTCGTCGGGCATGAAGGGGAGGTGAAGCCACAGGCGCTGATGGGCGATGACGCTCTGCAGGTGCGGCCGCTGGTACCGGACACGATGGCGTTCGACTTTGCGGTGAACACGATGACGTATCAGCCGGGCGCGGCGCTGAGCATGGTCGAGATTCACGCGATGGAGCATGGGCTGCTGATGCTGGAGGGGGGCGGCATTTACCGGCTGGACGACGACTGGCATCCGGTGACGGCGAGCGATTTCATCTGGATGGCGCCGTATTGCCCGCAGTGGTTCGGCGCCCTGGGGAAGACTCCGGCAAAATACTTGATCTATAAAGACTGGAATCGGCATCCACTGCAGTGACAAAGAAGATCGAAGTCGATGCGGAGCGGCTGGCGCGGGAAATCGACGAGCTGGCTGCGATAACGGACGCGGAGCCGCCGGCGGTGACACGCGTGGTCTTCACCGAGCAGGATCTGCGCGCGCGGGCGTGGCTGAAGGAGCGGTGCAGCGACGCGGGTTTGACAATCCGCGAAGATGCGGTGGGGAATACGTTCATGCGCTGGGAGGGTCCACGGTCGGACCTGCCGCCGGTGGCCACCGGATCGCACATCGACGCGATTCCCAACGCGGGAAAGTTCGATGGCGTGGTCGGGGTGCTGGGCGGGCTGGAGGCGATTCGCGCGCTGCAACGCAGCGGATTCGTGCCGGACCGTTCGATTGATCTGATCCAGTTCACGGCGGAAGAGCCGACGCGGTTTGGGGTGGGCTGCATCGGCAGCCGGCTGCTGTCAGGAGTGCTGGGGCCCGAGGCGGATGATGCATTGCGCGGCAGCGATGGCGAATCGTTGCGGACGGCGCGCACGCGCGCGGGATTTACGGGCGACTTAGCGTCGGTGCGATTGCCGCTGGGATGCTATGTGGCGTTTGTCGAACTACATATCGAGCAGGGTCCAATTCTGGAGCGGGAAGGGATTCCGATCGGGATCGTTACGAACATTGTGGGGCCGGCCAGCTTCTTTATCACGGTTGAGGGGCAGGGTGGGCACGCCGGAGGCGTGCTGATGCCGGAGCGGCACGACGCTCTGTGCGGAGCTGCGGAGCTGATTGTGAAGATCGAGGCTCTGGCACAGCGCTCGGGCTCGACGGATACGGTGGCAACGGTGGGGATCTGCGAGGTGTATCCGGGGGCGATCAACAGCATTCCGAGCCGGGTGAGGCTGGGGGTCGATCTGCGCGACACGGATGGCAAGCGGCGCAATGGGGTACTGAGCCTGGTTGAGAAGGCGGCACAGGAGATTGCGCAACAGCGAAGGTTACAAATTACGACCCAGGTGCTGAATGCGGATGAGCCGGCAACCTCTTCGCCTGAGGTTCTTGCGGCGATCGCGCGTGGTTGTCTGGAAGAAGGGTTGCAGTCGAAGAGGATTGTGGCTCGCGCGTATCACGACTCATCGTTTATGGCGCAGATTGCGCCCATGGCGATGATTTTTATCCCGTGCCGGGACGGCGTGAGTCATCGGCCGGATGAGTATGCCGCTCCGGAGCAGATTGTCGACGGCGTGAAGGTACTGGCCCGGACGCTGGCGGAGCTTTCGTCCGCTCACTGAGAATGCAATCATCGAGCGTGTAGGCGCTGGATGCACGGACGCGACCCATGTCATGGATTAGCGAAAGGATCACGCCTCTTCGGACGCGAGGAGGTCGCCGAGCATCCCGGCAAAATGTAACAGTCGGCGATCATTATTGTGCGCCGCGATAAGCTGTACGCCGCATTCGGGCGAGGGAAGGACGACGGCCGGATTGCCCCCAAGGCTGGCGGGCGTTGTGAGACGCAGGATGCGCGCGCGGGACTCGGTGTGGTCAGCTCCGGCGAGCAGGCGGCTCGTCGGCGATACCGGGGCCAGCAGGAAATCAAATTGACGGAAAAGCTGTGCGTGCTGGCTGCGGAAAGCGGCATGACGTCGGCGTAGCTTCTGCACTTCGGACTCGCTGAGGGACGCGCCCCATGCGAGGCGAGCGGCGATGGTGGGATCGAATTCATGGAAGAAGCCGGCATGAAGTTGGGCGGCTTCGTGGGCCTGGAGTGGGGCGTAGATGTCCCAGGCTTCGGACCAGAAGGGCGGGCAGAACGGCTCGAGTTGGGCGGAGGCGCGGTGCAGGCGGTCCTGCCAGTCGGCCAGTGCATGGCGCACATCCGTTTCACAGGTTTCGAGGAGCGGACCGGTGAGAACTCCGATGCGGATTGTCGGCGGGGTAGGATTCTCCAGGGGCAGGTCGAAGAGAGACTCGGCGAGGAGCGGCAGATCGCGCAGATCGCGGCAAAGCCAGCCGACGGTGTCGAAGGATTGCGCCAGGTGGTAGCCGCCCATCCAGTCGCCGATGCCGAGAGAGGCGCGGTAGCCCGCAAGCCCGCACAGGGCAGCGGGAGCGCGCACGGAGCCTCCGGTGTCGGTGCCGATGGCGGCGAGGGCGGAGCCTTCCTGTAGGGACGCAGCCGCGCCACTGGAGGAGCCGCCGGTGAGAAGACTGGAGTCGGCAGGCTGCAGGCAGTCACCGTAGTCGCGGTTTTCGCCGGTGATGCCATAGGCGAGCTGGTGGAGGTGGGTTTTGCCGACGATGACGGCCCCCGCGCGACGCAGGCGGGCGGCAACCCAGGAGTCCGCGGACGCGGTCGGTTTGTTGGCCGCATAGAATTTGGAGCCGCTGCTCGTCGGGAATCCGGTCAAATCGAAACAATCCTTGAGAGAGACCGGCAATCCAGATAAAGGCAGGGGCTGGTCGCCGGAGGTGGCGCGCTTGAGTTGTCGCCGGGCTTCTCCGAGGGTCCAGTCGGGGTCCATAGCCAGGTAGGTATTGCGGCTGACATTGCCGTTGGCGCGGGAGAAAGCGATGCGGGCCTTGGCGGTGGGGTTGGTTTCTCCAGACTTGTACGCAGCGAGAAGCGCGGCGATGGGCGAGGGGCGCGGCGGCATGCGGTCATTGTAGAGGTCGGCGAGTCGGCTGGATTGAGTGGGATTCGTGTTTCCCAATAGTGCTGGACTGCGCGGGATGCTGTGTTGCAGATTATGCGCGTAGGCGCGGCCGGCGTAAGGCAAAAAAAAGGCGGCCCGAAGGCCGCCTTCACTGTTTTCGCTCACATCTCTTAGAAGTTGAGGTGGAGAGACATCTGAATCTGGCGGGGGCTGCCGATGGTGTGCTTTACGACGCCGAGGCCGGTAGGGCAGCTATAGAAGGTGTCGGCAGGGGCGCTGTTCGATTGGCACTGCTGCGGGGTGGGAGCTACCCGGCTATAGGAGTTGGTAGTATCGGGCGCATTGTTATAACCAGCGTTCTGAGTCACGTTATCTGTCGGAATATCGAAACTGGTCGTGTTAGACACGTTGTAGACGTCGAAGGTATAGCGGAGCGCGTACTTGTCGCCAAACTGTACGGTCTTCACCAGGGAGGCGTCAGCGCGCTTCTGGTAGGGCTGGCGGAAGATGTTGCGCTGCCCGTTGGTGAAGGTGGTTTCAAAGTCGTCTCCAGCGGGCACGCCATCGGCGCCTGGAGAAACCAGAGGAAGCGTGAAGCAGGACGCCTTGAGGGCGGCGCCACCCCCGGTTGTGCTGTTATAGAAGGCGCCGGAATGCCCGGTCAGCGCGGTCTTCGCGGTGCAACCGGGAGCGAGGGGCACAATGGGGTTGGTGATGCCGTCGAAAGTGCTGTAGTAGAGGCTGCCCACCGCGCCGGAGAAATCGATAATGCTGTAAGGCTGACCGCTCTGGATGATGGCGATCCCAGTGAGCGACCAGTTGTCGAGCACCTTTCCGGAGAGGGCCCTCTCGTTGTAGAACTTCGGCAGAACGAAGCCGTAGGTAAAGTTGAGTACGTGCTTGCGGTCGAAGTCGGCGGATCCGTAGCCGCTGCGAAGGTTATTGGGATCGTTGCCGTTGTAGAAAAGTCCCAATGCGCTCTGTTCATCGGTGGCGTGCGAGAAGGTATAGGACACGCCGGTCTGGAAGCCATGGCTGAGCCGTTTTTCCACGTGCGCCTGCAGAGCGTTGTAGGTGGCGATACCGGCCGCTGTATAAGACTCGGACTCCGACGAGTAGCCGATGTAGGGAACGCGTAGGTCGACGTTGCCACCCTCGTAATTCTGCTGCATAGGCCCATAAGTGCAATTCGCGTCGTTGTTCACGCAGATGGGAAAGAACGTGACTGGGCTATAGACCGTATACCCGTAGCTGAAATCCTGCGAAGCAGTGCCGCCGGGGTGCGTGGGGCTGCCTGGGGTGGCAATTTGTGCCTGGTTGAAAGGCAACGGGATGACCTGATGGCGTCCGAGATTGCCCACATAACCGAGGTCGATCATCAGATCGTTGCGAGGCTGCCACTCCAGATCGAGGGTGAAGTTAATCGAGTAGGGGAGTTTGTTAGCGCGGTTGTAGTCACCGAGAGTAAAAGGCTGGGCTCCGTTGATGATGCTGGCGGCGTTGGGCAGAAAGTTAGTGAGGTCGGCGGCGCTGGGGCTGGAGGGGGGAGCGAGGGGACTGGGACCCCAGGGTTGCGCAAGATTATAGGCCAGGGTGTTGCCGTCGACCGGGGTATAGGGGCTGAGACCACAGATGGGAATGTAGTAGTCGTACAGGAAGCTGGTATTGCCGTAAGGGGATGCGGTGTAGGGGCAAGCTTGCGCGGTGACAAACGGGGGTGTCTGGCTGACTCCGAAGGGACCGCCGGCTACCTCGCCGGCGGCGTAGCCTGGGGAGAAGTACGTGTAAAGCTCACCGCGGTCATAGTAAAAGCCGGAGCCGCCACGGACGACAAACTTATCGTGGAACTTCGAGGGCTGCCACGCAAAGCCCAGACGGGGTGCAACGCCCCACTGGCGACCGGTGAGAGTGGTATTACTGACGCCCTTGGTTCCGTTGACGTTATTGCCGGCAATAATAAAGCCGGGGTCGGTAATGGCGTCGGACCCGGTGTTGTAACTATAGGCCGACGGATCGAAGTTATAAATGCGTCCGTATTTCTCAGTCAGACCACCGTTCCAGTCGTAACGGATGCCGGCAGTGATGGTGAGATTGGGCCGTATCTGGTATTTGTCCTGCAGATAAAGGCCGGTCTGATTCGCGCGGTAATAGCGGTTGGCGTTTCCCTGCAGGAAGTCAGTGGCCACGAAACCGTCGGTGGAGTAGGGAGAAACCCAGTTCATAGCATAGGTGGAAAAGTCGGGAGTCGCGATAGCGCCCTTGCCTGTGCGCAGGTCGCGGATATTGAGTTGCGTGTACGACCAGGCGCCGCCGAAGGTGACGGAATGGACGCCTTTGGTCCAGATGGCGTTGGCCGACGGCTCGAGGCGGTTCTGAAAGACGCCGGTAAAGGCGCCCTGGTTGGCCGAACTAGGTCCGATATTCAGCATCTGCTGGGAAAGGCCCTGACTGGAACCGTAGTCACCGAGCGTATCGACAATCGTGATGCCAGGAAAATAGGAGCCAAAGGCGGAGGTCATGGCGGCGAGCGGTGTTCCACTCTGCCCCGGCGCCCAGGGCTGCTCGTTGGTGCTGTAGGCCTTCTCTCGGAGGACACCAAGGGTCTCGGTGAGGCTGAAGTTAGGCCGGAGGCTCTGGATGTTCGTGATGGTGGCCACCTGCGATCCGGCGTCCATGTGCTCGGTGAATCCGGGCACGCTCGAGGTTCCGTAGGGTGAGCTGTTGGGATCGTGCTGGTAGTAGTACTTGAGGCTCACCAGGTCTTTTGACGAGGCGTTCCAGTCGAGGTCGCCGACGCCCTGATCGGCAATGAAATACGAAGTGCCCAGTTCAAAGGCGTTGTCGGGCGAAAGGGCGTCGGGAATGTGGCCATTGTCGTTGGGGATGAGCCACTGACCGTTGGGCAGCTTAGCCTGGAATAAAGCAAGGCCGACAGGATTAGCGGCCCAGTCAGAGGGACCAACCGTGTAACCGTTCGCGGCGGAGGTGCCAGCAAAGTTGGTGTCGACAATCTGGGCCAGGCCTGCTGGTGTTCGATTCGTATCACTAAGTCCCGCAGGAACTGGAATCAGAGTATCTCCGGTTTCCTGATCGGAGATATGCAGGTGCTGGTAGCCGAGGAAGTAGAAGAGCTTGTCCTTGATGAGAGGGCCGGCGAGCGTGCCGCCCGCAATATAGCGATGCAGTTCGGGATTTTGATCCGCTGCCGGGATGCCGGAGTTGTTCTTGAAGAAGAAGGGCGCGGCGTTGATCCAGTTGGTGCCGCGGTGGCCGTAGACACTGCCATGGATGGCATTGCTGCCGGAACTGGTGCTCATGTCGATGTGCGCGCCGCTGGCTGAACCCTGCTGCGCGTCATACATGGAAGCGTTGACGCGAACCTCCTGAAGCATCTCGGGCGCAGGCGTGGGCAGCGAATTTCCGATGGAAAGATAGACCGACGATGCGCTGGGCTCGACACCGGCGCTGGTCGTGCCGCTGCTGGCGCCGCCGCCGGTATTATTCACGACGCGCGCGGACTCCACCTGGCTGGTGCTCTTGCCGTTGAAGAGGTTGCTGGCGTCGACGCCGTTCAACAGGAAGGCATTGGAGGTGTCACGCTGACCATTGGCCCAGATGGGTGCGTTGCCGAGGCCGCTGTTGGATCCTGAACCACCGGGAAGTTCGGCGTTCACGCCGGGCGAGAGGATGGCGAGGCCAGTGAAGCTGCCGGTGGGCAGCGGGATGGTGTCGATCTGCGCTTTATCGAGCACGTATCCGTTCGTCGTGTCGACGGTGTTGAGCAACGGGGAGGCTTCGACGGTGACCGACTGACTGACCTGGCCGACTTTCAGAACAGCATTGACCGTCGCGGTGCGATCGGCCTGGACGAGAATTCCAGGGAACTTTTGCGACTCGTATCCCTGGTTGACGACGCTGATGGTGTAAGTAGCGATGGGGAGATTGACCAGCGTGTAGACGCCTTCCCCGTTGGTTGTTGCCATACGAACGAGGCCCGTCTGCTCGCCCGTTGCGGTGACCGAAGCTCCGGCAACAGCCGCTCCGGAGATGTCAGTGACCTGACCGGTGATGCCGCCCAGAGTTTGCTGGGCATGGATAGAGAGGGGAACAGCAACGCAGGATACGAGGAAAACCCATAGGATTGGAGCCAAGCGCCTGAACATCGGTAACTGCCTCCTCAAAAGGTGTAGAAAAAGTCCTGGCCGCGCCTGAAAGAGCGGTGCGGCGGCTGCGTGGTGCAGTCTTCAAAACAATTTGTTTGAAACAAGAGCGGCTGCGAGAACTAAGAGAGCCGAGTCGACAGGGACTTTCAGGAGAGCATAGCCCAGGATCGCTCCAGCCCAGGGGAAAAAAATCAGGAAGAGTGGAAAAAGTGATGCGGGAAATAAACTCAGGTTATGGGGCGCCGACCAGGAGCATGGAGACGCGTGCGGCGCATCGCGATCAGCGTCTCAAACGTCATTGTTGACGAGGGCGGATTCGGAGCGCGGATAAAGCTCAGCGAGCTCGCGTACGACTGCGGGACCGTTGATGAGCATCAGAAGAGACGCCTTTCGGGAAGGATCTGTTTGGCGATGGACGCGCTGACCGTGATCATGGGTTCGTTCACCACCTGGCGGAGGCGCAGATGCATGGCGACACTGCACAAGATGTAGGCGTGCACGTCGGTGAAACCCCAGATGCGCATCAGCAGATCGACCATGCGCGACGTGGCGTTGCGGGCGGCGCGAAGCGGGTCTTCGTCGGATTCGACCACGATCCTGGATTCGGAACTGGTTCGACCATGGCGTTATGCGGAAGAGCGGCGACACCGATCGCCGCGCGCGCACGTGGCAGCAGGATAATTGCCGCCGGGCGCGGGAGGCGCCGGAAGCACGATTCCCAGCGCGGTCAGCCGCTTTTCCGGAGTCTCCTCGGAGGCCATTGCGGTTCACTCTACCATGGCACGATTTTTCCTTCGGCGGGCGTCGGGGTCGTTTAGGATAAGGCGCATGCGATCCGGAATTGTTATTTTTTGTGCGGCGCTGCTGGGCGCTGCCATCCCGGGGACTGCGCCGCAACGGATTCCGCTGGCGGCGCAGCGAAGTTCGCCGCAGGACCTGGAAGTTTCCGGGGATGTGCCGGGGATTCCGCCGGGAGGGAAGCGGTTTGTGGGCTATACGGACCTGAGCCGGCTGGCGCAGGTGACGTTCACCGTAAAGAATGATGAGAATTTTTCAGACCCGGTGACGCTCAGCGGCGTCTCTCTCGATGTAATCATGGCAGCCTTGGGCATCGACGGCGCAACACAATTGATTGCCGCGAGTGCCGACGACGGTTATGAGGCGCATTACACGGCGGAGTATCGGGCTGCGCACCATCCCTTTCTGGTGCTGCGCATCGGTGGTCAGGAGCCGGCAAAGTGGCCGAAGGGACCGAATGGCGAGAATTACGGGCCCTGGCTGATTTCGCATCCGTCTTTCTCGCCGGCGTTTCACGTTCTTGCGCATAAGGATGAGGCGCAGATTCCTTACGGCGTGATCGGGTTGCGGTTCCTCAATGAAGCAGCCGTGCTGAAGGAATTGCGTCCCCCTGGGGCGGCGTCGGCCGCTTCACCAGCAATGCAGGGCTACCGAATCGCCCTGCAGAATTGTCTGCGCTGCCATCGCGAGGGAGACATTGGCGGGACCAAATCGCCCTTTGGCTGGCCGCAGATGGCGTTGATCGCCCAGGGAAATCCGGCCGCGTTTGGCAAGTACGTCGTGCGGCCCAATTCCGTGAATCCGGAGGCGAATCTGCCGGCCAATCCGGATTATGACGCCGCGACCATTGCAGCACTCACAGCCTATTTCCGCAGTTTTGCACCCGGGGAGAAACCATGATCCTGCGACTGTCAAAAACGCTGCTGGTGGCAGCGGTCGCGCTCTATTACACGCTGGTGGTCTTCAACAATCTGACCGATTACGGTTCGGATTACGCGTTTGTGCACCATGTGCTGCAGATGGATTCCACGTTTCCGGGCAACCACGGTATGTGGCGCGCGATCCATCCGCTGTGGATTCACGCGGTCTTTTTCGGCGTCATCATAGCCTGGGAGGCCGTGACGATGCTGCTGACCTGGGCTGGAACCGTGGAGCTTCTGCGCGCGGTGGGCAAGCCGGGCACGGCGTTTCACGACGCGAAGACACTGGCCATTGCGGGGCTGACGTTGAGCCTGCTGATGTGGTTGGTGGCCTTTCTCTGCATCGGAGGCGAGTGGTTCCTGATGTGGCAGTCGCAGACATGGAACGGGCAGGAGGCTGCGTTTCGGATGTTCGCGGTGGTGGGGCTGATCTTTCTGCTGGTCGCGATGCCGGAGACGGAGTGAGCGTGGTACCGCCATACTTTCTTTTAGCCAAAATATCTGGCTATAATTCCGGATATGGACGTCAGTACTGGCGACGCAAAGAACCGGCTGTCGGAACTCATCCGCAGAGCTGAGAAACATGGCGAAACCATCGTGATCACCCGGCACGGGAAGCCGGTGGCGCAGCTCGCGCCGGCGCCAGTACAACGCAGACGCGTCCGCCTGGGGGCGATGAAGGGCCGTATCCGGCTGCTGCCGGGCTGGGACAAGCCGGTGGATCTCGATCGCTTCCTGAAAGGAGAGGTGTGAGCGGAAACCTGCTCGACACCAACGCCGCGCTGATCGCGCTCGCCGATCCCGACCGGCTTTCCGGGACCGCGCGGAAAGCAGTGCTGGCGGGTCCGAATGTTCTGAGCGTGGTGTCGTACTGGGAAGTGGTGCTGAAGAGCATGAAAGGCAATCTGGATGTCGGCGATCCAGGCGTGTGGTGGCAGGATGCCCTGGATCAACTGGGGGCATCGCCGCTGATGCTCCGGCCGGGCCACGTGGCGGGAGTGTATGCTTTACCGGCGATCCATAAGGATCCGTTCGACCGAATGCTGATTGCGCAGGCAATTGCGGAGGGCCTGCGATTGGTGACACTGGATGAAGAGGTGCGGAAGTATACCCCCGCAGGCTTGCGGGTCTTGACCTAAGCTTGGCGTCGAGCAAACCTCGAAGGATCAGCTGATCTCCGATCCAACCGGTAAAATAAAGCTGTGATCGATGAAACGTGGACGGAGAAAGCCCGGGTGGGCCGGGAGGCGGCGAGGCGGCCGCGGGTGGGATTTGTTTCGCTGGGATGCCCGAAGAACCTGGTCGACAGCGAAGTGATGATGGGGCTGCTGGATCGCGCCGGCGCTGAGATAACTCCCAACGCCGAGGCTGCCGACATTCTGGTGGTGAACACCTGCTCGTTTATCGACAAGGCGAAGCAGGAGTCGGTAGACGCGATCCTCGAAATGGCGCGGATGAAGACTTCGGGCTCGGCGCGGAAGCTGATCGTGGCCGGATGCCTGGTGGAGCGCTATCGCGACGAGATTCAGAAGAACATTCCTGAAGTGGACGCGGTCGTTGGGACGGGCGAGCTGGAGAAGATTCTGGCCGCTGCCGGGCTCGATTCGCCTGCGCTGAAATCAGCAGCAGCGTCGCCCTTCAACATCCTCTCGTCCAACGGTCACGCTGACGTTCGCTCCGGCCAGGAATCTCTGTCCGGAGCCCACAAAAACACGCCCGAACCGGCCAGCTTCCGAGCGGAAGGGAATCGGCGCGAGGAGCAGGGGCGATTTTCCCGCGTGGTATGGGATGGCGCGGCGCCACAGCTGCCCCAGTATCTCTACGACCACACCACGCCCCGGCTGCGAGCGACAAAGAGCGCGTCGGCCTACATCAAGATTGCCGAGGGCTGCGATCACCCTTGTAGTTTCTGCGTGATCCCAAATTTGCGCGGAAAGTTCCGCTCGCGGCGGTTCGAATCGGTGGTCGCGGAGGCTGAGGCCCTGGTCGCGGAGGGTGTGCGGGAGATTACGCTCATCGGCCAGGATACGACCTGCTACGGCGAAGATCTTGGGCTGAGGGATGGTCTGGCGCTCCTGCTGGATCGGCTGGCGCAGATCGAGGGGCTGACCTGGCTGCGTTTCCTGTATGCCTATCCGAACCGGATCACCGGGCGGCTGCTGGAGACGATCGCGAAGCACGAGAACATTTGCAGGTACCTCGATGTGCCGCTGCAGCACGCCTCGGCGTCGGTGCTGAAGACGATGAAGCGCGGCGGCGGGGCGGAGATTTTCCTGAAGATGATCAAAAAGGTACGGGCGGCGGTGCCCGGGATCGCGCTGCGCACGTCCTTCATCGTGGGATTTCCCGGCGAGACGGACGCGGACTTTGAGGCGCTTTGCGATTTTGTTGCCGAAGCGAAGTTTGACTGGCTCGGGGTATTCGCCTATTCCGATGAGGAAGGGTCGAGGTCGATTGAGTTGGGCGCGAAGGTCCCCAGGCGGGTCATTGAGCAGCGCCGGCGCGCGCTGATGAAGCTGCAGAAGGGAATCAGCCGTCAAACGATGCGGGAACGTGTGGGGGGGATGGTCGACGTGCTGGTAGAGGGCGAGTCGGAGGAAACGCCGCTATTGTGGGAGGGGCGGACGCAGTTGCACGCGCCGGAGATTGACGGAACTGTGTATGTGAACGATTTTGGCCCGTTTGAGGCGCTGACGCCGGGCCGGTTTTATCGCTGCGAGGTGACCGAAGCGCACGACTATGATTTGGTGGTACGCGTCGTAGGCGAGACCTCCGCAGAAGGCCGCGACGTGGACACGAAAGAGCTTGCCGGTGCGGGAGTGGGGTTGTGAGTCCGAAGAACACAATTTTGCGTTGCCCGACCTGCCGCGCGGTGGTTGCGGACCAGGGCGAGAATTTTCCGTTTTGCAGCGACCGATGCCGGCTGATCGATCTGGGCAAGTGGGCCAGCGGGGGCTATCGCATCTCATCGCCCATCCTCGACCCCGAGGTGCTCGAGGGGCTGGGCGGCGATCAGCAACCGCACGGGGAGCATGACGAACAGGAGTGAGTTGCGCCCGCCGGGCGTGCGGATTCACGAGGGACCAGCGGCGGCGCCCGTGGCGAGGACGAATTGGGCGTGGAATGTCGGGACAGTTATCGGGATTGGACGGCTGAAGCCGGGTCCGGGCACATGGGCATCTCTGGCGGCGACTGCGCTTTGGTACATCGGGTTGGACGCGTCGCATCTTACCGGCTGGGCGGCCACCCTGGTGACACTGGCGGGCGCGCTGGTTGTGGTGCTGATCGGGATTCCGGCGAGTACGATTGTCGAGCGGGAAAGTGGGCACACGGATCCCGGATTTGTGGTGATCGATGAGGTGGCCGGGCAGTGGGTCGCCCTGGCGATTGCTCCGGTGGACCTCGGTCATGCGCTGCTGGCTTTCGCATTGTTCCGTTTCTTCGATATTGTGAAGCCGTGGCCGGTACGCTCACTGGAGCGGCTGCACGGTGGCACCGGGATCGTGCTGGACGATATTGCCGCGGGGGCGTACGGTCTGCTGGTGATGTGGCTGGTGCGGATGTGGTGGTGAGGGAAAGCGAGTCGGCGGTTTAGCAATAGCTATGGTGCGTATTCTCAAATCGGAATCGAGCACGGCCCCCAGGATCGATGTGGTGTCGCCGGGAGCGGCATTGCCGGGCGGCGATGTGGAGGTTCAGGGCGCGAATCTCGGTGCGGTCGCCACAACGAACGGCGACAAGACCCGCGTCGGCGGCGCGGAGTGGCGGCGGCCGATCGCGATGCTGGGGGATTTGGCGGCGCCTGTGCTGCTGAGCCGGGCGGCGCGTCTGACGTTGCGCGTGCCGGAAGAAGCAGAATCGGGGCGGCTGCGCATTCTTCAAAATGGAGCGCAGAGCAATGCCGTTGAAGTGCGCGTGGCGAGTTTGATTGCCACCGGTCTGCATGCAGTGGCCAACCCGGTGATGGATCACTCGGGCAATATTTACGTCACCTTCTCCGGGCAGCGAGGGCAGGAGACGCCGGTCTCGGTGTTTCGCATCGAGCGCGACGGCGAGATGCGTCCGTTTGTGCGCGGCATCATGAACGCGACCGGGCTGGCGGTGGATTACGAAGAAAATCTCTACGTCTCCTCACGCCACGAAGGCAAAGTGTATCGCGTGGCGAAGAACGGCGCGGCCACCGTATACGCCGAAGGCATGGGCGTGGCGACCGGAATCGCGTTCGATCCTGATCAGAATCTCTATGTGGGGGATCGCAGCGGGACCATCTTCAAGATCGCGCCCGACCGGCAGATTTTCGTCTTTGCCACGCTGGAGCCGAGCGTGGCAGCGTATCACCTGGCCTTTGGTCCGGACGGAACGCTGTACGTGACGGGGCCGACGACGTCGAGCTACGACGCGGTGTATGCGATCAATCGCGATGGCGATATCGGCGTGCTGCACCGCGGGCTGGGACGCCCGCAGGGTGTTGCCGTCGACGTGGCGGGTAACGTCTATGTAGCCGCGTCACTGCGCGGGCGCCGGGGCGTCGCCATGATCTCGCCGCAGGGTGAGGCTTCGCTGGCGGTGTCGGGGCCGGGGATTGTGGGCTTCAATTTCGCGCCCGGCGGGGTGGCGCTGCTGGTAACGAGCACCTCGCTTTATCATGTGGCGCTGGGTGTGGAAGGCTGGCGGGTGCTGTGATCGCCGAGCCATGGGCGGTTTGATTCCCGCGCAGGGAATCCCTGGAGACCGATGAACGCGGAGATCATCGCGGTTGGGTCGGAAATGCTCACGCCGTTTCGCCAGGATACCAACTCCCTTTACATCACCGAGAAGCTGAACGAGCTGGGCGTTGCGGTCGACTTTAAGACCATCGCCGGCGACCGTTTGAAACACCTGGCGGACGCAGTGCGGCATGCGCTCAGTCGCGTCGACCTGCTGGTCATTTCCGGCGGCTTGGGTCCGACCGAAGACGATCTGACGCGTGAGGCGGTGGCGGAGGCGCTGGGCGTGCGCGTGAAGCGCGACCCGGAGCTGATTGCGCATCTGTATGCACGCGCCGCGGCGCGGCGAATGACGATCACGCGGAATAACGAAAAGCAGGCGGACGTCATCGAGGGCGCGACCATGCTTCCCAACCAGCTGGGCTCGGCGCCGGGGCAGTGGCTGGACACGGTGGTCGGGAAACATCGCAAGCTGGCCATGCTGCTGCCGGGTCCTCCGCACGAGCTGAAAGCGATGTTCGAGGAACAGTGCCTGCCGCGTTTGCGGGAGATTGTGCCGAAGAAGCACATTGCCACGCGTGTACTGAAGGCGGCGATGATCGGCGAGTCGACCGCGGACGCGAAGATTGCCCCGATCTATACCCAATACAAGGACGTTGAGACGACGATTCTCGCCCATTTGGGAGACATCGAGCTGCGCCTGACCTGCGCGAAGCCGATTCCGGAGCTGGCGCAAACGCGCGTCGATGAGCTGGCGGGCAAGATTGAAGAGGAACTCGAAGACTTCGTCTACTCGTCACAGGGCGAGACCCTGGAACAGATTGTTCTGTACTACCTGGAGATGCGCGGTGCGACCCTGGCTGTGGCGGAGAGCTGCACGGGCGGCATGGTGGCTGAGCGGCTGACCAGCGTGAGCGGCAGCTCGCGGTCGTTCACCGGTGGCGCCGTGGTCTACAGCAATCGGCTGAAGACGGAGCTGGCGGGGGTCGATCCGCAGCTGATCGCGCAATACGGTGCGGTGAGCCGGGAAGTGGCAGTGGCGCTGGCGGATGGGATTCGAGAGCGATGCGGGTCGACGCTGGGGCTCGGGGTCACCGGTATTGCGGGTCCCACTGGTGGCACCGACGAGAAACCAGTGGGGCTGGTTTATGCGGCGGTCAGCGACGCCGACGGCACAGAGTGGGTGGAGAAGCGCTTTTCGGGCGATCGAGCCGGCGTGCGGTTCTACGCGAGCCAGCAGGGGCTGGATCTGGTCCGGCGGAGATTGATGTAGCGATGGACGCGGACCGAAGCACCCGGAAATCCTCAAAATAATTGCCTAACCGCCTGGCGGGGCGCGCTGTCTCATGTGCGTGCCCGAATTTAGGTTGGGGCCTTGCCTGGAGACAGCTCACTGGTAAAAAAGTTTGCTCACCCTCTTGCGCTGGGCACCGTCTTATGTGTTACAGTGAGTAACACTATGACAAGTAACACTCCATCGAACCATGATCCAGCCGAGCTGGGAGAGCTGGAGCGCGACATTCTGGGCATTGTGTGGCGGCTGCAGAAGGCGACGGCCGAAGAGGTTCGCGAAGAGGTGCAACGTCCGCTGAAGGACTCCACGATTCGCACCGTCCTGCGGCGGCTGGAAGAGAAGGGGTACCTGGCGCATTCGGTGGACAACCGCACGTTTATTTATCGTCCCGCGGAATCGCCTCAAAAAGTGGCGGCGCGCGCGGTGCAGCGCATTGTGGATTGGTTCTGCGAGGGATCGGTGGAAGAGTTGCTGGTGGGCCTGGTGAATTCGAAGGTGGTGAGCCGGGCCGAGCTGGAGCGTCTGGCGCGGCGCGTCGCGGCGGCAAAAAAGCAGGAGGGAGGTAAGGCATGACGGCGGTGATGATCGAAGCTGCCCTGAGGGCGCTGATATTTGCGATTGCAGTGGGCGCGAGCCTGCGCTTGCTGCGCGTGAGCAATGTGCCGGTGCGCAAAGCTGCGTGGAGCGTGGTGCTGATCGCTTCGCTTGCGATGCCGTTCCTGATGCGCTGGCCGGCCGTCGCAGGATGGGCGGGACGATTTGGATGGGCGGTGCCGATTCGCGTAAAGCATCTCGCGGCCAGGCAGACGCAAGTAAAGGCAGCGCCTGTGGTCCTGCTGACTTCGGACGAGGCTCCGATTGCCCTGCCGGCGAACGCTGCGGTGACGCCGACTCCGACTGCTATTTCCGCCGTTCCGGACAATGCGCCAGTGACGGTGCCGGTCGCGTCAACCGACGTACCGAGACACACGAGATTCCAATGGCCGCCCGCGGGTCGCCTGATCGCCATGATTTATCTGGCGGTGAGCGGCGCATTGCTGCTGCGGTTGCTGTGGGGATTGGGAGCAGCGCTGCGGCTTTGGATGACCGCCGACCTCGTTTCGCCGCTGGTTGCACCCGAGCCCCATGTGCGTTCGAGCTACAGGATTCCATCGCCGGTGACGATTGGATCGGGGATCGTGCTGCCCGCGAGCTACACCGAGTGGGACATGAAGAAACTGAAGACAGTTCTGGCCCATGAACGGTCGCACGTGCGGCAGTTCGATTTCTACCTGCAGCTGCTGGCCGGTCTGTATACGGCGTTGTTCTGGTTCAGCCCGCTGGGATGGTGGCTGCGCCGGACGCTGATTTCGCTGGGCGAAGCGATCGGCGATCGCGCGGGAATCGACGCCGCGGCGAGCCGTTCTGGCTACGCCGAAATTCTGCTGGAGTTCGCGGCGATGCCGCGACAGACCTTACCAGGAGTCGCTATGGCTCGTCCGGGCAATCTTGCACATCGCATCGAACGGCTGCTGAACGAACACCTTTTTCGGAGCGCCTTCGCAGAAGGACGCCGCCGCGCCGTAGTTTCGCTACTGCTGATTCCGGTCGCGCTCTTTGCGGCGACTGCGCTGATTCGCGTACCCAATGCGGCGGCGCAAACGGCGCCACCTGCACCATCGAGCGCTCCTGCACCGGCTCGGGCAGCAGCACCCGACGATCAGTCGGCCCCAGCCCCGGCGCCTCCGCCGGCGCAAAACACCGTTGAACTCGCTCCCGCACCCATCCCCGGAGCACCGAATCCGGTGGGTGCACCCCCAGCGCAAGGACCTGCCACAGCTCCGCCGGCGGGCGTCGGTCCTGCGACCCCTGTTCTGGCCAACGGCGATGCCTTGAAAGTGGACGATTCGGATGACGCTCTCGTCTCGGACGACGACCAGACCGTGAACGGCTTCTCGTTCCACTTCTCCGATGACGGGGAATCGTACGCGATCGTCGAAAGCACAGGGAGCAACATTACCTTCTCCGGCGATTGGGGCAGCTCCCGCAAAGCGGAGCTCGACGCCGCGCGAAAAGTGGCGAAGGGACCGTTCCTGTGGTTCACGCACAACGGCAAATCGTACATCGTCGATGATCCGGCGATCGTGGCGAAGATTCGCGCAATGTACAAGCCAATGGAAGGTCTGGGCCGGCAGCAGGAACAATTAGGAAAGCAGCAGGAGGCACTCGGCCAACAACAGGAGGAGTTGGCGCGAGAGCAGGAGCAAGCAGGCGCTGTGAAGCTGCCCGATCTCTCGAAAGAGATGGCCGAGGTGGACGCGGCGGTAGCCCGGGCTAAGGCAGAACAGAATAAGTGGGATACCAAAGAGCTGGCAGACGTCGAGGCTAAGCTCAAGTCGGAACAGGACCAAACGCTGACGCCGGAGAAGGTCTCTGAGCTGCAGGCAAAGCTGGCCGCTGCTCAGGCCGAGTGGAGCTCGGAGAGAATGGACGAGATGCAGGCGAAGCTTGGCGAGCTGCAGGCCCGTTTGGGTGAACTACAGGGCGCGGCTGGCGAACGGCAGGGCGAGTTTGGAGAGAAGATGGGCAAGCTCGGCGCGGAGCAGGGAGCGCTGGGCGCTCAGCAGGGGAAGTTGGGTGCGGAGCAGGGCCGTCTGGCCAGGGAAGCCGACCGGCAGGTGCGCAGCATCATCGACGAATGCCTGCGCAACGGCAAAGCGGCCCAATTGCAGGACGTGAAGTAGGCTCGGGACCGGTACACCACGCGGGCAGGGAAACGCGACTGCCCAAGAGGAGTGCCGATGCCCCGGCCTGATGTATTCGCGCGCAGCGCGGATTGCCTGGACGGCCAGTCCCCAACTGGTAGACTCGTAAGCGCAATGCCCCTGATCTTCTATTCGGTCGCCGCGCTGGTGGCGTACCTTCTTGGATCGATTCCGTTTGGATATCTGCTGGTGCGATTCTTCCGCAAGGAAGATATTCGCCAGAAGGGCAGCGGCAACATCGGCGCCACGAACGTGATGCGTTCGGGCTCGAAGGGGCTGGGCGCAGTCACATTCCTGCTGGATGTGCTGAAAGGGTCTTTCGCCGTCTGGTTGTGCGGCGTGTATGTTGCGCGGTCAGCCCTGACTCCGGATGTGCGCACGAACGCAATCGCCGTCGCTGCACTCTTCGTCGTCCTCGGACACATCTACACCGTTTGGCTCGGATTCAAGGGCGGCAAGGGAGTTGCGACGGCGTTCGGCGTGTTCCTTGCGCTGGCGCCCTGGGCGGCGCTTGTGGGTCTGGGCGTCTTCGTGGTGGTCTTCGCGGTTTCGCGCTACGTTTCGCTGGGATCGATCCTGTCGGCCGTGGCGTTTCCTGTTCTGGCGCTGCTGATGCCCCATCCGCCGCGCACCGCGTGGGCGACAGCGGTACTGTTCATCATTCCGATCATCGTGGTCCTGAGGCACCATGAGAACATCGCCCGGCTGATGAACGGAACGGAATACCGCTTCGGCAAGACAGGAATGGGCAAGCCGGGGACAACCGCCGCATGAGCCGTATTGCCATCATGGGCAGCGGCGCGTGGGGCACCGCACTCGCGATCAGCCTGGCGCGGAGGGGTGGCCACCAGATTGCGCTGTGGTCGTACGCGAAGGATGTCGCGACAACCATGCGCGAGCAGCGCGAGAATACCGCATTCCTGCCGGGGTTTCAGATTCCGGAATCGGTTGCTGTCTTTGAGGACGCCGCGGAAGCCCTGGATGGCGCCGTAATTGTCGTCAGCGTGACCCCCTCGCAGTTTGTGCGTTCAACCTACGAAAGGTTTGCGCCGCATCTGCGCGCCGGACAGCTGTTAGTAAGCGCAACCAAGGGCATCGAGGACGAGACCTGCCTGCGGATGACCCAGGTGATCGGCGAAGTGCTCGCGGCGCGGGGAATGGAACTACCTTGCGGCGTGCTCAGCGGGCCGTCGTTCGCCCAGGAGGTGGCAGCGGGAGCGCCCACTGCGATCGCCATTGCATCGACCGATCCGAAACTGGCCGCCCGAATCCAACGGGAATTCTCCAGCGGCACGCTGCGCCTCTACACTAACGACGATGTCGTCGGCGTGGAGCTGGGCGGATCGCTAAAAAACGTGATTGCCATTGCCGCGGGTATCGTGGCAGGGCTGGGACTGGGATTCAACAGCAACGCTGCGTTGATCACTCGCGGCATCGCCGAAATCACGCGCCTCGCCGTTGCGTGCGGAGGCCGGCGCGAGACCCTGGCGGGGCTTTCCGGAATGGGCGATCTGGTGCTGACCTGTACCGGGTCGCTTTCGCGGAACCGCTCCGTAGGCATGGGACTGGGACAAGGGCACAAACTCGACGACATCCTGGCCGGGCTCGAAGGCAGAGTAGCGGAAGGCGTGCGCACCACCTCCGCTGCGCTCGGACTCGCCCGCAGACACAACGTGGAAATGCCGATCGCCGAGCAAATGGAGGCGATCCTGATGCGCGGCAAGGCTCCGGAACGCGCCATTCAGGAATTGATGCAGCGGCCCGGGCGCGATGAGTAAGACTCAGCTCTGGTGCGGGTTACCTCAGGCTGACCCTGATCAACCATTACGGTGGTAAGGCCTTGTTGACCCGCTCGGATGCCGGTTTTACCACCTTCGGGTGAAGCAGGAGAGCCCCTGGCTTCGTAGACTGACGAAGAAAGGCTCGGCATGCAAAATGTTGGTTCTCGCGCGTCCTGGCAATCGACCGTGCCGGGGACGCGAATTCGCTGGCGTGTATTCGCCCGCTTTCTCGCGATCTTTGCCGCGACGACGACGATTACGGTCCTGGCGATGCTCGTTGCGCAGCGCATGCTGCGCCCCGTTCCAGCGGGCTGGGCCGTTGTGTTCATTGAGCTGGTGGGGAGTGGGACAGCAGCTCTGTTGATGACCATGTGGCTCCACCGCCGGATCCAGCGCCTGGTTCATGCAATCCAATCCGGGCTGCCCGCGCGAGAGAACGAGATTTCCACCGACCCCTCCGACGATCTCTTTGCCGAAGTGATCCCCACCTGGCGGAATGCTGTGAAGACCATGCAGGACCGAGGCCAGGAAAAGAACGAAGAAGCGCGCGGGCATTACGAAACGCTGAAAGACCTGATGCGCATGATCGCGAAAGCTGTGGACGAGCGTACCGCGTATCTGCGCGGGCACTCCGAGCGGGTGGCGGCGTACGCGGCGGCCATCGCATGGAAGATGGGCCTCGACGAGGAACGCGTGGAGCGGATTCGCCTCGCGGCGCTGCTCCATGACATCGGCTGCCTGGGGATCGAAGACTACCTGGTAATGAAAACGGCTCCGCTCACGCCGGAGGAGTTTGAAATCGTGAAGGCGCACACCGTGAAGGGCGCCGCGATTCTCCGGCCGATCACCATGCTCCAGGATCTGGTGCCCGGCGTCGAACTGCATCACGAATCGCTGGACGGCATGGGCTATCCCTACGGGCTCAAGGGCGACCAGATTCCGCTGATGGCGAGGGTCGTTGCGGTCGCGGATTCGTTTGACGCCATGACCACGCCGCGGCCCTATCAGGCCGCCATGAACGCCGACTACGTGCTGGACATCCTGTTGCGTCTCTCCGGCACGCGGTACGATCCCACCGTGGTTCGCGCGCTGGCTGAACTGGTGACGACGGGCGCGCTCGAAGTGAAGAATGTGCGGACTCCGGTCTCCTTCCGCATGAGAAAACAGGTGGCTGAGCTGGTCTGAGCCCCTGGTGAGACCCCACCACGCATCCGGCAGGTTCGCTACACTCGAAGAGGTGCGGTGAGGCCGCAGTTCTCATGATCCAGACGTTGTTCGGCAGCCTGAAGGACGAGCAGGAGCCGGAAAAGAAAAACATTTTCGAGCGCATGCGCCAGGCGGTGACGCGGACCCGCGACAGCCTTGGCGAGCGCATCGACAGTGTTCTGGCGTTGACCCGCACCGTGGATGAGTCGGCGCTGGAAGAGCTCGAGATGAGCCTGATTGCCTCGGATATCGGCGTGACCACCTCCGCGGAAATTGCCGGTAACCTGCGCGAGCGCGCCAAACGGCAGCAGATTCGGGATGGCGCCGAGCTGAAGGACCTGTTGAAGGAGCAGCTGCGAGCGATCCTGGACGAGAACTCTGGGCCCCCGGCGAAGGTTGCTGCGCCTCCGGCAGTGATCATGATGGTTGGGGTCAACGGCACCGGCAAAACGACAACGAGCGGGAAGCTGGCCGCCTTCTATCGCACGCAGGGAAAAACAGTGCTGCTTTGCGCGGCCGATACCTTTCGCGCCGCGGCCATTGAGCAGCTGGAGATTTGGGGCGAACGCAGCGGCGTCGAGATGATTCGGACGAGGCAGGGAGGCGATCCTGCCGCGGTGCTCTTCGACGCGTTACAGGCTGCCAAAACTCGTCATATTGATGCGGTAATTGTGGACACCGCCGGCCGTCTTCACACCAAGACCGGTTTAATGGCGGAGCTGGACAAGATGCGGCGCACGGCGCAGCGGATCATCCCCGACGCACCGCACGAGGTCCTGCTGGTTCTGGACGCAACCACTGGACAGAACGGACTGCAGCAGGCGCGGCTGTTCACGGAGTCGGCCGGTGTGACCGGGATCGTGCTGACCAAGCTGGATGGAACGGCGAAGGGCGGCATTGCCGTAGCCATCGCGCGCGAGATGAAGTTGCCGGTGCGCTTTGTGGGCATCGGAGAAGCGCTCGAAGATCTGCTGCCATTCGACAGCGCGGCGTTTGTGAACTCGCTGCTGGAGAACTAACTGCCATTCCGCAGTAGAAAGGATGTTGTGTCGAAGCAAACGGAAGTTCTCGCGCCGGATGAAGGATGGATGCAGCGAGCGCTGGAACTGGCGCAGCATTCCGTGGGCCTGGCTTCTCCAAACCCCGCCGTGGGTTGCGTCCTGGTGAAGGACGGAGTCGTGGTCGGGGTTGGGCGTCATGAATATGACAAAAGGGACCACGCGGAAATCGTTGCGTTGAAGACGGCCGGCGAAGCCGCCCGCGGCGCAACGGCGTACGTGACGCTCGAACCATGCTGCCACACGGGGCGCACCGGACCGTGCACGAACGCGCTGATCGAAGCGGGGGTGGTGCGCGTGGTTGCGGCCACCACAGATCCTAACCCCGCGGTCAGCGGCAGGGGACTGGAGCGGCTGCGCGCGGCGGGCATCGCGGTTACCAGCGGCGTGTTGGAACGCGAGGCGCGCACGCTCAACGACGGTTTTGCAAAACACATTCAGACCGGCCTCCCCTTCGTCACGCTGAAGGCCGGAGTTTCGCTCGATGGCAGAATTGCGCCGGCTCCGGGAAACGCCTTGCGAGGTGCTCCGGTTTTTCTGACGGGAGAGAAGGCGCGTGCGCAGGTGCAGGAAATGCGCCACGCCGCTGATGCGGTGATCACCGGGGTCAACACAGTGTTGCAGGATGATCCGCATCTCACCGATCGCTCAGGGTTGCCGCGTCGGCGCCCCTTGTTGCGGGTGGTTCTCGATTCAGGTCTGCGCACGCCGCTCGATTCGAAGTTGGTCCGCACTGCGCAGGATGACCTTCTGATTTTCTGCACCGTGGCCCCAACCCAGCGGCAACGGACGCTCGAAGCGCTTGGCGTTCGCGTGGAACGGGTCGCGTCGATAGAAGCGGCCAGCGATCAGTTTGCCTCCGGAACCAATGGCGGAGCTCAGCCAGCCCGCAGAAGCGGCGTTTGTTTGAAAGCCGTCATGAAGCGGCTGGGGGAAATGGAAATTCTCTCCGCGATCCTGGAAGCGGGTGGCCAGTTGAATGCGTCAGCCCTGAACGGAGGGCATGTGGATAAAATTACGCTGTTCTATGCGCCCGTCTTCCTGGGGCCGAACGCCGTGCCCTTGCTGCAGGAAGCGCTGACGAAACCGTTGATGCCGATCCCGTCGGCGATTGCCTGCGTCGATCAGGATGTGCGGGTCGACGCGTATCTGCGGGACCCATGGGGAGAAAGCTGAGCCATGTTCACCGGAATCATTGAGGCAACGGGAACGATCGCTGCTATCGAACCTCGCGAGGGAACAACACGCATTGCAATTGCAGCGCCGGCATTTGCGAGCCGACTGCGTACCGGAGACAGCATCGCGGTGAGCGGAACCTGTCTGACGGCATTGGAAATCGAACCGCCGATTGTTCACGCCGATCTGGCGGCGGAGACGCTGGCTCGGACCTCTCTCGGCTTATTGAAGCCGGGTTCGGTCGTGAACCTGGAGTTGCCAACCGCCGCAGGCACGCCGCTGGGCGGACACATCGTGCAGGGGCATGTGGACGGATGCGGGGAACTGGTGTCCTTCGACCCGGTGAATGCGTCCGCCGCTCCGAAGCTGACGGATTGGTGGCTGCGGGTTCGCGTCCCTGAAAACACTCGGTCGTTCATGGTCGAAAAAGGCTCGATTGCGATTGAGGGCATTAGCCTGACCATCGCAACCTGGGACGGTGAGATTGTTGGCGTGGCGATTCTGCCGCATACCCGGAACGTCACCAATCTTGGGGTTCTGCAACCTGGAGATCCGGTGAACATCGAAGCCGACGTGATGATCAAGCTGGCGCTTCAAAACAGGCGGACTTCGTCCTTTGATGTGACACTTGAATATCTATTGGCTAACGGATACTAAAATAAGCTACGTTGATGAGGCCCTCTCTTCGCTGCTTTGGCTACGTATCCGACGCAGGTAGTCCGCCAGAGTTTGACCGGCCCTTGGGGTGAAATGTTCGTCGAGACAGTCCGCATGTTCGACGCGGTCGACGCGGAAGGTGCGAAAGTCGATGCGGAGCTCGCACCAGGCGGCGAGCGTCCACGTGCCTCCCCAGAAGTAGAGTGCCAGCGGATGTACACGGCGAACGCTGGGCTGGCCGTCTTCTCGTGAATAGGCGAGCAGCACGACCCGTCGCTCCTGCGCGGCGGTGTGAAGTGTATCCAGCTTACGGCGCAGCTCAGGCGGCGCTTTGAATCCCGGAGCGTAGAGCAGGACGTCGTCGATCTTCTCCCGCAGGCCGGCGGGAAGAACGGCTTCGATCTTGCGCAGGGCGCGATTGGCGGCTTCGGTGAGCTCGGTGCCTCCCCAGGCTTCCACCATGCGGGCGCCAAAGACCAGAGCGGCGATTTCTTCACGATCGAACATGAGCGGCGGTATATCGAGGTCGCGGCGCAGCGTGTAGCCGACGCCGGCTTCACCCATGATGGGCATGCCGGAGAGCTGCAGGTCCTGGACATCGCGATAGATGGTGCGATTCGAGACCTGCAGCTTTTCGGCGAGGCTGCGGGCGGTTTGCAGGCGGCCGCCGCGGAGCAACTGCACGATGCGGAACAGTCGGTCGGCGCGGCGCATACCGGCCATTCTATGCGGCAGCGTGCAGGCCGACGCGGTTTCCTTCCGAGTCGTAAATCTGGGCGACCCATCCGACGTTGGGGATGTGGTTCTTCGGCTCGACGATGCTGCCGCCGGCTTTCTCGACTCGGGCGAGCACCTGGTCGATGCGGCCGTCGCAGTTGAGGTAGATCACGGTGCCGTCGGCGCAGGGACGGTGGCCTTCTCCGACGGCGATGGCGCCGGAGATGCCGGGCCGCTCGTAGGGGAAGATGGCCAGGTTCGGCCAATCGCCGAGGTGGAGCAGAGGGCTGGCGAAGATGGCTTCGTAGAAGCGGACGGCGCGGGCAAAGACGGCGGCGGGAATCTCGAACCAGGTGATGGTGGAGGTGGCGGTCTGTTCGGCGGTGGTCATGGGGTTCCTCTCGTTCAAAGAAATTGACTACGAGAGGAGCGTAGGACAGTGCTGCTGACAGCGTGGTGTCAGCAGTGAAACAGGGAACAGGTTACAGGTTACAGGTGACAGGTGACAGGGTACAGGGTGCAGGGTGCAGGGTACCCCCTCTCGACTGCGGGATGCTCGTTGATTCTGCAGCGGTTCGCGGGTATTGACAGGATCGACAACGGCTAAGTATCTCGAAACAGAACAGATCGAAACGGCCGCTTGTGTGACAAACGCGGCCGTCTTTGTTACAAACGCGGCTCTTTTTGTTACAGAGACGGCCGTGATGAGCGGAGCCGGGTGTAGAAAAGCCCCGAGCCCGTGAACTGCGACCAGCGTGGAATCCCACATCTGCCGAAACCGGGCAGAGCCATTCGACGCGCACCTCGCTACGCTCAGTGCTTGCTCAGGCCAGGTTATGGGGCACCCGGCGGATTGGATCGAAGTGTTCATGGTGCGTGAAAAGAGAAAGGCCCAGCCGTTGGGCTGACCCTTTTTTCTTTCTTTACTCTATAAGTTCAGAATATCAGATTCAGGGAAGAAATCGGCCAAAATACATTGAGGGTATAAGGATGGAAGTGGTGTGGAATGAGGGACAAAACTTCGGTACCGTGGGAGACAAGCTTGACAAATTTTCCACATTTAGAGGCTTCCGCTGTAAGTGATTGAGAGTACGTGGAAGGGCAGCGAAGAGCTTTTAGCGAAGGACGATTAGCGAGGAACGTTGAGCGAGAGACGGGTAGCGAGAGACGGGTAGCGAGAGACTTACTTACTGCTTGTCGAACACCAGCACGTTTGGCTCGCTCTGCTGGGGCAGGTGCCTGGTCATGGTCAGGGTCTTTCCATCTTCGGAGACGCTGATCTCCTGCGTATCCAGGACCTTTTCGCCGATCTTGTCGGTCAGCTGGATCGTCCTGTCGTTCACCCGCCGCGCCGACGACACGACGTTGTGCGTGGAGCCAGGGTTCGGATAATCCTTGCCATCGAGCTTTACGTTCTTCGTAACTCCTTCCGAGGCAGAGATAATCGAAAGGCCGTCCTCTTGATACGGGCGCACCTCGACCACATAGACCGTTTCCAGCTTTTCGCTGGTGCTCACCCAGTCGCCTGCAAATCCAGTTCCCCCTCCTTTGCGCCCGTATACGTAAAGGAGGTGAGTGGTCTTACCGTTGTCTCCCATCTCGGTGTAGTCGTCGTGGAGCGTGCCGTCGTTCGCGAGGGTCCAGATGGCCCGGATCAGGACGCGGCCGTCCTTCTTGCGCACAACCAGCCAGTGGTCGGGACCCTGAGGCGTCACGGCAAAGGTGGTGCCGACAATCCCCGGCTGGTCGGTGCCATCGGCGACGATCGACTCCGTGGACCCGGAGCCAAAGTCAAAGGAGAATTTGTTTCCGCCCAGGCTCCCCACTTTCATTTCGTCGACCAGCGTGCTTTTTTGCGGGTTGAGCTTCCAGTCGCCGACCATGGGATCGTCTGCCGCGAGGGCCGCGCCCGCCGCAAGGCAGGAGAGGGGAAGCAGCAGGAGAAATGCGCGCTTGAACATGCAGTATCCTCCGTTGGCTCCTAGCCGGGAGCACGCTGGCGGCCAATAGCGGCGCGGGGTTGGGGATGTCGCCTTTGCAACTGCAACCGATTGACTCGGCGGGCCTTATCGACGCGTCTTCCGGGAACCGGGGATCGGGTCCAGGGGCTGCTACGCCGAGGTGCCGTGTTCGCAATCGAACAGGGGGGATTAAAAGCGGACGGGGTCGGTCGCGTCGGGGTGCCCCGGAAGGGCACAGCGGGCGCGACCGACCCAGGGAAGGCGCTTCGCGCCGCGTTCTTTGTGGCACGGCTGAAGCCGTGCCCTGACACAAAGCACGGTTCGGCACCCCAAACCTAAAAGGGATCGTTGAGTACAAATACTTGAGAAGTCCCGACGGTATCAAGCTTCTCTTTGTACTTCAGCATGAAGGCTGCAAACTCCTGTCCGGCTGTGGGCGCAACGAGAGGACCTAAACCCGCCGGTAGGGCCGGGCGACAATGCAGGCGCATTTGGTCGAGAGCGTAGAGGTACCGGCCACCGTTCTTCGGCGTCATGCCCAACCAAGAAGAAAGCGGAACCTCACCCGTGAAGTTGGGATTGGGCCATGTCGTCTTTATGGACCGTCGGTCATAGACACCCGTGAAACCCAATTTGCGTGCAAGAGCAATGGTTTGGGCCAAAGGTTCCCAAACGAACTTGTCACGCGCAACGCGGGCGAACCGCTCATCTTCAATCCATATTTGCGCGATGGCTTCGGCTTGCTCTTTCGTCTCGTACTCAGTGCCATGTGCGAGAGAAGATGCAACGCCGTCTTTCATCAAGACCAATTCCGTGTCGGCGGAGCCGTTGTGAAAGATTAGCAGCAGATGCCGCGCTTGTTGGTCCTTTATAAGGCTCATGTACAGCCAAGGTTTTTCGTGTTCCATTAGCCCGTCCTGATTTCATCCAAGAAAACCGGTGAAATGCCTACAAAAACCCATCTTCACCTAATATTACATCATGAGAACCCGATGTTTCCACGGTTGGGGAGTCGGCTATCTTTGGGGAATCAGCCTGCGCCGGTACACCCGGCTGTCGAATGGGTTCAGCCGTAAACTGGAGAACCATCCGGCAGCGCGAGGCCGCAAACAGCAGCGTGGTGAAGTGCGTGGGTGCAAGGATTCATGAAAAAGATGGCGAGTTTCCTCATCGTATTTGGAAGCGGATTAGCAGCTTTCGGCATTTCCGGGTTTGGAGGGAGTTTCTCTTCCGACCGTCTCCCCGGAACGTGGTCTGGTTCGCTCGGATGGTCCCTCAATAACCAGATCGAGATTGTGGTCGGAATAGTGTCTCCAGCGTTCGGCCTGATCCTGCGCAGAGATTCAAGGTAGCCCACAGCGCTTTCTCCGTAGCCTCGCTTCGCGAGGCCTGGGGTGTGCAGCTAGTTATAGGAGTGGATTCGTGGATTCCCACATCTGCCAAAACCGGGCAGACCCGTTCGGCGCGCACCTCGCTGTGCTCAGTGCTTGCTCAGGGCAGGTTATGTGGCACCCGGCATCCGGCACCGGGCGAGATTGCGGAAGAGCGGTACTCAGGGGCTAAAGCCCGGTACTTTCGAAGGCCTCTACGGCACGGCTGAAGCCGTGCCCTGACACGGTTCGTGGCTGGTTTGGAGAAGGCGGCGCGCTGCGCGCGAATCCCGGGTCTCAGAATCGAGACCCGGGCCAGCCAGATCGTTTTTTCCGGAAGTCGTGAGGCCGTGCCCTGACACGGGACCTCCAATGCTGGAAATTGATGGTGGAAGTGGAGGACGGTGAGCGCAGATCAGATCGCGGTCGGTGGCGTGGGGACGGTTTGGTCTCCCACACATCTGCCAAAACCGGGCAGACCCGTTCGGCGCGCACCTCGCTGCGCTCGGTGCTTGCTCAGGGCAGGTTATGGGGCAGCGCGGCATCAGTCAGTCGCCGACAGGCTGCCAAAGCTCGACACGATTTCCTTCCGGGTCGGTGATCCAGCCAAACTTTCCGAAGTCATAGCTTTCGCGTTTTGGATCGACGGTGACGCCTTCGGCTATCAGACGGTCCAGCACACCATCGAGGTCGTCCACCTGGAGATTGATCATGGCTTTCTGTGCCGGAGGGAAGTAGGCATCGTCTCGTTTGAAAAGGGCGAAGACGATCTGAGCGTGTTGCGTCGGGGCAGGATACCCGAAAGCTCCGCCGGACTTCACCAGACCGAGATGGCGCTCGTACCACTGATACAGAGCTTTTGGATCATCCGCCCGCAAAAATATTCCGCCAAAGCCAGTAATGGAAGCCACGCACCCTCCTCGAGAGAATCGTTTGACAGTTTAGAAGACGGAAGGCGGGGCTGACACCCTGCCTTGTAATTTATGTGGTCCTGACTGCGGGAGCGGCAGTGGGTTCGACAGGGGCTTTGCGGCGGAGGACGGCAGCGGAGACGAGAGTCATGATCAGGCCGACGGGCAGGGGCTCCATGAAGGTGTAGGCCATGTTGACGAGGGGGTTCTGGTAGAGCTGCTGCGAGTGCTGGATGGCCGCGACCCGCGCGGCGGTGGTGGCGGGGTCCAGCCCGGAGGACTGGACCTTGTGAATCTGCGCGGCGAAGTAGCTGTCCATGAAGTGGGGGATGAAGTTGAAGTAGACGACCTCCCACATGGCCACGTAGCAGACGCAGGTGATGAGGGTGATGAGGATGCCGCAGGCGAAGGCGCGGCCGAAGGAGATTTGGCCGGCGAGGGTGTTGTCGCGGTAGCTGCGGATGCCGAAGTAGACGAGCAGGAACGACGCCACCATCGTGGTGTAGCCGAGAACCAGACTGTGGCCGGAGCCGATCCTGTTGGCGAGGAGAAGGTTGCCGCCCATGAGGACGGAGATCATGACGCCGGCGATGAGGCCGAAGGTGAGGACGGTTTTCTTCATGCGGGGCTCCTGGTGCGAGGGTCGATGGAGTCACGATGCGGGAGAACGGGGGCGGATGTCGTCATGCTTTTTAATGATTTTGGGGGGAATGAAGCGGAAATCGTGCTTTCGGGTGACGCGGTCACGGCAGCAGGCCTAGTTCTTTGCCGCGCTGGACGGCCTGGGTGCGGCGGGCGGCTCCGAGCTTGTCGAAGGCGCGGGCACAGTGTGTCTTGACGGTGTTTTCAGAAACGAAAAGCTGCGTGGCGATTTCGCGATTGCTGTGGCCGCGGGCGACCAGGGTGAGGATTTCGAGCTCGCGCGCCGTGATGCCGAGGGTCTGCTGGCGGGCGGTATTGGGAGCGAAGGGCAAGAGGGCGCGCGGCTCCGCGGGGACAAGCACTTCCTTGACCACGACGGTTTCGCGGATGGTTTCACGGCTGCGCGTGATACGGAGGCCGAGCCAGATGCCGAAGGACGCGAAGAGGATGGCGACGAGCGCGCTGTAGAGCTCGACGGAGTGCTCGATGATGACGAAGCGATATTCGGTGTATTGGAGGGCGGCGATCAGGAGGCCACCGACGAGACCAAAGATGAGGACGTGGCGCTTCATGGCGGAGTTGTGAAGAAGTATATCCCCGCCTGGCGCCGACTCTCACTACCCCTGGATGGGGTTGATCGCACAGGTGAGGATGCGCAGGATTCGACCTACTGCGGGGTGATGATGCCGCCAACCGGCGTCCGCTGCGGGTAGTTCTTCGCGCCGGGGCGGGCCACGTGCATGGCTTCGGCGATGGCGTCGATGTACTTGAGTCCCGATCCCGTGTTGAAGAGCACCACGCGGTCCTTTGGAGTGAGGAAGCCGGTCGCGAGCAGGTGATCGTACGCGGCGGTGGCGCAGGCGCCTTCGGGGCAGAGGAGCAGGCCTTCGTTGTGAGCCCAGTCGAGGAGCGAGGCGAGGATCGTCTCGTCGGGCAGATCGACGACGGTGCCGCCGGATTGGCGGACGATGTCGAGGATGATCGAATCGCCGTAGGGCTTGGGCACGCGGAGTCCGGCGGCAAAGGTGGCGGCGTTCTCAAACATGGTCGATACGCTGGCGCCTTCTTTCCAGGCCCGGGCGATGGGCGCGCAGCCGCTTGCCTGGACGGCGATCATTTTTGGGCGGCGGCCCGTAACCCAGCCGAGCTGCTCCATTTCTTCGAAGGCCTTCCACATGCCGATGAGGCCAACGCCGCCGCCGGTGGGATAGAAGACGGCGTCGGGGTACGTCCAGCCCAACTGCTCGACGAGTTCGTAGCCCATTGTCTTCTTGCCTTCGACGCGGAACGGCTCTTTCAGGGTGGAGATGTCGAACCAGCCTTCGCGCTGCGCGCCTTCGGCGACCATGCGGCCGCAGTCGGAGATGAGTCCGTCGACCAGCGTGACGTGCGCGCCGTAGGCCACGCCTTCGAGGTAGTTGGCCATGGGCACATCGCGCGGCATGAAGATGTGGGCCTCGATTCCCGCGGCGGCGGCGTAGGCGGCGAGGGCGCTGGCGGCGTTGCCGGCGGAGGGCGCGGCGAGCTTCTTCAGTCCATAATGGCGAGCCATGGTGACGGCCATGGACATGCCGCGGGCTTTGAAGCTGCCGGTGGGATTGTCGGCTTCTTCTTTAATGTAGAGGCCGGAATAGCGGCGGCTGGGAAGCATGGGCGTCTAGCCCTCGCCGAGGGTGACGGGGGCGGCGTCGGGGAGGACATTGGCGTAGCGCCACATGGACGGCTCGGCGCTGCAGGCGGGGCGGGTTGCGGTCTGCTTCAGCGTATCGAGGTCATAGCGGACGTAGAGGGATCCGGCGCAGGCGGGGCACACGGTTTGTGGAGTGTCTGCGGAGACGTGATGGTGGCAGCGGGCGCATTCGAGGTGGGCGATGGCGGGCACCCCTACAGGTTACAGGTTGCAGGTTACAGGTGACGGGCAGCTGAGAGCTGGGAGCCGGGAGGCAGGAGGCGCGGATGACATCACCCGTGATATCATCCAGCCATGAGGGTCGTCCTCGACACATCGGTTCTCATCGCCGCGCTTCGCTCCGGTAAAGGGGCCGCGGCAGAGAATCTGCGGATGGCACTCGTGGCGAACCTGACAATGCTCCTGGACTACACGCTGGCCTGCGAATATCGGGACGTGGCCCTCCGCCGTGAACATCTTGAGGCATCCGGCAAAAGCACTGAGGACACCGCCTTGGTACTCGATATGGTGGAAGCTGTGGCCGAGCCGGTTATGGTGATGGTTCGCCATCGACCCCTCTCACCGCATGTGAAGGATGACATGGTGCTCGATGTTGCAATCAATGGAGGCGCCGATGCCATCGTAACCTTCAATATCAGACACTTTCGCGAGGCAGCGAGGCGCTTCCATTTGCCGGTGCTGACCCCGGCGGAACTGTTGGAAAAATACAGGGAGAAAGGATGAGTATGCCCGTCAATCAGAAGAAGGCCCCGTTGAGCAAGTTTCCGCTTCGCCTGATGCCCTCGGTGCGCCGCGCCGCCGCAAATTTTTCAGAGAGAGAGGGAGTTTCGCTGAACCAGTTCATCAATGTCGCCGTGGCGGAGAAGCTCGCCCATCTTCAACACGAGGAATGGGTGGCGCGGCGGCCCAGGGCTTCCGAGAGCGCCATTGCGAAGGCATTGCAGATTCTCGACAGGTCCACGGGCCATCTTCCGGCAGAGGAAGACCGGCTCCCGAAAGGGTACGTCCCCGTACGACGGAAATATGCGGGACAGAAAGCCTCACGGAGCGCAAAGTAATCCAGGGTTTAGCTTGCGGCTTCCGCACCAGCGGTGCGTTTGGGGACGGAGGCTCGGCCCTGATCGCGGCGGTACTTCCAGATGCCAAAGACGATGGCGGCGGCGAGCAGGCCGAGGAAGGTGTAGAGAATCACGGACGACCATCCGGCGAGGTAATGATTGAACCAGCGGATGATGCGGCGGCCATAAATCAGAGAGAGGGCTGCTTCGGATCCGTAGCGCAGCGTCCGCGCAATGCCGATCGCGATGAAGAGTTGCCTGCGCGTGACACCCAGGGCTCCGGCGGCCAGCAGAAACGGGGTCAGCGGGATAGGCGGTGGCAGGACCGCGGCAAGGCAGACGCTCAGGATGCCGTGCGCTTTGACCCAATGTTTGATGCGGGAGGCGAGGCGCTTGCTGATGTGGCGATCGAGCATGGCCTCGCCGCCGTGTTTACCGGCCTTCCAGGTTAGCCAGGCGCCGATGAGGCCGCCGGCAATGGCGGCCGGGGCCAGCAGCCAGGGGTTCTCGCCATGGGCGCCGAGCACCAGGACGAGAATGTCGGTGCTGCCGGGGATGGGCAGCGGGATCGGGGCAGCGTCGAGAATTGCGACGATGAAAACGCCAGCGAGTCCGAAATGGAGAACCCAGGCAGGGATCAGGCGGCGATGCGCGGGGCGGGCGGCTGCTTTGGCGGCGAGGAACACGGAGGGTAAGACGCGGGTGGGGCGTTCCGGGTCGCGTGGGGAGCGCAGAATCTCAGAGAAAATGAATTTTGGGGGCATGGGGCAGCGCGCCGCATTCGACGCCGTAACGATAGAAGAGATCGAGACCGGCGAGGCATGGCTCGTCGAGCAGATACCAGATGTTTTCGGAGAGATAGGCGCGAATGGTCTCGCGCGGAACGGCGATGCGCGAGGACCATTCGTCGGCCAGGGCGTCGATGTGCCGGAGGCCGGCGTCGCGGGAGTGCTGAAAATCTTCGATGATCTGCGCAGGTGGGACGCGGGACGCAGCGACGGCCTCGGGCCGCACGGCCCAGAACGCGGAGACCCAGACGGTTTCGGTGAGGGTGTGCCACTCGTGCGCGAGGTCGAGGTAGAGAAGGCGTTCGCCGGTGCGGCGCTCACGGGCCTGGCGATCCTCGAGCGCATAGAGAGCGGGGTCGCCGATGAGCAGCGCGGCGTCGGCGGCCTGGAGCATGGCATCGAGGTCGGGCGCGTGCTCAATGAATTTCGGTTCAACCTGCCAGAAGCGCGTGAAGAGGATGCGCGTGTAGACGGCGGAGGTGCGCGAGGCGGTATCGAGGGCGACGCGGCCTACGCCGTCGATGCCGTCGGGATGGCGCACGACCAGAAGGATGGAGCGCACGCGATCGCGCGACGCGATGGCGCAGCCGGGGATGACGGCAAGCTGCGGCGTGAAGGCCAGGGCTGAGACGGGAACCAGTCCGATGTCGGCAGCGCCGGAGGCCAGCTTCGCGGCGCATTCGGCGGGGGTGTCGGAGGAAAGAGCGTAGCGTTCGGCGAGGCGCGAGCGGTCGGGTTCGTGCTCAAAGCTCCACATCAAAGGTGCGGGATTGAGAAAGCGGATGGCGGAGACGCGGAGGCGGTCGGGAGGCACTGGTTAGTGTAGCAATGTGGCCTTGGTAACCTCGGACAGGGCTGTTTTGCTTGACCTGCAGTGGAAGTGGATCGTAGTCTCCCGGCAGCGTCCCTGAAGGATGCGCATGCTGCGGCGCGTTTGGCCCGCGGGGAAACAGAGCTGCGATGAGTACAACCGCGCCCACTGTCGAGCATCCTGGGACGGTTTCGTTTGAGGAGCGCCATGCGTGGCTGGCACTGGCGCTGACGCCGGGCGTGGGGCCGCGCCGCATCCTGCGCGCGGTCGAGCGATGCGGAACTGCGGCACGTGTGCTGCAACTTCCGCTCACCGAACTGGAAGCCCTGCAGCTTCCTGCGCAATCGGCGCAGTTCATCGCATCGGGCGAAGCGGGGCACGCGGCGGATCAGGAGCTGGAGAAGCTGGCCACGACCGGCGCGACGATCCTGACGTATCACGACGAAGCGTATCCGGAGCGGCTGCGGGAGATTTACGATCCACCGGCGCTGCTGTGGGTGCGCGGCGATGCAGGGTTGCTTGCGCGGCCGAGCCTTGCGGTGGTGGGCACGCGGCATCCGACTCCCTATGGGACCGGCATGGCGGAAATGCTGTCCCGCGACCTGGCGCTGCGCGGGCTGATCATTCTGAGCGGCATGGCGCGCGGGGTGGATACGGCAGCGCACAAGGGAGCGCTCGCGGCGAAGCGGCCAACCATTGCCATCTGGGGCACCGGCGTGGACGTCATCTATCCAAAGGAGAACAAGTCGCTCGCCGAGCAGATGATCGCGGGCGGGGGAGCGATCCTATCGGAACTGCCGCTGGGGACATTTCCCGCGCCCCAGAATTTCCCGCGCCGCAACCGAATGCTGAGCGGGATGAGCGTCGGCGTGCTGGTGATCGAGGCGGCGGAGTACAGCGGGACGCGCGTGACCGCCCGCTGCGCGCTCGAACAGAACCGGGAGGTTTTCGCGGTTCCGGGCAACGTGACGACCAAGAACGCGTGGGGTCCTAACCTGCTGATAAAACAGGGCGCAAAGCTCACCTCGTGCTGGGAGGACGTGTGGGAAGAGCTGCCCACGCAGATCCGGATGGGGCTGGAGCAAAGCGAGGGATTTGCATCCGAGGCCACCTCTGAGGCATCGTTATTCGAGGAATCACCGCTGCCGCCCTCAGAGGCGCGCGTGCTGAGCGTGCTTCGCCAGGATGAAGCATTGCAGATGGATGAGATCCTCGAAAAGCTGGAGCCGGAACTGAGCTCTTCCGAGGTTTTCACAGCGCTGTTTGAGCTCGAACTGGCGGGACGCATACGACAACTTCCTGGAAAGAACTACGTCAGGAGCTTTTGAAGGACTGCGCGCGTCCCGTTGCATCTCTGGTGCGCGCTGCACCCCCGAACTATAGATTCGAAGCGGCGGGACGTGGTAGCTTCCGGAAAGAAGTGGGGAACTATGTGACCGGCGGGCGCGACACGCGTGCTGCCGTCGCGGTCTAAAGGAAACGATGGGTAAATCTCTGGTCATCGTCGAATCGCCTGCAAAGGCGAAGACGATCAACAAATACCTCGGCAAGGATTTCGAGGTGGAAGCCTCCTTCGGCCACATCATGGATTTGCCGAAGAGAGACATCGGTGTGGAGCTGGCGCACCGAACCTTCGAGCCGACGCTGGTCGTGTCTCCCGACAAAGAGAAGGTCGTCGCCAAGCTGAGAAAGCTGGCGGCGAAAGCCGACGCTGTGTATCTGGCGCCCGATCCGGATCGCGAAGGCGAGGCGATTGCCGCGCATCTGGAAATGCAGCTTCTCCCGGTGATGAAAGACAAGAGCCGGATCCGCCGCGTGACCTTTAACGAGATCACCCAGAAGGCGGTGCGCGCGGCGTTCGAGCACGCGCGGGATGTGGATGCAAATCTGGTGGACGCGCAGCAGACGCGGCGCGTGCTGGATCGGATCGTCGGCTATCAGATTTCGCCGCTGCTGTGGGATAAGGTGCGGCGGGGACTCTCCGCGGGGCGCGTGCAGACCGTCGCCGTGCGGCTGATCGTGGAGCGCGAAAAGCAGATTCAGGAATTCAAGCCGATCGAGTACTGGACCATCGACGCGATTCTGGAGTTGGAGAAGGACGCGAAGGCCAGCGGAGAGCCGCTGCTGCTGACAGCACGGTTTGTCGGCATCGACGGGGAACGGGCCAAGGTGGAAGGCGTGAGCGCGCCCGCGGTTCCGAACGAACAGGAAGCGCGCGCGATCATCAATGCCACAACTGCAGCGGCCTGGAGCGTGAGCTCGGTCGAAAGGAAAGAGCGGAAGAGCAATCCTTACCCGCCGTTCATCACCAGCACCCTGCAGCAGCAGGCCGCGGGGCGGCTTGGGTTCAGCGTGAAGCGCACCATGGGCGTTGCGCAGCGGCTGTATGAAGGCGTGGATCTGGGCGCGGAGGGCTCCGCCGGCCTGATCACCTATATGCGTACCGACTCCACGCGCATTGCGCCCGAGGCGATCGCATCGGTGCGGGAGTACATCGGCAAGAAGCTGGGGAACCAGTATTTGCCGGCGCAGCCCAACGCGTATCGCTCGAAGAAAGATGCGCAGGATGCGCACGAGGCGATTCGTCCCACCGATCCCGGAATGCACCCGAACAAAATCCGGCGCTACCTGAGCGATGAGCAATACAAGCTATACCAGCTCGTCTGGCAGCGCTTTGTGGCTTCGCAGATGCTGCCCGCGATTTATGACGTCACCACCGTCGAGATCGATGCCAGGAACAAGAAGACCTGGAACTTCCGCGTCTCGGGATCGGTGCTGAAATTCGACGGCTATCTGAAGATCTACGAGAACGATGAGGACGATGAGGAGGAATTGCCGGAGATCCCGAACGGGGCGCGGTTGACTCTGGCTACCCAGGAGCATCTGTCGGGGATCGCGGCGCAGGAGCGAGCGGCAAAGGTCGCCCAGGCCCGGAGAAAATACAACATCGACGTGGCCAAGATCGAGGCCCGGAATGAAGAAGCGGGTCCGGGCGACAAGAGTGAAGAGGCCCCTCCATTTGTGGAGCCGCAGATCGAGGTCGCGTCGCGGCCTTCCGCGGTGCACGCCGTCCAGAAGTTCACCGAGCCGCCCCCGCGCTACAACGAAGCATCGCTGGTGAAGGAACTGGAAGAACGCGGCATCGGCCGGCCGTCGACCTACGCGTCCATCATCACCACCATTCAGGATCGCGAATATGTCACGAAGGTCCCGCCAACGGGGCGGAGCGGCCGCTTCTTCCCGACAGAGATCGGCACGGTGGTGACGAATCTGCTGGTGGCGAATTTCCCCTACATCTTCGATACGCAGTACACGGCGAAGCTGGAAGAGGAGCTGGACGAGATCGAAGAGGGCAAGGAGAAGTGGACCGATCTGCTGAAGGGCTTCTATGGGCACTTTGAGGAGGAACTGAAGAGCGCCGAGAAGCACATGGAAAACGTGAAGCGGATGGAGAAGGCGACCGACGAGAAGTGCGATCTGTGCGGCTCACCGCTGGTGCTCAAGTGGGGAAAATTCGGGTCCTTCTACGCGTGCAGTGCGTATGCGAAGGAAAAGCCGGTGCCGATTGCTGCCACGAGCTGGAAGAAGGAACCGAAAAAGGTCCTGTCCAGGGTGGAAGCCCGGCTCAAATATCCGATGCTGGTGAAGACCACGGAGAACGACGAGTCGACCACCGTTGAAGTGAAGGACAAAGTTGAGCTGAAGGCGGCGCTCGAGAACGTCGTGGGCACAGGACGCAAAGTGACGGTGGAGCAAGTGAGCTGCGGCTTCACCAAAGAGCACTTCGAGGCGAAGCCCGATCTGCAGTCCGGCGACACGCAGAATGGGCCAGCCGAGGAGTATTGCGAAAACTGCGGCAAGGTGATGGTGCTGCGGCGCGGACCCTTCGGCGCCTACATGGCCTGCCCGGACTACAACGCCGATCCACCCTGCAAGACGGTGCGGCGGCTCAGCCAGAAGCAGCAGCAGAAGCCGGCGGTGCCGCTGGATGAGAAATGTCCGAAGTGCGGCAAGCAGCTGGTGCTGCGCAGCGGAACCTATGGCGAATTTGTCTCCTGCTCCGGCTACCCGAAATGCAAATACATCAAGCAGAACCTGATCGAGGGCCTCAAGTGCCCGAAGTGCGGCGAGGGCGACATCGCCGAGCGCAAGGCACGCACGGGGAATATCTTCTGGGGCTGCACGCGCTATCCGAAGTGCAATTTCACCTCGAATCTGAAGCCGGTTGCGCAGAGTTGCCCGCAATGCAAATCGCCCTATCTGGTCGAGCGAGTGGTCGATGGGGGCCTCTATCTGGTTTGCCCCAACAATAAGGAGATGATGCCGAGGCGTCGTCCACGGAAGGGCGAGACCGCGGCCGATTTGGAAAATGCTGTCGAGTGCGGCTTCTCCGAGCGGATTGGGGATGCTCCCGTGCCTGCGCCGATTCCGACAGCGGCCACTCACGGTCCGGTGGTAGAAGAAGAGCAGCCGGTCGGGTGAAACAGGTTACAGGTTACAGGTTACAGGTTACGGGTTATAGGTTATAGGTTATTGGTTATAGGTTACGGGTTATAGGTTGCGGGTTATAGGTTGCAAAGAAAAGGACCCGCCGCAGCGGGTCCTTTTGGGTTGAGTATTGATCGCCAACTACGGCATGTAGTAGCGGAAGGACGTCCAGAACATGCTGTCGATGCCCCTGGCGCCGCCGCCGGGGTTGGTGGTGCCGCCCGCGCCGGACCAGATGTCGCGCTCGAAGCGGGCGTACTGGAGACCGAAGCGCATTCTGCCCTTCGGACCGTTGTAGAAGTTGTACCAATCGCCAAAGGTGAACTCCTGCACGTCCTTGTTCTGGTTGCCGCAGCTGCCGGGCGTGGAGGGGTCGAAACCGGTTCCACCGCCGCCATAGGTGTTGTTCGTGCCACCGGGCGCAGGCTCCGTGTTGCAGCCGGTCATGGAGGTCAGCGGCGAACCGTAGCCTTCTTTGCCGACGTAGTCGCGATAGACGTAATCGCCACCGTAATTGAAGTACAGCATGAGCCGCGACGTCGGATTGAGTTCGATCGTGCTCAGCGCGGAAAAGGCCTTCAGAGGGTCAATCTCGCCGTCCGGGCGCAGAGTGATGTCGGCAATGGTGGAGGAGCCATAGCGTCCCACACCCTTGCCGTAGAGGCCCTTCAGGCCAACGGTGAACTTCTTCGTGCCGAGGGGAACGCGGAAACCGCCGCCGATACCTGCGCCAGGCGCCACATCGTTATAAGCGCCCGTCGTGTTGCCCGTGCAGGCCGTCCCGGTGATGCTGGTTCCGGTAACGGTTGTGTTGGCGCAAACTTCATTGGGATAGACGCGGTCACGGAAATTGCGCTCGATCCCGAAGATTTCCCAATGTCCCCAGCCCGGCTCGAAGGCTATCTTGCCGACGAAGTCCGGGGTGTAGTTGTAGGAGTAATTGGCGGTCGCGTTATAGAGCCCGCCGCCGACGCCTGCGGAGCCGATGAGAAGGTTCAAAGGAAGGCTGCTGCCGGCCGGGTTCAGGGTTTCAGCATTTTCCGCCGATGCACCGAGCCAGAAGTGGTTGGCGAAGTTTTTGGTGACGCGGAAGCTGTACTGGCGCGTCCATACGAAACCGGTGGTGTACTGGGAGTCGATGGTGGCGGGCAGAATTTCGCTGCCACGGGTCTCGCCCTGCGTGGTCTCAGTGGCCAGCGACCAGCCCTGGCCACCGGAAACATCCCAGCCGTTGCTGAATAGCGCATCGGTCCACAACTGACGCTGGCGAAGCACGTAGCTGTTGGACTGGTTGTTGTTGGAGGTGATGCCGGCGCCCAGCCAGTCCATCTCGTAGTAGCCGCTCAGCGTCGAGCCGCCGAGCTTGCCGGTAGCCTTCAAAGCCAGGCGCGACTGACGGCCGGTTCCGAAGAACTCACTCAACTGTGCGTTGTCGGAATTCTGCAACGGAACACTGGTAAAGGGAGTATTGATATCGCTGCCCGTCGCCCCCTGGCGCCACACCGTTTCGGCCGCGATGAAGCTGCCGGCGGGGGAGAGCGTGATGCCCTTGTAGTGGATCGCCTCGGGGTTCTCGATCGCCTTCTTCGTGTCCGCCTGCTGCTGCTGGATGGTGCTGGCGATGGAGACAGCGTTGGCTTTCAGATCTGTGACCGAGGTCTGCAGGCTGGAAACCGCGTCGGCGTTGGCGGAGAGGGTTTGTTGCTCGGCAGTCGCCGCAGCCTGGGCTGCCTGCGCGGACGCCTGGGCCTGGGCCGCAGATTGCTGCGCCGACTGCAGCTGCGCGTCACGGTCGGAGAGCTGCTGCTTCAGCGAGTCGATCTGGCCGCGATCGGATTGCTCCTGCTGCCGCAGCTCTTCGATTTGCGCTTCCACGCTCGGTCCCTTCGGCGCGGCAGGTTTCTTGTGATGCACCTTCGTGGGCGAACTGGCCGCGGTCTGCGCGTAACCGCCGGCAACCGCCATGGCCAGCGCCAGGATGGCAAGCGCCTTCAATTTGTTGGTCATTCAGCCTCTCAGGGGTTGGAAATGTGTAAGTAGTGCATTGCAGCGGGGGGAATGCCCGGGTTCTGAGCGTGGCCGGAATTGAAGCGGCGAGAATCGCGCGCTCCCTTCCGAACAGGCCCACAGCTACCCACTGCGCATGGTCGCAGGCAATTGTGAACGCTCAGAGAATTTGCGGTGAATGTTCGGGGAAAAGCCCTGCGGAGAGACGGGGAACTTCGTGAAGGGTCAATAGCTTACGGGAGCCGTGAGCGGCATTGGCGTGACATGCCGGTTTAAACAGCTACAGGCAAAACAGGGGCGTGCATGCGCGTTGGTTCGAAGTCTTCACGGTTGCGCCGGGTGTTTCCCGGCGGCGATCAGGTTGGCCAGCAGCCGGTAGGCTCCGGGAACGGCTTCCGGAAGCTGCCGGTAGACGGCATACGCCATATAGAAGTAGTTTCCCTTGCCGTAGTGGGCGTAGAGCAAGCCGCCCTGCTGGGGATCCTGGCCGGGGTCGTGAACCTGGGTGAGTGGCGTGTACTGCGAGGACCACGATTCCAGAAAAGAGTGACCGCGCTCCTCAACCCAGCCGTCGAAATCGGCGGAAGTGATGTGGTTCGGCCAGGTGAACACGGCGTTATTGGGATCGAGAAGAGTCACGGGCGCATGTTCGTCGACGACCTTTTCGGGATTGCGTCCCAGCGTCAGCGGATAGGGGGCAGGGAACTGGACGCTCTGATACTGGACCAAAAGAGTGCCTCCGTTGCGAACGTAGGCGAAGAGACGCTGCGTGGCCGCGGTCAGATCGGGACGTGAGGAATAGGCTCGGATGCCGACGATGATGGCGTCGTAAGTCGACAAATCGCCCTCGGCCAGCTCTGTCGCCGTGAGCAGGTGGGGTTGCACGCCGATTTCTTCGAGCGCCTCGGGGACATCGTCGCCCGTGCCCATGATGTAGCCGATGTTCAGGTCGGGCGGCACCATCACGTCGACGGCGCGCAGACGGTAGCTGGCCGGGCGATACAGATAATAAGGACGCAGCCCTGGATATCCAACGACGGTTAAGCCTTCCGTAAAGCGGGTGCTCCCGATTTCCGCGGCCACGCCGATGTTGTAGTCCTGTCCGGTGAGCTGGCTGGGATGCAGCGTGAACCGGATCGCCTGGCTGCTGTCAGCCGCGAGGTGAAACGGTGCTTCGGTAGGGTCGGCAGTCCAACCGTCCGGCAGAGTCAGGCGCACGGCGCCGTCCGCGTTGTCTTGCTGCTGGTTGCTCACACTCACGGCGAAGGGGACCGTCGAGGTGCCGAGCGGCACGACGCCCGCTTGCGCTCTGAGATTCACCGAGACTTGCGGTACGACCGCCAAGGGCTGATAAACGCCGCCGATCCCGTGGACGCGATGAACCGTCTGCACTACCTGGCCGAGGCGAATGGGAACGCCCATGTATTTGAACTCCGCCCAGCCGGCCAGCGGATAAGGCGCGAAGGGCAGAGTCAGCCAGCGGGGATCATTGATGTCGTAATACGGCTGCTCGGTATTGGGGCGGGTGAAGTACGGGCGCGTGACGGCAGCATTGCGCGGAACGTACACGCGGAAAATAGCGTCGCCGGAATTGCTTGAGACCGCGTCGAGACCGGGCGCGCCGATGCGGGTGATCTCCCAAACGCTGCCGTCGGGCTGATCGAGCCAGGTGCGGGAGAGCTGCAGACCCTCCGCCGAGGGTCCCCAGAAGGGCGCCGCGGTGACGTGCACGCGTACATCGATTTCCGATCCCGGCGTGACGGCGGTGATCGTGTCCTCGGGCACCGTGGGTGGCCCGAAGTTGGCTCCGTTCGCGGCGCGTGGCATCACCAGCGCGTTCACTTCGAGCCCCAGCGACTCCGCCAGCGCCGTGTTGAACTGCGCCAGCTTGATGTTGAGCTCGTGCACCACGTTGGCCTTGTCGTCAGCGTTCAACCCGCTCGCGTTGACCCACTCGATCAGCTGCTGCGTCACCTTGTAACCGGTGGCCAGCTCCGGCGCAATCTTTTCCGGATGGGCGGGCCAGTCGCTGTGCAGCGCCGTAGCGACGTGGTGATGGATGTCATTCAGGGCCGCGACCAGAGGCGCGGTGTTTCCGGAGTGAACCAGCGACGCGATCCCCGGGAGCGTCGTGTCGATGCCGTCAAAGAAGGATTCTTCCTTGTCCGCCGTTTTCACCGAGGATCCATAGCGGTGATAGCCAACGCTGAACGGCCCAGGCAGGGGCAGCGTACCGCCGCCATTCTGCGACTTCTGCTCGCTCCATCCGGTACGGGCAATCTGTGAATACGACTCGCCGAGGACCGGATCCCAGGTGCCTTCGGGAATCTCCAGCGTCGCGCCGGGAAAGGTTTCGCTCCACTGCTTCGCCACATAGTCGTAGAAACGCGCGGGCGACCATTTGTTCGTCGCGTAGTCGAAGATGCCTTTGCTGCTGGGCGCGAAGAACGGGACCCGCGCGTAGACCTTCAATGGAGACCACGGACGCAGCCCGGCGGCGATCTGATCCGGGCATACTTTGGGATCGCCGGCCGCCGTGAACGCCTGTTCGTTGACCTCGCCTGAAACCTGATGATGTCCGTGGCCGTCGGTGATGTTCCCGGTAAAGGTCGATGCCAAAACCAGCGGGTGATATTCCCGAACGGCGCGCACCACGTCGCAGAGAACGCGATCGTGTCCCCATTGCTGGTGAGCTTCGTCAATGGTTTTCGAGAAGCCGTAATCGGCGACGGTGGCGAAGAACTGCTCTGAGCCCGAATACTGGTCGGCCAGCACCAACTCGTTGGTGCGGATCAGCCCCAGCTCATCGTAGCTCTCGCCGGACATGGCATTTTGTCCGCCCTCGCCGCGCGTCAGGGTCACGATAGCCGTGCGGGCTCCGGCGCCACGCGATTCATAGGCCAGCATGCCGCCGTCCTCATCGTCAGGATGGGCAACGATGAACATGAGGCTGCCCCAGGTGTCGAGCTTGCGCAGGGTCTGCGCCAGGCCGTCGGCGCCACGGTCTTCCGGGAGGGTCTGGGCATCGGGGGACGCGGCAATCTGCGTGCGCCACGGAACGGCCTGCGCGGAGGCGGCCAGGGCCACCGCACAGGTGAGCAGGAGCGCGGAAGCACTGCGGACGGGGTGGGGTTGAACTGGGTTCTGGAGAGACATGAGTCCTGAATTGCCAGTGTAATCGTGACGCGATTTGATACAAAGGCTGAACATGGCCTCAGACCCTGTTGAACCCGCCAGACCGGACCCCACTGCCGACCAACCCGGCCAGTCCAGTCAGCCGCATCTACGCCCCAGCGCGCCAACTGCAGGCGCGCCGGGGACCCCACACCTTGAACGCCGCATCGGCCTGGCCAGCGCCGTCACGCTGAACATGATGTACATGATCGGCGTCGGGCCGTTCATCACCCTGCCCCTCATCGTGGCCGCCATGGGCGGATCGCAGGCGCTGCTGGGCTGGCTGTTAGGCGCGGCGATCGCGGCCTGCGACGGCCTGGTGTGGGCTGAACTGGGCGCGGCCATGCCGGAGGCCGGCGGATCGTACGCCTTTCTCAGGGAGATTTATGGGCGCGAAGGCGCCGGCCGCTTCGTCTCTTTTCTCTACATCTTTCAACTCGGCTTCAGTGCGCCCCTGTCGATCGCTTCCGGCTGCATCGGATTTGCGGAGTTCGCCTCGTTTTTGTTGCCCGGGCTCCGTCACCCGATCTTTGCCGTCTGGCCCAACGGCGTTCACTGGACGAGTGTGCTGGCGGCGGGCACCTGCGCGGTTATCGTCGGCTTGCTGTACCGCGACATTCGCGCCATCCTGCGCACCGCCTGGGTCCTGTGGGCGGGCGTGATGGCGGCCATGGCCATCGTCTTGTTCGCCGGACTCACGCATCTTCATCCAGCCCTTCTGCGAGTGTCGCCTCATGCCTTCAGCTTTTCCCCCGCCTTCTTCGCCGGCCTGGGATCCGCAACGCTGATCGCCACCTACGACTACTGGGGCTACTACAACGTCTGTTTTCTCGGCGGCGAAGTCCGCAATCCCGGCAAGACCATCCCGCGCGCCGTGTTGATTTCGATCGCTGTCGTAGCAGTTCTCTACATCGCCATGAATATCAGCGTGCTCGGAGTGATGCCGGCGCACCAGATGGGACGCACTGTTGTGGCGGAGATGGTGGCGCGCACGCTGGGTCCCCGAGCCGCCGTGCTCATTGCCTGCCTGATCATGTGGACGGCTTTCTCCTCCGTCTTCGCCTTGCTCATGGGATATTCCCGCGTGCCCTACGCCGCCGCCCTCGATGGGAACTACTTCCGCGTGTTTGCGCACCTGCATCCCAAAAGGAATTTCCCGGATTTTTCGCTGCTTGCCCTGGGCGGAGTGGCGATGCTTTTCTGCTTCCTGCGCCTGGCCCAGGTGATCGCCGCGCTGGTTGTCATCCGGATCGTGCTGCAGTATCTGTTGCAGCAGGTTGGGGTGATCCTGCTGCGCGTGCGGCAGCCGGAGATGCCGCGGCCGTTCCGCATGTGGTTCTACCCGCTGCCGCCGCTGGCCGCGCTGGCGGGATTTCTCTTTATTCTGTTCTCACGCACGCAGGGGATGCGGGACCTGATCTATGCCGCTGCGATTGCTCTGGCCGGCAGCATCCTCTATCTGCTGCGGGCGCGAAAGCGCCACGAATGGCCGTTTAGAATCGAACCGTCGGAGGCGAGGTGAATCATGGTGGAGTTGTCGGTGACAGATGGCAAGCTGGTGCTCCATGTGCGTGGAATCGATCAGCTCTGGGCGCTGAAAAGCACGCTTGAAATTCCTCTGCAGCACATCGCTGGCGTTCGCGCCGACCCCAACATCGCGCGTGGCTGGTGGCACGGCTTGAAGCTGATCGGATCCGACATTCCCGGCGTCCTGCACGCCGGAACCTTCTATCAGCAAGGCCGGATCATCTTCTGGGACGTTCACCATCCCGACAACACCATCGTGATCGATCTCCGCGACGAGCGCTACGGCCAATTGGTCGTCGAGGTGGCTGACCCTGAAGCTGCCGTGCAGCTCATCCAGCCGTATTGCCAGGGGGAGTAGGCGGTGAAGGCCTTCGTTCTCGCCGGGGGGCAAAGCACCCGCATGGGCCGCGACAAAGCCCTCCTCGCAATCGACGGCCGCCCGCTGGTGGAGCACGCGCTCGACTTGCTTCGCAGTTTGGGTTTGAGTCCGCGCATCTGCGGGTCGCGCTCCGATCTGGTGCGCTTCGCCGAGGTCGTGCCGGACAACTTCCCGCAATCCGGACCCCTTGCTGGTATCGAAGCGGCCCTCGCGACTTCGGACAGCGAGCTGAATCTCTTTGTTCCTGTCGATCTGCCCGGTCTGCCTCCTGGATTTTTGCAGTGGATGATGACGCGCGCTGAGAGGAGCCAGGCGATTGCCACGATCCCGCGCTACGGTGGCCGGTTCCAGCCGCTTTGCGCGGTTTACAGCCGGCGCCTGCTCGACGGACTGCGCCGTTCCCTGGCGACGGGCGACTGCAAAGTGATAGTCGCCCTGCACGAGGCGGCCGCGTGCCTGGGCGAGGCGCTCGATGCGTTTGACGTGGAGTCAGTCGCCTCCGCGTTGCCCCCGGCTGAGTGGCCGTCGCATCCACCCCTGGCGGACTGGTTCCGCAACGTGAATACTCCGGCGGATTACGAATCGCTGCGCGCGGCGCTGGAGCAAAAACCCGCCATCCACTAAGCTGAAACAGACGAGGCAACCGAACCGCGTGGGCAACTCCTCCGACCCGCCTATTGAAGTCATAGCCGAATCCAACGGTCACTCCGACCGCCAGCCCTACATTGCTTTTGAGAACGTCTCGAAGTCCTTCGGTAGTTTGCACGTGCTCAAGGACATCAACTTTCACGTGATGCCGGGCGAAACTCTGTGCATCCTCGGCCGTTCCGGTGTGGGCAAGTCGGTTTCGCTGCACCTCATCATGGGTTTTCTGCGTCCCGACTCCGGGCGCATCCTCGTCGCCGGCGAGGACATCACGCAGTTCACCGAACAGCAAATGCAGACGGTGCGCCGCAAAGTCACCATGGTTTTCCAGAACGGCGCGCTCTTCGATTCGCTCACCGTCGGCGAGAACGTCGCCTTCCCGCTGCGCGAAGGCCGCGGCCTCTCCGAGGATCAGATCCAGCAGATCGTCCGCGGGCTGCTGGAGATGGTGGGCGTCGCCGAGATGATCGACCTGCTGCCGTCGGACCTCTCCACCGGCACCAAGCGATCGGTGGCGATTGCGCGCGCCCTGGCCGCGGAGCCGGAGGCGGTTCTGTACGACGAGCCCACCACCATGGTCGATCCGCTGATCGCCCGCCTGCTCGGCAACCTCATTCAGAAGCTCAGGAATCAGCTGCGCCTGACCAGCATCGTGGTGACCCACGATATGCGCTTCGCGGAGCGGCTCGCGGATCGCGTGCTTTTCCTGCATCAGGGTCGAGCCGAGTTCTTCGGCACCATGGAGGAAATGAAGAGCTCCAGCGATGAGGTACTGCGCCAGTTCCTGGAGCTCGACACGCTGGTCCTGCCGCAGCTCTGACGGGGTCTGCTCTGGCTTATGGAGAAGGGGGCCGCGCCGCGCGCTGGTCGCGCACCGGGAAATTCACCGGCAACGCGAAGAGCTGCGGATCGGGCGGCCCTGCATCGAGGTCGCTGACCGTAAACGTCTGCGTACCGAAAAGCGGATCGGTGCGGATCGAGAGCAGGTTGACCGCGAGCTGTTCCGACCGCCATGTTTCGCTGGTCTTGACCACGGGCCGGTCGTTGCCTACAGCTCCGGGATTCAAAGTAGTGGTCACACGGGTCCCCATCGTGTCCACTCCGGCGATCATGCGGGTCCCGAGGCTCTCGGTCTGCGAAAAGCCACGGTCGCCGGGGAGCGGTCCACTGGAAGGCGACGGAGCCGTGGCCGCCGCAAGATCGCGCGCCGGATCGTAGCGCAGCAGTTCGCAGACGCGGGCGATCATGTTGCAGTTGTAAAGCGTGCGCGTATGCGCGTCGGCGATCTGAATCCACTGCAGGCGCGATGCAATGTCGCCGTTTTTGGGAACCAGCGCCCAGCGCTCCTCATACAACTGGCCCTGAGCGTCGCGCGCAATCCGGCGCTGATTGATCAGGGTGATCGAAGCACCGTCGGGCGTGTAGCGCACCCATTCGGTGATCAGGGTAGCCGTGAACGGCTCGTGGGGAATCGGCGGGACGACGATGCTTTCCAGCACCTCGCGCACGCCGCCATCCTGCGCGGGAATGACACCCCGCGTGGGAGCGGTCGACGGCTCCGGAGTGGGCGCCTGCTGCGCGGGAAGCACAGGCCGGCTCGGAGTCGGCCATTGCTGCGCGCAGGCTGTCGAAACCGCACACAGCAAAGCGATCAGCCAGAACTTGCGAGCGAGCACAGCAACCCTCCGGGTTTCGCCAGAATGCTATGTTGAAATGCCGCGCAGGTCAACGGCGGGGTCAGAGAACCTCCACCGTCGCTCTCGATCCGGCTGACGCGAGTGCACGATCCCGGGTCACAAGGGGCGCATCCAGCGCCTCGGCCAAGGCCAAATAAGCCGCATCGTAGGCCGTGAAGTTGTGCCGCAATTGCCAGATGCGCGGCAGCAGGACCTGGTGCGGATAGCGGTGAACTGCCAAATGAGCCAAATCGTCAAGCGCTTCACTGCCGCGGTCGGCACTGAGGGCGCCTGTGCGTACGTAACGCCTCAGTACCTGCGCGACTTCGACATCGAGCAGGTGCGGAGCGCATAGAACTTCGCTGAGAGCGAAAATTCGCTGGTTGATGCGCAGGGAAGCTGTTGTTTGCAGGAGAACTTCGAGGATCGCCGAGGCATCGACGACAATCAACGGTTCATCCTCTCCGCGCGCACAGCTGCGGCGGGTGCCGGACGAGGCTGCACTGGTTGCCGTCCCGCGAGCCTGGCCTTGATCTCGTCCAGGGTGGGACGTTCGAGAGACATGCGCAGCTCACGGAGCAAATACTCCGAGAGAGACATGCCTTCCAGCGCGGCTCGCGCTTTGAGGGCACGATGGACGTCGGAGGGGACGTTGCGGATCTGGACCATGGAGGACATGGAATCAGTATACTCGCATGCGAACCGCATGTGAGTAGTGGTTTCACATGGCGTGCATACGGCGATGTCTGACAAGCCAGCGTCCTCCGCGTCGTTGCTACACTAAAAGAGTGAAGGTCGCGCTCGCCCAGATCGATCCCACCATCGGCGATTTCAGCGGAAATACCGCAAAAATCCTCGCATTTACACGCAGAGCGCAGCAGGGCGGCGCTCGTCTGGTGCTGTTTCCCGAGCTGGCGATCTGCGGCTACCCGCCTGCCGATCTGCTCGAGAAGCCCGCGTTCGTTGCGCGCTGCGGCGAGGCTCTGTGCGAGATTGCCCGCGCCACGGCCAGGGATCCCATCGCAGTGATCGCCGGGTACGTGACCGCGGCTGAACCGGGGGCAGGGAAGCACGTGAGGAATTCCGCCGCGCTTGTCCGCCAGGGCCACGTGGAGTTCGTGCAGTCGAAGATGTTGCTCCCCTACTACGACGTGTTCGACGAGCAGCGCTACTTCGCGCCCGCCGCGCGGCAGAGCCTCTGCGACATCGATGGGCAGCCCGTGGCGCTTACGATTTGCGAGGATGCCTGGAACGACAAAAGCTTCTGGGAGAACCGTCTCTACACCGTGGATCCTGTCGAGGAGCTGATGAAGCAGGGCGCGTCGCTCATCCTCAACATTTCCGCCTCGCCCTGGTGGCGCGATAAGCGCGCGCTGCGCAAAGAAATGCTCGCGGCCATCGCGAAGCGGCACCGCGTGCCGGTGGTGATGGTGAATCAGGTGGGCGGCGACGACAGCCTGGTCTTCGATGGATCGAGCCTGGTGATTGCGCCCAGTGGTGAAGTGATCGCCCAGGCAAAGAGCTTCGAAGAGGATCTGATCTTCGCGGACCTCGATGCGCTTACCGGCGACATGCGCGAGCAGCCCGGCGACGAAGACGACGCCATGCTGGAGGCTCTCACCTTGGGTACCCGCGATTACGTGCGCAAATGCGGATTCTCGAAGGTCGTGATTGCGCTGAGCGGCGGCATCGACTCCGCGCTGGTCGCGGTGATCGCCGTACGGGCTCTGGGAGCGGAAAACGTCACTACACTCGGCATGCCCAGCCCTTATTCATCTCCCGGATCCATCGACGACAGCCTGCAGCTGGCGAAGAATCTCGGCATTCGCTACGAGGTGGTTCCCATCGACGAGATCTTTGGCGGATTCAACCATGCTCTCGCGCCGGTGTTCGCAGGCCGGCAACCGGACATCACCGAGGAGAACGTTCAGTCCCGCATCCGCGGCGCGCTGCTGATGGCCTTCTCGAATAAGTTCAACGCGCTGGTTCTGACCACCGGAAACAAGAGCGAGATGTCCACCGGCTACTGCACGCTGTACGGCGATATGGTGGGCGCGCTCGCCGTGATCGGCGATGTCTTCAAAACGCGGGTCTACGATTTGTGCCGGAGCGTGAATCGCGAAAGGGAAGTGATCCCTCGGGCGATCCTGGAGAAACCACCCTCGGCGGAGCTGCGGCCCGGGCAAAAAGATACCGACTCGCTGCCGCCCTACGAAGTGCTCGACCCGATCCTTGAAGCGTACGTCGAGCATTATGAGTCGCCAGAGAATATCGCGGCCGAGCGCGGGCTCGATCTCGAAATGGTGCGGGCGGTCGTCAAAATGGTCGAGCGCAGCGAATACAAGCGGCAGCAGGCGGCGCTGGTGCTCAAGGTCACTCCGAAGGCCTTTGGGATGGGCCGCCGATTCCCCATTGCAGCTAAAGTACAAGTTTAAGAATCAATCCGAAAGGACTCTATGCAGCTTCGTTCCATCGCCTGCGCAATGTTTGCGCTCCTCCTTGCTCCAGCTCTGTGCCTCGGGCAGACCGACCAGCCTTCCGCGCCCACGCCGCAAGCGGCACCCTCCGCACCCACCCCGCAGGAGGCGCCTGCCGCACCGGCGCCGCCGAGCGCGACCGGTGAGCCGCAGTTTCCGCCCGTGGACGCCTCCAACTTCACGGCAACCGCGCCCACCAAAGCTGACGTTGAGTCGTTCCTGAAAACGTCGTGGGGCTACGATGCGAACCGCGTGTGGGAGGTCTACGGCATCCAGAAGACCGCGGCGCCCGGCGTCAGCAAAGTCACGATCTTCGTCGCTGAGAAACAGGGTGGGCAGCAGATCGCGACCCTGAACTTCTTCGTCACGCCCGACGGCAAGCACCTGGTTACCCAGGACGCGATCCTCGATTTCGGAGCGAAACCGTTCGAGAACAACTACCACGTTCTGCAGGAGAGCGCGAATGGTCCTTCGCTGGGCGCCGCCGGCAAGCAGTTCGAGCTCGTCGAGTTTGCCGATTTCCAGTGCCCGCACTGCAAAGACGCGCAGCCGATTGCAGAAAGGCTGCTGCAGGATTTCCCCCAGGCGCATTTTGTCTTCGAGAACTATCCGCTCGTGAATATCCATCCGGAGGCGTACACGGCGGCCGCCTGGGGAGCTTGCGTGGCGCAGCAGGGCAACAGCGACGCATTTTTCAAATATGCGGAATCGGTCTTTGCCGCGCAGAATGACCTGGCAGGTCAGGGTGCGGCGCAGGCGCTGAGAAATGCGGCCACCGCGGCCGGCGCCGATCCGGACAAGGTTGCGGCCTGCGCCGATTCGCCGGCGGGCAAGAGCGCGGTCGATGCCTCGATGCGGCTGGGACAGGAGCTGAATATCAATGAGACGCCGACGCTTTTCATCGATGGGCGGGCGGTGCCCATGATGGCCGTCTCCTATGAGCAGCTGAAGACCATCATTGGGTACCAGTTTTCGCTCGATAAATAGACTCACAGAAGGGAGGAGCCAATGCCCGTAGAACCTGCTCTGGATCCGGCGCGCACCGCCGTGCTCAGCATGGATATGCAGGCCGGGATCGTCTCCATTTATGCCGGAGACCAGCAGGACGCGTTTACCGCTCGCGCGGCCGGCGTCCTGGGGCGATGCCGGGATCGCGGCGTCACCGTCATCCACGTGCAGGTCGGTTTTCGGCCCGGAATGCCCGAGATCAGCTCACGCAATGCACTCTTCGCCGCCATTCGAACTTCCGAGCGGCACCAGCAGCTCTTCAAGGGAGACGCAGGCAAAATTCATCCCGCGGTCGCGCCCGTGGGCGAAGACGTCGTCATCGTCAAGCACCGCATCAGCGCGTTCACGGGAACGGATCTCGACATGATCCTGCACGCGAAGGAAATCGACACGCTCGTCCTGTTCGGAATCGCGACCAGCGGCGTGGTTCTCTCCACGCTGCTCGATGCCGATTATCGGGCGATCGTGATCAAAGACTGCTGCGCGGATCAGGACGCGGATGTGCACAGCGTTCTTCTGGAGAAGGTTTTTCCGCGCCGCGGTACTGTGGTGACTTCTGCCGAGTTGCTGGAGAGCCTGGCGGGCTGAGGGACTGTGCGCGAAGACTCGCGAGGTCTGGAAACCCAGGGTGCACCCGATCAAAATCTGTCGACAAATCCTGGCTTTCCGATCAGTTTCCGGAGGATACGCGTGCGCCGGCATGTGGAAATCGGTGAGGTTTTCACGCTCAGGAAGCCGGTTCCGGAGCCATTGGGCGGAGTACCCAGAGAGGAAAGCGTCCTTTCAAGGCTGCAGGACATCTAACTGATATCGATGTAGTTAGTTTTTGGGTGCGCCCACACGATTGGGCACTTTCCTCTTGATTTTCATAGAAAATATCCCTATAATCGTAAAGGTTTGTGACTTCCCGGTGATGTCAGTATGCGGGCTCCCGGATTTTCGGTACGTCACTTTCAATAGCAGAGGGTAAAACATACATGGCAAAGCGTCGTGGTAATCCCAACTGGGGCAAGCCGGAGCCGATTGGACCGGTCGTCCCCACCGTGACTTCCTTTGAGCAGGTGGTCAAGGAGTTTAAGCTCACCCCGGATCAGTACATCCGCTCTACTCGTCTGCGCGAGTGGGCTCGCCGCAACCGCAACTCGAAGTACATCCCCGAATCGCTGCTGGAAGCCTGGGGCTTCGAGATCGAATCGACACTCTGATCCGCTCGGTGAAACGAGCAGTATCCAGACGCCGCCTTCGGGCGGCGTCGTTGTTTTTGGGGTGGATGATTCGCCTGGGCTCGCTCCGTGATCTTCTTGGCCGCGCGCACGTCCCCGTGGCATGATGCAGTCCATGGCGACCCGGCCACCGCTTGCGGCGCTGCTTTCCTTCGCGCTGGTTGCATTCACGATTGAATTCGACAACGAGTCGGATCACCGCCTCCCGCACAGGACCACGAAGTACGGCCCGAGCGCTGGGGCGAGCGGCGGACCATGGCTGGTCTCCATGGTGATGTGGTTCAACTGCATGCGCTTCGTCACGGAGGAGGGAATCGCCGCCCGTGAAGTGGAGCGTCTCGCCCGCACCCGCACCAACTGGGACGGTATGCGGCGATGGGGCTACGTCTTCTTCGAGCTGGATCCGGCGGACAAGCGGCCCAAACCGCCGCAGTCGGCTCTGCTGGTCCGCGCGACCGCCAAAGGCCGCATGGCGCAGAAACTATGGGCCGCGTTGATCCCCGCGGTCGAGGAGCGCTGGCGCAAGCGATTCGGCGGGGCCATGATCGACAGCCTGCGCAGCGCCCTGGCGGCCGTGGTGAGCCAGCTCGACGCTAATCTGCCTGACTGTCTCCCCATCCTGAAATTCGGGCTCGTCAACGACGGCCCCAAGGGTCAGAAATCCGCGTCGGTGGGGACCGACGTCTCCTCACTGCCGCTGCCGGCGCTGCTGGCCAAGGTTCTGCTGGCGTTCGCGCTCGAATTTGAGCGGGAGTCCGACGTATCGCTGGCCATTTGCGCCGACGTGCTGCGCGTCGTCGATGAAAAGGGAACTCCGGTCCGCGACCTTCCCATGCTCGGTGGAATTTCGAAGGAAGCGGTCGCCATGGCGCTGTCGTTTCTCACGAAGCGCGGGTTCGCCAGGGTTCAGACCGCCGGCCGCGTGAAGACGTTGCTCCTTACCTCTGCAGGCGTGCAAGCGCACGCGGACTACCTGCGTTTGTTGAAGGCGATCGAGAAGTGCTGGGTCACTCGTTACGGCGCAAAAACAATGCAAGGGCTCAGCGATGTCCTCGAGCGGATTGCAGGAGACGGCACGGCGGAAGGATCACCGCTGTTTCAAGGATTGGAACCGTATCCCGAGGGCTGGCGTGCAAAGGTGCGGAAGCCCGATACGCTTCCGCATTATCCGATGATGCTGCACCGGGGCGGTTACCCCGACGGCAGCTGAATCCAAAAAGGCCCCAGGTTCAGCGGCAGTTCTTATGTCTGATAACAGATATTCTGTTAACTAAGCCCCACGCCCGGCCAAACTAGTCGTCTTTTTCGCCCCAGGCTCCGCTGGCGGCCTGTACTGAGAGCGCGATGCGGTTCCCCACTCCCACCTTGCGCATCAGCCGCGCTACGTAGGACTTCACCGTCTGCTCGCGGATGCTCAGCGCCTGGGCGATCTCGCGATTGGAGCGCGCCAGCACCAGCTGCTGCAACACCTCTTCTTCGCGCTCCGTAAACCGCGGGTTGTGCCGCCGGCGCCGTTGAACCGAGGTATCGAGGGCGCGATCCACGAAGGTCGCCAACACTTGTCTCGGCGCCCAGATCGATCCGCTCAGGATGGCGTAGGCCGCCTGCATCACCTGCACGGGAGAGGCGGTATCCTCCAGCCAGCCTTTGGCCCCGGCGGTGATCGCTTCGAGGATCTTCTCCGGCTCCGAGCCCGAACCGATGACCAGAAGCTTGAGGCCCGGCTGACGCGACCGAAGTCTGGCCAGCAACGCCAGCGAAAACGCCTGCTCCCGGAGCACCACCACCACCAGGTCGAAGGCAGACTCCTTCAGGGCCACCGCCCAGTCGGTCGCAACCACCTGGAAATCCGGATGCCCGGCAAAGATCTCACGCAATCCGGTGATGCGCAGGGGCTCGAAATCGAGAAACCCTACTCGCATAGGCCGCGTGAAGTGAGTGATCGGTTCCATAGAGCTTTACAGTTTAGGCAGAACAATTCCCTGCTGCTTCTGGTACTTGCCTTTTCGGTCGGCGTAGCTGATCTCGCAAACTTCGTCCGACTGGAAAAAGAGAATCTGGCAGAGCCCCTCGTTCGCGTACACTCGCGCCGGCAGCGGCGTCGTATTCGATATTTCCAGAGTCACAAACCCTTCCCATTCAGGCTCGAAGGGGGTGACATTGACGATAATCCCGCACCGCGCGTAGGTGGATTTTCCCACGCAAATGGTCAAAACGTCACGCGGAATCCGAAAATACTCGACTGATCGGGCCAAAGCGAAGCTGTTGGGCGGAACCAGCACCGACTCCGCATGCACCTCGACAAACGACCGTTCGTCGAAGTGTTTCGGGTCGACGATCGCGCTGTTCACGTTGGTGAAGATCCGAAACTCATCGGAAACCCGCAAATCGTAGCCATAGGAGGAAAGTCCGTAGGAGACGACCCCGTCCCGCACCTGCTTCTCGCTGAATGGTTCGATCATGCCCTTCAGGGCGTGTTCCCGGATCCAGCGATCGCTTTTGATTGCCATGAACCCCCTGCTGTTACGCCCCGGAGGGCCTAAATGATCTTCCCGGCGAGCCCAAACGACGGCTCCCAGCCGTATCTGCACAGCCTCTTCGGGAGTCGTCCGTTTCAACCAGGGTAAAAATTGCATCTTACGGGAGGCGCGGCGCATTGACAATGCCATCAAACATTTCTACGATCACCTTGAAGATGGACCGTCCGCCTGAGGGGAGAAAACCTTGATAAAACAGGACATCATTCACCAGGTGATTGATCGCACCGGCCTGCAGCGCAACAAAGCCGAGGCAGCTGTCGACACCGTGTTCGAGACCCTCAAGCGCGCGCTCGCCGAAGGCCAGCGCATCGAGCTACGTGGCTTTGGCGTCTTTAATGTCCGCCCACGCAAAACGGGCATCGGCCGCAACCCCCGCACCGGCGCCGAGGTCAGCATCGCTCCCGGCAAAGCGGTACGCTTCAAGCCCGGCAAAGAACTCCATCTGCTCGACAAATAAAGTACTGTTGTCACCGGCCTCGCTCGGGGAACTGCTCTCGTCCGGTGTCACCTCCCGCCAGGACCGCCGAGTATGGGTCAGCCTGCTTTTCAAATCCCTCGCCCCTTCCCTGAGAGCGCGCCGCGCATCGTCCCCGTTGGCCCCGCCTCCCATCTGGAGCAGGCTGGCGTTGCTCTTTGTCTTCTCGGCTTGAGCATCTTCACCACGCTCAGCACCGGCGCCGTGCTGATGTACAACTTCCATCGCGGCGCGCCGCCCTTTGCGGTCAACGCCGGCTTTTTTCCCTTCGCGTGGATCGTCCGTCATCCCGAGCTACTCTCCGCTGGCTGGCCGTTCGCGCTCACCCTGCTGGGCATTCTCTCCGCGCACGAGCTCGGCCACTATGCCGCATGCCGCGTCCATGGCGTCCGCTCTTCTCTGCCCTGGGTGTTGCCCGCTCCCACCCTGATCGGAACCTTCGGAGCCTTCATCCGCCTGCGCTCGCGGGTTCCGTCGCGCATCGCTCTTCTCGATATCGGCGTCGCCGGCCCGTTGGCGGGAATGCTGGTTGCCGTGCCCGCGCTGATCAGCGGGCTTCTTCTCTCGCAGCCCATGACCGCGCCTGGCTTTCGGTCTTCCGCCAGCATCAGCGTCGGCGTTCCCCTCGCTCTCTCGGGCATTTACACCATCGTCCGTCTCTTCCATCCCGCGCTGCCGCCGCTCGACGCCTCTTTCAATCCCCATCCCGTTCTGGTCGCCGCGTGGATTGGTCTCTTCATCACCTCAGTCAATCTCATGCCGGCCGGCCAACTCGATGGCGGGCACATTCTCTACGCGGTTTCGCCCCGGCTACATCGGTGGGCGACCAACACGCTCGTCTTCCTCCTGTTTTTCGCTGGGACGATGTTCTGGATCGGCTGGCTGGTCTGGGGATGCTTCCTGCTGCCCAGTCTTCGTCATCCATCCGTGCCGGAAGTTCCCACGCTCTCACGGTCGCGCGTCTGGCTGGCCGTTGTCGGCCTTGTCCTCTTCATCCTGACCTTTACGCTGCAGCCCTTCGCCGGCGGAAGCCTGATGAACTTCCTGCATTAGCTGCGCCGACGAAGCTCCGGCAGCGTCTCAGCTGGGAACCGACCCACCCTGCTCCTGCCATCGCTGAACATTCACGCCCTTCACCAGCAGCCACAACATCAGCACGGCTTCCGCGAGGATGCCCAGCCCCATAATCCCCATGGACAGAGGCGTCGGCAGCGAAGGGAGCAGAAAGACCAGCCAGCCCACTCCCGCAATGGCCATCAGTACACCCAGAATTCGTGGCAGGAAAGTCGACCTCAGGATGAGGTAGCCGATCAGGAGGCAGTAGATCGCAAAAAACAGCAGCGGGTTAACGTAGCGCGAAGCGATATGAAAGAGACCGAGAGTCGCAACGACGCATCCGATGAGGCTCAGCACCGCTGCGAGCATGGAGAGGATCCGATTCACTGGCCTGAACAAGTAATACAACAGCACCGCCAAAGCGGCGTAAATCCCCATCGAGAGGACGGTGACTGCCTTGCCATAAACAGGAAGGTGGCGGCCAATGAGCGCGCCCGATATTGCCGTCAGGAAATACAACAAATAAACGGCGCCGGTAATCCTGGCCCTCGGATTGGACGATGTCACCGCATCTCGCTCCATCATTTCAGCTGGCCGTAGTCGGCCTTGTCCTCTTCATCCTGACCTTTACGCTCCAGCCCTTCGTTGGGGGAAGCCTGATGAACTTCCTGCATTAGCGGCTCCTGCGCGTCGTGGGCGTTTGCCTGCGTCACTCCCGAGTCACGTTCACAATGACGCAGTTGATGGCAGTGGTTCCGGGAGAAAGAGCCCCAACCCGCACGCGCGTGAAGTTATCCACGGCGTTCGGCGCTAATGGGCCTTTCAGGGTCACGTCATTCTTCGTCACCAGGTTGCCGCCCGAGTCGGTCTGATCGCACTCGGCTGTGGCCGAAGCGAGCGTGAACGCTGAGTTGTTGGTCCAGGCGCCGGTGATCATGACCGTCCCACCTTCGTTCTGCCACTGCACACTGAGCCACTGTTGCGCCGCCAGGCCCGAAGGCGTGTTGCTGGCCGCGCCAGGTATCGGCTGTGTTCCCGTCGGACTCGCACGGCCGTGCAATCGGTTGTAGAAGTAAGCGCCCGCCAGAACAACGATCGCCACCGCTGCGACGACTCTCGTGGTCCCCTTCTTCTGACGCAACGGCGCAGTCGGAGGCGGTGCCGTTGCACCCGGCGGATACGCTGCCGGCTGCGACGGAACTCCGCTGGGGTTAGCAGACTGACCAGCAGATTGGCCGGCGGTCGCCGCTGCCGCTCCGGAAACATCGCTTCCACACTGAGCGCAGAAGCGCTCCTCGCCCACGATCGGGTTGCCGCATTTCGGGCAGAATGCCATCCGGCGCTCCCCTGCTATTCCTTCTCCGTCAGCTGGTCGGCGTGACGTGGGCGATTTTGCAGGCCAGCTTGGTCATGCCATTCGCCACTGCCCCCATCTGCACGTTGCTGTAGCTGCTCCACGTATTCGCTGGAGTAGGCCCGTTCAGCGTCACTCTGAATTGAGACAGGTCCGTCCCGTTGGCGTCGTACTGATCGCATTCCATCACTGCCGTAGCCAGATTGACGGTCGAGGAGTTGGTCCATTTCGCGGTTACCATGATGAACCCACCGGTTGCTTGCCACTGAGCGTCGAGCTGCTGCTGCTGCACCAGCGCTGCGTTGCCGCTATTCCCTCCCGCAGGCGGCGGAGGATTGGTCGGCGCTCCCGGCTGAGTGGCCGGAGGCGTGGTCGTCACCGGTGGAGTCGTGGTGGTGTGCGACTTGTTATAGAAGTAGTACCCAATCGCGGCGGCGATCAGGACAATGATCACCGTTCCCAGCATTCCATTCTTGTTCTGGGCGGCTGCGCCGGTTTGCGGAGGCACATAGGCCACAGGAATCGGCGTCGGTCCCCCCTGAGGATAGACAACGGGCGCGCTCGCCGCTGGGTGCATCGGCGGAGGAGGTGCGGCTGCTGCGAACGAGCCGCTCGGCGCCGCTGCCGGCGGCGGCGCGGGTGAGGCGCTCGGCGTCGATCCGGAGGTAGGCTTGGCGGAGACATCGGCTCCGCATTGCGCGCAAAAGCGCTCCGCGCCCTTCAGTTGGTTGCCACAGTTATTGCAGAATGCCATAGCCGATCCGTCTCCTCAGAAAACCGATAAAGTACTCCCGCTGCGACTGTACTACGAAACCGCGAAGCTGCCCGGCGGCTGCATCGAAGCCTCGACGGTCTGCAGCGTGTGCTGCAGATGACTCCTTTGTTCATCCTGCACCTGGCGCAGGCCCTGCTGTACGAGACCGAAAACCACATACCAGGAAACCAGTCCCGTAATGATGTCGTTCCCAAGAAACGGCAGCTGCATGAAGGCCGGAGCGTCCCAGATGGCGTGCATCGACACCGGGATCAGGAACGCTTTAAGAAAGCGCGCGTCAAGAAACATGGAGAGGTTTGCAGGCTTATCCTGCTTCACGCGCCAGAACGCGCCCGCCGCGATTGCCGTCCACGCCACGTGCCCCAGCGGAGCCAGAATGCCGCGCAGCCGCAGGATCTGCAGCATCGCTACGATGCCCGCGTGCGTTGCCACCGGGATGGTCTGTCCCTGTTCGAGGCCCTGAAGCAAGCCGGGCAGCAGCGCCGAGTTGAGCGCGTAACCTGCCGTCTCAAAACACGCGAACCCCGCACCCACCGTCGCTCCAAACAGGATCCCGTTCAGGATGTATTTGTACCGGGTGCTGCGCATCACGATGACCACCGTCGCCAGCTTGGCGACCTCCTCGACGATGCCCGCTTCCCACGTTCCCAGCTGGAAAATCGGCAGGGTGTAGCCCAGCAGAGCCACGCCCAGAGAAACCACTGCCCCAAACACAAACAGCTTCGCCACCATATGCAGGGAAACATTGCGCGGCGTGTTCAGCTCGAAGAAAAGCACCAGCGTCGCCAGGGGAAACGCGAACGAGCCGAGAATCATCACCGCGGGAATCATGTTTCCAGCGTCGGACAGATGCAGGAGCATGAATGTGCAGATCAGGTACGCGACGATCATGGTGGCCAGCACGCGGAAGAAAAGCCATGGCTTCGGCCAACCCGTTTCCACCACATCGATCGCGGGCGTCGTCTTCGAGCTGCCGACCAGCATGTAGTCTTCCACCTGCTCCGCGCTGCGCTTCTTGAACACATCGGAGAACATCTGCCCCAGGCTGAATCCCTCGAGCTGTTCCGTAGAGGCCAGGCTTTGGATTTTCGCCTGCAGGCTATGCAGGATATTCAGCTGCTGAGCCGTGTGGTGCGCCGGCTGCTGCACCACGTAATAAACCGGCTGCGGGGCGCCCTGATAGACGGGCTGCGGCACGCCGGAATAAGCAGGCGGTACGCCCTGTATCGCTGGTTGCGCGACGGGCACTGCCGAGCCGGGCTGAACATCCTGTACGCCGCTCGCAGCCCGATAAACGGGGGCTCCGCAGCTCCTGCAAAACTTATCTTCCGGGGGGATTGCCGATCCACACTGGACGCAGTACACCTGGGTTCTCCACTTCTTCTTAAGCTGGGGGGATTGGTATAGCAACGTAGCATGGGTGTGTTTTCGAAGTAAAGAAGAGATTGCGGCTTCCGGGAGGGCCGGAACCTGCCCTTTCGCGGCTGCGTAGTTACGCCAGGAACCCCCCAGGATTACTTCGTGAACGCACCTCCAGCTGCTCCACCCGGCGCCGCAAAACCTTCCCAACCCTGGTTCGTTTCCGGCCCTGCGATCGTCGCGGGAATCGCGATCCTGAGGTTCGCGCTCGAGCTCCACGCAGGAGCCTCTCGCCCGAAGAGCGCGCCCGAACCGCCATCTTCGCCAATGACTGGGGCGTAGCGTCAGCAGTCGACTACTTCGGCCCGAAGTACGGCCTGCCCCGCGCCATCAGCAACCACAATTCCTACTGGTTCTGGGGACCGCGCGACTGCGACGGCGGCACGGTCATCGTGCTGGGCAGCAACGGCGAAGGCGACCGCAAGTTCTTCTCGAGCGTCATCGCCGCCGGCCAGGTCGACAATCCGTGGTCACGCGAAGACGAGCACTTCACCATCTGGCTCTGCCGCGGATTGAAGTGGGATTTTCGCGCCGTCTGGCCAAGAATCAAAGGCTGGGGATGAACGCAAACGCCACAAGGGATTTGACCGCTGTAACCTGAGTAGCATGTATGATCCCCCGCAACCCGGCGAGATTGTCAGGGAGGATTGTCTCAAGGCCCTCAATCTCACGGTGACCGAAGCGGCGAAAGGCCTGGGGGTTACTCGCAAGACTCTCTCGTCGATTCTTAACGGCCACTCCGGCATTACGGCGGAAATGGCGCTGCGGCTGTCCAAAGCGTTCGGGAGTACGCCGGAGCACTGGCTGCAGATGCAGCTTGCCTATGATCTATGGCAAGCAAAGCGACGCACAAAAAAGCTGCACGTCAAGCGGTTCTTCGCTGCGGCGGCAGGCTAGCGAACACTACCAATTAAGGATGGGGATGCAGGAACAGGGGACGAGCCTAATCCAGCTTCTCCGGCTGAATGGCGATATTCTTCTCGCCCGCCGCCTTCTTCTCCCAGTATTTCCTCACCCACGCCTCAAACGTCTTCCCCGCAGCGTTGTCGCGTCCGGTAAATGCCAGCGCGGCAATGTCGGAATAGGGGATCGTTAGCTTCGTCCGCTCCTCGGAGGGCATCACGCGCACTGCCGAATCCTGCAAGCTAGCTCCAGTGCGCCGATCGAAGACATACCCGTGCACCACGCGCCCATCCTTCAGCGTCAGCGTCACGTCCCCGTGATAATCGAAGGCCTTCTCCAGCGCCTGACGAACCTCATTCTCGCCTGCCAGCGACGGAATCCACCCCTCGAGCTGCTCGCGCTGGCGGCCTTCCATCACCTCAACGCTGTTCGGGTCCACGGTCGGCTGACTCATACGCGAGTTCCCTCTTCCACCGTGACATGCGTCTCAATCTGGGCGTTAATCTGCACCAGCGGATTGAAGCTGTGCACCGGCTTCACCGGCTCGTTCAACAAATCCAGCGCGCCCTTGTCCGGATACAGATTCATCATTGCCTTCGCGGTCTGCCACAAGCCCTTCAGCGACCCGAAGGTGTAGTTCACAGCCGAGCCTTCATACCCCGAGTGCACCATGCAGTTCGCGCACTTCGGATTGCCGCTCTCGGTCCCGTAGTGCGACCAATCCGTCGAATCGATCAGTTCCTGGAACGTATCCGCGTAACCGTCCTGCAGCAGGTAGCAGGGCTTTTGCCAGCCGAAGATGCTGAACGTCGGCATCGCCCACGCCGTGCACTTGAAATCCCGCTTGCCCATGATGAATTCGAGGTAGAGATAATTCGCGTTGAACTTCCAGCTCTTCTTCCGGTTCGAAAGGATCGCGCGGAACAGCCGCCGCGAACGCGCTCGCCCCAGGAAGTGCTTCTGATCGGGCGCCTTTTCGTACGTGTATCCCGGCGCGACCATCATCGCCTCGACGCCCACCGTCATCAGATCGTCAAAGTGCCCGCGCACCGAGTTGGGATCGGCGCCGTCGAACAGCGTCGTGTTCGTCGTCACGCGGAATCCCCCAGCAACCGCGGCCTTGATTCCTTCCATCGCGATGTCGTATCCGCCCTCGCGGCACACCGAGAAGTCGTGGTGCTCGCGTTGCCCATCGAGGTGAACCGAAAACGACAAAAACTTGCTCGGCTTGAACAAATGAAGCTTTTCTTTCAGAAGCAGTGCGTTCGTGCACAAATAAACGTACTTCTTCCGCGCTACCAACCCCTCCACGATCTTGTCGATCTGCGGATGCAGCAGCGGCTCTCCGCCTGGAATCGAGACCATCGGCGTGCCCGACTCTTCGACGGCGCGGAAGCACTCCTCCGGCGTCAGTTCCTGCTTCAAAATGTGCGGCGGGTACTGAATCTTGCCGCAGCCGGCACACGCCAGATTGCAGCGGAACAGCGGCTCCAGCATGGTGACCAGCGGAAAGCGCTTTCGTCCCTTCAGCTTCTGCGTCAGAACGTACGTGGCAACCGTCCACGCCTGCGATACAGGTACCGCCATCAGGAATCCTTCCTCCGTTTAAAAACTCTTGTCATCCCGACCGGAGCACGCCGTTTTCGGCGTGCGCAGCGGAGGGACCTGCTTCTATTTCGCGTCCCCAGCTGCCATGGCCCGCTTGTAATTCGTCAGCGCCAGTAACGGAAAATAATCCCGATACAGTGGATACGCCAGGTAAAACACCCGCGGGAATCCCGTCCCCGTGTAAATCGCCTGGCGCGTCTTGCCCTGGCCGAGACTCTCGTCCCACGTGCCGTCCCCCTGCTGCCTTGCCAACAGCCATTTGATGCCCTTCGCTACCGAGTCGCTCCGCGTATCGCCCGCCGCCAGCAGTCCCAGAATCCCCCACGCCGTCTGCGAAGGTGTGCTTACGCCCACTCCGCGCGTCACAGGATCGTCATAGCTGCCGCAGCTCTCGCCCCATCCGCCATCGGCGTTCTGCACCATGCGAATCCACTCCGCCGCCTGCTGGATTTCCGGCTCGTGATTCCAGACCCCAATCGCTTCGAGTCCCCGCAGCACCAGAAACGTCCCGTACAGATAATTCACGCCCCAGCGGCCGAACCAGCTCCCATCGGCTTCCTGTTCCGCGTAGATGAACTTGATCGCCTTCTCCACGCGCCGGTCTTTGCGCGTGTAGCCGTACGTCGCCAGCATCTCGAGGATGCGTCCCGTGATGTCCACCGCCGGCGGATCGAGCATCGCGTTGTGGTCGGCGAACGGGATGTGCTGGAAGATCAACCGCGTGTTGTCCTTGTCGAAGCTAGCCCACCCGCCATTCCGGCACTGCATCGAGAAGACCCACTCAATCGCCCGCTGGCACACGTCGTACTGGTACCGCTCCCGCGGATTGTCGACCCTATTCAGCGCCAGCAAAACCTGCCCGGTATCATCCACATCCGGGTAAAACTCATTGTTGAACTCGAAGTACCATCCGCCCGGCTGCGCATGCCGACTCTTCACCGCCCAGTCGCCCTTGTGCCGGACCTCTTTTGACAGCATCCAGTCGACCGCCTGCAGCAGCCGCGGATCCCTGCGGTCCACTCCCGCCTCGCCCAGCGCGTATACCGCCTGGGCCGTATCCCACACCGGCGACATGCACGGCTGCATGCGGAACGTCGGCTCCGGATAATCCTTCGTCCCCTGCGGCTCGTCGATCCCCAGCTTCTCGAACTCATCCATCGCGCGAATGACCTGCGGATCGTCCAGCGAATATCCCAGGCACCGCAGCGCAATGATCGAGTTCAGGATCGCCGGATAAATCGCGCCCAGCCCATCGGACATTTCCAGCCGCTCCAGCATCCACTTCTGCGCCTTCTTCAGCGCCATCGACCGCAGGGGCCGAATATGAATGCGCTCGAACCAGTGGGTCAGGCGGTCGATGAAGATGAAGAAATTCCGCCAGCTGACGACGTGCTCGCGATCCCACTTCAGGCGAAGATCGGCATGCTCCCGTCCGCCCACGAACAACTCGCTGATCCCATGCTCCGGCGGAATCTTCTTGTAGGGCTTTTTGGCATAAGCAATCGACAACGGCACCAGGATCGCGCGCGACCACGACGAAATCTCGTAGATGTTGAACCAGAACCAGTTCGGAAAGAGCACGATCTCCGGCGGGATCGCCGGCACTGAGTTGTACTCGTACTGCCCCAGCGAGCACAGATAGATCTTCGTAAACGTGTTGCACGCGGTCACGCCGCCGTGCGCCAGAATCCACTCCCGCGTCTCGGTCAGAATCGGATCGTCCGCGGACCACCCCATCAGCTTGCACGCGAAATAGCACTTCACCGACAGGCTGATGTTGCCCGGTCCGCCCGGATAGAGCGACCAGCTGCCATCCTCGTTTCGATAACGCAGAATCTCAGCGAGCGCCCGCTGCATCTTCCCCGCATCGCCCGTTCCCAGCAGCACATGCAGAAAGATGTAATCGGCCTCCAGCATCGAGTCGCCTTCGAGCTCCCCGCTCCAGTAGCCTTCCGGATGCTGGTCGGCAAGGATCGAATCCCGCGAGCGCTCGATCGACCGCGCAACGTCTTCCAGAGCGACGTCGATCCGCCCAAACTTCACGACTTGTGCCGGGGGGCTACTCGCAGGCTCGTCGACCGCAAAAGGGCCTTCAGACGTAAGTCTCGGACGCGCTTTTTGAAGAGGTGTGGTCATAGTATTCGAGAAAAACACTTCATACTACGATGCGATGCCCGCACCAGTTCGTTAGACTCCTGCAGGGGTTGCCGGGGCCCCCGACGCACCCGGGTTTGGTGTGGCGGGGTGACTTGTCGAAGGAGCCGATTGGATGGCCTGCACAATCTCCGGAGGAAGCCCAAACCGGACGTTTTCCGGCATGACCTCAACCTCCTCAACGGTTCCGAAACCGCTGCTCTTCAGATAATCGATCACGCCTTCGACCAGAATCTCCGGCGCCGACGCGCCCGCCGTGACGGCGACGTTGTTCACGCCTTTGAGCCATGCGGGATTGATGGCCTCCGCGTTGTCGATCAGGTAGCCCTGCGTGCCCAGGTTGCATGAAACCTCGACCAGCCGGTTGGAATTCGAGCTGTTGTTCGATCCCACCACCAGCACCAGATCCGCGCTGTGCGCCACGTTCTTCACCGCCACCTGCCGATTCTCCGTGGCGTAGCAAATGTCCTGCGAATGCGGCCCCACAATTTTCGGAAACTTGATCTTCAGCGCCTGAATGATGTCGTGCGACTCATCCAGCGACAGCGTGGTCTGGGTCAGATACTCTACGTGCTCCGGATCCGGCACCTCCAGCGTCTGCACTTCCTGCACGCTCGATACGACTTGTGTCACATCGGGCGCCTCGCCCAGCGTGCCCTCAATCTCGTCGTGGTCCCGGTGCCCGATCAGCACCAGCGAATACCCCTGCCGCGCGAACTTGACCGCCTCCACGTGGACCTTGGTCACCAGCGGGCAGGTCGCGTCGATCACCTTCAGCTTGCGTTCTTTGGACTGCTCCCGGACCGCCGGCGAAACACCGTGGGCGGAATAGATCACCCGCGCGCCCTCAGGAACCTGGTGGATGTCATCGACGAAAATCGCGCCCTTCTCCGCCAGCTCATTCACCACAAAGCGGTTATGGACGATTTCCTTGCGAACATAGATGGGCGCACCAAACGTCTCCAGCGCAATCCGGACAATGTCGATCGCCCGCACCACACCCGCGCAGAAACCGCGCGGTTTCAACAGCAGAACGCGCTTTTCCCCGGGTCCGGATGCCTTCCGCTGGGGCGCTACTGGGGTCTCCGTCGTGGTAGTACTCACGTTCTCTATTATACCGTGAACCCGCCATCCCCGATCCGGTCGAGCCTTTCAGGAACTCCGCTCGACACTCCGCCACGCGGGCTTCATTCTTCTATGCGGAGCGGCTCGAGCCGCTCATCTTCCTCTGAATAGAACCGCTCGCCCTGTTCGCAGTAGAAGAACTTCAGATGCTCCGCGCCCCCAGGCTCCAGTTTTGAGCGCTCATTAAGCCAGTCTCGGATTCTCGGAAGTGCGGACGACAGGACCAGCTCGTGCACTTTGTGGCGCAGCGCGCGAGGAACTGGCCCGACGATAATCTCCCATCGGTTGAACAGCGGAATCTCCTCCAGAGGGTCGGAGTTCAATCGCAACGGATTTGCGACGTAGCTGACGCCAATCACGCGGTAAATTCCTGCCCTGCGCCTTTCTTCCTCTCGAAAGCCTTCGCGAAAATGCAGCACCATTTCGGTCAGTTGGGTCGCTGGCGCCAAGGCTCGGGAAATCTCTTCAGCACCGACAGGCCAGGACAGGGTATGAGCGATCTTCGACTTCGATCGAGTAGGAATGATGTGCGTCGCATTGCGTTTTCTCGACTGTTCGAGTTCTGCCATGACGACAGATGCCCCAATGCATCTTGCTGATAGCTTAAACTCCAAGCGGGACCTCTGAGACCGCGCATGGCCATCCTCCTGAATGCCCACGAAGCCCGCGTGCTGGGCGCGCTGATCGAAAAGGAAGCGACCACCCCGGAGTACTACCCGCTCTCCCTCAACGCGCTGGTCAACGCCTGCAACCAAAAGAACAACCGCGAGCCCGTCCTGCAGCTGGACGAGAACGAAGTCCGCCAGGCCCTGCATCGCCTCGAAGACCACCAGCTCGTCGCTGCTGTGCACGACAGCCGCGTCCCAAAATACGAGCACCGCCTTCAGGAAGTCTTCAATTTCACCCGCGGCGAGACCGCGGTCCTCTGTGTGCTCCTTCTCCGCGGACCCCAAACCCCGGGCGAGTTGCGCGGCCGCACCGAGCGCATGCATCGCTTCGAAGAACTCGACGACGTCCTTTCCGTCCTCGACAAGCTGGCGCAGCGCGAGCCTCCGCTGGTCGCGGCTCTTCCCCGTCAGCCAGGCTCCCGCGAGATTCGCTACTCCCACCTGCTCTCCGGCCAGCCTGATCTCTCCGCAATCTCCGCACCCGAAGCAGCAAGCTCATCCCACTCCTCCGACAACGACCGCCTCGCTCAACTCGAAGCCGAAGTCGCCACCCTGCGCGAGGAAGTTGCCAATCTCAAAGAGCAGCTGGTCGCCCTGGGATCCCGAGACTCCTGAGCTGCCGGAACTCCTGATGTCGTTACCTGTCACCTGTAACCTGCAACCTGGAACCCTGCATTTGTGACTCCCATCACATCCCACCCCCCACCACCCCTGCCAACCTATCCCCATGGACATCCGCCAGGCCATGACCACACTCGACTACGACCGCGCGCCTTTCCTCGCCATCTGGGAAACCACGCAAGCCTGCGACCTCACCTGTAAGCACTGCCGCGCCTCCGCGCAGCCCCTGGCCCACCCCAGCCAGCTCACCACCGACGAGGCCACCAACCTCATCGACCAGATCGCCGACCTTCAGGTTCCGCTCTTCGTCTTCACCGGCGGCGATCCGCTCAAGCGCCCTGACATCTTCCAGCTCATCCGGCACGCCGCCGGCAAAGGCGTCCATGCCGCGCTCACTCCAAGTGGAACCCCGCTCCTCACCCGCGACGCCATCTTTCGCATGAAGGACTCAGGCCTCTCGCGCCTCGCTGTGAGCCTCGACGGCTCCATCCCCGCCATTCACGACTCCATCCGCGGCATCCCCGGTACGTGGGAGCGCACCGTCCAGGCCATTCAGTGGGCCAACGAAGCGCAGCTCCCCATCCAGGTCCACACCGTCGTCAGCCGCCTCAACATCGCCGACCTCGACCGCCTCGCCCTCCTCCTCACCCAAAAGCAAATCGTCATGTGGAGCTTCTTCTTCCTCGTGCCCGTCGGTCGCGGCAAAACCGACGACCTCCTCACCGGCCAGGAGTTCGAAGACGTGTTCGCAAAAATGTGGGACCTCACCAAGCGCGTCCCCTTCGCCATCAAGACTACTGAAGCCATGCACTACCGCCGCTACCTCATCCAGCAGCGCATGAAGGAGAACCGCCCCACCACCGGCGTTCACGACGACGCTGGCGCTCGCCCCACGTCCCACCCCGGCTGGACCGTCACCTCCGGTCATCCTGGCCAGGGCTCCGAAGCGAAAGCCGTCGGCTGGGCCACCAAGCGCGTCAACGACGGACGCGGCTTCGTCTTCATCTCCCACATCGGCAAGGTCTTCCCCAGCGGATTCCTCCCCATCGAAGGCGGCGACCTGCACACCGACACGCTCGCGCACATCTATCAGGAATCGCCCATCTTCCTGAAGCTCCGCGACTCCAGCCTGCTCCACGGCAAATGCGGCGCCTGCGAATTCCGCAACATCTGCGGCGGATCCCGCGCCCGCGCCTACGCCGTCACCGGCGACGTCCTCGCCGAGGAGCCCTGCTGCATCTATCAGCCGCGCGGCTACCACCCCGACCCGAATCAGAAGGATTCTTCCCCAATCTGCGACGCTCATGATCTGATTCAGTTAGAGGTCGCGCATTCCTGAGGGGTGACACGTCCGACAGCGTGGACAAAGTTTGGCTTTGTATGAGGGCACGACTGTAAGGGCTACAGAAGAGTCCAGGCTTTGTGTCAGGGCACGACTTTAGTCGTGCCGTAAGGGTCGCTTTTTTTAGAAACGGGCTTTAGCCCCTGCGTCTTTTGCAGTTCGCAAACAAACCGAGATGACCAGGACACCAAAAATCGCCATCATCGGCGGAGGCATCGCCGGCCTCAGCGCCGCGTGGTCGCTTGAGAAAGCCCGCCGTGCCGGCCAGCCCCTCGAATACTGCCTCTATGAAGCCGCTGGACGCCTCGGCGGCGTCATCTCCTCCGAGACCATCGATGGCTGCGTCGTCGAAGGCGGCCCCGACTCCTTCCTCACCGAAAAACCCGCCGCCGCCGCACTCTGCCGCGAACTCGGAATCGCCGATCAGCTTCTCCCCTCCAACGACCGCGAGCGCAAAACCTACATCCTCGTAAAGAACCGCCTCATCCCGCTCCCCGACGGCCTGATGTTCATGGTTCCGACCAGGCTGCTGCCCACCGCCTTCACCCGGCTCTTCTCCTGGTCGACCAAACTCCGCATGGCGCGCGAATATCTTTTCCCACCCGAGCCCGCCATCCAGGATGAATCCGTCGCCGAGATGACCCGCCGCCACTTCGGCCAGGAAACCGTCGACCGCCTCGTCTCCCCGCTGCTTTCCGGCGTTTATGGCGGCGATGCGTCGCAGCTCAGCGTCCGCGCCGTCCTGCCCCGCATGGTCACCATGGAGCAGCAGCACCGCAGCCTCTCCCGCGCCATGCTCGCCGCCCGCAAAACTCCGGCTCCGACCCCGGCAACTCCCAGAACACCCGGCGCTCCCCGTTCCCTCTTCACCACCCTGCGTGGCGGCATGCGGCTGATGACCGACGGTATTGCCGCCCAGCTGCAGCCCGGATCGATGCACCTCAGCTCGCAGGTCCATTCGCTCGCTCGCCCGGCCCACGATCTCCGCCGTGAGCGTTTGCATATCCCGCAGGACGCCGGCTGGCTCGTCGAAACCGCTTTCGGCCAGGAACACTTCGACGGCGTGATCCTCGCGCTCTCCGCCTGGGCCTCCGCCAGCCTCCTGCGCCCCATCAGCGCCCCGCTCGCCGAAGCCCTCGCGGGGGTTCCTTACAGCTCTTCCATCACTGTCACCATGGGATTCAACAGGGCTGACCTCGCCGGCCTTCCCCCTGGCTTCGGTTTTCTCGTTCCCGTGAAAGAAGGCCGCAGCATGCTCGCCTGCACCTTCGTCCACGCCAAGTTCGCCGGCCGCACGCCGCCCGATAAAGGCGTCCTCCGCTGCTTCCTCGGCGGCTCCGGCAACGAGCATCTGCTCGATGAAACCGACGCCCGCCTAACCGACATCGTCCTCAAAGAGCTTTCCGAGATTCTCGGCCTCACAGCAACGCCGAACTTCGTCCGCATCTCCCGTTCGCGCCACGCTATGGCCCAGTACGGCGTCGGCCATCTCGAGCGCATGCAGATTGTCCGTGAGACCGTCGCCACCCTGCCCGGTCTCGCCCTCGCCGGCAACGCCTACCAGGGCATCGGCGTCCCCGACTGCATCCGCACCGGCCAGGAAGCCGCTGAGTCGATCCTGCGCTCCCTCCAGCAGGAAGTACCCGCCGCCGCAGCGACTGCCTGACCATCACTACTTACTGGCCCGGCAGGCTCCGCTCTGTACGCTGAACGCTATCCGCTATACGCTCCCGCTACCGCTCAAACCACACTTCCATCCCAATGGCGTTTGCGTCGATCCGCGTGCTCGCAAACGGAACCTGCCTGAGCATCGCCTCAAATTCCTGCTGCGTGTACGCCCGCTTCAGCAGCATGAAGCGAAACGTCAGCTTCGTGAACAGCGCGCTCATCCACGGCAGCCCCAATCCCTCCACGTACTGGTTGATCTCCCGCATCGAGACGTCACGCCGCAAATCGATCACCACGCCTTTGCGTCCCGGCCGCAGCACCCGCCGCATCTCCCGGAGCGCGCCCACCGGATCGGAAAAGTTCTTGAACGCCGCCCGGCACACCAGAAAATCGAAACTCCCATCCGCAAACGGCATCTGCGACGCGTTGCCGTTCTTGAAATCCACCCGCACCCCAACCTCATCGGCATTGCGCCGCGCAATCTCGACGAACGTCCTGCTGATGTCCAGCCCCGTCACCCGCAGCCGTCCCGTCTTCGCCATCTCGACGGAAAGAAATCCCGGTCCGGGCGCCACTTCGAGCACATCTCCACCCTCCGGAAGCCCTGCCGCGAAGCGCCCCGCCAGCCGCCGGTACTCCTCATAATCTTTGCGCGTGGTCTTCTCGTACCACCGGGCTACCGAGCCCTCCATGCCCATTCCCTTGTATGCTTTTTCCATCGCGATTCCTCCGTCACTACGTTATCTCACTTAACGTGTGTCTTATTCAGTAAGCTTCTTGTATAATAAGCGTACGAACTATGTCAAGCAAACAACATGCCCGTCTCTTCCCTGCCCTCGTCCGCGCGGTCCGCCTCTTCATTGCCGGCTCCAGCCTTTTCAGCCAGCGCGTGTCTGAGAAACTCGGTCTCCACCCCACCGACATGCAGTTTCTCAACCTGCTCGAACTGCTCGGCCCTATGACCCCCGGCTTCCTCGCCCAGTGCAGCGGCCTCTCCTCCGGCGGCGTCACCGTCGTCATCGACCGCCTCGAGCAAGCGGGCTACGTTCGCCGCACGCAGAATCCCTCCGACCGGCGCAGCGTGCTGGTCGGTATCGTCCCCGCGCGGCAGAAGAAGGTCACCGCCAACTACGACTCGGTCCAGAAGCAGTTCGAGCAGGTCCTGACCGGCTTTACCGACCAGGAACTCGAAACCATCCTTAAGTTTTTCTCGACCGCAAATGAAATGCGGCCCCGCGCACTCCAGGGCCGCACCAAATGACGCAAAGCCGATCACAGATTAGGGAAAGAGGCTCACCCGTCTAGTTTCGCAATGCCGGCCAGAACCACCGGCTCCCGGTCGGGGAACTCAGCAATCAGCGAAAGTTTCCCACCCATAGCCTCGATGGAGCGCCGGAGGGTCGAAATGTGCATGTCCGTCCGCCTTTCGATCTCCGAAATCTGCTTTTGCGCAACGCCCAGGGTCCGGGCCATCCGTACCTGCGTCATCGCACGCGCGCGACGCAGCTCCTGCAGCGTCATTTCCTCGGCAATCAATTGTTTTGCACGCCTCTCGATCTTGCGGCGGCGCCCGGCTGGCAAACCCCGGATGAACTCGTTCACATTTCGCGCCATGGCTCTCTATTTTCCTCCCTTTCTGATCCGCTCCAGATGCGCATCGAAGCGCCCGTCAGCCTTGCGAATCAGCTCCCGGTAGAACCGCTTCTGACTTCCCCCTGATTTGTCGCTGGCAACCAGCAGAACCGCTCGGCGCCTGGGATCGAAAGCGAACGCCACGCGCCACGCACCATCGGCCGCATCAAAACGAAGCTCCTTCATATTGGCGTGCCGCGAGCCGCTGAGCGTATCCACCCGTGGACGCCCAGTTGCGGGCCGAAATGCTGCAGCAGACGAGCGCTTGCCAATGTCTCATCCTGCACTTCCCGAGGCAACGCCAGGAACTCCGCCTCGAATTCGTCCGCCAGCAGGACCGTCCATTCCATTTTGTACTATACCTCTGTAAGTATACCCGGTCAAGGGTATATCGCTCCTCGGTGCGAGGACGCCCGCTTCACAACCCCGCGGACCCGGAGCAGGGGCACCTCTACTCCCCCGGATGCACCTTCGGCGCCTCCGTCATCCCCTTCAGAATGTCGTCCAGCCGATCCGGCGTCCCTTCCACCCGCTCCAGATGCGGATAGCGCAGCCCGTCGTGATAATCGAGCCCCAGCACCTTGTAGACCCCGGTATTCACCACGATCAGCGAGATCGGATTCGAGTTCCCTTTCGAGTCGCGGATCGCGTCGCTCAGCAACTGCCCGCTGAACTGGCGCCCGTTGACGGCGACGATCTGCATTCCCGGCCCCAGCTTCGCCTGGTCCGCCGCCGACCCCATCAGCACATCCTCGATGTGCCCATCGCTGCTCACGTTGATCCCGATCGACCACCACTCCTCCGTCATCCCCGTCGTCGTGATCCTCGCCTGCGTAATGTCGTTCGGCTGATCGGTAAACACCAGCTTGTACCCGCCGTTCTCAATCCCGCCCAGCGGTGCATGCGGCGACTTCGACGTGAGCCTCTCCTTCAGAAATCCGGCCCAGTCGTACGCCACCACGTCATTCAGTCCCTTCACCACGTCGTCGAACGTGTACGGAATCACCTTTGGCGGCGTGTTCCCGCCCAGTCCCTCGAAGCTCGCCAGAAAATCATTCAGGCTCTTCTTCTCGTTCGTCAGCTTGCGGATCGTCGTATCCGCATCCAGCCAGACCAGGTCGCCCTCGGAGTAGTAGTCCGTATTCCGCCGCCAGTTGTCCCACGGAGAAGAATCGCCGTAGAGATACAGAATCTGCGCCGCCGTCGCGGTGTCCTGCAAATCGCGCCACGTGCGCCCCGGCCGATAATCGAGCCACGCCGCCGTCGCCGCCAGGTAATCGCGATACTGCGCCGCCGTCTCAATGTGGCTCCGCGCCGCCAGCACATTCCCCAGATAATCCGTCAGCCCTTCATAGACCCACAGCAGATTCCCCTTCATCGGATCTTCGTAGTTGCCCGTCGCCAGCCCCGCCGGCCGCCGGTACTTCCCGTTCCACGAGTGCGTGAACTCATGCGGCAGCAGGTCCGCTGACAGCAGCAGATAGTTGTCATCGATGAAGGTCCGCTCCGGCACCCGGTCGTCGCTGGACTGGTGATGCTCCAGCCCAAAATGCGCCACCTGGTCGCTGGCCGTCACCAGAAAGTGATAGCTCTCGTAGTGCCGCGATTGGTACAGCGCCCCCGTCTCCCGCACCAGATTGCTGTAGCCGTTGATCGTCTCCGGCGTCAGCTTCAGATCCTCCGGCCCGTCCGCCGCGATATCCAGAAAATGCTTCGGCGTCACTTCGGGAGCGAGCGGAATCTCCACAAAATACCGCCCCGTCAGCAGCGGCGAGTCGATCAGCTGTTCCAGCGAGACCGTGTTGAAGTGAATCGTATTCTCATGAATGTTGTCCCCGGTTTCACCGGCTTTCGTTAGCGCGGTCCCGAACTGCCATCCCTGCGGCAGAATCACCGACGGTTCCACATATATATCGGCATCGTCCTTGTGCCCCGCCGGATACAGGATCAATTCGTTCCAGCTCAGCATGGCCAGGTTCGCGCTCGTCGATGCCCCGTTGGAAAATCCCGTGGCTCCGGCCGTCGCCAGAAAGTCGTCCTTCACCTCCAGCTCCGTTACGCCCTCCGGCACCGTCAGGTGGATCGCGTACATGTTCACGTCATCGCGCACCCAGCTGAGCTGCTGCCCGTTGGCGGTGATGAACAGCCCTGCCAGGTCGTCGATCGGCCCATCCGGCATGTGCTCGCCGGGAATCCACTTCGCATACAGCAACGTGAGCGGACCCGGGCTCACCGGAATCGTCATGTGCGCGTGGAGGATCTTGCGCGGGGCTTCCGTCAGGTCGACGGTGAGGTGAATTGGATTGGAAGCACTCTGGGCGGGCAAAGAAAGTGCTGCAGCGAACATCAGCCCCACCACGGGGCCTGAACGAAAATGCATATTCCTCCTGATGAAAAGTGCAAACTCCTAGTCTAACCAGGATCGCCGCTACCCAAAATCAACCGATTTGCCTCGCGATCCTTTCGGCGTACACTACCCCGTCCAGAGGTACGCGCCATGATGCACTGGAACTTTGGTCTGGCGTGGATCGCCTTCGCCATCGCGGTCGCGCTGCACGTTGCTGACGAAGCCCGCCACGATTTCCTCGCGACCTACAACCCCAACGCGCTGGCCATCCGTCGCCGCCTGCACATCCCCTTCCCCCCGGTCTTCACTTTTCGCGCGTGGCTCAGCGGCCTCATCGCAGGAGTCTGCCTCCTGCTGCTGCTCTCACCCTTCGCCCTGCACGGCGCTCACTGGATTCGCATCGTCGCGCTGCCCCTCGCCATCCTCGTCGGCATCGGCAACGCCTGCCTCCACATCGGAGGCTCGCTTCTCTACCGCCGCTGGATGGCCGGCATCCTCAGCTCACCGGCCTTATTGATCGCCGGCACGTGGCTACTGAGGAGTTGCGTTCAAACGTAGTGCAGGAACTCCTGTCTATCAGTCCAGTCGAGTTCGCCTTGCTCCGGAATCAACCGGGCAAGTGCCCGCACCAGAGTTCCTATGTCGTCAGAGCGAATTGTCTTTTGCTGGACATAGATGATCCCGGCATGGCTGCGGCCCTGCTCTCTCCACCCTTTAAGAAGTCTCGGAATTGTTCTGCAATCGTAGGTCACCAGGGTGAGCCCCTGCCGCGCCGCCTCTGCCAGGCACTCTGAATCGGGACGCCCCAGAAATGTTCCGCCAATCCATTCGTTCATCGAATAGCCAAGAATGGGCAGATTCAGCCGGCGCAGGCCAAGCGCGATCTCAGGTGAAAGATGTTCGTCCAGAAGCAGACCGATCATAAGGTCTCTGATCCCCGCCTCGATTCATAACCAAATGCGACGAACACTTCAAGAAATAGGCGGAAGGATATGGTTATGAATGCGGCGGCCATTAGAGGACCTGTCAGGACTCGTCTGGAAATGCGCGACAACAGCCGCAGGGAACCCTATTTCGGTTTTCTCAACATCTCCTTTGTTACGCGAAACTCCTGAAGATCGGGTATCAATTTCTTCAAAGCATCGAAGTCCATAGCATCGTTCTCAGCCAGCGCCTCATTAATCTCCTTCGGATACGCCTCGGTGTAGTGCACCGCCGCCAGCACTCTAAACTCAGGCCACTCCAGATGACCCGCTGCCTTCTTCGCATTCCCCTTGTAAGCGCGGACGATCATCATCACTTCCCACACCGCCAGCGAACTGCCCTGGATATACGCCTGTCGGCCCACCGGGCTGTCCCGAAAATCGATCAGCGCAAACTCCGACCGCCGCAGCCCTTCCTCCACCAGCCGCGCGCTCAGATCGCTCGCCGTCCATCCATGCCGCCGCGCCAGACGCTTCAGCCGCGTCCCGCTCTCCACCGGCAGCCGCATACTTACCACCACGGAACGCTTTGCTCGCATAACTTCCCTCGTGTCACGGATGTAAGCATTGTAACTCCATTGGCATCCATTCTCGAAATCCCCATCTCGGAAACCTGCGCGAAGCGCGCCCGCCTGGATGGCCAGTCCCCCCTGTACCCTGCAACCTGTACCCTGTAACCTGCCTTTATGGGCTTCTTCCTCACCTTCGAAGGCCTGGACGGCTCCGGCAAATCGACGCAGCTCCGCAAACTCGCCACGCACCTCGAAGCTCAGGGTCTCGCCGTCACCGTCACCCGCCAGCCGGGAGGCACCCGCATCGGCGACCGCATCCGCGCCCTGCTCCTCGACTCGAAAACCGAGAGCCTCGATCCCATGACCGAGCTCGGACTCATGTTCTCCGCTCGCGCCCAATGCATCGCCGAAGTCATCGCGCCCGCGCTCCACGGCGGCAACATTGTTCTCTGCGATCGCTTCACGGACTCCAGTGAGGCCTATCAGGGCGGTGGCCGCCAGCTCGGCAGCGAAATCGTCCTCCGCATGCACCGGACCATGTGCGGCGGCCTCAATCCCGACCTCACCCTCCTGCTGCTCGCGAATTTCGACCAGTCCCTCTACCGCGCTCGTCGCCGCAACGACCGCACCGCCAGCCCCGAGGGCGACGAAGCCCGCTTCGAGCGCGAGGACGAGCTCTTTCACCGCCGCGTTTACGACAAATACCGCGAGATCGCCGCCCGCGATTCCGCCCGCGTCGTCGTGATTGAAGGCGACCGCCCCATCGACGTCGTTCACCAGCAAATTGCAGCCCTCGTCGACCAGAAACTCCGCTCCGCAGGACTGCTTCCCCACCCCACCGCCACTAGTGTCCGCTAATGGACACTTCTTTCCGCAAACGGCCACTCCGCCCCTCTGGTCTTTCAACAGGTGGGGGTCCAAGTCGCACTAAATACACCCTTTACCAGCGCCCCTCGAATGGCGCGGCACATGCAATTATCCTTATGCAATGGACATCTCTCGGCCCGACATTAAGAAGAAGAAGCTCCGCCGGCAGATCGTCGTGCTGGCCATTGTTGCAGTAGGCGTCACCGCGGCCGCCTGGGCTGTTATGCGTCTCAAGCCCGCCGTGCCCAGCGTCGACGCCAGTACCGTCTGGCCCGAGACCGTCAAGCGCGGCGACTTCACCCGCAACGTCCGCGGCCTTGGCACCCTGGTTCCCCGCGAAGAGAGCATCGAGCTGATCCCCGCGCAGACTGACGCCACTGTGGTCCGCATTCGCATTCTCCCCGGCACCATTGTCAAGCCCGACACCATCCTGATGGATCTCTCCGACCCGCAGCTCGAGCAGCAGCTGGTCAGCCAGAAGCTGGCTCTCGACGGCGCCCTGGCCGACTACAAGAGCCTCCAGGCCACGCTGAATTCCGCCATCATGGATAAGAAGTCCGCAGCGGCGGCGGTGAATTCCCAGTACAGCCAGGCCGAGCTCCAGGCCAACACCGACCAAAAGCTTCTCGGCCTCGGTGTCATCAGTGGCATCCAGGCCAACCTGTCCAAAAACAACGCCGAGCAGCTCACCGCTCAGCACCAGATCAGCATCGAGCAGCTCGACGTCAACCAGAAAGCCATCCAGGTTCAGCTGGATTCGGCTCAAACCAAGGTCGATTCCGCCCGCGCCCTCCTGAACCTCTATCAGAAACAGAAAGATGACCTGCAGGTGAAGGCCGGCATCGCCGGCGTCGTCGCTTCCCTGCCCGTCCCCATGGCGGTCGGCATGCACGTCACCGCCGGCACCTCCGTCGCCGAGGTCATCGATCCCAGACAGCTCAAAGCCTCTCTGCAGATCGCTGAAACCCAGGCCCACGACATCCTCATTGGTCAGGCCGCCGAAATCGACACCCACAACGGCATCGTTCCCGGCCATGTTTCCAGAATTGATCCCTCCGTATTGAACGGAACGCGTACCGTTGACGTAACACTCGATGGGGCGTTGCCGGCAGGAGCCGTTCCGCAACTGAGTGTGGATGGAACCATCGAACTCGCTCATCTGCACGACGTGCTCTATGTGGGGCGTCCGGCTTTCGGCAATGAGAACAGCACCATCAGCCTCTTTCGCTATGACCCCAGCGGCAAAACCGCCACCCGGGTCCAGGTGCAGGTGGGCAAGGCCTCGACCACCGAGATTCAGATCCTCAACGGCCTGAACGAAGGCGATCGCGTGATCCTTTCCGACATGTCACGGTACGACGCAACGGATAAAGTGCGGCTTGAATAGAGATTCCCCCCGGAAGAATCAGGACCAGTAAATTTCATGGAGCAGGAGAGCAGGGATGGAGAATAATCAGGCGCTGATTGAAATCGAAGGCCTCACCAAAGTCTTCTACACCGACGAGATCGAAACCCACGCGCTGTCCGGCGTCCACATGAAGATCGATAAGGGCGAGTACGTCGCTATCTCCGGCCCGTCCGGCTGCGGCAAGTCGACCTTGCTTTCCATCATTGGCCTGCTCGACACCCCCACCGGCGGCAGCTATGTGCTCAACAGCCACTCCGTCGAGAATCTCAACTTCTCTCAGCGGTCGCGCATTCGCAACCAGGAGATCGGCTTCATCTTCCAGAGCTTCAATCTCATCGGCGATCTCACGGTCTATGAGAATGTCGAACTGCCGCTCACCTATCGCTCCGGCATGTCGTCCACCGAGCGCAAGCGCCGCGTGCAGGAGTCGCTCGAGCGCGTCTCGATGGCGCACCGCATCCGCCACTATCCATCCCAGCTCTCCGGCGGTCAGCAGCAGCGTGTCGCCGTCGCTCGTGCTCTGGCCGGATCGCCTTCGATCCTGCTCGCTGACGAGCCTACCGGTAACCTCGACTCGCGCAATGCCGAAGCGGTGATGGAGCTGCTCCAGAATCTGCATCGCGAGGGCGCGACCATCTGCATGGTGACCCACGATCCGCGCTTCGCCCGCCATGCCGATCGCCAGATCCACCTCTTCGACGGCAAGGTCGTCGCCGAGGGTGAGTCGCTGGAGCAGGTCCTCGAAGTCAAGTAAGGAGCCCGCAGCCTGCAGCCGGCGGCTGGCCACACGCATTCGTGTGTGGAGTTGACACTGCTGCGGGCTGCAGGCTGCGAGCTGCAGGCTAAAAATATGATTCAGCTAAAAAATATCGAACGCAGTTACAAAACCGGCGCCGGCCAGACCTGGGTCCTCCGCCGCGTCAACCTCGAAATCAAAGAAGGCGATTTCCTCACCATCATGGGACCCTCCGGCGCGGGCAAATCCTCGCTCCTCAATGTCCTTGCTCTGCTCGACGACCAGTGGCTGGGCGAGTACTGGTTCAGGGAAGAAGCTGCGCATCGCATGAATCGCCGCCAGCGCGCCGACCTCGCCAAGCGCAACATCGGCATGGTCTTCCAGAGCTACCACCTCCTCGACGATCTCACCGTCGCGGAGAACATCGACCTCCCGCTCTCCTATAAGGACATGCCCCGCGCCCAGCGCCAGGGCCTCGTCGCCGATACCCTCGACCGCTTCAGCATCGTCGGCAAGAAAGACCTCTTCCCTTCCCAGCT
>Ga0182024_10000073_pt1 | contig 191100 bp, 160 predicted proteins | sample P32metaG_FD_120480 | JGI IMG/M metagenome (GOLD analysis project Ga0182024, IMG submission 120480) | Permafrost microbial communities from Stordalen Mire, Sweden - P3-2 metaG (Illumina Assembly) | ecosystem: Environmental > Terrestrial > Soil > Wetlands > Permafrost | place: Sweden: Stordalen...
AGAGGCACCCACCCTCGAGATGTTCACGGCCATGCGCCACCGCTACTCCGAAGCCCTTCTGGCCTCGGTCCCGAAATTGGACCAGGACGCCTCGGTCCCGCTCCGCAGCATCGCCGGGTTGCCACCCGATCTCTCCCAGCCCATGCGCCACTGCCGCTTCGCCCCCCGGTGCCGGTTCGCCCACGACAAGTGTTGGGAGGTCGAGCCCGAGCTCGAGCGCGCCACAGGGGGTAGCCCCACCCATCTCGCCGCGTGCTTCTATCCTGTGGGCACGGGCGAGGAACACGCCTCGGCGGCCTCCGCAGCCGCCGTCGCCTCGGGCGACGTCGTCATGGGGGCGGAGATCGGTCCCGACGGTGCGGTCGTCTTTGACCACCGCACCCGCGCCCAGCGGCTCGAGAACCAGCCTCTCCTCCTCGAGGTGGAGCACCTCGTGAAGGAGTTCCCGGTCACCTCGGGAGCACTGCTGCAGAGAAAGGTCGGCAGTGTCAAGGCCGTCTCCGACGTGTCGTTCGCCATCCGCAAGGGCGAGACCTTCGGTCTCGTGGGGGAGTCCGGCTGCGGCAAGACGACGATCGGACGACTCACGGTGGCGCTCGAGAGAGCGGACGCGGGCCGGATCGTCTTCGAGGGCGAGGACATCCGTCGTCTCTCGGGCAAGGCTCTCCGGAACAAGCGGCGCGACATGCAGCTCATGTTCCAGGACCCCTACGCCTCGCTCGACCCCCGTATGCGGGTGGGGACCATCCTGAGCGAGCCCTATGTGGTGCAGGGGATCGGCAACGCCAAGGAACGAGCCGAGAAGGTCAAGGCACTGCTGGCCGAGGTGGGGCTCAACCCGAAGGCCGGCGAGCTCTACCCGCACGAGTTCTCCGGCGGCCAGCGTCAGCGGATCGGCCTGGCGCGGGCCCTGGCGCTCGAGCCGCGCCTCATCGTCGCCGACGAACCGGTCTCGGCCCTCGACGTCTCGATTCAGGCCCAGATCCTCAACCTCTTGAAAGAGCTCCAAGCCCGGCACGAGCTCAGCTACATCGTGATCAGCCACGACCTCGCCGTGGTGAAGTACGTCGCCGACTCCATGGGCGTGATGTACCTCGGCAAGCTGGTCGAGGTCGGCCCCGCGCAGCGCGTCTACGAGAAAACGGTGCACCCGTATACGCGGGCCCTGATCGACGCCATTCCCGAGCCCGACGTGGCTCGGGCCCGCACCAAGCGCAAAGGCCACATCCGGGGTGAGCTGCCCTCCGCGCTCAACCCCCCGTCGGGCTGCCGCTTCCGGACCCGCTGCCCCTTCGCGCAGGACATCTGTGCCCAGGAGGAGCCACCACTACGGCCCTTCGGCACGGGGCACATGGCAGCCTGTCACTTCCCGCTGCAGACCCCGTCGGGCAGCGCCCCCGACGAACGGGTGCCGACGGCGGTGGTCTGAGGGTCGCAGTCGCGGCGTTCCGACGGGGCCAGTGACCTGAGCTCCTCGACCCGAGTCCAACGACCCCGAGTGCTCAGCGACGTTGCAGACGGACCTCGAGGGCGTCGCGCAGGGCGTCGCCGACGAAGTTGAACGACACCACCACCAGCACGATGGCGATCCCCACGGGATAGAACTTCCACCAGAAGCCGTTCCCGGCGTCGCTCACCACGCTGTTCATCATCGACCCCCAGTCGGTCTGAGGGGCGGGGAGCCCGAGCCCGAGGAAGCCCAGGTAGCTGATGAGCAAGATGGCGTCGGCCACCTGGAAGGTGGCGTTCACGACGATGGTGCCGACCGTGTTCGGGATGATGTGGCGCAGCACGATGCGCCGCCTGCTGCCCCCCATGACCTTCACGGCCTGGACGTATTCGCGCACGCGCAGCGTCAACGTCTCACCTCTGATGAGCCGGGCCGGCACGAGCCAGGCGACGAGTGCGATCACCAGGATCAGCAAGAAGAGCGAGGTGTGGAAGATCACCGCCAGGACGATGACGAGGAAGAGCTGGGGGATCGAGAGCAGGACGTCGACGAATCGCATCATCAGGGCATCGACCCAGCCGCCGAAGAAGCCGGACACCGCGCCGAACACGACACCGAACAGCGTGGCCACGATGGCGGCGGCGAAACCGACGATGAGGGAGTTCTTCCCGCCGAACATGATGCGACCGAGGATGTCGAATCCCGAGCTGTCGGTCCCGAGAGGATGGCCCGCGCCCGGAGCGGTGTTCTGGGTCGAGTTGAGCAACGCGGCCTGAGCGTTGATCTGGTTGGTGTGGTAGAAGAACGGCCCCACGAAGCAGAACAGCACCATCCCGACGATCACCACCAACCCGATCACCGCCAATTTGTTCTCCACGAACACCGACGCGATCTGACGGAACATGTTTCCGCTCGAGACCGCTTCGCCTCCCGCCGGTGCGTTCCCATTGGGGGCGCCGGGCCCGGTGGCAAGTGACGTGCTGGGGGGGATGGCCGATCCGGGGACGGCGTCTTCAAGAGCAGCATGGCTCGACCACGCCGAGCCCGACTGATCACGGTCATTTGGCATAGCGGATCCTCGGGTCGACGGCGGCGTACAGGATGTCGGCGAGGAGCGAGCCGGCAATGGTGGCCAGGGTGGCGAAGAACGTGGTCCCGAGGAGCAGGGGGATGTCGGTGTTCGTGATCGCCTGGTAGGCGAGAAGCCCCATCCCCGGATAGTTGAACAGGGCCTCGGTGACCAGCGCCCCTCCCACGATGGCGGGGATGGACAGCCCGAGCAGGGTGATGATGGGGATCACCGCGTTCCGCAGCGCGTGGACGTACAGGACACGGCGGGGTCCGGCCCCTTTGGCGCGCGCGGTGCGGACGTAGTCCTCGGTGAGGGTCTCCATCATCGAGGAACGCATGTAGCGACTGAACGAGGCGATGGTGAGGGCGGCGAGCGTGATCACGGGCAACACCAGGCTGCGGGGCTGGGAGAGGATGGCCCCCACCGTGGCCCCTTGCGGTGCTTCGGACGGGAACCAGTGGAGGTCGAAGGAGAAGTACAGGATCAGAAGGGCCCCGAGCAGGAAGACCGGCATGGCGTAGAACACGAAGGACAGGCTGGTGAGCACGTAGTCGACAGGCTTGTTGCGCCGCACGACCTGCAAGATGCCGAGGGGCACGGCGATGATGACCGCCAGCAGGGTGCCCATTCCCACCAGGACGAGGGTCTTCGGAAGACGCTGGAGGATGACCTGGGTCACCCCCTGGTTCCAGTGGTACGAGTAGCCGAGGTTGAAACTGGTGACGAGGCCGTCGATGTACAGCCAGAACTGTTTGAGCAGGGGCTGGTCGTAGTGGTTCAGGTGGTTGAACTGCTTGATCTGCAGCCTGGTGGCCCGGGGGCCGAGGGCGGCGCGGGCGGCGCCCCCGGGGATGATGTGCGCCAGAAGGAACACGATCAGGAGCACTCCGAGGACCACCACGATGGACTGCAGGAACCGCCTGAAGATGAACCCGATCATCGCGGTCCCCCCTGACGCAGGTCCGCCCCGACCTCGAGCACGAGGCTCGAGGTCGGGGCGGACCGTAACGACGCCTCGACCTTCACTGCGGGGATTACTTCTTCACGAAGTACCAGTTCTCGGGGTTGATGCTCCACAGGGGGTCCTGGGGCAGGACGCCGTGGAGGGTGTTCTGGATCTCGGACATCTCCGTGACGGTGTTGGGCTGCCACACGACAGGGAGCTGCTGGGCGAGGTAGTTCTCCCATGTGGTCAACGACGTGTTGGTGGTGTTGGTCTCCACCGTCAGGTGGTCGTTGGTGGCGTCGCTGTAGCTCCCCGAGTTCGATCCAGCCCCGGTCGAGAAGATCTCTTCACCGGTGGGGTAGTAGTCAGGGGCGTAGACCCAGCCGGCTCCCCAGTTCTCGAGCTCCCAGCTGCAGCTCGGTGACGGGGTGCACGCCGTGGCGTTGCCGATGACCGTGTCGAACGAGCCCTGGCTCAACGTGATGTTGAACCCGGCCTGGGCCCACGAGGACTTCTCGGTGTTGTTGATTTGCTCTTGCGCCGAGTTGCCACTCGCGTACTGGAGATTGAAGGCCAGTGCCGCCCCGGACGGGATGCCCTTGCCGCACTGCGTGGCGCCGGTGCCCGGGTCGGTGCAGGTGGTGGTCCCGTTCGGCACCACCTTCCAGCCGTGCGAGGACAGCAGGCTCTTGGCCTTGGTCACGCTGTAGGGGTACGGGTTGCTCTTCTCGGTCGACGACGCGAACGGGTTCGCCGGCTCGACGGGCACCGGCCCGTAGGTCGGGACGCCGTAGCCATGGTCGATCTTGCTGATGTACAGCGGCTGGTCGACGAGGTCCTGGAAGGCCTGTCGGATGTAGAGCTGCTTCCAGATGGTCCCGGCGTTTCCATTGTCGCCGGTCGAGTTGAAGTTCTCCGGGAAGTAGTTGATCGACCACGTGTACAGCGGCGCCAGGGTGAAGTTCGTCAGCCGTGGGTTGTTGGCCGCCGGCACCAGCGGGTTGGTCGTCGCCTTGGTCACGTCCTGCAGGGGCAGGTACCCGAAGTTGATCTTCCCACCGACCAGCGCGTTGTACTGGGCGTCATCGGTGGTGAAAGGCAGCTCGACGAACTTCGACAGAGTCGGCTTGGGAGAGCCCGAATAGGTCGGGTTCGGGACGAAGCTGGCGTTGCCCGAAGCGTCGAACGAGGACAGCTTCCAGGGGCCGTCCACGGTCTGCCAGATCGGGTTGGTGGCGTAGGTCGCCAGCGAGTTGTTGGCGCCCTTCGGGTTGGCGGGGTCGTAGCCGGACTCCTTGGAAAGGAACGTGTAGACGGCGTTGCACTTGGTGTCGGCCGTCCCGAAGGCTGCGGCCGAGCATCCGCCCGATCCCGCTGATGCCCCCGCGCTGGTGATGTCCCAGGCGACGGGGAGCGGCGTGATCTGCGACAGCTGGTTGTAGGTGAACCAGTACGGGTTCACCGGTCCCGTCAAGGTGAAGGTCAGCTGCGTCGGGCTGTCAACGGTGAGGCTCTTGAGGTTGTCGGGGATGAACCCGGGCGCATAGGCGGCCCAGTTGGCCTTGTCCGAGTGCATCATGTTCATCCAAAACATGACGTCCTGGGCGGTGACCGTCTCACCGTTGGACCACTTGTACGGCTTCATCTTCACCACGACGGTGGTGTTGTTGTTGGAGTACACCGGGGCCGTGGCGAGCGACAGCGACGGGTTGAGTGTGGGTTGTCCGTCGTTGCCGAACCAGTACAGCGGTCGGTACATCAAGAATTGGAATTGGTTGATGTTGGCCACGCTGAAATAGGCGAGGCTCATGAAGGGGAAGATGAAGTTGGGCTGGGTGTTGGGAGCCTCCGCCCAGGTCGCCGTCCCGCCGGCGATTTTTGTTCCGCCCGTCGAACTCGCTGCCGTCGTCGCCGTCGTAGACGGTGAGGAACTGCATGCAGCCAGCAATAAAGCCGCCATGACGGCGGACAACGCTATCGTCGCCACTCCACTGAGTCGTCGCACGATTGTTCTCGCTTTCCTCCATCCCGGTACCTACGTGTCGGGATATGACAAAAAGGTTAACGTTTCGCGACCTTCTCTGCGGTGACCCGCATTTTCGCGGGTCGCGGTGCCGGTCCGACCTCCCCCGTCCACCTCCCCGGCGGCGCCCCCGGCTCCGTAGGTCGGAGCCGGGGTCCTGGAGGAAGCCCCGGACCGGATCGGTACACTCGGCGGGTGCCCAGGGACGCAGCATCGGGGCGTCCTCGGAGACCTGACGGTCCCCGAAGTGGGCGCCCCGCGACCGATCGAGGCGGTAGGGGCGCGCCTCCGAGTCGGGGAGCATCCGGTCGTGCCGGCGGCGCCCGGCCCCGTCCACCCGGTGCATCTCGAGACGAACGCCCTGGTAGAGGCACCGGTCGCCCCGAGCGTGGGAGCGCGCCACGGGGGACGGACCGTGCTCGGAGCGAGCGACCTCAGAGAGGGCCGCGGCCCGACAGCCGCGGTGGAGACCGAACCGGGGGGCGCGACGCCCGCCGTTCCGACCGTGACCCACGACCTGCTCCACGGACACGGACACGACTCGTCGACGTCGACCCCCGTCGTACGCCGAGGCGCTCGGCGCCAGGAACGGCACGGCCTGGCCCCAGGCCAGAGAGCCGGAGCGCAGCCCGATCCGACTCGTCGCGACCGCGTCGCGCCGACGCTGATACGAGAAGGTCCTCGGCGCCGCGTCGCACCGACGGTGATACGAGAAGGTCCTCCGGGCCGCGCCGCGTCGACACTGAAGCGGGAAAGGGATCGCGCCCCCCGAGAACAACAGAGCGACCGCGAACGCCTCGAGCCGTGCCCGAAAGCACCCGTGCCAATCGGACGGCCCGCCCTGCCAGAGCGAACAACCTTGGAACAACACCTCCGAGAACGACACGGCCCGGAACGACACAGAGGGCGCGACCGGATCGGCCGGTCGGGGACCGGCCCCGTCCTGTTCGATCGACCGAGCGCAAGCCGCCCGAGCGAAGGCCCACCGAACGCAGGCCGACGAAACGCTGGCCGAGCGAGCCCGAGCCGTCCGAGCGCAGGCCGACCGGGCCGCCGTTGCCGGCCGCAGGTCGGGGATGGGGGAGCGTGGCCCGCAAAGGGGCGCGGGCGCTCAGCGGCGACGGTGCACACGGCCCCGACGACGAGCGCGAGGCGGCTCGCTCCGACCACGGTCACCCGCGCCCGCAGTGGACCGAGGAGGTCTGGGTGTTCGACGGGGTGGCGACCGACGCTCCCGAACGCGCCGGGCGTCGGGCCCGCTCGGGCACCACCGATCGATCACCCTCACCGACGTCACGCAAGTCGGACGAGGCCCTCCCCTCAGACGTCTTCGACGAGATCGCCGGCGCGGTGGGACGCGCCAAAGCGGGCAAGGTGGCCGACCGTCTGGCCACGGCGGCACGTGCCTACGAGCGCGACCGCTATCCCGAAGCGTTGCGGATCACGAGGGAGCTCGTCGAGCAGGTCCCCGAGTCCGCCGCGGCGCGCGAGCTGCACGGCCTCGTCTGTTACCGGTTGAACCGCTGGCGTGAAGCCGTCAAGCATCTCGAGGCGGCGAGGAGGCTCTCGGGCGGCGACCCGAGCCAGATCCCCGTCCTCATGGACTGTCACCGCGCCCAGGGACACCACCGTCGCGTCGAGGTCCTCTGGGACGAGCTGCGCGCCGCGTCACCCTCGGCCGACGTGCTCGTCGAAGGCCGGTTGGTGCTGGCCGAGACCCTGGCGGAGGCCGGAAAGCTCGACGAGGCCATTCTCGTGCTCGCCACCGCGGGCGCCGCCCGCAACCTCCGCAATCCCGGCGACCGGCACCTCCGGCAGTGGTACGTGCTGGCCGACCTGTACGAGCGGGCCGGGAACGTCCCCTTGGCGCGGGAGCTGTTCGCCCGCGTGGCGTCGGTGGACCCCGAGCTGGCCGACGTCACCGATCGGCTGCTCGCCCTGGGCACTCCCCGGCGACGCCAACGACGAGGAGCCGCCGGCGGTCGTCGGTAGCATCGACGGCATGTCCCCGGCGACTGCTCCCACGGGTGGGTCAGGCTTCGTCGACCTCCGCAGCGACACCGTCACCCGCCCCACCCCCGAGATGCGCCGGGCCATGGCCGAGGCCGAGGTGGGAGACGACGGGTACGGGGACGACCCCACCGTCAACAAGCTGGAGGAGGCCTACGCGGAGCGCGTGGGCAAGCCCGCGGCGATGTACGTCCCGTCGGGGACCATGGCCAACCAGGTCGCGTTGCGCGTGCTGTGCCGGCCCGGCCTCCTCGCCATCGCCGGTCGGCGCCAACACGTCGTCATCTACGAGGCCGCCGCGGTGGCCGCCAACGCGGGGATCCAGATTCACCCCGTGGACGACACCGACGGCACCGTGTCGGTAGCCGACATCGAGTGGGCGATCGAGGCGGCGTCGCACCATTACCCCGCGCCCGGGATCGTCTGCATCGAGCACACCCACATGCCGTCGGGGGGAGTGCCCTGGAGCCTCGACGCCATCGAGGCGGTCGTCGCCGCGGCGGGAACGCTGCCCGTGCACATGGACGGGGCGCGGCTCTTCAACGCCGAAGTGGTCACGGGTGTCGACGCCGCTCGCTTCGCGGCGCCGGTCACCACGGTGATGTCGTGTCTCTCCAAAGGCCTGTGCGCGCCGGTGGGCTCGGTCCTGGCCGGCCCCGTCGACGTCATGGAGCAGGCGCGCGTCGAACGGCTCCGTCTCGGGGGGAGCATGCGCCAGGCCGGCGTGATCGCCGCGGCGGGGCTCGTGGCCCTGACGACGATGGTGGAGCGACTGGCCGAGGACCATGCCCGGGCGCGGCGCCTGGCGCAGGCCGTGGCCGACCGGTGGCCCGACGGCGGGTGCGACCCCGACTCGGTTCCCACCAACATGGTCATCTTCACCCACCCCGCCACCGACAAGGTGATCGACCACCTCCACGCCGAGGGCATCCTGTCGGGAACGATCGCGCCGGGTGTGCTGCGCCTCGTCACCCACCACGACGTGGACGACGCCGGCCTCGAGCGCGCCGTCAAGGCGCTGGCAAGCGCCCCGTAAGGCCCGACGCAAGCGCGGCGCGCCGAGCGGAGGAACCCGAAAGAGGAGGGGTAGGCTCGCCCCTGGATCCAGCCCACTCTCCGACAGGAGGCGACACCGTGGCCAGCACCATCGAAGCGCTGCTCGGCGCCGAAGCCGAGAGCCTCCTCGCCCACACCTGCAAAGGGATCACCACCGACGAGCTCACGCTCCCCGGCCCCGACTACATCGACCGTGTCTTCGTCGAGACCGACCGCCCCATCCCCGTGGTCCGGAATCTGGCCACCGTCTACAACACCGGACGCCTGGGCGGGACCGGCTACCTGTCGATCCTCCCCGTGGACCAGGGCATCGAGCACTCCGCCGCGGCCAGCTTCGCCAAGAACCCCGCCTACTTCGACCCCGCCAACCTGCTGGAGCTGGCCCTGGCGGGTGGCTGCTCCGCCATCGCCACGACCCTGGGCGGCCTCGGGGCCGTGGCCCGCCGCTACGCCCACCGGATCCCGTTCATCGTGAAGCTCAACCACAACGATTTCCTGCACTACCCCGACCAGTTCGACCAGGTCATGTTCGGCACGGCCCGCCAGGCGGCCGACCTCGGGGCCGTCGGGGTGGGCGCCACCATCTACTTCGGCTCCGAGCACGCCGACCGCCAGATCCAGGAAGTGCGGACCGCCTTCGCCGAGGCGCACGAGCTCGGGATGTTCACCGTGTTGTGGTGCTACCTGCGCAATGCGGCCTTCAAGACCAAGGAGGCCGACTACGACCTCTCGGCGGATCTCACGGGCCAGGCCAACCACATCGGCGTCACCATCGAGGCCGACATCATCAAGCAGAAGCAGCCCGAGAACAACGGGGGCTACCCGGCCCTCAAGTTCGGCAGGACCGACCCGCTCGTCTACGAGCAGCTCACCACCGACAACCCCATCGACCTCACGCGCTGGCAGGTCGTCAATTGCTACGCGGGCCGCATCGGGCTCATCAACTCCGGGGGCGAGTCCAAGGGGGCCGACGACCTCGCCCAGGCCGTGCGCACTGCGGTCATCAACAAGCGAGCGGGCGGCACGGGCCTCATCGTGGGCCGCAAGTCGTTCCAGCGGCCCATGGCGGAGGGCGTCGAGCTGCTTCACGCCGTCCAGGACGTCTTCCTCGACCCCTCGGTCACCATCGCCTAGAGAACCATCGCCTAGAGAATCGACGGGAGAATTTCGTCGGAATACCGGGAATTCCAGGCTGGAAACAGCCCTCCGGGAGGGCACCGTTCCCGGAGCACGTCGGTGACGGCGGTATGCTCGGTTTGAAGGGTCGGTGCTCGCGCGCCCCGCACCAGGTGAACGGTCGGGGGCCCCGTCCGACCTCGAGACAGGGGGCTTACGGTGTCCACCGCGACACGTCACCAGACCACCGAGCTCGATCGGGTGGTGATCCGGTTCGCCGGCGACTCGGGCGACGGGATGCAGCTGACGGGCAGCCAGTTCACCTCGGTGAGCTCGGCCTTCGGGAACGACACCGCCACCCTTCCTGACTTCCCGGCGGAGATCCGGGCCCCCGCCGGCACCTTGGCCGGCGTGTCGGCCTTCCAGGTCCACATCTCGGACCACGACATCCTCACCCCCGGGGACCAACCCAGCGTCCTCGTGGCCATGAACCCCGCCGCCCTCAAGACCAACGTGGGGGCCGTGCCCCCCGGTGGCACCCTCATCGTGAACGTCGACGCCTTCGACGAACGGGCCTTCGAAAAGGCGAACTACACCTCCAATCCCCTCACCGACGGCAGCCTGGTCGCCTACAAGGTGTACGAGGTCCCCATGACCTCGCTCACGCTCGAGGTCGCCAAGGCGGCCGGCGTGAAGCCCCGCGACGCCGAGCGGTCCAAGAACTTCTTCGCGCTCGGGCTCGTGAGCTGGCTCTACAGCCGGCCCATCGACGGGACCCTGGCCTGGATCGAGAAGCGCTTCGCCTCCACCCCGATGGTGCTCGACGCCAACACGCGGGCCTTCAAGGCGGGGTACAACTTCGGCGAGACCGCGGAATTGTTCGAGGTCAACTACCAGGTCCGCCCGGCCGCGCTGGAGCCCGGCGTCTACACCAACATCACCGGCAACACCGCCCTGGCGTGGGGGCTCATCGCCGCCGCCCACCAGGCGCACCTGCCGTTGTTCCTCGGCTCGTATCCGATCACCCCGGCCTCGGACATCCTCCACGAGCTCTCCAAGCACAAGCACTTCGGTGTCCGCACCGTGCAGGCCGAAGACGAGATCGCCGGCGTCGGCGCCGCCATCGGAGCCGCCTTCGGGGGCTCGCTCGGCGTCACCACCACCAGCGGGCCCGGGGCCGACCTGAAGTCGGAGTCCATCGGCATGGCCGTGAGCCTGGAGCTGCCGCTCCTCGTCATCAACATCCAGCGGGGCGGCCCCTCCACGGGCCTGCCCACCAAGACCGAGCAGTCCGACCTGCTCCACGCCATGTACAGCCGCCACGGCGAGGCGCCGGTGCCCATCGTCGCCCCCATGACGCCCTCGCACTGCTTCGACGTCGCCATCGAGGCGGCCCGCATCGCGGTGAAGTACCGCACCCCGGTGATCGTGCTGTCCGACGGGTACCTGGCCAACGGCGCCGAGCCGTGGCGCCTGCCCGACCCCGCCACGCTGCCCGACCTCCACGTCGAGTTCGCCACCGAGACCAACCACACCGACGACGACGGCACCCCCGTCTTCTGGCCCTACGTCCGCGACGAGCAGACCCTGGCCCGGCCCTGGGCCGTGCCCGGCACGCCCGGGCTCGAGCACCGCATCGGTGCCCTCGAGAAGGAGGACGGCTCGGGCAACGTCTCGTACGACCCGGTCAACCACGAGCACATGGTGCATCTGCGCGCCGCCAAGGTGGCGGGCATCGCCAACGACATCCCCCTGCTCGAGGTCGACGACCCCGCCGGCGTGGGCGGCGCGCCCGTGCTCGTGCTGGGCTGGGGGTCCACCTTCGGGGCCATCGCGGCGGGCGCTCGCCGGGTGCGGGCTCGCGGGTTGTCCGTCGCCCATGCGCATCTGGTGCACCTCAACCCCTTCCCGAGGAACCTGGGAGAGGTGCTGCACGCCTATGAGAAGGTCCTGGTCCCCGAGGCGAACCTGGGCCAGCTGGCCCGGCTGGTGCGCGCGGAGTTCCTCGTCGACGCCAGGACGCTGAGCAAGGTCCAGGGCGTCCCCTTCAAGGCGGCGGAGATCGAAGAGGTGGTGCTCGAGATGCTCGGTGCCACCACGGGCACCACCGTCGAAGAAGAGGACGTGGCCAGCTGATGACCGACACCCAGATCCCGGTCACGACGCGCAAGGACTGGACCTCGGACCAGGAGGTTCGTTGGTGCCCGGGGTGCGGCGACTACTCGATCCTGGCCGCCCTGCAGATGCTCATGCCCGACCTCGGGGTGCGGCGCGAGAACACGGTGTTCGTGTCCGGCATCGGCTGCGCGGCGCGCCTTCCCTATTACATGAACACCTACGGCATGCACTCGATCCACGGGCGCGCCCCCGCCATCGCCACCGGGTTGGCCGTGACCCGGCCCGACCTCGACGTGTGGGTGATCACGGGCGACGGCGACTCGTTGTCGATCGGCGGCAACCACCTGATCCACGCCCTGCGGCGCAACGTCAAGATCACGATCCTGCTGTTCAACAACCAGATCTACGGACTGACCAAGGGGCAGTACTCGCCCACCTCGGAACAGGGCAAGGTCACCAAGTCGACGCCGTTCGGGTCGCTCGACACGCCGTTCAACCCCGTCAGCCTGGCCCTGGGCGCCGAGGCCAGCTTCGTGGCGCGCACCCACGACATGGACCGCAAGCACATGCAGGAGATGTTCCGCCGGGCCCATGACCACAACGGTGCCGCCTTCGTCGAGATCTACCAGAACTGCAACGTCTTCAACGACGGCGCCTTCGAGAAGATCACAGGGCGTGACGTGCGCGCCGACAACCTCATCCCGCTCGTGCACGGCGAGCCCATCCGCTTCGGCCTCGTGCAGCAGCACGGCGTCGTCATGGAGCCCGACGGCCGCCTGCGCGTGGCCGAGGTCGCCGATGTCGGTGAGGACGCCCTGCTGGTCCACGACGAGCGCCGGGACGAGCCTGGGTTGGCGTTCCAGCTCAGCCGCTTGGCCCGGGGCCCCTACGAGCCCACGCCCATCGGTGTCTTCCGCGCCGTGGAGCGCCCCGAGTACGGCGCGGCCATGAACCAGCAGCTCCTCGACGCCAACGAGCGCCGGGGGCCCGGCGACCTCACCAGCCTGCTCGCGTCGGGCGGGACCTGGACCGTCGAAGGCTGAAGCGGGGCCCGCCCCGGGCCCCGGACAGGCCCCGGGCCTATCCTGGCCGTCTCGACCGCGCCCGGCGTGGCGGCCGTGCTCTGTCAGCCTTCTTCCTCCTCCACGGTCCGGAACACCATCCCGGTCCGGGGTTTCGGATAGAAGTAGGTGCTCTTCGGCGGCATGCGCTGGCGGGCGTGCGCCCAATCCGAGATCTGGTCCACGGTCACGGGCCGCAGCAGGAGCGCCGCATCGGCTCGCCCTTCGGCGACGGCCGAGACGGCGGCGCGCCAGTCGTGGACGTAGGCCACCGTGGTGTCCGGGAGGGCGTCGGTGGCCAGGGCCACGAGGCTCGAGTCGAGGTCCGACCCCGCCTCGGCGTAGGTCTGCTCACGGGGGGTGAGCAACCACGTGCCGTGCTCGGTGACGAGGGCGAGGGCCCCTGACTGCGCCACCGACTCGACGAGCTGTTCGTCGGCCGGCCCCGCGTACACGGTGTCGAACCACCGGCCGAACCACTCCGCCACGTCGAGGTCGGGCGGGACCTGGGAGATGGTGCGGTGGATGGGGCCGACCGTCAGCTGTCCCTCGGACAGCTCGACCACGAGCGCCATGACCAGGTCGTAGGGCCCGCCATCCCCGCCGCGCGCAGCGCGTCGCTCGGCCTGATACGTGAGCGCGGTCTCGTAGCGGTGATGGCCGTCGGCGATCACGACGGGCGCGGCCTCGACGGCGCGCATGATCTCCTCGACGGCCTGGGGCGCGTCGAGCACCCACAGCGCGTGTCTCACCCCGTCGTCGTCGACGGCCTCGGCGTGCGGCGGCCCCTCCGGCTCGTAGGCGGCAGCCAGCCCGCGCGACAGCGACAGGCCCCAGATGGGGGACAGGTTGGCCCGACAGGCGCGCAGCAGGTCGAGGCGGTCGCTCTTGTCCTTGGGGATGGTCTGCTCGTGCGGCAGGATGTCGCCCCCGGGCGGCTCGCACTCGAGCGCGCCGATCACCCCGGTGGTCGACCCCCCGCCGGGAACCGTCATCCGGTACGCGTAGAACGCGGGCCGGCCCTCGGGCACGAGCACGCCGTCGTGGCGCCACGTGGCGAAGATCTGTGCTGCCGAGCGGTACTTGTCCAGCCCGGTGCGGGTGTCTTGGACCGGGAGCTCCACATGGATGGCATTGGCGCGATGACGAGCCGCCAGCGTGGCGCGCTCCTCGGGCCCGACCACGTCGTAGGGAGGGGCGATGACCTTGTCGAGGGGGAGGGACCTGTCGTATCGAAGGCCCGCGAAGGGTCGGAAGCGGGGCATCGGCCTTGCGTAGCACAACGCGGTGAGGCCGGGGGACGATCGGCGTGGCTCGTAGACTGCACGGCGTGAGCGCAGCGCCCGAGGACGTCGACCCCGGGGTCGACCGCATCCTCACGGTCCCCAACGCCATCACCCTGGTCCGCCTGGCGTGCATCCCCCTGTTCGTGTGGCTGCTGTTCGGGGCCCACCACCCGGTGGCGGCGGCCGTCCTGCTGGCGGTCCTCGGCGCCACGGACTGGGTCGACGGGTTCGTCGCCCGGCGCTGGCACCAGGTGTCCACGCTCGGCAAGGTGCTCGACCCCACCGCGGACCGGGTCCTGGTGGCGACGGCGGTGATCTCGGTGATCGTGGCGGGCGCGGTGCCGCTGTGGTTCGGCGTCCTGACCGTGGTGCGCGAGGCCCTCGTCTCCGCCGCGGTGCTGCTCCTCGCCGGGCTGGGAGCGGAGCGGATCGACGTGTTGTGGGTGGGCAAGGCCGGGACCTTCGGGCTCATGTTCGCCTACCCCACGTTCCTGCTCGCCCACGGCCATGCCGGGTGGCAACACCCCATCGAGATCGTGGCGTGGGTGAGCGCTGTTCCCGCTCTGACCCTGGCGTGGATCGCGGCCGCGGCGTACGTCCCGTTGTCGCGCCGCGCCCTCGCTCGGGGTCGGGCGAACCGGATGGCGGCGGGGTAGGGTCGCCGTGGTGCTCGCATGAAGGCTGTGATCATGGCGGGCGGCGAGGGCACGCGCCTCCGCCCGCTGACGTCCAACCAACCGAAGCCCATGCTGCCCATGGCCAACCGGCCCATGATGGAGCACGTCGTCAACCTGCTGCGCCAGCACGGGTTCGAGGACATCGTGGTCACGGTGGCGTTCATGGCCAACGCCATCCGCAGCTACTTCGGCGACGGATCCGAGTTCGGCGTGCGCATGGTGTACGCCACCGGGAGACCCCACTCGGCACGGCCGGCTCGGTGCGCAACGCGCGCGACGAGCTCGACGAGCGGTTCGTGGTCATCTCGGGTGACGTCCTCACCGACCTCGACCTCACGACGCTCGTGAGCCACCACGAGTCGAAGGGGGCGCTCGCCACGATCGCGCTGAAGGCGGTGGACAACCCGCTCGAGTTCGGGATCGTCATCACCCGCGACGACGGGTCGATCGAGCGGTTCCTGGAGAAGCCCACCTGGGGCCAGGTCTTCAGCGACACCATCAACACCGGCATCTACGTGCTCGAGCCCGAGATCTTCGACTACATCCCCGAGGGCCGCGCCGTGGACTTCTCCGAGGAGGTGTTCCCGGCGGTCCTCGAGGCCGAGAAGCCCCTGTTCGGCTACGTGGCCGGGGGCTACTGGGAGGACGTGGGCACCCTCGACGCCTATCTACGCTCGCACCAGGACATCCTCGACGAGAACGTCGCGGTCCAGGTCAGCGGGTTTTCCCTGCGCCCCGGGGTCTGGCTCGGCAAGGGCGCCGAGCTCGACCCGTCGGCCGAGGTCCGGGGCCCGGTCATCATCGGGGACAACTGCCACGTCGGGGCGGGCGGGGTCCTGGGCTCCTACTGCGTGATCGGGGCCAACGCCCGCATCGGGGACAACGCGTCGCTCGAGCGCACCGTCGTCCACGACAACGTCTTCCTCGGTGCCGGTGTCCGTCTGGACGGCTGCGTGCTGGGCCGGTCCTGTGACCTGCGCCAGGGGGTGCGGTGCGAGGAGGGCGTGGTCCTCGGCGACGAGTCCTTCGTGGGTGCCCACGCCGTGATCAAGTCCGGGGTCAAGGTGTACCCCTTCAAGACGGTGGAGGCCGGAGCCACCGTCAACACGTCGATCGTGTGGGAGTCACGCGGGGCGCGCACGCTCTTCGGGCGCCTCGGCATCACCGGCCTCGCCAACGTCGACATCAGCCCGGAGCTCGTCATGCGCCTGTCGATGGCGTGGGCGAGCACACTCGAGAAGGGGAGCACCATCACCGCCTCGCGTGACACGTCCCGGGCGGCACGCGTGCTCAAGCGGGCCATGATCGTGGGGTGCAACGCCGCGGGCGTGAACGTGGAGGACCTCGAGGTCGCCACGGTGCCCGTCACGCGATTCCAGGCGCGCTCGGGGCGGAGCCTGGGCGGGATCACGGTCCGTCTCTTCGAGCAGGACACGCAGTCGGTCATGATCCGCTTCTTCGACCAGGACGGCATCGACATCGCCGAGCCCGGACAACGCAAGATCGAGCGGCTGTACCACCGAGAGGAGTTCCGACGGGCCCTGGCGTCGGAGATCGGTGACATCGGGTACGCGCCGCGCGCCCTGGAGCTCTATACCGCCGCGCTCAGCGACACCGTGGACGTCGACGCCATCGCCCGGTCCGGGTTCAAGATGGTGCTCGACTACTCGTTCGGGACGGCGAGCTTCGTCATGCCCAACGTGCTCGCCAAGCTGGGAGCCGAGGTGCTGGTGGTGAACCCCTATGCCGCCACCGCCGCGGTCATGGCCAGTGACCCCCGGGCCGCGGCCGGGCACGTGGCCGACCTCGTGCGGGCTTCGGGGGCCCACCTGGGTGCGGTGATCGACCCGGGGGGCGAGAACATCACCCTGGTGGACGACGAGGGCAAGGTCTTCTCCGACAACCAGACCCTGCTTCTCCTCCTCGACCTGGTCGTTTCCAGGGTCCGGCACGCCAAGGTGGCGCTCCCGGTGTCGTCGCCGATGGCGGCCGAGCACATCTGCGCCGAGGCCGGGGCCGAGATCACGTGGACCAAGCTCTCCGCCACCCACATCATGGAGGTGGCGAGCACGGGCGGGGTGACCTTCGCCGCCAGCCAGATGGGGGGCTACATCTTCCCGCGCTTTCTTCCCGCCTTCGACGGGGTGGCGACCCTCGTCCACCTGTTGGCCATGCTGGCGCGCACCGACGAGCGCTTGTCGAAGCTGGCGAGCCGGCTCCCGCCCATCCACATCGTTCATGAAGAGATCGTCACGCCATGGGAGCAGAAGGGCGCCGTGATGCGCACCACCGTCGAGCGGGCCCAGGGTCGCGACGTCGTCCTCGTCGACGGCGTCAAGCTCCCTGAGGCCGACGGGTGGACCTTGGTGGTGCCCGACCCCGAGGAGCCCGTCACCCACGTGTGGGCCGAAGCCCCCAGTGAAGCCGAAGCGCGCGCGCGGGCCCAGGAGCAAGCGATCCGCATCCGGCAGATGATGCAGTGACGCTGCGGTGAGTGGTCGCGACCCGGGCACCGATAAGGCCTTTCCGGTATCGTCCCGGCCATGCACGTGCCCGACGACCGCCGCTACAGCTCCGACCACGAGTGGGCATTGCTCGCCGACGGCAAGGTGCAAGTCGGGATCACCGACTACGCCCAAGACGCGCTCGGTGACGTCGTCTATGTGGACCTGCCCACCGTGGGCGCACACGTCGAGGTGGGAGGCGTGCTCGGTGAGGTCGAGTCGACCAAGTCCGTGTCGGAGATCTACGCGCCGGTCACGGGCGAGGTGGTGGCGGTGAACACCTCCCTGGCCGACGCGCCCGAGCTTCTCAACACCGACCCGTACGGGGCCGGTTGGATCAGCGAGATCGCTCCCACCGATGCGGGCGCGCTCGACTCGCTCTTGGACGCAGCGCGCTACAGCGCGCTGATCTCCGAGTAGTTCGACGTCGAGCGGGCTCGGGGGGACGGGCTAGCGTGGACGGCGTGTTCTGCAACAACTGCGGGCATCGCAATCCCGGCGATGCCAATTTCTGCTCGTCGTGCGGCGCCGTGCTCAGCGCCGGGTCCTCCGACACGACGGTGACCCTTCACCCTGTCGACGCCCAGGGCGAGGCCGGTGACGAGGAGCTCAGCGTGACGCTTCCCGACCGCCCCAGTGGCACGGGGCTCCTGGTGGTCAAGCGGGGCCCCAACGCCGGCACGCGCTTCGACCTCGTGACCGACTGCACGCGCGCCGGGCGCCATCCCGAGAGCGACATCTTCCTCGACGACATCACCGTGTCGCGCCGCCACGCGGAATTCAGCAAGGGACACGGGGGGTACACCGTTCGCGACGTCGGCTCGCTCAACGCCACGTACGTGAACCGCGAGCGCATCGAAGAAGCGGTGCTCGCCTCGGGCGACGAGGTCCAGATCGGGAAGTTCAAGCTCGTCTACCTCGCGGCGGCGGACGAGTGAGCGTCCGCGTCGGGACACCGTGAGCAGTCGGACGTACCTCTCGATCGGGGATGTGCTCGCCCTGCTGCGCCAGGAGTTCCCCGACGTCACCATTTCGAAGATCCGCTTCCTCGAGAGCCAGGGGCTCGTCAACCCCGAACGCACCCCGTCGGGGTACCGCAAGTTCTACGAGCACGACGTGGAGCGGTTGCGCTGGGTGTTGCGCCAGCAACGCGAGCACTTCCTCCCGCTCAAGGTCATCAAGGGCCGTCTCGAGCAGGAGGTGGGGGACTACGGCGACGACAACGGTCACGACGGCGCCGGGGGGCCCGACGCACCCGGGCACGCCGAGCCCGTGCTCGTCGGGCGCGCCGCTGGCCCCGGCGGCCCCCGCGCCGCGGGGCGCGAGCTCCCGGGGTTCGAGGCCCGTGACACCATCCGCAGGCGACCCGATCAAGCACGCGGGGCCACCACGCCCGCCGCGGCCCGACCCGACCTCGCCCGGGGTGGGGGAGTGGCGCCGGCGCCCGCCCCGGCCCCAGGCCCGACATCGCGACCGGCGACGTCGTCGGGCGCGGTGACCGGGAGTGCCGCCGCGCCTCGCGCCGCGGGTCCGGCCGGGCGGGGTTCCTCGTCGGGCGCAGCGTCCGGGGCGGGCCACCCGCCCGCCGACCCTGGCCCGCGCGACTCACGTGCCGCCGCCGGTCGGGGCCGAGCCGGTGGCGCGGTCGGCCCGGAGCCCACCAAGGTGTCGGGGGGAGCGTCCATGGGCTCGACGGACCTGGGCTCGCGCCATGCCCGTTCGTCGCACCCCGGCACCGACGAGGCCACGGCGAGCGAACTGGCCGACGAGCTCGTCGTCGGCGCGCTGTCGGGTGCCAGCATGACGATCGAGGAACTGGCTCAAGGCAGTGGCGTGGACGTGGCGTCGGTGGAGGAGCTCGAGTCCTACGGGCTGCTGTACGGACGCGTGGTCGGGGGGGTGTCGTACTACGACGAGGACGCGCTCACGGTGGCCCGCGTGGCGGGCGGGTTGGCTCGCTACGGCGTGGAAGCGAGACATCTCCGACTGCACAAGCACGCGGCGGAGCGTGAGGCCGGGTTCATCGAGCAGATCGTCCTGCCGATTCTCAAGCAGCGCAATCCCGACGCTCGGCTGCGCGCGCACGAGATCGTGACCGAGTTGAGTCAGCTGGGCCAGGCACTGCGGGAGGTCCTCCTGCGCACCACGTTGCGCGACCAGCTCGGCAGGTGACCGAGCGCGGCAGGTGAACGAGCGCGGCGGCGCACGAATCCTGCACGACCGCGACGCGCTGGCACGGACGGTGGCCAGATTGGGGGAGGAGTTGTCCGGGGCCTACCCCGATGGTGTGCTCCTCGTGGCCGTCCTCAAGGGCAGCCTGCCGTTCGTCGCCGACCTGGCACGCCGGGTGACGGTCCCGTGCGAGGTCGACTTCCTGGGGATCTCCACCTACACCGAGGGAACCGGCCGGGTGCGGATCGTCAAGGACCTCGACCACGACGTGCACGATCGCCACGTGGTCCTGGTGGAGGACATCGTCGACACCGGCCTCACCTGCACATACATCCTGGGGGAACTGGGTCGCCGGGGCCCGGGGTCGCTGGAGGTGTGCACCTTGTTCGATCGCCGGGTGCGGCGGATCGTCCCGGTCTCGGTGCGCTTCTCGGGCTTCGAGGCCACAGATGACCTGCTCCTCGGGTACGGGCTCGATGTGGCGGGTCGCTACCGCAATCTGCCCTTTGTCGCCGCGGGTGACCCCCGGACGCTCGAATCGGACCCCGACGCGTATGTCGGAGCCCTCTACGGGCGGTAAGTTTCAAGCATGGTCGAGGTGCGGCTGAGCGCGGTCAGGGTGGACCTGCAGTCCAACACGCCTGTGTTGTTGCTCACCGAGGCCGAGGGCCTCGGTCGGACGCTGCCGATCTTCATCGGCGCACCCGAGGCGACAGCCATCGCGTTCGCCATCCAAGGCGTCGCCACCCCCCGTCCGATGACCCACGACTTGTTGCGCGACGTCGTCGAAGCACTCGGCGCCAGTCTCGAGCGTGTCGTCATCACGGAGTTGCGGTCCGCCACGTATTTCGCCGAGCTTCAGCTCAAGCGCGGGACCGGAACGTTGAACGTGTCGAGCCGTCCGTCGGACGCGGTGGCGCTGGCGGTGCGGACGGGGAGCCCGCTGTACGTCGCTGACGATCTGATGGACGCCGAGGGGATCCTGCTTCCTTCCGACGACGAGGACGAGGACGGCGACCCGTCGACTCCCGACGAACTGGTGGGGGAGTTCCGCCAATTCCTCGACACCGTCAGGCCCGAGGACTTCAGCTCCTGACGACCTCGACACTGCGCCGGTCGCGCCGGCGGGTGACGGCGCGCGCGATGCATGGCGCGCCGTCGGCGGGCGGGACGCGCCGCGGCCGGCCGGCCATGGTCGTCGCCGCGGCGTTGGGCGTCGTCGGCCTGGCCGCGTGCTCGTCGCCCAAGGCCGCCACGCCGACGACCGGCACACCGTCGACAGGGAGCTCGTCGACAGCCTCGACCACGACATCATCGATCCCCGCCGGCCTCGCCTGCGCGGCACGCGACCTCGTCAGCGACGTGGCGGGGTCCCAGGGCGCGGCCGGGACCTTCGAGCTCACGTTCGCGCTGCACAACACCTCGACGCTGTCGTGCCCGATGGATGGCTACCCCGGGGCCCAGCTCCTCGACGCGTCGGGGACCGAGCTCCCCACGCACGTGGTGAGCGGCGGGAGCTATCAGTTCACGGATTTCGCCCCTGCTCAGGTGCAGCTCGGGCCCGGTGCGACCGCGTATTTCAACCTTGCGTACTCCGACGTGCCCACCGGGACCGAGACGACGTGCCCGACCGCGACCCAGATCGAGGTGACACCGCCCCACGCCGTGGACCACGACACGGTGGCCATCAACGCCATGGTGTGCGCGGCGGGGACGCTCACCGTGTCGCCAGTGTTCAGCCAGGGCTCACCCCAGGTGCAGACCACGGCGCCGCCCCAAGCCTGACTCCCGTCCCGGCGGCGTGGCTCGGTCGCGCCGCGCGTCAGGGCGCGTCAGCGCGCGTCGGTTTCAGACGTCAGCGCGTGGCCGTTTCCGACGTCGGTGCGTCGGTGTCGACGCGCACGAGCAGTCGGCCGCGTACGCGTGACGCCAGAATGTCTGAGAGGGCGTCACCGACCGTGTCGAGGGTGACCTCCGCCGCGATCAGGTCGTCGAGGTGCGCGGGACGGAGGTCCGTGGCGAGGCGAGCCCAGACCTCGCGCCGGCGCGCCGTGGGCGTCTGCACCGAGTCCACGCCGAGCAGGGCCACGCCGCGGGTGATGAACGCGTACACCGTCGTCTGCACGGCGGTGCCGCCGGTGAGGCCGCTCGCAGCCACCGCGGCGCCGTAGCGCAACGTCTGCAGGATCCGCGCCAGCGTCTCGCCCCCGACGCAGTCGACGGCGCCCGCCCAGTGTTCAGGGCCGAGCACGCGCCCTCCGGCTTCGTCGAGATCCTCGCGCCCGATGACCGTGGCCGCACCGAGGCTCTCGAGCCAGGGGTGCTCCTCGGCCTTGCCGGTGCTCGCCACCACGTCGTAGCCGCGCCCCGCCAACAGGTCGACGGCGAAAGAGCCCACGCCGCCCGAGGCCCCTGTCACGAGCACGGGCCCGGCACCGGGTCGGAGCCCGCGCTGCTCGAGCTGGTCGAGCGACAACGCGGCGGTGAAGCCGGCGGTGCCGATGGCCATGGCCTGGCGCGCCGAGAGCCCGTCGGGGAGCGCGAGGGCGGTCCCGGTCGGGACCCGTGCGTAGCCGGCATACCCACCGTGCCGGGCGACGCCTAGGTCACCGCCGTGCGCCAGGACCTCGGTCCCCACCGCCAGGGTCGGATCGTCGCTCGCCACCACCACCCCGGCCAGGTCGACACCGGGCACGAGCGGCGACGTGCGGGCCACGCGGTTGCCCGACACCGTGACCATGCCGTCTTTGTAGTTGACCGACGACCACGACACCTTGACGAGGACCTCGCCGGCCGGCAGGTCGTCGAGACCGAGCTCTTCGGGGCCGCTCGTGACGTCGTCGTCCTGGCGTCGCACCACGAAGGCGGGAAAACGGACGTCAGCCACAGCGGCAGCCTACGGGGCGCGCCCGGCAGCGCCCGTGCCCGCTGCCCGGGTGTCGTCGGCGTACCATGGGGCAATGTCCACCGGCATCCTCGGGCGGGGTGGCCGGGCGATGGCGTCGTGGAGCCCCGTGGAGCGGGATGCCGTGCTCTACGCCGCATCCGCGCTGTTCGCCATCGGAACGGCACAGCTCGCCTCTATCAGCCTCTATCAACAATGGGGCAGGCTGGCGGTCGGGCCCTATGCGGTGGGGGCGGTGGCTTCGGCGATCGCGGCACGGCGTGCCCGGCGGCGCGAGGTGCAGGCCGCCACGGCGCCAGGGCCCGGGGGCGGTGGGGCCGGCGCCTTCGGCGTGGATCGCCGGGACCGGCCCGGAGCCGAGGGCGGGGCCACCTGGCACTGGACGACGCCCCGGGCCGTCATCTTCCTCGTGGTCCTGCTCGGGGCCACGCTCATGCCCTTGGCACTCGAGGTCCTGTGGCGGACCGATACCGGTGGGACCGCCAACGTGCAGCCCGAGGTCGCCGTCATCGAGCGTTCCGGCGTGGCGTACTTCCACGGCAAGGACCCCTACCAGTTCATCAAGCCCCACCAGAAGATCACCGTCCCGGCCGGTGAGCCCAGCTACGACGTCTACAACCCGTACCTCCCCCTCATGTCGCTGTTCGGTGGACCGCGCAGCACCGATGCGCCTCCCCGTCTCACCGACGCACGAGTGGCGTTCTCGGTGTTCACCATCCTGATCGTGGTGATCGCCATGGCGCTGTGCCGCGGCCCGACCGGACCAAGGGTGCTGGCGTTGCAGAGCATGACGGTGTTGCCCACCGCCGCCCTCCCCCTCGCCACCGGGGGAGACGACCTCCCCGTGGCGGCACTGTTGTTGCTCGGCCTCGTGTTGTTACAACGACGAAGACCCCTGTGGGCGGGAGTGGCGCTGGGGGTGGCGGCGTCGATGAAGATCACGGCGTGGCCTCTCGCCGCCTTGGCGTTTCTGGTGGCGCGCGACAAGAACGGGGAGCGCGGACGGCGACCGTCGTTGGCCGTCGTGGTGGGCATCGTGGGCGTGATGATCCCGGCCGTGCTCCCGACCGCGACCGAGAACCTGTCCGCGTTCATCGAGAACGTCGTCCGCTTTCCGCTCGGGCTGGCGGGAGTGAGCTCGCCCGCGGCGAGCCCGCTGATCGGGCACCTCGTGGTGTCGCTGTTCCCCGGGATCCACCGCGTCTTCACGCTGGGTGTGGCGGTGGTGGGCCTCCTGGTGCTGAGCTACGTCCTGGTCAAACGGCGGCCGACCAGCCCGGCCGCGCTGGCGCGTCTGGTCGGGTGGATCATGACGGTGGCCATCCTGCTGGCACCTGCCACCCGGGTCGGCTACCTCCTGTACCCCATTGACTTCTTCGTGTGGGCGTGGCTCTTGCGCGGCGAGGACACCGTCGACCCCCCACCCGAGGCCTCGGGGGGCGTGCGACAACCGGTCTCCGTGGGCGCGGCGGCGTTCGGCGAGCGAGGCGGAGCGAGCGGAGGGTGGCCCACCCACGACGACGACGAGCGGGCCGGCCCCGACGGATCGTTCTCGGGGGGCGAGACGACGGGAAGCAGTGCGCCTGACCGCACCGGGGTGCTCTCGGTGGTCCGCTCGCGCCTCGGATCAGTCCTGGTCCGACTCGGAGTACAGCCGTAGCGTGAACGACGTGGTGCCGGTGCCGCTTCCCGCCGATGTGGACTGGTCCCCGAAGAACGTGGGCGACACGGTGACCCCGAGGTCCCATTCGAGACCGTCGCTCGCGGGGTGCTGTTCGAGGACCAGGTACTGGGTCCCGGTGGGGCCGGTCGGTCCCTGACTGAGCCGGCGCCAGTGCAGGGCGGGGAGCTCGGCCCGGAAGAACGTGATGACGTCCTGCTGGTTGGCCGGCACCTCGAACCGCAACGACCGGTCATAGCTCTCGACGCCCTGGTCGATGGCCGAGCTCGGCACCGGGGTCGCGCCTTTGGGGACGGCCAGGGCGTTGAGCAGGTCGTCGGGAGGTTGTCCGGCCGAGGTGATGTCCTTGAGCAGGGGGCGAGCCGGCACCGCGTGCAGCACCGCCCCGCGAGCCGTGGCGATCCGGGTCGGGGACGCCGTCGGCCGGCTCTGGCTTCCGCTCAGGACCTCGAGCCCGATTCCGGCCATGAACAGCAGGAGGGTGAGCCCCAAGACGATGAGGGCGGGCTTGGTGCTGGGGCCGGGGGGTCGCCGGGGGGCGTCGGGCCCCTGCCCGCCGGGGGGAGCCCGGTGACCGTTGGTGTCACCGTGTCCGTTGGTCCGGGCGTCGACGGTGGTGGCGGCACTGCGCCCGGTCGGATGGGGGGCACCGGGGAGGTCGTCGGGGCTCGGCATGGTCAGGGAACACCGCAGGGAACGGGCCCGCACGCCTAGTGGCAACCCGACGCCCGCGATGGCTTGGTCAGTGTACAAGCGCGCCGTCGACCCTCCCGGGTCGGGATCGTCACCGGAGTGTCGGGCCTGCCACGTCGGGTAGGCCCCGAACCTCGAGGTCGACTCCTCAGAGTGATCCAACCTCTACAAATCGCGTTGACGCCGGTTTTGTCAGGGGCCTACAGTGTCCCCGACACCGAGGCCCGGAAGGGCCCCGGGGGGGTGGTGCCATCGGCGTTCTCGCCGGTGGCGCCGTGTTTGGGGGGTGACTCGCCCATCTGTTGGGCGTCTACGGGGGGCGGGGGCGACGAGCGATCGGGCTCGTCGTCCCGCGTCTCCTCCCGACCGGTCGCCGCGCCCACGAGGCGGCCCCGTCGAACCCGGTGCGTGGATGGTCAGCGGCCGGCCGGGGACGTCGAGCCCCAGCCGAAGTGATCGAGAGGACCGTGGCCTGCGCCCAGGTGCCACTGCGACGAGCCGGCCAACGCGGTGGTGACGAATGCCTTGGCTTGGGCCAGCGCGTCCAGGAGCCCGACACCGCGGGCCAACAGCGCGGCGGTGGCCGCCGACAGCGTGCACCCGGTGCCGTGGTCGTTGTCGGAGACGAGGCGGGGGCCGTCGAGGACGTGGACCTGGTCCTCGAAGAGCACGACGTCGGGGGCGTGGTCACCGGAGAGGTGCCCACCCTTCACGATTACCGCCGACACGCCCGTGTCGGCCAGGCGACGAGCCGCCCGCACCATGCCGTCGACGTCCTCGACGGTGGTGTCGGTGAGCAGGGCCGCCTCCCTCGTGTTGGGGGTGGCCACGAGTGCGTGGGGCAGCAAGAGCCGGAGATAGGCGTCCACGCCACCGTCGTCGAGCAGGCGGCGACCCGTGGAGGCGACCAGGACGGGGTCGACCACCAGATTAGGAAGCCGCCCCTCGGCGGCCCAACGGGCCACGGCGGCCACGGTCGCCGACGACGCCAACATGCCCGTCTTCACCGACGCCACGGGAAGGTCCGAGACCACGGTGTCGATCTGCAGCTCGACGAAGCTCGGGTCGACGGCGAGGACACCACGGACTTCGGAGGAATTCTGGGCCGTGACGGCGGTGACGACGCTCGTGCCGAACACGCCGTGGGCGGCGAACGTCTTCAGATCGGCCTGGAGCCCGGCACCCCCACCCGAATCGGAGCCGGCGATCGTCATGGCCACCGGGGGATCCACGGCGCCACCGTAGGTCAGAGGTCCGGTGTCCCCTCCACGGGGCTCGATGCCTGGGCCAGGTAGCGCCGGGGGATCCGACCGGCGAGCCGCGCCTCGTACCCCGCTTCGACGGCGGCGCGAAAGGCGCCCGCCATGCGCGCCGGTTGACGGGACCGGGTGATGGCGGTGGCGACCATGACCCCTCCACACCCGAGCTCCATCGCCAACGCGGCATCCGACGCCGTCCCGATCCCGGCGTCGAGGATCACCGGCACAGAACACCGCTCGGCGATGAGCGCGATGTTGTGCGGGTTCCTGATCCCGAGGCCGCTCCCGATGGGCGACCCCAGAGGCATGACGGCGGCACACCCCGACTGCTCGAGGCGCCGGGCCAGGACGGGGTCGTCGTTGGTGTAGGGCAGCACGACGAAATCCTGGTCGCACAGTTGCTCGGCGGCGTCGAGCAACTCCACCGCGTCAGGAAGGAGCGTGTCCTCGTCGCCGATCACCTCGAGCTTGATCCAGTCGGTGTCGAACGCCTCGCGGGCGAGCTTGGCCGTAAGGACCGCCTCGGCGGCGGTGAAGCATCCGGCCGTGTTGGGCAGGACCCCGACACCGTGCGCGCGCAGCACGTCGAGGATCCCCCCTCGTGCCGCGGGGTCGACGCGTCGCACCGCCACGGTGGCGAGCGCCGAGCCCGAGGCCTCCACCACGGCGTCGAGGACCTCGGGGCTCGAGATACCGCCCGTGCCGAGGATGAGCCGTGAGTGCAGGGCCCGGCCCGCGATGGCGAAGGGGGTCGGGCCGCTGGTGCCACCGGTGCCGGGGCCGGCGCCGGTATCGGTGCCTGAGTCGGTGTCTCTGTCTGAATCCATGTCAGCCACCTGCCGCCGCCGTGACGATCTCCACGACGTCGTGGGCCGACAGCCGGGTCGTGGCCCACTGGCTGCGGGGCACGACCTCGCGGTTGCGCGCCACGGCGATGCCGTGCGGAGAGTTGCACCACGAGGACACGAGATCGGCCACGGTGGATTCGGGCGCCAGGGCGTGCGGTTCGCCGTTCACCACGACCGCGGTGGCCGGCTCGGTGTCTGGAGGCCCGATGTCACCCACGAGCCCAGCATGGCACCTCGATCACGAGTCGGCGCGCGCCGCCAGGGAGGTGAAGCGTCCGGGCCCGAACGGTGCCATTTCTTCGGGGGGTTCGTCACCCGAGACCATGGCCGCCACAGCCGCGGCGGTGAGCGGCGTGAGCAGGATGCCCTGGCGGTAGTGGCCGGTCGCCACCACCAGTCCGTCGACACCGGGGATCGCGGCCGGTCCCACGATGGGGGCGTTGTCGGGGGAGCCGGGGCGCAGTCCGGTCGTGACCTCGCCCAGGATCATCTCGGTGATCCCCGGAACGACGCGATGCGCGTCGCGCAACAACTCGTACACCGCCCCGGCCGTGACGGCGGTGTCGAAGCCCTTCTCCTCGACGGTGGCGCCCACGACCACGGTGCCGTCCTCTCGGGGCACGACGTAGACCGACGAGCCCTGCACGATGCCGCGTACCGTCCGGGTGAGGACCGGAGCGCGCTCGCACGGGAGCAGTCGCAGGATCTGCCCCTTCACCGGTCGCACCGCCGGCGCGGCACCTGCGGGCAATCCTCCGAGCTGCGCCGACCAGCTGCCGGCGGCCAGGACGACGGCGCCGGCGCGCAGCGTCTTTCCCCCGTCGAGGTGCACACCCGACACCGAGCCCGACGCGCATTCGAGCGCGGCGGCGCGCTCCTGGTGCAGCACCGCCCCGGCGCCCGTCGCCGCGTCGAGGAGCGCGGCCACGAGCAGGCGGTTGTCAACCTGGTGGTCGCCGGGCGTCCAGATCGCGGCGCGCACGCCCGGTGCGATGCTGGGCTCGAGCTGCCGGGCGCGGCGACCGGTGAGCCATTGCACGCCGAGCCCGAGCTCGAGCTGGAAGGCGAAGAGGTCGTGCGCCCACGCCCGGTCCCCCTCGTCGACGGCGACGACCAGCGTTCCCGAGGTGCGGTAGCCGATGGGCCGACCGACGGCCTCGGTGAGCTCGGCCGCGAAGGCCGGCCAGCGGCGCGCCGACGCCAGGGCGAGGGCGAGGAGTGCTTCCTCGCCGTGGTGTACCTCGCTGACGGGCGCGAGCATGCCGGCCGCGGCCCACGACGCACCGTGGCCGGGTTCGGGATCCACCACCGCCACCGACATCCCCGTGGCGGCGATCTTCCAGGCCGAGGCGAGGCCGATGGTTCCTCCGCCCACCACGACGACGTCATAGCGAGATCCGGTCGGTGCTTCGACCGGACCGGGCCCGCCCGGACGTGTCACCGGCGGCGGTGTGCGGGTGGCCTGTACGCAGGTGGCCGGTGCACGCGGGTATCCTAAAGGGGCTGCAGCAGGGCCAGTGTCGTCCCAAGCGTCAGCAAGCCACTCCGCGTGACCGATCACGGAGAGACCTCAGTGACGACAGCCAAGCACCCTGCATCTTCAGGGCGTGTGCCGACGCACCCCGGCGCGCCCCTCTACGACCCCGCCTTCGAGCACGACGCCTGCGGGATCGCCTTGGTGGCCGACCTCTACGGGCGGCGGAGCCATGGGCTCGTCCGCCAAGGGCTCACCGCGCTCGAGCACCTGGCTCATCGGGGCGCCAGCGGCGCCGAGGTGGACACGGGCGACGGAGCCGGCATCCTCGTCCAGGTCCCACACCGTTTCCTCGCCGGCCCCGGGGGCTTCGACCTCCCCGAGCCGGGCCAGTACGCGGTGGGGCTGGTGTTCCTCCCCACCGACGCCGACGATGCCGCCAAGGCGCAACGACGTATCGGAGAGCTCGCGGCCGAAGAGGGCCTGGCCGTCCTGGGGTGGCGCGAGGTCCCGGTCGAGCCTGATTGCCTCGGCGCCTCGGCGCGCCGTGCCATGCCTCGCATGGCGCAGGTCGTCGTGGTTCGGTCCGGAGCCGCCCCCCTCGGCGCTACGGCGACGGCGGGGGACGCCCTGGCGCTCGACCGGCTCGCTTTCTGTCTGCGCAAGCGGATCGAGCACGAGGTGCACGGCGTGTACGTGTCGTCGCTGTCGGCGCGCACCCTCGTGTACAAGGGGATGCTCACCGGGCACCAGCTGGTGGCGTTCTTCCCCGACCTGTCGGACCCGACGTTCGACAGTGGGCTGGCGCTCGTGCACTCGCGGTTCTCGACCAACACGTTCCCGTCGTGGCCCCTGGCCCATCCCTATCGCTACCTGGCTCACAACGGGGAGATCAACACGCTCCGGGGCAACCGGAATTGGATGCGGGCCCGCGAGGCGCTGCTGGCGAGCGAGCTCATCCCCGGCGACCTCGAGCGACTGTTCCCCATTTGCGACCCCGACGGCAGCGACTCGGCGACCTTCGACGAGGTGCTCGAACTGCTCCACCTCGGTGGGCGCAGCCTGCCCCACGCCGTGCTCATGATGATCCCCGAAGCGTGGGAGAACCACACGGCCATGGACCCGGCCCGGCGGGCCTTCTACCGGTACCACGCGTCGCTCATGGAGCCCTGGGACGGACCGGCCGGCGTGATCTTCACCGACGGGACCGTCGCCGGTGGGGTCCTCGACAGGAACGGGCTCCGACCGGCCCGGTACTGGGTGACCGACGACGGGCTCGTGGTGCTCGCCTCGGAAGTGGGCGTCCTCGACATCGACCCGGCCAAGGTGGTGCGCAAGGGCCGCCTCCAGCCGGGCCGCATGTTCCTCGTGGACACGGCCCAGGGTCGGATCGTCGACGACGACGAGATCAAGGCGCAGCTCGCCGCGGTGCATCCCTACGGCACGTGGTTGGAGGAGGGCCAGGTCACCTTGGACGACCTGCCCCCCCGGATGATGCTCACCCCGCAGCACGCCTCGGTCGTGACCCATCAGGAGTTGTTCGGCTACACCAACGAGGAGCTCCGCCTCATCCTGGCCCCGATGGCCCAATCCGGCGGCGAAGCACTCGGCTCCATGGGCCACGACGCCGCCATCGCCGCGCTCAGCGAGCGACCGCGCCTGCTCTTCGACTACTTCACCCAGTTGTTCGCGCAGGTGACCAACCCTCCCCTCGACGCCATCCGCGAGGAGCTCGTCACCTCCAGCCGCTCCAAGCTCGGTCCCGAGGGCAACCTGCTCGAGCCGACGGCGGCGTCGTGCCGGCAGATCATCCTGCCCTACCCGGTCATCGACAACGACGAGCTCGCCAAGCTGGCTTACGTCAACGAGCACGGCGAGACTCCGGGGTACCAGGCCTTCGCCATCGACGGGCTGTTCGACCCCACCGGGGGTGGCGAGGCGTTGCGAGCCGCCATCGAGAACGTCCGCAACCGGGTGAGCATCGCCATCGCGCTGGGCTCGAACGTCATCGTCCTGTCCGACCGCAACTCCAACGCGCGGATGGCTCCCATCCCGTCGTTGCTGCTCACCGCAGCGGTCCACGAGCACCTCGTCCGGGAGAAGACGCGTACTCGCGTGGGCCTCGTGGTGGAGTCCGGTGACGCCCGTGAGGTGCACCACATCGCGCTGCTCATCGGGTACGGAGCGTCGGCGGTGAACCCGTACCTCGCCTTTGAGACCATCGACGACGTCATCGCGAACAAGAACAGCCTCGAAGGGGTGTCGCCCCGCCAAGCGCGGACCAACTACATCAAGGCGGCCTGCAAGGGCGTCATCAAGATCATGTCCAAGATGGGGGTGTCGACGGTGGCGTCGTACACCGGGGCGCAGATCTTCGAAGCGGTGGGCCTCGCCCCCGACGTCGTCGACGAGTACTTCACCGGCACCGTGAGCCGTATCGGTGGTGTGGGCCTCGACATCCTGGCCCAGGAGGTGGCGGCGCGCCACGGCCTGGCGCACCTGGCCCGTCCGACCGAGAGGGCGCACCGCGAGCTCGAGGTCGGTGGCGAGTACCAGTGGCGACGCGAGGGTGAGGTCCACCTCTTCAACCCCAAGACCGTGTTCAAGCTGCAGCACGCCACGCGGGCCAAGCGCTACGACATCTTCAAGGAGTACACCAAGCTGGTCGACGACCAGGCGACCCATCTGGCGACGCTGCGCGGGTTGCTCGGGTTCCGCGAGGGGCTCCAGCCCGCACTGTCGGTGGACGAGGTGGAACCCGTGTCCGAGATCCTGAAGCGCTTCGCCACGGGCGCCATGTCGTACGGGTCGATCTCCGCCGAAGCACACGAGACCCTCGCCATCGCCATGAACCGTCTGGGCGGGAAGTCCAACACCGGGGAGGGCGGTGAGGACGCGGACCGCTACGTCCCCGACGAGAACGGCGACCTGCGACGCAGCGCCATCAAGCAGGTCGCGTCGGCTCGTTTCGGGGTCACGAGCGAATACCTCGTGAACGCGGACGACCTCCAGATCAAGATCGCCCAGGGAGCGAAGCCCGGTGAGGGAGGCCAGCTACCGGGCTTCAAGGTGTACCCGTGGATCGCCAAGACCCGGTTCTCGACGCCCGGTGTCGGGCTCATCTCCCCGCCTCCGCACCACGACATCTACTCCATCGAGGACATCGCCCAGCTCATCCATGACCTGAAGTCGGCGAACCCGAAGGCCCGGGTGCACGTCAAGCTGGTGGCCGAGGTCGGAGTGGGGACCGTGGCGGCGGGCGTGGCCAAGGCGAAGTCCGACGTGGTGCTCATCTCGGGCCACGACGGCGGGACCGGCGCCAGCCCGCTGACGTCGATCAAGCACGCCGGGATCCCGTGGGAGCTCGGCTTGGCCGAGACCCAGCAGACCCTGATCCTGAATGGCCTGCGGGACCGCATCGTCGTGCAGGTGGACGGGCAGCTCAAGACGGGCCGCGACGTGATCATCGCCGCGTTGCTCGGGGCCGAGGAGTTCGGGTTTGCCACCGCGCCGCTGGTCGTGTCGGGGTGCGTGATGATGCGCGTGTGTCATCTCGACATGTGCCCGGTGGGGATCGCCACCCAGAACCCCGAGCTGCGCAAGCGCTTCACGGGGCAGCCCGAGTTCGTGGAGAATTTCTTCGAGTTCATCGCCGAGGAAGTGCGCGAGTACTTGGCCGCGCTCGGGTTGGCGTCGATCCAAGAGGCGGTCGGACGGGTCGACCTCCTCGACGCCGTGGTGGCGACGGACCATTTCAAGGCCAAAGGACTCGACCTGGCCCCGATCCTGGCCCAGCCCGAGGCGGGCCCACCCACCGACCGCTACTGCCGTCGGGCCCAGGACCACGGCCTCGACAAGGCACTCGACCATCGCTTCCTCGAGGCGTGCCGGCCCGCCATCGACGACGGCGCCGTCGTGGCGATGGAGTTGCCAATCGCCAACGTCGACCGGACGGTCGGAACCCTCCTCGGGTACGAGATCACGTCGCGCCACGGGGGGGTCGGGCTTCCCGACGGGACCATCACCATCACCTTCCGGGGCTCGGCGGGCCAGAGCTTCGGCGCCTTCGTGCCGCGGGGCGTGACGCTGCGGCTCATCGGTGATGCCAACGACTACCTGGCCAAGGGGTTGTCGGGGGGCCGCATCGTGTTGCGTCCCGACGAAGCCGCTCCCTTTGCGGCCGAGGAGCAGATCATCGCGGGCAACGTCATCCTCTACGGAGCGACGGCTGGTGAGTGTTATGTGCGGGGCCAGGTGGGGGAGCGGTTCTGCGTGCGCAACTCCGGCGCCACCGCCGTCGTCGAAGGAGTGGGCGACCACGGCTGCGAGTACATGACGGGGGGCAGGGTCGTCGTCCTCGGCCCGACGGGGCGGAACTTCGCGGCCGGGATGTCGGGTGGGATCGCCTATGTCCATGACCCCGGGCGCGACTTCAGCGAACGGGTCAACTTCGAGCTCGTCGACCTCGAACCACTCGACGACGATGATCGCCGGTGGCTCTTCGACACCGTGACCCGGCATCAGCTCGAGACCGACTCCGCGGCGGCGGCCCGACTGCTTGCCCAGTGGGAAACCGCCCTCGACGATTTCGTCAAGGTCATGCCTCGCGACTACCGCCGCGTGCTCGAAGCGACCCGACGCGCCATCGACGAGGGTGTGTCGGTGGACGAGGCGGTCATGGCCGCGGCGCGCGGCTGACGCTGTCGGCGGAGCGGGAGCACACAGGTCATGGGCAAACCCACCGGGTTCTTCGAGTTCGACCGGCTGCTGCCGGCGCGCCGGCCCGTCCCGGTGCGGCTGAGGGACTGGCGCGAGGTCTACGAGCCGTTCCCCGAAGAAGACGCCGTGCGCCAAGGGGCGCGTTGCATGGACTGTGGCATCCCGTTCTGTCACGAAGGATGCCCGCTCGGGAACCTGATCCCGGAATGGAACGACCTCGTATACCGCGGCGACTGGCCCGAGGCACTCGAGCGGCTCCATGCCACCAACAACTTCCCCGAGTTCACGGGACGGTTGTGCCCCGCACCGTGCGAGGGCGCCTGCGTGCTCGGCATCAACGCCGACCCCGTCGCCATCGAGCGCATCGAGTACGAGATCGCCGAGCGGGGCTGGGGCGAGGGTTGGGTGACACCCCAGGTCCCTTCGGTGCGCACCGGAAAGTCCGTGGCGGTGGTGGGATCGGGGCCGGCTGGTCTGGCATGTGCACAGCAGCTTGCCCGGGCCGGCCACAGCGTCGTCGTCTACGAGCGGGCGGAGCGGCCCGGTGGGCTCCTGCGCTATGGGATTCCCGAGTTCAAGATGGAGAAGGCGGTGCTCGACCGCCGCCTGGCGCAGCTGCGGGCCGAGGGTGTCGAGTTTCGATGCTCGACGGCGGTGGGCGCGCCGGACGAGGGCGGCGACGCTGCGGCGCAGGGTGAGCCAGGCCAGCGCCGGGGCCTCGGAGCCGCATCAGCCCCGGACGTGCGCGTCGTGCCGGCATCGTCGTTGCGGACCGAGTTCGACGCCGTCGTCCTGGCGGGGGGAGCGACGCTGCCGCGTGACCTGTCGGTGGAAGGGCGCCACCTCGACGGGATCCACCTGGCGATGGACTACCTGAAGCCGTCCAACTTGGTGCGCGAGCGCGCCTTCGACACCGCACCGATCACCGCGGCGGGCAAGCGGGTCGTCATCATCGGAGGGGGCGACACGGGGGCGGACTGCCTGGGCACCGTCCACCGGCAAGGGGCGTCGTTGGTGCACCAGCTCGAGATCCTGCCCCGGCCCCCGGACGGACGCCACGACGACAACCCGTGGCCGACCTGGCCGCTGATCCTCAGGACCTCGGCCGCGCACGAGGAAGGTGGCGACCGGATCTACAGCGTCACCACGACTCGGTTCGTCGAGGACGGCGCGGGGGCGGTTCGAGCGCTGGCGGGACATCGCGTCGAGATGGGAAACGACGGCGGACGCCCGGGGTTCGAGCCCGTGCCGGGGAGCGAATTCGAATTGCCCTGCGAGCTCGTGCTGCTGGCCATGGGCTTCGTGGGCGCCGAGCGCCGAGGAGTGGTGGACGAGCTCGGTCTCGACCTCGACCCCAGGGGGGGTGTCGCCTGTGACGAGAACTGGCAGACGAGTTGTGAGGGCGTGTTCGTGTGTGGCGACATGACCCGGGGTCAGAGCCTCATCGTGTGGGCCATCGCAGAGGGACGTTCGTGCGCGTCGAGCGTCGACCGCTGGATCATGGGTGACACCGCATTGCCCGCCCCGCTCGTGCCCGGCCAACTGGCTTTGCGCTGACCACGACCGCCGCCACCGTTGCCGTGGGGCGCGCCGGGCGCGCCGAGCGCGTCGAGCGCCGCGCTCAGGCGACGGGTTGTCTCAGGGACGCGCCGTCAGGCTGACTGGGCGACGGACCGGTCGCCGTTCTTCGAGCTCGGCTGCACGTCGGGGGCGGCGCTCATGGGCTCGTTGACCTCGTCGTCCTCGTCCTGGTCGTCGACCTCTGCGTCACGGGCCTCTCCGCCCCGAGCCGCCGCGGCCAGGTACTTCTGGAGGCGACCGAGCTCGCTCACCACGTTGGCCCTGCGCACGGCGAGGGTGTCGATGCTCTGCTGCAACGAATCGATCTGCCGGTGGGCGTCTCCCATCATGCGGTCTGCTTCGGCTTGCGCGTTCTCGACCGCGGTGGCCTTCATGGCCTCGGCCTCCTGCTCGGCCTTCTCGACGACGGCCAGCGACGCCCGCAGCATCTCCGCCGCTCGCTCACCCACGGCCGCCGTTGCGGCCTCGACAGCGTGCTCGGCCCGGGCCTCGGAGTCGAGGAGCCACTGGTGGAGCCGCCCGACGTACTCGTCGACGGTGTCACGCCGGTAACCCCGGAAGCCGACCTCGAACTGCTTCGGACCTTCGCCCTCATGGCTCCGCATTGGAGCTCTCCCTATCTTCGTCGGTCTTTGGTTACAGCGCATGGTGATGGTTCAACCTCATGACGCGGCCAACAGGTCGTCAACATCGACCCAACACGCTCAGGCTCATCACTCCACCCATGGCACCCACGCCCACCACGTGGGCCGGCTCCCAGGCACGGGAGGCGGGCCCGGGCCGGGGTTGGGCCCTAGGCGGCGGGGGTCCGAAGGAGCACCGGGTGGGCCGCGGCGAAGGACCGCTCGAAGACCACCAGGGACCGGGAGAAGTCGTGGTCCAGGATGTCGTGGCTGCCGTCGGGGGCGTCCACGTCGAAGTAGCTCGAGAAGGCCACGTCGTGAGTGGAGATCCACTGCGCCATCTTCGCGACATAGAGGGGGTCGTCCCCGAGCCCGTGCCCATCGGGGCGGATGGTCAGGCCCCATTCAGGGATGACGGCGGCCTTCTGGTGCGACGACGCGAACGAGGCCAGCCATTGCAGGCCGTCGACCTCGGTCACGTACCGGGGCCACGCCAGGCCCGGTTCCTCGGGGATGCCCCACACCTGGTCGTAGAGATCGAGGCCGATGTAGTCGACGTAGGCGTTCCCGGGATACGAGTACGAAGCGGCCAGTGGCTCGGGCCCCGACGTCGCGTTCCACACGAACCGGAACTCGGCGCCGGGCACCGTCCGCATCGAGGTCACGATGTCGTGGAAGTAGCCGACGAAGTGGGCGGCCTCGGTGCGGTTCGTGACCGACCACGGGTACCAGGTTCCGTTGAACTCCCATCCCACGCGCAAGATGGCGTCGCCCTGCCCGTAGTGCACGAGCGTCTTCGCCAGCGTGGCAAACTCGGCGTCGTAACGGCCCGCCGCCCCTAGCGTCATGGTCCCGTCCTCGTGCCCGTTGTGGGTCGGCAGCATGGGGACCCCCAGCACGAGCTGGTACGGGCTTCCCTGCCACGGCGCCAGGACGTGGCGCAGCCCTTTGACCGTCACCATGCCCGCCCAGCCCTCGGTGCGGGGCAGATAGTCCGACGCCAGGCTGGGCTTGGTTCCGGTCCGTGCGGCGAATCCGGCGATGCGCGTCGGGTCGCCGGACCCGGCGTAGATGCCGAGCGGCACGCGCCCCACATTGACCGCAGGGAGCGACGTCGAGCCCGACGGAGTGCTCGAGCATCCCGCCCCCAACACCGCGAGCAGTCCCGCCGCCGCCACCGCCATGGCGACGGGCCGCGTGGGACTGCGGCCCGGGCGCGCCGTCATCACGGGCGATCGCTCGTGATGCATCGACATGCCTCGGAACAAACGCGCCTCCGAGCCCGTGGTTGGCCGCGGCCTGCCTTGGGCGCGGTGGCTACCTGGCGGCGTTCGGGGTGATGACGGCGAACACCGCGCCCGTCGGGTCGCTCAGCACGGCGAAGCGTCCGGGTGCCACGTCGAGGGGGTCCAACAGGATGGCGCCACCGAGCCCGGTGGACTGTGCCGCCGACGCATCGCATTCCTCGACGGCGAAGTAGACGAGCCAGTAGGCCGGTATCTGCGGTGGGACCTCGGCCGGCATGTCCATCATCCCGCCGACGCTGTCGGCACCTCGCTTCCACTCGGTGTACGCCAAAGGCCCGTCGCGGCGGGTGTCGGCACCCCAGCCGAACACCGAGCGGTAGAACGACTCCGCCGCGGCCGTGTCGCGGGTCTGCAGTTCGTTCCAGGTGAAGGTCCCGGGCTCGTTGGCGAGGTCCGCCCCGGAGTGCGCACCGGGCTGCCACAGCGCCAGGGCCGCCCCGGTCGGGTCGATGAACACCGCCATGCGTCCCGCGTCGAGGACGTCCATGGGTGCAACGACCACGGTGCCGCCTGCCGCGCCGACCTTGGCGATGGTGGCATCGGCGTCTTGCACCGACACGTATGTCATCCATGTCGGAGACTGGCTCGAGTCCATGACCGGACCGAGGCCGGCGACGTTCTTGCCCTGTTTCTGGAACATGCAGTAGCCGCCGGCCTCGGGGCTGCCCTCGGTCGCATCCCATCCGAAGAGCGCGCCGTAGAAGGCTTTGGCGCCTGCGAGGTCGGTCGACGACAGGTCGACCCACGACGGGGTCCCCGGGGGATAGTCCTTGAACTCCACCACGACGGTCTCCTCGCACGGGGTTTGTTGCGCGCGAGCGTATCGAAGGGCGCGCCGCTCCCGAGGAGCACCCCAGCATCGCCGGGCACGCCGCCCCCGACGGGCTCGCCGGGCACGAATGGAGCCGGCGTTGCCGAGATGTTGACGCTGCGATGGGGGACGGTTGATCCCCGCTGTCCACACTTCGACCGTCGTCGGAACGAGCGGTTCAGCGGCGACACGACCCGACGTCAGGGCTCGGCGCCGGTGGTCCCACGCCGGTGCCGAGCCGATTCGGGTCGCGGCACGCACCATGGCTCATGGCGTCGCCGACGTCAATACCCCGCCCCGTGCTCGAGGATGCGACGCGGGTTGTCGACGAGCATGGTGTGGATCTGTTCGTCGGTGATGCCCCGTTCGCGCATGGCGGGCAGCACCTCGGTGCTGATGTGGAGGAAGTGCCAGTTCGGCTGGGCCCGGTGCAGGAAGTCGTCGTCGAACCAGTCCATGTGGCATCCCGCGTCATGGGACAGGACCATGAACGATGTCGAGCCGCTCTCGCACAGCCGGGCCACGGTCTCGACCCGCTGCTCGGTCGGGCAGTAGGCGTCGACACCGAACCGGTCCATGCCGAGTGTCGAGCCCGCCGCCAGCAGCTCCCCGAGATAGTCGAGGTCGGTGCTGTCGCCGCTGTGCCCGATCACCACGCGGGCGAGGTCCACGCCTTCTTCGGCGAACACGCGTTGCTGGTCGAGCCCGCGGCGCGTGGCCGTGTCGGTGTGGGTGGAGATGGGGATGCCCGTGGCACGATGGACTCGGGCCACGGCGCGCAGGATGCGCTCGACGCCGGGTGTGAGCCCAGGCTTGTCGGTGGCGCACTTGAGGATGCCGGGGTGGACCCCGGATCCGCCGATGCCGTTCTCGATGTCGTAGAGGAAGAACTCGTCCAGCATGTCGACACCGCTGGGGCGGAAGGGCGCGCCGCGGTAGTCGAAGTAGTGCGGAAGCTCGTTGTAGGTGTAAAGGCCCGTGGCCACCACGATGTTGAGCTCCACCTGTGCGGCCACCTCTTGCACGGTCTCGATGTCCCGACCGAGGCCGACCACGGTGAGGTCGACGATGGTGTCGATGCCGGCGGCCTTGAGCTCGTGCAGGCGTTCGACGGCGAGCGCTACCTGCGTGGCGCGGTCCCACCCGGTGGGCCAATTGGACGCCACCTCGGGCGAGCGCACGAAGACGTGCTCGTGCATGAGCGTTGTGCCGAGCGCGGCAGCGTCCACCGGACCGCGCACCGTGTTGACCTGCCCCATGTGCCCCTCCTCCGTGTCGGCACCGCCATGCTCGCCGGCCGTACCCTAATGGCAGGCGCGATCATCCGGCGTGGTCGGGCCCGGCGCGCTCCACCGTGATGCGCAGCAGGACCCGTCGCTCTTGCTCCATGGCGGCGCGGTATTCGTGCCAGTTGGGGTGCTCGCCCGAGATCTGGCGGTAGTACGCCACGAGGCCGTCCATGGCTTCGGGAAGAGACACCACCTCGACGGGGCCTTCCACTTGGACCGAATTCCCGTAGAAGTTGTCGGTGAAGACGATCAGGGAGGCCCAGGGGCGACGGCGGAGGTTCTTCGCCTTGATGGCGGTCTCACGGGTGGAGACCACGACCGTGTCGTCGTCCACGGCGGCGGCGACCAGAGACAACTGGGGGTGCCCGTCGGCGCGAGCGGTGGCCAGTACGGCCCGGTGATTGTGTGCGATGAAGTCGAGCGCGGTTCCGAGGTCCATGACGCCGCAGGCTATTGCACCGGCCCGGCCTGCGCCGAGGGGCACCGATAAGCTCCGGGAATGCTGAGCACGATGCAAGACGGGCCGCTCCTGGTGAGTGGCATCCTCCGTCGTGGCCAGGCGGTGTACGGCGACAGTCGTGTCGTCACCGCCCAGGCCGACGGCTACCGGGAAGCCACCTTCGCCCAGGTGGCGGCGCGCGCCGAGCAACTGGCCAAGGCCCTGCGCCGCCTTGGTGTCGGCCCCGACGACCGGGTCGGGACCTTCGCCTGGAACAACCAGGAGCACCTCGAGGGGTACCTGGCGATCCCTTCGATGGGGGCCGTGCTCCACACCCTCAACATCCGGCTGTTCCCCGAGCAGCTGGCGTACGTGGTCAACCACGGCGAGGACAAGGTCGTCATCGTCGACGCGTCGATCGCGCCGTTGTTCGCCCGTGTCCGTGACGAGTGCAAGACGGTGGAGCACATCATCGTCGTCGGAGAGGGTGACACGACTGGGCTGGGGGAGACGCTGTCCTACGACGACCTCCTCGGCGCCGAGGAGCCGGGATGCCAATGGCCCGAGCTCGACGAACGCCAGGCCGCGTCGATGTGCTACACGAGCGGCACCACCGGGAACCCCAAGGGAGTCGTCTACAGCCACCGCTCGACGTGGCTGCATGCATTTGCCGGCATGAACACCAATTGCGTCGGTGCCAGCGAGAGCGATCGCGTGCTCGTGATCGTTCCCATGTTCCACGCCAACGCGTGGGGCATGCCGTACACGGCGTTCTTCGCGGGGACCGACCTCGTCTTCCCCGAGCGCTTCCTCCAGGCCGAGCCCCTGACCCGGATCATCGCCGAGCAGCGCCCGACGCTGTCGCTCGGCGTCCCCACGATCTGGAACGACCTGCTGCACTACTCCCAGAGCCACGACGTCGACCTCTCGTCGTTGCGGCTGCTCACCGCCGGAGGCGCGGCGGTGCCACGCTCGCTCATGGAGGCGTACGAGGAACGGTTCGACATCGCCATGATCCAGGGCTGGGGGATGACCGAGACGAGCCCCGTGTGTGCCTTCGGTCGGCCCCCCAAGGGCATCCCCCCCGAGCAGGAGATGGACTGGCGGGCCAAGACGGGTCGCATCATCGCCGGGGTCGAGCTGCGCGTGGTCGACGAGGAGGGCGGGGTGCTCCCCAACGACGGCAAGTCCGTCGGCGAGTTCGAGGTGCGAGGGCCGTGGGTCACGGCCTCGTACTACGGCGAGCCCAGCCCCGAGCGTTTCCACGACGGGTGGCTGCGCACCGGGGACGTGGGGAGCCTCGACGACCGCGGGTTCATGCAGATCTCGGACCGCACCAAGGATGTCATCAAGTCCGGGGGAGAATGGATCTCCTCGGTCGAGCTCGAGAACGAGGTGATGGCCCACCCCGACGTCTACGAGGCGGCGGTGATCGGTGTTCCCGACGAACGTTGGGACGAGCGCCCGCTCGTGGTGATCGTGGCGGCGCAGGGCGCCCACCCCGAACCGGCCGAGATCCTGGCGTTCCTCTCCGATCGCGTCGCCCGCTGGTGGCTCCCCGAGCGATGGGCGTTCGCCGACGAGATCCCGAAGACGTCGGTCGGGAAATTCGACAAGAAGGTCCTGCGCGCCAAGGCCGCCGACGGCACCCTCGAGATCAACGAGGTCGACCTCCCGGCGCACCGCTAGCGGGCGGGGGACAGGGCAGTGGACGTCGACGACGTAGCCGACCGGCTCGCCGCGATCGCCGAGGAGCTCGGTGACCTCGCGTTCGACCGACTGCGCGAGGCCACCAGCGGGGCGCGCCGCACGGGCACACCGGATCCCGCCGTCGTGGCCGAGGAGAAACGTCTCACCCGGGCGCGTCGGGCCGTGGAGAAGGCGGTGGTGGTCCTGCGAAGGGCGCCCGCCTCGACGGGAGAGGCTGACGCGTTCAGCTGAGCCGTTCCGCTGACACGCCGGGCTCGTGGCTCAGTCCACGAGGTCGTTCAGGGCATCGATGAGCTGGCGGAGACGCCCGTAGTGGATCCGGTCGAAGCGCAGCGCCACCCGGGGCAGCTCGACGTGGTCGCTGCTCGAGCGTTCGGGTCCGAGGGGCTTGGTGGGGCGGATCGAGCCGCTCACCACGATGTCGGCGAAGCGCTGGTTGAGCTCCGCCAGCTGCTCCTTGCCGGGGGCGACGCGCAGCCGCATGACGAGGAGATCACCGACCCACCGGCACGAGTGGTAGTTGCGGTAGAAGCCGAGCAGCTCGGCTGCGGCCGCATCCACGTCGGAGGTGATCACGTACAGCGAACGGTCCTCGGCTGAGATCAACCCCCCCGCCGCCACCTCGGTGTCGAGAAAATGCTGCCACCCCTTCCAGTACGTGCCGGCGGGGACGTCGAGGAGCACGAGCGGAGCGGGCTGGGCCTTACCCGTCTGGAGCAGTGTCAGCAGCTCGAAGGCCTCGTCGAGGGTGCCGAACCCACCCGGGAGCACGGCGTAGCCGTCGGACTCCTTGATGAGCATGAGCTTGCGCGTGAAGAAGTAGCGCATCTCCACGAGCTTCGGGTCCTGGGCGATGAACTCGTTGGCACCTTGTTCGTGGGGTAGTCGGATGTTGACCCCGAGGGACCGTTCCCGTCCCGCCCCCTGCATGCCGGCTGCCATGATGCCGGGCCCCGCGCCCGTGACGACCATCCAGCCGTCGCCCGCCATGCGTTCGGCGAGGCGTCGGGCCTGAAGGTAGAGCGGATCATCGGGCAAGGTGCGTGCCGATCCGAAGAAGGTGACCTTGTGTTCCTGGCGAAAGGGCCGGAACACACGGAACGCCTCGGCCATCTCGGCCATCGCGGCGCGCGCCAATTTCAGGTCAAGGGGGTCGGTGCGTTCCTCGGCCAGGTGGACGACGGTCCCGATGATCGACCGGTAGAGGTCGCGCTGGTGGGTGACGCCCAGCGAGTCGAGCAACTGGTCCACGAGGTTCTGTTCACCGGCATCGAGACGCTCGGAGGGGAGGAGGTCCTCGAGCCCGGCGGTGTCGGCTGCGAGCGGGGGGACGAGGTCCGAGCCGCCCACACCGAGGCCGTCGTCGGGAGGATCGTTCGCACCGGTTGCATCGGGGCCGCTGTCGTCCCCGGGGCCGGCACCGATCACGTCGGGCACCTCAGCAGGGGGCGGGAACGCGACCGTAAAGGGTGGTGCGCTGTTCGAGCCGCCTTCCCAAGGGCTCGACGAGGGCGTGGAATCCCTCCTCGTCCATGAGCTGTCCGTGGCTGGCCCCCGCCGCACGCGAGATGTTCTCGTCCATGAGCGTCCCCCCGAGGTCGTTCACCCCGGCCTGCAACGCCTGTCTGGCACCGGCCGCTCCCATTTTCACCCAGCTGGCCTGGATGTTCGAGATCCACCCCCGGTAGGCGATGCGACCCACGGCGTGCATGAGCAACGTCTCACGGAACGTGGGGCCGCGCCGGGCTCTGTGCTGCAGGTAGATGGGCGATGCCATGTGCACGAATGGCAGGGGGACGAATTCCGTGAAGCCCCCGGTCTCGCGCTGCAGGTCGCGCGTGCGCACGAGGTGCCGCGCCCAGGACCGTGGCCGCTCGATGGACCCGAACATGATGGTGACATTCGAACGCAGCCCGATGCTGTGAGCCACCCGGTGTGCCTCGAGCCACTGCTCGGTGTTGATCTTGTCGGGACACAGCACGGCGCGCACCTCGTCGTCGAGGATCTCCGCCGCCGTACCGGGCAGCGTCGCCAACCCCGCTTCTTGGAGGCGTCGCAGGTAGTCGACGAGGGGCTCGCCCAGGCGACGTGCTCCCTCGGTCACCTCGAGCGCGGTGAACCCGTGGATGTGGATGCGCTGCGATGCCTCGCGCACGGCCCGGATCACCTCGAGGTAGTAGTCGCCGTCGAAACTGGGGTGGATGCCGCCCTGGAGACAGACCTCGGTGGCGCCGGCCTCTTCGGCTTCGACCACCCGATCGGTGATGTCGCTCAGTTCCAGCAGGTAGGGGGCGCCCCGCAAGTTGAGCGACAGGGGGCCCTTGGAGAAGGCGCAGAACTTGCACTTGAAGGTGCACACGTTGGTGTAGTTGATGTTGCGGTTGGCCACCCACGTGACGACGTCGCCGACCTCGTCCCGCCGCACCTGGTCGGCGACCTCGGCCACTGCCCGCACCTCGGGCCCGCGCGCCGAGAACAACGTGACGATCTCGTCCTCGTCCACCTCGTGGCCCAGGCCCACCCCGGCCAGCACCTCGGCCACGGCGCCACCCACCGACGCTCGTCGACCCGACACAGAAGGCTCGCCCCCGACTCCGACGAGCAGCGGTGGGGGCTCGACGCCTCCCGAGCACCACGCATCCTCGCGGCCGAGGCCGTCGGCGTCGGCGTGGTCGAGCACTGGGAATCGCATGGCCGGGTCGAGCCAGCGCTCGGGGTCCCCGGCGAACTCGGGATAGATGGTGAGGCGCGCCGCCAGGGTCAGCCCGGCGGCTTCGGTCGCGTCGCGCAGCAAGTGCGAAGCCGGCCAGGCCCGCTCGGGGTTGACGTGGTCGACGGTGACCGGCGACACCCCGCCCCAGTCGTCGAGGCCGGAGTCGAGCAGGGGGCGCAGATCGTCGGACAGGTTGGGCGGAGCCTGCACGTGCACCTCGGCCGGAAGGACCAGCCGAGCGACGGCGATGGTCCACAACAGCTCCTCGGGCGGACACGGTGGGTGGTCGTGCATGGCGGTGCCCGGCTTCGGGAGGAGATTCTGGACGATCACCTCCTGCACATGCCCGTGGGCGCGGTGTGCGTCGGCGATGGCCGACAGGGTGTGGACCCGCTCGGAGCGCGACTCCCCGATCCCGACCAGCACGCCCGTCGTGAACGGGATGCCGAGTTGTCCGGCGGCTTCCAACGTGGCCAGCCGTCGTTCGGGGGTCTTGTCCGGAGCACCCCGGTGACACGCCAGGTCGGGATCGAGCGATTCGAGCATCATCCCCTGGCTGGCCGACACGGGGCGCAGGCGGGCGAGCTCGTCGTAGCTCAGGGCGCCGGCGTTGGCGTGGGGGAGGAGCCCTGTCTCGTCCCGCACCAGCGCGCACATGGCCACCAGGTAGTCGACGGTCGAGGGGTAGCCGTGTTCGTCGAGCCAGGCACGAGCCGCCGGGTAGCGCTGCTCGGGGGCTTCGCCCAAGGTGAACAGCGCCTCGTGACATCCGGCCGCCGAGCCGGCGCGGGCGATGCTCAACACCTCGTCGGGCGACAGGTACGGGGAGCGGACGCGAGCGGGAGGCTTGGCGAAGGTGCAGTAGCCGCACCGGTCGCGACACAGCATCGTGAGCGGGATGAAGACCTTCGGCGAATACGAGACCCTGTTCCCGTGTACCCGGGCTCGAACGGCCCGTGCCCGGGCTTGCAGGTCGGAGGTGGCGGCCGCGAGAAGGTCGACGGGGGCCACGACGGTCACCTTACCCGTCGCCCTCCGCGGGACCGGTCGGTCCCGAGCCTGGTGCCGGGGACAGGCCTACCTGGCCCGCCGCTTCACGGTCGACGAGCCAAAGGACCTGGCGCGCCCGGACGCGCGCGGCGGGAAGGTCGGCTCCGGCCGACACCGCCGCGAAGGCCTCGTGCTTGTCCTCACCCGACACGGTGAACACCACCAGGTGGGCGCGGGCCAGGGCCTCCAGGGTGAGCGTCATGCGTTCGTGCGGGTTGCGCTCGTTGGGGTCCGCCGACCGCACCACCAGTCGCCCCGGGGGAGCGTCGAGGGCGGCCGAGCTCGGGAACAACGAGGCGGTGTGCCCGTCGGGCCCGAGACCGAGGTGCACGACGTCGAAGTCGCCGATCCCGGCCAGGACACGCTGGTAGGCCTCGGGCCCGTCCTCGCACGACATGGGGTGGAACGAGCCCACCCCTCCGACGGGTTCGATCAACGCCTCTCGCACCAGTCTCTGGTTGGCGTCAGGGTCGTCGGAGGCGACGCAACGCTCGTCTCCCATGGCGATGTCCACGAGTGACCAGTCGACCCGGCCCGCTGCGGCGTGGGCCAGGACCTCGTAGCAACGCCGGGCCGTTGGTCCCCCCGACAAGACGAGGACGAAGCGGGGCCGGGGCCGGGCCGCGTAGGCGGTGACGACCGTCTCGGCGAAGGCGGAGGCGACGTCGTCGACGATGTCGACGGTGCCCGGTGGACCGCTCACGGTTGGTGCCACTGGCGCAGGTCGCGTGCCAGGAGCGAGTCGGCCTCCTTCGGCCCCCAGGTGCCGGCGGGGTATTGCGACAGGGGCACGCCGTCCTGGCTCCACGCCTCGAGGAAAGGGTCCACGATCTGCCAGGCGCGCTCGACCTCGTCGGTGCGGATGAACAGCGTGGCATCGCCGATCATCACGTCGTGCAGCAGTCGCTCGTAGCCCCCGCCCTCGGCGCCGGGGAAGGCGTCGGCGTAGCTGAAGTCCATGTCCACCGAGCGCAGCCGGAACGCCTCGCCGGGGACCTTGGCCCCGAAGAACAGGCAGATCCCCTCGTCGGGTTGGATGCGCAGCAGCAACATGTTGGGGCGAAGGTCTCGCGTGAGCTGGCTCCCGAAGGCGAGGTGGGGGACCCGTTGGAATTGCAGGACGACCTCGGTGGCGCGCTTGGGGAGGCGCTTGCCCGTGCGGATGTAGACCGGGACCCCGGCCCAGCGCCAGTTGTCGACCCCCAGTCGCATCGCCACGAAGGTCTCTGTCCGGCTCCGGGCGTCGACGCCCTCCTCTTCGCGGTATCCGATCACGGGGTCGCCGTCGATCACCCCCGGCGCGTATTGGGCGCGCACCGAGTTGATGACCGCCTCGTCGACGTCGGGGATCATGACCGCCCGCAGCAGCTTGACCTTCTCGTCTCTGATCCCCTGGGCATCCACGGTGGCGGGAGGCTCCATGAGCGTGAGCGCCAGGACCTGCATGACATGGTTCTGGACGATGTCGCGCAGAGCGCCGGCTGTTTCGTAGAAGCCACCACGGTGCTCGACGCCGAGCTCCTCGGCCACGGTGATCTGAATGTGGTCGACGTAACGGCGGTTCCAGATGGGCTCGAAGATGGCGTTGCCGAAGCGCAAGGCCAGGACGTTCTGTACCGTCTCTTTGCCCAGGTAGTGGTCGATACGGAAGATCTGGTCCTCGTCGAAGGCGCGGTGGAGCGTGGCGTCGAGGGCCCGAGCGCTCTCGAGGTCGCGGCCGAACGGCTTCTCGACGACGATCCGGGCGAAGGCCCCCCCGTCTCCGGGGTTGTTGCAACCGTGCTCGGCCAGGGCACTGGCCACGTCGCCGAACATCGCCGGGATGGTGGCCAGGTAGTAGACGCGGTTGCCGCCCGTGGCGAACTTGGCGTCGGCTTCGGCGAGCACCTTCTTCAACTTGTCGAAGGTCGGCTTCTCGGCGTACTCGCCCGCCACGTAGCGGAACCGGCTGACGACCTTCTTCCACTCCGGGCCCGCGTACGGCGCAGCATCGAGGGCGGCCTGGCGGAACTGCTCGTCGCTCCACTGGGTGCGCGCCACGCCCACCACGGTGAAGCCGTCGGGCAGCGCCTTGTGCTCGGCCAGCGCGGCGATGGCGGGGAGGAGCTTGCGTGACGCCAGGTCACCCGATGCCCCGAAGACGACGAGCGAAAGCGGCGGTGGGGCCTTCACGGAGTCGAGCGCATGGGAGATCTCCTGGACGGGCTCCTGATCGTCGATGTCGATGCCCTCGATGACGGCGGTGGCGTCGGGTGTCACGACGCCGCCTTTCCGGTCCCCGCCTTGGCATCGGTCACCACGGCGTGGCCACCGAATTGGTTCCGCAGGGCCGCCACCAGGCGGTTGGAGTACGAGTCCTGGTCACGCGACGCGAAGCGGGCGAAGAGCGACGTGGTGATCACCGGGGCGGACACGCCGCGGTCGATCGCCTCGTGTGCGGTCCATCGGCCCTCGCCGGAGTCGACGACGATGCCTTCGATGTTCTCGAATCCCGAGCCCGGGGCGAGCGCGCGCTCGGCGAGCTCGAGGAGCCACGACCTCACCACCGACCCGTAGCGCCAGATCGAGGCGATCTCGTGCAGGTCCAGGGAGAACTCGTCCGCTTTCTGCATGACCTCGAAGCCCTCGCCGTAGGCCTGCATGAGCCCGTACTCGATGCCGTTGTGGACCATCTTGACGAAGTGGCCCGCACCGACCGGGCCCACGTGCGCATAGCCACCTTCGGGAGCCAGGGCTAGGAACGCCGGTTCGCAGATGGCCACCACGGACTTCTCGCCGCCCACCATGAGGCAGTAGCCGTTGGCGAGGCCCCACACCCCGCCCGAGGTGCCGGCGTCGACGAAGCCGATGCCCTTCTCGGCCAGGGAGGCGGCGGTGGGGGCGGCCTCTTTGTAGTTGGAATTCCCTCCGTCGATGACGGCGTCGCCGCGCTCCATGAGGCCCTTGAGGGTGTCGATGGTGGACGTCGTGGGTGCCCCGGCCGGCACCATCACCCACGCCACGCGCGGTGCGTCGAGCTTGGCCACCATCTCCTCGAGCGTGGCGGCGGTCTCGGCTCCGTGGGCCGCCACCGCGGTACGGGCCTCGTCGGACAAGTCGAACGCCACGACCTGATGACCCTTCTCGATGAGTCGCTGGGTCATGTTGGCGCCCATCTTCCCCAGACCCACCATGCCGATCTTCATGTCGCTCGTCCTTTCGCTGTCCTTGTCACGTACCCGATGTCACGTACCCGATGTCACGTACCCGATGTCACGTACCCGATGTCACGTACCCGATGTCACGTACCCGATGTCACATACCCGATGTCACGTACCCGATGTCGTCCTGGGCACGTCCGTGCGTCATGATGGCGTGGCGCCGCCCCCGTCCGGGCCTCGCGCCCACCGGGCCACCGGTTGTCGCCACGAATCCTTACCCGACGGCGTCGAGATCCCCGGCCGCCACGCGCCAGACGCGTCGTCCGTGGGTCAGCAGGCTCTGATGATCCCCGATGGACTGGGCGGCGATCAGCGTCGCGAAGTCGTAGGGGGAGCCGGGGATCGCGACCTCGGGCATCGGGTTGGCGTCGACGATCTGCACGGCGACGATCGTGTCGGGGCCGCCCTTGTGGAGCTGCCCGGTCGAGTGCAGAAAGCGCGGCCCGTATCCGACGGTGGTGGCCATGCCGCCGAGGTGGTCGCGTACCTTGCGGCGCAGCGATTCCAGCGCGGCGTCCTGGCCGAAGGGGACATAGGCCTGGAGCGACACGTAGTCACCGGGTCGCACCGTCGAGGTCAGCCACGCCAGGACACCGGCGGGGTCGCCCGTCTCGAGCTCGGGCAGGGGGAGCTTGGCCAGCACGTCGTTGGTGTTCTTCTTCGACTCCGCCACGTTGGGCTCGTTGAAGGGGTCGATCCCGAGCACGTGCCCGCACAGGGCGGTGGCCACCTCCCAGCGGTAGAACTGCTCGCCGAGGTCAGCCGCCTCCGCGAGGTGCAGCGGCACCACGTGGCGGTCGTCGCCGACCTCGGGCTCGGTGGTGGGGACCGGGACGCACCCCGTTCCCTGTTTGCCCGTGGACTCTGCGATCAGCTGCTCGACCCACAGGCCGAACGACGCGTATTCGGGCGGGACGATGATGGTGACCTTGTCGCGCCCGGCCCGGGCGTCCTCGCCCATGGCCATGCCGAGGCCGGCGGCCTCTTCGAGATCGGCGTCGAGGGCGCGTGCGCACAGCTCGGCGACGTCGTACCCGATGAGCGCGGCGGGCACCATGCCGAAATACGACAGCACCGAGTAGCGGCCGCCGATGTCGGGAGGGTTGGCGAAGCAGCGGTGAAAGCCCCGCTCGTCGGCCAGAGTGGCCAGTGGCGTCCCGGGGTCGGTGATCGCCGCGTAGCGCGACGGATCGGGCAGCTGTGCCCAGGCGTGGGCGAGGAGGGCGTTGGGCTCGAGCGTGGTTCCCGACTTCGACGACACCAGCACGAACGCATCGGACAGGTCCAGCGAAGAAACGGTCACGGGATGGGTGGTGTCGCACACCACGAGTCGACGGCGCCCGTGGCCGGGGCCGCCAGGCATGCCCGTTGAAGCGAGGACCGACTCGAGCACCGCCGGTCCGAGGGAGGAGCCGCCCATGCCGAGCAGGACCACGGTCGACTGCTCGATCCCGGCTGCCCATGCCTTGAGGTCGTCGGCCTCCGCCGCCATGCGGCGGGGGACGTCGAGCCATCCCAAACGGTTCGGCGACACGTTGCCTTCGGGCCACAGACCGGGGTCCCGGTCGATCAGGCGCGGGACCAGGGATCGAGCGTCGTCGACCATGTGCCGCGGCCTCAGCCGCCGGCCGACAGGGCGTTGGCCTTGTCGGACAGCTTCTGGATGAGCTCGTCGAAGGACTTGGTGAAGCTCGCCACCCCTTCGTCCTCGAGCGTTCGGGCCACATCTGCCATGTCCACGCCGGCTGTCTCGATGCGGGCCAGGGCGTGGCTCGCCCCGTCGGGATCGGCGTCCACGGTGCGTGACACCGTCCCGTGATCGAGGAAGGCGGCGATGGTGTCGTCGGGCATGGTGTTCACGGTGTCGGGCCCGATGAGGGTGTCGACGTAGAGGAGGTCGGGATAGGAGGGGTTCTTGGTCGAGGTGGACGCCCACAACGGTCGTTGCACCTTGGCGCCCTTGGCGGCGAGTGCGTCCCAGCGTGGCCCCGAGAATCGCGCTGCGAACAGCGCGTAGGCGCGCTGCGCCTGAGCCACCGCCGCGCTGCCCCGCGACGACTGGATCTCCGTGGCGCGCCCCGGTGACTGGGTGGCCAGGGTGTCGAGGCGCCGGTCCACCTCGGTGTCGACCCGGCTCACGAAGAACGACGCCACGCTGCGCACCGCCGAGAGGTCGGCCACTCCGGTGGCGAGGAAGTCCTCGAGACCTCCGATGTAAGCCTCGATCACCTCGCCGTAACGTTCCAGGCTGAACAACAGAGTGATGTTGATGTTCCTGCCTTCGGCGAACATGGCCCGGATGGCGGGCACGCCTTCGGCTGTCGCCGGGATCTTCACGTACAGGTTGGGCTCGTCCACGAGCTCGTGGAAGTGGCGGGCCGCCGCGATGGTCCCGTCGGTGTCGTGGGCGGGGCCCGGGGCAACCTCCAACGACACGAAGCCGTCGATCCCGTCCGAGCTGTCGTGCACCGGCCGGAGGACCGCCAGCGCGTCGCGGATGTCGGTGACGACGAGCTCCCAGTACGCTTCTTCGACGGTGTGTGATCCCAGCAGCTCGCCGAACTGCTCGTCGTAGTCGCTGCCGCTCTCGATGGCCTTGGCGAAGATCGTGGGGTTCGACGTCACGCCCCGGATGCCTTGGGACACGAGCTCGGCCAGGCGCCCGCCGCGCAGGTAGTCGCGCCGGAGGTTGTCGAGCCACGGGCTCTGGCCCTGCTGCTCGTACAGGTCGTGCAGCTTGGTCATGGTGCTCCCTTCTCGCCGGGTTGGACGCGCTCGACCGCGTGCGACCGGCTGTGCATTGGTCTCAGCGCGACGCCGGGCCGGCCCGGGCCAGGAGCTGCCTGGCGCGCGCCGCGACGTTGTCGGCCGTGTAGCCGAAGTGCTCGAGGACTACCTTGCCCGGAGCCGACGCACCGAAATGGTCGATGGCGACGACGTCGTCCGCGTAGCGCTCCCAGCCGAACGAGGCGGCGGCCTCGACGGCGAGACGCCTGACACCGGGGGAGAGGACCTCGTCTCGATACGACTCGGTCTGGAGCGCGAACAGCTCCCACGACGGCAGCGACACCACCCGGGCCCGAACGGGCGCACCGGCCCCGGCCAGCACCCCGGCCGCGGCGACGCACACAGAGACCTCCGAGCCCGTGCCGATGAGGACGATGTCGAGCTCCTCGTCGGGCGGGTCGACAAGGACATAGCCACCGCGCTCGACACCGTCCGCGGCCTCGGCGGTGCCGGCGAGGACGGGGACGGACTGGCGTGACAGCACCAACGCGGTGGGCCCGTCGGAGTCCACGGCGATGCGCCAGGCATGGGCCGTCTCGTTGGCATCGGCGGGGCGGATCACCCGCAGTCCGGGCATGGCGCGCAACGCGGCCAGGTGTTCGACAGGTTGGTGGGTGGGGCCGTCTTCGCCCAGGCCGACGGAGTCGTGGGTCCACGAGTAGATGACGTGTGACTCCGACAGTGCCGCCAGGCGGACCGCGGGGCGCATGTAGTCGCTGAAGACGAAGAAGGTGCCACCCACGGGGACGACGCCGCCGTGGCGCGCCATGCCGGTCATGGCCGCTCCCATGGCGTGTTCGCGGATCCCGTAATGGATCTGGTCACCCTCGGGATGCTCGGAGGACTGGTTGACCGCGTCCTTCAGCTTCACGCCCGTGTTGCCGGTGAGGTCGGCCGAGCCCGCCAGCAAGCCCGGGATCGCTTCGGCCGTGGCGGTGATGCACTCGTTGAGCGCCACCCGGGTGGCGACGCCGGTGCCCACGTCGAACACGGGAAGTCGCTTGGACCAGCCCGCCAGGCCGCGGCCGCGCTGACACGCTTGCCACACCGCCTTGTCCCCGTCCCAGGCGTCGAAGCGGGCCCGCCACGCATCTCGCTCGGCCTCGCCGCGCCCGATGCAACGCCGGTAGTACTCGACCACCTCGTCGGGGACCCAGAATTGCTCGTCGGGGGGAAGCCCGAGGATCGCCTTGGTCTCACGGATCTCGTCCGCGCCCAGGGGGGTCCCGTGAGCGGCGGCCGTGTCGGTCTTGTGGGGAGAGGGCCAACCGATGTGGCTGCGCAGCAGGATCATCGACGGCTTGTCCTCGACCGCCATGGCCCGTCGCAGCGCCGCTTCGAGTGCGTCGGTGTCGTTGGCCACCTCGCCGATGTTGTCGGTGTCCCAGCCGTAGGCGTCGAACCGCTCGGCCACGTTGTCGGTGTAGGCCAGCTCGGTGGGGCCGTCGATGGTGATGTGGTTGTCGTCGTAGATGTAGACGAGCCGGCCGAGCCCCAGGTGGCCCGCGAGCGACGCCGCCTCGTGGCTGATCCCCTCCATCAGGTCGCCGTCGCCGCAGATCACGAACGTGTGGTGGTCGACGAGCTCGGGACCGAAACGCGCCCGCAGCCAGCGCTCGGCGATGCCCATCCCGACCCCGTTGCCGACCCCTTGGCCGAGCGGCCCGGTGGTGACCTCGACCCCCTGCGTGAGGTGGACCTCGGGATGGCCCGGGGTCTTGCTGCCCCATTGGCGGAACTGCTTGATGTCGTCGAGGGTGAGCCCGTACCCGGTCAGGAAGAGAAAGGAGTACAGAAGGATCGAGGCATGCCCGTTGGACAAGATGAACCGATCGCGATCGGGCCAGGAGGGGTCGGCCGGGTCGTGGCGCATGATCCGGGTGAACAGGACATGCGCCAGCGGCGCCAGTGCCATGGCTGTGCCCGAATGGCCCGAATCGGCTTTCTCGGGAGCGTCCATGGCGAGGCCGCGTACGACGTTGATCCCGAGCTGTTCGAGCTCCGCTTCGGTCACGACGAGAACCGTACCCGCTCATCGGGGCTCCCCGACCAGGGGCGCGACCTCGTGCGGCGGCGGTCGCTCACGAGGCCCCGGGCTCGTCGTCGTCGCCGTCGTCGCTGGCGCCCCAGCGGCCCTCAGCGCCGTCGCCCGCATCGGGGCCTGAACGGGAACGGAACAGCGCCACCGAGGCGGTGAAGCCGTGGACGAAGTTGCGTCCTCCCACGGGGCCGAGCTCTCCGGCGGCGAAGAACCCCGTCATGGGCACCGCGCCCAGGTGTTCGGACAGGACGCGCACATCGTGGTGCGGCTCGCCGAAGAGCCGCGTCCCCCGGCCGTTGCACGTGAAGACCAGAGCAGCGTCGGCCCGGCGCGCCGCCACCAGCGCGTGCAGGTCTTCATCGGCGGTCGCCGCGTCGCGCAGATGGAATTGCACGGTCGTGCCCACGGGCACGGGGTCGCCGACCGCGATGGCGCCCGAGGAGCGGTCCGCGCCGACGACGTTGCGCACGAGGAAGTCGCCGCGGCCGAAGTGCTCCCGGTGCTCGTCGATGACGCGGCCCAGATGCAGGCCGCCGGTCTCCAGCAGGACCACCTCCTCCTCGCTGAGCGAGTCCCGGGTCTGGGCCAGCACCTGTTCGAGGGCCGGGCGCCCGGCCAGCTCGTAGAGGAGGTTGTGCTCGGCCCTGGTCACCACGAGCGGGTCGCCGAAGGGACGGCACCCCTGCGACACCAGGGTGGTGATCTCGGCGCCGGGGCCGAGCAACGCCCCGACGGCACCACCCGTACGGACGCGGGTGCCGAGCGCGAGGCGGTTGCCGCCCGGGCCACGCGCCGCCGACGCCATGCCGCCCACCACCCTGAGGCCGGGGTGGTTCGTGTCGACCCAGTTGAGAAACGACTCGGCCGGGAAGCTGAAGGGATCACCGACGAGGACGAGGGCCTCGGGAGTGAAGGGGATCTCCGCCGGCCATCCGCGCAGCGTCAGGCCCTCCCCCGAATCAGAAGGCACGGCATCGAGCGCCACCGGCACCAACGGGCCGACGTGCCCGGCCATGAGCGTCACGGCGGCGCCCTGTTCCACCTCGCGGTGCGGGCCCAGCACCGACTCGGCCGCGCATCCGAGCGACACCAGGGGATGAAGCACTTCCTCGACCGTGCGCATGATGTCTTCCAGCGCGCCGGCGTGGGGGGGCGTGACGAACACCGTTGCGAAGTCGGGCCGTTCACCGATCTGCTCGAGCACGGCTCCGGTGACCTCGCCCACGGCGTGAGCGGTGAGCGGGTGCTCGCTCATGGCGGCCGCGAAGGGCATCGCGCCGACCCTACTGCCGGGCTCGAGCGCTCAGGCCTCGGGGACCGGCCCCGGGTTCGGGCTCGGTCAGGATTCGTCGGGGGCCGACCACGCCTCGTCGCCGGCCACCCATACCGACACCACGCGCCACGCGTCGTCCGCTGTCGGTTCGAGCGCGACCAGATCGGCGCGCCGACCCGGCTCGATGGAGCCGCGGTCGTCGAGCCCGAGCAGCCGGGCCGGTGTGGAGCTGGCTGCCCGCACCGCGTCGGCGAGTGCGACGTCGCTGTGGCCCACCACGTTGGAGACGGCGCGCGCCATCGTGAGCACCGAACCGGCCAACGTGCCGTCGGAGAGTCTCGGCGGCGCCGTCAATCCCTGCAGCTCGCCTCGGTGAGGCGCGGCTCCCGGCACGGCCACGGCGTCGGTGACCAGAGCGACGCCCCCGGCTCCCTTGGCGGTGAACGCCATGCGCACGAACACCGGGTGCGTGTGCACGAGGTCGGCGATGACCGACACCGAAAGACGGTCATCGGCAAGGGCGACTCCGAGGAGCCCGGGGGCGCGCTGGTGGAGGGGCCCCATGGCATTGCCGAGGTGGGTGACGAGCCGGGCCCCGGCTTCGGTGGCGTCGATGGCGACCTCGGCCGTGCACGCCGAATGGCCCAGCGACACGAGCACGCCCCGCCCACTCAACGCGGCGATGGCGTCGATTGCACCAGGCAGCTCCGGCGCCAGGGTGAGGATGCGAACCACGTCCCCCAGGGAGTCGAGCCATGTCAGGTCGACCTCGGTGCGCACGAGCTCGGGCCGGTGCGCCCCGTGGACCCCCAAGAACGGGCCCTCGAGATGGGCCCCGGCGATCGTGGGGCGACCGCGCCCGGGGCGCCCCGCCGCGGTGGCGATCCCGGCCAGCGACGCCTCGAGCGCGTGGAGCGGCGCCGTCACGACCGTCGGGCACCACGTGGTGACGCCCTGGGCCAGCACGGCAAGGTCGAAGGCGTCCCAGTCCGCCCCCGTGGCGCCGGCCACGTCGATGGCGCCGATCCCGTTCACCTGGAGGTCGACGAACCCCGGCGCGACCACCACGGCGCGAACAGCTCCTCGTGCGGGCCGGACCGCAGTGATCAGCCCCTGCTCGATCACGACCTCGGCATCGGTCACCGGCCCGGCCGGTGTGAGCACGGTGGACGCCCCGACGACGGTGGCGTTCGAAGGGCCGGCCGGGGAGCTGGTGGGGGCGGTGTCGGTTCGTGGCCTGGGCACGCGGGTCGTACGGTATCTCCGTGGCCGATCCCCAGGTGCAAGTGCCGCCCAATTGCGACCTCACCCTGGGCATGGTGTGCGTCGACAAGTCCGAGCCGGGGACGACGGTGTGGCAGATGCCCGCCGACGAGCGCTTCACGAACCCGGTCGGTGTGCTCCAGGGTGGGTTCCTGGCGGCATGCTGTGACTCGGCCATGGGCGCGGCCACCGTCACATGGGCGAAGGGGCGCAAGGTCTTCTCCGCCAACGCCGAGATGAAGGTGAGCTTCCTTGCTCCGGTCCGTCCCGGCGGCACGCTCACCTGCACGTCGAGGGTCATCTCGGGCGGCAACCGGGTGGCGTTCGTGGAGGCCGAGCTGACCGACGGTGAGGGTCGCCTCGTGGCCAAGGCCAGCTCCACCTATCTCCTGTCCCCCCGGGGCTGATGCCTCGGGGCAGGGTCGGTGCTTGCAGCATCGAGCCTGGGCGGGGGAGGATGGCGCGCTTCGAGGAGGGGTCGGTTGGCACGTGACGGTGGGAGTTCGGGGCGTGGCGGCGGCTTGACCGCGGCTGGTGGCGACTTCTTCCATCTCGTCGTCGACTACGCCAAGCAGGAGACCCTGGGCCCGCTCAAGAGCCTCGGACGGTTCCTCCTCTTCGGCCTCGTGGGGTCGGTGGCGATCACGGCCGGCACCGTCCTCCTCCTGGTGGCCTTCCTGCGGGCCCTGCAGAGCGAGACAGGGTCGTCGTTCACCGGCCACCTGAGCTGGTTGCCGTACCTGATCGTCGCCGTCGCCGCCATAGCGGTGATGGGGCTGGCAGCATGGCGAATTGTGAAAGGGCCGGGGACCCAGAAGCACCGATCCGGTGCCGGTGGCCCCGGGGCCAAGGACAACTAAGGGAGCTGACGATGGCGACGACGGCGAAGATCAGCCGCGATGACCTGGAGGCGAAGCTCCGCGAGATGTCGGGGGGCGTGGAGGAGACCGTCGAGGCGGCCCGGCCCAAGCTGATCAGCTCGGCCGCGGCGGGCGTCTTGCTCGCGGTCCTGATCGCCTATCTGCTCGGGCGGCGGCGGGGTCGGGCCCGCTCGGCCGTCATCGAGATCCGGAAGGTCTGAGGTCTACCCGTGGACCGTGTGCTGGGCTTCCTCGTGTCGCGCGCCGTGCGGCGCGGTCGCGCCGGAGAGCCGATCTGGCTGGCCGTGGCCGCCGCCGCCTGGATGGTCCGACGCACGCTCAAGAGCCGCGACCAGGTGGCGTGGAGCGGGCGGGTGGAGCCCGGCCAACGTCTGGTGATCGCCGTCGGCGACCGCACCACGCCCGCACCGCCGACCGGCGGGGAGTGACGCCGCAGGGCGACGCGCTCGGGGGCCAACTGGCGGCCGGAGAGCGCGTCTTGCTCGTCGACCCCAAGGAGCGGCGTTACCTGGTGACGTTGCATCCCGGCGCGTTCTTCCACACCCATTCCGGCATCGTCGCCCACGACGACGTCATCGGACGCGTCGAGGGGTCGACGATCGCGGCGACGACAGGACGTCGGTTCGTGGTGCTGCGGCCCACGCTGGCCGACGTGGTGCTCAAGATGCCGCGCGGCGCGCAGGTGATCTACCCCAAGGACCTCGGCGCCATTCTCCTTGCCGCCGACATCGGCCCCGGGATGCGCGTGCTCGAAGCGGGCGTCGGGTCGGGCGCGTTGTCGATGGCGCTGCTGCGAGCGGGAGCCGACGTCGTCGGGTACGAGGTCCGCGCCGACTTCGCCGCCGGGGCGCGGGCCAACGTGTCGGCATGGGCGGGCGCCGACGCGACCTATCGCGTGGAAGAGCGTGACGTGTACCAGGGGATCGAAGAGCACGACCTCGATCGAGTCGTCCTCGACCTCCCCGAGCCGTGGCGGGCGCTCGGCCCCGCTTCCGAAGCGATGCGCCCGGGAGGGATCCTTCTCTCCTACCTGCCGTCGATCACGCAGGTGGCTTCCCTGCGCGCCGCCATGGCCAACAGGTCCTTCGGCATGGCGGAGACCTTCGAAGTGCTCCGGCGTACCTGGCACGTGGAGGAGCGCTCGGTCCGGCCCGACCATCGCATGGTGGCGCACACGGGATTCATCACCACGGCGAGACTGCTCGTCCCCGCTCCGGAGCCGGAGCCCGTTCCGGAGCCGTGAGGCGTATTCAGCCCTGCTCGATGAAGATGCACTCCCCGGGGCACTCCTCGGCTGCCTCGGTGACGGCGTCCTCGAGGTCGTCGGGCACGAGAGCGAGGCCGGCCGAGCCGCCCGGCTCGTTCTTGACCTGGTCGCCCTCTTTGACGTAGGCGAGGCCATCGTCGAGCAACGTGAACACTGCCGGCGCGATCTCCTCGCACAAGCCGTCTCCGGTGCACAGATCCTGGTCGATCCAGACCTTCATGGGCTCGCTCTCGCCTTTTCTCCGTCGCTCGGTCGACGCCTCGGAAGGTAACGACGCCCGGTTCGCGGTGTCAATTGACCCGGTCACCGTCGCGACCTGGAGCGCCACCGGACGTGCCGGTCTCACCCGTTGTCACTCGGGTAAGAGTCTACCGGGACGTCGACCTCAATCCCGCCTTCCTTGAGCGTCAATTTGGCATCGGGGCCGGTGTATGGTCGCTAGAGGCGTCCGGAGACAAGCCCAGGAGGTGGTTCCGACGGCCGAGCCGGAAGAGGAACGACAGCTGGCCCTGAGCGAAGAGCTCGACCGTCTGCGTGACCGGTGTCGTCAGGCCGACGAGGAGGTCGCGGTCCTGCGGCGACGCTTGTCGGAGGGGCCCGGTCGCGTCCAGAGCCTCGAGGAGAGACTCCTCGAGACCAAGGGCCAGCTGGCCCAGGCGGTCTCTCAGAACGAGAAGCTGACCTACACGCTGCAGCAGGCGAAGGAGCACATCGCCGCCCTGCGTGAGGAGGTCGACAAGCTCACCCAGCCCCCGAGCGCGTACGGGACCTTCCTGCACTCCAATGAGGACGGGTCCGTCGACGTCTTCTCGGGCGGTCGCAAGATGCGCGTCGCCGTGCATCCCGAGATCGACGAGGTCGAGCTGCGCCGGGGACAGGAGGTCGTCCTCAACGAGTCGCTGAACGTGATCCTGGCCCGCGAGGGCGAGGACTCCGGGGAGGTCGTCACCTTGAAGGAGCTCCTCGAGGACGGCCGACGCGCCATCGTGTACGCCCGCGCCGACGAGGAGCGGGTGGTCGAGCTCTCTCACGACCTCCTCGGTGTGCACCTGCGCGCCGGCGACGCCGTGCTCATGGAGACGCGCTCGCAGTTGCTCGTCGAGAAGCTGCCCCGGCCCGAGGTCGAAGAGCTCGTGCTCGAGGAGGTGCCCGACGTCACCTATGCGGACGTGGGGGGCCTCGACAGCCAGATCGAGGACATCACCGACGCGGTCGAGCTTCCCTATCTGCACCGCGCCCTTTTCAAGGAGTACAAACTGCCCGCCCCCAAAGGCATCTTGCTGTACGGGCCCCCGGGGTGCGGGAAGACGCTGATCGCCAAGGCGGTGGCCAACTCGCTCGCCAAGAAGGTGGCGCAGGTCACGGGCAATGCCAACATCCGGAGCTACTTCTTGAACATCAAGGGCCCCGAACTGTTGAACAAGTACGTGGGCGAGACCGAGCGCCAGATCCGGCTCGTGTTCCAGCGCGCCCGGGAGAAGGCCGAGGAGGGCGTCCCGGTCATCATCTTCTTCGACGAGATGGACTCGCTGTTCCGCACCCGGGGCACGGGCATCAGCTCCGACATGGAGTCGACCATCGTGCCGCAGCTGCTGGCCGAGATCGACGGGGTCGAAGCGTTGCGCGACGTCATCGTCATCGGCGCCTCGAACCGCGAGGACCTCATCGACCCCGCCATCCTCCGGCCGGGGCGCCTCGACGTGAAGATCAAGATCGAGCGGCCCGACGAGGAGGCCGCCTCGCAGATCTTCTCGCGCTACCTCACCGCGGATCTCCCCATCGACGCCAAGGAGGTGGAGCGCCTGGGGGGAGGTGACGCCGCCAAGTCGGTGCAGGCCATGATCGAGGACACCGTGGAGGAGATGTACCGAGCCGACGACGAGAACAAGTTCCTCGAGGTGACCTACCAGAACGGTGACAAAGAGGTGCTGTACTACCGGGACTTCGCGTCGGGGGCGATGATCGAGAACATCGTCCGTCGGGCCAAGAAGCTCGCCATCAAGCGGGCCATCGCGGGCGAGGGGAAGGGCGTTCGCACCTCGGACCTCTTGGAGTCGATCCGCCGGGAGTACAAAGAGAACGAAGACCTGCCCAACACCACCAATCCCGACGACTGGGCCCGGATCTCGGGCAAGAAGGGGGAGCGCATCGTGTACGTGCGCACCCTCCTGGCCGACACCGACGAGACCCGGGGCGGTCGTTCCATCGAGCGGGTGGGTACCGGCCAGTATCTGTGAGCAGGTGAAGCCCTCGATAGCGGCAATGGGGAGGGGACGCGCCGCCCCAGCCGTTACGCACTAGGGTCGGTTTCATGGTCGTCGCGAAGGTGTGCGGGATCGAGACCGAGTACGGAATTCACCACGTCGGCGGCGACGGCAACCCGGTCGCGTCGTCGTCGCTGCTCGTGAACGCGTACGTCTCGGAACTCGCCCGCGCCGCATGGGACTTCGAGGACGAGTCGCCCGGCAACGACGCCCGCGGTTTTGCCCGCGAGGGGTCGATGCCCCCCGAGATCGAGACCCACCTCGTCAACGCCGTGCTCACCAACGGGGCCCGCTACTACGTCGACCACGCCCATCCCGAGTTCTCTACGCCCGAGTGCGCCGATCCCCTCGAGGTCGTGCTGTACGACAAAGCGGGGGAGGAGGTGCTGCGGCGATCGATGGCGGCGGTGCGCCGGACGCTCCCCGAGGGCCAGTCCATCGTCGTCTACAAGAACAACTCCGACAGCAAGGGCAATTCGTACGGCACCCACGAGAACTACCTCATGGACCGCGCCGTTCCCTTCGCGCGCATCGCGCATCTGATCACGCCGCACTTCGTCACGCGTCAGATCTTTGCCGGGGCCGGCAAGGTGGGGAGCGAGACGGCGGGTAACGCCGGGCGCGACATCACCTTCCAGATCTCGCAACGGGCCGAGTTCTTCGAAGAGGAGATCGGCCTCGAGACCACGTTGAAGCGACCCATCGTCAACACCCGGGACGAGCCGCACGCGGACCCCCAGCGCTACCGACGACTGCACGTCATCGTGGGGGACGCCAACATGTGCGACGTCGCCACCTTCTTGAAGGTGGGGACCACCGCGCTGGTGCTGGCGCTCATCGAGGACGACGCCTTCGACGGGCGTGAGCTCACCCTTGCCAATCCGGTGAAGGCCATCCGCCAGGTGTCGCTCGACCTGAGCCTCTCCGAGCCGATCGACCTCGCCGACGGTCGCACCACCACGGCACTGGCGCTGCAGTGGGAGCTCTTCGGCCTGGCCCGGAAGTACGCCGAGGACCGCGGTCTGGCCTGCCTCGGGGACGAAGCCGTCGGCCAGCAGGTGCTCCAGCGCTGGGAAGACGTCCTGCACGGCCTCGAGACGGACCCGAGCGTCGTCGCCGACAAGGTGGACTGGGCGGCCAAGCTCGGTCTGCTCGAGGCGTACCGCGAGCGCCACGGGCTCGACTGGGACGACCAACGGTTGGCCGCGGTGGACCTGCAGTACCACGACCTTCGTCCCGAGCGGTCGCTCTTCGCCCGCCTCGACACCGAACGCCTGGTGCGAGACCAGGACGTGCTCGACGCCGTGACGGAGCCGCCCCGGCGTACCCGTGCCTATTTCCGCGGCCAGTGCCTCAAGCGGTGGGCGTCGTCGGTCGCCAGCGCCAACTGGGATTCCTTGGTGTTCGACCTGGGTACCGATCCCCTCCGACGCGTCCCTATGATGGATCCGCTACGTGGAACAGCTGAATTCGTCGAAGAGCTTCTGGATGGAAGCTCGTCTCCGGCCGAGCTGTTGGCACGGTTGAGCGCCTAGGAGTGGGTTGATGCCAGAGCAAGAGAAGAAGCGCCGGCCGGCGGCGACCACGCGCGAGGAGACGACGACCGAGGAGGTCGAGGCCCCCGCGCCGTCCCCGCAGGGCGAGAAGCTGAAGGCCGAGCTCGACGACCTGCTCGACGAGATCGACGAGGTCCTCGAGGAGAACGCCGAGGAGTTCGTCCGCAACTACGTGCAGAAGGGCGGGGAGTAGCGGGGTGGGTCTGCCCCTCTTTCCGCCCGGGGATGACCCGGGCCCCAGCTTCGCCGCCCTCATCCGCAAACACGACCCCACCCGGTCGTTGCCGGCGCCCATGGACACGGGCCCGGGAGCGGTCCCGGCCGTCGCGCACGGCACCACGGTGGTGGCCCTTCGCTTCGCCGACGGTGTGGTGATGGCGGGAGACCGTCGCGCCACCGAGGGCAACATCATTGCGCACCGCGCCATGGAGAAGGTCTTCCCCGCCGACCGGCACTCCGCGGTCGCCATCGCCGGGGCGGCGGGGCCGGCGGTGGAGATGGTCAAGCTGTTCCAGACCCAGCTCGAGCACTACGAGAAGGTCGAGGGCGTCGCCCTCAGCCTCGAGGGCAAGGCCAATCAGCTCGGCCAGATGGTGCGCGAGCACCTCCCCATGGCGATGCAGGGGCTCGTCGTGGTGCCCTTGTTCTGTGGGTTCGACCTGCGCGTCGGTGAGGGGCGGATCTTCACCTACGACGTCACCGGCGGGCACTTCGAAGAGGCCGACCACGCCGCGACGGGGTCGGGGGGCCGCGACGCCCGCACCACCATCAAGCTGGGGTGGCGCGCCGATCTGGGACACGACGAGGGCATCGAGCTGGCGGTGCGGGCGCTGTACGAGGCGGCCGACGAGGACTCCGCCACCGGGGGGCCCGACCTGGTGCGGGGGATCTTCCCCGTCGTGGCGACGGTCACCGCCCAGGGCTACGAGCGGCTCGCGGATGCCGAGGTGGCGCAGAGCTTCACGACCCTGGTGGAGCGCCGCAGCCTCGGGCGCGGCATCGGAGGTGGCGGCCCGTGACCATGCCCTTCTACGTGGCGCCCGAGCAGGTGATGAAGGATCGCGCCGAGTACGCCCAGAAGGGAATCGCCCGGGGCCGTTCGCTCGTGGCGTGTGTGTACGCCGAGGGGATCCTGATCGTGGCCGAGAACCCGTCGCGCTCGCTGCACAAGGTGAGCGAGATCTACGACCGGATCGCCTTTGCCGGCGTGGGCAAGTACAACGAGTTCGACCAGTTGCGGGTGTCCGGGGTGCGCCACGCCGACACCAAGGGTTTCGCCTTCAGCCGCGAGGACGTCGACGCCCGGTCCCTCGCCAACCTCTACGCCCAGTACCTGGGCCAGGTGTTCACCCACGAGATGAAGCCGCTCGAGGTCGAGATCCTCGTGGCCGAGCTCGGGGTCGACGGCAAGTCCGACCAGCTGTACCACATCGCCTACGAGGGCACGATCACCGACGAGGACCGGTTCGCGGTGCTCGGGGGGGAGACCGAGACGATCTCGGACCGGGTGGCCGAGTCCTACCAGGACGGCTGGGCTCTCGACGCCGCCCTGCGAGCGACAGTGGCTGCTCTGGCGGGGCCCGATCGGACGCTCGGGCCCGGCGACCTCGAGGTGGCCGTGCTGGCCCGGGCCAGCGGCCGGCGCGCCTTTCGCCGGCTGGCCCATGACGAGCTGGCGCAGCTCATGAGCGGTGGTCGCAAAGCCGCGTCACGCGGGTCGCGCTCCACCGAGACGGCGCCCCCCGCCGACACCGACACCCCGAGCGACGGGGGCCCCCTGCGCTCGGAGTGAGCCCTTCCCCGGCCGCTACCGGTCGACGCCGGGATCCTCCTCGAAGTCGTCGAACAACGCCTCGACCTGGTCGGCGAGCATGAGCTCCCGGGCTTCACCGGCCTGGTCCACCACGACGAGCACCTCGACCGGCCCCGGCAGGGGATAGGGCCCCTCACCCGCGCCGCGCAACTGGGTGAGGATGCCCTCCGCGCCCAGGCGGGCCATGACGACGCGTGCCTCGAACATCGACCCCACCGTCGTCAGGTGGACCATCAGCGGCGTAGCCACCCGCAAAGGGTATCGAGCGTCGTCGGGGCCTGCCCGGGGGGAGGCGCCGCCTCGCGCGCACCCGGCACTACCGTGGGTCACGTGGACAGGCGGATCTTCGGGCTCGAGAACGAGTACGGCGTCACCTGTACCCTGCGCGGCCAGCGTCGGCTCTCGCCCGATGAGGTGGCTCGGTACCTGTTCCGGCGCGTGGTGAGCTGGGGTCGCTCGTCGAACGTCTTCCTCGAGAACGGTGCCCGGTTGTATCTCGACGTGGGCAGTCACCCCGAGTACGCGACGCCTGAGTGCGACTCGATCACCGACCTCGTGGCACACGACAAGGCGGGCGAGCGCATCCTCGACCATCTCGTCACCGGCGCCGAGGCCCGACTGCGCGAAGAGGGCATCCGCGGCGTCATCTACCTGTTCAAGAACAACACCGATTCGGCGGGGAATTCCTACGGCTGTCACGAGAATTATCTGACGAGCCGGCGCGACGACTTCGCGCACTACACCGAGGTGTTGATCCCGTTCCTCGTGAGCCGCCAGATCTTCGCCGGCGCCGGCAAGGTCCTGCAGACGGCGCGGGGTGCTGTGTTCTGCCTCTCCCAGCGCGCCGAGCACATCTGGGAGGGGGTGTCGTCGGCCACGACCCGGAGCCGCCCCATCATCAACACCCGCGACGAGCCGCACGCCGATGCCGAGCGCTTCCGCCGGCTGCACGTCATCGTCGGCGACTCCAACATGAGCGAGTACGCCACCTATCTCAAGGTGGGATCCACCAGCATCCTGTTGCGCATGCTCGAGGACCCCGGCACGGTGCTGCGCGACCTCACCCTCGAGAACCCGATCCGCGCCATCCGCGAGATCAGCCATGACCTCACGTGCCGTCGCAAGGTCCGGCTCGCCAACGGGCGGGAGGTGAGCGCGCTCGACATCCAGTCCGAGTACCTCAACCGGGCGCTTCGTTATCGCGACACCCACGGGCTGTCGCCCCAAGAGGACCGCGCCCTCGACATGTGGGAGCACTGTCTGAAGGCCCTCGAGTCCGACCCCTTGACCCTCGGTCGCGAATGTGACTGGGTGGCCAAGTACCAGCTGGTCGAGGCGTACCGCGAGCGGCACGGGCTCCCCCTCGGGCATCCCAAGGTGGCGCTCATCGACCTGCAGTACCACGACGTGAACCGCAGCCGTGGCCTCTACTACCGGATGGAGGCGCGCGACCGCGTGGACCGGCTCGTGGAGGACAGCGCCATCACCGAGGCCATGACCCGTCCGCCGCAGACCACCCGCGCCCGCCTGCGGGGCGAATTCATCCGCCGCGCCAAGGAGCGACGCCGGGACTTCACCGTCGACTGGGTCCACCTCAAGCTCAACGACCAGGCCCAGCGAACGGTGTTGTTGAAGGACCCGTTCCGGTCCCACGACGAGCGGGTGGAGAAGCTGATCGCCAGTCTTTGAGCGTCGCAAGAGGCAAATAACGGGGTCAGGTCCACTAGCCTCGTAATTTCGTGACCCCTGACCGGCCGGAGGCGGCGCCACCATCGAGCTCGCTCGACGACCTGTGGCTGCGCGGATCCGCCCCGGTGGCGGTGAGCTCGTGGACGGTTGCGACTCCTTCTTCTCCTGTGGTGTCGGCGCCCGACGGCCCGCCCGGGCGACTTCCGGGCAACAACAACGGCACCTTCCTCGAGGTGGGCCCGGGCGTTGCGCCTCCGGTCACCCACCGGGCGGGGCGGGGGAGCCGCTGGATCGTCGAATGGGCGGTCGTGCTCGTCGTGGCGGTCATCGTGGCCATCGGGATCCGGACTTTCGTCGTCCAGACCTTCTTCATCCCCTCCGCCTCGATGGAGCCCACCCTCATGATCGGCGACCGGATCCTGGTCGACAAGGTGAGCTACCACCTCCACGCCGTGCACCGCGGCGACATCGTGGTCTTCGCCACGCCGCCCGGTGAGGACGCCGGGCCAAATGTGAAAGACCTGGTCAAGCGCGTGATCGGCCTGCCGGGGGAGACGATCTCGTCCGCCGGGGGCCAGGTCGTGATCAACGGCAAGCCCCTCAAGGAGCCCTGGCTCGTCCCCGGCACCGTGACCACCGGGATCACGACCCAGAAGATCCCCGCCGGCGAGCTCTTCGTCATGGGGGACAACCGGTCCGACTCCTCAGACAGCCGCTTCTTCGGCCCGATCCATCAGAACCTCATCGTGGGACGAGTGATCGTCAAGATCTGGCCGCTCACCTCGTTCCACTTCTATTGATCCGTCGTCGGGCGATCCGTCGTCGGGCCGGGCCGCCCCACGCCGTCGTGGCGGGCGGCGACCGCTCGGTCCCGCCGTTGCCCGGAGGCCCGGCGTCGTAGACTTGCCGGCAGATGCTGTCGCTCAGCCCCGCGAAACTGCTGGTCATTCTCGTTATCGCGCTCATCGTCCTGGGGCCCGAGAAGCTCCCTCAGGTGGCGCGACAGATTGGCGCGGCATGGCACGACCTGCGCCAGTGGCGGACGCGTCTCGAGAGCGAGGTACGGGGGACGTTCCCCAACCTGCCACCCACCCACGAGGTCGCCCAGGCCGTGCGCTCGCCCTTGGCCTTCCTCGACCGTCTCGCCGACGAACACGAACGGGGCCTGACCGAGGAGCCCGGCGCGACCGATCCCGTCGACGCCACCGGGACCGACCCCTCGGGTCCGGCCCCACCCGCGTCGGGGAACGGGTCGATCCCGGCCAACGGGTCGGGGTCGCACAACGGGTCTGTCGCGGCCAACGGCTCGGGTGGGGGCGCGGCGCGCCCGGACACCCCGGAGGAGCGCGCCGGCACGTCGGTGCCCGGTGCCTTGCCCACCGTGCCCGACGACCCCAGCATGAACTGACCGGCGTCGCCGCGCCCCGCCATGGCCACCCGACTCCGACTTCCGTTCCGAGGCGCGTCGACGCGCCCTTCGGCCGAGGCCATGACACTGGGGGAGCACCTCGCCGAGCTGCGCCGCCGCGTCGTCCTCTGCGCGTTCGCGTTCGCGATCGGCTCGGTCGTGGCGTTCATCGTGTACCCGAGCATCCTGCATTTCCTGCAGGCGCCCTACTGCCGGGTGGCGGGCGCCCACCGCTGTCAGCTCTACGTCACCGCGCCCCTCGACGGGCTGTCCTTGCGCGTCAAGCTGGCCACCTACGGGGGGTTGTTCCTGGCATCGCCCGTGATCTTGTGGGAGCTGTGGCGCTTCATCACGCCGGGTCTGCATCGCAACGAGAAGCGCTACGCCATACCCTTCGTCGTCTCTTCCATCGTGCTCTTCGCCTTCGGGGCGTTCTTGGCCTTCGTGTCGTTCCCCCACGCGCTGCAGTTCCTGGGGAGCATCGGCGGGCCCTCCCTGCAGCAGATCTACAACCCCAACAGTTACCTGGGCCTCCTCGTGGCGCTCATGGCGGTGTTCGGGCTCACCTTCGAGTTCCCGGTCCTCTTGGTGTCGCTCGAGCTGGTGGGCGTGGTGACGCCGCAGAAGCTGTCGTCGTGGCGTCGTTGGGCCATCGTGCTGATCGTCGTGTTCGCGGCGGTGATCACACCCAGCGGGGACCCGTTCTCGATGCTCGCCCTGGCGGTCCCGATGTACGTCTTCTACGAGGTGTCGATCGTGATCGGCAAGGTCCTGCGCCGTTGAGCCACCGCGCTCGGTGACGGCCGGTCCGGGAGTCGACGACCCGCGGCGTGCCCAGGTGCTGGCGCGCCTGGGGTTCGCACTCGACCCGTTCCAAACCGCCGCCTTCGATGCCCTGGACGAGGGCCGTTCGGTGCTGGTGTCGGCCCCGACGGGCTCGGGCAAGACGGTGGTCGCCGACTACGCCGTGGCGCGGGCGCGGGCTCGGGGACGGCGCGCCTTCTACACGACGCCGCTCAAGGCACTGTCCAACCAGAAGTACTCGGAGCTGGCCGAGGTGTACGGCGCCGACGCGGTGGGTTTGCTCACCGGTGACGTCTCGCATCACGCCGACGCGGCGGTCGTCGTCATGACGACCGAGGTGCTGCGCAACATGCTCTTCGCCCTCTCCCCGCAGTTGGCGGGCCTCGGGCTGGTCGTGCTGGACGAGGTCCACTACCTCCAGGACCCTTATCGCGGGTCGGTGTGGGAAGAGGTCATCATCCTGAGCGCCCCCGAGGTGGTGTTCGTGTGCCTGTCGGCGACGGTGTCCAACGCGGCGCAGTTCGGCGCTTGGCTCACCAGTGTGCGCGGGCCCACCGAGGTCGTCATCGAGAAGCACCGTCCGGTCGAGTTGCGCAATCACGTCGCCGTGGCGGAGAAAGGGAGCCGTCGCGTCGAGCTCGTGCCCCTGTTGCACGATCGCAAGATCCACCCCAAGGCGCTCGCCCTCGACCAGCGCGTGTCGCGTCTGGCGCGACGGCCCGGAGGGCTTCGCCACTCGCGACTCGTGGGCCCCCGTCGCAGCGAGCTCATCGAAGCGCTCGACGACCTCACCATGTTGCCGGCCATCGTCTTCATCTTCTCGAGAGCAGCGTGTGACGCTGCCGTCGCCCAGTGCCTGTCGGACGGAATGCGCCTCACGAGCTCCGAGGAGAGAGCCGAGATCCGACGCCGCTGCGAGGAGCACACCGAGGGGCTTCCCGACGAGGAGCTGCGCGTCCTGGGGTACGGGCCCTGGGCGGCCGGCCTCGAAGCGGGACTGGGCTCGCACCACGCCGGGCTCATCCCGGCCTTTCGAGAGGCGGTAGAGGACTGTTTCTCCTCCAACTTGCTGCGCGTCGTGTTCGCCACCGAGACGCTGTCGCTGGGCATCAACATGCCGGCCCGCACCGTGGTGATCGAGCGGCTCACGAAGATCCGCGAGCACGGGCGCAGCGGGTTGTCGTCAGGGGAGTACGCCCAGATGACCGGCCGGGCGGGCCGGCGCGGTCTCGACTCGGTCGGCCACGCCGTGGTGGTGTGGTCCCCGCAGGTGTCGATGTCGGCGCTGGCCGCACTGGCCACGTCGCCGCCCCCCGATCTGCGGTCGTCGTTCCGGGCCAGCTACAACCTGGCGGTCAACCTCGTGCGCCGCTACCACGTCGATCAGGCCCACTACATCCTGGACCGCTCGTTCGCCCAGTTTCTCGACCGCGCCCATCACCACGCCCTGTCGCGTCGGCTCGATCGCGCCTTGGCACTGCTCGAACACTTCGGGTACGTGGACAGGGCCGCGTGGCGGCTCACCCCGCGCGGCGTGATGCTGGCCGGGATCTACCACGAGTCCGATCTCCTCGTCGCCGAGGCGCTCGCCGAGGGGCTCTTCGACGGGCTCGACGCGCCGGAGCTGGCCGCGGTGGTGTCGTCGTGCACCTTCGAGACACGTCCCGGTCGTGCGCCGGTCTTGGCGTCGCCCCCCAAAGCCTTGCGCTCGAGACTGCAGGCCATCGCCGAGGTCGCCGAAGGCCTGCGGGCCGAGGAACACGCGTCGCACCTGCCGCGCACTCGCGCGCCTGACGACGGCTTCGCCGATGTCGCCTTTCGCTGGGCGCGCGGGCAGCGCCTCGACCGCGTCCTCGAGCGGGCCGAGCTCGCGCCCGGCGACTTCGTGCGCAACGTGAAGCAGCTGATTGACCTGTTGCGCCAGCTGGCCGTGGTGGGCCGGCCCGATACCGCCGCGGTTGCCCGACACGCCTCCGAATTGCTCCAGCGCGGCGTGGTGGCGGCTTCCGCCGGCCCGGCGCTGACCCTCGAAGAGCTCGTGTCCCCGTCGCCTGCAACGGGCGCCGACTCCGCACCCTCGGGGGCCGGAATTCCCCCGTCGGAGGCGGGCGGGACACCGTCGGGACAGGGGCGCCGCGGGTCTCGGGGCAGGTAACCGGGGGTCCGCCACCCCGGCGTCGCGCCGGTCGTAGTGTTGCCGGGGCCATGTTCCCCTACGCCGAGGAAACGTTCAGCGCCGACGAGATCGAGGTGCTGCGACGTTATGTCACCAATGTCGAGGGCCCGGTCTTTGCCCTGGTGAACCTCCCTGAAGTCGTGAAAGGGGCGTTGTTCGCCCGCTACTCACGATCGGCCAAGAGCCTGCGGCGACTGTTCCTCGACGAGTTCGTGGGCGAGCTCGACGTGACCGGCGACGCCGGCGTCGACGCCACCATAGGGTTACGACGGGCCGAGGAGCTCTACGACCGTGTCTTCCTCGAGTACGGCGACGATTCGGTGGCGCAGCTCGGTGGCGTGCACCTCGCGTGCGAGCAGGCGTCGAACATGCTCACCAAGGTCCTCGAGTGGGGTCGGCTCATGGCCTATCTCGAGCAGTCCACGCGCTACGTCCCCTACGACAGTCGCCTCAGCACCGGGCACTACCGTTATCACCGCGACCCCGAGGTGCTCGAGTCCTCGGTCGGGGCTCGGTACGTCGGGGACATGGACCGCATGTTCGACACCTACGGTGCGTCGCTCCCCGAACTGCAGACCTGGCTCTCCAAACGCTTTCCCCAGCGCGCCGGCGATTCGGACTTCGTGTACCGCCAGTCCATCCGGGCCAAGGCACTCGACGCGTTGCGCGGCCTGCTCCCCGCCGCGTCGTTGTCGAATGTCGGCGTGTACGGCACGGGCCAGTCCTACGAGATGTTGTTGTTGCGCATGCGCGCCCACCCGCTTCCCGAGGCGCGGCGCTACGCACAGCTCATGCTCGACGAGCTTCGCAAGGTCATCCCGTCGTTCCTCCAGCGCGTCGACATCCCCGAGCGCGGGGGAGTGTGGACCCAGTACCTGGCCGACACCGCCGCTCGGACCGACGAGGTCGTGGCGCGCCTGTGGCCCGACGCGCAGGGGACACCGCCCGAGCAGGCCTCGGGTGTGGCTCTGGTGGACTGGGACCCCGAAGGAGAGGACAAGGTCGTGGCGGCCATGTGCTACCCGCGCACGTCGCTGTCGGACCAGGAGGTTCTTCGGCGGGTGCGGGCCCTCGGGCCCGAGGACCGGCGATCGATCATGCGGGCCTACGTCGGGGAGCGCATCAACCGCCGCCATCGCCCCGGGCGGGCCTTCGAGCGCACCGGCTACCGGTTCGACGTGGTCTCGGACTACGGGGCGTTTCGCGACCTGCAGCGCCATCGCATGCTCACCATCGAATGGCAGGACCTCGGCCCCGGCCTCGGGTACGAGATGCCCGACACTGTCGAGGAGGCGGGCATCGCGGATCGCTACGCGCGCTCGATGGCGCGCTCGGCCGATCTGTACGAAGTCATGACACGGGTGTGTCCAACCCAGGCGCCCTACGCCGTCGCGCTCGCCTTCCGGGTTCGCTACGCCATGCAGATGAACGCCCGCGAGGCATTGCACATGCTGGAGTTGCGATCCGGGGAGCAGGGCCATGCCGCGTACCGAGTGGTCGCGCAGGACATGCACCGGCTCATCGCCGAGCACGCCGGACACCGGCTCATCGCCGAGGCCATGACGTTTGTGGACCATCGATCATATGACCTCGAGCGTCTCGGTTCCGAGAAACGGGCCGAGGCTCGCCGTTCCGCCGCCGTGCCGACCTGACACGGCCCCACTCCGGGGGCTGATCGCACTCCGCCGAGAAAACGCGCCGTTGTCTTGACCAGGGGGGATGCGCGAAGTTCCTGGTCGGCTCGTACAAGAGCCGCTTGAGTCCTCGAGAGCGCGGAGCCTATTGTGCGCCACAGTCCCAGACGCCCCTACTGCTGCTCCTCCGGTCAACCGGCTGAGCGGGTGGCGAGGGGGGGATTACTGTGAGAGGCGGAGGGCGGCCCGGGGAACCGAGTAGAGAACGTCCCCACGATGAGCCCGGCGGGTGTCGCCGGTCTGGTGGGAGATGGCACCAAAGGTTCCCGGGCCCTACCGCCCCCGGCACGCGTGTGACAGCGAGATCTCCTGGTAGCCCTGTCGCGGTGGTCTGACTCCCGGATCGGAGCCGATATGCTCCCGCGGCGTCCGACGACCTAAAGGGACCTAAAGGGCAGAAGTGGCCGACGACCTGGATGATGTGGCAGAACCCGAGGAGCTCGACACCGAGGAGCTCGAAGACCTCGCGGACGAGGAAATGCTCGAAGAGGTCCTCGACGAGGAGGACCTCGAAGTCGCCCTCGTCGACGACGATGACGACGACGTCGTCGCCGATATCGACGTCGTCGAAGAGGAAGAGCCGGACGTGGTCGTCGTCCCCGTGGCCACCGTCACCACCGCCGAGGAGGGTGACGAGGAGGAAGAAGAGGTCGACGACGAGGACGTCGAGGCCAGCCTGGACGAGATCCTGAAAGAGCGGCTGGTCGTCGAGGAGGAGGAAGCCGAGGACGAGGAGGTCGTCGAGCCCGATGACCGCTCCGAAGGCTCCGAGCGGGTCCTGCCCAAGCAGCCCGACGAATTCGTCTGCAGCTCGTGCTTCCTCGTCAAGCACTCCAGCCAGCTCGCCGATCCCGAAAAGGGGTTGTGCCGGGACTGCGTGTGACAGCCGTCGTGAGACGACGCCACGAAGAGGAAGGTGCGAGATGACCGACAACAAGTCTCCCGGAGACCGGTTGCTCGAGCTCGTGGTGTTCGGGCCGACGGGTCTGGCGGTGACCATCGTCGAGGAATTCCCCAAGCTTGTGGAAAAGGGTCGGCACCGCGTCGAAGGTCAGGTGCACACCGCCCGGCTCGTCGGGCAGTTCGCGGTCCAGATGGGCCGTCGCCAACTCGAGCAATCACTCGGTCACCTCGGCGCGCAGGCTGACGCCGGGAGCTCCCACGGCGATGTCCGCGACGGCGATGTTCGCGACAGCGATGTCGGGGCCCCCGATGTCGATCGGCGTGCCGGATCCTCTGCCCCCGGTGCCGGGCTCGGTGGTGCTCGGTCTCAAGGCCCGGCAATGCCGGGACGTGCCGACGAGGGCGAGGCCGCACCGACCCCGTGGCGGCCCTCGGTGTGGCTCGGGAGCGGGGGGCCCAACGGGTCGGGGTCACCGTCGTCGCTCGCCATCCCCGGGTACGACAGCCTTTCGGCGTCGCAGGTGGTGCAGCGACTCGAGGGACTGTCGTCGGCCGAGCTCGAGGAGGTGCGCGCCCACGAGGCCGCGCACCGTCAGCGGCGCACCATTCTCCACCGGGTCGAGCAGCTGCTCACCGGCGGAGACAGCGTGCCGTCCTAGCGGGCCAACCAGCGGGATCGAGACGGTCCCGTGGAGGGCACCCGTCCGGCACGACGCGAAGACGCTGAACGATGCGGTGAGCTGTGTCGCCACGCGCTCCAGGAGATCCAACAGGCGCGAGGCGGGGCCCTGTTCGTGCGCCGCGAGTCGGGCCTGATCGCCAAAGCCCTGTTGCGTCCCGGCGGCCTCGACCGGCTGCTGTCGGACCCCCGGCGTCGGACGCTCCTCGGAACTGTCGATGACTCGGTGGTGGGGATGGCGATGGGACGGCTCGACGAGGTGGGTGAAACGAAGCTCGGGATCATCGACGCCTGCTATGTCGAGACGGCGGCTCGGGGCGTCGGTGTCGGCGGGGCGCTGCTCGACGCACTGGTGACGTGGTTCACGGCATCGGGGTGCCGAGGGGTCGACATCAGCGCGCTGCCTGGCGACCGCGCCACCAAGAACCTCCTCGAGGCGTCGGGGTTCAAGGCGCGCCTCATCACGATGCACCGCACATTGGAGTGAGGAACGCGCCCCGGGCCGGTACCGCCACGCCACCCGTGGTGGCAGTGGGGGGAGTGGCCGTGCGCGCCGGCGCGCTCCTCCTCGTCCAGCGAGCCACGGACCCCCACGCGGGAAGGTGGAGCGTTCCGGGGGGCCACGTCGAACCCGGCGAGACCCTGGCGAGTGCCGTCGAGCGCGAGGTGCTCGAGGAGACCGGGCTCGAGCTTCGCTGCGGGCCGTTGCTGGGTTGGGCCGAGCGCATGGGCCCGGGGTATCACTTCGTCATTCTCGACTTCACCATGGCGGTGCCCGACGACTGCCCCGGTCCGGTGGCGCGCAGCGATGCCGCCGACGTGGCCTGGGTCCCCCTCGACAAGGTGCGCGCCCTGGCGCTTGTGGACGGGCTGGAAGAGTTCCTCCGAACCCACGCTGTGATCGACTGACCCGCGTCGGGCCGTCGCCTTCCGTTCGAGAGGTCAGGCGCCCCGGGCGCCGGACGGGGTCGGACGGCGAGGTCCGGGCGGCGGGGGGATGGGCAGGCCGAGGAGGCGGGCCAGCTCGGGTACCTGTCCCGCGGCGCGGCGCACCGAGGAACGGAGCTCCTCCCCGGCGGGATCGGGCAGTCCGGCCGGCTTGACCGTCCTGCGCACCGGCGAGTCCACCACCGCGTCGAGAAGAGCCTTCCACTCGTCCTGGGGCAGTTCGGAGGACATGGCGGTGCTCGCCGCCTCGGCGAGGCGGACGGCCATGTCGGCGGGGACCCGGGCGGCGGGTTCGGGCGGTCGCGCCGACACCCGCAAAGCGTCGGCGACCCTGCCGGCGTCGAGGGCGGCGACGATGCGCGCCAGCCAACCGTCACGTAGGGCCGTCACCCGGGCCTGCAGCGCGTCTCGCAACGTCGTGACCATGACGCGTCCCTCGTCGTCGAGGCTCACGGTGGAGGCCGAGGCCACGACCGAGCGGACCTCACGCAGAGGAGCGTCCTTGCCAGCGTTGCGCGCCGCCACGGCGCGGTCTTTCCACCCCGCCAGGTTCATGCGGGGCAGGAGCTCCTCGGCCATGGTCAGCAGTGGATCGGGTGACACCTCGGAGCGGCCCTCGGCGCGAGCGCGTGCATTTTGCTCGTCGATGGCGTTGCGGACGGCGGGGATCCCGCCCCGCAGCAACTGCTCGGCGACGGGGAGCTGCTCGGGACGCAACTCGGCGAGCGCGGCATTGCGATGCGTGGACACGGTCTGGAGACGTCGGGGCCGGTCGGATCGCTCGGGACGTGCCGGGCGCGGTCCCGAACCGTCGCGACCCGTGCGTTCGGGTCGATCGGGTCGTTCTCCTGGCGCCCCCCGCTCGGGCCGTGCCGGGCGCGCCTCACGATCGGGGCGCGCCGCCCGTGCGTCACGCGCCGGGCGCGCCTCGCGTCCGGGTCGGGCTGGTCGAGCCCCGCGATCATCGCCCGGGGAGGAGCCCGGGGCCCCGTTGCGGCGCGGGGGAGCGCCCCGTCCCGCCGTGGCGCGCCGGGGCCGATCGCCCCGCCCGTCCTCGTCGCGGCGGCGCCCTCCGGGGACGAGGACCACCGACACGCCTCCTGGCGCGCTGTCGCGGCCCGAGCCCACGATCTCGATGCGGGCCACCTTCTCGGTGCGGGGGTCGTCTTTCGGGGCCAGCACCGAGGTCACGACGATGCCCTCGAGGTCGAACTCGGCGTCGGCGCGCAGGACGTCACCAACCTTGGCGCCTTGGGGGAGGAGCGTGCCTTCGAGCGAGCCGCGTGGCTGACGGGCCCCGGGGGCGCGCCAGGTCCACGTGCCGTCGTCGCGGCTGCTCGTCAGCTCGATATCGATTCTTCGCGTCATTGGGGTCGGACCACGCTACCGTCGGCGCCGACACGGCGAGAACACCTCGCTCGTCTCGTCCCGCCGGCCGTGTGCAGCATTTCTGTGCAGGTTCTGAGAATACGGGTCAATCGCGCCCAGGAGCCATGTGCGTTCCCTAATCTGACAGGCGTCGGGAACACTCGAGGGTGGCTCTCTCCCCGTGGAACAGGAGCACGACCGGTGGACGAACAGCGTCAGGACCACGGGGCCGATGACGCCGAGTCCCCGCCTGCTCCGCCTCCGTCGCTCGGAGGCACCACGCCACCCACCCCGACGGCAGAGACTCTCGCTTCCACGGCGCCGGCGCCTGCGTCGACGCCGGTGGGGTCCGAGCCCCGGTCCCCACTCCCGCCTCCGCCTCCCTACGGTGCCGGACCCCTGGTGGCGCCCCCGGCCCAGACCGCTCCGGTGTGGAGAGGGGCCGAGCCGCCGGTGGTCCCGGGATGGCCACCATCGGGTGTCGCGCCTTCGGGGGCTGTGCCCGCCGTGGCGCCCAACGGACCCTGGGGGAGCACGCCGTCGCCGGATCCGCGACCGGGACCGCGCGGCGCGCGGGGCTGGATCCTGGTCGCCGTGGTCGCGGCGGTCATCGGGGGCGGCACCGGTGCGGGCATCGCCGAGGCGCTCGGAACCGGGAACGGTGCCAGCTCCGCCCCGCCCGTGCGCGTGGGAGAGGAGACGCCAGGCCCGGCGCTCGCCGGCGGCGCACAGATCCCCACCATCGTGAAGAGCGTGCTCCCCGAGGTGGTGTCGATCGACGCCAAGGGCCCGGGGACGGGGGCGGGGGGCGTGTTCGGTGGGCCCTCGGAGGACCAGGGCACGGGGATGATCATCTCGGGCACGGGAGAGGTGATCACCAACAACCACGTCATCTCGGGCGCCACCACGATCACCGTCACCCTCTACGGACAAACCGCGTCACTGCCGGCCACCTTGGTGGGAGCCGACCCCTCGAGCGACGCGGCCTTGCTCAAGATCAACTCGCCTCCTGCCAACCTCCAGGCGGTGACCTTCGGGGATTCGACCAAGCTCCAGGTCGGTGACGCCGTCATCGCCATCGGGAACGCCCTCGGGCTCTCCGCCGGCACGCCCACGGTGACGTCGGGCATCGTGTCGGCCACGGGGCGCACCGTGCAGGCCGGCGACTCGACCGGCGGGGCGGGCGAGACGCTCCAGAACCTGATCCAGACCGACGCCGCCATCAACTCGGGAAACTCCGGCGGGCCTCTCGTCGACTCGGCCGGCCAGGTGGTGGGGATGGACACCGCCGTGGCGTCATCGAGCACCGGGAACGCGCCGGCGCAGAACATCGGCTTCGCCATCCCTTCGTCGACCATCCAGGGCCTCGTCGCCACGTTGCGCGCCGGGGGGACGGCGGGCCAGTCCAAGGCCTATCTCGGGGTCGAGGTCACCGACGAGACGGCACAGGAGCAGCAGGCCTACGGGCTCGTGCCCTCCTCGGGCGCCCTGGTGGTGTCGGTGGTGAGCGGGTCGCCCGCCGACACGGCCGGCATCCGCACCGGTGACGTCATCGTGACCTTCAACGGCAAGGCGGTCGCCTCGGCGCAGGGCCTCACCAACGACGTCCAGGCGCTGTCGTCGGGCACGAGCGTCCGGCTCGCCTTGTACCGGGGCCAACAGAAGCTCTCGGTCTCCGCCACCTTGGCCCTGGCCCCGGCGGGCTGAGCCTGCCGGTCGGTTCAGCGACCGGTCTCGCCGTCCACGAGCTCACGCAGGATGTCGGCGTGCCCGGCGTGGCGCGCCGTCTCCTCGATGAGGTGGGCCAGCATCCACCGCAGCGTCAGGCCGTGGCGGCCCAGGGCGAGGGGCCGGTCGAGGTCCGGGCACGCGCCGACGATCTCGTCTGTGCGTCGTCCCGCCTCGGCGTACGCGCGCCGCACCGACTCGACGGTGTCGGTGGGCTCGAGCTCGAAGCCGTCGCCCCGCAACGTCACGTCGGAGCCGGCGAAGCGCCGCTGCGTCCAGTAGACCTCGACGAAGGCCAGGTGCTTGACGAGCCCGAGGAGTGTGGTGCCCGAGGCCACGAGGCGACGGCGGGCGTCGTGGTCGGACAGGGACACGAGTTTGCGGTCCACGCTCGTGCGCAGGTACCCGAGGAAGGCCAGGAGGGTGTCTCGCTCTCCCGAGACGATGGCGGGAACGTTGTGGTCGGCGGTGTCCTGCGGCGTCATGGTGTGGCGAGCAGCGAGCCTTCGAGGGCGCGACCGTCTTCGGCCCCGACGCGGATGTACCACTCGGTGCCCCATACCGCCTCGAACGCTTCGGGCGGCATCTTGAGGAAGAACGACGTGTCGGTGATCTGGCTGGCGTGGGCCTGCATGGCCCGGCGTTTGCGGTCGAGGTAGTCGCTCACGTCCACCGCGGTGGTGATGCGATCAGCGCGCACTCCCATGGTGTCGAGCATGGAGCGCTGCTCCTCGGGCATGGCGAACCCGAAGTCGTCGGCGCGATCGGCCAACGACAACATGTAGTCCCGATTCATCGTGGCCATGAACACCCGGGGCGTCCCGGCGCGTTGCGCAGCGCGAAGACCCACGCGGTGTACCTGGATGTGGTCGGGGTGCCCGTATCCGCCGTTCTCGTCGTAGGTGGCGAAGACATCGGCGTGCTCGTCATCGAGGATGGTTGCCAGGCGCGCCGCAGCCTCGTCGAGGTCGGCCTGCCAGAAGGAGGCCGGATCGTCGTTGGTGGCTTCACCGGCCATCCCCGAGTCGCGGTACCCGAGGTACTCGTGGCGCGCCACCCCGAGGACCGCACATGCCGCGGCAAGCTCGACGGCGCGTCGTTCGGCGAGCGATTCCCCGGGCGCGAGGACGCCGTCGGGGACCTCACCCAATTCACCGCGTGTCGCAGTGACGAGAACGACTCGGTGTCCGTCCGCGGCCATCCGGGCCATCGTCCCCCCGGTCTGTATCGCCTCGTCGTCGGGATGCGCATGGAAGAACACTGCGGTGGCCATTGCACCGCAGGCTAGGCCAAGACCGACGGTGTCGAGATCTCAGAGCGGGGGAGGGGAGTGGCGACCGATCCTCGTCGCAGCGCAACCGGCTGCGGATCAGCACACGTCGGACGACGACCCCTTGCCGGTTTGGAAGGTGAGCGTGTTCACGTTGCCGGGCATCCAGTAGGGCGATCCCGACGCATCGTCATAGGCCAGCTCGACCGCGACCTGAGGCGAGCCGACGGCATCGTTGACCGCGGTGCTGGTGAAGTTCCAGAAGGCGCACGACGTCGTGACGATGAAGCTCTTGGCGACGGCGGAGGATGGCAGGTTGGCGAGGGCGGCTTTCTTGGCCGCCGCGAGTGGTGTGCCGTTGCGAAGCACCTCGGTGTATTGCGAGACGCGCCCACTTTGCAGCTGGACGCCGTTGAACTGCGGCATGGGGCCCTGGGGGGTCGCGACGGTGGGCCCGTAGGCCAGAAGCCCCGCATACACGCTGCCTTTGGGGTGCGCGCTGTTCCAGGCCGCGATCGTGGCACCGAACCCCGTCAAACTCGACGTCGGACTCGACCCTCCGCACGCCGCGGCCAGCAGCAGGGTCATCGTGGCCACCGCAGCCCCCACGCGCCTGCACATAACCCCGCCATCATGCCCCGCCCGGGGCACGAAACAGGGACCATCGGCGGTGGGGGAGCGCCTCCGCTGTCCCGACCACACCTGCCACCGGCCAGGTCAGAGCATTGTTTGGCCCATGGCGTCGGGCGTCACTCGCCACTGACACAGGTTCTTGTATCGTCTCGGGGTCGCCCGAATCGACCGGGTGACCGTAGGCGCCATTGGGGGCATCTTGAGTCGGCCCGGACCCTGCCGAGCCCCCGCCCGAGCGACAGTCGAACCTGCACCGTTCCGAGCGGCGAACGTTCCAGCTCGCGGTGCACACGGTGCGGGTTCCCGCACACCAGCATACCGTCAATGATATATGCCATATATGTTATGGCCATGGCCGCGTCTCGACCCCGATGGCCCGGACGGCATGAGGGATGGCATCGTGTGTCGCCCGCTGAGCCGCGGCGGCGCATTGCACCGATGCTGACGAAGACGGGGGATCGATGGCGACGACCGTGACACTCAACACACCCGATGGCGACATGGGGCTGTACGACGCCGAGCCGAAAGGGGAGGCACGGGCGGCGGTCATCGTGGCGCAAGAGGCCTTCGGTGTGAACCCCCACATCGAGGACGTCACGAGACGCCTGGCGGCGGCCGGGTACCGCGCCGTGGCACCGCACCTCTTCCACCGCACCGGAGATCCCGTCATCGAGTACGGCGATTTCGACAAGATCATGCCCCAGTTCGCGGGGCTCTCCGAGGCCGGCGTGCTGAATGACATCGACGCCTCCATCGCGTATCTCGAGGCGGCCGGCTTCACGCTCGCCCGCATCGCGGTGGTGGGGTTCTGCATGGGAGGGACCGTGGCCTTCTTGGGTTCGGTGCGGCGGCCTCTGGGCGCGGGAGCGACCTTCTACGGCGGAGGGGTCACCGAGGGACGCTTCGGCATGGCGCCGATGGTCGAGCTGGCCCCCGAGCTCCAGACGCCGTGGCTGGGCCTGTACGGAGACGAGGACCAGGGGATCCCGCCCGAGCAGGTCGAAGCGCTGCGATCCGCATTGGTGGCGGCGAAGGTGCCCACCGAGATCGTGCGGTATCCCGGGGCGGGGCACGGCTTTCACTGCGACATGCGCCCCGACTACCACCCTGAAGCGGCGGCCGACGCCTGGAAGCGCATGCTCAGCTGGTTCGAGAAGTACCTCGAAGCCAGCTGACGCGGCGGCGGCGTCCGAGGATCGTTCGGCCGGCACATGGGCGCGGCCCGGGACAAGAATGTTCGGACCCGGCTAAGGCGCTGACCCCGCTGTGAGGACCAAAGCCTGCGCCCCGCCGGTGTCCGTCAAACGGTCGCCAACGGGGTCGTGGGTGGTGCCTGGCGATCACCGTACGCCTTTGCACCCGACGTGTCTACAGGCCCGCACCGAATGCACGCTGGACTGGACGAACACGGTGAAACCGAGCCGCACGGACCCGTGCTGCGGGACAGACCGAGGGGCGGGCACGCTCGTCGGTGCGGGACGGGCCCCGAGACGGGCGCCCGGGAGGGCCTGGTGGCGGCACTCTCGCACCGGGCATTCGGGCCATTTCGGCCCCTGTTGTTCGAACCGTAAAGCCGCCGATAATATATCTTATGTAAAGTTAGTGCAGACAGAGCGGGGTGCCTGGGGCACGCTCGCGGGCCGGCCCGGGTTGCTCCTCCCCCTGGGCCGAAAGGGGTCACGACCTGGGCTTGAACCCGAGGCGAGGTCCCGGCATCGGGTACACGCGGGCGCCGGGGCCACAGATCTCGTCGATGAGTCCGTACTCGAGGGCCTGATCGGCGTCGAGGAAACGTCCCGTGGCGAGGTCGGTCTCGAGGGTCTCGGGAGACATGCCGAGCGAGCCGGCCACCCGTTCGCAGAACCGTCGGAACTGGGCCCTGTGGCTGGCCGCCCAGGCGTCGAGCTCGCGGGCCGGGCCCGACAGCTCGAAGACAGGCTCTGAGAGCCGGAAACGGGCATGGGGCGTGGCCCGGCGGTGCGGAGCCACGGCCAGGGGCCCGATGCCAGGACCCGCCGCCTGGCCCACACAGGTGGCGGTCAGCTCGACTCCCAGGAGGTCGATGACGTCGACGAGGCACAGGGCGGCCTCGAGCGTGCCTCCAGGGCAGTCGATGTGGAGGTGGATGGGGTCGTCACCGCTGGCGTCGAGGGTCATGAGCTCGATGGCGAGCCGGCTGGCCAGGGTGTCGTCGAGATAGCCCCACAGAAAGACCACTCGTTGGTCGAAGAGACGGTCCCGCACCGACCGGCGCCCGCCGTCGTCGGGTTGGCCGGGTGGTGGATACGAGGTCGTCCCTGAGGTGGTGGTCATCGGCCCCTCTCCCCCAGTCGCCAGTCGAGCTCCATGCCTACGGCGGCTGCGTAGCGCTCCAGGGTGGAGAGACGGACGTCGGCCTCCCCCGCCTCGAGGCGGGCGACGGCGGACTGCGACGTCCCCATGCGCGCTGCGACCTCGGTCTGCGACAGGCCGACGGCCTGACGCCGGCTCACGAGCTCGGCACTGAGGTCCTTGCGTCGTTGTGCCATCTCCCGGAATCCCGGGAACACCGTTTCGTGACGTCGTGCTGTCACCGGCCTCCTTGCGTCCGACCGTGTCGACACTCCACCCTAGCTCGAATATGATATCTCTCTAATGAGATATCGCCGTCGCCGGGGACAAGGCCCGAGCGGGCGCGGCTCGACACGAGGAGGATGCACGTGCCCCTACGCCAGTCGGTGATCCCCACCGTCCTCGAGCAGTCGGCGCGAGGTGAGCGGGCCTTCGACATCTACTCGCTGCTCCTGCGCGAACGGATCGTGTTCCTCGGCCAGGAGGTCGACGACCAGATCGCCAACCTGATCATCGCCGAGCTGCTGTACCTCGAGGCCGAGGAGCCCGAGCGTGACATCTCGTTGTACATCAACTCCCCCGGCGGCCTCGGGTACGCGGGCATGGCCATCTATGACGTCATCCAGCACATACGACCCGACGTGTCCACGGTGTGCGTGGGCATGGGAATGTCGGCGGCCGCCATGATCCTGTGTGGCGGGGCACAAGGCAAGCGCCTCGCTCTCCCGAGCGCCAAGATCATGATCCATCAGGGATCGGCCGGGACCCGCGGAGCACCGCGCGACATGGAGATCCAACTGCGCGAAGTGCTTGCCATCACCCGCCGTCTGGCCGAGATCATCGCGCATCATTGCGGGCGTCCCGTCGAACAGGTCGAACGAGACCTCGACCGTGACTATTTCATGACCGCGCAGGAGGCCAAGGACTACGGCCTCATCGACGACATCATCGTCCCCCGACGCGGGGTTTCGTTTTCCCCGCCGGTGGCGATGGCAGGGTAACGGCTGTTCAGCCGGGCGCGCTGGTCACTTGGTCGGCACCGAGGAGTACGGCACCGCGCCGGCGGGAGCGCTCAGCTTCAGGGCCTTCCCCCAGTTGGTGAAGGTGCCCTTGTCCACCACGTGCTGCGTGCCCTGTGCTGCGGTCCCACTGAATTTGAGTGGCACGGTGGGATCCGATGCGGCCACGAAGAGCGTGGTGCTCCCGGTGACACCCGATTGCGGAGTGCCCGGCAGTCCGCCCTTGACGCCGACGGCCTGACGTCCGGCCACGGTCGTGGGTGCCGTCACGGTCAGGGTGCCGGTGGGATCGAGCTGAGCCAGTGTGCCAGCCAGGGTTACCGCCGACACGATCGACTTGAACAGACTGTCGGTGCTGTGCACGGCGATCCACTTGTTGGCGTAGCTCGTCGCTACCGCGGCCGCAAAGCCCATGGCGGAGGTCAGGCCGGCGGCGTTTCCTTGCACATAGGCCACACCACCGACGTAGACGACCTGGATGTGTTGCGATCCCTGCGCCACCAACTGCTGGCCTTCAGTCTGCGACGCATCACCGCTGATGGTCTGAGACGACGTGCCCTCGACGGCACTGAGCACGTAGTGGGTGGAGCCCGCTTTGGTGGCCGCGGTGGTAGCGGCTTTCAGGATCTGCGCTCCGGTCTTTGCCTTGAGCGAGCCGACGTTGGCCGTCGACACGGTCTTGCCATTGGCGGTCGTGCCTTTTGTGGCCGTGCCCGAGGAGCCGCACGACGCCGCTGTGAGGGCGATAAGGGCGCCGAGCACCCCGGCCACGATTTTGCGCATCCGGACAACGGTAGTGCATGACGCACTCCCCTCTTCCCGGGATCCCCCTCCGTTCGTTGTCTGTGACGGGGCTGAGTGCTCGGTGCCTGAGTGCTCTGGGACGGTCAGCGCGCGCTTGGACGACGTGCGGCGACCGGCGACGCCCTCGAACGACTATGTGCGCGCCGCGCCGGTTGTCGCGCTGGAGCCGTCCGGGGTTCGAGGCTCGAAGTCGATGACGAGATCGGTGCCGAGCGCACGTGCGATGCGATCGAGCGTGATCACGGTCGGAGACACTTGCCCCTTCTCCAGGCGGGCGATGGCGGGTTGGCTCGTTCCTGAGCGTGCGGCCAGCTCGGCCTGGCTCACGCCGGCCCGACGGCGTGCGGCCCGAACGGCGCTGCCCGCCATGATCGAGGTGCGGGTGCGCTCGTAGCGGGCGAAGGCCTCGGGGCCCCGACCGGGAGCGGGACGGCGGGGTGCCCCTCCGGGGCGCGACCCCTTGGTGGAGCGGGAGCCTGTCGTCGATCCGGCCATATCAAAGATGAACTATACCATAGGTGGGATATGTGTCGGGGTGATCCGCGGTGACGCTCGGGGGCGGTTCGAGATGTCCTCGTAGAATGCGGCGCCATGGACTGGCCCTTGCGTTTCGGCATCTTCCTCGCCCCGTTCCATCCCGTCGGGCAGAACCCCACCCTCGCTCTCGAACGTGACCTCGAGCTCGTCGTGCGCCTCGACGAGATGGGCTACGACGAAGCATGGTTCGGCGAGCACCACTCGGCCGGCTACGAGATCATCGCGTCGCCCGAGGTGTTCATCGGAGTGCTGTCGCAACGAACCAGGAACATCCGGCTGGGGACGGGCGTGAGCTCACTGCCCTACCACCACCCCTTCATCCTGGCCGACCGGATGGTGCTGCTCGACCATCTCACCCGCGGCCGGGTGATGTTCGGTGTCGGGCCCGGCGCCCTGCCTTCGGACGCGTTCATGCTCGGCATCGACCCGATGAACCAGCGAGACATGATGGAAGAGTCGCTCGAAGCCATCCTGGCGCTGCTCGACGGCACCGAGCCGGTGACGCGCGACGCGTCGTGGTTCACGCTGCGCAACGCCCGCCTCCAGTTGCGGCCCTACACCCACCCCCGGTTCGAGGTGGCAGTGGCGGCACAGATCTCCCCGGCCGGGCCCCGCGCCGCGGGACGATTCGGGTTGTCACTGCTCTCCATCGGTGCCACCTCGGCGGGCGGGTTCGACGTGCTCGGGTCGCACTGGCAGGTCATGGAGGAGCGGGCCGTCGAGTTCGGCACCGAGGTCGATCGTCGCAAGTGGCGACTGGTGGGGCCCATGCACATCGCCGAGAGCGAGGAGCAGGCGCGTGCGGAGGTGAAGTTCGGACTGGCGCAGTGGGTGGACTACTTCGAGCGCGTCGCCGCCCTGCCGCTCGCGCCGGGCACGCTCGACCCCGACAAGATGGTGGACGCGCTCATGGAGACGGGATTCGCCGTCGTCGGGACACCGGCGATGGCCATCGCCCAGATCCAACGGCTGGTGGAACAGTCGGGCGGTTTCGGCACGTACCTGCTCATGGCGCACGAGTGGGCCGATCGCGAGGCGACGCTTCGGTCCTATGAGCTCTTCGCCCGCGAGGTCGTGCCGCACTTCAAAGGGACGTTGTCCTCCCTCGAGGGCTCACGCGACTGGGCCGCGGAGAATCGTCCCGAGTTCATCGGGGCGGTGGGTGGCGCCATCATGCAGGCCATCACCGACCATCACGCTGAACGCGACGCCAAGCACGTGGAGGCCAAGACGACCGAGTCGTGAGCGGCGACGCGCCCTGCGCCGGCGCCACGAAGGGGCGCGCCTGGCGCCGAGGACCGCTTAGGAAACGAGGTCGGCCTAGGAAGATCGTGCGTCGAAGGTGGGAACGAGATGTCGAGCGGCACGCGCCTCGTCGACGCGCCGGACCGGCGTCAGGTGCGGAGCTTCGGTGGCAGCCCGGGCGCCTTCGGGCGTGGCCGCCTCGGCCACGATCCGCTCCAGGGCGCTGGCCAGGGCCTCGAGGGTCTGGAGGCTCTCGGTCTCGGTCGGCTCGATCATGAGGGCCTCGTCGACGATCAGCGGGAAATAGACCGTGGGCGAGTGAAACCCCTCCTCCAGCAGCCGTTTGGCGACATCGAGCGCCTTGACGCCGGTGGAACGCTTGAGCGACGACGCGGAGACGACGCACTCGTGCATGCACGGGCGGTCGTAGGGAGCGTCGAAGGTGCTGGACAACCGCTTGCGGAGCCAGTTGGCGTTGAGCACGGCGAGGCGTGCCACGTCCCGGAGCCCGTCGTTGCCGTGGACGAGCACATAAGTCAGGGCTCGGGCCAGCACGAGCGCGTTGCCGTGCCACGAGTGCACGCGGCCGATGGACCGTTCGGGCGTGGTCCAGCCGAAACGGGGAGACGACGTGTCGCCGAGCCGGGTGGCGCGGGGGCCCGGGAGGAAAGGCGCCAAGCGCTCGGACACCGCCACGGGCCCCGCACCGGGCCCCCCACCGCCGTGGGGGGTGGCGAAGGTCTTGTGGAGGTTCAGGTGGACGATGTCGAAGCCCATGTCGCCGGGTCGCACCACGCCGAGGATGGCATTGAGATTGGCGCCGTCGTAGTAGAGCAGGCCGCCCACACCGTGGACGGCGTCGGCAATGGACCGGATGTCCTCTTCGAAGAGACCCAAGGTGTTCGGGTTGGTCAACATGATCCCGGCGACGTCCTCGTCGAGCTCGGCGTGCAACGCTTCGACGTCCACGCAGCCGCGCCGGTCGCTCGGCACCGTGACCACCTCGAAGCCTCCCAGGGTCACCGAGGCCGGATTGGTCCCGTGGGCAGAGTCGGGGATGATCACCTTGTGCCGGGACTCCCCTCTCGCCGCGAACCAGGCCCGCATGAGCAGCAGCCCGGTGAGCTCGCCCGCCGCACCGGCGGCGGGCTGCAGGGTGGCGGCGGCCATCCCGGTGATCTCGCACAACGCCTCTTCGAGCTCGACGAGGAGCTCGAGCCAACCCTGGATGCAGTTGCTGGGTGCCGCAGGGTGGACATCGGCGAGCCCGGGGAGGACGGCCACCGCGTCGCAGATCTTGGGGTTGTACTTCATGGTGCACGAGCCCAATGGGTACGCGCCGAGGTCGACGGAGAACTGGCGGTGGCTCAGTCGCGTGAAGTGCCCCACGAGGTCGCGTTCCGACACCTCGGCGAGCGCGACGGGGCTGGTGCGCCGATGGGCCTCGGGCACGAGGTCTTCGACAGGGAGCTCGGGAACACCCGTGGTGCGCAGCTGCCAGGCGTGACGCCCTGGTTGGGAGAGCTCGAAGAGGGTGGGCTCGGTGTCTCGGCCCAGCAGCGGCGCGCTGGCGGCTCGTCCGCCTGCCGGCGGAGAAGGGACGAGATCGTCGACCATCATCGCACCGCCTTTTCGAACGTTGACACGAAGGCGTCGATCTCGGCTCGCGTGCGACGTTCGGTCACTGCCACGAGGAGCCCGTCGGTCCGGCCCCCCGCGTAACTGGGGTCGAGTGCGACACCGGCGAGAAATCCTTCGTCGGCCAGTCTTTCCACCGCCATGGCGGCGTCCACCGGGAGACGCAGCGCGAACTCGCGCAACACCGGTGCGGTCGTGAGCGGCTCGACGCCCGGCACTGTCAGGAGGCCGTCACGGCAATAGCGCGCACCTCGCGCCGAGCGCAGCGCCACTTCGGCCATGCCCGCGGTCCCGAGCCATCCCAACTGGATCGCCGCGGTCACCGCCATCAGCGTCTGGTTCGTGCACACGTTCGACGTGGCCTTCTCCCGTCGGATGTCCTGTTCGCGCGCCCGCAAGGTGGTGACGTAGGCGCGGCGCCCCTCGGCATCGACCGTTTCGCCCACCAGCCGCCCCGGCAGACGCCGCACGTGGTCCATCGAGCACGCGAACAGCCCCAGGTACGGGCCCCCGAAGCCCAGGGGCATGCCCAGGGCCTGGCCCTCACCGACCACGACATCAGCGCCCCAGTCACCGGGCGAGCGCAGCACCCCTGCGCAGACGGGGTCGAAGGCCACGATCAGCAAGGCGCCACTGCGGTCGCAGCGGGCGCGCGCCTCGCGCAGGTCCTCGAGACAGCCCAGGTAATTGGGGTAGGCGACCACGAGGGCGCCGGGCTCGTCGTAGTCGTCGAACGCCGTCGCCGCCCAGTCGGTGGTGCCCCCCACGAGAGGGATGTCGTGGACCTGGTGCCCCGTCCCGGCCGCGAACGTTGCCAGGACCTCGCGCCACGTCGGGTTGACGCCGTGCGAGACCCAGACGTCCTGACGGCCCGTGGACCCCACGGCGAGGTTGACCGCCTCCACCAGAGACGCCGCCCCGTCGTAGAGCGAGGCGTTGGAGACCGCCAGGCCCGACAGACGGGCGACCAGCGTCTGGAACTCGAACACCGCCTGCAGCACGCCCTGGGCGACCTCGGGTTGGTAGGGGGTGTACGACGTCACGAACTCCGAGCGCGACGCCAGGGCGCGGGTAACCGGTGGGACCTCGTGGTCGTAGGCGCCGGCGCCGGCGAAGCACACGAGGTCGCGCCCGCAGGGTCGGTTCGCCGCCGCGAGGTCCTCCATGTGGGCGAAGACGTCGGGCTCGGGCCGTCCGGGCGGGAGGTCCAGGCCGCCCGCCAGGCGCAGGGCTTCGGGGACGACCGAGAAGAGCTCGTCGAGCGAGGCGAGGCCCAGGAAGTCGAGCATCGACGCCACATCGGCGTCGGTGTGCGGCGTGTACCCGCTCACGACACTCCCCCCGTCGCGCCATTGGCCTTCCCGGCTCGCACGAAGGGCAGTGTGACCACCTCGGCCCCGAGGTGGCGGCCCCGTACGTCGACGACGAGCTCCTGGCCGACCACCACGTTCGCGACCGTGTCGAGCAGGGCCATGGCGATGCCACGGCTCAGCACGGGTGAGAAGTTCCCACTCGTCACGGTGCCGATCGGCGAGGCCCCATGGAGCACGGTGTCGCCGTCACGGGGGGGCTGGCGTCCCTCGGACACGAGCCCTCGCAGCGTGCGACGGGGGCCGTCCCTGCGTTCACGCTCGAGGGCGGCTCGCCCCCGGAACTCGCCCTTGTCCCATCCCACCACCCATCCCAGTCCGGCTTGGAGGGGTGTGATGCCCGGGCCGAGCTCGTGACCGTGCAGGGGAAACCCCGCCTCGAGCCGCAGTGTGTCACGGGCGCCGAGGCCGGCCGGCACGACGCCGGTGTCGAGGACGGCCCGCCAGAAGCTCGGAGCCACCTCGCTGGGCACGGCGCACTCGACGCCGTCCTCCCCCGTGTAGCCGGTTCCCGCCGCGACGCAGTCGACGCCGTGCCACGCAAAGCGCGTCACGGCGAATCGGGGGACGGCCGCCGCTTCGGGGGCGACCGTAGCCAGCCGGCGCCGCGCCTCGGGTCCCTGCACGGCGATCACGGCGCGGGTCCCGGTGGTGTCGGCTCCTCCGATGGCGTCGCGCACCCGAGATGTGTTCGACGCGTTGGGCATGACGTCGAACACATCGTCGGCCAGCCACCACACGATGATGTCGTCGACCACGGACCCGTCGGTCTCGTCGAGCAGGTGGGTGTACTGGGCGCGACCCGGCTTCACTTTGTGCAGGTCGTTGCTCAGCTCCCGCTGCAAGGCGTCGATGCTCCCGGATCCCTCGACGCGGACGGTGCCCAGGTGGCTGACGTCGAAAGCCACGGCGTCGGTGCGACAGGCCATGTGCTCGGCCAGCGTGCCGGTGCGGTAGGCGAGAGGCATGAGCCAGCCGCCGAATTCCACGAGCTTGGCCCCGAGCGCGCCATGCGCGTCTTCGAGGGGCGAATGGCGCAACGCCGGTCCGGCGCTCTGAGCAGAGCCGTGGCGCGTCTCGGTGGAGGTCGGAGCCGATTCGGAGGGCGCCACGTCGCCAGGTTAGGCGGCGGGCGATGAGGAACGAGTAAAGCCGTACTTGGCCAGCAGGGCCTGGTAGTCGCGCTGGTAGAGGAGTTTCACTTCGATGCCGGGATGCAGCTCACGCAGCCGGCGCACCTTGGCGTTCTTCCGCGTGACGAGCTTTTGGCTGAGCGTGGTGAGCTCGATGAAGCACCCGTGGTCGGGAAGGTAGAAGTCGGGACGGAACGCGAGACGAGGTGATCCGTTGGCGTGCCATTCCAGTACGAATTCGACCGGTTCGTAGTCCCAGCGCACACCGTAGAAATCGAGGAGCTCAGCGAAGTGCATCTCCGAGTCGTGGGCGAAGAGAACCTTCTTCGACGCCCGGGTCACCTCGGAGGCTTCCACCGTCAGCCCCGGGCCTCCCGAACGGCCCCGGTGAGGTGGACCGGCGGTTGTATCCCGGGCGCACTGCCGCGTGCGTCTTTTCGTTCGATCTGGAGGATGGCGGCATCGAGCTCTTCGAGCACGCCCGAGAGCGGGACAATGTTCAAGACCCCTTGGCCGCCCTTGAGAAGATCGACGACCTCACCGTCGGTGTGGGCGAGTACCGAGTTGGTACCGACCAGCACCAGGTTCGAAGACGCCAGGTCCCCACCGAGGCCGTCGCGCAGACACTCCACAGCGCGACGCGCTCGTTGCAGCGAGATCCCGGCGTCGAGAAGTTGTTTGATCACCTTGAGCTCGACCACGTCGGTGTAGGAGTACAAGCGCTGCGTGCCGCTCCCCCGCGCGTCCGCGATCGACGGTCGCAACAGGCCGGTGCGGGCCCAGTAGTCGAGCTGGCGATACGTGATGCCGATGAGCGCGCAGACTTGTGGTCCACGAAAACCCTGCGCGTCCGGTGCCGGTTCGGACATACCCGGCAGTTGCGCGGCATTCGACAGACTGTCGACCATCGGGGTTCCTCCTCCACCTCAGGTGCAGGTTCATCCTACCCCGCCGTGTCACAACAGGGTAGTTACGATTCTGTCAGCGATGGTGGACCGGATGGGAGCGTCCGACCCTCGGTGGAGCTCGCCTCGACTCGGGCCGCGAGGACCACGAGTCACTTGTGCCACAAGGAAAAAACCGTCGTTCGTGGGGTCGCACGATCGTGTAGCGGGCCCCGACCCGGAGGGGCCGAGAGATCGCCCCGCTGCTCCTGGGGATCGTGCGCCCGACTCAGACTCGGACTAACCCTCAACTAGACGGTTAGTCCACGCCTTCTTCAATCCAGACGTCGCAGCTCAGCCCGGTAGCGCTGCCCGTTCTTGACGTATTCGGCGGTTGCGATCGTGATGGCATCGAGGCGACTGGCGCCGGGCTTGATCACCGCCGGCACGCCCAGGGCGAGGGCACCGGGCGGGACGAGCATTCGACCCGGGACGACAGCACCGGCCCCGACGGTGGCTCCGGAGCCGATCGTGGCGTGGTGGAGCACGACGGCCCCCGACCCCACCAGGCACTCGTCCTCGAGCGTGCATCCTTCGAGATGGACGAGATGTCCGATCACACAGCCACTGCCCACCACGGTGGGGAAGCCGGGACCGGCGTGGATGACGGTCCCGTCCTGGATCGACGTGCGCTCGCCCACGACGATGGCCCCGTAGTCGCCCCGTAGCACTGCGCTGGGCCACACCGTCGTTTCGGGGCCCAGGGTGACGTCCCCGATCACGACGGCGTCGGGATGGACGTAGGCGAGGGGGTCGATGCTCGGCACCACGTCACCCAATGCGTAGACAGCCATGGCCGGCGACCATACCGGGCCGGGCGTGATCAGCGATCTTCGGGACCACACCGATTCAGGACCAAAGCCCCTGCCGCGCCAGGGGGGCGCAGGTCGATACCCATGGGGAAGGCTCGCTGAGCGCGTCCGAACTGGAACGGCCGCGGGCTCCCCGCGACACGATGAGGCGTTGGCGATGGACAAGATGCGAGGGCGCAGGCCGGTCAAGCTGTGGCAGCTGGCCGCCATCGCCATCCTCGTGTTCGGGACCACCGGGGTTATCCTCGGGTCGGTCGCCTGGTACGCCAACAACAAGACGAACAACCGCGCCACGCTCGAGGCAAATGCGGCGCAGATCGCCGTGACGACGAAGAAGACCCTCGACGGCTACGACGACCAGATCGCCAGCGCCGTGGCGCTGTTCAGTCAGCCCGGACTCATCGACCGAAGCGCGTTCCACGCCTACGTGGACAGCCTCGACCTCTACAACCGGTACAAAGGCATCTACGGCCTCGGCATGATCTCCTGGGTGCCGGCTTCTGGTCTGGCCGCCTTCGCCAATGGTTGGCGCACCAACGGCATCCCGGGCTTCACGGTGTTGCCGACCGGGAACCGCCCCGCGTACTGCTTGGTGAGCCGGTTCGAGGAGAGCAACGTGAAGTCGGCCGTTCCCATCGTGGGCTATGACCTGTGCACGGTCAAGGCGATGTCCGAGGTGTTCGCCGACGCCACGGTGACGGGGAACACGCAGGCGGCGGTGGAGTCCACGCTCGTCGCAGGTCCCGCTTACGCCGGGAACTTCCTTCTCGTGGCTCCTGTCTATACCGGAGACCCGACCACCGCGGCGCAACGGAGCGCGGATCGAATCGGGTGGGTGGCGACCCTGGTCGACGGGGCTCAGTTTCTCAAGGCGGCTCTGGGTCCGACCTGGGCCCACCTCGGCGTTGGGCTCTACACCGGGCCCGCTGTCTCAGCCAAGCAGTTCGTGGTGTCGTCGCCGACTGGGTTCAAGGCCAATGCACAGGGGTCGGTGATCGAGCACCTCGACGTGGCCGGAACCTGGACCATGAGCATCCGTTCCCTGCCCGGGGCGCCGGGGCCGGCCAATCCGCTCGTGGGGCCGGCCGCGCTCTTCCTCATGGGCACGCTCCTGAATCTGGCCTTGGCAGCGTTCGTGTGGGACCTGGGGCGCGGGCGGTTGCGAGCCACCCGCTCGTACGTGACGAGCGAGCGGCGATTCCAGTCCATGGCCTCTTCCACACCGGTGGGCATCCTCGAGATGGACGAAGACGGGATGACCCAATACTTCAACCCACGTCTGAACGAGATCGCCGGGGTCGATGACGACTTCTGGCGTGACCACGGCTGGCTCGACTGCGTCCATCCCGATGACCGCAATAGCGCGGTGGCCATCGCCTTGTCGGCCCGCAAGAGTAGGGACGACACCGACGCGAGCCTCCGGCTCGTGCGCCCCTCCGGAGAAGTCCGTGACGTGCGGGTGTTGGCGAGCCCGGTCCCGGGAGTCGTGGGTAGACCGACGACCTTCGTGGCGACCGTGCAGGACGTGACCGAGGAGGTGGCCGCCACCGAAGCGCTCGCCTTCCAGGCCATGCACGACTCCCTCACGGGGCTACCCAACCGGGCGCTGTTCCTCGATCGGCTCGGCGTGGAGCTCTCCCACGCGGCGCGTACGGGGAGCGAGCTGGCCGTGATGTTCCTCGACCTCGACCGGTTCAAGGTGGTCAACGACGGGCTCGGGCACCAAGCGGGAGACGAGCTGCTCAAGGCGGTCGGTGTCCGCCTGCTCGACGTCGTCCGGGCCGGGGAGACCGTGGCGAGGCTCGGGGGCGACGAGTTCACCTTCATCTTCCACGACGTCGAGGGCGCCACCCAGGCGGCCGTGGTCGCCCAGCGAATCCTCGACACCCTGCAACAGCCGATCACGATCCAGGGCGGTGAGGTCGTCATCACCGGGAGCATCGGTATCGTCCTGCCCGGCCCCGGTGCCGAGGCGTCCGCGGTTCTGCGTGACGCCGATGCGGGCATGTACCGGGCCAAGGAAACCGGGCGCGCCCGCTTCGAGATCTTCGACGAGGAGCAGCGCCGAGGTGTCGTGGAGAGGCTCGCCATCGAGAGCGACCTGCGACGCGGCATCGAGCGCGGCGAGCTGCGCCTCTACTACCAGCCGCTCGTGTCGACGTCGACAGAGGCCGTGCTCGGAGCCGAGGCGCTGGTGCGTTGGGAGCATCCCGATCGCGGCCTGCTGTTCCCGGATGAGTTCGTGTCCGTCGCCGAGGAGACGGGGCTCATCGTGGCGCTCGGTGAATGGGTGTTCCGGACGGCCGCGGCGGATTGTGCCCGGTGGGACCGGGACCCGCAGGGACCCCACGTCGAGATCCTGGCCGTGAACGTGTCGGCCCGACAGCTGGCGAGCTCCACGTTGTGCCCCATGGTGGACAGTGCACTGCGCACCGAAGGCATCGATCCCGGCCGGATCAGCGTCGAGATCACCGAGTCGGTGATCATGAGTGACGACGACGTGACCCGAAGGTCGCTCGCCGATCTCCGCACCTTGGGTGTCTCCATGGCCATCGACGACTTCGGGACCGGCTATTCGTCCCTGGCGTCGTTGTCCAAGCTGCCGGTGAACGTGGTGAAGATCGACAAGTCGTTCGTCGACGACATCCGTATCGGGGCAGAGGGCGGGCCCTTGGTCGTGGCCATTGTCGAAATGGCGCACGCGCTCGGTCTGCGCACCGTGGCCGAAGGGGTGGCGACCGAGGCGCAGCGACAGTTCGTCGCCCTGTGCGGGTGTGACATGGCGCAGGGCTACCTGTGGTCCCCCGCGCTCCCGGCCGATGAATTCGCTCGGTGGTGGCAGTCGAGGGTCGCAGCTCCCGAGACCCTCGATCGAGTTTCGGTCCCGTCGGGCCAACTCGCGGTGTGACCGGCGCCGCCCACTTCCGCCGATGGCGCGAAGCGACCGCGGCCGAGAGGGGGATCTGCGGCCACGGTCGCTTTCGCGTCGGGGTGGACTACTGCCTATCTTGCGACGCCAGCCTTAACGGCCCGTGATGGTTCGCTGTGGGTTCTCTGAGGAGTTCCAGCTCGGACCGCATACCGAGGTGCCCCAGGCTGGCTCGTTCACGTTGTTCGCGGGGCGGTACCATGACCGCGTGACGCCCTTGATCGGGGCAGTCGAATGGGGGGTGCTGTCATGCACCGACGTCCGCGCATCTCGAGCCTGCCAGGCATGGCGACATCGTCTCCACTGACGAGGCCGCGCCACGGGACGCGGTCGTTCCTGGTCGTCGCGTCGGGCGTCGCCGCCTTGGTCATCGTCCTCTCGGTGAACACGACGGTCCAGGCGCGCCCTGCGGGCTCTGCGTCCACCAACGCCGCGTCCACCAATTGGACGACGTACCACGCCAACCCTCTCGAAACGGGAATTGCCCCGACCACAGCCACGTTTGCCCATCCGAAGCTCGCCTGGACGTCGCCCGTGCTCGACGGGCAGCTCTATGGCGAACCCCTGGTGGAAGGAAGCCTGGTCGTGGTCGCCACCGAGAACGATGTCGTGTACGGCCTCAATGCGGCCAATGGCACCGTCGCCTGGTCCACGTCCGTGGGCACCCCTGTGGCCGCCACGTCGCTTCCGTGCGGAGACATCTTCCCGAATGTGGGCATCACCTCCACCCCCGTGATCGACGCGTCGCGGTCCGAGGTGTTCGTCGTGGCGGACGAAGTGAGCGGCGCCGTCGTCTCCCATCATCTGGTCGGGTTGAGCCTGAGCACGGGGAGCATCGTTCTCAACCAGGTGGTGGACCCACCCGGGACGCTGACCACGGCGCAGCTGCAGCGGCCCGCGCTGGCCCTCGATCAAGGCGCAGTCGAGATCGCGTTCGGGGGGAACGCGGGCGACTGCTCCACGTACCACGGTTGGGTCGTCTCGGTCCCCGAATCAGGAGGTGCATTGCGGACGTGGGAGGCGGACCCGACGCCCGGCAACGATCAGGGCGCGGTGTGGTTGGGCGGGGCGGCACCCGTCGTGGACTCCAGCGGAAACATCTGGATCGCGACCGGCAACGGATCGAACACCACAGGGTCGTCGCCAGACGGCGGCGATTCGGTGATCGAGCTGTCGTCTTCGCTCGCCCTGGTGCAGTCGTTCACACCCTCGACGTGGCGGACCGACAACGCCGATGACTTCGACCTCGGGTCCTCGGCCCCGGCGCTCATGGGCAACGGTCTGGTCTTCATGGCGGGCAAGTCCAAGACCGCGTTCCTGCTCAACGAATCGAAGCTGGGCGGTGTAGGCGGACAGGTGGCCGAGCGCACGTTCTGTGGCAGCGACGTCGACGGCGGTGAGGCCTTCACCACCACGGTGGTGTACGCACCGTGTTTGAAGGGGATCGTCGCAGTCAAGGTCAACGCCCACTCGCACAAGATGCGGGTGCTGTGGAGCACCTCGACCGGCTCCAGTGGACCGCCCATCGAGGCCGGGGGCAAGGTGTGGACGATCCGCAGTGACGGCACCCTGTTCGGCCTCCGGAAGTCGAACGGCCATCCCGCTGTGCGCTTGAGCGTGGGAGCGCCTGCCAACCACTTCCCGACACCGTCGGTCGGGGACGGGCTCCTCCTGGCACCTTCGTCGGACCGGGTCGTGGCCTTCCACTGATCGCGTCGGTACCTGTTTGGCCTACAGGTGAAGCCCGCACTCCGTTTTGTCGGTGCCGGGCCAACGCCCCGACCGCCGGTCCTCGAGCTTCGACACCGGTCGCGTGGTCGGGCTGCAGCCGATGGAGAGGTATCCCTGGCGAAACAGAGGATGGATCGGGAGCTTGCGGTCGGCTTCGTAGTGAGAGACGTCATCGTGGGTCCATGTGGCGACGGGGTTGACCTTCACCAAACCCCTGGCCTCGTCCCAGTCGACGATGGGCGTGGTGGCGCGCTCGGCGCTGTCCAACCGCTTGAGCCCGGTCATCCAGGCCTCTTGCCCCTCGAGGGCGCGCGCCAGCGGAGCGGTCTTGCGCAGCTCACAACAGCGTTGCGATCCGCACGGCCACGCGTCGGCGTCGGCATCGGGCGTGATGACCCGCAACTTGAGCTGATACTGGGTCTCCACCCGTTCCACGTACGTCATGGTCTCGGGGAAGTGCGCGCCGGTGTCGAGGAAGATGACCTCGACCTTGGGGTCGACACGCGTCACCAGGTCGATGAGGACGCAGTTCTGGAACGAGCACACCAGAGACAGCCGACGGCCGAAACGCTCCACCGCCCACGCCACGACCTCTTCGGCCCCGGCCCCTTCGAACTGGGCGGCGAGCCGCTCGTACTCCGACGAGGTGCTCCCATCGCCCACCATGGACAGCTGCGGGTTGATCCGTCTCGCCGGTGCGCCCACGTACCCCCCCGAGTCCTTCGTGTCCCCGAACGTGCGTACCGAGCACGAAACAGCGCTCAACGTGTGTTCGGCCCCTGGCGACGACGTTAAACAACCGCCACCCGGATTCGCATCGTCAATAGTAACGAATGAAGCGACTCCGGTCCTGGTCACAGCCTTGCCCGGGTTCCGGGACGGGCTGCGGCTCGTCTCGGTGCCGGGGGGGGACGCCGCCGAGGGGTGACCCGGACGAAGGCGGGCGAGAGGTGGACGCCCTGGTGTGGGCGCGGTTCAATGGCCTCGAGTCCTTGCGACGAGCAACGAACGAGGGGTGCCCCATGACGATGACCGAACTTCCGCCGACCGCAATCCACCGGGGAGAGAAGGAGCTGCCCTTCGTCGACATCGGGGACGGGGCCACCTTGCAGCTGCTCCAGGTGGACCTGTCGAACGGCGTCTGGATCGTCCGGAACCATTTCCCTCCCGACACCACGATCCAGACCCACAAGCACACCGGACACGTTCTGGCCTTCACCCAGAAGGGCTCGTGGTTCTACCAGGAGTACCCCGACGTCGTGAACACAGCCGGCTCCTACCTGTACGAACCGGCCGGGTCGATCCATACCCTGCACGTCCCCGCCACCAACGACGGCATGACCGACGTGTGGTTCGCAATCCACGGAGCGAACCTCAACCTCGGAGCCGACGGCAATGTCGAGCTCGTGATCGACGCGCACGCCATCCTGCCCTTCTACCTCGCCGCGTGCGCGGAGCAGTACAACATGAGCGATCCCCCCGTCGTGGTCATCGGGGGCTGAGCGGTGCGAGCGGCCGTCCTGTCCGAGGACCGCCCTCGGCTCGAGCTCACCGACGTGCCGACTCCGACACCCGGCCCCGGAGAGGCACTCCTGCGGGTCACGGGCTGTGGGATCTGCGGCAGCGACCTCCATATCGCCAGCCACCTGGGGGAGACCGGCGCCGTCCTCGGGCACGAGATCGCCGCTGCCGTGGCGAGCGTGGGAGAAGGGGTCGACGACGCTCGGTGGAAGGAGGGCAAAGCTGTGGTGGCGCGCCCGTTCTCGGGCTGTGGCCGGTGCTCCTTCTGTCTCAGGGGCCGAGCTGACCACTGCACACAGTTCCAGCTCATCGGTTTGGAACGGCCCGGCGGTTTCGCCGAGTTCGTGACCGTGCGCGCCGACGAGCTTTTCGAGCTCCCCGCGTCCGTGCTCGCCGACGAACAACCCTTGGTGGAGCCGTTGTCCATCATGCGGCGTGCTTTTCGCCGTGCCGCGGTGACGGCGTCAGATCGCGTGGCGGTGCTCGGTGCCGGGCCCATCGGGCTGGCCGCGGTGGCGTGGGCGGTGGCGATGGGTGTCGAGGTCATCGTGGTGAGCGAGCCGTCGGCCCTGCGTCGGGACCTGGCGGCCAAGCTGGGGGCCACGGCGACATTCGACCCCGATCAGGGCTCGGTCTCCGCGGGAGTCTTCGAGGCGACGGGAGGCGGCCCGACCGTGGTCTTCGAGTGCAGCGGCCGACCGGGGCTGATCGACCAAGCCATGCAGATGACCGTGGTGGACGGTCGTGTGGTGGTGGTCGGAATCTGTCTCCAGAACGATCCCATCTTCCCGTTCTGGGGACTTTCCAAGGAGCTCGACGTCCGCTTCTCGATCTACTACGGACGAGAGGATTTCACCGACACGCTCGACGCACTCCACGAACGCCGCCTCGACGTCGTGCCGATGGTCACCGAGACGGTCAGCCTCGAACAACTTCCGGAGCGATTCGCTCGTCTCGAACGAGATCCTGACGCCGGCAAGGTCATCGTCCGGCCGTAGTTCACATGCCCTCGACCCTTCGTGGCCGGGTACTGCTGGTCGCGGTCGTCGTGATCACGTTGTTCTTGGCGGCGACCGCCCGGTTGTTCATCTGGCCACCGACCGACCCTCCCACCCGGGTCGATGCTGTCGTCGCCCTCGGGGGGGACCCCGGACAGCGCAGAGCGCACGAAGCGATCGCGTTGGCGAGCTCAGGCTTTGCACCCGTGGCGGTGATCTCTCTCGGTGGCAGACCCGCCGTGGCGTGTCCGCCTCACGCCCACACCGTGCGGGTGATCTGTTTTCGAGCCGATCCCCTCGACACCAGGGGTGAGGCGGAATACGTTTCGCGCCTGGCCCGGCAGCGACACTGGGACCAGCTCATCATCGTCACCGAGCGGAGCCAGACCACACGAGCCCGACTGTTGTTCAAACGGTGTACGGCTGTGCATCTGCACATGGTCCCGGTGAGCGACCCCGTCTCACATCTCCCCTACGACGTCGCCTACGAGTGGGGGGCCCTGGTGAAGGCGATCGTCCTGGAGCGCTCGTGCTGAGTCGTTGACGTCGAGTCGTTAACACAGCCGTCATCGTGGGGACCCATCCTGTTCACCACGGCCTCGTACGCTCCATTCGTACCGTCCACAGAGGCGTGAGGGCCAAGAAGGTCGGAAGGTCCAGATGTTGTCCTCCTACCAACCGGGGCCGGGCTATGACGAGCTCGTCGAGCCCGGTGGTTCCCCACGCCCCACCGCCAGGGGGCTGTGGCGACACCTCACGAAGTTGGGCCTCGAAGCCCTGGTCGAGCGCCAACACGCCGCCGACCGTGAGATCCACAGCATCGGCGTCACGTTCCAGACCTATGACGGCGATGCCGTTCTCGACCGTCCCTGGCCCTTCGACGTGATCCCCCGGGTCCTCGCCGCCTCGGAGTGGGCCCGGGTGCGCGAGGGGCTCGTCCAGCGCCTCAGGGCCCTCAATCTCTTCATCGACGACGTGTACCACGACCAGCGCTCGGTGCAATCGGGCGTCGTGCCCTTCGATCTCGTCACGGGGTCGCCGAACTTCCGGCCCGAATGCATGGGTGTCGACCCGCCGGGCGGGATCTGGGCGCACATCTGCGGGAGTGACCTGGTACGCGGAGAGGACGGAACGTTTTACGTCCTCGAGGACAATTTGAGGATTCCGTCTGGGGTGTCGTACCTGCTCGAGAACAGGATGGTGGCCAAGCGCGTCTTCCCGGAGCTGTTTCGCTCCTACAGCATCGAGCCGGTCGATCCCTACATCGCTCGACTCAGCGGGCTCTTGTCGTCTGTCTCACCGGTACGGGACGAGCCGACGATGGTCGTCTTGACACCCGGAATCCACAACTCCGCGTACTTCGAGCACGCGTTTCTCGCCCAGCAGCTCGGGATCGAGCTGGTCGAAGGACGGGACCTGGTCGTCCTCGACGACGACATGGTGTACATGCGCACGGTGGGCGGGCTCGAACGCGTGGACGTGATCTACCGGCGTGTCGACGAGCTCTTCTTGGACCCCGAGGTGTTCCGGCGCGACTCCTATGTCGGGGTACCCGGGCTCATGCGCGCCTGGCGGGCGGGGAACGTCGCCGTCGTGAGCGCACCGGGAGCCGGGATCGCCGACGACAAGGCCGTGTACGCCTTTGTGCCCGAGATCATCCGGTACTTCCTCGGCGAAGAGCCCATCCTTCCCAACGTGCCCACGTGGAGGTGCGGCGACCCCGAGGACTGCCAGTTCGTGCTCGGGCATCTCGACGCCCTGGTGGTGAAGCCCGCCAACGAGTCGGGTGGCTATGGCGTGGTGATCGGGCCTACGGCGGGTCCCGAGGCGCTTGCTCTCGTGGCGCAGCGGATCGAACAGTTCCCGCCGAACTGGGTGGCCCAACCGGTCTTGTCGTTGTCCACCATGCCGAGCTTGTGTGACGGCGAGGTGGTGCCTCGTCACGTGGACCTCCGACCCTTTGCCCTCCTGGGCCCCACCGGGGCCTACGTGACGTCGGGCGGCCTCACCCGGGTGGCTAGGAACGCGGGCTCGCTCATCGTGAACTCGTCACAGGGCGGTGGCAGCAAGGACACCTGGATCGTCGACGCCACCCTGGCCGACCTCGACGACCCCGGTGCAACGACAGTGCACGACGCGCTGCCCACGCCAGATGTCGGGGAGCCCGAGACCGCGATGTACCGGTCCGAACCCCCTCTTCGCATCGACGGATGGGAGCTGGCCCAATAGGACCCGACCCATCAGGACCCGACCCATCAGGACCTGACACGGAAGGACTTTCCCCACCCCTCGGAGAGGAGCGAGTGATGTTGTTGGCACGGATGGCCGAGGCGGTCTATTGGGCCGGTCGCTATCTCGAGCGTGCTGAGGACACGGCCCGGATCGTGCAGGTCCACGGCGAGACGCACATCGACCTGCCTGTCGGAGAAGACGTGGGTTGGGCACCACTGATCGAGATCGCGGGCACCATGGCCGCCTACCAGGAACGCAACAGCCAGCTGGGTTCGGGAACCTCCGCCGCCGCGTTCAAGCGGTCGGTCGAGGCGCGGGTCGTCGCCTACGTGCTCACCGATCGTGACAATCCTTCGTCGATCCTGGCCTCGATCGCGGGCGCCCGTGACAACCTGCGGCTGGCCCGCCCGGTGGTGCCCAGAGAGGTGTGGGAGCTCTGCAACGAACTGTGGATCTCGCTGAGCCCGGCCACCAACGCCGTCGGCGCTCGCGACAAACGGGTGCGGTGGTTGCAGCGGGTGATCGACGAGGTCCAACGCATCAACGGCGTGATGCAGGGCACCATGCGTCGAGACGAGGCGCTCGCCTTCTTCCAGATGGGCCAACAGCTCGAGCGAGCCGAGATCACGTGCCAGGTGCTGGCGGTGCGAGCCGACAGCGCCGTGCCGGATCCGGGTGGCGAGGTCTACAACGAGGTCCACCAGATGGCGCTGCTCCGATCGCTCGCCTCGTACCAGCCTTTCCGTCGGGCCATGCCGGCGCGGCCCGACGCCGCGTCGACCCTGCGGTTCCTACTCCAAGACGAGGCGTTCCCCCGGGCCGTGTGTGCCTGTCTGAGCGAATTGCGAGATCTCGTGAAGGCTCTCCCCCACAATGAGCCCATCCTCTCCGCGTGCACCGACACCGCCGTGCTGGTCGCCGATGCACCGGTCGCCCACCCGACCCCGGCGAGCCTGCGGGCGTTCCTGGCCGAACTGAGCCCGGCCATCGGCAACCTGAACGACCACATCGAGGCTTCGTTCTTCTTGACCGCGGCCATACCGTCTCTTGGCACGAGCGGGGACGGGACGTGGGACGATCGGTCCGGGCCGCGTCGCCAACCCCTCGGGTCCCCCCGGCCACGGGCAGCGCCGGGCAAGATCGAAGGCGTGGCCGAGGACAGGTTCTATCGGGTGGTCCACACGACCACGTATGCCTACGCAGCCCTCGTCGAGCAGTCGTACAACGAAGCGCATCTCCGCCCCCGCCAGACCGACCACCAGCTGTGCATCGAACACAGCCTGGACATCGACCCGGCACCGAGCACCCGGTTCGAGTCCGTCGACCCGTTCGGCAACAGTGTGGCGACCTTCGTGGTGCAGGGCGGGTTCGAGCGCATGTCGGTGACCGCCACCAGCGAGGTGCGGGTCTCGTCGCCGCCTCCCCCACCGGCTGGGCCGCCCTGGGAGTCGGTTCGCACGCTGCTCGAGATCGACCGGCAGACCTCGGCGCGCGACGCCCGGCGGTGTCGAGCGCCGTCGCGGCTCATTCCCACCTCGAACTCCTTGGCCGACTACGCGCGGGGGTCGTTCGAGGCCGGACGGCCCCTGGTGGAGTCCGTCATGGACCTCACGGCCCGCATCTACCGGGAGTTCCACTACGAGCCCGGCTTCACCTCGATCTCCACCCCCCTGCACGAGGTGCTCGAGCAACGGCGCGGGGTGTGCCAGGACTTCGCCCACCTGATGATCGGGTGCATCCGATCGCTCGGGCTCGCGGCCCGTTACGTCAGTGGCTACATCGAGACGTTTCCGCCGCCCGGCCAAGAGCGCCTCGTCGGGGCCGACGCCTCGCACGCCTGGGCGTCTGTGTACCTCCCGGGTTGGGGATGGGTGGACGTGGACCCGACCAACGACCAATTCGTGGCGGAGTCCTACATCACCACCGCCTGGGGGCGCGACTACTGGGATGTGTCTCCCCTGCGGGGATCGGTGGAGGGAGGGGGCGGGTCACACCACCTCGACGTGGCCGTCGACGTCACCCGTGTCGTCAGGGCGACTGCGGACGCCTGACCGTGCTGTGACCACGCGCGCTCGCCGCCACACTCGATCGGACTGGGGTGGGGCGGTGCCAGGGCACCTGGTGTCGGGGTCGGTACGCACTCTGCGGCCGGTGTCGTGTCAGCTTCTTGAGAACTCCGTCGATCTCGACGCTGGCGCTGGCGGCTCGATCACCGAGCTCGCTGGCCGAGCGGGCCCGGCACACGTCGGCTGACTTCGGAAGGATGTCCCTGAGGCCGGTGACGGCCCGACTCAGAACGTGGCATTGCGCCTTGGACCTCGACGACAGGTCGTCGGTGCCGGGTTCGGCGTGCGACGAGGTCGCGATCTCTTCAATCAGTTCGCCGACACGCTCGACCCGGAGACGCAAGCGGGCGCGTGCCGCTGCTTGACGGGAGCGCTCGGCCACCTCGACCGAGCGTTCGGCTGCGGTCGCTGCTTGACGCGCGGCGCGCGCCGACGCCCGGGCGTAGAGCAGGCCCACCGCGGCTGCGACGGCAGCGACAGAGGCAGCAAAGGTCTCTGATTGCATCGATCTCGTCCCCCCCGGTCGAGCGAATCGAACCCCACCGCAATCCCGTCGCGTGGTCCCCGTTCAAGTGCCAGTCTATCGGTCGTTCCCCGGGCGCGGTTCCGCTGCAGTCGGGCGAGCACTGTGGGTAGTCGCGGCTCAGGCTTTGTCGAGCCTGATGACGTACTGGTAGGCGAACAGGTTGGGCCACAGCCTGGTCGTGGCCCGGTCGAGGAAAGCCAGGACCCGAAGCGGCGCCTTCTGTGAGACCGCCGTCTCGCCTCCCCCTCGGTTGAGGATCTCGACCGGCAGGCCCACGGCCTGGCACCGGGTCACCCGGAGTCCCGCTGCCTTGGCCAGCCTCTCGAAGCTCCGACGGGTGAAGAACCGAAGATGGCCGCGGTCCAAGATGCCCCGGCGGTCGTAGTCGAAGCGACCCGACAACATGCGCAGGCGCGGATACCAGTGCACCGCGTTGGGGATGCTGGCCAGGATCCACCCGTTGGGAGCGAGGTGCCCCGCCAGCTCGCGCAGCAGGTCGCCCGGCTCGCGCAGATGCTCGAGGATGTCGGCGGCGAGCACGACATCGTAGCGGCCCGCGATCTCCCGCGGCAGTCCGCTGTCGAGGTCTGCCACTACGAAGCGATCCAGCTTTCCCGCCACGCTGGGCCACTCTTCGCGGTCGACCCCGGTGACCCGGTTCCCCTGCTCGACGAGCTGGAGGCTCACGACGCCCTCGGCACAGCCCAGATCGAGGATGTCGAGGTCGTGATGCGACCCGAGCCATTCCCGGATCACACCGTGCGAGGTCTCCTCGTCGTGCTTCAACTCGTACTGCTCGGTGGCGAAGGCGGCGTCGCCGGTGCCGAACCCCATCTTGTGCATCCGGTAGCGCACGACGTGTCGCATCACATCGCGCGCATAGCCGAGGCCGTTGACGTAACAGATCTCGTCGCCGTAGTAAGTCGGAATGGGTACCTCGACGATGCGTTTCTCGGACTCGATCAATTGCGTGATGATCTCCGTGTCGAACACGAAGCCGTCGGAGTTCGACTGGAAGGGGATCTCGCGCAGTGCCTGGACCGAGTAGGCGCGATATCCGCTGTGCCACTCCGACAGTGACGTCCCCGCCAGCATGTTCTGAGCCGTGGTCAGGATGCGGTTGCCGACGTACTTGTACAGAGGCATCCCCCCCCGACGGGCCGACCCCGGGTCGAGCATGCGCGATCCGAACACGGCGTCGCACTCACCGTTCTCGATCGGGGCGACGATCTGGTCGAGAACCTCCGGAGCGTATTGGCCGTCACCGTGCAGCAGGACGACGATGTCGAGGTCGTGCTCGATCGCCCACTGGTACCCGGACTTCTGGTTCCCGCCGTAGCCGAAGTTCCGGGGCTGGCGGATGACGGTCAGGGGCAGGTCCGGCATCAGCTGCTTGTAGCCGAGGCCCACGAGATAGGTGGAGTCCTTGCTGTGATCGTCGCAGATGAGGATCTCCGACACGCGCTCCATGAACTCGGGCCGGATGCGATCCAGCACAGAAGCCAGTGTCGATGCTGCGTTGTAGGCAACGATCAGGATGCCGATCCGCCTCATTGCAAGCCCCCCCAGAGCCAGAATCCCCCCCCTGAAAATACAGCACGAGACCAGTTCCGTCCACGTGCCGTGGGGATCGGCGCTTACGCCCGGAGCGCCCGGAGCGCCAGGAGCGCCTTTCCCCGCCGGCCTGGAGCTGCGTCGCTCAGGACCGGCGACGGATCCTCCCCACGATGGGAATCGCACAGAGCCCCACCACAGCGGCTCCGGCCAGAACCAGGCCCGTGCTGAAGGCGTCAGGCCAGTAATGGAGCTCGATGGTGTGGTGACCCGGCGGGATCTTGGCTTGGATCATGACCCCCGAGTAGGTCATGAGGGTGAGGGGTTTCCCGTCGATGGTGCCGTGCCACCCCGGGAGGTCGGTGAGCCGCAGCCGCAAAACCGATGTCGTGCTCGCATGGGTGACGAGTTTCCAGTCGGCCGGGTCGGCATGCGTCACGGCCACCGGCGTCCCCGCCGCATCGGGCCCGGGCAGGCCTCCGCCCTTGGCGACATCGACCAACGTGGCCGCAGCGGCGCCGGGGATGCGGTACAGGTCCTCGTCGCCGACCGTCTGATCGAACACGCCACCGTGCGGGCCGGCGTCCCCGTGGGGCTCGAGGACATACGCGACGCCGTAGCGACGTGCCAGCGTGGCGGTGGTGATCGCCGGGCAGTAGATGAAGCTCCCCGGGGGCCCCGCCTCCTGCCCCGTCAGATACCGCCAGTTGAGAAAATAGACACGCGGGATGACGGGGTCGTAGGCGGCGAACTCTTGCACGCCCAAGGCCGCGTTCACGTCCGGGGTGATCCCTTCGTTGTTGCACGCCGTCGTCCCGTCACCGACGACCGAAGTCCCCACCGCGTGTCGAAGGGCCACGACGGCTGGCGTGGGGGTGAAACCCGTCGGGCTGGACCACCACACCGGCACGCCCGAGACGACGAGGAACACGGTCTCGCACGCCAAGAGCGCCATGGCAGCCCACTTGCCCGCTCCCGACGACACGCGCCCGGTCGACTCGCCGTCACCGCCATCACGACGGTGCGCCCAAGTGAGCCACAAGAACGCTCCGAGACCGACTGCGGTGGCGACGACGGGCCAGATGAAGCTCTTCGAACGAAACGTCGACTCGACGCGAGGAAGGTGGCCGCGCCCGAAGAGCCACAGGGCCGCCAGGACGAGGCCTGCGAGGGCGAAGCCTGCTCCGAGCCACCTGCGCACATCGGCCCTGGTGCCCGAGCGGACGAGGACGTCGGTCCCCACTCCGGCCAGCACGGCGAGGCCCAGTGCCATCGGCGCCACCGCCCGGTACCACAGCACGCCGCCGAGGTGAAAGGGCAAACGGTCCAACAGCGACACCACGGGAGCGGCGAAGACCAGCCCGGCCATGACGACGGCGATGGCGCCGAAGGCGAGCACCGTCGGCTCACGCCATCGCTTCGCCACGGCGAGGACGGCGAGGACAACGGCGATCACGCCGACGTAGGCGACGGTGTCAATGTAGATGTAGCGATCCGCGAACCATGGAGTCCCGCTGACAGGGAGTCCGTCGAATCCTTGGAACAACACGTGGATGAGGTCGTGCAGGGGCAGCGCATGGGCGGCCTTGGCGGGACCGCCGAGAGCAACCTGGCCACCCCGGAAGTTCCGGAGTGAGACACCACCGACCTGCGTCCCCGGCAACAGCAACGGGGCGCCCAGCGCGGCACCGGCGATCGTCGCCACCACCAGGTCGACCACCGGACGAAGGACGGGTCCCGACTCGCCGAACCGCAGGAGGCGTGCCCCGAGCACCGCCACGATGAGCAGGGCGGTCGCGATAGCCAAGAAGACCAGCGCTTCGGGTTCCCCTGCGTAGATGGCGCAGGCGACGACGACGGCGAAGAACGCGATGCAACGGGCGCGGTGGCGGCCGCGCATGATCAGGATGGCGGCCACCAACAACCACCCGGCCCACGCCATCACCCCACCGAACGACCACCCGACGAGTCCGAAGACCGGGCCGCTCAGCTCGAAGACGGTGGCCGCCATGACGCTGCCGAGCACGCCCAGCCGCAACACCCGCCCGAGCACGTAGACGCCACTCCCGGCGATGGCGTAGGTGACCAGGACCTGCACGGTGTAGGCGAGGTGCAGCGGTACGAGGTAGCCGAGGAGGACCGGGACGCTGAATGTGGCTGACTCCCAGTTGAAGGCCAGCGGCAGGCCGAGTGCGTTGTACGGATTCCACAGGGGGAGATGGCCGTTGTGGACCTGGGTCCAGGCCAGGTTCGACAACGGCATGAACAATGTGAGCTGATCACTGGCCTGGGTGTAGTGCACCTTGGCCCCGCTCGACGCGAGGCCGCCGTAGAGCGTCTGGACGGCATAGTTCCCGAGCGACCAGCCGTGGATCAATGCCGGAGTGAGGCCCGCACCCGCCGCCAAAAGCACCCAGAGGATGCCCAACGTGTCGGGTAGCCACCTGCGCCTGCCGGTTCGTCGATCTCCCGGGGCCGATGGTGTCTCGGCTGCGGCGCGGTTCTTCCGGCGGCCGTGTCTCGGTGCGCCGGGCCGAGCGTCGGGGGGTCGCTCAGCAGTCGTCACCGACTCGCCGGGCTCCCCTCCCATGGTTCTCCTCGCGTCCCCCACCGAGTGCCTTCGGCGCTACCTGAGCAGTTCAGAGTATTGCATCCAGCCTCCGTGACCAGACGCGCACACGCACGCCACCGGCTTCATCACGAGCTCGAATCCGGGCATCGTGTGTCGCGCCGCTTCCCACTCGAGCCCCGTCGTCGTCGTCGTGAAGACCCGAGCCGAGCAATCTTCTTGATGTCGACGGGCTCCGGATCTTCTGGGGCGCCGGGTAGCCTCGTTCGGTGTCCAGGTTGCTTGAGTCGAACACCACGACGTCGAGTGGCCCGGTCGTTTCCCGCGGCGCACCCCGGGCCGTGTCGGGCAGGCATCTCCCTGCTCTTGACGGCGTGCGGGCCCTGGCGATCCTCGGCGTCATCGCCTATCACCTCGGGCTCGGATGGGCCTCGGGGGGATATCTCGGGGTGGACCTGTTCTTCGTGCTGTCGGGCTTTCTCATCACGAGCCTTTTGCTCGAGGAGAAGACAACGTCGGGTCGCATCGCCCTCGGTGCCTTTTGGGGACGCCGGGCCCGGCGCTTGTTGCCCGCCCTGTTCCTCGTGCTCGCGGCGGTGTCTGTCTATGCGGTGATCAACGGCCGCTTCAGTTCGCCGACGAGCGGCGGGGCGGCCATCGACCTGTCGGGGCTCAGAGGAGACGCCCTGGCGACATTGCTGTATGTCGCCAACTGGCACGCCATCTTCTCGCACCAGTCCTACTTCACCCAGTTCTCCACCCCCTCGCCGCTCACCCATACCTGGTCCCTGGCCATCGAGGAGCAGTTCTACCTGCTGTGGCCGCTCGTGATCCTGGGCCTGGTCACCTGGTCCAAGAGACGGTGGCGGGGACTGGGCCTCGGGCTGTGTGTCTGTGGGGCCGGGGCATCGGCGCTCGCCATGGCGCTGCTCTATCACCCCGGGGTCGACCCCTCCCGGGTGTACTACGGCACCGACACCCGGGCCTTCGACCTCCTGGTGGGCGCGGCGCTCTCCTTCGTGTGTGCGGCGAGGCCCCAGCCGGGCCCGAGGGCCCGGAGGTGGCTGCACGCGGTGTCGGTGCCGGCCCTGGTGGTCCTCGGGGTGTTCTGGGCCAAGGCGGGGACCCCGGCGGGACTGCCGAGGGCGGCCATGTTCGAGGGCGCCTTCCTCCTGTGCGCGCTGCTGGCGGGGACCGTCATCGCCGACGTGCGCCTCGCCGACCCCGGTCCGCTCGCCCGGGTGCTGTCGCTGGCCCCCCTGCGCTGGATCGGGACCATCTCCTATGGGCTGTACCTGTGGCACTGGCCGATCTTCGTGTACATGAACTCCTCTCGCACTGGGCTCAGCGGGGCCGCCCTCGACCTCGCCCGCCTGGCGCTCACCTTCGCCGTGGCCACCGCCAGCTACTACCTCCTCGAGCGCCCCGTGCGCCGGGCCAGCTTCGCCGGGCTCCGCCTGCGCCTCGCCGCCCCGGCCGCGATGCTCGTCACGGTGCTCGTGATCGTGGTGGGCACGACCCCGTCGGTGGCCGCCCCCGTGCAGGCCTGGACCGGCGGTGGTCTCGACCCCGGTGCCGGGCCCACCGTGGCTGGGGCCGGAGGCTTCGGCACCGAGGTGGCCATCACGCTGCCTCCCAACCTGAAGATCAGCCCCACGCATCCTCTCAAAGTCCTCACCTTCGGCGACTCGGTCATGAGCTTTGCGCAGAAAGGGATCACCTCTGCACTGGAGAGCACCGGAGAAGTAAAGGTCGAGCCCGCAGCCCAACCCGGATGGAGCTTGAAGACACCATCTGGTCTCGCGTTCTTGCAACTCCACGTGCGACGTTCCCGCCCTGAATTGGTCGTCGGCACCTGGTCGTGGGACAACGTCGCCGCCAAGCGCGACCCCGCCAGCTACCAGACGAAATTGGATGCCGCCATCCGTCAGTTGCTCAGCCCCCACGACCACGTCGTCGGGGTCATCTTCCTCCAGATGCCCGTGTTCCATCCCGACGCGAGCACGCCTGAGGGACTCGGCTTCGTGCCCAACGCGGCGGGGTTGGCATCATGGAACGCCGCAGTCGAACAGGCGTCTGCGATCTTCCCCGGCAAGGTGATGTACCTCCCCGTGGCGAGCTCACTGGAGATCGACGGTCGATACACGAACTGGCTCCCCTCTACCGGTACCAAGTCGACCGATCTGAAGCACTGGGTTCGGGTGCGGACGTCGGACGGCGTGCACCTGTGTCCGCCCGGGATCACTCGCTACGCAGCTCCCGTGCTCCAGGACCTCACGGAGCTGTTCCACCTCGGGCCGGCGCGACGAGACTGGTGGCAGAGTCAGCTCATCACGGTGCGAGGTCTTGCCCACAGCACGAGCAGCTTCGGTGTGACCTGTCCCACCGACCACCCTCCGACCCCCGCTTGACCACGCTAGGAACGAAACGATCGTCGAGCAGCCGGTCCTTCTCCTCTGAATTGACTAGACGTCTAGGGGCGGTGGTCGACCGTCGCAAATATCCGTGGTGCGGGAGGTCCGTTCGTGACACCATGCAGAGATGACCGACTCGCTGTACAACCGTAGGCAGGTGTTGGCCGGGGGCGCTGCGGCGGCGATGGCTGTGGGGGCGTCGAAGACCAAGCTGCTTCGCAAGAGACACGACATGGTGAAGGCGGCGGCTTCAACCAAGGCAGCTGGCTCAGACCTGGGTGCTGTCGAACACGTGGTGTTCCTCATGCACGAGAACCGGTCGTTCGATCACTATTTCGGCACTCTCGGCGGTGTCAACGGCTTCGACACCCCCTCGTCTACGTTCGCACAGGCGTGGCCCGGTGGCGCCGCTTCGACGCTGCTTCCGTTCCATCTGGACACTTCGGACAGCGACGCCGAATGCACCTACGACCTCACTCACGCCTGGCAAGCCCAGCACGCGTCGTGGAACGGCGGAGCCATGGACAGTTTCGTCTCGACCCATGTGTCGAGCGAGAACGAGGGCCCCGACTACGGCACGCTGACGATGGGCTACTACGACAGCAACGATCTGCCCTTCTACTACGACCTCGTCAAGAACTTCACCATCTGCGACAACTACTTCTGCTCGGTGCTCGGGCCCACCCACCCCAACCGTTTGATGCAGATGACCGGCACGCTCGACCCCGCCGGCACCCATGGTGGCCCGATCCTCGTCACGAACTCCGACAAAGAGCTGGAGTTCACGTGTTCGTGGACGACGATGCCCGAGATCCTCCAGGAATTCAACGTGTCATGGAAGGTGTACAACCCGCACGGGCCTCAGTACCGGCCCCGCGCTCACGACTCCATGGTGCTGTGCAAGAACGTCCTGATGTACTTCGACCAGTACCAGAAGGCCCACGACAAGAACATCCATCGCAACGCCTTCAACTACTACGGCCCCAACGTTCCCAACGGCAACCTGTTCTCCACCACCGGACCGGACGACTTCGCGCACGACGTCAAGAGGAACAAGCTGCCCGCGGTGTCGTGGATCATTCCTCCCGACGGCTTCGACGAGCACCCACCGGCACCACCGGCGCTGGGCGAGTGGTACACCGCGCAGGTGCTGGGCACGCTCATGTCGAACCCGGAGGTGTGGGCGAGCACCGTCCTGTTCATCATGTACGACGAGAACGACGGGTTCTTCGACCACGTCTCTCCGCCGTCGCCACCTCCGAACACTCCGGGCGAGTACGTCACGGCCAGCCCCCTGCCGAGCGACGCCGGCGGTGTGGCCGGGCCCGTCGGCTTCGGGGTCCGAGTGCCGATGATGGTCGTCTCTCCCTTCAGCGCCGGGGGCTGGGTGTGCTCGGACGTCCTCGACCACACCTCGCAATTGCAATTCATCAGCGAGCGCTGGTTGGGGGGCTCCCATGTCCCGAACGTGTCGGCCTGGCGGCGAGGGGTCACGGGGAACCTGACGGGCGCACTGCCCAACTTGACCAGCCCCATAAATGCTGTTCCGACCCTGCCCGCCACGTCGGATTCCACCATGACGGGCGTTGTGGGAGAGGAATGCACGGGTGTCCAGATCGCAGAGATAAACATTCCCCAGCCGCCGTATCCGGTTCCGGCCACCCAGAGTCAACCGACCCAAGGGCCCAACACGCTCACCCCGACGCCCACGTAGCTCGACCGCTCGGCGGGGTGGATTCGCTGACTTGAGCTTGCGTCGTCGCGGCTGTTCAACGCGCTGAGGGACGAGGCCCAGGCTGCTTGAATGCCCGATGACCACACGTCGGATTCGGTGATGCACGACTCGACCTCGCAACTCGGACACTTGTGGGAGTGGTTCGCCGACGAGCAGTGTCGGGGTTACTCGCCGCTCTACGAACGCATATGCCGGGCCGTCGCCGGCGATAGCGAGATCCTCCAAATGGTCCAGGGGGCACCGCCGGCGGCGCACATGCCCACCGTGTTGCTGGGGGCGGTCCACTACCTGCTCCTGGCCGGGCTGCGCCATCCTTTGGCGGATGCCTACGCGGGACGCTCTGACGACAACCCGGCGCCATTGTTCCTCGACATGTGCCGGACCCACCGAGAGGAGATCAACGCGCTCCTCGCCACCCGACACACGCAGACCAACGACTGTGGCCGTAGCGCCGTGGTCGCCCCGGCGCTCACCTGGCTGGCCGCGCAGGCCGATGAGCCGTTGGCGTTGGTCGACGTGGGGGCGAGCGCCGGGCTCACCCTGCTGTGCCATCGCTACCGGTTCGACTACGGCGAGCACGGGACGACGGGCCCGGCCGACTCGCCGGTCCGGATCAGTTGTCGAGTCGCCGGTGGCGATCCGCCCATCGCGCCACACCTGGCACCATTCGTGGCCCGAGTCGGCATCGACCGCGACCCGGTGGATCTCGCCGATCCCGACGATGCACGCTGGCTGCTCGCTTGCGTATGGCCTGACACCGACCGACTGGAGCGGACGGCGGCGTCGATCGAGCTTGCCCAAGGCGACGTCCCGCCCGTGATCCGGGGACGAGCCAACGACGTTCTCCCCGAAGTGCTGGCCGATCTTCCCCGCGGCGCGGCGGCCGTGGCCCTCACGACCTGGGCCTTCGCCTACTTCTCGATCGAGGAGCGGCAACGATTCGCTGAGATCCTGAGGTCTGCGTCTCACGGTCGTCGAATCACCTGGTTGAGTGCCGAAGGGGAAGGCACCGTCGACGCCTTCGCCGGCGCGTCTGCACCGCGACACGACCTTTCCGGGTCCAATGTCCTGGGGGCGGTGACATTCGAAGACGAGACGGCCCGCCAACAGCTGCTCGGATTCGTCCACCAGCACGGAGGGTGGATCGACTGGTGCGCCCCTTCCGGCCTGCGTTGAAGCTTCCGGCGCCCCCGCCGGTTGGGCGCGATCAGTCGAGCCGAGGCTCCCTCACGGCTGATTGAAAGGAATCTCCAAGCTGACATACAGGTTCGCGACCGAAGATGTACCTGTCATCGTCACCCAGTGTCGATGGAAAACTTCGCCAGATCCGTAGACAGGAGCACCGTGAGCAACGACGCAGGTCCAGAAGGGCAGTTGGGAGGGCATGGGGAGACCGGACCGGTGCAGCCTCAGCCCGTCCAAGCACCACCCACGCCGGAGCAGGCTCCGATGACCGGGGTCCCCACGGGGGAAGTCCCGGTGTTCGGCAGCCCCACGGCCGAAGTCCCGGAGACCGAGCCCGTCGCAGGCGGCGCCGTGCCTCCCCAGTCGCCGCCTCCACCGCCGCCATGGGTGCCCGGGCCGGGTGGGGCCAATGTCCCGGGTGGGTACTGGGTCCCCGGGTCCGTGCCCCCCGGTGCCGCTCCGCCTTACACGTACCAAGGCCACTACCCCTACGGCGCACCTGCCCCGTCGTACCCCCCGACGCCCAACCGCAAGCCTCTGGGGAGCTGGGGCGTCGCCACCATTGCGGCCGTCGCGCTCATCGCGATCTCGGGCGTAGTCGGCGCCGCGGTCGAGCATGCTGTGGACGGCCCCTCGGCGGGCACCTCTTCAGCGTTGGGCACCTTCCCCCCATCTCAGGGCGGAGACGGCCTCGGGTCGGGATCGGGAACGGGCACAGGGTCCGGATCGAACAACACCCCGGCCGGGGTCAACACCTCGGCGATCGCAGCACAGGTCGACCCGGGGCTCGTGGACATCGACACCACGCTGGCCCAGGGCGGGGCAGCGGCGGGGACGGGCATGGTCCTCACCTCATCGGGCCTCGTGCTCACCAACAACCATGTCATCGAGAACGCCACGACGATCAACGTCCAGGTCGTCGGGAGCAGCCGGAGCTACTCGGCCACCGTCCTGGGATACTCCGTCACTGATGACGTCGCCCTGCTCAAGCTACAGAACGCCTCGGGCTTGAAGACCGTGACCACGGGGAACTCGGCGAATCTCAGCGTCGGTCAGCCCTTGGTGGCAATCGGCAACGCCGGGGGCACGGGTGGGACGCCGACCGCAGTCGGCGGGACCGTCACCGCCCTGAATCAGACGATCACGGCGGGCGACTCGGGCACGTTGTCCGAGACACTCCACGGATTGATCGAAACCGATGCCAACATCCAACCCGGGGACTCAGGCGGAGCGCTGGTCAACACGTCCGGAAGAGTCATCGGAATGAACACCGCCGCCGCCGCGACGAACGGGAGTAACAATCAGGGCTATGCCATCGGCATCAACCAGGCCCTGACAGTCGCCAACGAGATCAAGAGCGGCAAAGCCAGTTCGACGATCCAGATCGGCCCCCGGGCGTTGCTCGGCGTCGAGGTGACCGACTCATCGCAGTCGGGCGGGAACGGGTTCTTCGGCGGATCGGGCGGTAACTCCACCGTGGCCGGCGCCTACATCGACGGTGTCGAGTCCGGAAGCGCAGCCGACAACGCCGGGATCGGGACCGGGGACACGATCGTGTCGATCAACGGCACAACGATCACGTCGGCCCAGGACCTGACGAACGCCCTCCTCAACGACAAGCCCGGCGATTCGGTAACCGTCGGATGGGTCGACACCCAAGGTACGAGCCACAGCGCCTCGGTTCAGCTCACCGCGGGTCCGCCTGCCTGAGGCACCCGCCGCGGCTGTGCCTCGCCGACGCCCCGCCCCGGGCGCGGCGGGGCACAGCTGATGCAGGTCCGGGCCGCGGGTCGAGCTGCCAGGCGATCAGTCCCGATAGGGCCACCGCATCGCTCGCAGATCGCGTAGCTGCCCGCCTCGAGCCTGGCCAGGGCCTGGTCGAGTTCATCGAGATAAGCCCGCGCCTCGATGAGGAGCGCGGCAACCTGCGCTCGCTCGAAGGCGATCGTCGAACCTTCGGGATCGTGCTCGTCATCGATGTTGGCGTCGGCCAGTGTCCCCACGATGGCGTCGTGGTCGCTCGTCATGGCCTGAATGCGGGCGAGGGTGGACGAGCGTTGCTCGTCCAGAAGATCACGGACGTTCGCCCCGTCGATGTCTCGGTCGACGCTTCCACCGGAGTCTTCGCCGGGCACGGGCGGGACGCTCACGGTAAAGACACTCGTGGCGCCGTCAACGGCGCCCGGCGCGCTTTCTGTCTGCGCGCGCGCTCTTTCTCTTCGTCGAGCTCGCCTTCTTTGTGTTCGAATTTCTCGACCCCACTCGGCTGGGTGTGACCGCAGGCGTCCTCCCACGCACGGGCACGGGCCGAGGCTCCCCCGCCCCTAATGGCACGGGCCACGCTGCGGCGATGAGCAACCCGGTCACGCCGGCCACGTCGAGGGCCCACCACTGAAACAGCTCGAGTTGGAACTGCCCGACGGTGGTGACACCTATGGCCAGCGCAATGGACAAGCCGAATCGCAGGCGGCTCCCGCGTGCCGCGATCACCAGCCCGACGGCCAGGGCGGGCCACACGTAGTAGGCCGTCATCACCGATTCCGTGTATGTCCGGAGCGCAAGGGCCAGGGCGACGGACCACACGAGCATCTCCGGCCGCTCGCGCCAACGACGGGCCCACCATCCCACGGCGCCAGCCAAAACGAGGGTGATGGCGCGGGTCGGTCCGCCTCCCACCGCGGTGAGAGAACCCTTGCCGCTGAGCTTCGGGGCCAGGAACGTCCACGGGGTCTGGTGGTTGCCCTTGAGATCGGGGAGCGCCGGTTGGGTCACGACATCGTGGAGCGTGGCATGAAACTCCGAGACGAACGGGCCGACGGTGACCGCCGCAGCCGGGACCACGCCTCGCACGACGAGTCCGAGCACCCGGGTGCGGCCGCCGAGGACGAGAAGAATCGGGAACACCACGATCACCAGCGGCTGTACGGCGACGGCCGCGCCGAACAGCCACCCCGCCCAGGTGAAGCGGTCGTCGAGAGCGAACCACAGCGCATACACGACCAGTGCCACGGCGAGGGCATCTTCGGGGTGACCCCAGAACACGATGACGGGCCACAGCACCACTGCTTCGGCGACAGTGAGTACGAGCCGTCGCGACCTGGTCACCTGGAGTCGTTCGGCCAGCGCATCGAGGGCGAAGAGCGCTGAGCATGACAACACCATGATGTACGGAGCAACGTAGGTGAACCACTGTGGTTGGATGCTGTACTCGATGGCGCCGTGTGCCCCTGAAGTGATCGTCCCCGAATCGAAGATCTGCGAGGTGTGGGACACCAAGTAGTGCGGGTAGGTGACCAGGTGGTGGTTCTTCATGATCTCGACGAACGTGGTGTGGAACACATTGCTCAGGGCGCCGAGAGGTGCCAACACGATCAGAATGCCCGGAAGGGTCAGGAATCCCGAGTTGGCTTGATAGATGGCGTTGAAATGGCTATGGGCCAACGCGGTCGACGCCCGGTAGATGCCGGAAAGGTCCACCGGGGTGATCCACAACGACGGCGTGTGCCGGACGACGGATCCCCACCGGAACACGTAGGCCAGTCCCAGCGCCACGAACACGAAGGCGACGCCGATCGGCCCGGCGCGGCGGCGCAGACGGTCGATGACCCAGTGATCAAGCCTCGGGGTGGAGACGGATCCGTTCCGCACCGGTCGATCTTGCCATGCGTCAGGTTGGGGTGTGCCGGAGGACGGGACCCCCTTGGCGGGGAGACCCCGTCGTTATGGAGATCGGTAGTCCCAGTGCCGGGGAGAGCACCCCTTCGAGGTCGCGAGAGCAGGCCGCAGAGACAAGGCCTCCGGGGAGATGGACGTCGTAGCACCCGATGATGGCGCTCCAGGTCGTGTTCCGTTCCCCGCGAGAAGCCGAGGACCCATTCCCGTTACAATGCGGACGGGTTGGGTGCAGGGGGGGTCCATGCCATGAGGTACCTCGCAATTCCGGAGATGCCGCCACAGAGTTTCTGGGCTTCGGTACGACACCGGGGTGACCGGGTGTCCAAGTGGCACGCGGTTGCTGACACGTTCCCGAAGCCCATCAAGACATTGTGCGGCCTTTCGTACACGGCCGAGGCGCACCGTACGTGGGACCAGACGACGTCTGCGGGGCGTTGTGCGTCATGCGAGAGGCTGGCGCTCACCGCCGAGAGGGCCAGGGGCGCCACGTTCATCTCGGAGAGGGCCATCTCTCCGAGGCGTCCCTAATACGACGTCACGTTGCCGAGTGGGTCGCTGTCCTCCCACGGCTGCGTGGTCGGGCTGGCGAGATTTGAACTCGCGACCTCTTGACCCCCAGGCTCCGATGGGTCGTGCGGTCTGGTGTGTCTGACGGTGTCAGGCCAGGTGGTCGGTGGTTGTCACACCCTCGTCTTATGGTCCAGAGAGACCAGATGGGCCGAGTGTTGCCAAGTTGCGCTGACAACGCGCTGACAGAGGAGATCGGAATGACGACGGGAAAGAAGGCCGCGTCCGAAGCAGCCAGGGAGCTCCGAAGCCGCAAGAGCACAAAGCCAGAACGTCGGGTGGCTGGGAGTGATCTCGCACAGGCGAAGAGGAAGCCACCGAAGAAGCCGAAGAGGCCATGATCTGCCTATTGGCTCCCGAGCCCGGTCAGATCGACGTAACTGTCCCGGGGAGCATCACTCGAGGGTCCCAAGCCACCGTGGAGGCCTACCACGCAGTCCGAGTCTCCGAGGATGGGGAGCGCGAGCCCACGGCCGTGTGCGGGTGGGTCTGGCAAGAGCCCCCCACCGAACCGTGGGACCCGGCCAAGATGGCGAAGTGCCGAGACTGTCACTACGAGGTCATCAGGCTCCTGGCGGAAGATTAAGCACCGGGCTCCGACCCCGTGTTCTCGCAGCCAGTCCTCGGCCTGCTTCGTCAGCAGCGCGCTGCCGAGTTCGACCTGCAAGGGCGTGTGTCCTTCGTGCTCAGCCTCGTGGTCATCGAGCCAGTACTGGAGGCCCTCGATATGGGGGAACGGGTGCTCCAGATCGTTGTCCGCGTCGTAGACCAACAACGCGCCCGAGACGACGGTGACCACCAGACGGGCAGCACCTTCGACGCCAAAGCACCACACCGGGCCGTGATCGGGTCCGCCTCGAGGTGCCATCCTGGGCGGGGGTCTAGAGCGTCCCGACTGGGAAGGCATTGCCAACCGCGAATCGAATGCCAGCGACGCTGCCCGGGAGGTGTCGGGGTTGTGCGGCACCAGTACGAGAACGACCGGTCTATATCGGCGCCCAGCGCGTGATTGCGAATGGCTGGCCGTGTCGACGCGACCCTAACGGCCGCACCGAATCCGGCACTTCCGCTCGGTCCGGAGTCGATGGACGCGCTTGATTCCGCTGTTGTTATGCGCTTAGCAACCCGTTTCCAGAACGCAGACCAAAGGAACGTCAGTTCCTCATACAGATAGTCCGGGGGCGAATCTAAGGAGTTCTCCCGATGCCGGGACCGGGTCGGAGAGCGCATCCTGAGCGCAGGCCGGGTTCCGGCCAGCCGGAACCACAGATCCGGATAGCGAAAGGATTGCTCATGACAACGACCTCCCTCTCAGCGCCGGCCCGCGTTCAGGCGATCGGGCGAACCCTGCAGATGCTTCTGGCTGCGGCGGCCATTCTGATCCTGCTTGGCGCTGCCTTCGTCGTCGGCCGCGTGACCGTGAGTTCCAGCTCTGCCCCGGGGAAGGCCCCGACGGTGAGCACGCAGGCGCCGGGTTCGAATTCCGGGATCTGCCAGCAGGTGGGTCACTTCCGGTCAGCGGGGTGTTGAAAGAACCCCTCGAGGGAAAGCGCTGGAGGGACGTCGACGGCCGGTCCACTCCCAGCGCTGCTCCCGAGGCGTTGGAAGGCGGGGAGCGCGACAATCTGTCCATGACGAGCAGGCTCGCCAGCCCGGATCTGGTCGGACGACTGCGGGAGCTCACCGAGTTCGACACCCGCCTTGAATCCGTCGGTCAATCATCAGGGGCCACGATCCTCGTCGGTGGTGAGGCAGGCATCGGCAAGACCCGGCTCATCGTCGAAGCGTCCAGACGGGCGAGGGAGTTGGGCTATCTGACCGGGGTCGGCGCCTGCATGTCGGCTGAAGGACGTGCCCTGCCCCATGCTGCGGTCGTGGGTCTTCTGAGAGATCTCGAGCGCCAGCTCGAGGGCCAGGTCGAAGCGCAAGCTCTCGACCCCGCCATGGAAGCTGTCGGCATGTCGGGGGCCCGGGCCGAACCTTCTCTCACTGTCCAGCGGGCGCGAAGGGTGATGTACGACAGCGCGCACACGGCTGGTGCACACCAGATAGCGAAGACGCTCACCTACGAGGTCATCGCTCGAGCTTTGACGGACCTGAGCCGGTCGATCCCCCTGATGGTGGCGTTCGAGGACATGCACTGGGCCGATACCTTCACCCTCGGTCTGCTCGACTACCTGAGCCGAAACCTCGGCCCCTATCCCATCCTGTTGGTGGCCAGTTACCGATCCGACGAGCTCGCTGATCAGGATCCGCTGCGACAACTAGTGGCCGAGCTGCTGCGAATCCGCCATGTCGTGCGCATGGAGCTTGGGGGCCTCGAGTGCGAGGAGCTCGAGGCCCTCATGGCCGGGGTACTGGGCCATCGTCCGAGGCGAGCCCTGGTGGACACGGCGATGGCCCGCACGGCAGGCAACCCCTTCTTCGTCGAAGAGCTCCTCACCGCCGGGGTCGATGACGTCCCCGACGACCTGCACGAGGTGGTTGTGGCCAGGGTCCGGCGTCGGGCCCAGCCTTGTCGGCGCCTACTGGAGGTGGCCGCCGTCATCGGCTCGCGGATCGAACACCGCCTCCTGGCCGAAGTGTCTGACATGGGCGAAGTCGATTTGGACGGTGCGATCGACGAAGCCGTTGGCGCCCACCTTCTGGTCGTCGACGATGGCGGCAGGGGATATCGGTTTCGCCACGACCTAGTGAGAGAGGCGGTGTACGGCTCGTTGTTGCCAGGCGAACGCGCCCGGCTCCACCATCGCGTGGCATCTGCTCTTGCAGCCCACCCTGAGCTGGTGCCCAAAGAGCCGGGTTGGCTCGAGGCCGTGCTGGCCTTCCATTGGTGGGAGGCCGGCGTTTGGATGGAGGCGCTGCCAGCTTGCGCGGCTGCGGCGGCAGCCGAAGCAGAGATGTTTGCATTTGCCGATGCGAAGCTCAATCTGACACGTGCGCTCTTGGCGTGGGACCGGCTGGGAGACGACACGGCCTCATCCGTCGTCCCGGTCGATCGTGCGGAATTGTTGGAGCGGGCTGCCGACGCCGCCTTCTTCGCCGACTCCTTGCGGCTGGCGCTAGAGCTCGCCCGTCAGGCGATCGAAGCCATCGATGCCCACGCCGACCCGAAGCGGAAGGCGATGGCCTATGTCCGATTGGCCAGCTACGCTGCGAGCGACGACCTAAATGCTTCCTTCGCCGCCCTGGAGACGGCAGCCAGCCTCCTGCCGTCGGAAGAGCCGTCATTCGAGTTGTCAAAGATTCTCACCGAACAGACCTGCGGATTGATTTGCATGTCTCGCTTCGGAGAAGCGCAACGACTGGCCGAGCTCGAGATTGAGATGTGCCGCGCCGTCGGCAACCGATCTGGCGAAGCGCACGCCCACCACATCTTGGGGGTATGCCTCGTCAATTCGGGTCGATTCGACGAAGGCATCGCGTTGAACCGCCAGGCCGTGGTCATAGCCGAGGATATCGACGATGCCGTCGAACTCAATCGCGCATACAACAACCTGGTCCACGTCCTCTGCCAGGCCGGCCGTCTGGAGGAAGCCGCCGGCGTGACGCTGGAAAGCCTTGCCAAGGGCGAGCAGCTAGGGGGTATCCGGCTCCAGACGGCGGCGCTCAACAGTATCGACGCCTTGATCCAGCTCGGGCGCTGGGAGGAGGCCCGCCAGCTGCTGGAGGAGATCGGAGACCGACATGGGGGTGGGGCTTGTAGCGAGACGCATTCCGTCATGTGTCGAGCGACCCTTTGTCTGCGCGAAGGGCGCTTGGTGGACGCTGCCGCAGCGCTGGAGCGCGTCGACGAGCTCACCACCGACCTCTCGGACCTCCAGTTCCGGGGCACTTACTACATGCTTCGAGCCGAGCTGGCGTTGGAAGACGAGCGCCCTGGCGACGCCTATGGCGACGTCGAGCTCGCACTGGCGCAATCAGCAGGCACCGACGACCAGGCGATCACCTGCGAGATTTGCGCGCTCGGTATTCGAGCCCTGGCCGACCAGCGCGACGAGGCATGCCGAAGGCGTCTGCGTTTCGATGAGGACAAGGCGTCGCTTCTTGCCGCCGAGCTGACCGAGAAGGCCCAGATTCTCGTGGATCTCCCACGGCAACGGGGAAGGGAGCCGCTACCGAGGGCCGAAGCCTTTGCCCTCCAGTGCCAGGCCGAAGCCACTCGGCTGTCGGTGTCCGATGCCACCTCGTGGGAGCGGGCCGCTGAGAGATGGGAGCGACTCGGCGAGCGGTACAACGCTGCCTATTGCCACTTGCGTCAGGCAGAGACGCTTCTCGCTTCCCGGTCTTCCCCAGTGCGCTCGGGCAAGGCCCTTCTGGTGGCCTGGCGAACGAGCATGGAGATTGGTGCAGCGCCTCTGAGAACGAGAGCCGAGGAGTTAGCGCAACGCGCTCGCGTGAGTCTGGATGTGGAGACACCGGAGGCTCAACGCATCGCCCAGGTCGCGAGCGATCTGGGCCTGACATCACGCGAAGTAGAGGTCCTGGGTTACCTGGCATGGGGAAAGACTGACGCCCAGATCGCCGAGGATCTGTTTATCAGCAAAAAGACCGCCAGTGTTCATGTCTCGAATCTTTTGCGGAAGCTGGGCGTCGAGAGCCGCTATGCGGCCGCAGAGATAGGCAGGCAGCACGAGCTATTGGTGGACCGCGACTCCGAGTCCGGATGACGTAATCGGCCCCTAGCCATCTAGTCGGTGCTCATCCGACAGCTGCTGAGAGATTCGCTCTCCTGACGCCAAAATGAGCTCTGACGCTTCATCCTGCGACGCACAATCCCAATTCCCGAGCGATTCGTGTATCTGAGTGTCGCGAGCGGTACGTGCCGGTTGCGCGTGGGGGCTTGGAGAATCTCAAGAACTCACAACCCGCACGGTATCGACGATCGATGGCCTATTCGGAGGTTCAGCTCTTACGTGTGGCGCTGGTGTCGACCAACGCTCGGAGCGATGTCGGGTGGGTTGATGGTGGATAGCGGCTTCCGAGTTCGGCGATGGACATGCAGATTGCTGTCGACGAGGAGGCGTCGGAAGGGGTCGAGTTCGGGGCTTCCGGGCTGCTCGGGTGATACGACATCGGCCGGCGACGCCTGGTAGGGCCGGGGCTTCGTCGGATGGCACCGGAAGGGGCCCAGCCGTTCCATCTTGCAGCCATCCTTGACCCACTCGCCGGCCCCTCAAATTGGCCTGATCGTACCTCTAACCGGGGAAAATGAGTCACCTGCAGAGATGACAAGTGCTAACGGGCAGTCCATTGGTCTTCAACGGTCACGGCTTTACGCTACCGACGTCACGGGCCGGTGGACGTCGCCCACGTGCTCGTCGCACGCTTCGACGGGCCACCGCTCCCCTCTCGGATTAACGAAGGTCCCACGCCACCGGGGCGACGTCGGGCAGCGCATCGGGTAGCCGTTAAACCCGCTGTGGACCATGCGGAAGCACTCACCCGGTGCCGGCCAGGCGACATTGGCGACGTGGGCCACGGGCCGCCATTGTGCTACGTCGGTGTTTGGGGCGCGCAAATGCCTGAAAGGGATCGGCGTTTGCGAATGGCCCACGAGTTTGGGTCCTTCGGCACTCTCGCTGGGCTTGCATCGAAGGTAATATCAGTAGTGCGTCCTAGGGCGGATCGAATCTGACACCGGTCCGACTCTGGGCGCGACAAACCTCACGGGTTCCGTTTCGCGACTAGCGCGACTAGGCGGTGTGGCGCGGCGCGGGGGATGCTTGTGCTCCTCCGCCCTTCTTAAGCAGTGTGCGCGGAAGCACCAGGAGGAAGCTAGGAGGGCGACCGATGAGTGAGCGTGAATTGGTCAGCATCGTCTGGCACCGAAACGCGCCCCAAGTGATCCAGCGGATCTATGTCGGCGGGCCCCTTGAGCGAGTCTCGGGAAACCGGGCGCAAGCCGAGGAGATGGCCGAGAGCGAGGGATTTCGCCTCGTGCCTACTCCCGTCCACCTAATCAAATGGGTGAAGGAGGTTCCGTAGGGACAACGCGGCGCCCCGGAAGGTGTCGGGCTCCGCTTACCCATAGGGACTGGGGCAGCCGGGACACGGGAGCGCCATCGGCTCGCACCCGATTTCGTCTGGGGTGCCACCCGTGCCCCGCCACCATGGGGGCTCCTGATGCCATGGAGGTTGCGTCAACCCCCCGGAGCCACCCTCAAGTCACCGTATGCCGGGGGAGGCTCGTAGTTCCACTCCTGGCGCTCCTCGGCGCTCAAGGCCGCCCAAACGCCGTCCTCCTCCCTGCGTCGGAAGGCGCCCACAGCGCACGGGACCAGGAGCGGACAGGTCTGACAGATCGCCTTCGCCCGCTCCTGGTCCGCAGTCCACACGCTGTAGAAGAGCCTCGTGAGGCCCGCACATGCCGGCGATTGCTTCCCCAACGGGATCAGTCAGGGTCGGGGTCGTAACGATCCCCGCGGATCATTTCGAGGTTCTGTTGGCCGTGACGCTCGACTGCGTACTTCTCGGAGTCGATGGCGATCTGGACCGCAGCTTCTTCGATCTCGCCGATCATCTTGTCCGACAAGTGCAACGCGTGGAGATCGGCCATCAGCTCACAGAACCGGAGGTCCCCCGGCCCACCTGCATTGGTTATCGGTCGGTGTTCCCCGGTGAAAGGCTTGACGAGGGATGAAGATCGAGCCCGTAGGCGCTTGCGGCGACAAGAGTCATCCCCCCGAACGTCTGAGTGTCCCGGACCGGGCCCAGCCAGTCCTGACCGAAACGCTGGGCATATGTTGGTTCGACGGCGAGGTCGGGACATTGCGACGTTGGTCGCCGCTGAAGGCAGGTTGCCGTGCCGGGCGGGTGCGCCGGCAATCGCCGTGCAGAGCCCTCGCATCGTCGCGACGGTGTCGGCCATGCCGGCGATGAAGGCGGGCTGATCGACGTTGGTCATGGTGCAGAGAACCTCGCGCTGACAACGCGCTGACATGTTGGCGGGCGGAGAGCGTTGACAGAATCGCGCTGCCCACCCTCACCAGGGCCTTCGGAGTCGGGCTGGCGAGATTTGAACTCGCGACCTCTTGACCCCCAGTCAAGCGCGCTAACCAAGCTGCGCCACAGCCCGTTGATGCAACTGGGCAGTCTAGACGCACCTGGTCAGGCGTGATGAACGAGCCAGCCGATGCCTTGATATGCCCGCCAGCCCAGGTAGACCGTGGTGGCGGCGATCATGAGCTTGAAGTGCCACGGGACCTTCCGGCGCCCCAATGGCTCCCCGCATTCGGGGCATTCGCCGTCGTCGGTGAGCTGGTCGTCTTCGACCATGTGCTCGCACGTGTCACACCACGGCATGGTCAGGCTCCGCGCGCCACCACATCGGACGATGACCCGGGACAGAGCTCGGCGTCGCTCATGACCCGATGCGTACTCGGAACTTCACGGGGGTGGGCCCGATCCCGAAATGCTCGCGTAGCTTGCGTTCCACGTAGCGAAGGTACGGAGCGGGCAGGCGTCTGGTGGCGAACAAGGTAAAGGTGGGCGGGTCGATCGCCCCTTGCACCGCATAGCGGATGCGCGCCCCGGGGGCGGCGTGATCGGCCTGGATAGACCGGATGGCGCGGTTGAGCTCCCCCGTCGGGATGCGATGGTGGTAGGCCTCCACGGCCCGGCCCAGCGCGGGGAGGATCTTGTGGACCCCCATGCCGCTCTTGGCGCTGACCTTCACCGTGGGTGACTCCCCCAGAAAGGCGAGACGGTCGTCGACCGCGTCGACGATGTCTCGGCGACTCTCGGCGTCGAGCAACTCCCATTTGTTGAGGATGACGAGCACCGGGCTCCCCGACGCGCCGATCCGCTCGGCCAGTCGCTGGTCCTGGTGGGTCACCCCGTCGGTGGCATCGATCACGAGGAGAACGACGTCGGCGTGGTCGAGGGCTTGCAGGGCGCGCACCATGGCGTAGAACTCGGTGCCCTCTTCGGTGCGTGACCGGCGCCGCATGCCGGCGGTGTCGATGAACCGGACAGGGCCATCGGCCGTTTCGATCTGGGTGTCGATGGCGTCGCGCGTCGTCCCCGGCAGGTCGTGGACGACGGAGCGCTCCTCACCGATCATCCGGTTGAACAACGTCGACTTGCCCACGTTGGGGCGACCCACGATGGCGACCCGGACGGCAGGCGCGTCGGGCTCGGTGTCAGCCGACACCTCACCGTCGCCGGCCGACGCCGAAGGGTCGGGGAGCAACCGGACCACCTCGTCGAGGAGGTCCCCCATCCCCCGGCCGTGCAGGGCGCTCACCATCCAGGGGTCGCCCAGCCCGAGCGAGACGAGCTCCCACGCGTCGGCCTCGCGCCGATCGTTGTCGACCTTGTTGGCGACCAGGAGCACGGGGCGCCCCGAGCGCGTGAGCACTCGGGCCACCTCGTCGTCCTCGGTCGTGACTCCGACGGCCGCGTCCACCACCAGGAGCACGAGGTCGGCGGCGGCGACGGCCCGCTCGGCCTGGCGGGCCACCTTGGCGTCGAGCGTGTCGCCTCGACCCAGCCACCCTCCGGTGTCGACCACGACGAAGGGTCGTCCGTTCCACTCACAGTCGAGCTCGAGCCGGTCACGGGTGACGCCGGGCTTCTCCTGCACGACTGCGGCGCGCCGGCCCACGAACCGGTTCACCAGTGTCGACTTGCCCACATTGGGACGACCGGCGATCACCACCAGAGGACGGGCGCCGGTCCCGGACGGGCCCGATGTGACCCGTCCCGGTGTCTGGGTCGGCGCGGCCGCGTTCATCGCGACGCTCCCAGGGCCACGGTGACCGGCGACGGATCGATCGAGGCGGTCGGCGGTATCGCTCTGACGGCCGGGCCGTGGAGCGCGACCCGCAGCGAGTACCCGTCGCTCGGGACGATCTCGACCGGTCGAGGGAGCTCGGCGACGGTCATGCCGTCGAGGAACCGTCCTTCGGACAGACACACATCGGGGAGGAGATAGCGCTGGCCGGCCGGCTCGTCACGCAGCACGCGGGCGATGTCGACCCCGGTCAAGAGCCCGGTGACGGAGATGTTGCCTCCGAAAAAGGCGTTGTGCACCGGCACGAGGCGCACATGGGGTAGCTGGTCGCCGAGCAGTGGTTCGAGCACGGCGGCGCCGTACTCGCCGGTGAGGACGGCGACCGGGGTGCGCTCTGTGCCCGAAATGGGGTGACGCCCATGGGAGGGCACCGGGGCGGCGTCGGTGCGCGGGGCGCGGTAGCCCGCGGCGGGCGCGCCGTCGACCCACGAGAAGAATCCGGGCTGGACTCCGTGGGCGGCCGAGACGTCGCCGTGGTACGCGGCCTCGAAGGCGCGAGCCATGCCGATGCCGTTCTCGTGCTGGGGAAAGCCGTCATACGCCTCGACGGGCGGGAAGGGTCGCCCGGCGAGGAGGTAGTACTCGTCGGCCACGTAGACGAGACGCCGGCCGAGCGCGCCGAGGCACAACTCCTGCCACTGTTCCACGACGTCGATCACCGCCGCCGCCTCTGCGACGGTGTGAGGCCGCATGGACGGCTCGGTCGTGTAGTCGCTCACCCCCAGCGGCACGCACGCCACCGTGGTGAGGTCGGCGTACTCGTCGACGAGCCCGGCCAATGTCGTCTCGAGCGCGTCGGCGTCGTTGACCCCCGGGCACACCACGACCTGGCCGTGCACCTCGATGCCCCCGTCGAGGAGCGCCCGCAGCCACCGCAGGCTGGTGGCGCCACGGGGATTGCGAAGCATCTTGGACCTGAGCTCGGGGTCGGTGCTGTGGATGGACACGAACAACGGCGACAGCTTCTCGGTGAGGACGCGTTCGAGGTCGAGCTCGGTGAACCGGGTCAGCGTGGTGAAGTTCCCGTACAGGAACGACAGGCGGTAGTCGTCGTCCTTCAGGTAGAGACTGCGCCGCATGCCCTTGGGGAGCTGGTAGATGAAACAGAACTCACAGTGGTTGTCACAGGTGCGGACCCGGTCGAACAGCGCCGAGGAGACTTCGATCCCGGGCACCTCCCCTGCCTGCTTGTGGAGCTGCACGGTGAGCTCTTCGTGACCCCGGCGGATCTCGAGCTCGGGGTCGGCCTCGTCGACGAAGAGGCGGTACTCGATCACGTCGCGCGGCACGCGACCGTCGACGGCGAGCAGCTCGTCATTGACTCTGAGGCCGGCCCGCTGTGCCGGGGAGGCGGCCGCCACGGAGACCACCCGAGGCGCCGACATGGCATTGAGGCTACTTGGTCGCTGACACCTCTCTGCCCCGGTGGCTGAGACACACAGGGCCGGTAGCCTGGGAACGTGCCGGTCGAACGTGTCCTCCTGGCGTCACCCCGGGGCTTCTGTGCGGGAGTCGAAAAGGCGATCAAGGCCCTGGCGTGGATGGTCCGGGTCTTCGAGCCGCCGGTGTACTGCTACCACGAGATCGTCCATAACCGGCATGTCGTGGACCAATTCCGGGCCCGAGGGGTGATCTTCGTCGACGACGTGGACCAGGTGCCCGACGGCGCCCCGCTCATGCTCTCGGCGCACGGATCGGCGCCCGAGGTCGTGACCGCGGCGCGCGGCCGCGGGCGTGTCGTGGTCGACGCCGTGTGTCCCTTGGTGACCAAGGTCCACCACGAGCTGAAGGTACGGGCCGGCAAGGGCTACACGGTGCTCTACGTCGGCCACGAAGGTCACGAAGAAGCGGTCGGCACGATGGCGGTCGCACCCGACTCGGTCCGCCTGGTGCGCTCGGAGGAGGATGTCGAGGTCGCCGCGACCGAGATCACCGGCGGGGTCCCCGTGGCGCTGCTGGCCCAGACGACGCTCAGCCACGACGAATGGTCCGACATCATGAACCGGGCCCGGGATCGATTCCCCGAGCTGTGGATGCCCAACCGCTCGGACCTGTGTTTCGCCACCACCAACCGCCAGGCGGCGCTCAAGGTCATCGCCGCTCGGTCCGACGCCGTGGTCGTGATCGGTTCGGTGAATTCCTCGAACACGCGCGCCCTCGAAAAGGTGGCACGCGCCTCGGGGTGCCCACTCGTGCTGCGCGTGAACGAGGCGTCCGAGCTCCCCGACGACCTTGTCGGAACCGTGGGTGTCACCGCCGGGGCGTCGGCCCCCGACGAGCTGGTGGAGGCGGTGGTGGCGCGCCTGGCACCGCTGCACGGAGTCGAGGAGGTACACGTCACCGACGAGGACGAGTACTTCCCGCCACCCCCCGAGCTTCGCGACCTGCTGCGCGGCCTCGCCGCCGCCGTGGCCGTGGGCCTGGCCGCCCCGGCCCTCTCCGACGGGCCCGCCCCGGGTGTCGTCGGCCTCGACGGCGGGTCGACCGCAAGCGCGTCGCCCGATGCGGGTTCGACCGAAGGTGGGGCGGCGCTCGGCGACCGACAGATCTCTGCCGCCGACGTCCTGGCCCGGCTGGCGGGGTGAGCTCGGTCGCAGCCCCCGTCGAGCTCCAGCTCTCGAGCGCACCGGGACGCTGGGTCCTGGCTGCCACGGTGCTCGGCTCGGCGGTGACAGCCATCGACTCCACCGTGGTGGGCATCGCATTGCCCGCCATCGGGCGCAACTTCGCCATGCCGGTGTCGAGCCTGCAGTGGGTGGTGACCGCCTATCTCGTCTCCCTGGCCGGTTTGCTGTTGGTGGGCGGGGCGCTGGGCGACCGCTACGGCCGTCGACGGGTCTTCGTCATCGGCGTGGTGTGGTTCGCGCTGTCGTCACTCGTGTGTGCCCTCGCTCCCGATTCCGGCGTGCTGATCGGGGGGCGGGCGTTGCAGGGAGTGGGGGGAGCACTCCTCACCCCGGGGTCGCTCGCCATCCTCCAGGCCTCGTTCACCAAGGACGACCGGGCGCGTGCCATCGGCGCCTGGTCGGGTCTCGGCGGGGTCGCCACCGCCATCGGGCCCTTCCTCGGGGGATTTCTCATCAGCGCCGTGTCGTGGCGGCTCATCTTCCTGATCAACCTGCCGATCGCTCTGGTGGTGGTGTTGATCTCGACGCGCCACGTTCCCGAGACGCGCGACCCGGCCGCGGCGGGGCCCGTCGACGTGGTGGGCGCCACGCTCGTCACGGTCGGCCTGGTGGGGCTGGCGGGCGGGCTCATCGAGGCCCCGACCTACGGCTGGTCCTCTCCTGTGGTCCTGGCCATGCTCGTCGGCGCCGGCCTCTTCTTCGTGGCGTTCGTGGTGGCCGAAGGGCGCGAGCGCTATCCGATGCTGCCGCTGTCGATCTTCCGCAGCCAACAGTTCAGTGCCACCAACGCCGTGACCTTCGTCGTTTACGCCGCGCTCGGTGGTGCGTTGTTCCTTCTTCCCGTGCAACTCCAGCAGGTGTCGCACTACTCCCCGCTCGAAGCGGGGAGCGCGCTCCTCCCGCTCACCGCTGTCATGCTCGCCTTCTCCGCCCGTTCCGGGGCACTGGCGGTTCGCATCGGGCCCCGGCTGCAGATGGCGGTGGGCCCGGTCGTAGTGGGCGCGGGGATGGTGCTCCTGCGCCTGATCGGCCCGTCGGGCGACTATGTCACCGAGGTGCTCCCCGGGGTAATGCTCCTCGCCCTCGGCCTGGTCATCACCGTGGCTCCGCTCACCTCCACGGCGCTCGCCTCGGCGCCGGTGGAGCACGCCGGGATGGCCTCCGCCGTCAACAACGACGTGGCGCGCGCCGGTGGCCTGATCGCGGTGGCACTGCTTCCGGCGCTGTCGGGGCTCTCCGGCCACAGCTATCTGCATCCCGGGGCATTCGAGGCCGGGTTCCGCCACGCCGTGGTCGTCGCCGGCGCCGCGTCCGCCGTGGGTGGGATCCTGGCCGCGCTCCTCGTTCGCAATCCCGGCGCCACCCAGCGCCTCGCCGACCGGGCCCGGGCCCGGCGCGGTGGAGGGCTCCCGGTGTGCTGTCCGCTCGAGGCCACGCCGCTGGGGCACGAGGCCCGCACGGCGGTCGGCTCCAACCTGTGAGGTCACTGAGGAAAGGGCCGCCCTGCCCTGTTCACGGCGCATCCACGTCCGGAGTGCGACAATGGCGCCATGAGCACCACTACCGCGAAGACCACCAGCACCAGCACCGATAACGGCAGCTTCCGGCGGATGGACGAGTCGAGCGCCGAGCAGTGGGCCGAGATCGGCGCCCTCACCTCGAAGCGCCAGGCTCGCGTGGCGACCCAGGTGCTGGCCATGCTCGAAGGGCTGGGCGACATCACCGACGGGTTCGCCGTCGACCAGCTCCGGCACTGCCTTCAGACTGCCACCCGGGCCGAGGAGGCCGGGGCCGATCGCGAGATGGTGGTGGCGGCGCTGTGTCACGACATCGGCAAGTACGTGTCGGTTCCCAATCACCCCCGCATCGCGGCGGAGATCCTGCGCCCCTATGTGCGTGACGAGATCTTTCATGTGATCCTCACCCACCAGGACTTCCAGGGCCGGCACTACTACCACCACTTCGGCGGCGACCCCGAGGCCAGGGAGCAGTACCGCGCCGAACCGTGGTTCGCGTTGGGCGAGCGGTTCGCCGACGAGTGGGACCAGACGAGCTTCGACCCCGACTACCCCACCGAGCAGCTGGCGCATTTCGAGCCGCTCGTGCGAGAGGTCTTCGCCCGCCCCCACAGCTTCTGATGGGGTCCAGACTCATCGAGCCACGGACCCGCGCGCGGGCGCGCGTCCGGCGCCGCCACGACGCCACACGCCGGCTCATCATGGAGCTCGGGCAGCAGGACTTCCGTCGCCGGCACGGCACCGCCACCTTCGGCCCCGTGCTGGTCGTCATCGCCTCCTACCTCGAGGCCGACAACATCAGCGACGTGCTCAAGGCAGTGCCGTCGGAGGTGGAGGGGTTGGCCGTCTCGACCCTCGTCGTCGTCGACGGGGGCGACGACGGCACCGAGGACATTGTGGCCCACTACGGCGCGTACTGCGCCGTGCTCCCGGTCAACATGGGCCAGGGTGTCGCCCTGCACCTGGGCTACGAGCTCGCCGCCGCCCACGGGGCGAGCTTCGTCGTCACCCTCGACGCCGACGGTCAGAACGACCCGGCCGAGATCCCCGGTTTCGTCAAACCCCTGGTCGACGGGACGGCCGACTTCGTCATCGGCAGCCGACGGCTCGGCATCGACGAGACCACCGACAAGTTCCGCATGGCCGGCGTGGTGTTCTTCGCCTCGGTGATCAACGCGCTGACGGGTCAGCACATCACCGACACGTCGAACGGGTTCCGCGCCCTGAGGATCGAGGTGCTCAAGGACGTGGTCCTCGAGCAGGACCAGTACCAGACGGCTGAGCTCATCATCAGCGCGGCGACGCGCGGCTGGCGGATCACGGACTGCCCCGTCGTGTGGCACCCGCGGGCGTCGGGTGAGTCGAAGAAGGGGCACAACGCCTTCTTCGGCCTGCAGTACGCCCGCGTGATCATTCGCACCTGGCTGCGCGACCGCAGCTGACCTGATTCGCCCGGGAGACGGTCCCGGTGCTTTCTCGCGTCGCGCGTCTGGTGCACCCCCGCGCCAGCAGATGGATGCTGGCCGCCTTCGTGGCTGTGCCCACCGCAATCTTCGGGCTCCCCGCGCTGGCCGGCGTGCCGTGGCTCGTGAGCGACAACCTCATCCAGAACTTCCCCCTGCGAGTCCTGGTGGGCATCGACCTCCGGCACGGGCATGCCCCGGTGTGGGACCCCTTCCTGTGGAGCGGGTCACCCCTGCTGTCGGGGTTCAACGCCGGGGCCGCCTACCCGGCCACGTGGCTCTTCAGCGTGCTGCCCGGTGCATTGGCCTGGGTCGTCAACCAGGCCCTGGTGGAGGTCGTGGCGGCGGTGGGCATGGTCGTGCTCCTCAGGGTGCTCGGCCGCTCCTGGACGGCGTCGGGCTTGGCCGCCATCGCCTTCTCCTACGGGGGCTTCATGGCGGCCCAGAACGTGCACATCGACCTCGTCGAGGCGGGAGCGTGGCTGCCGTGGGCCTTTGCCGCGCTCGATCGTCTCGCCCATCGCTCCCAGGGGCGCTCGGCCACGCCGTGGGTGGCGATGCTCGGCGCCTCGATCGGCTTGATGGGGTTGTCCGGGGCGGCCGAGCCCATCCTCGACGGCGGGGTCGCCCTGGGGGTGTACGCGCTGTGGCTCTTCTGGAAGACCCCGAGCCGGCGCGTCTCGCTCGCACTCGGGGTGGCGGCCGGCGTCGTGCTCGGACTGGCGTTGGCCGGCGCGCAGCTCGTCCCCGGCGCGCTCATCCAGGAACAGTCGCAGCGCGCCATCCACGATTACTCGTATTTTACGTCGGGGTCGATGAACAAGTCGCTGACCGTGCTCGGGCTCGACCCGCTGGTCCTCGGCACGAGCGGCGTGTTCCCGCTGCACTTCTTCGCCACCTACAGCCTTCCCGAGGTGTCGAGCTACGTCGGCATCATGCCGCTCATGGGGGTCTTCGGCCTCTTGGCACGGCGCCACCGTCGGCACCCCGACTCGAGCCGATGGTGGGTCTGGTACGTCATCGCGGTCCTCGGGCTGGTCCTCAGTTGGGGGGGCTTCACCCCCCTCGGCCACGTCTTCTTCCACCTTCCCCTCTTCAACCGCCAACGCCTGCTGTCCCGGAACATCCTGGAGGTCGACCTGGCCATCGCGGTGCTGTTCGCGACGTGGGTCGACCACATGCTCCTGTCCCGCTCCCCCGGTGAAGCGTCCTCCCCCGCTGTCGCCCCCGACGCACAACCCGATGTGGCCCCCGACGCACAACGGTCGGCGGCCCCCGACCCTGATGTCTCGGCCCGCGCTCGATGGTGGCGCGCGCTCCCGGGGCCCGCCGGGTGGCGCTCGGACATCGTGCTGCCGCTCATTCCCCCCCTGGCCGTCATCGGATTGCAGATCGTCCTCCTGGTCGGCGGGACCTGGCTCCCGCACTTCATGCACGTGCCCGGTCACCTGACCCGGTCGTCTCTGTGGCCCCTGGTCGCCTTTCTCACCATCCCGAGCGCCATCGCGGCGTGGGCCATGTGGATCTTGCTGTGGCGACGACGACTCACCCGGTGGATGCCGCGACTCCTGACGACGCTTTTGATCGTGGACCTGTTGCTCTTCAACGGCTTCACCCAGGGAGCGCCCGACCCTCAGGGCGCCACTGACAACAGCACCACGGCGAACCAGCTGGCATCGTTCGTCGCCGCCCAGGGTCAGGGCCCGGCCGGCGAGGAACACCGCGTCGCGTTGTTCGACCCGGACCGCTACTACTCGGTGCCGACCGAGCGCATCGGCCAACCCGACCTGAACATCTTGCGCAACCTGGACAGCGTCCAGGGCTACGGGGCGGTTGTCGATGCCAACTACGACCGGGCCACGAACACCCACGGCCAGCTCGACATGAATCCATCCGCGCTGGCCGACGGCACATTCGCGCAGCTCGACCTGGGTGTCCTCGCCACGGTGCCGGAGTACTTCGTGCATCTTGTGGTGGCGGCGCCGGCGTCGCCGGTGAGCGTTGTGACCGGGGCCACCCGCATCCCGCCGGTGGGGCCGATGCCGGGCGCACCCCCCGACACCACGACCCCTCCGCCGACCTCTCTGGGCAACTACCAATACGCGCCTGCGCCGGCAACGACGGTGCCGCTGGTGCCGGGCCGGACCCGGACCCAGTTCTTCGGCGCGGTGCTGTCGGTGACCTCGGTGGCGATCCCCGTGGACTCGGGCTCGGGAGCCTTACGAGTGGGCCTCCTGGGTCCCGGCGGCAGCGACACGAAGTGGATCGGCTCGACGCCGACCCGGCCCGGCACGGTGGTGGTGGACGCCCCCGGGCCGGAACCCGCCAGCGGCGTCGTCTTCGAGTCGGTGTCGGGGCCCTCGCCCGGGGTCGAGATCGGCGCCGCCATCGTGCGCACCGCCGGGCAGGGCACCTACCGCGTGGACGGGTCGCTGCGCGACGCGGTGACCCCGGCGCGGTGGCGCTATCGCGGCCTGATCGGCCCCTTCTCCATCTTCACCCAGGCATCGGCGCAGGGTCGGGCCTGGGTGCAGGGCGGCGCCCGGGGAGGCGCACGCCCGACGGTGCACGTGGTGTCGAGCACGCCGTGGGGAGACGAGACCTTCCGCGTCATCACGGCGCACCCCGCCACCCTGGTGCGCTCCGAGCAGTTCGCCTCGGGGTGGCAGGCCACGGTCACGACCTCGGCTTCGGACGGCGCCCGCAAGAGCCACCACGCCGCCCGGGTTCGTCGTCAGGGGTTGATCCAGGCCGTCGCGGTTCCGGCCGGGACGTCGCTCGTGCACTTCACCTACCGGCCGCATCGCGTCCTCGAGGGATTCGTGGCGTCGGCCCTCGGCTTCATCGTGATGGTCGGGCTCGTGGCTTGGCCCGTCGTTCGGCGTCGTCGTACAGGGACTGGAGCTCGGCGCTCAGCTGCTCGGTGAGTGCATGGACCTGGGTGCGTGGCACCCGGCCCCGGGCCGAACGCTCGGGGGCGGCGATGGGTGGGCCCACCACGATGTGCACCTTCACCGGGCGCACGAATTTCGATCCCTTGGGCATGGCCTCGGCCGTGCCGCCGATCCCGATGGGGACGATGGCGGCGCCCGTGCGTGCCGCCAGGAAGGCGGCTCCCTCGTGGAGGTCCTCGATGACCGGCCCGGCCCGCCTCGTGCCCTCGGGGAACAAGATGAGGACGTCCCCGCGCTCGAGCACGTCCTGGGCTCGTTCCAGGGCGAGGCGGTCGGCTCCGTCGCGATGGACGGGGAAGGCCCCGACGGCGTCGAGGATCGAGCCCAGCAGCGGCGTCTTCCACATCTCCTCTTTGGTCATGTAGAAGATCTTGCGCTTGGTGACCTCCGACACTACGAAGAAGTCCATGAAGCTGCGGTGCACCGGGGCCAGGATCACCGGGCCCGTGTCCGGCACGGCGTCGGCGCCCTCGACCTCGACGCGCCAGTAGGCCCGGTTGATCAGGTGCACGAGGACGCGCAGCGCGCGGTAGACCCATGACGGCACTCGCACCCCGGCGCGCCGTCGCGTGGTGCCCGTGTCCTCGGACACGTCCAGGTGAGGCTTCACAGGCATGCGAGTACCTCCTCGAGCACGGCCCGGCTCGTCTTGCCGGTCGAGTCGATCACTTTGGCATCGGCGGCGACGTCCTCGGGTGATAGCAGGGGCGAGGCCAGGCGGGTGGAGTCGAGGCGGTCCCGGCGCACGAGGTCGTCGTGGACCGATTCGACGCTGCGCCCGTCGGCGCGCTGGTGGGCCCGACGTCGGGCCCGGGTCTCGGTGGCGGCGGTGAGATAGATCTTCACGTCGGCGTCGGGGAGCACGACGGTGCCGATGTCGCGACCCTCGACGACCCCTCGCCCCCGCTGCGCCACCCAGGCGCGCTGGCGTGTGACGAGCTCGGCCCGCACCGCGGGGTTGGCGGCCACTGCCGACACGGCCGCGTCCACCGCCACAGAGCGGATGGCGTCGGTGGCGTCCTCGCCGTTGACCATCACGCGTTCGCCCAGCTCGATTTCCGTGTCCCGGGCCAGGCGGGCGACGGCCTCGGCGTCGTGCACATCCACATGGTGCTTCAGGGCCGACCAGGCCACGGACCGGTACATCGCCCCCGTGTCGAGCCGCTCGACCCCGAGATGGGCGGCCACGGACTGCGCCAGCGTGGACTTGCCGGCTCCGGCCGGACCGTCGATGGCGACCACGCGCACCTCTTCGGTGTCGGTCACGACCGGGCACCGCTGAGCGCGGCCAGGTCGGCGGCGAAGTGCGGGTAGCTGGTGGCGACGGCGTCCCACCCCGCGATGTGCGTCGGAGCGCTCCCCGCGGCCAGGCCCGCCACGGCGGCGGCCATTGCCATGCGGTGGTCACCGCGCGCGTCGATGGCACCGGGGACGAGTCGGCCGGTGCCGTGCACGCACAGGTCGTCGCCGTCGACCTCGGCCCGGGCCCCGAACGCCCCCACGAGCTCGACCACCCCGGCGAAGCGGTCCGACTCCTTCACGCGCAGCTCGCCGACGTCTCGGAACACCGTGTCGCCCGATGCACACGCGGCCGCCACCGCCAACACCGGGACCTCGTCGAGGCCCGTGATCTCGGTGGCGTGGACCTCGGTGCCCCGCAGCGGGCCGAAGCGCGCCACGATGTCCGCCGTGGCGCCCAGGTCGCCGGGCCCCGTGACGGGAACCTCTTCGAGATCGGCTCCCATGCGGGTGAGCACGTCCAGGTACCCGCGTCTGCCCCGTCCGACATAGACGCGCTCCACGGTGAGCACGCTCCCGGGCACCACGCACGCGGCCACGACCCAGAATGCCGCCTGGGACGGGTCACCGGGCACGTCGAGCTCGAACGGCGCCAGCTCCGAAGGGCCGAGCCGCACCACGTGCGCCGTGCCGGGGCCCTCCTCTTCGCTCAACCGGGCGCCACAGCGCGCCAACATCTCCTCGGTGTGGCGACGGGTGAGCGCGGGCTCGCGCACGACCGTCTCGCCCTCGGCGTCGAGGCCGGCGAGGAGCACGCACGACTTCACCTGCGAGCTCGCCATCGGCGTCGTGTAGTCGATACCCCCGAGGGCGCTGCCCCGGATCGTGAGCGGAGGCAGGCATCGTTCGGTGCGACCCTGCACCGTCGCCCCCATCAGGCGGAGGGGGACCGCCACCCGGTCCATGGGCCGGCTCGACAGCGACGCGTCGCCGGTGAGCTCGGTGGTGAAGCGACGACCGGCCACGACCCCGGCCAGGAGGCGCATGGTGGTGCCGGAATTGCCCAGGTCGAGCGGCCCGACGGGTGCGTGCAGGGTGGTCGGCCCTCCCGTGATGACCATGGTCCCGGGCGCGTCGCCGGGCGCGATGCGGGCTCCGAGTTCGCGCAGGGCTGCCGCGGTGCGAGCCACGTCGTCGCCGTCGGACAGGCCTCGAACCAGGGACCGCCCGACGGCCAGCGCGCCGAGGAGCAGAGCCCGGTGCGACACCGATTTGTCGCCCGGGACGCGCACCCGGCCGACCAGGGGGCGGCCCCCTTCCACGGTGAACGCCGCGCCCGGGCCCGGTGCCGGGCTCATTGCAGATGCCTCGAGGTCGACCGGTAGCCACGACCGGTGAGGGCGTCGTGCAGGCGTTCGGACACGTCGCCGTCCACGACCAGCACGAGCACACCGCGGTCACCCTCGACGCTGTGGGCGAGCTCGATGTCGTGGATGTTGACGCCGAGGTCGCCGGCCAGCGTCGTGATCTCCGCCAACACTCCGGGCCGGTCGGGCACCGGCACCCGCAGCTCGGCCAGCCGCTCGGGTCGCACGGCGCGTGCCGGCAGGGAACGGCGGGCGGTGGCGGCGTGCTCGAGCTCGGCCAAGAGGCCGGCTCTGTCGGCGGCCGCCACCCGGTCGCGCATGCCCGACAGGTCGGCCAGCAGGGTGTCGAGTGCGGCGACGATGGCGGGGGCGTTCTCGGCGCACACGTCGGGCCAGATGCCGGGCTGTCCCGCCGCGATGCGCGTCATGTCCCGGAACCCTCCCGCCGCCAGACGCAGCAACGCGCCGTGCTCCTCGGCGGCGCGGTCGGCCAGATTCATGAGCGTGGCGGCGGTCAGGTGCGGCACGTGAGAGACCATGGCCACGAGGGTGTCGTGCTGTTCGGGCGACAAGGCCAGGATCTCGGCCCCGAGGCTGCTCACCACGGACTGCAGACGGGCATAGGCATCGGGATCGGTGGTGGCGGTGGGGGTGAGCACCCAAGTGGCCCCGACGAACAGGTCGGGGTCGGCTCCGTCGATGCCGACCTGTTCGGATCCCGCCATGGGGTGGCCACCCACGAAACCGGGCTGCGGGAGTTGCGCCGCCAGTGGCGCCTTCACCCCGGCCACGTCCGTCACGACCGCTCCGGGATGGCGCGCCTGGCGCAACGCGCGCGTCACCTCTCCCACCACCGCCCCCAACGGGGTGGCGACGAAGGTGATCTCGGCTTCAGGGTCGTCACCCACCTCGTCGACGGCCCCGAGGGCCTTGGCCCGGTCGGCTGCCACGGGGTCGGCGTCGCGACCCGTCACCCACCAGCCGCGGGCCCGCAGGGCGAGCCCGATCGAACCGCCGATCAGGCCGGTCCCGACGACGGCGGCACGCCTGGCCTCACTCGGGGAGGTCATCGCGCAGCCCCCGGGCCCCGTGGAGATAGACGTGGTGGAGCTCGGGGCGGGCCCGGTCCGTGTCGACATGGAGCAGCACGCGGAGACAGCGCGGCGTGGCCCCGACGACGTCGAGCTCACGGGCGCACAGCAGAGGGACGTCACCGAGGTCCATGGCCCGGGCGGCGGCGGCCGGGAACATCGACACCACGTCACCGGTGGCCGTGAAGACGATGCTGATCACCTCGTCGTGCTCGAGGCCGTTGCGCTCCAGGAGATCGGCCAGGAGTTCCTGCATGCGACTCGAGACCTGGTCCGGAGTGTCGGTGTCGACGGTGGTGGCACCGCGCAGGGCCCGGACGGCTGACATGGACCCGATGCTACCCAGGCGCGGTGTCGCCCCCCGGCGGCCCGCGCCGCTGGCCAGGGGTATCGCGCCGGTTGCCGGTGCGGGAGTTCCCGGTACGGGGTGTCGCGTTACGGGGCGCGGCGGCGCGAGCCAGGGCGCGCACCTCTGACGGTTCGAGCGGCCTCCACGAGCCCGGCTTGAGGTGGGGGTCGGAGAGAGGGCCGATCCGGGTGCGCACCAGCCGGCGCACGCCGTGGCCGACCGCGTCGCACATGCGGCGGATCTGGCGGTTGCGCCCTTCGTGGATCACCATGCGGATCACGCCGGGAGCCACCACACCGACCGTGGCCGGGGCCGTCTTCCCGTCGTCGAGGTCGATGCCGAGGCGTAGCCGGCGCAGATCGCCCGCCGAGGGTATCCCGTCGACCTCGACGAGGTACTCCTTCTCGACCCCGAAGGAAGGGTGGGTGAGGCGCTGGGCCAGGTCGCCGTCGTTGGTGAGCACCAGAAGCCCCTCGGTCTCGGCGTCGAGCCTCCCCACGGGGAACACGCGCGGCGTGTCGGGGACGAGCTCGAGCACCGTCGGCCGGCCGAACGGGTCATGGGCGGTGGTGACGACGCCCGCCGGCTTGTGCAGCAGGTAGTGCACGAGACCGGGGAGCACCGGCAGCGCCACGCCGTCGAGCGACACCACGTCGTGGTCGACGTCGACGCGGCGACCGAGCTCGGCGGTCTGGCCGTTCACCGTCACCCGCCCGTCGGCGATCAGCTCCTCACACGTCCGTCGGCTGCCGAGCCCCAGGCGCGCCAGCACTTTCTGGAGCCGTTCGCCCTGCGCCGGTGTGTCGTCGGTGTCGGGCTTCGGTGCGCCTCGCGTGCGGGGTGGCGGGCGGCGCTCCTCAGGCATCGGCGCCGGGGCGCAGGCGCTCCTCCAGTTGCTCGACGACTTCGGGGCCGGGCAGCAGGTCTTGCACGGGGGGCAGCTCGTCGAGGTTGAAGAGCCCCAACCTCTCCAAGAAGGCGGGCGTGGTGCCGTAGAGCACGGGCTGGCCTGGTCCGGGGGCGTGGCCGACGGCGTTGATGTAGCCCCGCTGCTCCAAGAGACGCACCACGCCGTCGACGTTCACGCCGCGCAAGGCCGCGATCTGTGCGCGCGAGACGGGCTGGCGATAGGCGACGATGGCGAGGGTCTCGAGCGCGGCCGAGGACAGGCGCGACGACACGCCTTCCATGGCGAAGCGCTCGACGAACGGTGCCAGGTCGGGGTGGGTCTGATAGCGGTATCCCCCTGCCACGCGGGCGAGCACGAATCCTCGCCCCTCGTCCTTGTAGCTGGCGGCCAACTCGGTGCAGGCCGCGTCGACGCGCTCGATGGGCATCTCGAGAAGCTCGGCGAGCATGTTGGGCGGCACGGGCTCGAGAGCCGAGAGCAAGATGGCCTCGATGGCCCTGTACTCCTCAGGGAGTCCCACGGGCAGAACCGTCAGCCGTCGTACTCCTCGACCGTGTCGCCACCACCGACGCTGGACAACACGGACGAGTCTCGCGACCAGAACACGACCAGGTCGCCGAAGGTCTCTCCCTGGTCGAGGGTGATCCAGCCCCGCTTGCACAACTCGAGCAGGGCGAGGAAGCGCACGATGATCTGCATCCGCGTCGTGCAGTGCGACGTCAGCTCGCGAAACGACGACCTGCCCTCGTTCGGGAGCCGCTCTTCGAGCTCGGCGACGGCTTCGGACACCGTCACCGCCTCGACCGTCACATGGGACAGGTCGAGCAGGAAGTCGGGCCGGGGGACCGTGCCCACCATGAATGCAGCGGCCAGCTTCTCGGGGGTGACGCCGGCGAGGAGGTCCGGAGCGAGGTCGCGGAAGCGCTCCTCGAGGCCGGCGACGCGCGGCAGTGTGCGGCGGGCCTGGTCGATGAGCACGGCGAAGGCGTCCGCGGCCGCCGCGTAGGCCTGGAGCTCGAGGAGCCGGGCCAGGAGGCGGTCACGCTCTTCGAATCCGGACAGCTCCTCGTCGTCGTCGACGTGGTCGGGGCCGGGGAGCAGCTTGCGGGACTTGAGCTCCACCAAGATCGCCGCGATCACCAGGAATTCGCTGGCCGTCTGCACGTCGAAGGGCTGGCGGGCGCTCATCTCGGCCACGAAGGCGTCGACCAGGTCCGACATCCTGATCTCGTAGATGTCGACCTTGTGGTCCGACACCAGCTGTAACAGCACGTCGAAGGGCCCTTCATAGACGGGCGTCGAGACGTGCGCCACCACGTCGTCGACCCTACCGGCTCCCCCGTGGCTGCCTGTGCATGGGCCCTGAGCAGGAACGACGTTCTCCGCCGCGCCCGCCGCGCCGCGGTCCGCCCGCACCGCGCCCAGGCACGGGTCCCGTACCATGGCACGCCATGGCCAGGGTCTTGTCCGGGGTGCAACCGAGCGGTGATCTCCACCTCGGCAACTACCTGGGCGCCTTCCGGAACTGGGTGGCCGATCAGCACCAGTTCGACGCTTTTTTCTGTGTGGTGGACCTCCACGCGCTGACCCTCGACCACGACCCTGCCCTCCTGGCCGCCAAGACCCTCGAGACGGCCGAGAACCTGCTGGCGGTGGGTCTCGACCCGTCGGTGTGCACGCTCTTCGTCCAGAGCCACGTTCCCGAGCACCCCCGGCTGACGTGGTTGCTCGAGTGCACGGCCACCTACGGTGAGCTGCGCCGGATGACCCAGTTCAAGGACAAGGGCAAGGACCAGGAGACGGTGCGGGCGGGGTTGCTCACCTATCCGGTGCTCATGGCCGCCGACATCCTGCTGTACGACGCCGAGCGAGTCCCCGTCGGAGACGACCAGCGCCAGCACCTCGAGCTCACGCGGAACCTGGCGACGCGCTTCAACAACCGGTACGGCCCGACCTTCGTGGTGCCCGAGCCGGCCGTGCCGAAGGTGGCAGCACGGGTCATGGACCTCCAAGAGCCCACCCGCAAGATGTCGAAGTCGGTGAGCTCGCCCCTCGGCACCGTGCTCGTCCTCGACTCCCCCGACGAGATCGACCGCAAGGTGCGCAAGGCGGTCACCGACACCGAGACCGAGGTCCGCTACGACCCCGTGAAGAAACCGGGTGTGTCGAACCTGTTGGAGCTCCTGGCCGCGTCCACGGGCGGCGACCCCGCCGATCTCGCCGCCGGCTACGTCAACTACGGGACGTTGAAGGCGGATGTGGCCGCAGGTCTGGCGGAGCTGCTGCGCCCCGTGCGCGAGCGTCTGGCCGAACTGCAATCGCAACGCGACTACGTGGAGTCGGTGCTCGCCGAGGGCGCCGCCAAAGCTAGCGAGGTGGCGGGGCCGACCCTCGACCGGGCCATGCGCGCCGCCGGGCTCCTTGCTCCCCCCGGAGGCTTCAGCCGTTGATGGGAACGCCGATCGCGCTGGCGTAGTGCGTCAGAGCCCAGTCGAAGACACTGCTGAGCGCGCTCGGGCGCAGGACCACGATGATGAGCGGGATGAACATCGTGAAGGGCCGGATGCGGTAATACCCGGGTAGCAGGCTCGTCGGGAGGAATCGCTCCAGAACGGCCGAACCGTCGAGGGGCGGGAGCGGGATGAGGTTGAACGCCGCCAGGATGACGTTCACGTACCCGGCCACGAAGAGGAGCTGCGCCCAGACCGGTCCCACGCCGGCGGCGGCATCGAGACGCATCTGCGGGTCGGTGATGAAGGTCGTGAAAGCCAGACCGAGCAAGACGGCCAACGCGATGTTCACGGCCGGCCCCACCAGCGACACCACCACACTGGTGTTGCGCGAATTCCGCAGGCGCGACACGTTCACGGGCACGGGCTTGGCGTAGCCGATGACACCGGGCGCTCCACTGAGGATGAGCAGGACCGGCAGGATGATCGTGCCGAAGGGGTCGATGTGCTTGATGGGATTGAGCGTCAACCGCCCGGCGCGCTTGGCCGTGTCGTCGCCGAAGGCCAGAGCGGCCGCGCCGTGGGAGACCTCGTGCAGGATCACCGAGGGGACGAGTGCGCAGTAGAAGAGGATCTCGAACGTCGTGATCTTGTGCGTACGGATGAGCACCGCCACGAGCGCCACCCCCGCGATGATCCAGATGGTCGTGCGCGGGCTCAGGCCCTGTCGTCGCGGTGGCCCGGCTGCGGAGGGGTGCCCCCAGGCGTCGGTCACCGGGCCGCCCCGGTCAGTGCTTCGCGGCGCAGTTGATGCAGTACCGCGCCGCGGGCTTGGCTTCGAGGCGCAGCGGGTCGATCGGCTGTCCGCAGTCTTCACACGCCCCGTAGGTGCCGTCCGACAGTTTGGCGAGGGCCCTCTCGACGTCGTCGAGGGTCTCTCGCAGGGATGCCCCTAGCGCCTCGGCTTCACCACGCTCAGCGGTCACCTGACTGGAGTCGGCGAAATTGGAGTCGTAGATCAGGCCCGCGCCACCAAGACCGAGCTCGTCGAGCTTGGCGATCAGATCGGTGCGCTCCTCCTCCAGCAGGGCGCGGTGATCAACAGTCGGGGCGTCGGGAGACACGCCTAGGAGATTACTGCCCCCTACCCCAGTCGGCGCGCGGATGCGCCTGCTCGTAGGCCTCGCGGAGATGCTCCAACGACACCTTGGTGTAGAGCTGGGTGGTGGAGATCGAGGAGTGTCCGAGGAGCTCCTGCACCACCCGGATGTCGGCGCCGTGGGCGAGCATGTGGGTCGCACACGAGTGGCGCAGCACGTGCGGGTGCACCTTGTCCTCGATGCCCGCGGCGCGGGCCCGCTTCTTGAGCACCCCCCATATCCCCTGCCGGGTGAGCCGGCCGCCCCGGGCGTTCAGGAACACGGCCTCGGCATCGCCGCGCCTAGCCCAACGGCGGGGCTCGAGCTCGGGTCGTCCCCGTGGTCCGAGCCAGCTGTCGAGCGCCCGACGCGCACAGCGGCCCATGGGCACGAGGCGCTCTTTGTCCCCTTTGCCGAGCACCCGCACGAGCCCGGTGTCGGACTCCAGGTCCGACAGGCTCAGCCCGGCCAGCTCCGACACGCGCATCCCGGTGCCGTACAGCACTTCGAGGATGGCCCTGTCCCGGATGGAGGCGGCGTCCTTCTTGGTGGTCGTGTCGAGGAGCCGGCCGACCTCGTCCTCGTCGATGGCCTTGGGGAGTCGACGTGGTGTGCGCACCGGACGCACGTCCGCGGTCGGGTCCGCGGTTGCACCGCCTTCCTCGAGGAGGAAGCGGTGCAGGCCCCGCAGCGCGGCCAGGGCGCGCGACACCGAGGCAGGGCCGAGCCCCGCGGCGCGCCGTTCGGCCAGGTGCTCTTCGACACTGGCCACATCCGCGCCGTCCACCGTGGTGCCGCGCGAGGCGAGGAACGCCTCGTAGCTGACGAGGTCACGTCGGTAGGAAACGATCGTGTTGCGGGCTCGTCCCTGTTCGATGGCCAACCACGTGAGGTACTCCTCGGCGGGGCGGCTCAACATCGGCCCGCTCTCGGACATGTCGATCATCACGGGCGTCATGCGAGTCGCGCTCTCAGGTCGTCGTCGCGTTCGGGGTCGTGCCGGACACTTCGGAACGCTCGACGCGCAGCGCGTCGCGGGCGAGGAGCAGCCCCAGCAGGGTTTGCGCGTCGATGAGCTCTCGCGCCGCCACCATCGTGTCGATATCGGAGAGCGCGACCTCGACGACCTCGATGTAGCGCTCCTCCTCCCCGTGTCGGGCCGGCTCGACGGGCTCGAGCTGCTGGGCCAGGTAGAGAAGTGTCTCCTGGTCGCAGAAGCCGGGGCTGTTGAGCATCGTGCCGACGTGGCGCAGCGTCCCGGCCCGCACGCCCACCTCCTCCTCGAGCTCACGACGCGCCGTGGTCTCGGGTGCTTCGCCCTCGACGTCGCGGGTGCCGGCGGGAATCTCGAGGAGCTCTTTGTCCACGGGCCCCCGGTACTGGCGCACGAGGAGCACGGTGTCGCGATCGGTCACGGCGACGACGGCGACCGCACCCGGGTGGCGAAGGACGTCGCGGCTGAAGTGGGTCCCGTCAGGGGCCACGAACTCGGCTCGGACGAAGAAGATCCTCCACCCTTCGAGGAGGACCTCGTCAGCGAGGTGACGGAACCCCTTGTCAGGAGGCGGCACCGACGTCGGAGTCGATGGTGATGAGCCGTGGCAGACGCCCGTCGGCACGTCGCAGCGCCGCCCCCAGCAGTTCCCGGAACAGAGGATGGGGACGGTCGGGTCGACTCTTGAACTCCGGGTGGGCCTGAGTCCCCACCCAGAAGGGATGGCCGGGAAGCTCGACGAATTCGACGAGCACGCCGTCGGCCGACGAGCCCGAACAGCGCAGGCCCGCCTCCTCGAGCTTGGCCTTGTAGCGGGGATTGACCTCGTAGCGGTGGCGATGGCGCTCGGACACCACGATGGTCCCGTAGGCCTCGGCCACGATGGAGCCGGGCTCGAGCTGCGCCACGTAGGAACCGAGCCGCATGGTGCCGCCCATGTCGACGACCTTGTGCTGCTCGTCCATGAGGTCGATGACCATGTGGGGGCTGATGGTGTCGAACTCGCGCGAGTTGGCTCCCTCGAGTCCAGCCAGATGGCGCGCCACCTCGATGACCATGACCTGGAGGCCGAGGCACAGTCCCAGACACGGGATCTCGCGTTGGCGGGCGAATTCGACGGCGGCGATCTTCCCCTCGATGCCGCGCTCGCCGAAGCCGCCGGGGATGACCATCCCGTCGAGCTGCAACATACGGTCGGTGCCCAACAGGTCGGGGACCTTCTCGGCCTGGATCCAGTCCACCTCGACCTTGGCACCGTGGTGGAACCCGGCGTGGCGCAGGGCTTCGCCCACCGACAGATACGCGTCGGGAAGGTTGACGTACTTGCCGACCACGCCGATGCGCACGGGCCGCTCTGACGCCGAGACCTGCGACACGACTTTTTCCCACCCCGACAGGTCGACGGGGTGCTCTTCCCCGTCGATGGCGAGCATCTCGCACACGACGCGGTCGAGGCCCTCTTCGTGCAGGACGAGAGGGATCTCGTAGATGCTCGGCGCATCCACGGCGGAGATGACCCCCTCGACGGGAACGTCGCACAACAGGGAGATCTTGCGCTTGAGCCCGTCGGAGATGGGTTGGTCGGACCGGCACACGATCACGTCGGGCTGGATTCCACGACTCCGCAACTCGGTGACCGAGTGCTGGGTGGGCTTGGTCTTCTGCTCCCCTGATGGTGCCAGGTAGGGCACGAGGGTGAGGTGGACGTAGCAGACGTTGTCGCGTCCCACGTCGTGGCGGAACTGCCGGATGGCCTCGAGGAAGGGCACGATCTCGATGTCACCCACCGTGCCGCCCACTTCGACGATGACCACGTCGATCTCCTCGGAGGCGAGATGGCGGATTCGCGCCTTGATCTCGTCGGTGATGTGCGGGATGACCTGCACGGTCTTTCCCAAGTACTCGCCGTGGCGCTCCTTACGGATCACCTCGGAGTAGATCGACCCCGTGGTGGCGTTGGACGTCGTCTTGAGCTCGACGTCGATGAAACGCTCGTAGTGCCCGAGGTCGAGGTCGGTCTCACCGCCGTCGTGGGTGACGAATACCTCGCCGTGCTCGAACGGGTTCATGGTGCCCGGGTCGACGTTGATGTACGGGTCGAGCTTGATCATCGTCACGCGCAGGCCACGGCACTTGAGGAGTCGGCCGAGCGACGAGGCGGTGAGTCCTTTGCCGAGCGATGAAGACACACCGCCGGTGACGAAGACGTACTTGGTCAAGCTCGGAGCTTCCCGGGCATCGTTCCACGGTAGACCACCGACCCAATCTACCGGTGGAGTGTCCCGGCGCGATCCGGCGCGATCCGGCGCGTCAGCGGGCCCGGGACGGTCTGGGCTTGGTCGTCCTGGCGCCGGGACCGAGGAGCTCTTCGGCGTGGCGCCGTGCCGTGGCCGAATCCGGTCGTCCCGAGAGCATGCGGGCCAGCTCGACCACCCGGTCGTCGTCGTGGAGCACCGCGGCGTGGGCCACGGTCCTGCCCTCGGCGACCTCCTTGCGCACCCCCAGCTGTTGCCCGGCACAGGCGGCGACTTGGGCCAGGTGTGTGACCACGAGGACCTGATGCCGCTCGGCGACTTCGGCCAACGCGCTCCCCACCGCCTGGGCGGCCTCCCCTCCCACCCCCGCGTCGACCTCGTCGAACACCATCGTGGCGGGTGCGTCGGTGAGCACCAGGCGCAGCGCCAGCATGGCGCGGGCGAGCTCGCCACCGGAAGCCACCTTGGCGAGGGGAAGGACCGCCTCGCCCGGGTTCGCCCCCAAGAGGAAGGTGACGTCGTCGCCGGGGTCGGGATCGGCCACGGTCACCTCGATCCGGGCTTGGGGCATGGCCAGGCGCCGCAGGCGTTCCTCGACCGCCCGGGCGAGCTTGGGTGCGGCCCGGTGCCGCGCCGCGCCCACGGTGGTCTCGGCCGCGGCCACTACGGCGTCGGCGTCTTGGATCTCGACGAGGAGCTCGCCGGAGCGCATCTCGGCCGCGTCGAGCTCGGACAGCTGGCGTCGGGCCTCCGCCGCGAAGGCGAGGACCCCGGTCGACCCCTCGCCGTACTTGCGCGAGAGCTCCCTGAGCAGCTGACGCCGGGCCCGGACCTCTTCGAGTCGCTCGGGGTCGTCCTCCCACGTCTCGACGACGTGGCGGAGCTCGGAGGCGGCGTCCGCCGCGTCGGCCTGGAGCGATGCCAGGCGTCGGGTGAGCTCGGCCAGGGGGCCCCGACCGTCGAGAGCAGCTCGGGCCGCGCCCAGCAGGTCGATAACGTCCCGGGACCTGTCGTCACCGTCGTCGAGGGCGGCGAGCGCGGTTGCCGCCGCGTCACGGTGCGCCGTCGCCTCCGACAGTCGGTCCTCTTCGTCTTCGAGCGTGTCCTCTTCGTCGGGGTCGTGCAGCCCGGCGGCGTCGATCTCGGAGAGTTGGTAGCGGAGCAGGTCGGCTTGGCGTGCCCGGGCCCGGTCGTCGCCGCCCAGCGCGTCGAGCTCGGCCCGCAGTGCCCGCCGCCGGGCGCGCGCTGCTGTGAGCGGACCGAGGTCGGTCCCCGCGAAGGCGTCGAGGGCCCGCCGTTGCGCTGGCGCGTCGAGCAGCGACTGTTGGGAGTGCTGTCCGTGCAGCTCGAGCAGCCGGGACCCGGCGTCGGCCAGGGCCGAAACCGGTGCCATCCGACCGTCGATCCATGCTCGTGAGCGTCCCTGGGCGGGCACGGCGCGGGCCAGGATGACCTCTTCGTCGTCGAACGTGAATCGTCCTTCGACCAACGCCTCGCTGGCCCCGGGGCGCACCAGGCCGGGATCGGCCCGTCCGCCCACCAGCAGTTCGAGGGCATCGACGAGCAACGTCTTGCCCGCCCCCGTCTCGCCGGTGAGCGCGGTCATGCCCGGGCCGAGGTCGAGGGCCACCGACTCGATGACACCGAGGTCGCGCACCCGGAGCTCGACGAGCATCGGCGCGGGCCCTCAGCGATCCGCCAGGTGGAACCTGGCTCGCAGGATCGAGAAGAAGTCGCGGGGCCCGAAGGTGACCAGGCGCGCCGGCGAAGGGCCGACGCGGCACAACACGGCATCGCCCGGTTGTAGGGAGTCCGAGCTCTGCCCGTCGAGCACGAGCACGGCCGGAATCGGGCCGAGCAGCTCGAGGCGCACCCACTGCTCGGGCTCGAGGACCAGGGGACGGTCGAACAGCATGTGCGGCGACACCGGGGTCAGCACCAGGGCGCGCAGCCCCGGGCTGAGGATCGGCCCCCGCGCCGAGAGGTTGTAGGCCGTGGAGCCGGTCGGGGTGGACACCAGGATCGCGTCCGCGGCATAGGTGACGAACGGGCGTCCGGCGATGGCGGCCGCCACCCGGATGGTGTGGCCCGGCACGGTCTTCTCGACGACCGCTTCGTTGAGCACGACGACGCGCCGCTGGGGCTCGGTCGCTTCGGTCCCGGCCCGCTCCAGCGCCACTTGGAGTGTGATGCGCTCCTCGATGCTGTAGTCGCCGGACAGGAAGCGCTCGAGCGCGGGTTCGAGGCCGTCGGGCTCGACTTCGGTGAGATACCCGAGGCGGCCCAGGTTCACGCCGAGCACCGGGGTGCCGTGCGTGCAGGCGAGCGCCACGGTGCGGAGCATGGTGCCGTCGCCCCCGAGGCTGACGGCGAGGTCGACGGTGGCGTCGAGCACGTTGTCCGTAACGGTCGCGCTGGGCCCGGCGGCTCGCGCCGCCGAGGCATCCGCATCTTCGGGGGGAGACGGGTCCCACACCTCCACGGCCCCGTGACCGCGCTCTTCGAGCCATGTGCGGGCTTGCCGGGCGATGACGGCGGCTTCGGGGCGTTCGGGGTTGACGACGAAGGCGATGGTGGCCACGGTCGCTACCGGGCCTCGGGCGCGTCGGGAGCCTGAGAGACGGCGTCGTCGAGCAGGTGCGCCCAGGTTTCGCTGCTCGAGGGCGGCGGCCCCGACGAGATCTCGCCGGGCGCGGTGGCGGCCCGGGCATGGAGGAGGAACTCGGCATTGCCGGCCGGGCCCAGGAGAGGTGACGCCATGGCCCCCATGATGCTGGCTCCCTGCGACGCGAAGGCGGAGGCCACGTTTTCGAGCGCGGCCCGGCGCACGGAAGGGTCGCGGATCACGCCTCTGCCCCGGCTCACCTCGACCCGTCCCGCCTCGAACTGGGGTTTGACGAGCACGACGATGTCGGCGCCGGGCCGGGCCAGGTCGCTGGCGAGGACCGGGGCCACGGTCACGAGCGAGATGAACGACAGGTCGGCGACGAGGAGGTCGAACCGTTCACCCCCGACGTCACCCGACGCCAGGGTCCGGATGTTGGTCCGCTCCAGCACCTTCACGCGGGGGTGGTCACGGAGTGACGCGTCGAGCTGACCGTGGCCGACGTCCACGGCGACGACCTCCGACGCGCCCCGACCGAGAAGGCAGTCGGTGAACCCGCCGGTCGACGCGCCGGCATCGAGGCACCGACGGCCCGACACGACCACCGAGAAGCGGTCCAGCGCGGCGTCGAGCTTCTGCCCTCCCCGTGACACGAAGCGGGGCGAGTCCAGGTCGAGGACGACGACGGGATCGGACTCCGCCACGAGTCGAGCCGCCTTGTCGGCACGCGCTCCGCCCACCAGGACGGCGCCCTGCTCCACGAGGAGGCGAGCGCTCTCGCGTGAGACGGCCAACCCCCGCCGCACGAGCTCGGTGTCGAGCCGTCGGCGCACCCGTGTCGGAGTCAGGCCCCCGCCTTCTTCGCCGACGCCTTCTTCGTGCTCGATGCCTTGCGCGCCGTCGACTTCGCCGCGCCGCTCTTGGCGGGGCCGCTCTTCGCCGGGCCGCCCTTCTTCGGGCTCGTCTTCTTCACCTTGCCGGCGGGCCGGTGCGTCGCCTGGCGTCCCGCCGCCGAGGACCGGGCCAAGATGTCCGCCACTTTCTTGGCGAGGTCGTCCACGTTCGTGAAGCCGAGCTCCTTGAGCTGCTGGCGCACCTCGCCTCGCACGGTGCCCACGAGCGCCTCGGACCTGTCACGGCTCGTCTTCACCAGATCCTCGACCCAGTCCTGGGCCCGGTGACGCTCGAGCTCTCCTGCCTTGATCAACTCGCGCACCAGTTCCTCGGCGCGGGATCGGGTGATCTGGGTGAGCGCTGTGGCGGCTTCGACGTAGCGGCGCAGTCCGTCGTTCTCGGTCATGGCGCCACGCTAGGACCGCGCTTCGTGTCGCGGCAAGAGAGAAAACTCTCGAAGGATCAGCCGTCGCGGCCGAGATGGCGTGTCACGAGGGCCCCGAGGTCGGGGGCCTCCTCGTCGGGCTCGACGACCATCGGCTCACGGCCATCGGAGGTCACACCGGTCCGTACCAGCGCGAAGGGGAGCCCCAAGCGGCGGGCCAGGGCGCCGTCGGTGGACGGCCTGTCCCCCACCACGAGGACGGCATCAGGGGCGCGGGCCCGCAGCAGCGCCACGATCGCGTCGTGCGGCTTGCCCGCCACCTCCGGGGTGGCCTGGGCAGCGGTCGCCACCGCGGCGAGGATCGCGCCGGATCCCGGGAGCAGGCGCTGCGGTGTGGGGTGGGTGGGGTCCTCGTTCGTGCCGATGAAGCGCGCTCCTTGGCGCACCGCCGTCGCCGTGGAAGCGAGAAGGTCGAAGTCGAAGCGCCGCGTCCATCCCACCACGACGGCGTCGGCAGGGCCCTGTGCCACGACCGAGACGCCTCGCGCCTCGAGCGCCTCGAGCACGCCGCCGTCCGCGCACACCACGGCCGTCGAACCGGGTTCGAGCATCGAGGCGGCCGCCTGGGCGGAGGTGACGATCTCCTCGGGCTCCGCATCGATTCCTGCTTCGGCCAGACGTTGGCGGAGCTCGGCGACCGTTGGTGACGCATTGTTGGTGGCGAACACCACCCCGTGGCCGGCGCGGCGCAGTCGTGCCACGGCGTCGGCCGAGCCCGGGATGGGCTGCTCGGCGAGCCAGACCACGCCGTCGAGATCGATGACCCATGTTCCTCCGACCTCGACGCGCCCGCGCATCGGGTCATGTTCGCAGATGGCCCGTGGGACCGGCGACGGCGGACCTTCTCGGGCTGCGTCAGCGCCCAGGACGGGCGCGGAGAGCGCCGGTAAAGTCGTCGCGTCGGCGGTCCTCGGACAACGGCGCCGGCACCGATGGACCGGTACGCCCAGACCACGCGGAGGCTTCCATGCGCTACATCCTCACCGACGACCGGCTTCCCGAGGCCTGGTTCAACGTCGTCCCCCACCTTCCAGAGCCCTTGCAACCACCGTTGCATCCCGGGACCCGTGAACCCGTGGGGCCCGACGACCTCGCTCCCCTGTTCCCGATGGCGCTGATCGGCCAGGAAGTGAGCGCCGAGCCGTGGATCGACATACCGGGCGAGGTGCTCGATGTGCTCCGCTCTTGGCGGCCCACCCCCCTCGTGCGCGCCACGCGCCTCGAAGAGGCGTTGCAGACGCCGGCCCGCATCTACTACAAGGACGAATCTGTGTCTCCGGCCGGGTCGCACAAGCCCAACACGGCGGTGCCGCAGGCCTTTTACAACAAGGCCGCCGGTATGACCCGCCTCACCACCGAGACCGGTGCCGGTCAGTGGGGAAGCGCGCTGGCCTATGCCACGGCGCGATTCGGCCTCGAGTGCAAGGTGTACATGGTGCGCGCCTCGTTCGAGCAGAAGCCCTACCGGCGGGTGATGATGGAGGTGTGGGGCGCGGACGTCGAGCCGTCTCCCGTCGACGACCCCGAACACCCGGGCTCGCTGGGCTCGGCGATCAGCGATGCGGTGCGCGACGCGGTAGGTCGTGACGATTCGCACTATTCGCTGGGATCGGTCCTCAACCACGTCCTGCTGCACCAGACGGTGATCGGCCTCGAAGCCAAGGAACAACTGGCGTTGGCGGGCGAGGAGCGCCCCGACATCATCATCGGGTCGTGTGGCGGCGGGTCGAACCTGGGCGGGATCTCCTTGCCCTTCGTCCCCGATGCGAATGTCGACCTTCTGGCCGTGGAGCCCTCTTCGTGCCCCACGCTCACCGAAGGTCGCTTCGAGTACGACTTCGGAGACACCGCGGGCATGACGCCGCTCCTAGCCATGTACACACTGGGTCACGACTTCGTGCCGCCGCCGATCCACGCCGGCGGTCTTCGGTACCACGGGGATGCGCCGATCATCTCCAACCTGGTCAAGAACGGTCGCATGCACGCCGTCGCCTATCCCCAGGGCAAGGTCTTCGACGCCGCGCTCCAGTTCGCCCGGACCGAGGGCACGATTCCTGCACCGGAGACCGCCCACGCCATCCGCGCCGTGATCGACGAGGCGCTGGCGGCGCGCGAGGCCGGGAAGGAGGAGGTCATTCTGTTCTCGTACTCGGGCCACGGTCTGCTCGATCTCGGCGCGTACGACGACTACCTCCACGGTCGTCTCATCGAGGCTTGACCCGACCGACGCGCCTTCGCCGTCGGTTGTGGGCGCGGGCGCAGCGTCAGGTCGGTGGGAGCAGTGGCAACTGCTCGACCGCTGACGTCGTCACCGGCGCGACCGTGGGTGTCGCAGACGTCGCAGGTGTCGCCGGTGCCGCGAGCGACACGGCAGGGGACGCGGGGTGCCCGAAGGTGTCAGCCGCGCTTCTGCGTCGTCGTTCGGGAGCCACCACGGCGTGGACACGTGCCGAGATGGCCTCTTGCTGCGCAGGGGGGAGATAGGCGGAGCGGGCATATCGACGCGCCAGTGCGCCGTGGCGCTCGGGATGATGCTCTTTCATGAACGCCAGGAAGTGTTCCTTCACCCCCTGACGCAGGTGCAGGACGATGGGCGTCACGAACACGGCTCCTGCCTCGACACAGGCCGCGGCGACCTCCTCGAGTTGCTCGGGAGAGTCGGACCACCCGGGGATGATCGGCGCCATGAGCACACCGGTGGGGATGCCGGCGTCGTTGAGCCGGCGTACGGCCTCGACCCGGCGGCGCGGGTGGGGCGTGCCCGGCTCGGTGGCTTTCCACACCTCTTCGTCGAGCGTGCCGATGGACAGGTTGCAGTGCACCTCGGTACGGGCCGCGGCGGCGACGAGGAGGTCGAGATCGCGCAGGATGAGCGTGGACTTGGTGAGGATCGAAAAGGGGTTGCGGGCCTCCCCCAGCACTTCGACGATCCCACGTGTGAGGTGGTAGCGACCCTCGGCACGCTGGTAGGGGTCGGTGTTGGTGCCCATCGCGATATGTGCACCGCGCCACCGGGGAGAGCGGAGCTCGGCTCGCACCCGCTCGACGGCATTGACCTTCACCACGAGTTTTCGTTCGAAGTCCTCGCCGATGCCGAGCCCGAGGTACTCGTGGGTGGGACGGGCGAAACAGTACACACAGGCGTGGCTGCATCCTCGGTAGGCGTTGATGGTGTAGCGGAACGGCATGCGTGACGCGGCCGGCACCTCGTTGATCACGCGCCGCGCATTGACGTGGAGGAACTCGAGGCTCCGGTACTCGCCGATGCCCACGTGTCGATCGACGAGCTCCTCCTCGGCGAAGAGCATGGGCTGGCCGCCGTCGTCGTCGGCTTTCTTCCATCGAAACGCCACGGGCTCACCCACGGGCTGAGCATATCGAACATACGTTCGCCATTGCTAGCGGAGAAGCACGCCAGGTGAGAGGCCCAAATCCCTCCACCGCGCACGGGAGCGGGCCAGGTTTGCCGTTTAGTGTGGGCGGATCGGTCCCCCGGAGACATCCCCTCCTGACCGCTCAGGTGATGTCGAGGGCTCAGGCACTCATCGCGAGACGGCCGTCACCCGACGGAGGTTCCTGCGCGCCTCGGGCGCCGGGGTCGGACTCGCCGCGCTGAGCGCCGCCGCGTGGGAGTTGGGCGAGCAGGTCGGGCCACGGGTCGCCTCGCGCCACCGGGCGCGGCCTCCTGTCACCAGCACCTCGAGTGCCGCGGCGCGGCGCACCGGTGCTGCGGTCGCCGAGCCCGACACCGTCCGTATGGTCACCCTCGACAGCGGCGTCGTGGTGCCGTCGGCGGACTGGGTCGTGGCTGAGAACCAGCTTCCCGGGACGATCGACTGGGTGATGAGCGCCACGAGTCGCATCTGGGGCTACAGCAACCAGGTGAGCGCGGTGCGCGGGGACGTGGTGACCCTGTTCATCGACCCGCCGCCGGTTCCGTACAACGTCGAGCTGTACCGGATGGGGTACTACGGCGGTCTCGGCGCTCGGCTGGTGTGGCGCTCGGCTCCGTTGGCCGGGGGACCGGCGCAACCGGCCCCCACGGTGTCGCCGGGCACGAACATGGTCGAGTGCCAGTGGCGGCCCACCATCCGTGTCGGGATCGACGACTCCTGGCCTCCGGGCGCGTACCTGTTCAAGCTGACCGGGAGCGACAACGGGATGACGGCGGGATACATCCCGTTGTGCGTTCGTGACGACGACAGCGCGGCCACCTTCGCCATCATGCACTCGGTGACGACCTGGCAGGCCTACAACGCGTTCGGGGGGAGAAGTCTGTACGTGGGCCCCGGGACGGTGCGTGTGGGCGAGTCCGGCGCCGGCAACCGCTCCCGCGTGGTGTCGTTCGACCGGCCCTACGACCAGAGAGGGTGGGGAGCACCGGATTTCACGGGCAATGAGTTCCCTCTGGTCTTCCTGGCCGAGAGTCTCGGGCTCGACGTCACCTACATCACCGACATCGACCTCCACGAGGTCCCTGGGCGCCTGGCTCGCCACCGGTGCCTGTTCAGCCTGGGCCACGACGAGTACTGGTCGAGCGCCATGCGCGACGGCGCCGCCGAGGCGGTGTCACAAGGAGTGAACCTGGCCTTCCTCGGTGCCAACGCCGTGTACCGCCACATCCGCCTGGAGCCCTCACCGCTCGGCGTCGACAGGCACCAGGTCTGCTACAAGACGGACCTCGCCAAGGAAGATCCCCTGTGGGGGACCGACCCGGCCGAGGTGACGGCCAACTGGCCCGACGGGCCTGTGCCCCGACCCGAGCAGGAGCTCGTGGGCTCGCAGTACGCAGACGTCGGCGCGATGGCGGACATGGTCGTCGCCGACGCCGGTTCGTGGCTCTTCTCCGGCACGGGTCTCACCGACGGACAGCATCTGGCCCGCGTCGTCCAGGGCGAGTACGACTCCTACCAACCGGCGTTGAGTGGACCGGGCAATGTGACGATCCTGGCTCATTCGCCGGTCGCCAACCGCGGGCGGGGGCGCGTCTCGGACATGACCTACTACACCGCGCCCAACGGTGGCGGCGTGCTCGCCAGCGGATCGGCGATGTTCGTGTGCAGGCTCTCCGACGCGCCCCGCATCGACCCCAACGTCGTGTTCCCCGCCATCCCCGGTGTCACCGCCGTGCTGTGGCGGATGATGGAGAACGTCTTCTCGTTGTTCGGGGCGGGGCCGGCCTCGTCGACCCAGCCCTCGGTCGCCAACTGGCGTCAGTTCGACTGACCCAAGCCCGTCGGTTCGGCCGTGGCGACGGCGCCCTCGACGCCAGGGCGCTGTGCCTCGACCACGGCGGGGGCGCCGCGCTTCTGGCGCGGGATGAACACCCCCGCCACGACACCACCCAGCGCGATCACGGCCGCCACGGTGAAGCCTCGGGAGAACCCGGCGGCGAGCGCGGCCGCCTCGTGCGCGGCCGGGTGCGCCAGGCCGCGCCCAGCTCCCGTCAGCAATGACTGGGTGCGGTCCGCGGCGATGGTGGCGAGCGCGGCCAGGGCCACCGACGCGCCGATCTGGCGGCTCGTGTTGAGCACGCCCGAAGCAAGGCCGGCCTGGCTCTGGGCCACGCCGGCGGTCGCCGCGAAGGCGAGAGGCGTGATGGCGAGCCCCATGCCGAAGGTGGCGAGGTCGGCGCCGCCGAACACCGATCCCCAATAGGAGCCGGTGGGCCCCGCCCGCGACAGCCATTCCAATCCGGACGCGCTCATGACGACCCCGATGACAAGGGGCAGTCGCGGCCCGAAACGCGGCACGAGCCGGGAGCTGATCTGGGCGCCGATGGCGATGGCCGCGGTCTGAGGCACGAAGCCCAGGCCGGTGGTGAGCGGGGAGAACCTCAAGACGTCTTGCAGATAGAGCGAGACGAAGAACCACATCGAGAACATGGCCCCTCCCGCGAAGAACATGGCGAGGTTCGAAGCGGTGAGTCCCCGGGAGCGGAACAGCCCGAAGGGCACGAGCGGGGCGCGCACCACCTTCGTCTCGATGACGACGAAGGTTGCCATGCAGGCGACGGAGACGACGAGGGGGACGACGGTGGCCGCTGATGCCCACGAGTGGGTACTCGTGCCGGCCACGGCGTACACGAGGGCAGAGAGCCCCGCCGTCACGAGAATGGCTCCCGGCACGTCGAGCGACGGGCGCTCCCCTTCGGCGCGGGTCTCCACCAGCACGACGCGCGCGGCCACCAGGGTGGCGGCGGCGATGGGGATGTTGATGTAGAAGATCCAGCGCCACGACAGCAGGTCGGTGAGCACCCCCCCGAGCAGCGCCCCCGAGGCACCTCCCACGGCGGCCATGGCACTCCAGATCCCCAGCGCGCGCGAGCGCTCTGCCGGGGCCCGGAAGGTCATGGTGAGGATCGTCAGGGTGGCCGGAGACAGCACGGCCGCGCCCAGGCCCTGCAGGGCGCGCGCCCCGACGAGCATGAACTGGTTCTGGGCCACGGCGCACACCAGGCTGGCGCCCGCGAAGAGAAACAGGCCGAGCATGAAGACGCGGCGCCGGCCGAAGAGGTCCGCGGCGCGGCCGCCCAGGAGCAAGAAACCCCCGAAGGAAAGGGCATAGGCGTTGACGACCCACTGCAGGCCCGAAGTGGAGAAGCCCAGATCGCGTTGCATCGAGGGGAGCGCGACGTTGACGATGGACAGGTCGAGGACCACCATGAACTGCCCCACGCACACGAGGGCGAGAATCATCCCCGACGACAAGTGCCGCCCGGGCCGGGCCCGAGGGTCGGCCCCGATGGTGGAACCGGCGTCGTCCGACATCCTCCGATGATGCCATGGGACGATCGAGCCCCGTGACGCCGGTGTCCCTACGATCGACCCCATGCCCGACCATGCCGTGACGGGCGGTGACGGCGGATCTCGCCGTCACCTGCTCGTCGTGTTCCACTCCCGCACAGGGTCTACCCAGGCGCTGTGCGACGCGGCCGTGACCGCGGTGACAGCAGCCGTCGGCGACGAGGTGACGTTGCGCGTCCTCGGGGCTTTCAGCGCCGGGCCCGACGACGTGTTGTGGTCGCACGGTGTCCTGCTCGTGACCCCCGCGAACTTCGGCTACATGTCCGGCGCGATGAAGGACTTCTTCGAGCGCGTCTACCACCCGTGCCTGGAGCGAACGGTCGGGCTCCCCTACGCCCTGGTGGTCAAGGGCGACACCGACGTCGACGGGGCGGTGACGAGCGTCGAGCGGATCGCCACGGGACTGCGGTGGCGGCGCGTGCTTCCCCCCGTGACCGTGGTGGGCACGACGACGTCGGCCGACACCGAGCAGGCCGCCGAGCTCGGGGCGACCCTCGCGGCCGGGATGGCGGCGGGGATCTTCTGAGCGCTCTCCACCCCCGCGCCGCGTCGCGCCGGGAGGAGCTCGTGTTCAGCGGGGACCGATGGGGATGAGTGCGAGAGAGCCGAAGTAGCGCACCGCCTGGCCATCGTCGTGTTCGAGGCTCCTGATCGAGCTCATCCAGTCGATGAAGTACGGCGCCCAGGCGCGGTAGTTGTAGCGCGGCGAGCGAAGGTCGTCCTGCCAGGGCTTCAATTGGTAGAGCCCCCGCTCGGTCTCGGAGTCGGCCACGATGTAGTCGTAGCCGAGGTGGCGGAGATAGTCGACCTTTGCCGTCGCACCTGCGAAATAGGGCATGTGGGGGGCGGGCGAGGCGCTTCCGGCCAGATCGAGCGTGGCGAACTGATACCGCGAGAAGCTCAAGAGGGTCGGGTAATCGACCGCCGCCAGGACTCTGGCACCCCGGGGGACGGCCGCGTTGAGCTGCGCGTACTCCGGTTCGACCTCGGTGTAGCGATCAGGGAAGCCGATCGATCCGCGCAGAACCTCGAACCCCGAACGGATATGGGTGGTCGAGGAGCGCCACACCACCCCGACGGTCCCCCCGAACATCACCGTCGCCAGTCCCAGCAGCAGCACCAGGGTCAGCGCACCTGGCGCCAGTGCCCGCCACGGCACCGCGGCCGACCTGGGCGGGGTGTCGGCGGCGAGATGCCGGGCTCGTCGCGACGGCGCCGGGGGCCCACGCCGGGGCCACAGGGCGCCCACGGCGAACAGCCCACACGCCAACGTGCTCGGACCTTCGAAGCGGTCGATCTCGATGGCGGCGAAGCCCGAGAAGATCACGGTGAAGATGAACATCTGGATCAGACATCCGATGCCGGCCGCCAGCAGGACCACCATCACCTGCCGATCCCAGACGCCCAGGACCAGAGCGCCCAGTGCGATGGCGATGCAGCCCAGTGCCACCCAGCCGACGTCGTCTCCTTTCACGACGGTCCAGACCTGATGCGCGTACGAACTGAAGCCCGAAGACACGGGATTCGGGCCGACAGGGTACGAAGGGTTGTAGTTGCCCTCGAACAAGGGGAACAAGGGGGTGCGCGACGACCGGTACAACGCGATCGCCCACCCACTCACCGACACGATCCCGACACCCCCGACCAGGATGATCGGCTTCACCGATCGTCGGCCCCGGGCCACGATGATGGCGACGACGGCGGCTACGGCCACCGACACGAGGTAGTAGAAGCGCAGGGCGAGTATTCCTCCGAGCACGAGCCCGATGACGACATAGAGCCACGGTTGGTCGGCCTCCGACGAGCTCCTCACGTTCCCCAGCAGCTGGTACGCACCCAGCGACAGGGCGGCGGCGGACAGGGTGGGGCTGAGGTTCTGCACCGGCCCGATGCCGTGGCCGAGGAGGACACCGAGGCCAACCACCAAGGTCCCGAGTGCGAGCCACCGCCTTTTCATCGTGCCTACCGTGACGACGATCAACAACAGCGACGCGAAGGTGAACTCGAACCCGCGCAGTGACGAATTCCCGAGGACATGGAGGAAGAGCGACTGATAGAGCGTCGCGCCTCCGTAGCTCGTCATGCGCCGGGCGTTGAACGGGTCGATGAGACCCCCGGTGCTCACCAGGCGCTTGGCCAGGTAGACGTAGGCGGCATCGTCGTCGAAGACGTTGTAGTAGGGCGAGCCGATGGCGATCCCGACCGACAGCAGGACGAGCACGACCCCCACCGCAGCCGCGGCGAGGCCCAACAGCACCGAGGCCACGTCGAGCGTGCGCAACCGCTTCGCCACCACGCCGGCCCGCGTGAGCAGCAGCACCACCCCGACGAGGTGCCAGGCGACCAGGACGTCGAAACGGGCCAGGTCGCACGCCACCAGGACGCCCCCCACGACCAGGAAGAGACAGACGCCGAGGACGAGCTGCAGCGCCGGGCCGATCTCGTCGCGCGCCTTGTCCCAACCCGCCCGTCGCAGCGCGCGCACCGCAGCCGTGCCCCATCCCCCCGCGCCGAGGAAGAGCAACGCCACGAGCCCCAAGAACTTCAACGACTCGGTCATGCGAGGGTGGAGGGGACGGGGTTCAGGGAGTCAGGCTCCGGGGCTCGAGCCCGGCATGCCGGTACACGGCGTCGATCACGTCCATGTTGGCGATGGCATCGGCCGCGTCGGTGATCGGTGGATCGCCCCCGGCAACGGCACGGCAGAACGCCTCGAGCTGGAATTCGTAGGTCGGGCGCCGGCTCAGATGCTCGACGGAGCGTCCCGTGCGCCCGCGTAGCGAGAGGCGATGGTAGACGTTGGGCCCGACCGGGTTGAACACCTTCAGCTCACCGGCGTCACCGGTGACGTGGAAACCGACACGGAGGAGTCGTCTCGACCACATCGAGCACGTGACCTGGCCGCTGACACCGCCCTCGAAGCGCAGCTCGGCTTGCATGGCGCGATCCACGCCCGGTGACCGCAGCCGGGCGCGTGCCGACACGACCTCGGGTTCTGCTCCCGCCAGGTGGCGCGCCATGTGGATCGCGTAGCACCCGGCGTCCATCGTCGCCCCACCCGCCAGGTCCAGTTGGTAGCGGATGTCCTTGAACATGGGCAACGGGAAGCACAGCCAGGTCCGGATCCGTTGCACCGTGCCGAGCGCCCCCTCGTCGATCAACTGCCGGGCCCGCATGAACACCGGGTGGTAGCGGTAATGGAAGGCCTCCATCACCACCAGACCGGGCGGGATGGCGGCGGCGACCGATCGAGCTTCATCCGCGTTGGCGGTGAAGGGCTTCTCACACAAGACATGCTTGCCCGCCGCCAAGGCCGCCTTGGTCCAGCGGCCGTGCAGTCCGTTGGGGAGCGGGTTGTACACGGCATCGATCTGCGCGTCGCCGACGAGCTCCTCGTACGAACCGACGACCCGAGGGACACCGTGCTTGGCGGCGAATGCAGCTGCCCTGCTCTGGTCTCGGGCCGCCACGGCGACGACCTCGGCCCCGGCGACGTGGCGGGCGGGGCGGATCAAGGCCGCGGGGGCGATGCGCGCCGCGCCGAGCACGCCAATGCGGATGGGCTGCATCGCTGCAGGCTACAGCCAGCGCGCGTGCAGAAAAGGGGTGATCACAGAGGCAGGTGGACCTCGGCCTGCCAGTCCCCTGTCAGGCGCACCGCGCTCAGGATCGTGCCGGCCTCGAGGAGCCACGCCAGGACCTCGGCGTTGTCGGCCCCCTTGGCCGGCGCCACCACCAGGCCCCGGCGCGGATGGTCCTGGACGAGGGCCCAGCCTGCGGGCAGGACCAACCCGGCGGTAGCCAGCCGACCGAGCACCCGGGCCCCGGCGGCGTGTTGGACGCCGATCGAGTCCGCCTGCACCACGTCGCGGGTGAGCTTTCCCGCCACCCAGGTGCACACGGGAATGTCATGGACCGCTCCGGCGAGCAGCAGCGTGGTCAAGCCGGTGCGCGGCGGCGGCTCGTCTTCGGGACGGACCTCGGGATGGAGGTTGACCCAGCCGTCGTGCGCGGCCCGCAACTCGTTCATGGCCGTGACCACGGCGGAGCTGTCCTCCACGCGGAATTCGACGAGCTGCGTGCGCCGTCGCGTCACGGTGACCTCGGACCCTGACGGTGTCCGCGTCAGCTCGAGGCGCGCAGGGTGCGTCCGTCGAGCCGGTCGACGGTGGTGAACTCTTCGACGGGTTGGCGCGTGAGCTTCACGGGCTGGCGTACCGGCCGGCCCAGGGCGACCAAGGCTGCCACGGCCATGTGCTCGGGTACGCCGAACGCGACGCGGACCTCAGCCTCGCGCCGCACCACCATCGTCGTCATGACCCCGGCCAACCCCTCGTCGCGGGCCGCCAGCAGCAGGCTCCACACGAAGGGATAGACCGACGCACCCCCGACCAGGGTGTAGCGCTCGAGGTCCCGGTCGACCGTCGCCAGCTTGCGCAGGTCGGCCAGGACCAGAATGAGCGCCGGCACCTGATCGAGATGCTCGGCGAAACCGCCGGGCCCGGACGCGGCCGCGGCGAAGGCATGGGCTCCTTCTATGGCCCGCCCTTCGGCTTCTCGGTCGGTGATCGGGGCCCACGGCACGAGCCCCGCCGCGCCCTGCGCCAGGTACTCGTACCACCCGGGCAGGTACAGGTCGCGCAGCGTCGACTTGAGAGCCGGATCACGGACCACGACGGCACGCCAGGCTTGCCGATTGCCGCCGCTGGGGGCGAACCGGGCCGTGTCCAGGATCCGGTAGAGGACGTCGTCGTCCACGGGGTCGGGGAGGTAGTCGCGCACGGCCCCGGTCGTGCGCAGGGCGTGGGAGAGCTCCATTTCGTCGACGGTAGCGCTTCTCGGACCGGCTACGCGAGGTCGGGCCAAAGATCCTCGGGCTCGCGACCCTTGGTCTCGGGAAGGAGGGCGAAGAGCGCGGTGGCCGCGATGACAGGGAGAAACGTGACCGCACCGCCCACCGCGAACCGGTTGCCCACATCCGCGATGGCACCGAACGCGATGAGCCCGACCGTGGCCCCCGCCACACTGGCGACCACGAGCCACCCCGCCACCGATGCCCGGACCGATGTCGGGAACAGTTCGTTGGCGAGCGCCCCGGCTGCGGGGGCGAAGGTGGCGGCCGCCAGCACACCCAACTCGTAGCCGACGAGCAGCGCGTCGCGAGAGCCGCTGTAGGCGAGCGCGCCCGTCAGCGCCATGGCCGTCATCGCCAGCGCGCCGGTCGGCCGGCGCCCCAGGCGATCGGCGAGGACGCGTCCGAGGAGCAGTCCCCCGAGACCGAAGACCGACGCAACGCTCACCATGGCGGCCGTTTCGTCGCCCGACATCTTGAGCACGTTCTGCGCGTAGACGAAGACGAAGCTGTTGGCGGGGCCGGTGACCACCGCCACCGCGAACGCGATCGAGCCCACCGTGAGCAGGCGCCAGCGGTAGGTGCGCCCGACGGCGCCGAACACGGGCACGGGATGCACGGTCGCTGCCGCCGCCACCGTGAAGCGACCGGGCTCCACCAACCAGTGCCGGATGAAGACGATCCCGGCGAGGGGCACGACGGCGAGGACGAACAGCCCCCTGAACCCGAGGGTCGACTTGGCCAAACCGTGGATCACGGCGGTCAGGCCCGAGCCCACGCCGTACCCGGCGGCGACGAGCGCCACCGCCTTGGCGCGGTCTTTGGACGCCGTCTTCTCGGCCGCGCTGACCTGGGCCAGCGCGTTGGTGGCGCTGAGATGGGGGCGACCCAGGGCGAAGATGACGACGAACCACCAATACCCCGGGCTGGCCGCGGCGAGGACGGTGAACACCAGGCCGATCGAGCACGTGGCCAGCAGCAGGGTCCGTCGACCGAAGCGGTCCGCCAGTCCCGCCAGGGGCAGGGCACCCAGAGAGGCCAGGCGCAGGACGGCCAGCCCGACCCCGAGCACGGTGCCCGACAGCCCGGCTTGATCGGCGATCGTCGTGCCGTGGACGACGTGTCCGAAGTGCTTCGCCACGTCGCCCAGCGCCGCCACGGCGCCGCCCTGGCCGAATCCCGAGGCGAAGGCCATGAGGGCCAGGGCCACGACGGCCCGATCCTTCCAAGAGCGCAGTCCCAGGTCGCTTGGGAGGAGCCCGTCGCTCATCGCCCGCTCCCTCTCCTACCGGTCGCCCGACACGCTCCGTTCTACACGCCGGGCTTCGCTTCAGACGGGAGCCTGTCGACGGTGGGGACCGGGGCCTGTCAGGCGCTTCTCGGCGCGCGCCTCGTAGGCTGCGGCCGCCACCCGGAGGCCCGGAGAGCTCGTGCCAGGGGTGTCGAAACCAACCCGCGCCGTGACCCCAACCCGCCCTCCTGCAGAGAAGCCCCCGCCACGGTCCCGTCGTCGCGTCGCGACTGCCTGGTCGGCGCACCTCGTCCTGGCGGCGGTGGCGTACGTCCCCTTGTTGCGCACCGCTCCGGGCTTGGTGGAGGACGATTCCAAGCAGTACCTCTACATCGACCCCGCCCGCTTCATGTCGCAGGTGGTCTCGATGTGGAACCCCGACGTGTCGATGGGGACGGTCACGCACCAGTACATCGGGTACCTCCTCCCGATGGGGCCCTACTACGCGCTCATGGAAGCACTCGGGGTTCCCACGTGGGTGGCGCAGCGCCTGTGGACGGGCAGTCTCCTGTTCCTCGCCGGCGCGGGCGTGCTCTTTCTGTTGCGCACACTGGCACCGGGGACGGGGCGACCGGGGACGGGCTCGCTCGACACGGCGACGGTGGGTGGCGTGGGCGCCATGGTGGCTGCGCTCGCCTACATGCTCTCGCCCTACGTGTTGCAGAACGAAGCGCGGCAGTCCGCGCTCCTCTTGCCCTGGGTGGGGTTGCCGTGGATGGTCGGGCTGACGGCGCGGGCGTTGCGTCAGGGCGGGTGGCGACACGGCGCGCTGTTCGCGCTGGTGGTGGCCCTGGTCGGCAGCACCAACGCGGTGGCCCTGATCCTCGTCGGCGTGGGGCCAGCCCTGTGGGTGGTGTGGGAGCTCGTGGCCGGTCGGGTGCGATGGCGGCGGGCGCTGTCGACCGCGCTCAAGATCGGCGTGCTCAGCGCGGCCGTGTCGCTGTGGTGGGCGGCCGGACTGGCCGTCGAGGGTGCCTACGGCATGAACATCTTGAAGTACACCGAGTCCATCCCGACCGTGGCTCGCACGAGCCTGGCCTCGGAGACCCTGCGCGGCCTCGGCTATTGGTTCTTCTACGGCGTCGACAAGTTGGGCCTGTACCTGCCCATGGCTGGGCCCTACATGACGTCGCTGTGGTTGTTGGCGGTGAGCTTCGCCCTCCCCGCCACCGCATTCCTGGCGGCATTCGTGCTGCGCTGGCGCGAACGCGCCTACTTCGTGGTGCTGATCCTCGTGGGGACGATCCTCTCGGTCGGGGCCCATCCGCTGTCGAACCCGTCGCCCCTCGGGACCTTGGTGAAGAAGGCGGCCACAGGCTCGACGGTGGGGTTGGCGCTGCGCAGCACCAACCGGGCCACTCCGCTCGTCGTCCTGGGCACCGCCGTGCTCCTCGGAGCCGGTATCGCCGCGCTCCTGCGGCGCTGGAAGATCGCGGGGATGATCGCGGCCGCGGCCGCGACCGCACTGGTGGCCGCGGATCTCCCTGCGCTGTGGACGGGCCAGTTCGTGGCCGCCAACCTGGCGCGGCCCGAGCACATCCCCTCGTATTGGTCGCAGGCCGCGACCTATCTCGACAAGCAGGCGGGCGCCTCCTCCACGCGCGTGCTTCTCGAGCCCGGGATCGACTTCTCCACCTACCGATGGGGGACCACGCTCGAGCCCGTGCTCCCCGGCCTGATGACCCGCCCCGAGGTGGATCGTGGCCTCGTGCCCTACGGATCACCGGGATCGGCCAATCTCCTCGACACCCTCGACGACGACATCCAGGACGACACGCTGAGCTCCAGCGCCGTGGCGCCCCTCCTCCGCCTCATGAGCGCGGGCGACCTGGTGGTGCAGTCCGACCTCGCCTACGAGCACTACAACACCCCACGTCCCCGCGCCCTGTGGCAGAAGCTGGAGCCTCCCCCCGCGGGGCTCGCTGACCCGGTCGGCTTCGGGAGCTCGAGCGTCACCGCCGAGGCACCGGTCAAGTACCCGCTCATCGACGAGACCGAGCTCGGGCTGCCCCACGACGCCCCGTACCCGCAACCCGTGACGGTGTTCGCGGTGGCTGGGGCGCGCCCGATCCTGCGCGCCGAGGGGGCCACCCGACCGATCCTGCTCGACGGCGACGGTGCCGGCCTGATCGCCGCGGCGGGGGCGGGCCTGCTCGACGGCCAGGCGACCGTGTTCTACTCCCCGTCGTTCACCTCCGCTCCGGCCGCGCTGCAACGTCAGCTGGCCGCCGGTGCGGACCTGGTGGTGACCGACACCAATCGCAACCAGGCGCAGCAGTTCGGAACGGTGGGCGACAACTTCGGGTACACCGAGCCCGTCAACGAGAAGCCGCTCGTCCCCGACCCCCGCGACGCCCGTCTTCCGTTGTTCGTTCCGTCCGCCGGCGACACCAACGAGACGGTGGCCGAGCAACAGGGGGTGCAGTCGGTCCAAGCCAGCAACTACGGCAATCCCATCACCTATGTGCCCGAAGACCGCCCCGACCAGGCGATGGACGGCAACCTGCGCACCACGTGGACAGTGGGTTCCTTCGACAATCCCGTGGGGCAGTACCTCCGCATCGTGCTCAGCCACCCCCTCACGACCGACGAGGTCAACCTGGTCCAGCCTCTGTACGGCCCGCGCAACCGCTGGATCACGCGGGCCACGCTCCGCTTCGACGGCGGCCACCCCATCACGGTGAACCTCGGCGCGTCGTCGCGCACCGCGACCGGGCAAACCGTGACGTTTCCCACGCGCACCTTCACGACACTCAAGATCACGATCGACGCCACCAACACCGGCATCCAGAAGTCCTACGACGGAGCATCGGGTGTGGGCTTCGCCGAGGTTCGACTGCCCGGACAGCAGGTTCACGAGGTGCTGCGCATGCCCGAGGACCTTCTCGACGCGGCCGGAGCCTCCTCCGCCTCGCACCGGCTCACGATCGTCATGACGCGAGAGACGGCCTCACCGGTACCGCCGGCGACCGACCCCGAGATCGACATCGCCCGCACTTTCACCCTTCCCACGGCGCGCACCTTCTCGGTGAGCGGCACCGCCGAACTGTCGGCGTTGGTCCCTGACGACGTCCTCGACCGTCTGCTCGGCACGACGGTGCCCGGGATCACGGCCGCGTATTCCTCGGGACGGTTGCCGGGCGACGTCCAGGACCGAGCCTCGGCGACACTCGACGGAAATCCGAACACGGTGTGGAGCCCGGGTCTCGGGCCCCAGGCCGACAGCTGGCTCGACTACAACCTCGTGCACCCCATCACGTTCGATCACCTTTCGATGGCGGTCGTGGCCGACGGGCGGCACTCGGTGCCCACGTCCGTGACGGTGAGCGCCGGCGGCCAGAGCCGAACCGTGGCGCTCCCTGCATTGGCTGACAGGTCTCAGCCTTGGGCGACCCAGAACGTGACCGTGAACTTCCCGGCGTTGACCGGAGCCAACGTGCGGGTGACGTTCGACTCGGTGCGCTCGGTCACCGATCTCGACTACTACTCCGACAAGCAGGTGGCACTGCCCATCGGGATCGCCGAGATGGACATCCCCGGCATGCCCCGGGCGGTACCGGGGCCGGCACAGCTGCCCGCGCCATGCCGCAGCGATCTGCTCACGGTGGACGGTGTGCCCGTCCCGATCACCGTGACCGGCACCACCGCGTCCGCTTCGGAACTCGGAACCCTGCAAGTGCGCGGATGCGGTTCCGCCGCCAACGGGATCGCGCTCGGGCCGGGCCCCCACGTCGTGCAGACGCAGCCCGGCTTCCCTCCCGGGGTGGACCTCGACATCGACAGCGTGGTCCTCGACTCCGCCCCGGGCGGCGCCGCGCTCCCCGTGACGCCGTCGGGCCGTGCCCAGCCCACCGAGTCGGGACCGGCGCCGACGATCACCGTGGTCCGCTCCTCGACCACGTCGGCCAAGGTGGTCGTCCACGATCCGAAGGGCCCGTTCTGGATGGTGCTCGGTCAGAGCACGAATGCGGGGTGGCACGCCACCACCGGCACCGGCGTGGACCTGGGCGCTCCCCAACTGATCGACGGTTACGCCAACGGATGGCTCGTGACGCCGTCCACGCCGGGGCAGGACATGGTCATCACCCTGAACTGGACGCCGCAGCGACTCGTGGACGTCGCGCTGGTGGTGTCGGCGGTCACCCTCGCCGTGTGCTTGGTGCTGGCGTGCTGGCCGCGACGACGACGTCGACAGGCTCGAGGCGAGGGCCTCACCGTGCCGGCGGGCCCGGTCGGGTCGTACCGATCCCGGCGGCCCGTGGCGATGACGGGACCGGTGCCACCGGAATCGCTCGTGACCATCGAGGATGCCGGTGCGAATGCCGATGTCGGTGCGAACGCCGATGTGCTTGGCATCGACGCCCCCGACGCCAGCCCGTTGTTGGGCTCGCCCCTCCGCTCCTATGGGGCGCGCCCGAGGTGGTTCGTGGCGGTGGCGGTCTCGCTCCTCGTGGGAGGGGTCACCTCCGCGATCATCGCTCCCACGGCGGGACTTCCGATCGGGATCGCCGCGTTGCTGGCGTTGGTGGTCGGATACGGGAGGGTCTTCCTGGCGGTGGGGTCGGTGGGGCTTCTCGTCGCCGTGGACCGGATGGTCACCACCGGCCAGAGCACGTCCCGCTTCCTTGCTGAGTTCGGCTGGCCGACTCATTTCGAAACGGCGGGCACGTTGGCGTGGTTCGCCGTTGCCGCGCTGGGTGCCGACGCGTTGGTCCAGGAGGTGCGCGACCGCCGCGCTCGACGCGTGGCTCGTGCCGCCGACGCGCCGCGCCCGGACGCGGCGACTGACACAGAGGACACGGTCGGTCCACGCCGCCGACGGCGGGGGGGACGGGGAAAGCACGTGCGCAGCGTCTGACCCGCGGCGAGAGCGCCATGCTACGGTCGATCGGTTGATGGTCGACGTCGCGCCTCTTCCCGCGCCCGAAGCCGTCGACGAGGTCTCGGAGAACGAAACCGACGGCCCGGCGGTGCGCCGGCGGGGGCGGCGTCGGCGGGCTCCCGCTCACCAGGCCGCGGCGGCGCGCCCGCGTCATTTTCCCTGCTTCGACGGGCTGCGGGCCATCGCTGCCATCCTCGTCGTCCTCGTCCACACGTCCTTCGCGTCGGGATTCACACTGCGGTCCTCGGCCGGCATCTACACCGCCCGATTGGAGATCGGTGTGGCGGTCTTCTTCCTGATCTCGGGCTTCCTGCTGTACCGGCCGTTCGCGGCATCGCACATCGCCGGAGGTGCGGCCCCGTCGACCGGGAAGTTCTGGGTACGCCGATTCCTGCGGATCATGCCTGCGTACTGGCTGGCGTTCCTCATCACCAATTACGTCATGCACATCGACACGAAGGTTCATCCCGGATGGCATTCGTTGCTGATCTACCTCGGCCTGGTCCAGGTCTACATCCCTTCGCACGCGCTCACCGGGATCACCCAGGCGTGGTCGTTGTGCACCGAAGTGGCCTTCTATCTCTTCCTCCCGCTCTACGCCATGCTCGTGGTGCGGGGACGACGGTCGGACCGTCATCAGTTGTCGCGCGAGCTCGTGGCCCTGGCCGGGCTCTTCTCCTTGGGACTGGGTCTCCGATTCTGGCTGTTGCACCTGCATTCACCCTTTGCCTACATCGCTCTCGAATGGTTGCCGTCGTGCTTCGACCTGTTCGCGTTGGGAATGCTCCTGGCGGTTGTGAGTAGCTGGCTCGCCCACCGGCAGTCGGCGCCGAAGTGGCTGTGGCACCCTGCCATGCCCTGGGTGAGCTGGCTGTTGGCGCTCGGCATGCTGTGGGCCGTGTCGCACCTCGGAGTGTCGCGATCCCCGCTCGAGCACAATCCACCGGGCCGCGGTGTGGCTCAGGAGCTCCTGTACGGATTGTTCGCGTTCTTCTTGCTGCTGCCGGCGGTGTTCGGCCCCCAGCGCAGCGGGACCATCCGGTGGATCCTGCGCTGCAAGCCCGTCGCCGCGCTGGGCGTGGTCTCCTACGGGGTGTACCTCTGGCATCAGGCCTGGGTCGACATGTACGTCTTCCGATGGACGCACACGCTGTTTCGCGTGCCGTTCCCGGAGCTCTTCGGCGTGGCCTTGGGCTTGGCGGTGGCGTCGGCAAGCGCAAGCTATCTGCTCGTCGAGCGGCCCATCCTCGCGCTCAAGGACCGGTTGGGGTGGTGGACCGGCTCGGGACGGGCTCGCGGCGCGCTCGCTCCGGCGGTCACGTCGGTCACGGCCGTCACGTCGGAGGCTCCCGCCGACGCGTGAGGAGCTCAGCTGCGCACGGGATCCCCACGCGCCGCGTCGGTTGCGGGCCGGGCCCGGAGCCGACCCCAGATGGCGTCGAGCTGGACGGCGGCGAGCAATGCGAGGGTCACTTCGAAGGGGGTGCGGTACCGGGTGTTGCCGAAGCTGATGAGCACGGTGGCGACGACGTCGAGGCCGAGCGCCCACAGGGGGAAGACTGGCACCCGCCGGCGGCGGAGCACGACCGTCCCTCCCAAGGAGAGGGCGAACAACGCGTAGTACATGCCGAGCCCCACGAGCGCCCAGTGGTACGGGCGTGTCTCGACGTAGTAGTCGAGCTCTATCTGCGACAGGGGATGGAAGGCGCCGAAGGCTCGCCCCAGGCGCGCCAGCTCCACCCGCCACAGCCGGCTCTCGTGGGCGCGGATGTAGCGAAGCGCGTACGCCTGGGCCTGGGCGGCTTGCACCGACCGGTCCGCGTGGACGTCGATCGGGGCATGAAGCCCGCATTGCAGTGACCAGTAACCCTCGAAGGATCCCGACCACGTCACATCGCAATTGGCGGACACCAAGGTGATCCCGAGCCCCGAGCTGATGAAGGTGGGCCGTTGGAAACGGCTCATGTTGTAGCCGACCCACGGGGCGACGACGGCGAGCGCGGCCAGGGTGCCGACCGCGCCCAGAGCCAGGCGGGCCCGCCACGGCACCCGGGCGGCGAGCGCCAACGGGATCAGGATGAGCGGGACGAGCAGTGCGAGCTCGTCGCGCCCCAACATGGCGAGGCCCGCCGCCACCCCGAGCGCGAGCATGCGTCGCATGCCGGGCCGCTTCCAGAACCGGTACGCGCAGAGCAGGACGAACGCCACCAGCAGCGGGGTCAGTGTCTCGGACAAGGCCAGCTCGTCACTCATCCAAATGTTGGGGTACACGGCCACGAGGAATGCGGCGATGAGGCCGGCCCGACGTCCTGCGATCTCGCGGCCCGTGATGCCGCACACCGTCACCGCGGCGGCGCCGATCACACAGCACCACACCCGTTGCGCGAAGAACGACTTCAGGCCGACGACCGCCGCGGCGGCGAGCACGAAGACGAACAGCGGTGGCCAATCCGCGATCTGGACGACCTGGGGAGGGTGCTTGGCATAGAGCCAGGGATCGATGAATCCGTGACCGGTGGCCAGAAGGTTGGCGGCGTGGTGGAAGTAGTACGCATCGCCTCCGGGCTGGCGATTTGGTCGGCCGAGGACGGTGCCGAGCCTGATGCCGAAACCCATCAGCGTGATGACGGTCAACCACGCCCAGTAGCGCCGGTTGGCGCGTCGTCGCGAGACCCGCGCCGCGGCGGACTCCTCCGGCGTCTCACTCGTGTCGGCGGGAGTCGCCCCCACGTCGGGGACGGCGGCCTCGGAGCGCTCCTCGACGCGCCCCGGCGAGGTCACGGGATGGCCGACCGACGACGGAGCACGAGGAGCAGGTTCCACGTCGCCAGCTCGCGCACGGCCGGGACCTCGATGAGCCAGCGCATCCAGTCCGGGTAGTACCGGGGCAGCGCGGCGAGGACGTCGACGCCGGGGTGGCCCCGGGCCATGCGCAGGGTGGGACCGACGTGACAGGCGAAGAGCGACGACCCGAACCGGTTGCCCGGAGGCCGGCCGTGGGCCCGCTCGTAGCGGCGGGCGGCGCGTTCACCCCCGAGGTAGTGCCAGGGGGCCGTTTCGTGGCCCCCCCAGGGCGAGTACCACGCCGTGAACGACAGATAGATGATCCCACCGGGCCGGGTGACCCGCACCATCTCGTCGAGGAACCGGGCCGGGTCGGGGATGTGCTCGAGGACGTTGGAGGAGAAGGCGACGTCGACGGCACCGTCGACGAGCGGGAGCCGGTTGCCGTCACCGGCGATGGTCCTTCCGAGGGCGTGCCCGCCGGGCTTGACGGCGCGGCGGTGGTGCTCGCGGCGAGCGGCCTCGGCGGCGGCCTCGGCCGAGGCCGCCTCGGCATCGGCGCTCCCGACGGCGTCGTGTTCGGGCGTCCCCGCTTCGGGCTCGACCAGGAGACACCGGGCGCCGGCCCGGACGAACGCCTCGGTGAAATACCCGGCACCCCCACCGATGTCCACCACGAACCGTCCGTCGACTTCGGTCCACCGCCGCAGTTGCTCGACGGAGTCCGCCGCCTGGAACGTGTAGAAGTGATCGGGGTCGGTCTGCTCGACGCGAAAGGCGCGGAACAGCTCGACCGAACGGCGCAGTCCCCCTCTGTCCGAACCGCCGAGGGACGGCGCCGCCCTACCGGGCGACGTCGTCATGACGGCCCATGGTAACGGTCGTGCCCGAGACCCCGTCGCACCACACCGGCGTCACGGGGCCGACGCGGCCGACAGGGCGCGACGCGCCAGGAGCCGCCAGGCGAGCATGGCGATCAGATAGGCGGCGAGCCCGAGGACGAGGACGACGTGGAAGCCGAAGATCATGGAAAGGAGCGTGGCCAGCACCGCGCCGACCACCGATGAGAACCCGTTCACTGCCCAGCCCCAGGCCACGTACTCGCGCCGGGCGTCGCTCAGCGTCGACACCGCCCGCACCCCGAGCGGCAGGAACATCCCCAAGCAGACCCCGAGCGGTGCCAAGAGGCCGAATGCAATGGGCACCCGCGCCGCGATGGGGAGTCCGAGGAGCGCGTCGGTGAGCGGCGTCAAGCCGAGGACGTAGAAGACCGTGAGTCCGGTGATGGCGACCAGGAGCGCCGGGACCGTTCGACGCCGACTCCCGAGTTTGGGACTGAGCATGGCGCCGACGCCGGTGAAGACCAGGAGCGACATCAAGGTCACCGTGAGGGCATAGGTGGGGTACCCGAGGAAGAGGTTGAGCAGTTGCATCAACGTGACCTCGAAGAACATGAAGCCGAAACCGATGGCGGCGAAGAACAGCGCCGAGATCCACTTCCCCGGCAGGTTGCGCCAGGTGGAACGGATGGCCACGAAGGGCAGCAGGAGGAACACGGCGGAGATCACCACCGCCAGCGCCAGCAACAGGATCAGCACACGTTCTCCCACTTGGTACTCCCGGTCCTGGCTCGTGATGGGGTGGAAGTAGTCGCGCAGCACGGTGCCGAACCGGGCGAAGTGCCAGAAGTAAGGGTCGTTGTCGGTGGTGGGGACCACGTTGTAGCGGTACGAGGCGTAGAACGACTTGAGCTGGGCGGGGGTGCTCGACACCACCGTGTCGACCGGGCTCGACGGCACGGTGTGGCCCGGGGCGTATTGCAGGGTCGTCCCGGGGACCGCCGACAGCGACGCCACGAAGCGGTCGACCTCGGCGGTGGTGAACGGGGCCGCCTTCACGAGGATCGTCGACAACGTGAACGAACCGAAGAACCGGGCTGGCGAGCTCGCCACCAGGATGTGGTCTTTGGGGTCGCTGATCCCGAGCTGGGCCAGGGCCTGGCGGGCCGTGGCCACGAAGCGGGTGGTGCGGTAGGGGCTGTGCTGGTAGTCGATCTCGCCGAACTGGGCGACGAAGATGCCGTCGGGGGTCAGGTGCTGGAGGCTGTTGACGATGGCGTTGGTGGTGTAGAGGTAGCTCTCCGAAAGGACGAAGGCACTGGCCGTGGCGGCATTGGTGGCGGCGTAGCTGTCGGGGGCGGGGTACCAGATCAAGTTGTACGACTTGTTGCTCCGAGCCATGAACGATCTGCCGTCGGCGTTCACGTAATTGACCGCCGGGTCTTGGGCGAGGTGGCCGTCGAAATTGGCGAACGTCGTCTTCACGAGCGAGTACGTCACCGGATTGAGCTCCACGGCATCGATGTGCTTGGCGCCGAACCACAACGACGCCAGGACCTCGTGGCCTCCGGCGGCGCCGATGATCGCTTCGTTCTTCGGGGGCGTCTTGGTGACGGCGAAGGGGATGGCGCGGGGGTCGGCGCCGAAATCGTAATGGGCCAGCGACGCAACCTTGCCGTTCCACCGGTAGATGGCGGACCCGATGATCCCGTCGTGGTAGAGCGCTCGTACGTCGGGGCTCGCCTGCACGGCGTCGACACGGAAGATCGAGCTCCATGCCGAATAGATGGGCTTGTCCACCTTGAAGCTGACTTTGGTGGTGTCGAGGCGCTGGGCGGGAAGCAGATTGGGGTCCACGGTCAGCACGATGGTGCCGGCCAACAGGAGAAGCAGGAGAGGCAATGCGATCGGCCGGGTCCGTCCGAGGACGATCGCCGCGGCGAAGAACATCACGGATGCCGCCAGCATGATGGCGGCAGGCGGGCCGATCGTGCCCGTGAGATAGATCACCAGTGCGCACGCGAGCCCCGCACCCGCGAGGTCGGCGAAGTAAAGACTGCCTACGCCCTCGGGGCGGCGGCCGAAGAGCGTGGCGATGACGACGCCCGGGGCCACGAAGGGGACGAAGATGAACAAACAGATGGCGAGGAGCTCTCCCATGCTCTTCGCTGACCTGACCGTGCCGTAGTCCCAAATGGCGAGGGAGTTGAGCGATGTGTAGGCCACGACGACGTAGCTCACCACCACGCCCGCACCACCGAGGAGGAAGCTCCACAACAGCACGGTGTCGGTCCGCGCTTCGCGGAGTCGTCGGGACACCGCCACCAGGACTCCGCCGGTCCCGATCCCGAGCAGTGCCAGGCCGATGATGAGGTAGGTGTAGTAATAGAAGAGCTTGAACGAGACGACCCGCGTGTAACAGACCTCGATGAGCAGGGCGGCGAAGCTCACGAGGAGGATCTCGGCGTGATATCCCTGGCGCCGCGCCCGGGCGTGGGTCGGTCCCGCGACGACGCGCGTGGCCGGCCGAGTCTCGAGCGTGGTCACGGCGGCCTGTTTACCACGCGCCCGCTTGAGATCGGCGTCTTGGCCGGTGGTGTCGCGACGCGGCGCGGGCCCCGTTTCCTAGGTCGTCGCAGTCACCGGCCCGGGGTGATGTACCTGGCAGTAGCGACTTTGCCCTTGTCAGCGTCGAGGACCCACACGCACCCTTTGAGGCCGGGCGGGCGGCGGCTCAGGTGGACGTCGTCCTCTCGTGCGATGACGGCCAACACGTCTCCGATCACCTCTCCGTGCGTACAGAGGACGATGCGGCCCGACAGGTCTGTCGACGACAGGGCCCGGATGAGCTCGAGGGCCCGCGATCCCACGTTGGGCTCGAGCGACTGGTCCTCTTCGATGACGAGACCCGTCTTGGCGGCGACGGGCTCCATGGTCTGGAGGCAGCGGAGGTACGGGCTCGAGATCAAGCGGGTCGGTTGCATCGGCTCGATGATTCCCACGAGGTGCTTCGCCTGACGCCGACCCCGGCCGTCAAGAGGCCGGAGCCGGTCGTCGTCAGCCCATCCCTCTTTGGTCCCGGCATGACCGTGACGTACGAGCATCATCTGCACAATGGGAACATGATGCCCGTTGGACGCCACCGATGTACTGGTCTTGGTGCACGAGCCTCCCTCGAGGCACGGGCTTACGAACCCGGGCAATCGGGGCACCTACGCCGTACGCCTCGGATAACCTCGGGGGAGGCCGAGTCGAGGGGGTAGCAGCGCGTTGTCGTGGGAGCCGATCGCGATCACGAGCAAGGACGCCGTGGACGTCGAAGGTGACGAGGTCCGGGTGGTGTGGTCACTCAACCGGCGCCCGACGAGCGACTGGGCCCGAGAGTTCCGCAGCGCCACCGTCCAACGCATCGGCTCGCCGGACTTCGTCGACATGCCCGCGCCGGACATCCGCAGCGGGGGCACGATTCACTGGACCGTGCCGGCAGCCGATCTGCGCGGCGCCGTGCAGTACGTGCGGGCTTCGGTGGACGGTGCCAACGAGGGATACCGCCAGCTCCTGGTGCGACGCGAGGAGGAGCGTCGGCGTCGTGACGAGGAAGAGCAGGCCAAGGCGCTCCGGCTCGAAGCCGCGCAACAGGCTCTCAACGCTCTCGACTGAACCACGACTGCCTGACGCCGCGCCGCGGCGTCAACCGCCGGCCAGGATCCGACCGACGTCGTCGCCGACTCCCCGCACGAGGTCGGTCAGGAGCGCCAGACGTTGGTCGGGACCCGGGGCTTCGAGGAGTCGCTGCCGGTCGAAGAGGTTCACCGGCGCCGCTGCGCACAGCCGCCACGCCACCTCGTCAGGCGTGTTCCCGAACGACAATGCGCCGGGCACGGCGCCAACCTCACCGAGCTCGGAAAGCAGCGCCCGAACGCGCCGGAGCTCGGCTTCGGCGATGCGCAATGCGTCGCACTGCTCGGTGAGGGCACCGCCGAAGGCCTCGACAACGGCACGAGGGTAGGGATCGTCGTCGAGCCACCGCGTCACCCTGAGCAATTCGACCCCGACGACGACGAGGTGCCATCGACCGTCGGGCAGGGCGTCGGCCGCCGCGATCGACGCGACGGTCCCCACGTCGACACGCGTGTCCCCACCCCCCACCTCCGAGCCCCGGGCGATGAGGACCACGCCGAGGCGGCCCTCGTCGGCGAGACAGTCGGCGACCAACGCGCGGTAGCGGGGCTCGAAGACGTGCAGGGAGAGCTGGGCGTGGGGGAACAGGACGGTCGACAGCGGGAACATGGCGAGAGACGGCTGGGCCATCACACCAGGATGCCCGCCCGGAGGCCCCCGCTCCCCTGCCCCAGGTGCCCGACCCGCCTCCGACGCTCCGTGGCCGTTCGAGCCGGAATTGGATCAGCGTTGTGACTAAGTTGGGACACCAGAGGGCCAAATGGCCCACAATCAGTGAGACACGGGGGACTAGGAGTGGCCCACCAGCCCAGGGCCCGGCGACCATATGCCGGCTGGGCCGAGTGTGGTTGCGTCACTTCGTCTGAAAACGGCCTGAGAGAAGCTATTGGCAACCGACGAAGTCGAGCGGGGGGACCACGAACGCCACGATCTCCGACAGGAGGTCCGGGAGCTGCGCGACCGCCTGACCAACGTGGAAGGCCACTTCCGCGGTGCCGTCGACAACAGCACCGACGGGGTGATCGTGGTCAACCGCGACGGCATCGTGGTCTTCGCCAACACCGCCGCGGCCGTCATGCTGGGCACGACCCGTTCGCAGCTGGTGGGCAAGGGCGCGAGTTTCCCGGTGGTCTCGACGACCTCGCGCCGGTCTGACAGCGAGGTCATCCTCGCCGACATGCGCGTGTTGTCCACGGACTGGGACGACGAACCGGCCGTCCTGGCCCTCATGCGCGATATCACCGAGCGGTCCATGGCAGACGCCGAGATGGCGTACCGGGCGACGCACGATCCCGTCACGGGTCTTCCCAACCGCTACCTGTTGGACGACCGGTTGAAGCAGGCGCTGGCGAGGGACCGTCGCGAGCCCAAGACACTGGGCGTCTTGTTCTGCGACGTCGACGGGCTCAAGGGCATCAACGACCGGTTGGGCCACGCCGTAGGCGACCAGGTCCTCATGGAGACGGCCCGACGCATCGAGGCGGTCATCAGGCCGGCCGACACCGCGGCGCATCTGGGCGGAGACGAGTTCGTCGTGCTGTGCGAGAGCATCGACGAGGATGGCGCCACCGCGGTGGCGAGCCGGGTCGAAACGGCCTTTGACGTCCCGATGACCGTCGACGGCGTCGAGTTGAGCGTGGGGGTCAGCGTCGGGCTCGCCTTGACGAGTGATCCGGACGTGATCCCCGCCGACCTCCTGGCCGAGGCCGACCACGCCATGTACAGCGTCAAGCAGCGCCGCCGCCGCCAGGCGGCGCGGTAACCCCCGCCGCCGTCAGGCGTCACGGTAACCCGACGCCGTCAGGCGGGGCGGGACCCCCCGACGCCTCCGGAGCCGGCTCCAGCCGTCGAGCGGGCCGGCCCACACGAGTGCCACCAGCGTCACGACGAGGACGGCGAACAACGCGGGATAGAGCCCGAAGCCCTCGTAGGAGAAGGTGATCGTATGGACACCGGGCCCGACACTCACCGCGGGCAGAGCCGGGGCGAGCATCTCGAGCTGGGCGCGGTGCCCGTCGACGCGTACGGACCACCCCGGGTCGAATGAGGCGCTGAGGACCACCGCGGCGGTGCGCCTGGCCACCACCGTGGCGCTCACCCGACCGTCGGCCAGGTCGTCGCGCTCGCTCCGCACGTTGCCGGCGGCACCGGCGATGTCGGCCACCTGTGGCGCCGTCAGCGGCGCGGGGGAGCTGTCCGCGTAGGCGACGGCCAAGTAGCGCCCCTCGCCGGGGAGGTCGGAGTCGAGGTAGGGCACGCTCATGGTGCCGACGTCGGTCTTGTCGGCGCTGAGCGACCCGACGGTGTCCACCACACGGACATAGCCGGCGTCGGGAAGGACCAACAGGCGGTAGGGGCCCGCGGACATGACGAGGCGGGCCGGGACCGGTGAGGTGCGGTCCGCGGGCAGGATCTCGTAGTGGATCGCGAAGAGGGCGTAGTCGCCGGGGTTGTCCTCGTCGAAGTAATACTCGGGATCGGTCATGAGCGACGCGGTGCGCAAGGTGTAGCCGACCTCGTCGACGTCGCGGCTCTCGAGGTACTTGAACACCGGAACGGCGCCCACCACGAAGGCGGAGCCCCAATTCGATGGCATCCCCGCGTACACCCGGCCCCCACCGTGCACCTGCACGTAGTCGATGAGCCGATCGACCTCCCGGCCCTGCGAGCCGTCCGCGCTGTGCTGCCTCGCGATCCATTGCGTATTGGTCGCTCCGAACGTGTCGATCTCGGACCACGCCGGGGTGAGCACGGCGGCACCGACGACACCGGCCAATCCGAGCAGAGCGATGCGATGGCTGGGTTCGGTCGCCCACGCTGTGACCTGCGGGCGCCATCGCGCCAACCCGGCTCTCACCATGCGGACCAGGGCCAGGCCACCGATCCCCGCCAGATACAGACCGCTCAGCTGCGCCCCCATCATGAAGCGGCGCATGAAGATGTCCTTGCTCCCCGGCAGGATCACGGTGAGACCGCCGAAGGTCGTGCGGCCGAAGGACAGGACGAGGCTCATGGCCAACAACGCCACGAGGGCGCGTCCCGCCGCGTCGACGCGCCACCGGCGGACGCATGCGGCGAGCCCGATCCCGGCCAGGATGGTCACGACGGGGAAGCGATGGGCATCGAAGAGCTGACCCGTCACGAGCCACGACATGACCTGCCTGGCTCCATAGCCGTTGACGAGGGGGGTGTGTTCGAGGATCTCGTTGGTGGCCGCCCAACGCCCTTGCATCAGCAGCGGCACCGTGACCCAGGCCGAGGCGAGGAGTGCGCCGGCCGCGACGGCGACGGCGCGGACCAGCCGGGCGCGCAGGGCGCTCGGCGCGAGGAAGGGGAAGATCCCGATCGGGATCATCGCCAGATAGCCGGTCTCGAAGTGCAGTGCCATGGTGAGCGCCACGAAGATCACCGCCGGGAGCACGGCGCGGCGCGACGACATGGCGCGCCACGTGTAGGCCCACGCAAGGGGGAGCGTCCACGACGCCCAGAGCTGCGCCCACACGCCGTAGCCGATCCAGACATAGGCCTTGGGCTCGTAACCCACTCCCACCGCGCTCATGAGCAGTGGCGCCGCCGCCGCGCTCAGGACCGCGGTGCCGCGCCCGAGGTCGAAGAGGCGGGCCGCCCAGTACACCGACAGGGGCCACAGCGCCAGCAGGAGGTACAAGGTGAGACGAAAGGCCGTGTCGCCGCCCGTGGCGAGGCCGAGGGCCCCCGTGAGCATGGCGGGGAGGCCCTGGTAGTGGAGGAACTGGGGCGAGCCCAGGCCGAGGTAGGGGAACCAGCTCGTCATGGGCAGATGCCCACGTTGGAAGCGACCCAGCGCGAAACGGACCATCTGCTCGTGTACGGAGCTGTCGTCCGCGTACGCAACGGGAACGAGCTCGGATCGCCACCGGAAACATCCCCAGGCGACGACGGCGGCCAGCGCCATCCAGGACGCGATCGGTGAGGACGTGACCGGTGGAGACCCCGATCGCGAGGACCCCGATGGTGAGGACCCCGATGGTGAAGACCCGACCGGTGTGGGCGCCGCCTCGTCGCTCGACACCGCGGTGGGGCCACTCATGATGTCGAGACTCCCTTTCACCGTGCACGACCGATCCGGGCTATCTGAGGCCGAGGAGCACCGTACAGAGTTACGCCTTCTTCTTCGGTTTCTTCGGCTTCACCTTCTTTACCTTCTTCACCTTCGGCTTCTTCTTCTTGGCGTGCATGTGGGCGGGGTGCTTCTTCGGCACGGTTCCCCCACCCGGCCCTACCCCGGTTCCTGTGCCTGTGCCCGTGCCGGTCCCTGTGCCCGTCCCCGTCCCCGTCCCTGTGCCGGTGCCGGTGCCGGTGCTTGTTCCTGTGCCGGTGCTTGCTCCGGTGCCGGTCCCCGTTCCCACGGGCCCCGGCGGTGGGACGCTCGAAAGGCGCCAGCGCAAGGTGGGGTGCACCAACAGCTCGAGTTGTGCGGCCACCGTCCGGGGGGGCACGGGGAAGAACTCGCAGCCCTGTTCGGATTGACCGGGGGCCACCGGCGTGAAGAAGCCGCCCTGCTCGCACGGGGTCTCGATGGCGCTGCTGCTGGGGTCCGGGGAATAGGTGTGTCCGGCGGTGTCACTCAGCAAGGAGGTGACGGAAAGGTTGCCGAAATGCGCGGTGCTGTTCGAGGTGTTGTAGGCGCTCAGGACGGCCACGACCACCTTTTGCGCAGGGTCCTCGATGATCTGGTCGAGCGTGTACCGGGCTCCGGATGCCGCCAGCGTGCTCCCGACTGTTCCGGTCGTCGGCGGGGGCGCTTTGGACGCGGCCGACGTGCCCGAGCACCCGGCGATGCACAGGGAGACGACGAGGATCACGACGAGAAGGCGATCAGGGGGTCTGCGCATGTCTGTGTCGGGCCGGCGTCGTTTCACAATGATTTCGACGACCAATTGCCCAGGCCCGCTCCCCTTCTCCCAGATTAGCCCCGGGGCGATCCGAACTCCGGGCGGGTCCCGCCCTGGCCCCGGCGGCAGACGGGCGCATGCCATACTGGCCCGTTCCTGATGGCACCCACCGCGGCGAGAGGGGGGACGGCGCGTTGAGCCTGACCACATCGAGCGCGCCGGCGCTCGTCGAGTCCAGCCGCCAACGAGCGGAGTGGTGGTCGAAGGGTCGGCTCGAGTACCTGGCGGTCGCCCTGCTCGCGTTCGTGCCCCAGCTGTGGGCGCAACCGGGGGTCGCCGACTCCGACACCAAGAGCTACCTGTACCTCGACGCCGGACGTTTCTTGCGCCAGTCGGCCTCGATGTGGGACCCGACGGTGGGCCTCGGCACCGTCACCCACGAACAGATCGGGTTCCTCTTCCCTCTGGGTCCGTTCTTCTGGGCCGTCCACGCCCTGGGGGTCCCTCTGTGGATAGGCCAGCGCCTGTGGGTGGGGGCCATGCTCTTCGGCGCCGGGGCGGGCGTCTTGTACCTCTGTCGCACGGTCGGGCTCGAGGGCCCGGGCCGCTTCGTGGCGGCGGTGGCGTACATGCTCTCGCCGTACTGGCTCCAGGACGTGGGCCGCATCGGCTCCCTCGTGCTGCCCTGGGCGGGACTGGGATGGATGATCGCCTTCGTCATCCGGGGTGTGCGCGGCGGCGGTTGGCGTTACCCGGCTCTGTTCGCGCTGGTCTGGTTCACCGTGAGCGGACTCAACGCCAGCGGTCCGATCTACGCGGCTGTCGCACCCACGCTGTGGTTGCTCTACGACGTCTTTGTCGCCAAGGAACACAAGCTGCGACAAGCGTGGTCGACGGTGTGGCGGGTCGCCCTGCTCACGGCGGGGGTGTCGTTGTGGTGGGCATGGTCACTCGCCATCGAGTCGGGCTACGGCCTCAACATCCTCGGCGTGACCGAGAAGGTCTCCGCCGTGGCCAAGACATCGCTGTCCTCGGAGGTGCTCCGAGGGCTCGGCTACTGGTTCTTCTACGGGTCCGACATCGCCGGCCCGTGGGCCGCCACCTCGGCCGGGTTCACCCAGGAGCTGTGGCTCATCGGGGTGAGCTTCGCCGTCCCGGTCCTGGCCCTCGTGGCCGCGGTTCTCCTCCGGTGGCGGCAACGCGCCTTCTTCATCCTCCTCATCGTCGTGGGGATGGTCCTTGCCGTGGGGTCGAACCCCTATGCCTCACCATCGACGGTGGGCGGGGTCATCAAGGCCTTCATGACCAAGACGACCGCCGGGTTGGCCCTGCGATCGACAGACAGGGCCACCCCGATGGTGCTGCTGGGCCTGGCGGTCCTCCTCGGCGCGGGTATCACCGCGCTGGCCCGGCGCCGGAGGGTGATGGGGTTGCTCGCCACCGCCCTGGCGCTCGCCACCGTGGTCGCCGCCAACCCGCCGGCGTGGAACGGCAGCTCGGTGCTCAACCGCTACACCTTCCCCACGCCGGTGCCGAGCTACGTCACCCAGGCCGCCAACGCCCTCAACGCGGAGAAGACCCAGACGCGCGTGCTTGCCATCCCGGGCGACAACTTCGGCGCCTACCGCTACGGCAACACGGTCGACCCCATCTGGCCGGGCCTCTTGACGCGTCCCTTCGTCACCCGTCAGCAGCTTCCCCTGGGGTCCATCCAGAGCTACGACATGACCTACGCCCTCGACGTCCCCATGCAGAACCGCACTGCAGACCCCGCCGCATTGGCGCCCATGGCGCGGCTCATGAGCGTGGGCGACATCCTCGTGCAGAACGACATCGCGTACGAGCTCTACGACCGACCACCACCCCAGCTGTTCTGGCAGTCGCTGCACCTGCCGCTCGACGGGCTCTCCTCCCCCGTCGGCTACGGGGCGCCCAAGCCCAACGTGGCGCCCATCCCCATGGTCGACGAGTCGACCTTGGCGGCTTCGCCCGACGCGTCGTGGCCATCTCCCCTCGAGGTCCTCGGGGTCGACAACCCTCGACCCATCGTGCGTGCCGAGTCCACCTCAGGTGCGCTGCTCGTTGCCGGCGACGCCGTGGGGCTCGCCGACGCGGCCGGGCTGGGGCTCTTGAACACCACCTCCCCGATCATCTACGCGGGCACGACCGACTCGGACCCAAGCGCCCTGTCGAGCGCGTTGGCGGGCGGGGCGACGCTGCTGGTCACCGACAGCAACCGCAAGCAGTCCTTCTTGTGGAACACCGTGTCGAACAACGCCGGCATCACGCTGGCGGCGTCGGACCCGGAGCCCGACGTGGCCCTCGACATCTTCCCAAACGCTCCCGGAGACGCGCAGTCCACGGCCCAGGTCGTGGGTGTGGCTGCGGTCACCGGGGTGCCCGACAACCCGGACCATGCGGCCTCCATGGCCATCGACGGCATTGCCGGCACAGCGTGGGAGACGCAAATCGGCGTCCCGCCAGTGGCCGGCACCCCGCCGGTGGGCAAGTTCTGGCAGGTGACCCTGGCCGACCAGGTGACCACCGGCAAGATCACGATCCTTCAGCCCCCGCCCGGTGACTACCAGATCAACCAGTGGATCACGAGGGCCACGCTCAGCTTCGACGGCGGGACGCCTGTCACCGTGAAGCTGGGGGCGGCCTCACGCTCCGGACACGGACAGGTGATCTCGTTCCCCCCGCGCACGTTCACGACGCTCCGTATCACCATCGATGCCACCAACCTGCCGGGAGCTTCCAAACTGGTCGAGGAGGAAGCCTCTCCTGTCGGCCTGGCCGAGGTCGGTGTGCCCGGAGTGCGGGCCCAGGAGGTCATCTCGATGCCCGCCGACCTGCTGTCGTCGGTGGGAAGGGCGTCGCAGTCCCACCGCCTCGTCCTGGTGATGACCCGCCAACGCGTGGCCCCGGTGGCGCCGGCTGCTGATCCCGAGCCGGTGCTGGCCCGCAGTTTCACCCTGCCCACGACGCGCACCTTCCACTTGACCGGGACCGCCCGCCTGAGCTCGATGGCCTCTGATGACGCCATCGACGCGTTGGTCGGCCGGCCCGGGGCCAACCAGGGCGGGGTCGTGGCGTATTCGTCACAACGTCTCCCCGGTGACCTAAAGGCCACGGCGTCCGCCGCCCTCGACGGGAACCCGACGACGATGTGGTCGCCGGGCCTAGGGGTCGGCAACCAGAAGGGCGCCTGGATCCAGGTGAACCGTCCCCAGAGCTCGACGGTCGACCGCCTCGACCTCGTCCTCGCCGCCGACGCGCACCACTCGGTGCCGACCTCACTGCGCATCCAGGCCTGTGACCGACTCGATGCCGATGGGCGTTGCCCGTCGAGCTCGTCGTCGACGAGCGTGAAGCTTCCGCCCGTGGCAGACGGAAGGCGCCAGGGCGCCACGGTCAGCGTCCCGGTCAGCTTCCCCCCCGTGACGGGCCACGACCTCACCATCACGGTGACCGGGGTGCGTCTCGAGACGACCAAGGACTACTCGTCGCAAGCCCCGATCTCGCTTCCGCTGGGGATCGCCGAGCTTGGCATCCCCGGCACCCGCATCGGCGCCGCCTCGGCGGCGTTCTTGCCAGCGTGTCGCTCGAACCTCCTGACCATCGACGGCAAGCCGGTGTCGGTGGCACTGACCGGCTCCACCCAGGGGGCCCTGGCGGGAAACGGCCTCACGGTGTCGCTGTGCGGGGCGGATGCCAAGGGGATCACGTTGGGGCCGGGCACCCACGTGGTCCTGGGCGCGCCGGGAGCGACCACGGGGCTCGACATCGACCAGTTGGCCCTGGATTCAGCGCCGGGCGGTGCCGCGGCTACCGATCGCCCCGGCGCCAGCCCGTTGGCAGCGCCGACCCCGGGGCCGGCTCCGAAGGTCGAAGTGACGTCGGCGACGGCCACGAAGATGCAGTTGAAGATCACCGGGGCGACGCGGCCGTACTGGCTCGTGCTCGGCCAGAGCGTCAACAAGGGATGGAAGGCCACCATCCAGGGCAGCGGTCAGGTCCTCGGGTCCTCCATGCTCATCGACGGGTTTGCCAACGGTTGGCTCGTGAAGCCCACCGGGTCGGCGACGGTCTCGGTCACCTTGCGATGGAAGCCACAGACGAGCGAGAACATCGCGCTGGTGGTCTCGGCGGTGTCGGTTCTCGCCTGCCTGGTGCTGGTGCTGGTGCGGCGGCCGCGACGCCGGCGACGGGCCAGCCGCAGCGAGCTCGCCATGGCGAGCGCGCCCGGCACCTCCGCCACGGCTACGGCATCGACCGACCTGGTGATGCGCGAGGACATTGACATTCCCGCCCTGTCGAGTCCCTTCGCCGACGCCAGGGCGGTCACACCGGGGCTGGCGGCCGTGCTGGCGGCGGTGTGCGGGCTCGGTGCCGGCGTGATCGTGCCGCAGGCGACCTTCTTCGCGGTCTTCCTCGGAGTGGCGCTCGGCGTGGCCGTGGCATTGATCGTCCCCCGGGCGCGCGGGCTCTTGAGCCTGGCGGTGGTGGGCTTCGCCGTGGGGGCGGTGATCTACAGCATCGTCTTACAGGCCACCCAGCACTTCCCCTCGGTTGCATGGCCGACGCACTTCGAGTCGGCCAACGAGCTCGTCTGGACGGCCATCGTGTTCTTAGGCGCCGACGCCGTCGTCGAGGTCGTGCGGCGGCTACGGCGCTGACACGCGCCGCACCTGTGTGACGGAGGAACGGTGTGGGCGGGTTGTCGCGCCCTTACAGCCGCGCTTCGGCCTCCTGGACCAGAGCGCCGAGCACCGTGGCCGCCGTCGCGTCCCAGGTGAGGTTCGCAGACCTGGCTACCGCACCACGGGCCAGGCTCTCACGCAGCCCGGTGTCGGTGAGCACACGCACCAACGCATCGACGAACGCATCACCGGGGTCGACGAGAAGCCCGCTCACGCCGTCGGTGAGCGCATCGCGATGCCCGGCGATGTCGGACACGACGGCGGGGGTCCCGCACGCACCGGCTTCGGTGATGGTCATGTTCCAGCCTTCGCGCAAGGACGTGCTGGCGAGGACCCAGGCCCGTCGGTAGGCGTCGGCGAGGTCGTCGTCGGACACGTGCCCTGCGAAATCGACCCACGACGTCCCCCCGACCTCCCGCACCTTGGCCTCGAGCAAGGGGCGTTCGTATCCCTCTCCGACGACCAGGAGCCGGAGATCGGGCACCACCTTCCGGGCGCGCGCCACCGCGTCGACGAGAAGCTCGAGGCGCTTCACCGGCACCAACCGCCCGACGGCCAACACGAGGGGCACCGGTGACTTTCCGGCGCCGGGAACGAAGCGCGTGTCCACGCCGGGCGGCACCACGCTCACCCGCGAGGCGTCGAGGTGAAGCATCGACAGGATCTCGTCGCGCGACGAGGACGAAGGGGTCAGGACTCGGCTGTGGCGGTAGAGCGGCGGGGCGAGCCGGAGCTCGATGGCCTCGCCGACGCGCGCCAAGCGCGGGGTGAGGACCATGCCCCACATCGCGGCGTGGACGTGGTGCAGGAACACGATGCGGGGGCAACGGGCCCACAGGGGTGTGAAGAACGGCATCCCGTTCCAGATCTCGATAAGACCGTCGGGCCGGCCCCGGCGACCGGCCAACCCGCTGAGCGCGCTACGCGGGAAGACCCCGTACCGGCCCGACTTGCGGATGACCTGGTAGCCCTCGCGCGTGGAGATGGACTTCTGGCCCGGAGCTGCCGACGTGCGCATCGAGATGTCGATGCCGGCGCGGGCCCAAGCCGCGGCCATGCGGTGGGCGTGGAGCTCGGATCCCCCTGCTTCGGGGTCCTCGAAATCCCTCCACGCCAGCACCTGGACACGGTGCAGACCGATCTCGAGGGCCCGTGCGGCCACCTTGTCGAGGCGGGCGGTGGCGATCTCGTCGGTTCGCGACTCGAACTCGACGGGGTGGTCCTCAGCGCCGGGGAGCGACGGTACGGCCCCGGGCAACGGATCGCGGAGATCCCCGGTCAGGATGCCCTCCTCGGCACGAACAGCCAAGACTCCCCCCAGACGCTCGACCTCGGTCACCGATCCCCCCCCACGGTGGACGACAGAGCGTCCCACGCGTCCGGCGCGCTGAAAGCGCGCTGCGGCACGTGGAATGCCCCTTCCCTGCGACTCTATGGATCGGCCGGCGGGGTTCTCATCGTCACATCTGACGAATTGGCCGCATTCCGTGCACAGCCCATGGGCTCGGAGGGTGGTGCCGAAGCCGCGCTGCGTCGGAACGGGATTCCTCAGGGAGCGTGGGCCGACGCCAGGAGGATCGAAGAGAGGCTCGGTGTCCGGCACATGAGGCGGTCGAGCGGCCGCAGGGGCCGGGGCACGTCGTGATACGGAGCCCCGGTGATGACGATGTCGACGAAGCCATGCGCCACCAGGAGGGCCTCGAGGGCCCGCCGGGTGAAGACCCGCAGATGGCCGACCACCTCGTGTCCGGGGCGCCCGTAGATCCCCTGCAGGCTCACCTCGGTGAACATCGGCTGCACGCCCACCATGAGCAGGGCCCGGTTGTACCAGGCCGCCAGGTTGGGGGTGGAGAGGAGGAGGCTCCCGCCCGGAACCAGGACGCGCCGGGCCTCGCTGAGCACGGTGTCGGTGTCCACGAGGTGCTCGATGAGCTCGCTGACGATGATGACGTCGACACTGGCGGACCCCAGCGGCAGCCCGGGATGCTCGACCGAGCCCCGCATGACTTCCAGGCCGTGTCCCCGCGCCTGCTCGAGCGCCGAGACCGACCAGTCGAGCCCGATGATGGTGATGTCGATGCCGGCACGCCGGGCCCCGTCGGCCGCCATGGCCGTCCAGGTCCCCTCGCCACATCCCACGTCCACGGCGCGCAAGGGTCGGCGTGCATCGGCGGTGAGGCCGATGAGCATCTGGGTCTGCGCCATGGCGCGCGGCGACCCCGAGATGAGGGGTGTGGCCGGATCTTCGTAGAGCTGTTGCAGAGAGTGCGTGGTCATCGCCGGACGCGACCGCCTCGGCGTCGTCGGTCCCCCGCGTCCCGCGTGCTCTCGGCCACCTGCCCCCCGTCCCCCGGACGTCGCCAGTATAGCTCCAGGCCGAAGCCGTTTCCGCAGGATATGGGCCTATTTTCCCGTGTCGAGGATGTCGGCGCGGTCCCAACTCGTGACGTCGACGCCCATGCTCTCGAGCGACCGGCGGTCCTCGGTGAACACCTCGACATACTCGTGACGCAGGCGCGAGCCGTGGGACCCCGATGTCGCCTGGGACCGCAGTCGCCGGCGCACCGCCTCGCGGGCGAGGCGCCGCACCGGACGCGGGACCAGAGGCCGCGCCCGCTGGCCGCGCTCGAACAGCGACTCGAGCAACCGGCTCTTTCGGTCCACCGGCTTGTACATCGTCTGATTGAGGCGCTCGTCCACGAGCGGCGCACCCAGGGGCTCGAGTCCCAAGAAGGCGAAGACCCCTGCGACCTGGTCGTCGGGCGAGCGCGCCAGGTCCTCGGCCAGCAGTACCTTGACCTGGGCGGCCGGAAAGACGGTGAACAACCGGGCCAGCTGTCGGCCGTAGAGCCCCAGGTCCCGGTAGAGCCAGAACGGCTCCCAGTCCAGGCGGCGGCGCTCCTCCTCGGCGGCCATGGCGGACGCGAAGTCGAGCTTCTCGCGTCCTTGTTCCTTGAGGTCCGCCCAGTTGGAGTAGGCGCGCAACGTCGGCTCGCGCAACACGGCCACCAGACGCGCGTCGGGGACGAGCTCGTGCATGCGGGGCGCGGCGTCGGGGTCCCATAGGTAATACGGCGTCGACTCACCCGCGTAGCCGCCGGGGCCGGGGGGGTACTCGAACAGGGTCTCGTAGGTCTCGCGGCGGATGACGTAGCCGCGATCGGCGCGCTCGTCGCCGGGGCCGCGGTGGTGCGGTCGCGACCCGTCGGTGAGAAAGAACTTGGGCTCTTTCACCGCCGACATCGAGATCCGGGGGTGCTGGTCCAGATAGCGGTGCAGCGACGTCGTCCCGCACTTGGGAGCCCCGATGATGAAGAGGTTGGGCAGAGGCATCGCTGGACGGGGATCGTAGCGGCGCCGCGCTAGCGTGACCGCCGTGCCCAAGCGGCTGAAGCGCGAGCCGGGGTGGTTCCGTCACAGCGCAGCGGCGCGACGTCATCTGGACCCGATCCCCGACGTGGGGGGTGGTTCGGGAGGCGTCTGGGCCGTCGGCATGGTCCGCGACGAAGCCGACATCATCGGCACCGTGGTCCGTCATCTTGTCGGCCAGGGAGTGCAACGGGTCCTGATCGCCGACAACCTGTCCACCGACGGAACCCACGAGATCCTCGAGGACCTGGCCAAGACCCATCCCGTGACGGTGCTCATGGACCGGCTGCCCGACTACTACCAGGGGGAGAAGACGACGTTGTTGGCGCGGGCCGCGGCGCGTGCCGGTGCGAGTTGGGTCGTCCCGTTCGACGCGGACGAGATCTGGTTGGCGCCCAGCGGTTCGGTGGTGGAGTGGCTCGACGGGTGTGACGCCGCTGTCGTCCAGGCTCCCATGTTCAACCACGTCCCGACGACGACCGACGACCTGAGCGAGCCCGATCCTGTCCGCCGCCTGCGGTGGCGCAAGACCCAGCCCAATCGGCTGCACAAGGTGGCGTTCCGGGCCCAGCGCCGGGCCCGTGTCGCCTACGGCAACCACGGCGTGTCGCGCTCGGGGACGAGGACGGCCGGTCTCCAGATCCGGCACTTCCCCTACCGGTCCGAAGAGCAGTTCGTACGAAAGCTGCGCCAGGGGGCGGCCGCGCTCAACGCCACCGACCTGACCGATCAGATCGGGAAAGTGTGGCGGGGGCTCGGGGCTCGAGACGACGACGGGCTGCGCGATGCGTGGCGCGAGCTGGTGGAGACTCAGAATCTCCCGTTCGAATGGTGGGTCCCGAGCAAGGGGCTCGTCGAAGACCCGGTGTCACCCGGTGACCTCACGTTGGGCCCGGAGCCGTTGGGCCCGGAGATGTCGTGACAGGAGCCGGGTCGGGCGGGGTCGTGACAAGAGGAGCCGGGGGGCGAGCTCCAGGAGTCGAGTCCGTGTCCCGGTGGCGGCGCCTCCAACTGATACCCAGTGCCACACACAGGGACACGGCGCTCATCACGGCCACCACGAGGCCCACCGTGAAGGCGACGGGCCAGTAGGTGAGCTCGACGACGTGGCGGCCCGGGGGGATGCGGGCCTCGAGCATGACCCCGCCGAAGCGCTCCAGGGCGAGGGGACGACCGTCGATGCTGGCGTGCCAGCCGGGCACCGCGGTCAGCCGTAGCTCCAAGGTCTGGACCCCCGAGCCGTGCGTCACGATCTTCAACGACGCCGGGTCGTTGCCCGTGATCGGCACCACCGTCGGCTTGTGCCCGGAGCCGGGAGGCTTGGTCCCCGCCGGCTGGACGGGGACGAGGGTGGCCATGCCGGCGTCGGGAATCCGGTACAGGTCCTCGTCGCCCACCGACCTGTCGAAGACCGCGCCCTGGGGCCCCGGCGCGCCCGCCTTCTCGAGCACGAAGCCGACGCCGTAGCGCCGGGCGACGGAGGCCGTGGTCACCGCCGGGCAGAAGACCGCGAAGGGCACGCCGGGGAACTGCACCGGGGCGGCCAGCTCCCCTGTGAAGTTGCGCCACGACTCGCCGTAGGTCTGGGGGATCAACGGCTCGTAGACGGCGAACTCCTTGATGCCGAGCGCGACGTTGTAGTCGGGCACGATGCCGAGCTGGTCGCCGAAGCACGTATTGGCCCCGAAGCCGACGACACCGGAACCGACCGCCCGCGCCAGTGTCGCCTCGGCCCGGGTCGGGGTGACGTAGGTCGGGCTCGACGCCCACAACGGTGCCCCCGCGCTCACGAGGAACGCGGTCTCGACCGCGACGAACAACCCTGCCGCCACGGCGCCCGCTCCGAACCGGTTTCTGCCGTGCGCGGCAGCGGTGCGATTTCCCCGGCGCCGTGCCTCCAGCACGAGCCAGGCGGTGACGGCCAAGCCGAGTGCCGTCGCCACCGCGGGCCAGATGAAGCTCTTGGCCCTGATGGAGGCCTCCATGGAGGGGAGCCGGCCCCGACCGAAGGCCCACAAGGCCACCAGCACCACCGCGGCGACCCCGAAGACTGCGCCGCACCATCGCCGTACCGCCGCGTCGGCGTGCGAGCGCACCAGGACCTCGGTCCCCAGTCCGGCCAGCACGGCGAGGGCGAACACCATGGGGATCGTGGCCCGGCGCCACAACACACTGCCGACGAGGGGCAGGCCGTCGAGCGCAGCTTCCACGATCGGGAGGTAGACGATCGCCGCCATGGCGAGCGCCACGGCGCTGAAGGCGATCACCTCGGGTCTTCGAGTCCTTTGCTTCAGCGCGGCGATCACGGCCACGACGGCGAACGCCACCGCGATCACGCCCACGTAAGCGACGGACTTCGTGTAGTAGCCCGACCCGAAGAAGCGGCTGCCTGCTACCGGTGAGCCGTCGAATCCCTGGAAGGGGATGAGCACCACGCTCTGGGCGGAGACCGCCTGGCTCAGGTTCTTGCCGGTGCGGACGGACCCCGACACGAGCTGGAGACCAGGGAGGAGCAAGGGTGCGCTGAGGGCGGCGCCCGCCACCACGCCGAGCGCCGTGTCGAGGAGAGGCCGGCGGACGACTCCCGATCCTCCGAATGTCGTCATTCTCGGGACGAGCAACGCCGCGACGAACACGAGGAACGCCGATCCCAACAAGACGAGGGTGTCGGGTTGCCCGGCGTAGACGGCGCAGGCCAGCACGATGGCGAAGAAGGTGATGGCCCGGGCCCGGTGTTCCCCTCGCACCACGAGGAACGTGGCCGCGCACAGCCAGCCCATCCAGGACATGACCGATGCGATCGGCCAGCCGAGCCACCCGAAGAACGGGCCGCTCAACTCGTAGACGGTGGCCGCCATGACGCAGCTCACCACGCTCAGGCGCAGCACCCGACCGAGGACGTAGACGCCGGTGCCGGCGATGGCGAGCGTCGTCACCACCTGGACCGTGTACGCCAGGCTGACGGGGAAGAGGTACCCGAGCACGACGGGCAGGCTGAACGTGCCGGCCTGCCAGTTGAAGGCCAGGGGGAGCCCGAGCACGCTGGACGGGTTCCACAGCGGGAGCTGCCCGTGATGCACTTGCGTCCACGCCAGCTTGGTCCACGGAATGAATTCGGCGATCGAGTCGAACGCCTGGCGATCGTGGACGACGACGCTCGGGTTCTTCGACAGGCCGAAGCGCGACACCCAGTCGAACGCGCCGAGATAGGGGCCGTGCGACAGCGCCGGAGCCAGGACGGCACCGGCTGCGGCCAGAACCCACAGCAGGCCGAGCAGGTCCGGGATCGGTGAGCGACGGGGCCGGGGGCGTGAGGAAGGCGGGGTCCCGGTCATGTGGTCGAAAGTATTGCCGGTGGGTACCGCCCGCCCGGTCCATGACGGCAGGTGCTGCCCTCACCGTCAGCGCGGTGAGGGCGTGGCTCGCACAACTGGTCGGGGATCGGTCGCGAGCCCGACGCCCCTTGGGCTAGGCGGAAGGGCTCCCGCCGGTGGCGAGGGTGCTGGCCGTCTTGCGCCACTGCACGGTGGGGGCGATGGCCTGGAGGTCGACGCGGTCGCGGTGACGGTCGACGACCTCGAGCAGACCCTTGATCGTGGGCTCCTCGAGCAGGTGGGGCACCAGGCCCAGGTCGAGGAGCTTGGTGTGCGCCGCGTTGTAGTGGTGCTCCTGCTTCTCCACCCGGGGGTCTTCGACGTGGTCGATGCGGGTGGCGCCGGGATAGGCGTCGGCCACGATCTGGGCCATCTGCTGCACCGAGAAGGACTCGGTGAACTGGTTGAAGACCCGGAACTCACCCTCGTCGGCGGGATTGAGCAGGGCCAGCTCCACACAGGCCAGGGTGTCTCGGATGTCGAGCATGCCCCGGGTCTGGTTGCCGGTGCCGTAGACCGACAGCGGGTGGCCCACCACAGCCTGGACGCAGAAGCGGTTGAGCACGGTCCCGAACACGGCGTCGTAGTCGAAGCGCGTGGCCAGGTCGGGGTGCATGGTGGTCTCGTCGGTCTCCTGGCCGTAGACCACGCCTTGGTTGAGGTCGGTGACCCGCAGTCCCCAGATGCGACAGGCGAAGTGCAGGTTGTGGCTGTCGTGCACCTTGGACAGGTGGTAGAAGGACCCGGGCTGCTTGGGGTAGGGCAGGATGTCGGTG